>QFCS01004953.1_pt1 | contig 551388 bp, 474 predicted proteins | sample 3576561 | NCBI WGS metagenome assembly QFCS01 | reverse complement strand
TAAATGACAGGGCTTGCGAATTTGTTTTGTAATAATCCTTCTTAAAATAAAAATTTAATTACCATATCCAAGCTTGTGAATGGTTAAATTAATAGCAAAAAAAGGCTAGTAGCCAGCAGCTAGTGGCTAGAAGCTGTTTTTTCCCGGACAACAATGGCTGCAAGCTGCAAGCTTTTTTAAAATGAGACGGCTTGTGAATTAATTACTATTAATACACTATTTGAAGACCCAGTACAACACAAAAAAAGCTCACAGCCTGCCCCCCCAGACAGCACTGGATGAATAATTTGAGTATCTTGGGATATCGGGTTTTACAGCACTTATGAAAAAGGGTTATTGCATATTACTTTTTATTTGTTTCAGCTTAATGGCCGCTGCGCAGCAGCGGGCAAGGGAGCTCGGATTAAAATTTGGCGTATTGGAGCCCGGTAAATACAATGCCATTACAGATGTAAAAGGGGTACGGGTTGGACATACCACACTCATTAAAGGCGATAATATAAGAACCGGCGTAACTGCTATAATACCGGCTCAGGGTAATATTTTTCAGGAAAAACTACCAGCCAGCATTTATGTGGGAAATGGCTTTGGCAAATTGGCGGGCATTACACAGGTGAAAGAACTGGGTAATCTTGAAACACCCATAATACTTACCAATACCCTTAGCGTACCGGTGGCCATGGATGCCGTAATAGGATATACACTTGAACAAAAAGGCAATGAAAATGTTCAGTCGGTAAATGCTGTTGTGGGAGAAACCAATGACGGAACCATTAATGATATCCGCGGCAGACATGTTACAAAAGAGGATGTATTAAATGCCATCTACAATGCAAAAGACGGACCAGTTACCGAGGGTTCGGTTGGCGCAGGAACAGGTACCATTGCTTTTGGATTTAAAGGTGGGATTGGAACGGCCTCAAGAAAATTACCCGCTATCATGAATGGCTATACAGTTGGTGTATTGGTGCAAACCAATTACGGTGGTATGCTCGAAATTGCAGGTGTTCCAATTATGCTGGAGCTGGCAAAGCAAAAACCCCTGGATGAGCTTCAGAAAAAGGCGGATGGATCTTGTATGATTGTTATTGCCACTGATGCCCCCTTAGACAGCAGGAACCTTGAAAGACTTGCCAAAAGAGCTTTTATGGCTTTGTCGAAAACAGGAAGCTATGCCTCAAATGGCAGTGGTGATTATGTAATTGCTTTTTCTACAGACAGTTCCTTGCGTGTGCCTTATAATCCACGTATTAAAACGACCAACCCGGTTTTATTACAGAATGATGCGGTAAACGGATTATTTCAGGCAGCGGTTGAAGCAACAGAAGAAGCATTGATTAATTCCCTGTTTATGGCTACCCCGGTTAAAGGCAAAAATAATAATATAATACCCGTATTACCTGTTGACAGGGTCATGGAAATTTTGAAACGATATAACAGGATTTATTGAGGGGCCATTGGTTTATTGTCCATGGACCATGGTCTATGGTCCATGGACAATAAACCCACTCAACCCATGGTTCACATTATAAAGTTTAACTTAGCCATTCCTATGATCTGTTATGTAAATGGACAATATGTTGAACTAAGCACAGCATCTGTGCCAGTTAGCGATTTAGGTTTGCAACGCGGGTATGGGGTTTTTGATTTTTTGAGGGTTAAGGGGTCGATACCTCTTTTTATTGATCAGCATATCAACAGACTTTTCCGGTCTCTTGATACCATGCGACTAACCATTGATTATACCAAGGATCAATTAAAAGACATCATCAAAACCTTAATCAATAAAAATCAACTAGAACATTCAGGTATACGTATTACCATAACAGGTGGTGCTTCTCCGGATGGCTATACGCCGGTAACACCACATATCATGATTGTTCAGCAAGCCATTACCCCACCACCCGATCAACTACAAAGCGGAGAATATAAACTATTAACACACCCTTATCGCAGACAATTGCCCTCTGTAAAAACCACGGATTACCTGATGGCTATCTGGCTTCAACCGCTGTTAAAAGCGCAAGGGGCACAAGATGTGTTATATCATTGGGAAGGAAAAGTTTCTGAGTGCCCGCGTTCCAATTTTTTTATTGTTACAAAAGACAATATTCTCGTTACCCCCAATACAGGTATGTTGAATGGTGTTACAAGGAGTAATATACTCTCCGTTGCCAATGGTTTAATTCCAGTTCAGGAAAGAGATCTTACACTAGATGATATCCGTTCGGCCAAAGAAGCGTTTATCTCCAGCTCCACCAAACGCATTATTCCTGTTACTACAGTAGATGATGTAGTATTTGATGCTTACACAAGTAATAGCATTGCCGCAACCCTTTTCGGGCAATTAAAAAGCTTAGAAGGATAAATATTCTTCAGTAGGCATCACAAACAGTAAACGCTCAGTGCCCTTCTGCGCCTTCAGTGGCAAATTTTAATGCCACTGAAGCCACAGAAATACACAGAAAGATCCTCTTCCGGCTTTCCGGTCTTCCGGACTTTCGGTCTTTCGGTCTTCCGGACCCCCCTCACATAAATATGCTGTTTTTTATACTCAATCCTATCATTAGATTTGTAAAGTGCCGCTTCGTTTATCCAGCTTACTACTACTCTTTTTATGCTTTGCAGCTTTTTCCACTGCACAGGAGAACTATACTTTCACCCATCTGAATACCGATGATGGTCTTTCAAGCAATGATGTTCGTTGTTTGTATCAGGATTACAAAGGCTTTATGTGGATCGGAACAGCCAATGGATTACAAAGATTTGATGGAACCAAGTTCATCATGTTCTCCATGGATAATAAAATAGGTAGTGACCCCTTGCCTGTTTCCATGCTCGAATATATTGTTCCTGGTAAAAATGGAACCCTTTGGTTATACTTTCCGGAATTACGTGAAGTTGGTGTTTTTGATCCTGCTAAGTTTTTATATAAAAAGATTGCTATTAAACCTTCTACACCATTGCCTGCACGTATTAATGCCAGGTTATGGAACGATAGTAAAAACAATATCTACCTAAGTATTCAACCAACAGGAATTTTACAATACGATGAAAAGGAGCAGGCTTTCACTGCGTCAACACCATTTCGTATTCCAAAAAACTGGAGTGTCGGCATTGCGTCTGCCGAGGATAAGAAAAATGGATTAATCTGGTTATCCTGTTCAAATGATGGATTAGCAGCATACGATCAAAAAACCGGAGAAACGTATACTCGTTTATACAATCCTAAAAATATACCCCTGCTTAATAACTGGCGTGTACAGGAAGGACTCACAAACATTTTCATAGATCGTCAGCATCGGTACTGGCTATTTAACTGGCCTGTATGGGGTGGTGGTGCAGAAATGCTTCATCTGCTCGACTCAACAGGTCGTTATTACCTGAAAGACACTGTTGGACTTAGTTTCACGAGGGGCAAATACAGGGAGTTGCGGCATATTTTAGATTTTCCGAAAACAGGTATTTGGTTATCAGGACTAAATACTTTGTATAGCTATAACAGAAACCTTAAGCAATTTAATTATTATAAGAACGACCCGCTTAGCAGTATTGCTATCCATTACCAGATTGCTCACCAGGTATTGGAAGATAAAGAAGGTGGTATTTGGGTGGCAACAGATGAAGGCATTTATTTTACTTCTCCGGGAACAAATGGAAATGGCGTTCAAAACATGATTTTTTCGGAGGAAAAGAAAAGCAGAGAGTTTACTGATATTATTGAACTCAGTAATGGTGATTACTGGTTAACCAACTGGGGAGATGGCGTAATTACCATGGATAAAAACTTTCGTCCGAAATCATATTCAATTTTTAAAAACTTCCCCTCCAAATGGATTCTGCCGCAAATAAAAGGAGTAAAACTTACCTGGTGCATGCACGAGGAAAAAGCCACCCGCGATGTTTGGATTGGCTCAAACGGTGGATTGATTACACGTTTTAACCCATATACCAACAAAACACAATTTTATAATCCTCCTGAATTCCAGGAAGCTACCGTTCGATATATAACAGAAGATAAAAAAGGGCGTATTTGGTTTTGTACACAAAGGGGCAGGGTTATTCGATTTGAAAACAATGTGTTTACCGTTGTAAAAGATTTCGGCACCGCTGTTATTCCAAAAATATTCTTAGATAAAGAAGGCTGGGTTTGGGTAGCTGTTCAGGGAACAGGACTATTCGCAATCGAACAAGAAAGTGGTCGTATCCTTCAGCAATATGTAAAAGGAAATGCGGATAACAGTCTTTTTTCCGCCATGGGTCATGATATCGATGAGCTTAACGACAGCACCATTGCATATGGTGCCGGCGCCCTTAACCTCATCAACAAAAGAACCGGTAAGGTTCGTATCATTGATTATGCACATGGTTTGCCTTCTAATTCAGTTCAACGCATACGAATCGACAAATCAGGCTATTTATGGATCGTAACAAACAATGGGCTTTGCAGGTATAATCCTTTCAATGATAATATTACCCCTTACAACAAAAGGGATGGTGTGGTACTTGGTGAGAAAACAACAGCGGCAGACTATCTATGTAGTGAGGGTTATGTAATGTTTGCAGGTAGTAATTCATTGATGTTTTTTCACCCGGAATCTTTTGCTACCAACCAGCAACCTCCGGATGTAAGTATCACCGACTTCAAACTAAATAATGCTTTTCTTCCTATTGACTCCGTTACTGCTCAATCTGCATTGAAGGTTGATTATGATCAAAACTCCTTCAGTATTTACTTCTCCTCATTGAGTTTTGTGAACCGTGATAAGTTGATCTATTATTATAAAATGGATGGGGTGAACAATCAATGGACAAAAGCCGACAGGCAAAACCTGGTTAACTTTTCTTTATTACCTCCCGGACATTATACTTTCCAGGTTTACTGCGAAAACATTGATGGTATTCGTTCCAAAAACATCACCCGTTTTTCTATTTATATAAGACCTCCATTTTGGAGAAGGTGGTGGTTCTTAAGTATTGTGGCGCTGGCTTTAGGTGGATTACTTTACTTCATTCATCGGCTACGTATCAACAAAATACTTGCAGTAGAAAACCTGAGGAACAGAGTGGCAAGAGATTTACACGACGATATGGGGTCAACACTTAGCACCATCAATATATTGAGTACGATGGCCAAGAGTAAGTTGAACACTGACAATGTAAGGGCCAGCGAATACCTGGGTAAAATAAGCGATAATAGTCAGCGCATGATGGAAGCCATGGATGATATTGTATGGAGCATCAAACCCATGAACGATTCTATGCAAAAAATTACGGCAAGGATGCGTGAAATAGCGACCAGCGTTCTTGAAGCAAAAGATATTGACCTGTTATTTCATACAGATCCTTCCATTGATGAAATAAAGCTGAACATGGAAGCACGTCGCGATTTCTTTTTATTGTTCAAGGAAGCCATCAACAATATCGCTAAATACTCAAAAGCTTCACTTGCTACGGTTCATCTCACTGTTCACCATAAACGCCTGTTGATGATCATCAAAGACAACGGTATTGGGTTCGATATTGAGCAGGCCGATGGTAATGGTTTGGGTAATATGTATAAAAGAGCCGCGTCACTGAAAGGGCGCATCCAAATACAATCTAAACTGAATGAAGGAACGCAGATTACTTTAAATATTCCTGTTCAGTAATTTGAGAGAAAAAGAATACCAAACTAAGTTTCCAGAAAATTGTTTCCAGTAACAACAACGATTTCATCAGTAAAACATTCACATATTCATGTGGTTGCAATATAAAGCATGCGTGGCGAGCTTTGACTGAATCATTAATTACTGTTTTTAGAGTCTCTTTTAATTTTAAACAGGCTTTAAGTGATTACAAAAATTCAGCCTCAGAATGATTTATAGATTATTTTTCCTTCTCATAGTTTTAAGTACGTTTAATACAAGTGTATCTTCTCAACAAGACGCTTTACACCTTCGGGTTTTTAGCGTAAATGAACTACTTAGAGATTATGATACTTTATATAAGATTATCACCCAAAACCATCCCGATCTTTGGGCTAAATCAGACAGTTTAAACACAGAAGTTTTCTGGAGAAAAACAAGGGCAAAAATTACCAGGCCCATGAAAAGATGGGAGTTTCTTGAATTAGTAGCCCCTGTAACCACACAATATAATGATGGTCATACAGCACTCAGTTTTGATTTTGATTTTGAAGAAGTAGAAGATTTAACTAACAGAAAAGGGAAACTATTCCCATATCGTGTGAAACTATATAATGACACTTTATGGATCATAGAAAACTGGAAGGATAGCAGTGATTTATATAAAGGATCTATTGTTACATCAATTAATCATGTTCCCGTAAATGATATTATCAAAAGAATTCTTCCTGTTATTCCGGCTGACCATTACAGAATGAAGGAAGCTGGTTTTTCCAGATTATTTCCCTTCCTTTTATGGTCCGCGTATGGTTGGGAGAAAGATTATCTAATAGATTGTTTTGATTTTTCTTCTAATAAGCCTACACTAATATCTACAGAAGGAATTACACTTGATGGTTTTTTTAGTCGTCAGTTTCCAAAAAGGAAATGGAATTTGCAGCTCTTTAATGATCAGTCATTAGCAATTATTTCATGTAGTGGTTACAATAATTATATGGAAGGAATTCGATTTATTGATTCAGCATTCGCCATTATCAAACAGAACAATATTAAACATCTTGCTTTTGATATTCGTAATAATGGCGGGGGAAATTCTTCTATAGGTGATCACTTACTGAATTATGTTTCAACAAAACCATATATGGATGTGCTGAGTAAAACCCTTAGAAACGGACCAATGATGCAAGGGTTTAAACAAAGCAGTGGCATGTATCGATCAATGCAAAATTTTATTAAAAATGGAACAAGAAATGGTAGTGATTATACTATTAGGTTTAATTCAAAACAACCTGACACAACCATAAAACATGAAAATCGTTTTGCGGGCAATTTTTATTTGTTAACGAGTCCTATAACTTATTCTTCTGCTCACATGACTGCCCTGGCCGTAAAATCATCTGGTATGGGTGTTATTATTGGTGAGCCTACAGGAGAGCGTATTGATTTAACCGGTGAAAATGCAACATTCAAACTTCCTGTTACAGGTCTTTATGGATATTGCGCATTGGCTCTTTATGAGGGTGCCTATTCAGATAAAAAATCAAATGGGGTACCCCCGGATATTTTTATACCTTTCCAGCCTTCTAATCTTCTTGCAGGTAAAGATCCTGTTATTGAAAGATTGTTAGCACTTGTCGCAACAAATAAATAATGCTGCTTGGTTTCCATTGAAAAAATATATCATTTTCCTCCTTTAAATATCAAACTCATTCTTCCCGACCCTGCATTGCTGCAAAAAACCTGGGAGGAAAAACAATTAAAAGATTTTCCTTTCTGGGGAAAATGCTGGCCAGCAGCTATTGCGCTCTCAACATTTATTACTAATCATTCGAAGCTTATTGAGGGTAAGTTGGTGCTTGAACTGGCTGCCGGACTTGCACTACCTTCTCTGGTTGCGGCAAATTTTGCAAAGAAGGTCATAACCAGTGATTACCTTCCGGAGCCTTTAGATTTTGTAAACGCATCTATCCGGGAGAACAATATTTCAAATATTGAAACAAGGATTATTAACTGGCAGCATATTCCTGATGATTTATCTGCAGATGTACTTTTACTCAGTGATATAAATTATGACCCCCATGCATTTGAAATGCTTGATCAACTGCTGACTTATTTTCTTGAAAAAGATACACTCATAATACTGAGTACGCCTCAGCGCATTATGGCCAAATCTTTTATTGATAAATGGTTGTCTTTTCAGGTGATGCAGGAGGAGTTTGTTGATGAGCAGGGGGTGCGCGTAACCGTATTCCTCCTAAAAAAGCAGTAACCTTCAGTGTACCTCAGTGTATTCAGTGGCAATAACCCTTATAAATAATTTATTGCCACTGAATACACAGGGGGCACTGAAAGATTTGATAGTATTTAAAAGAAACATGGAATACTATTCCGTTTATCTTTTTGTTTGAAGAAGTAGATAAAAGATAATTCACTACTCCCCGTAAACCCATTTGCTTTTTTAAGATCAGAATGCGTGATATCGTAACTAACCCCGAGCTGGTAACTTCCTGTTCTTAATCCTATATAAGGATAAACTGCGTCTTTGGCTCTTATCCATGCACCGGTATATAAATGGCTATCTGTATCACCTATTCCCCATCCATAAGCCATACCGATTACCGTTTGGCTATTTCTGGCCTGTTGCATAAGGTTGGCGCTGATAAAAAATTCATCCCGTTCATTCACTTGCAATAGTCCACTGGCATGAACCGCATAGCGCCTTGCCAGTCGGCCGTTTTGTCCGCTAAAGAAACCAAGTGAAGGGTTTAACAGATGATAGACAGATGCGCCGATATTAAAATTATTTCCCGTCTCATCACCATAATTATACAATGCACCAATATTCAGGTCTGCAAAACCCACTGAACGGTTATTGATAGTTTCTCCACTTGGCACCGAAAGATCAAAACCACTGCTGGTAAACTGGTTGGCAAAACTTATTTTACTAAAGTCTACCACATGTCTTGCATAAGCCGCCTGAACACCAATACCAATTGACTGGTAACCATCAGCATCCAGTCCTTTATTAAATCCGGTTGATACTGCGATATAACTGTTTTTATAAATACCGCTACCCGCCTGATCGTACATAGCTTGTATGCCCAGTCCCCATTTATCATTCGAAGCAATTTTATTCTCCATTATCCTTGTTTCATAAGAAATTGATCCTGTCTGATAGGGTGAACTAATATTGGCCCATTGGTTTCTGTAATTAACGGATAGTCGTTGCGATGCATTAAAATAACCCGTGAGTGCAGGGTTAAAAGTTAATGGTGCACTGAAGTATTGTGAGAAATAAGGATCCTGTGCAAACAGTGTTTGGCTGCTGCAGAGGAGGCTTAAGATGCAAATGATATATTTTCTCATACTTTTCGTGAATTGTCAATGGTGAATAGTCAATAGGTGCTCTATTGTTGTTATTCACTGTTGATTTAATCTCTCTTTTTACTTTTCGTGAATTGTCAATGGTGAATGGTCAATCTTAGCAGCATATTTATTGACCATTCACCATTGACTATTCACCCTATTGCAACAGCAAAACTGTGCCTGTTTTTCTTACTATATTTCCTTGCACATCAACTGCTTCAGCTATCCAGGTATATGTGCCTGTTGGCTGCATTACACCGAGGTATAGACCATTCCAACCTGATTGTGGGGCGCTGTCTTTCGTAGTGAAAATCATATTACCCCATCTGTTGAATACCCTGAAATAATTTAGCTGACGCATTCCCACCAGTATCGGATACAGGCGATCATTTTGTCCGTCATTATTTGGTGAAAACCCTTTTGGCACATAAATATCAACGCCTGGAATTACTTTAATCAATACTGAATCAACAGTGGTGCAACCAATATCATTGGTGATGGCAACGTTATAATCTGTTGTAGTATTTACCCTGATGCTTGGTGAAGCAACGTTAATATTATTTACTCCTGTTGCCGGGCTCCATACATAACTATTACCAATATTTCTTGCCGGAACAGTTACAGGAATATCTTTCAATACTTCAACATCTTTATATCTTATACCCGGAGTTGCTGATTGAACTGTATAGGTTTTTAAAGTAGTTTCATTAAAGCCAGTACAGATTGGACTGGTAGCAGTGAGGCGAACTATATAATTGCCCGGGGTTGTATAAATATAACCTGGAGAGAAGAGATTTGAGGTAACACCGTCACCAAAATCCCACAGCCAGTTGATGCCGCCACTGGCGCTGGTAACGGAGGTGTTACTGAAATTAGCAGTTACCCCTGCGCAGGCATTTGATACGGTAAACTGTACTATAGGCTTTCTTAGCAGCTCAAGGTTAATGGTATTGCTTGAAACAGTTTCACAACCCTGTGCTGAAATAAATTTAACTGCGTATATACCAGCTTCTGTTGCATTTAAGTTGGCGGCGGTTGCACCACTAATAGGTTGTTGGTTCAATAACCACTGGTAGCTGTTGGCGCCAGAGGCATTAAGTGTTAGTGAACTGTTTTCGCAGATGATATTTCCGGTTGGTGTTTGCAATATGCCTTGTGGTGCTGCATTAATTTGAACGGTTACTGGTGCTACACGGAAGCAACCGGTGATTGCATCTGTTGCCCTGATATAAAATATTCCTGAGTTGTTTACATTCTGCGCATTGGTAACAGGCGTAGTTAATGCAGCATTAGCGAAAAAAGCAAAATTCAGTCCGCTACTGCTGCCTGCAGTTATAGATGCGTCGGCAAGATTGATCACCTGAGGTGAACAAACCGCAGCAGGATTGTTAACAGTTAAAGTAGGCAAGGCATTGATGGTAACGGTAACCGGAACAATGGCGCTACAACCCGTAGCAGGTGTTCCCTTAATATAATAAACGCCCGAACTGCTTACTGCATTTGCATTTGTTAAAACATTGGTTGCAGCGGCATTGGTAAAATAAGTATAGCTGAGTCCGGCAGCACTGCCATTTGTAATAGCTGCGGCAGTTAGGTCAACCGTGCCTGGCGCACATACAGGTGCGGGTGTATTTATCTGCATAGCGGCCTGCGGATTAATACTAACAATTACAGGTTTTATACTTGCACAATTGGTTGTTGTATTGGTGCCTTTTATATAAAAAGTGCCTGCAGTACCGATAGCAAAAGGTGTAGTGAGCGATTGGGTAGCAGCTGCATTTGTCCAATAAGTATAAGATAAACCAGTAGTACTGCCAGCGGTAATACCTGCAGCAGTAAGATCAACAGTACCTGGTGCACAGACTGCTACTGGATTGGTAATGGTTAAATTTGGAATAGCGTTCACCGTTATGGTTACAGGTGCTGAAGTGGCAGAACAATTGTTCTGGTTGGTTACGGTTACAGTATAAGTTCCGCTGGTGGTAATATTACTAATAGAAGGTCCGGTTGATCCATTGCTCCATAAATAATTAAATCCAACGCCAGTATTCGCATTTAGGTTAACAGTGCCGCCAGTGCAAAAAGTTGTTGGGTCTGAAGGAGTTACACTTGCGTTTGGCAATGCATTGATCGTTTTTAAAGCTGTTACAGAGGCGGTACAACTATTACCATCGGTAACCGTATAACTAACACCAACTGTTCCCGCAGATTGGCCTGTTAATACTCCTGTGTTACTGATTGCTGCGTTCGAATTATTAACAGACCATATTCCACCACTTGTAGTATTTACAAGATTAATTGTTGAACCCACACACAATGTTGTTGATCCCGTAATTGCTGAAACTGATGGTAATGCGTTAATTGTTTTTGTTGATGTAACAATGCTTGTACAATTATTACCATCTGTAACAGAATATGAAACAATAGTACTTCCAGCAGATTGTCCTGTTAATACGCCTACGTTACTAATTATTGCATTCGCATTATTAACTGACCATATACCACCATTTGTATTATTGGCAAGGTTAATAGTTGAACCCACGCATACATCTGTCGATCCGGTAATTACTGAAACTGATGGTAATGCGTTAATTGTTTTTGTTGATGTAACAATGCTTGTACAATTGTTTCCATCTGTAACAGAATATGAGACAATTGTTGTTCCAGCGGATTGTCCTGTTAATGCGCCAGTATTACTAATCGTCGCATTCGAATTATTAACTGACCATACACCTCCGCTTGTTGTATTCGTAAGATTAATCGTTGAGTTAATACAAACAGAAGATAAACCGACAATAGTATTTACAGCAGGTAGTGCATTTATTGTTACAGTGGTACTCGTTAGATTTGTACAATTGTTCCCATCGGTTATTCTATAGCTAACTCCTACAGTTCCTGCTAACTGACCGGTTAGTGTTCCACTTGCATTAATTCCAGCATTTGCATTATTGACTGACCAAATTCCCGAGGGCGTTGTATTTGTAAGATTAATTGTTGATCCGACACATACTGGACTTACTCCTGTTATCGCACTTACGGCAGGTAGGGCATTTACTGTTACAGTCGTGCTTGTTAAATTAGTACAACTGTTCCCATCCGTTACTGTGTAACTTACTCCTACAGTTCCTGCCAATTGACCCGTTAACGTTCCGCTTACATTGATTCCGGCATTCGCATTATTGACAGACCAGACTCCCGAGGGCGTTGTACTCGTTAAGCTTATTGTTGAGCCTACGCATACAGGATTTACGCCGGTTATCGCATTCACTATAGGTAGCGCATTTACGGTAACTGTTGTGCTCGTTAAATTTGTACAACTATTCCCATCCGTTACTGTGTAATTTACTCCTACAGTTCCTGCCGATTGACCGGTTAGTGTTCCACTTACATTTATTCCGGCATTTGCATTGTTAACAGACCAGACTCCCGATGGTGTTGTACTTGTAAGACTGATTGTTGAACCTACGCATACAGGATTTACGCCGGTTATTGCATTTACGGTAGGTAGGGCGTTTACTGTTACGGTAGTGCTCGTTAAATTTGTACAACTGTTCCCATCGGTTACTGTGTAATTTACTCCTACAGTTCCAGCAGATTGACCGGTTAGTGTTCCACTTACATTTATTCCGGCATTCGCATTATTGACAGACCAGACTCCCGAAGGTGTTGTACTAGTAAGATTGATTGTTGAACCTACGCATACAGGATTTACGCCGGTTATTGCATTCACTATAGGTAGTGCATTTACAGTAACTGTTGTGCTCGTTAAATTTGTACAACTGTTCCCATCAGTTACTGTATAACTTACTCCTACAGTTCCAGCAGATTGACCGGTTAGTGTTCCACTTACATTTATTCCGGCATTCGCATTATTGACAGACCAGACTCCCGAAGGTGTTGTACTCGTTAAGCTTATTGTTGAGCCTACGCATACTGGACTTACTCCTGTTATCGCATTTACGGTAGGCAGGGCATTTACTGTTACAGTCGTGTTTGTTAAATTAGTACAACTGTTCCCATCCGTTACTGTGTAACTTACTCCTACAGTTCCTGCCGATTGACCGGTTAGTGTTCCGCTTACATTAATTCCGGCATTCGCATTATTGACAGACCAGACTCCCGAAGGTGTTGTACTAGTAAGACTGATTGTTGAGCCTACGCATACTGGGCTTACTCCTGTTATTGCGTTTACGGTAGGTAGCGCATTTACGGTAACTGTTGTGCTCGTTAAATTTGTACAACTGTTCCCATCCGTTACCGTGTAACTTACTCCTACAGTTCCGGCCGATTGCCCCGTTAACGTTCCGCTTACATTAATTCCGGCATTCGCATTATTGACTGACCAGACTCCCGAAGGTGTTGTACTCGTTAAGCTTATTGTTGATCCCACGCATACAGGATTTACGCCGGTTATCGCATTCACTATAGGTAGCGCATTTACGGTAACTGTTGTGCTCGTTAAATTTGTACAACTGTTACCATCAGTTACTGTGTAACTTACTCCTACAGTTCCTGCTAACTGACCGGTTAGTGTTCCACTAGCATTAATTCCGGCATTAGCATTATTGACTGACCAGACTCCCGAGGGCGTTGTACTAGTTAAGCTGATTGTTGAGCCTACGCATACTGGATTTACTCCAGTTATCGCATTTACGGTAGGTAGTGCATTTACGGTAACTGTTGTGCTTGTTAAATTAGTACAACTGTTCCCATCGGTTACTGTGTAGCTAACACCTACAACACCCGCTGATATGCCTGTAAGTGTTCCACTAAAACTAATTCCCGCATTCGCATTATTGACGGACCATGTTCCTGATGGTGTTGTACTCGTTAAGCTGATTGTTGAACCGACACACACCGGACTTACTCCGGTTATAGTATTTACAATAGGCAATGCATTTACTGTAACGGTTACTGAAGCATTCTGTGCATTAATACAATTAGTAACACTACTTTCAACAGATACAAGTTGGTAAACTATAGTGGCTGCTGTACCAGTTGGTACCGATAAAGTGGCTACGCCTGATAAATTTGTAACTGTTGTAAGATTGCTTACAGTTACTCCATTTGTGGTAACATTATAGGTAACGGTATAAGGTGAAGTTGCCCCTGATGCTGTAATAGTGATGGTTGGTAGTGTAGATTCATTTAAACATACCGACAAGGTTGAAGCGGCTATAATCGCAGTGGGTAATGGGTTAATTGTTACAGAGCTGGAATTTTCCAGAAAACAGCCAGTAGAAGAATTCAATAACCTGAGTGTTCCATTATAAGTTGTTCCAGCAGTTACGGTTCCTGGTACGTTTACCGTTATAGTATTTGTTCCTGTATTATAAGTCTGAAATCCATCATTGGTAAACCCTGCTCCTGTTGCAGTTCCATCCCAAATAATCCTATACTGATCCGGACCACCGGTTACACCTGAAAAAGTAACATTAAAATTGCTCGTGCCATAACAAATAGCAGGTATAGCCGGATTAACACCTATTACATCGGGATTTACATTTGTTACGATTGTAACAGACGATGTTTGGGCATTTATACATGCTGTAGCACTACTTTCCTGAACAGAAACAAGCTCATAATTTCTCGTAGCCGCGGAGCTTACCGTTGCTGAAAAAGTAGCAACTCCCGCCAGATTTGATACAATGGTTTGGTTAGAACCAGGAGTTCCATTAGTAATTTCCCTATAGGTAAAAGTGTAAGGTGCAGTACCACCTAAACCTGTTATTGTAACTACAGGAGCCGTGCTATTTACGCATGATGTCAATGTGTTTGCTGTTATGGTTGCAGTGGGGAGAGCAGACACGGTTATGGTAGCACTACTACTTATACTTGTATTGGTACATGTTTCTGACAATGAATTCGCATCAACTACAGATGTAAGACTATAGGTAAATGTACCAGCCACATTTGTAGGTGCAGAAATAGTAACTGTACCAGTCATTGTACCAGCACCCGTTGTAGTAGCTATCGGTGTTTGTGCTACACCGTTAAGATTATAAGTAATTGTGTAAGGTGCAATACCACCAACAGCAGTTATCGTTAGTGTTGGATTTGAAGCATTTTCGCAGACTGTTAGTGTGCCTGTGATACTCACACTTGGCATCATTACAACAGTTATTGTATTAGTATATAAGGTAACTCCAGGATTATCTGGACGAGTCACTTGTCTTCGATAATACCAGGTTCCAGTCAAATCTGCATTATCAATCAGGTTTCTAGAGGTTACTAAATTTGTTACCCCAACAGTAAACGTAGGGTCTTGCGATCTTTGCCATTGATATTCTTCAAAACCATTTTCAACGGTAACTGTTACAGTTTCGCTGAACATGTGGGGTGCATCCCAAACCTGACATTTTGCTCCATTGATTGTACCACCAGCTGTAAATTGTGCTAAAGAAATTGAAGGAATAATAACTAAAAGAAATAGTAGAAATAGAATAGGCTTATTGTATGCACAGCCTCCCTGCACCCAATGCACAGGCATACCGATATTGGACAATATTTTCCTAAAGCAGTTCACGGGGGGATATTGAACTTTGTTTTAAAGTTATAGTATTATGATATTCAATGCATTACTGATTCTAAATTTTATAGACTTTTAATATTAGTATATACGCAGATTTCCTTGTTTTGGTATACCGCCATTCGATTTTTTTCTACTAAAACTTTCCTTCAGGATAAAACCACCATTTAATGCGAATCAAGGGTTGAAATTGCATAAGAGCGGGAAATGGAACGCAGATTTATCATGATACTCATGATAGATCTTGATAAATCCGTGTTCTATCTAAGCAGCCAAATAAGATTAGGGGCTATTACTTCTTATGAGCCTGCTTTAATGACATCAAAAGACTCCTCGATGGATGTTTTCTCATTTTTGGCAGATTTCAACTTTTGATTCGCATTTTTACGATTGCAGCCCCGTAAAAATCAGCCATTAGCTACCTGCCAGTGCTATGCGGAAAAAATTCTAAGTGGTTTGGTTTTAATCCATAAAACACGAAATTCTAATTCGCACATTATCAATGATTTACACGAAGCATCAACACACCATCAACACAGCAACAACACATCACAACACAGATTAGTGTTTTGAAGTGCTGAAATACCGTTATTACCCTGTAGATATATTGGAGAAGACTCTAATGAAATATAAGCCTGCATTACATATACCCGCACTTGTAAATGTTATTATCCTACTTTATGCGGGACCCCTCCGGGGTAAGAAGCATTGATGTTCAGGGGAAACAGCTGCTCCACAAGAGTTCTTCGGACAAGCCTTGATTTGTGTTTGTATTAGGCTTTCTGCTATTATTTGAATAAATGGGCTTGCGAATTTGTTTTGTAAAAATCCTACTTAAAAGAAATATTTAATTACCACACTTACGCTTATGGATGGTTGAATTCATCGTAAAAAAAGCTAGCAGCTAGTCCGAATGACTCCCTTGGAGAAGCCATTTCTCCAGACAGCAATGACTTCAAGCCATAAGCAAAACGCCCCTACTTCAACCATTATTCACCAGACACCATATACTCACGAGTTTATTGAATACGATCATGTCGAATATTTACGCCATTCATCCATATTTATTCCCCGACTTTGCAGAAAAAAAAGATATTTTTGTTTTGCCCTCGGTATAATTCAACCAAGGGATACGTCTACGAATACTTTTTTTATGAACTACTAAGTCGGGATTGCAACGATTTTGCTGCATCCCTAATCATCCCGCTGAATTTTATTTATACGCCTTTGGCGTATACTATTCTCTATTTAACCTATTCAACCAATGACGAATATTCAACCAACAAATACGCCCAAAAAGGGTTTCTTTAGTTATTTCCGTGAATCACTGAACAGCGAACACCAGGACTTTACACAAGGCAGCATACGCAAAGCCGTATTCATGCTGGCCATTCCTATGATACTGGAAATGTGTATGGAATCGGTATTTGCCGTTGTAGACATATTTTTTGTAAGTAAACTGGGGGCAGGAGCAGCGGCTACTGTAGGGCTTACCGAATCTTTCCTTACACTTATTTATTCCATCGCTATCGGTCTTAGCATGGCCGCAACAGCCATGGTGGCCCGTAGGGTGGGTGAAAAAAATCCGGAAGAAGCCGCCCATGCAGGTGCACAGGCATTATTACTCTGTATCGGCGTTTCAATGCTGGTAAGTGTTATCGGTCTCTTCTTTGCCGCAGACGTGTTGACCCTCATGGGGGCGGATGCGAAAGTGGTAGAAATGGGTACCAATTACACGCGTATCATGTTAACCGGTAACATAGTTATCATGCTCCTTTTTCTCATCAATGGTATTTTCAGAGGAGCTGGCGATGCTGCTATGGCCATGAAAAGTTTATGGCTGGCTAATATCTGCAATATCATTCTCTGCCCCATTCTCATTAACCAGTTTGGTTTAACCGGTGCAGCAATGGCTACTACTACAGGTCGCGGTATTGGTGTGCTTTACCAGCTTTACCACTTGTTCAGAGGAAAGAGTATTATCCGCATCCTGAAAAAGCATTTTATACCTGTGCCGGCTATATTGAAGTCAATCGCCAATATCGCCTCCACCGGTACACTTCAATTCATCATTGCATCTGCCAGTTGGATCGTAATGGCCCGTATCATCACCGGATTTGGTAGTGATGCAGTAGCAGGATACACTATCGCTATCCGCTTACTCATATTTTTCCTGATGCCGGCATGGGGACTCAGCAATGCAGCGGCTACACTTGTTGGACAAAACCTCGGTGCTAAACAACCAGACCGTGCGGAGCAATCTGTTTGGAAAACTGCCCGGTATAATGCCGTATTTATGGCTATAGTGTCTGTACTTTTTGTGGTAGGAGCAGAGTTCTTTGTTGGACTTATTACCCAGGATCCAAACGTAACCGTAACAGCCGTTTCGGCCCTGCGTATCGTAAGTATCGGGTATATCTTCTACGGTGTAGGTATGGTAATGATCAATGCTTTCAATGGTGCGGGTGATAGTCGCACCCCAACCTGGATACACTTATTCTGGTTCTGGATATTCCAGATTCCTTTCGCATTACTGCTATCCAAAACCCTCAACTTCGGCACCACCGGCGTTTTCATCGCCATCGTAGTAACCGAAACCTGTATCAGCATTACCAGCGTAATACTGTTTAAGAGAGGGAAGTGGAAATTGGTGAAAGTGTAGGAAAAAAACAGAGAAACAGAGAAATAAGAAATAAGGAATAAGAAAGGAGTTAAAGATTTGATCTTCACTTTCTCATTCCTTATTCCTTATTCCTTATTTCTTATTTCTCTGTTCTCAAAACCACCCTCTCCTTTTAAACAACACCAGCATCCATATTGGTATGGCCAGCATTAGGCCTACGGCGATGAAGAAGCCGTAGTGGTGGTGGAGATAGGGGATGCGGTCGAAGTTCATGCCGAAGATGCCGCCTATTACTGTGGCTGGAGCCAGTAGGCAGGTTACGATTGCCATCACCTTCATTACCTCATTGGTTTTTAGGTTTACATTGCTGAGGTAGAGATCTTGCAGGTTCATCATCATATCACGGTAGTTCTCTGCGAGATCATTCGCCTGTAGTATATGGTCGTAAATGTCCTTGAAATATTTGGTTGTGCGTTCTTCCAATAAATCACTTTCACTGCGGATAAATCCATTGATCAGGTCTCTTACCGGACTCACATTTCGTTTCAATACGATCAGCTCTTTTCGCAAACTATTTATTACCGCTAGTGTACGGGTATTACTACCTCTTATGATTTTTTCTTCCAGCTGTTCTATCCTGTCGCCTAATTTCTCCATCACGAGATAGTAATTATCTACTATCATATCCAACAAGGCATAACATAGATAATCAGCACCACTCGACCGAAGTTTACTGGTTGTTAAACGAAGTTTATCGCGTATCGGATTAAATACATCTCTTCCTGCATCTTCCTGAAACGATAGTACAAAGCCTTTTCCTAAAACAATACTTATCTGCTCAGTTTCTACCGCTCCTGTTTGTTCATTGAAGTATAACATATTGAGCAAACAGAATAAAACATTTTCCATCTCATCCATCTTCGGACGTTGGCTAACACTCATAATGTCTTCTACTATAAGTGAGTGGATACCAAAATGATTACAGGTAGCTTCAACATCTGCTTTACGTATGCCGTCTACATTAATCCAGGTTGTATGAACATTATCACGATAATTAAAACATTCTTTAACGTCTGTTAAGGTAGTTTCTGAAAAAGTCGTTGCTGAATAATCGTATACCTTAACCTTGATTTCACTTGCCTCAATACGCTCGGGTATTACAGTAGGGTTTACATGAAAGATATCACGCGTCCGCTTTGTATCAAATAGCGTAAGCGGGTTCAGGTATTTGAGGTATTTGGCGCCGGTCATAGGGTGAAGTTAAGAAAACAGAGGAACAGAGAAATATCCGATATCCAATTTCGAAGTTGGATATTGGATATTTCTCTGTTCTTCTGTTTATACTATCCGCAGCTTCGCATAATTCAACATAATCTTCTTCTCACCGTTTTTTTCAAACTGAATAGTAGCCACGGGGTTGTGTGCCGAGCCTTCCACACTTGATACGGTTCCAAAGCCAAATTTCTGGTGTTCCACTTTTTGTCCGGCCTGTAATTGTGAGGTATCGCTTGCTACAAAATCAGCCGATGGTACATGTGCCACTACTTTAGGTGTTACCGGCTGTATGGGAAGGTATTCTGGTTTTGATGATGGTTTACGACTTGGTGGTGGACCATATTTTCTCTCTGCCGCTGCGGCATTTCCGTTTCCGTAACCAAAGCCACGTTGCATCCTTTCAAATGCACTGCCCATATCGCTGCCCGCATTGTTTCTTGCACCTCCGCCTGCATAGGTTTTGTCGATATATTGTTCGGGCATTTCTTCAATAAACCTGCTTGGTTCATTCTGTACCAACTGGCCAAAACGATACCGTGCATTGGCATATGTGAGCCAAAGTTTTTGTTTGGCCCGGGTAACAGCTACATAAAATAATCTTCGTTCTTCTTCCAGTTCTTCGCGTGTATTGATCGACATACCACTGGGAAATAATGTTTCCTCCACCCCACCTACATACACACATTCAAATTCTAGTCCTTTAGCAGCATGTATCGTCATCATTTTTACCGCATCCTGTTCACCTTTGTCGTCATCTGCATCGGTAAGCAGGGTAATTTGTTGCAGGTATGAGCCCAGTGATTTATCGCCCAATTCACCATCTTCATTACTCGGACTTTCGGTCCATTCTTTAATGGAGTTCAGTAATTCCTGGATGTTTTCGTAGCGTGCTAATCCTTCGGTTGTTTTATCGTTAAAGAGTTCTTTTACCAGGTTTGTATGTTTCCCTACCTGTACAGCCACTTCATAAGCATTTGTACTGGTTAGCATACTTTGGAAATAGCGAATCATGGTGGTGAAATTCTGCAGTGCTTCAAGTGTGCCTGCTTTAAAACCAAATTCACCGGCTCTTGACACCACTTCATACATGGAGATATTCTGTTCATTGGCAGCTATCACGCATTTTTCAATCGTTGTTTTCCCGATGCCACGAACAGGATAGTTGATGATGCGCTTTAGTGCTTCTTCATCTCTTGTATTGGCAATAACGCGCAGGTATGCAATGAAATCTTTTACTTCCTTTCGCTGGTAGAAACTTACACCTCCATAAATGCGATAGGGAATACCCATTCGGCGAAGGCTTTCTTCAAAAGAACGGCTTTGCGCGTTGGTGCGATATAAAATGGCGAAATCTTTATTGTAAAAATGGTAACGTAACTTTTGTTCCTGTATGCAGTCTGCCACAAAACGACCTTCGTCGTTATCTGTCATGGTACGCACCAATACAATTTTGTCTCCCTCTTTATTTTCGGTCCAAAGATTTTTAGGTATTTGTCCCTTATTATTTTTGATGACTTCGTTGGCTACATGTATGATATTCTGACTGCTACGATAGTTTTGTTCGAGCTTAACCACTTTTACATCGTCATAATCTTTCTGGAACTGTAAGATATTTTCGATAGTAGCTCCCCTGAAGCTGTAAATGCTTTGGGCATCATCGCCCACCACACAAATATTTTCATGAACTGCTGCCAGCAGTTTGGTAATCTGGTACTGCACCGGGTTTGTATCCTGGTACTCATCGATTAATATGTATTTAAATTTGTGCTGGTATTTATGTAATACTTCCGGGAAGTTTTTCAGCAATTCATACATCTTAAGGAGCAGGTCATCAAAGTCCATTGCGCCATTTTTAAAACAGCGGTTGGCATAAGCGGCGTATATCTGTGCTATTGCCGGACGATTGGCCCGCATATCTTCCTGTTGAATATAATAATCGGTGGCATATTCTGCAGGACCAACCAATGCGTTTTTAGCGGATGAAATGCGGTTACCTACCACATTGGGTTTATAATGTTTGTCGTCGAGGTTTAGTTCATTAACAACAGTTTTTATCACCGAGCGGCTATCGTCGGTATCATAGATGGTAAAGCTGTTGGGATATCCTATTCTGTGTGCTTCGGCCCTAAGGATGCGTGCAAATACGCTATGGAATGTTCCGATATATAAGTTCCTGGCTTCTGCATTTCCGAGTATACGTTCAATACGCTCTTTCATTTCCGCAGCGGCCTTATTGGTAAAGGTGAGGGCGAGAATATTGAAAGCATCCACTCCCTGGTTCATCAGGTGGGCAATACGTGTAGTAAGCACTTTTGTTTTCCCGCTACCAGCTCCTGCCACAATCATAAGTGGCCCTTTAATATGGGTTACCGCTTCTCGCTGGGGTTCGTTCAGTCCATTCAGGTAATCTTGCATGGGCGCAAGTTAATCAGTTGAGCGGGTATGATAAGCTATGGTGAATAAGTTAACCCGTTTTTGGAATAGCTTGTTAAACTAAATACGCTTGTCGCTGTTTTTAGAGGGTGTAGTCTTAGAAAGCTTTGCTTTTTGATTAATGGCTATATCTCTGGCGATTGAGTACAACATTTTATGCCATACTTTTTTAGAAATTCGGGTCGATTTTACGGGTATATGTATCGTAGACATAGTTATAATAGAAATTCTACTATAAAGTTACAAAGAAATTTAACACCGGCATACGATCATACGCCAGATAAATTCTCAATTCAATTGACCTTGTTCCCGCATGGACAGGGATATATTATTGGTATCTTTTGGTAAACACCTTACACAAATAAGGAAGGAAAAAGGGCTGAGTATTCATCAGCTTGCCCTGGCATGCGACATGGAATACAGTCATTTACAGCGCATTGAGAAAGGAAAAGTAAATATTGCCTTCACTACTTTATGCAGTATTGCCCGTGGACTTGAACTTAATCCTGAAGAACTATTACATAAGTTTAAGCTTCCAAAATAAGCAGATACCTGGCATTATTTCCTGCTAAAAAAGAGTAGATACCACCATATTTAGAGTAATTACCACATTAGTTGGGTGCATTAGCTGCATTTATTTCACATTGTCTTAATGCAGCCTTATGGAACGCAACAAAATTAAAGTGGTGATTGCCGATGATCACCTTATTTTCCGAAAGGGATTAAGAAAGATCCTGGATGAAGTTCGTTCACTTAATATTGTTGGTGAAGCATGCAATGGATCGGAACTGGTTACCATCGCAACCAAACTTAAACCTGATATAATTATTGTAGATGTATGCATGCCCATTATGGATGGGGTTATGGCTGTTAAGGAAATCTGCAAAAGGAAAATTACCAAGCGCATCATTGCGCTTTCTGTATTCAGCCATGAAACCCATATCATGGAAATGCTGGAAGCCGGCGCCATCGGCTACCTTACCAAAAGCGTTGGCAAGAAAGAAATACTGGAAGCCATAGAAGCCGTATATGATTACCGCCCTTATTTCTGTCCTGAAAGCAGTAAACAGGTGAATGACCTGATTACCAAATATAATTCTGACTTTCGCGAACACCTGGTCGTTTTTACAGAAAGAGAAAAAGACATCATCACCCTTATCTGCGAAGGCTCTACCAGCAAAGATGTTGCCCGCCTCCTCCATATAAGTCAACGCACCGTTGAAGGCCACCGAACCCGCATCATGCATAAAATGAAAGTAAAAAGCATCGCCGGACTTGTTGCATACGCCTGTGAGAAAGGTTTGTATCTGGCAGGGTGAAGCAAGCAGTGTGTTTTAAGCCATTGCTGTCCGGGAAAAAACAGCTTCTAGCCACTAGCTGCTCGCTACTAGCTTTTTTTTGCTATTAATATAGCCATCCACAAGCGTGGATATGGTAATTATATATTTAATTTAAGTAGTTTTTTTTCAAAACAAATTCGCAAGCCCCGTCATTTATTCAAATAATAGCAGAAAACCTAAATCAAACACCAATCAAGGCTAGCAGCTAGAGGCTAGAAGCTCGCAGCCTATTTTCCCCGAACAGTACTGGCTTGAAGCTTCTCTCCCATGGGTTACTTTTACCATCATTTGGTATTAAGGGCAAGCAAACCAACCAACAATGATTCAAAAAACCATCTACAAAACAAAAGACTACTGCAAAGTAAAATTCAACCTGGATATACAGGATAAAGAAACGGCTTCTATCCTCGGACTTAATGGCGACTGGAACAATCCCGTTCCGATGAAAAAGAAAAAAGACGGCAGCTTCACCGCAGAAATACAATTACCGAAATCAACACAACACGAGTTCCGCTATCTACTGAACGATACCGAATGGATCAACGAACCCGAAGCCGACGGCGAGGTAGAAAACGTATACGGCTCCAATAACAGCGTGTTACACCTGTAAAACAAGGGAACAGAGAAACATCGGAATATCCAAAGTGAGCATTCACTTTCTCATTCCTTATTTCTTATTTCATATTTCTCTGTTCCCTAAGCTTTCCCTTTAAGTATCTTATGCCAATACATCCACGGTAGAATGTATTTTTTGAGTATCCACATACTCCATCTTGGTTTTGACTGATCGAAGGGGAATGTTTCCATTATTTTATTGTCGTAACCGAATTCTGCAAGAATCAGTTTTCCATAACCTGCAATAAGCGGACAACTACCATAGCCATTATACTTTGCCAGCATGGGTTGTTTGTTCAGGAGGTTCAAAAGATTTACAACAAGCACTGGCGCTTGCTTCCTTACAGCAGCACCGGTTTTGGCATTGCTTGTGCCTATGGCATCACCAATACCAAATACATTTGGAAACTTATTATGCTGTAACGAATATGCGTCTACATCTATCCATCCCCCAGCATTCGCAACAGCACTGTTTCGAATAAAATCAGGTGCAGACTGTGGTGGTGTTACATGAATCACATCAAATTTCTTGGTGATGGTTTGTCCGCCCAGTCCCTCCATTAGTTTAAAGGTAGCCAGCTTTTTTTCACCGTCAATCGCTATGAGGTCATGTTTGAAGTTTAGCTTTATGTTATAACCCCTTATAAGCTTCATCAATGCTTTTGCATATTTCTCCACGCCAAAAATTACACCCCCACCCGATACAAATTCAACCTGTACCTGTTTTAATATACCTCGTTTTCGGAACAGGTCTGCTGCCAGGTACATAATTTTCTGTGGAGCACCCCCACATTTTACTGGTGTAGCCGGACTGGTAAATAAAACAGTATTACCGGGCTCAACCTGTTGCAATGCTTCGTAAGTGTATGGGGCTTGATCAAAAGCATAGTTACTGCACACACCATTTTTACCCAGCGTTTCTTTTAACCCCTGAACAGCAGACCAGTTTAACTGTATGCCCGGAGCGAGTACCAGGTAGTCGTAGCTGTATTCATTACCAGTTTCACAATGAAGTTTATTTTCTGCCGGTTTCAACATCGTTACCCTGTCCTGTACCCAAACAGCACCCTCAGGTATAACCGATTTTTCAGGACGAACAGTTTTCTTAATATCATACACTCCACCACCTACAAGTGTCCAGGCAGGCTGATAATAATGTTTAACTGATGGCTCTATAATGCCAATATTTAGTTTAGCATCTTTTAATAACAGTTGGGCTGCAACAGAAATACCAGCGTTTCCTCCACCTACAATAAGAATCGTAAAATGTTGTGTCATGACTAAGGGTTTTTGCTAAAGTAATACCCTGTATGCACCATTCCCGTGACTGAAATCACAGGCATATATGATTTTTATCAGGCTTTTGCAGAGCCGTATTCAGGTAAAGCATCATACATAAAAAAAAGCTTGTAGCTTGCGGCCTGAAGCTTGTAGCCGCAACACAAATGCCGATAATTACACAAAATATTAACCTGGTAGCAGAAAGCTTAGAGAAAGAAGAAGTAGCTGCTATACCCACCGAAACAGTGTATGGACTGGCAGGTAATATTTATAGTGATAAAGCTATTCACAGCATTTTCCGTATAAAGCAAAGACCTTTATTCAATCCTCTGATTGTTCATCTGCCAGATGTACAGGCATTGGATGATGTGGCTTCTGAAGTACCCGAGATGGCCAAAAAACTGGCCGATCATTTCTGGCCGGGACCGCTAACCCTTTTGTTACCGAAAAAAAATTCGGTGCCCGACCTGATTACTGCGGGTAAGTCCACCGTAGCTGTTCGTGTTCCCAATCATCCGGTTACATTGTCTTTATTAAATCATTTATCTTTTCCCCTTGCTGCACCAAGTGCCAATCCTTTTGGCAGTATCAGTCCCACTAATGCAGATCATGTAGCAGGTTATTTTAAAAACGATTTTCCTTATATACTCGATGGCGGACCTTGTACAAGCGGTATCGAATCTACCATTATTGGATTCAATACAGATGGTGCTGTTATTTATAGGTACGGATCTCTGGCCATTGAAGATATTATGCCAATCACAGGTCCATTACAGGAATGGATTAAAGATGAACAAACACCAGATGCACCAGGTATGTTACTCAGGCATTATGCCCCAAAAACAAAAACTATTCTTACTGAGGATGTAAAAGAAACTTTGAACAACTACCCTTCTAAAAAAATCGGGCTACTTTTATTTTCTGATAGTTCATCAGATTTACAGGCAAACACCAAAGAAATTCTCTCGCATAAAAGTTCATTAGAAGAAGCCGCCTCAAACCTATATGCAGCCATGCACAGGCTCGATCAACAGAATTTAGACCTCATCATAGCCGAACGTTTCCCTGATAAAGGACTTGGCAGATCTATCAACGATCGTCTGCAAAGAGCCACACACCGGTAGTAATATCCAACAGCAGAACAGAAGAATGTCCAACTTCGAAGTTGGATATTCGATATTCTTCTGTTTCTCTGTTTCTTTCGCCGATCTATCAATGATCGCCTGCAAAGAGCCACACACGTGTTGTAATATCCAACAGCAGAACAGAGAAATTTTCAACTTCGAAGTTGGACATTCGAAATTCTTCTGTTGTTCTGTTTCTCCATTTCTTCCGCTGTTCCCAAAGTTTATTTACTTTCACGGCGTCGGATTATAATATTCAACTGCTGAACAGATAAACGTTGAACTTCGAAGTTGGATATTCGACATTTCTCTGTTCATCTGTTTCTTTCTTCCTCTGTTCCCAAAGTTTATTTACTTTCACGGCGTTCATGGAGCATTCACCATTATTAGTTGTTGAGGGTATTTCAAAGACCCAATCTGGTAACCTCATTTTACATCCGGTTAGTTTTCGGTTAGTGGCCGGAAAAAAACTGGCGATCGTTGGTGAAACAGGGTCGGGTAAGAGTACTTTATTGAAAATGATTGGCGGACATATTGCCCCCGACTCCGGTAAAATATTGTTTAATGGTGAAAGGGTATGGAGTCCGCCGGTAACACTGTTGCCTGGTCATAATGGCATTGCTTATCTCTCGCAGGATTTTGAACTTCGTAATAATTATAAGGTACACGAATTATTAAGTTATAAAAACCTGTTAACTCCTGAATCGGCCGCTCAATTATACCAGGTATGTAAAGTAAGTCACCTGATGAATCGTAAAAACGATGAATTATCGGGTGGCGAAAGACAAAGGGTGGCACTGGCCAAATTGCTGGTTGGTGTTCCACAATTATTATTGCTGGATGAACCATTCTCTAACCTCGACCTTCCACAGAAAAAAAATATCAATGCCGTTATTCATGCTATAAGTGAGCAGTTGAAAATTACCTGTATCATGGTTTCACATGATCCGGTTGATACACTTAGCTGGGCCGATGAAATAATGGTATTGAAAGATGGAGTATTAATGCAGCACGATACACCACAACAAATTTACCTGCAACCCGCCAATGAATATGTTGCCGGATTATTCGGACCATATAACTTAATAAAAATGAATCACCATAACTTTCACCTCAAATGGGAGTTGAACAATAAAACGGTGAACAGATTTATAAGACCTGAGCAGTTATTATTGTCCGATACACATGAAAATGCTGTTGATTGTGTGGTTACGCAGGTATTATTCTGCGGCGCTTACTGGTCTGTTACTGTAAGCAATGGCGAACAGTCGCTGATTATTCATACCGATAAGTCAGGTATTCAAAAAGGCGACCTGGTTTGGATTGCTTATAAGCACTAAAAAACACCCGCTATTTTTAGTTTACCCCATAATTCATTGTCAAAACTAGAAACTGCAAGTTGTGTTTGTCCGGCAGATTCACCCATTCTAATAACAACCAGTTGTTGAGAAGGTACTACATAAATTTTCTGGTCATTTTTACCAAGAGCGGCGTATAAATCTGTAGGTGCATTTGGCATAAGGTTGCCTGTAAACAAAAACTGAACAGTGGGTAGCATATAATAACCTTTGCCATTGAGCCAGGTAAGGTAACCATAAGAAGGATTCAGACTCTGAGAGCTCATAGTCTGGGTTTTAATATAGTTCGTATCTCCTAATACCGTTATTGCATCCCATTTACCCTTTGCCAAAAGAAGCAATCCAAAACGTGCCATGCTTCTTGCCGTACTATAATACACATTATTATATCCTACTCTCACCCATAACCCATTCATACCAATTCTATCCCTGATCTTTTGCTGGAAATAGGTGTTGAAATTAGTGTTGGTAGCAGATTCAATTACCTTATCAAGTAATGTATATGCGGCATTATGGTAGGCCCATCTTGTACCAGCATCTGCCTTGTATTGCAAGCAGGATGGTAATGTACAATCCACATCTCCAACACCATCGTCTAAACCTGATGTCATGGTTAGCTGGTGCTTAACGATAATAAGGTTTTCTTTTTCAAGGGGAAGGGATGTCCATCCGGTACCGATATACTGTGATGTTTTATTATTAATATTCAGCTTACCCTGCTCCTGTGCAATACCGGTTAAAAAAGCTGTCATGGTTTTACCTGCAGAGGCCCAATACCAATTGCTGTCTGCAGTAAAACTGCCAAAATATTTTTCAGCAACTATCTTCCCATTTTTTAAGATGATAAATGCTTTTGTGTTTTTCTGTTGCAGGTAACTATACACATCATTCAATCCGGTTTCGTTCCATTTAAGACTGGCGGGTGTTACCGATTGCCACTCTGAACCAGTACTGGGAGGAAAATACAATGAAGAAGTTGAGCTAACAGGATCAACAGGTGCTGATTTCTTACAAGAATACAGTACCAGGACACAGGATATGATTAGCAGGTGGTTTTTCATAAATGCACCTTTTTGACCCTAATTACCTTTTTTGGTTTAATGCATCACCACTGATTCGGGAGTTAGAATTCAATGATCAATCCAAAGGTAGGTGTTACCTGAACATCTGCGTTAGACAATATTAATGGAATGGCATTGCTCTCATTCGCCGCTATGGGTTGTCCATTGGTGGTTACGAACGCCTTATTATCTGCAGTTCGCTGAAAAGTATATTGTGGAACACCACTCACTTTAGCACCATACCAATTTGTTATATCAAGAAAAAGATTAAGGGTGGTTTTTTTATAGTTCCATTTTTTATCGATACGGATATCACTTGCATGGAAGGAAGGTAATCTGTTAGAATTGAATTTTGTATAATCCAACACACCTGTACCCAGACTTAAATAATTTAGTTGAGATGCCGCCAGATCAAATGGTGTTAAAGGAGCTGCTCCCTGGTATCGAAATTTTAAACCTAGCTCCCAATTACGTGGAAGTTTGTATCCCATGGTAATACTTAATAGTTGGCCATTGTCCCAGCCTGCAGGCAAATAAACATTTGCACTATTGGTAAATGCTGATTTATATAAGGTATAACTAAGTATTCCGAAGAAGCGTTTGGTGAGTTTTTTTTGCATAAACAATTCCATTCCATACGCTTTTCCCTTACCTATTTGATTCACTGCTTCATTACCTATACTACCAAACTCTGTTCCTTTGTTTGCCAGACTTATTCCATCTGTTATACTTACCGGATATTGGTTATATCGTTTATAAAAACCTTCCAGGGTTAGTCGGAAACTTGTGGATGGAAGGTATTCTATGCCAGCAGTATAATGATTGGCATGAATATAATTTCCTGAATTGCTAACCCCTGCCTGCACAAATGCAAGTTGTGTATAAGATGGCAGTTTATAATATGATCCTACACTCAAATTAAGGTTCCACTTATCGGCCATTGCATAACTAAATGAGATACGTGGTGATATTTGTTTAAACGGATTCGATTCACTATTCGCCAAACTATTTCCATCCATTCTGATACCGGCACTAAAGGCCAGTTTGTCTTGTGCCAATTTTCTTCCTGCCTGGAGAAATAAACCATAACGTACAAAATCAATATTACTATTGGCATTGATCCTTACTGCAGGCTGAATGATATTACCATTCTGATCGCGTAGTTCTTTGCGATAAAGGTTTTCAAAACGATTTACAAAATCAACATACTGCAGCACAGCGCCATAACTTATTTTCCAGTTCTTTGTGTTAGTTGTTACATCAAAACGCAATTTGTTTTCTGTTTCTCTGCTATCTGTGTATAAAGTTTGTGTAGCAGGAGTTGGATTTTCATTGTCTTCAAATTTCTCTACATTATTATTAAGTGTATTCCTGCTCAATGCCAAATTCCAATATCCCTTATTGGTTAGCTTTTTCAAACTCATACCGAATGTATAATTCCATTGGTTGATGATTGGATTGCTGTTGATCACATACAATTTCTCTGGCGTTGCCTTCTTAGGAGCAGCAAACCTGAATTCATCGATGGCACCTAAGCCAAGAAAGCTAAGTGTGGTGGTCGGATTAATTCTTGTAGTGGTTTTAAATTGAAGATCCCAATAATTAGGTCTGATAGGGAGATCAATTGCCTGAAATAACAACTGCAAATAGCTTCTTCTGATCGAAGCGAGATAAGTGGTTTTGCTGCTCAATGGTCCATCAGCCGTTAAGGCCAGTTCAGTTGCGCTGAGTATAACATTACCCTGTGTACGTGTGCTGTTGCCTGTTTTTTGTTTGAATTGCAGAACTCCACTCAGCACATTATCATATCGGGCGTCAAATGCACTTGAACTCAATTTTACTTCTTCAATAAAATTGGCGTTCAGTATACCCTGCGGCCCACCGCCGCTTCCCTGTGTACCAAAATGGTTGATCAGGGGAATCTCTATTCCATCCAGGTAATACACATTCTCGTTAGGTGCTCCGCCACGTATGATGATATCATTTCTGAAACCTCCTCCTCCAACACCTCCGCCAACACCGGGGAGCGATTGTACTACTTTGCTTACATCAAAATTACCCCCGGGGTTTCTTTTAATTTCTTCTATCGTCATTCTCTGCACACTCAGTGGTGTTTCAATACTCGCTCCACGAGCCGTATTTCTTCTACTGGTTACAGTTACATCTGCCAGTATAGAACTGGTTGGTTCCATTTCAACGCTGAGTACGTTGATATTACCATTGGTGACCAATAGGTTGGTGAGCAATACGGATTTATATCCTAAACAATTAATGGTGAGGTTATAAGTGCCGGGAGTTAAACTGGTAAAGCGAAAACGACCGGTGCTATCTGAAATAACGGTAACTCCAGCCGGACTAAGCTGTACGGTTGCTGCATTAAGGGGGCGTTGGGAGTTTTTATCGGTAATAGTTCCCGAAAGTATCCCCTGTTGGGTAGTTTGCGCGAAAGAGCCGGTGTATAAAAACGCCGTGAATAATAATAGCTGTGCCAGTCTGTTTAACATAATGCCGGTTTGTTTAGCTATAAACAATAAAAAGACCAGCTTGTTCAAACATTAATGTAAAACTATCTGCTGTTCCATGTCTTCCAGTGCCACCCCTTTTGTTTCTGGCATCATTTTCCATACATACAGCAGTTGTAAAACCATCATGAAGGCAAAGAACCCGAAGATGTATGCGCCGGGTACATTGGCTGCGAAGAAGGGAAATACCTGAGCTACCAAAGCTGCAAACACCCAATGGGTTAAACACCCGAAAGAAGTACCACTCGCCCTCACCGCATTTGGAAACAGTTCAGACAGAAATACCCAGATTACAGCACCTTGTCCTACAGCATGCGCCGCAATAAACAGGAATACATAATAAACGATCATGGAACTATTACCACTGCTGAATGCAAATGCTATCAGCGATAAGGATACAATATATCCGATTGAACCGAGGTACATCAATGCCTTTCTTCCAAACCGGTCAATCAGGTACCAGCCGGTTAAGGTGAAAATGAAATTAACAGCTCCAATACCTACACTTGATAGCAAAGCGCCGTTTCTTTCAATACCTGCCATTTCAAAAACCTTTGGAGCGAAATAGATAATAGCATTGATACCAGAGAGCTGGTTAAAGAAAGCTATGAGAAATGCAAGTATTAATGGTCTTGCATATTTTTTGGAGAAGAGTTTTTCTTTTACGCCAGATACCGATTTGCGGATGGTTTCAATCATTTCATCGGTGGCTTCGCCTGTAATGGATAAAACCTTTTTCGCAGCAGTAGCATCGTTTTTATACAATACCAACCAACGTGGTGATTCTGGTGTAAACAGCATCAACACAGAAAACAACAAAGAAGGAATGGCAACTACACCAAGCATCCATCGCCAGTCTTCTGCGCCGCCTGTACCTTGTAAAAGATAATTGGATAAATACGCCAGCAATATACCCGCTACCACATTCAACTGAAAGGAAATTACCATGCGGCCACGGTATTTGGGTGGGGCGATCTCTGAAATATACACAGGTGCCACAACTGATGAAGCGCCGATACTCAACCCACTCACAAAACGAAAAAACATAAAGCTGTATACATCCATCGATAATGCTGCACCGATAGAAGTAACGAGAAAGAGTATACCAATCCAGAACAGGGTTTTCTTTCTGCCTATTTTATTGGCGGGAATATTACCCATTGCTGCACCCACTACTGTTCCGTACAATGCCATGGCTATGGCCGTTCCATGCATCCAATCACTAAGGTTCCATAACTGTTGAATAGCTTGTTCCGCTCCGGAGATTACAGCAACATCGAGACCGAATAGAAGTCCACCCAAACCCACGGTGATGGACCAGAGAGCGAGTTTTTTATGCATACGGTTTTATTTTAGACCGAAAGTCCGGAAGTCGGAAAGTCCGAAAGATAGATCGCTGGTGGCTAATTGCCACTGAGTGCTCAGAAATCAATTTAGTCATGAAGACCTCTTATCTTCCGGACCCCGGACTCTCGGACTATCTAGCCGGCGTAATAATAATATTTCTATACTCTACAGGACCATGATCACCTTGTAACAAAATTGGACCCGGTTCTCCTTCTTTACTATCGATTGCTCCTCCTGTAATACCGGGGATAATCTGGTCTACAATAATGGCTTTACCATTTGCTACTACGGTTACCCTTCTTCCTATAAGGGTTATATCAAAACTTTGCCACTCACCTGCTGGTTTGGCTGCCATTTCGTTTGGTGTAAGAAAACCATAGATACCGCCGAAATAAGTAGATGATGGTTCTTTACCTGCATTGTCTTCTACCTGCACTTCATACCTGCCGCGCAAATACACGCCGCTATTACTTCCTGCAGGATAACGTAGTTCTACATGTAATTTGAAATCGTTGAATTTTTCAACGGTCATCAGGTTGCTGCCCGATTTGGGGCTGGTAAGCACGCCATTGATATTTTGCCATTGATTATTGCGTCCTTGAGCAACCCAACCATCTAAATTGGTTTTGTTGAGCAGGTGAATGGGTTTACCCCAACTAACAGGGGCTGTTCTTTTTAACAGAGGTGCTCGCTCACCGGTGAATGTATAGGTTCTACCATTGCTGGCATAAATAGTTCCTTTGAGTTGGTCGTTTTCGAGCGTAGCTTCAAATACCATTTCCTTATCTGTGCGCTCCCACTGTGCAGGAATAGAGAAAGTTATTTTTCCTTCTTTCACTTTCACCTGAGCAATAGGTCTTGCACTACCGCCATCGGCAACAAATTGCCCTACCAATGTTTGAATCCCCGATAGTTTCACCTCCAACCAGGATGGTGCAATACGATCGCCCATATTTACGGTAAGATCCCAGCGACCAATAATGGCCTGGTCGTTTTCTGCGGCAATATTTTTATCAGAAAATGCGGAGATGGTAATAAATGCCATTGACAATGCAAGGCATACAATAGAACGGAACATGGTCTGTTTCATATGGCGTGGTTTGAATGTTGAAGATAAAGAATCTATCGATGATATTTTGTTTGATAAAACAAAACGGGAGTAGTTGTTTACTCCCGTTTTATTTTACAAAATATATGCTCGCTTTATTCGATATACTTTTTACTCAGGCCGCATGGCCTCGTCCCTACTACCGGGCTGCATTGGCCTCTGATCAGATTAGCTTCGCATAATCTGATCTGTCATCGCTTCGCTCGACACCGACCCCAATGAGGCCCGTCCGCAGGGACTGGTATAGGTTTTATTTGCGTAGATGGTTTAATGTCGAAAGCTTTTTTGTTTTACAACCAACATTTGAATTCAAAATTCAAAATTCAAAATTCAAAAAAATCTGATATCTGCCATCTGACATCTACCATCCTTTCCTATTTCCTATTCCTTATTTCTTCTGCATCGGCAACTTAATCACCGAAGGGTACTTCTCTGAATGATGGATCTTATTCTCTACTTTAATTCCTGTTGCTTCATCATAATTATTCCCTCCGGTATTCATGTTTCTTTCGAAACGGGGGAAGTTACTGCTGCTTACTTCGATACGAATACGATGTCCGGCAGCAAAGAAATTACTCGTAACCATTGGTGTTAGATCCACCTTGTAAACTTTTCCTTTTTCCATGAATACTTCTTTATCGTATCCTTCACGGTAACGTAGTCGCTGTATGGTTTCATCGAGGTTATAGGCTTTCCCGTCCGGATGTACATCGATCAACTTCAACGTAATATCTGTATCAGGTCCTGATGAAGAAACATATAATGTTGATTCAATAAAGCCGGTGATCTCTACTCCTTCTTTTAGTTCATCTGAAGTATATACCAAAATATCATCACGCAGTTCCATCTTCGATTGATCGAATGATCCGCCCTGAACGGCGTTGCCGGTGCAGCATACATTACCACCATAAGAAGGCACCGGATTCATTGGGTCGTATTGAAATGCATCGGGTTTGTCTTCTTTGGGTGCAGCGCTAATAAGCTGTCCATCGCCGTTAAGTGTATTTGCTTTTCCGCCACTGGCTAAATAAAATGATTGCATCTCTGCGCCTGCTGGTGGAAATGTTTCAGACTGTTGCCATTTGTTACTGCCCATGGTATAATAACGTACCCTTGGATTTTTTTCTTTGAAATCGTTTTTCTCTCCTTTCAACAACATATCGAACCAACCCCAGGTAAGTTCATCATAATTCAATCGTGCATCACCCACACTTCTTTCTCCTACAATGGTATTTTCGGTAGCACGTTTGTAAGAGCAGTGTAATACCGGTGCAATAACCAGGTATTGGTTATCGGCAATGGCTTTGTTTTTTGCGCTATTGCGTACATGGTTAAACAGGGCAATATTGGGAGCCGATGATACGTCGTACCAGGATACAAACCAGTAGGCAGGTACATTCAACGGCATGTTATCGTGGTATAGTCCACCCTTAAACCATTTAGGGTCGTTGGGTTTACGACGGATCATATCTTCATAAACACCTTCAGAGCCCTTAACATTTTTAATGATATCCTGTACCGGCAGGTGACGAAGTCCTACGGCCCAATCAACCCTTGGCGCTTCTGTAGCCATATCATAGAAGCGTTGTAAACGTTGTAAATCTTTTTGCTGAATATTTTTGGGGAATGTGGGTTTGAATTTATCGTTCTGCGTACCATAGAGCCATGCAGTAAACAACATTTGTTGAGCACCGCCACGGTACCAGTTACCCTGTTCCATGAATTTACCTACACGGCCTACCCCGGCGCCAAAACCCTGTGCCACCATGGCTGCCAGTGCCGGATGGTTTTGAGATGCTACAGCCATCTGCCATTCCGCAGTTGATGAACAACCGATCACACCTATTTTACCATTACTCCAGGGCTGTTTACTCATCCAGGTAAATGCATCGTAACCATCAGTAATGGGTGCGCCTAGTATATCCCATTCGCCTTCGGAGAAATAACGGCCCCTTTCATTTTGTACCACATAAGCATATCCACGCGAAACAGCATTGTATGCTTCTTCCATGGTGCGGGTGGTCATTTTACCATCTACCCAGGTATTGAATTGATAAGGTGTTTTGGAAAACACAATGGGCACTTTCTGGTTGCCTTTGGGTCGATAGATATCGGTAGCCAGTCGAATGCCATCGCGCATGGGCATCATCACTTTCTGGTCTATGATGGCAATTTCCTGAAGTTTAAGGTAAATAGCAGCAGTATCCTGCGCAAAAGAGGTTATTACCAGCAATAGGCTGGAAAATAAAATAGTTAGTTTTTTCATATGCATGTATTGTAAGTAGTTGCGGACTAACAAGATAGAAAAATAAAATGAGCATTGTTGGATGGTAGATGGCAGATGTCAGATTTTTTCTTTTGTAATTATTTGTATTAGCAAATTTTATTGCCACTGAGTGCTCAGAGGGTCTCAGAATAGTCGTTCAATTACTGTGATTTTTCTGTGTATTCAGTGGCAATAAAAATGATTAAGCCATTGATTCACAGATTATCAAGGTCGATCATGATAATCCGCGTTCCATGCCTCCCAACCGAAATCTGACATCTCTCAATTCATATCCGACATCAGCCATCAGACATCAGCCATATAATCTTTTTTGCCTCTTTCTCAAATAATCAGTATACTACCTAAAATGCTTAATTATGAATGATTCCAAAGTAGTTAATATCGGCATTGGGTTTGTTACTGGTCGGTTGCTCTTTCAAAATGTATTAAAAACCTATATCAATAATTGGATTGAACATGGGTTACTCAAGAACACTAAAGTGCGTATTCATGTATTGGTTTGTTATGACCTGCGTTATAAAAATACCAATACCAACGATTATAAAAATGTGCCTGCTGAGCTACAGGAAACCGTTGCTTCAATTCATTTCTACGGCGTGAATGAAGTAAAGAATGAAATACAAATGCTGGTTGATACCGATAATACCATCGACGAAAAAGATTGTCAACTGCTTTTTGGAGAAGGTTATGCCAAGAAGAGAAATATTGTAACCTATTTCGCCATCAAACTTAAAATGGATAAACTACTATTCATTGATGATGATGAATATCCCCTGGCTAGTTATAAAAACAAACAGGATAATTTATTATGGATGGGACAAAGCATTCTCAGTACCCATTTAAAATATAACGACGACTCCGACATAACCCATGGACTTCACTGTGGGTATATCTCTCCCATTCCTTTTATCGAATTCAATAATTTACTTTCGGAAAATGATTTCAGGATGTTTATTGAAGCGCTAAGTAACGATATCATTACCTGGGATAAAATGAAACAGGTAACTATTCAGCAAAAGGGTGTTACTTATGCAGACGAGCAAATACTAAACAACGCTTATGCCTATGAAGTGACTGAACAGCATGGCATGAAATTTATTTCCGGAGCTAACCTTTGTTTCAATTTAAAGAACTACCGCGATTTTCCACCTTTCTACAATCCACCAGGAGCCAGGGGCGAAGATAGTTTTATGAGCACTGCATTGAGCAAACTAAAAGTCGTGAAAGTACCCTGTTATACTTTTCATGATGGTTTTTCTATGTACAATAATTTATTAAATGGTGTACTACCCGTAGAACTTAAACCCGTTGAAAACAACACACGTGAAGTGCTGATGCGTTTTGTGAATGCAGCTATCGGTTGGGTACGTTACAAACCACTACTAGTATATATAACCGACCGCTCCTATTTCGAAACCACCATGGAAACCATGAAAACCAACCTGCATACCACAATCCCTAAACTATGCAGCTACTTTAAAACCGAAGAGTTCCATAAAATACTCACCGAGTTCGACAAATACCGCAAGCTGGTTACCAAACACTTCCAGGACTTTGAACACACTAAAACCACGTGGACAAGGCTGCTTAGGAATGCGGTTTAATATGGCTGATGTCTGATCGCTGATGTCTGATTTGGGTTGTTGGATGGCAGGTGGCAGATCTCAGATTTGAGATAGTGTGAATAGAAAACGGATTATCATGATTGTCATCATAATCAGTGTTCCATACTCCACATTATATATTCTTCTGTTTGTCTGTTCTTCTGTTTCTAAAGCTTTATCAATCCTCTTCTTAACGCCTCCATTGCCAACCCAACCCTGCTTTGTACCTGTAGTTTTCCGAATAAAGATTCTCGATAACCATCGATGGTTCTTTCACTCAGCTTCATTATATGGGCAATTTGTTTGTATGTCATGTCGGTGCATGCATATTGTAAAAAGCTTAGTTCCTTTTCGGTTATTTTATTTGTGTCTTGCCGTTGTTCTGCAAATAAAAGTCTTCGAAAATTTATATTAGCCGCATCGGCATTGTAGTATCCTTTGGAATGTATTTCGTTGAGTGCTTTTTCCAGTTCATCGGGGTGTGTATCTTTTAGCAGATAGGCACAGCAGCCTGATCGAAGCATATTAATGATCGTATGATCCTCATTATTCATGGAAAGGGCTACCAGCTTAATATTTGGATAAAGAGCATTGATCTGTTTTGTTGCTGCAGGACCATCCATTACGGGCATATTTACATCTATTAAAATAATATCCGGCTTTATGGATAAGCCGGGCAGTTTATCGCAGAGTTCTTTTCCATTCTGCGCTTCCATCACCACTTTATAATTCCCAAAACTGTGTAACATCAGCGTAAGAGATTTCAAAAACAACTGATGGTCGTCTGCCAGTGCTATATGAATCATATGAGGGTGTTTATGCATGCTCAGAGAATAATGGTATAGAAATATGAACTGTAAGTCCTGCAGCTAAATCACTTGGGGTCATTTGCATATTACCTCCGAGTATCTCGCATCGTTTACGCATGTTGATAATACCCATACCTGCTAAGGCTGTTTGTTCAGGGTGGTAGCCGATGCCATTGTCAGATATGCTTATATGCAATGTCTGATCTTTTTCACTGATTTTTATTACTACTGTATTTGCCTGACTGTGTTTAATGACATTTTGTAGTGCTTCCTGAATAATACGAAACAGTATCAGTTGCTTATCTGAAATCAGTTCAACCTTTTCTATATCTGTTTCCAGTGATGCACTAATGGTTCCGGAAGTATTGATTCTTTTTATTTCCAGTGAAATATTTTCCAATAACCGAAACTGCTGCAACCATTCTTTGTCTAAGCTTTTTGAGAGGTTTCTGATCTCACCAATGGCATTGCCGAGTATTTCGTTAGCCGTATCAAGTATAGCTGGCGGGTTTTCGATTTCCCTTTGTGCCACGCCGATCAGAAGTTTGGTACTGTTCAGAAGCTGACCCACATTATCATGCAGTTCTCTGCTGAGTGCAGAATAAGTATGTTCCTGTACCTCAAATTGAGATTGCAGCAATTGTTCATCAAACAGCCGCTGCATTTCTTTTTTTTCAGTTGCATGCTTTCGTTTTCTTTCGTTGTATAATAGTATATAAGCGAATAGAAAACTGCCCGTTACAAAAAAAAGCAGTACTAGCAATAGTATACTCTTGATCATGTTATCTGCTTCTGTCGAATTTTAAATGCGTACACCCAAAAACCATAAAATAGGAGATTTAATACACTCATTGCATAGAATCTTATCGGAAAACCTTTTTGGGTATGTATAAGCGTTAATTCGTGAAAAAAATAAGTGATAGAAAAACTTATAAAATGGAAAAAGAAAAGCCCCGTTACAATCCAAAAAGGTGCATATTTTATTACTTCTACATGATTCGTTTGTTTTAAAAAAAAATAATAGTAGAGAAAACATCCAATCAATAGGTAAAGTGTTGCAAACAAATCTGTGTTAACCAGGTAAGTATTTAATGAAACAGTACAAAATTCAAAAAAGAAAAGGCAAAAGAACAAAATCACAACTGTTGCATAATACCTCTTAAGTAATCTAAATTGCTTCGAAAAAAAGAATAACAACCAGCTGTGAAAAATCGTTTCTATAGGTAGGTATATTTTATAGAAAAAGTAATTTCGTCTTATCTCATATCCGTGGAATACTGGTATCATAGCATATAAATAGGCTGAAGATTCCAGGACAAAAACAAATAACAAAAACCATTTAAACCATTTCCACGGATTCTCCTTTTCATTTCTCAGATATTTAAAAGCTGCAATAGCCGCAATCAACTCAAATATTAAGCTAAGGGGTACCAGGTGTAGCATCCCCTAATTTATGAACTTTACTGCAACCCGCTTTCTTTCTCGAAGATTAGTAATCAATAATAATTTTTGTGGGGGAGTATTTGCTATTCGCTAGTTGCCCTGAGTTAACAATTATTATTTCAGTAAAAGAACGAAGAATAAAATAATTAGAGACCGGGAAAATTCCCGTTATAAAAACAGGAAAACCCCCTTTACAGAATTATCCATTTTAATTCCTTTGCAATAGTATTTATAAACCCCTCAAGGGTTCTTTATGGAAACATATTTACGTCTTCATGATTATTTAAACAAAGTAGACTTTCTGCAAAGTGAGGTTGGTTAACAGCATTAATTCTCGTGATATAAAAAATGACAAACTAGTTAGTGTAAATTAATCATACAGGAAAAATAATCCTTTTTGAAAGCGTTTGGAAGTTGATATACAAGTATTATCGGGGGGTAATATCTGTTTTTATTAACTTCCAAACACTTTGGCAGTATCATCTTTTGTAAAGGGTGATATTTATATGTATACCCTTTAGGTTGAATTATTGTTGAATACAGTTTCGCTTGCATAATGAGCAGGAGAATTTATCTAACCGAAATATAAGCTTCATTAAAAATATTCCTCATTTCAGGGCCACTGTGTGTACAGATGAGGGGCAAAGGCTAACGGATAATTATTATTCAGAATAACACACATGGCATTTCTGAGCGTGGTTTCTCCAAGCATTTTTGGTCGCCTAACCAACAAAAACATTTTTGGCGTGATCTTCGATATTCCTCCTTTTCTAAAGCTTAAGTGGCACGCAATTGGCGGGTAACGCCTTAAAAGCAAAAGAGCCTCAACATTTCCGTTGAAGCTCTCTAAGTTCAGTCCACCTTCGCTAAAGCTATGGTGGACAAGTGGTGTGGGCCGGGATCGAACCGGCGACACAAGGATTTTCAGTCCTTTGCTCTACCGACTGAGCTACCGCACCTTCGCTGAAGCTTCGGTGCGCAGGCGCACTGAATACTTCGTATTAAAAGCTTTTCAAGCTTTTCCGGGCTTGCCCGCTGACCGCGTGTCGCCTTAGCTTTAGCGGTGGCGCAAGCTTTAGCGTAAGCGGGGGGGCAAAAATAGGGGGTTTTCACATATAATCCACATTCAAAGGAAGATTTTTGTTGGAAAAAGGGTTAGGTATTAGGAGGTAGTTGGACATTTTAGCCAAAAACCTAATACCTAGCAACTAGCATCCCTACTGCTTCTTTACAAACCTTCCCGCGCCATTGCACTCGTTACAGGTTACTTTGCCGCTGTGTTTTAGCTCGGTTCCATAGGAGTAGTTATAATAGGTTTCTTCCCTATAGCCCTGGGGGGTATTTACCGTGCGGCTCATCATGGGACTTACCGAGGTTACCACTTTGGTATTGTTATATTGCTGTAATACGCCTGTACCCACGCATTTTTTACAGGTCTCGAAAAATTGTCCGCTGCTTTCATTCAGCTTTTCAAAATCTGCCCCGGTTTTCAACATACTGCCATCGTGTAGTTTTACATAACCCCGCAAGGTTTGATAGGTATTCGGATCCCAGGGGTTTTCAATAACTGCATATTTTTTCCCGTTTACCCGCACTACATCACCAACACGCAATGAGTTTACGGTATAAGTGGTAGTTCCTGCCGTTAGTTTACCCTTTACAAAATTGCCAGACACAACCCTGCCATCTGTATATGTTTGTTTGCCGGCTCCGTTTAACTGTCCATCTTCAAAATAACCCTCCTCATATTTCAACTGCAACATCGAATTCATCTTAACGCCATAACCACTGGCCAAAAAAGCAGCGTTTATTTCACCCCTATAATACGAACTCCAGATACCTGTTAATGCCCTTGCAGCTACTCCATTATTAAACTGTGCCACCGCATAACCATATACTATTTCCGGGCCTTTCCCCTGGTTGATATCGAAGTTCAATGCTGCCAGTCCATGTAGTTTTCCATTTTTAAAATACCCAAACTTTATCCAGAGATAATCATTACTCATCCACTCGCCAAAACCTTCCGGCACACCATTTACAGCTTCGCCATTGTAAATACCATTATCAAAATTTAACTGCTGCACCGGTTTTCTGTTGGGGTCGTATACCGATTCGGAAAAGGGTAATACCAACGCATCATTCACGCTGATATTATCACCAAAAGGAACAAGCTTCGAAGTATCATTTTTTATCTCGAGCCTCAGACCTACAATCGGACAATAATTGGCAATCCAGCCCTGGTTTGGTAATACAGCCGCTGCACAAAGAAAACCGCGGTACACCTGTTTTTGGCTCGGAATACTGAGTGTACCAAACACAACGGTTGACCTATCATAAAACGCATCCCAGATTCTGTTATAGCTATCAATATACATGCCCCTGCGCATCACACCTCCTATAAAGTATCCCGCGCTGGCATCATAGAAATCATTGTTCAACGACTGCAACACTTCATTCATCATACGAAGCGAATCATATGGCTGTGGTTTGTATTGTTTAAAAGCATCCTGCGTAAAAAACTGCATCACTTTTCCAAAACCACTAATTCTTCCATTGATAAAATTGCCTTCTACCGCATAGTATTCTGCTTTATTTGTCCAGTCGCCCCAAACTTTTAGTTTGTATTTAAACTCTACCAACAATGTACCCTGTCCATTCTCACAATTTCCAGTGGCACATTTAAACGATTGCGATCCGTAACGATAGGTTGAAGTGGATTCCTTCTTTAAAGGATAAGGTTGATTAAGCGTCTGTGCGCTTAAAGCGATGGAAGCTACCATCAGCACTATACAAACCATTACCTGCTTTTGTAACATGTGTAAGGGATTTGTATAAATATAATAATTTGGGTTTAAGAATTTTTACTAATCAAGGGTTGACATGTTATCTGAGCGAGAAATGGAACGCAGATTTATCATGATTATCATAATAGATTATGATAAATCTGTGTTCCATCTAAATAGCTAGTTAAATTTTTTACCTAAAAGCTAACTCCTAATACCTAACCCCTAACAGCCAAATCCAACACCGCATCCCATAAATATTTTCTTTGTTTCAGGCTGGCTATTGCAGCTTCTGTTGCCTGCTCCCATTTTAACGCATCTTCGCCACATAACTCGGCTACCATTTCCATGGCAAGATGACTGTGGTGATCACCATCTACTTCTATATGTCGTTCGAGGTAGTATTTGAATACGGAGAGCTGTTCGGGGTATTGTGCAGAAAGGTCTTTTACCAATCCCATAAACATATCGGGTATCAGGTCTTCCCGACCGAAAGTAAATACTGCTGCCTGTACATGCACAGGTGCTTTTTCGATGATGTTAAAAGTGTATCCTACAAAATCTTTTATGGCATTTGGCAACTGCAACTGCTCCATGGCCTGTTGAACCGATATACCATTTTGTAAATAGATCAACAGTTGATCTATCGGTGTGGTATCAGCACCCATTTTTTTCATGGCGTTGAGGTACAACTCAAAATGACTTGTTCTGTTTCCCGATTCATCTACATCACTTTCTTCGCCCAATACAATTTCATTGATCAGGTATCTTGTATTGGCCGAACCAATAGGTACCCATGGTGTGGTTGTACAGGTTAATTTTTGCTGCAATGATTTCAACAAACTCATAAAATCCCATACCGCAAAAACATGGTAGCCAGTAAACAATTGCAATTGTTTAATATCTTCTAACCGATGGTATAATGCATGTTCAACAAGTGAGGGCCGCACTTCTTCCAGCTGCTCTTTAAGCCTGGTAATATTTTCGTTTTGCATGTAATATATACGTGTGGGGAGGGAAAAATGTTTTTGAAAAGCAACATAATTCAAGCTTCAAGCCGCAAGCTACAAGCTGCAAGCAAAAATCTCTCGCTTGCAGCTTGTAGCTTGCGGCTTGAGGCTTCTTCCCTAAAATTCACAATTCTTTGGAGTGCGTGCGAAGGCGATTACGTCGCGGATATTCGTCATGCCAGTAACAAATTGTACCATACGCTCAAAGCCTAGTCCGAAACCAGCGTGTGGTACTGTTCCGAAACGACGGGTATCGAGGTACCAGCTCATTTCTTCGAGTGGTATATGCATGGCTTGCATGCGTGCTTCAAGTTTTTCGAGTCGCTCTTCTCTCTGTGAACCACCTACTATTTCGCCAATACCTGGCGCGAGGATATCCATTGCAGCCACAGTTTCTTTACCTGGTTCACAACCATCATTCAATCGCATATAAAATGCTTTGATGGCTGCGGGATAACCTGTAACGATAACAGGCTTTTTAAAATGCTTTTCTACGAGGTAACGCTCGTGCTCACTTTGCATATCAATACCCCATTTCACATCGAACTTGAATTTCTTTTTCTTGTACGCTGGTGAGTCGAGCAAAATCTGAATGGCTTCTGTATAAGTGATGCGTTCAAATTTATTGTCAACCACAAAACGCAGTTTCTCCAGCAGTCCGAATTCCTGTCTGTCATTTTGTGGTTTTTGTTTTTCTTCTTCTGCCAGTCTCTGATCAAGGAATGCAAGGTCTTCTGCATTGTTTTCCATCACATATTTAATCAGGTATTGAATGAACTCTTCTGCCAGGTTCATATTGTCTTCAATATCATGAAAAGCCATCTCTGGTTCAATCATCCAAAACTCTGCGAGGTGACGCGTTGTATTTGAATTCTCTGCACGGAAGGTTGGACCAAAAGTGTAGATCTCACTAAACGCCATGGCGCCCAACTCGCCTTCCAGCTGTCCGCTTACAGTGAGGTTGGTACTTTTACCGAAAAAGTCTTCTGCAAAATCAACACTACCATCCTCTTTACGCGGAGGATTATCAAAAGGCAAAGTTGTTACACGGAACATTTCACCAGCACCTTCCGCATCACTTGAGGTAATAATTGGTGTATGCAGGTAAACAAACCCTTTTTCGTTAAAGAATTTATGTACCGCAAATGCGAGTGCGTGTCTGATGCGGAATACAGCACCAAATGTATTGGTACGGAAACGCAGGTGCGCAATCTCACGTAAAAATTCGAGGCTGTGTTTTTTGGGTTGCAGGGGATATTTCTCTCCATCGCTATCCCCCAATATTTCAATAGTATTTGCTTTCAACTCTACTGTTTGTCCCTTCCCAAGCGATGGCACTACCGTACCAGTAACTTTCAATGAAGCTCCGGTGGTAATGCGCTTTAGGGTGGCATCGTCTAATAAACCCAATTCCGCTACAATCTGTAAATTATTATTGGTGCTCCCATCGTTCAATGCTATAAACTGGTTGTTACGAAATGTACGTACCCAACCCATAACGATAATGTCTTGTCCGGTCTGACCGCTTTTCAGCAGGTCTTTAATCCTTGTTCTGTTGTTAAACATTGCTTGCTGTTGCTTGATTTGCAGCAAAGATAAGCAGAAGCTGTGAGCTGTAAGCTACAAGCCACAAGCCACAAGTTGAAGGGCTTTAGTCTGTATGTTTTGATTGACTGTGAGGCTCGCCAAAGGTAAGGTCAACTACTTGCAGCTTGTGGCCCAAAACTTGGTGTCGGCTTTACAAACAACTATCCAGCCAAACACCAAGCTTTTCTTCAAATTTTACCTCAAAATGTATACTTTTAACCGGTTTTCAGACTCCATATCCAAACCGCATGATCCAATCCAATCTGTTCAAATCATTGATTGAACTCACCTCTGATGCGGTGTTTATAGTTCGTGTAGACCCGGGCGGTAAGGAGTTCTATATGGAATATGTAAACCCGGCCTATCTCACAAAGTTTGGCGTTACACCAGAATCTGTTATAGGTAAGGAATTCAAAGAAATGCTGCGTGATAGTATCCTTGATTCGATTCGGCTTCGTTTTATAGAATGCGTTGAAAAACAGCAATCCATCAGTTTTGAAGAAAATTTTGAAGATAATACCACCAGTCTTAGTGAGTTATTCCCCATAAAAAATGAAGCTGGTCAGATTACGCATATTGCCGGTATTTCAAAAGATATTACTGAGCTGAAACAAAACCGCGACCAGATTGCTGCTTCGGAAAGAACCCTTCAATCTATCATCAATAGCTCAGACAATGTATTGCTTTATATCAGCAAAGACCTTCGTATTAAATATGCCAACCGAAAGGCCCAACAACACGCCAATAAACTATTTGGCCGCCCCTTTGAAACCGGACATTTGCTCGCAGAATATTATCCGGAAGAATATAATACCATCGGAAAGGAGTACATGCGTTTAATATTTGAGGAAAAAAAATCTATTTCGCATGAACACCTGGTAATTTACCCCGATGGGGAACAAAAATGGTACCATCGCAGGTCTTTTGCCGTGTTTGAAGATAATGGAGATGTTTCCGGTGTTGTTATCGCTTCTACCAATATTACCAAACGTAAAACGCAGGAGCTCCAAATTCAAAAGCACCTGGATGCCCTAAAAGAAATCGCCAAAATACAGTCCCACGAAATACGCCGTCCTGTTGCCAATATCACCGGCCTTACCGACCTCATGGACCTAAAAAACAAATCGGTGGAAGAAAACGAGCAGATATTACAATATTTAAAAATAAGTGCTCATGAGCTGGATCAGATGATCAGCAGGATCGTGTCGAAGACGCAGTAAGGCTATTAGCAGTTGGCTTTTAGCCTTTAGCTTATCGTTCAGGCATGAGATAAGTTTGTTATTTATAAGATAAAACAAACATAAACAACTGGCTTATAGCTAATAGCTAATGGCACAAGCCCCAATTTTTCTTTTGTTTTTAATTTTTTTCCTTAACATTGCATCGGAAACCAAGCTGATTTAGTCCTTCAATTAGCGCTCGACGCATCAGTTTATCCTCTTCCAAATCAATAACAATACCCAAAAGTTTTTCCGATCTGAGCCTGCAATTCCCTTAGACTGGATTTTGAACGATGACAATTTGAATTTTTTCTATCAATAGTTTTTATGTACGATATTCTGCAATTAAACGACATGTTGCTGCCCGAGCTTCTTGACATTGCTGAGCAATTAAAGATTACGGGAGCCAAAAAGCTCGACAAACAGGGTCTTATCTACAAGATCCTCGATAACCAGGCTGTTCAGGCCAGTGAGTCGAAAGACGATCCTAAGAAAAAGACAGCCCGCGCCCGCAAGCCGGTTACCGTTAAAACCGCCAACGGCACAGAAGAAGCGGAAGTAATGCAAGACGCTCCTGAAAAAGCTGCGCCTAAACGTGGTCCGGTTAAAAAAACCAGCAGGAACGAAAAACCTGTTCAGACCGCTACGGAAGATAATACTCCCGCAGAAGCAAATGAGCAAGCCACTGAAGCTGAAACTAGTCAGGCGCCGGAAAACAGCTTACCAGCCGAAGCTCCTTCCCAGCAACCACAGCGCCCGCACAAAAAGGAACCTAATTTTAATATTGAGTTTGAAGGGGTTATCCTCGGTGAAGGTGTACTGGAAATGATGCCCGATGGTTATGGCTTCCTCCGTTCTTCTGATTACAACTATTTATCATCTCCAGATGATGTGTATGTTTCTCCTTCTCAAATAAAATTATTCGGCTTAAAAACAGGTGATACCGTTCAGGGCGCTGTTCGTCCGCCAAAAGAAGGTGAAAAATATTTCGCGCTCCTTAAAGTGGATCATATCAATGGTAAACGTCCGGATGAAGTACGCGACCGCGTTCCATTCGACTACCTTACCCCTTTGTTCCCTTATGAAAAACTGAACCTCTTTACTACCGCAAATAATTACAGTACCCGTATCATGGACCTGTTCACACCAATAGGTAAAGGACAGCGTGGATTGATTGTGGCGCAACCTAAAGTGGGTAAAACCATGTTGCTGAAAGAAGTGGCCAATGCCATTGCCGCCAACCACCCCGAATGTTACCTTATGGTGGTATTGATTGATGAGCGTCCGGAAGAGGTTACTGATATGGAGCGCAGCGTTAAGGCAGAAGTTATTGCTTCTACCTTCGATGAGCCCGCAGAAAAACACGTTAAGGTTTCTACCATCGCTTTACAGAAAGCAAAAAGACTGGTTGAATGTGGTCATGATGTAGTCATCCTCCTCGATTCTATTACCCGTCTGGCCCGTGCGCACAACACTGTTGCACCTGCCAGTGGTAAAGTATTAAGTGGTGGTGTGGAAGCTAATGCCATGCAAAAACCAAAACAGTTCTTTGGTGCTGCCCGTAAAATTGAACACGGTGGCTCACTCACCATCCTGGCAACTGCCCTTATTGAAACGGGTAGTAAAATGGATGAAGTGATCTTTGAAGAATTCAAGGGCACTGGTAATATGGAACTATTACTTGATCGTCGTCTGGCCAACAAACGCATATTCCCTGCTATTGACCTGGTTGGTTCTTCTACACGTAGAGATGACCTCTTACTGGATAAAGAAGTTTTACAACGCATGAATATTCTTCGTCTATACATCAACGATATGAACACCGAAGAATCTATGAATGAATTACTCAAGCGCATGAGAGGAACAAAAGACAATGAAGAGTTCCTCGCTTCAATGAACAGGTAAGAAATTCAAAAGTAAAAAGTAAAAAGTAAAAAAGCGGTAAACATTTTCCTGTTTACCGCTTTTTTATTCAGTGGTTTTCTGTGCCCTCTGTGGCAATCAATTTTTAATTTATAACTACCGAATGTAGAATTGTTATGTATTGCCACAGAGGGCACAGAAAACCACTGAAAGAAGACGCTTAACTATACCAGACGAATTGTTTCGCTGTACACTTTACCAAAACGATCTGTCGCTTTTACCGTTACCTCCTTTGCATTCGCTGATGGCTTAGCAAAAAATAAATGGTCCGCCAGCGTGGGTTCAACAAACGGATGCTTGGATGGTAATGAAGAACCAGCATACAATTCAATCGCCCACGGATCTCTAGCTACACGTTGCTCCATCTTTCCTTTAGCAACACCATCTTCCCACCATTCTACCTTCCACTTAGTATCCCAGTTCCAGACATTGACAACAATTTCTTCCGGTGCATCTTTTAGTCTTCCCTTTTCATAAATCCTTAGCTGGTGGTTTTTATCTTTTCCGATTGATTTATAATACCACTGTATATCATTCCCATTTACTTCATATACACCATAACCCATCGGTGTTCCGTCGCCACAGATTGGGCCGGTCCACCAGGCACCGCAAACTGTACCGTGGTTATGTTCCATGATATTGTTTTCTTCCCATGCTTCATTAAAATGGGTATGGCCCGACATGATATGCACTTTATACGGTGCCAGTATTTTATATAACTGCTTTCTGTTGGTAACGGTTCCCCCCATTTCTTCCTCTTTCTTGGCCCTTCTGGCAGCACCGGTATTTGTAGGAATATGTACACTTAATACTATTGTTGTTCCTGGTTTAACCAGCTTCAAATCCTGCTCAAGCCACAGCAACTGGTTTTCAGTGATATACCCAATGTATTTTTTTGCAGTGCCTACAAAGAACACATCATCCAACACTACATAGTGTACCTGTCCGCGATTGTAAGAATAATACGTTGGGCCGAATTGCTGTTTGAAGGTTTTGGATGAGAAGTCGTCGGTGCGTGCATCCAGATCCATATCATGGTTGCCGATTACATTGAAGAAAGTAACTCCGGTAGCCGCAATGGCTTCTTTATAATCTTTGAAGAACTGAAATTTATCCCAAACAAGGTCACCACATCCAATACCATGAAAAAGACTGTCTTTCGGATAAGAAGCTACAAGTGCCTTTAAATCCGGAACAGCAGTCGCCTTCAGTTGATCGCAGTCTGCCTGTGAAATCATTTGCGTATCGGCCCAAACCACAAACTGGTGTCTTGTATCATCTACCGATAATTTTTCAAGAGAAAAATCTGCTTTGGCATTTAATTGGTCTGCCGCTAATGTTTGGTAAAACCAGGCAATATGGTTTTGCTGGTTGAATGTATATCCTGCAGGTGTACTGATATATACAAACTCTGCATTGTTATGAACATCTATATTATAATTACCCTGTGTGTCTGTATTAACTACAGTATAACCATCCGTTACCGCAACATTTGCAATACCTTTTCCATTACTATGCACTTTACCGGATACTGTTCTTTGCTTTGCATTAGTGGTTGCACTACTAATTGCAGGTGCACCCAATACAATGGTTGCTAAACTGAAATTTTTTAAGAATGATCTTCTTTGCATAAAATATATTTTATTCAGTGCTCTTCTGGCCCTCAGTGGCAATTAACGGCTACTAATATAACTACTGAAATGATTAATAGTTATTTATTGCCACTGGGGACACAGAATGACACAGAAAGGATAATTACTTTTCCCACCAGCCTTTGGCGTTGAAGTTATCTCCGCCCATGGCTTGTGCTGCTTTAGTATAGTTCTCTGTATTTGTTGAACGCACATTGATCGGATACATATAGCGCACAGGTACTTTTTTGTTGTTCACCATTCCATCGGCTGTTGGTAAAACGGGGAACCCGGTTCTTCTGTATTCAAACCATTGCTGATGATCCACAAAAAACAAAGCAATATATTTCTGTAACATGATTCGCTCCTGTGTTCCGTTAAAAGCAGCCGCCGTATTATTAAAATAGGTTGATGGCATTACAGCACCCCATTGTTCCACAGAACCTTTCACGCCTTTTTCATAAGCTGCTTTAGATGCAGTTAAATTGTTAAACGCCAACTCTACTTCAGATTTAATAAATTCTACTTCAGCATAAGGCATCAATACACAAATCATTGGTGCAGTTACCAGTGCAATATTTAAGTTGGATGGAATATAATTAAACTGAGATTCGCCACCTGTATATCCGCTTGGTATACCCATATAACCCAGGTTACCTGTACCAGTTGAAGGCCTCGCAGTAGTTGAAAATTTATCACGACGCGGATCGCTGAGGTTGTTCAACTGATCAAGGAAAAATTTTCCCATTGCCCTGAATGTAGTAAAATCAATGGCCCTACCCCAGGGAGATACATTCGGTACCAATCCGCTTACTTTTAATACAGCCGCCTGATCATTGCTGGTAAACACCGGATATTTAGTCGGGTTGTCGATCATCGCACGAAGTTTGGCCATAGCATTGAGCTCTGTTCTTTTCGATACGCGCAACAACAAACGCATTTGCAATGAATTACAAAAACGTTTCCAGTTAGTTACATTATTCGCATACAAAATTTCTGTTCCGAAATTCATCGCCCTTGATGTAACAAAAAGGTTATTCGCAGAATCCAGGTCACCAATAATCTTAGTATAAATATCTTTCTGACTATCAAATACCGGACGCAGAATACCTTCATCGCCCCTTGCTGCTTCTGTCATAGGTACATCCCCAAAACAATCGGTGAGGTTAGCATAGATCCATGCATTTAATGTAAGCGCAATCGCCGTATAGTTTGGGTCATTCAATTCAACCGCTGCGTTATACATTTCCTTCACATTGGTTAACCAACGATAGTAGGTTGTCCAGGTAGAGCTACCCGCATTTTCTGCAATATCATAACGGTGTACACCACCAGATGCACTTGGAAATGGTAAAGCAACCTGCATCAGGTTAAACGTAAAATCATCGGCTCTTCTTGCATTAAATGCAGATACCTCATAAATAATCGGGTTCAATAAAGTACCCGGACTTATTTTATCGATCCTATTCGGATCTGTATTTACCTCTGCAAAATCTTTATCGCATGCACTGAATAACAGTGTTGATGCAAGCAGAAAAAAAGTATATAGTTTATGCTGTTTCATCTTTTATCTTTTAGTTGATTTTCACACGCTGGTTCTTTATTATCAGTTTTAAAACTTAATGGTAATATTTGCACCAAATGTTCTGCTCGACGGTAGTTGACCCATTTCAACACCTGGCAATATGGTAGAACCATTGAGGGCTGCTGTTTCCGGGTCGAAAATTGGGAAGCTTGTTATCAGCAGCAGGTCGCGACCATATAAAGCCAATGTTACCTGCTTAAACAATGTTTTGGCCAATAATCGCTTTGGCAAACTATATTCAAGTCTTGCTTCTCTAAGTTTTATAAATGATGCATCAAATGTGTTTGATTCAACATTTGCCCTGCGGTAATATTCAACATAATAATCAACCGGTAATACTTTGGTTGTATTAGGTGAATAAGATTTATCCGGGTTTTCCACTACGCCATCACCAATAATAAAGTTCTCTTCTCTTCCACGCAGTGTATGCTTTAGTTTACCCTGCTCGGTCATTTTATGGTGTGTTTGAGAATATATTTTTCCTCCCAGTTGTCCATCAAACAATACACTGAAACGAAATGCCTTATAAGTGACTTCGTTACGTATTCCACCTTTCCAGTCGGCATAAGCAGTACCTATATATTGAATTTCTGCAGGACGCACAGGTAGACCTGCACTGTTGTAAATGATTTTTCCTTGTGGTGAACGGGCAAATCCAAACCCATAAATATCGCCAGTTGTTCCACCTACCCTTGCCTGAATAGTTGCATTACCTCCGTAGCCAATATCCTGTTTTCCATCCATACCTTCAGCCAGTTCCATTACCCTGTTCTGGTTTTTAGACCAGGTAAGAATTGTGTTCCAGCTAAAGTTTTTTGTTTTTATCGGGTTGGCATTTATCACTACTTCAATACCCTGGTTACGAACAGCTCCTGCATTCAACACTGCTCTTGAATATCCGGTTGTAGGATCAAGAGGTACATCCAGGATCTGATTCTTTGTAAGGTTGCTGTATACGGTAAGATCCAGGTTCAGTCTGTTTTTAAACAATCGAATATCTAAACCAGCTTCATAGTTGGTAGAAATTTCCGGTTTGAAGTTTACATTATGCAATATGGTTGGAACAGAGGCAGAACTAGGGAAATCACTCATGCCATAATACTTGCTTGTTTTATAAGGATCGGTATCATTACCCACCTGTGCCACAGAGAATCGCAGTTTGGCAAAAGATATTTTTTTCGGGAGTTGAAATACATCGCTCAATATGATACTTGTATTTATAGATGGATAAAAGAAGGAATTGTTCTGCAGTGGCAATGTACTGGACCAATCATTTCTTCCGGTTACATCAACAAAAAATTTGTTTTTGTATGCGAACGATGCTGTTCCATAAACACTGTTCACTTTCTTGTTGCTGTTAACATTTGTCATCAGTGGGTTACTAACACCATTGCTCAATTTGTAAACAACCGGTGTAACCAATCCTTCAACAGTACCATCTACACGTTTATATGAGCGACTCATTGCATTGGCACCTGCTGATGCAGTGATGTTGATATTTGATCCGATTTTGTTTTTATAAGACAATAAAACATCTGTATTAATTTCATAATCTAAAATGGTTTGTTGCTTATAATATCCTCTCTGGAAGTTAGCGGTGCTATATGGACGTTTTTGTTCGCGTTCTTCATTCGTCATGCTAACACCAGAACGCACCATGAAATCTAATTTTTTAGAGAACTCATAAGTAGCAGCAATATTACCTACCATCATATTGCTTTTTACTGCGTTGGTCATTTCATAAGCAATCAGGTAAGGGTTGTCGATGAATGAGCTGAAAGGATGCACCTGATCAATTTGTGTTTGCCCTTTTTTCCAGATTGGTCTATACCAGGCGAGATCCACATTTGGATTCTGGAATATCATGAAATAAGAAATCGACTGGTTATTATAACCTGTTGCCGGCAGGTTATCGCTTTGTTTATTGGTATAATTAATTTTTGAAGTAATACGGAGCTTCTCAGATATTTTCTGGTTTACACTCAGCGCTGCTGTGATACGCTGATAGCCTGTGTTTGGCATGATCCATTCATTTTTAGAATGGGTCAGTGAAGCACGTACAGAGCCATTTTCTCCACCACCTTCGAGGGCAATATTATTAGTGATGGTTGAACCCGTTCTCCAGAATCCTTTAATATTATTGGTATATGGTCTCCATGGAACCCTCGTCGGCGATTGACCCTCAACTGTTGGATCGTACTGGAAATAACTCTGTCCATCAAACCTTGGTCCATATGCACTGCTGGTTCCGCCGGTACTGGCTCCATCAGCAGAAGCACCATAGGAATAATATTTCTGTCCACTTGAATTAAGTGCCTTTCCTGTTCCCTGACCATATTCATACTGATAATCTGGCCAGCGTAATACCGTATTAAAACTTACATTGGTATTTACGGTTACGCCGATTCCCTTGTCTTTTCTTGCGCCAGACTTAGTAGTTATCAATAATGCACCGTTGGCTGCGCGACTACCATACAACGCTGTTGCGCCCGGGCCTTTTAGCACGGTTATACTTTCGATATCATCCGGGTTAATGTCTGAAATTCCGTTCCCAAAATCAATTGGAACATCATTACCAGATCCTGCTCCATAAGCATTACTCACACCCGATGAAGTAAGACCGCTGTTCATAGGAACGCCGTCTAATACGATCAGCGCATTGTTTCCTTCCGGATTCATGGACGCATCACCACGAAGTGATACACGTACAGAATTCAATGGACCAGAGCCCGGAGATATAAGACTCAGACCAGCAACCTTGCCAGACAAAGAGCCAACCCAGTTATTCGAACGGGCATCATTTACATCATTTTCTTTAATGGTCTGGGCCGCATAACCCAATGCCTTCTCCTGGCGCTTAATTCCAAGGGCCGTTACCACCACTTCATCAAGACGGCTATTTTTTTCTTTCAATCTAATCAGTATGGAATTGGTTTGTGCCTGTTGTTTTACTACAAACCCATTCTGTGTTCCATCTTCATAACCAACAAAAGAAAAACTAAAGTTATAGCGGCTACCAACCTGTAGCTGTTTGAAAACAAAAACACCTTTTTCGTTTGTTGTTGCTGTTACTAATTCATTAGCTGGTGCCCCTTGTTTTCTGGCTACAATAGTAACGCCTTGTAATACTTCTCCCTTTTCAGTTAACACAGAGCCCGTTACGTCGGCTGCTGTAGACTGTGCATTTAATTGTGCAATGGAAATTACCATCAGCATCAAAAAAGACAACAGTTGCTTGGTCTGTTTCAGCTTTCTCATTTTATTTTGTTTCGGTTATTGCAAAAAGATTCCCGCACATGGTTGTCCATGTGTTAATGCCTTGTTTATATGTTATCTATTGCTTTTTAGTTAACTGAAAATGGTTACTTCCATTTTCTTTAATCGTTAATCCGTTCATATTTCCAATTACATGCAGCAGTGTTTCGGCTGCATCGGTTGGCAAAACTTTTCCGGTGAAATAATGATTGTCAATAACTGTTTCATCGTATTTAATGATAACACCATAACGCTGCTCTATTGCTTTCAATACATCTGCTAGTGGTGCATTATCAAAAACCAGTTCTGTTGTTATTTCTGTTGTTTTCTTTTTTGTTAATCCATGTTTTTTTGCTGCTACCAGTAAAGATTTTTCAGGCACAAATCCTGCAACCGTTGTACGCATTTGTTTAATGGAGTATGTCATAGCGGTTCCTGGTAATAAATAAACAGGGCCGCTCCAGTTTTTGTATGACCCGATTTTATTTACCACAACCTTACCCGTATATAATTTTACGGTAACGTTTTCAGCATTTTCTGTAACGCGGAAAGATGTGCCCAATGCAGTGGTGGTTATATCACCCGATACTACAATGAACGGGCGATTCGGGTTTTTGCTCACTTCAAAAAAGCCGCTGCCACTCAGTATTATTTTTCGTTCTTTTCCTTTAAACCCTTTCGCATATTTTATCACAGATCCCGGATCAAGTACTACCGTAGAACCATCGGGCATATTAATATTAATAGGGGCATTGGTGGTATTGGTTCTAAATACTGGTTTTTCCTGCTGCAACTGAACCAATTGTGCCGTAGTCTTATCCGTATTTTTGTCAGTAGTAAAAAACATCCAGCTACAGAGTAATAAAATAAACGCTGCGGCTACAGAAATATATTGTTTTACCCGTATGCTTCTTACCGGTTTTTCTATTTCCACTGACGCTTTTACCCGCTTCCATAATTCATTCCTATAAGCTACAGGAATGGGGATATCCTTGCCTGCCTGTTGCCAGTCGGGTCCCAACCATTGTTCTACTACTTCGGGATTATTCCGCAGGTATGATACAACAGTGTCTGCCTCTTCGGCTGAACACTGTTGATCATAAAAACGCTGTAAAAGGTTTTCGGTTACCTGCATAAAAAATAAACGCTGCTAAATACTAATACGCAGAAAAGAATAGTTTACCCCTGCTGGTAATAATTTGGTAACACTATGAGTTGATAAAGAGGAAGAGTTGTGATACAGTTGCGATTGACCTTAGTTGACGAAGTGCTTTGGAATAATGATCTTCTACTGTTTTTACAGATATGGAAAGCGCTTCCGCCACTTCTTTGTTTGAATAACCATGTACCACTTTGAGTAAAAAAATATGCTTCCTGACTTTGGGCAAACTGCTGGTAGCGGCTTCAATATAATTAGTCGTTTCAAAACTACCATCTGCATGAACCATGGCAGTTTCAGCCAATTCAAGATCCGTTGTTTTTGTTGATCTTTTTATTGCTGTGCATGATCTGATATGATCAATTAATACAGAAGATGCAATGGTAAAACACTGTGCGTCTAAACTATGTTCTGTAGAAAGTGTATGCCGGCTTTGCCATATTTTGATGAAAGTAAGCTGTGTAAGCTCACCTGCTATATCATGCTGCCCAACCCTTTTTTGAAAAAATCGAAATAATTTAGAATGGTACTCATTGAATAATGCCGTGAATGCTATTTCAGTGCCTTCTTTAACAGCTGCTACGCTAACCAGTAAAGAAGCACTTTCTGTATACATAGAATTACGTCGATTTTGAGACCGTAAAATTGGCACAGAAATAGACTGCTTGAGATTATCTGATTGTTAAGAAACCATACAAAAAGAGGGTGCGTGTTATTCACGCACCCTCTTCTGAATCTTAAAGCCTGAAGTTTTTTACTTCTTCAATAACTTATCATTAAATAATTTCAATATCCGTTTATATTCATCTGTCCAACTGCTCGGTTCCACAAATCCGTGGTCTTCCATCGGATAAACGGCGAGTTCCCAGTTGTCTTTACCCAGTTCAATCAGTTTTTGTGATAAGCGAACCACGTCCTGAAAATGTACGTTTACGTCTACCATACCATGGCAGATAAGCAGGTTGTTTTTTAAACCATTCGCAAAATTTATAGGTGATGATTTTGCATAGGCAATACTATCATTAAACGGTTCATTCAATATATTGGAGGTATAGCCATGGTTATAATGTGCCCAATCGGTTACGGGTCTTAGCGCTGCACCTGCTTTAAATACATCTGGAGTGGTAAACAATCCCATAAGGGTAATAAATCCGCCATAGCTTCCACCATAGATGCCGATCTTACCTGCATCAATTCCATATTTACTTGTCAGGAATTTTGCGGCGTCTACATGGTCGTCCAGGTCTTTTCCACCCATGTGGCGGTAAATACCTGTTCTCCAATCGCGGCCATATCCACTGCTTGCACGATAGTCGATATCTATTACAGTATAGCCCTGATCAGCCAGTAAATTATGGAACATATATTCACGGAAATAAGAGCTCCACCAGTAGTGTACATTCTGTAGGTAGCCAGCACCATGTACAAATATTACTGCAGCTTTATTCTTCTTGGCTTTGGTTGGTTCATAAAGTCTTGCATAAATCTGCTGACCATCACGAGCCGGAATGGTAATCATTTGCGGGTCTCTCCATGGGTAGGCTTTGAATTCATCAGAAACAGCTTTATTGGTAATTTGTGTAGCGGCTTTACCTGCTGAATTTTCCTGTACAAACAATTCCCATGGTTTATTGCTATAAGAGTAACGGTAAGCAATCCATTTTTCATCCGGGGAAAGACTCACTTCGTATCCACCTGTTTTATCGGTAATTTTTTCTTTTCCGTTACCATCTTTCTGAATGCGGTACCAGTTTAATTTACCAGGATGCTCTTCATTGGTAAGCAGGTAAAAATATTGGCTGTTATTGCTCAAGGAAACGGATTGTACTTCATACTTTCCACTGGTAAGTGCTTTTTTGTTGTTAGTCTTAATATCGTAGGTATAAAGGTGTGAGTACCCTGTTGCTTCACTCTGAAAATAGAACTGTGCATCATCTATCCAACCAAGTGTAGCACCAAAACCGCTAACACCAGGTCCGCCAATCCAGGCATCATCGCGCTGGCGGTCGAGTAATTTTAATTTTCCTGTTGCGGCATCCAGTTGCATGATCCAACGATCTTTATTATCCTGCGACCGGATATCTACAATAGCAGCCGAGCCAGAAGGGTTCCAGTAAGGACCATTAACCATTACCCCACGAACAGGCGCCCTGCGGTTACCAAATTGTTTAGGATAGTCTTTTACATAATCAGGTTGATCTGTTATACCAGGAACAGATAAAGAGTCTAATACAAGAGGAAATACTTTGTCTTTTGTTTTATCAAAAATGTAAAACTCATAACGACCCAATGGTGCCCCAACTTTTGTTCTTGCAGGAATATCAGTGGTAAAACCAGATTCCGTAACATAGTCAGGAACAATGGTATTTTTATTACCTGTTGGTGCTGTATAGAGGCGATAGGTTACAAAACGACCGTCTGGACTAATCTGCAGGTTTTGAAGGCTTTTTTCTCCGATACCGATGGTACGAAGTTCTACAGAATCCCTGTGGTTACGCATAAACTCGGCGCGGGCATCTCTTTTTTCTTTTCTTTCTTTTAATACTTCAAAAAGATCGAGTTGCTGATTACGCAACCAGGGCTCCTGTGTTAAGGTGTTGGATGATGTTGGAGGAGCTTGTCTTACCTGCCCCTGGTTACCACCACCACCAAATCCTCCGCCAAAACCGCCACGTCCTCCGCCTCCGGCAGTTATAACAGAAGTTACTGTTGCTGATTCGGTTCCCCTTGTAATATTAGTAAGCTGAAGGGTTATACCGTTTTGGGTATTCCATCCGTATAAGTTCTGATTACGGTTATATACCACCCATTCATCATTCAAAATAAAAAGTGGCGCAAACTCCTGATCTTGTGTTTGCGTTATGCGGGTTGTTTTATTGGTTGCAAGATCAACCATGTAAAGATCGCCGCGGAATGCGTAAAGCATCTTGGTTCGCTTATCATTATAAACCGCATTATTGGTTGCCTGTGCAAGCTGCACTTCTGATAAAGAGGCTTTCTCCGGAGCGGCTGCGCCAATAGTATATACATATACGGAATCGGCTGATTTTTTGTCTGGGTTCCAGTTAAAATAGATTTTTTTACTGTCTGCGCTCCAAAAAGCGTTTGAAGGTGAGGAGCCGATCCATTTAGGATCTCGCATAATTTTTTCTACGGTTAACTGAGCATTAACCGAGCTGCCGACCAGGAAAATGCCGACAATAAGCAGTTTATTTTTCATTTGGGAAATTTATCCGTTAAAGCTATTGTATGCAAATGGGAAGCAAAAATGAATTTTATGGGTGGATGAAATTAGCGGGTAAGAAAATTTGGCTGCAAGCTACAAGCCGCAAGCCATTACTGTCCGGGGAAATTTAACCGCGAGCTGCAGGTGTTGCGTATGATGGAACACAGATCTTCATGATTTTAAAGATCTATCATGATAAATCCTGAAAATCATGAAGATCTGTGTTCTATTAATAGCAGATAGTGCATTTACGGCAACCAAATATTTCTTTAAGCAACTGACTTTAAAGATTCTAATTCCCAAGCCTTCCGTTTAACTACATTAAAAGCAGAAAGTTTATAATAAGCATCCATCAAAGCTTGCAGCTTGAAGCTTGAAGCCAATTTTCCCCGGATAGCTTCGTATACATTATACAAGCTGTATCGATCCGGGGTTCCTTAACGTGGAGAAATTATATCCACTGTAAATAAGGATACTCTGCATTATCAAAATATCCGGTGATTCGTTGCCACAGGTTCTTTTTTGCTTTTTGGGCCTTGTTGTTTTCCATCAAAGCATTTGCCTGAATTTCATCGGCATAAGCCATGGCTGCTTCATGTAATTGCTTACCCTGTATTTCACGGCAAACCACTCTGGCATTATACCTTGCTTTAATAGCCTGGAGTGAGTTTACCAATAAATGCAAAGGTCTACCAGCTCTGCCTAATGCCCTGAGCGCTACCAGATGAATAGTAAATCGAAATCTTTCCGCAAAAGCGGCAATAGTATTGATCCTTGTTTCAGGCACAAAGTCGGTTATAGGAATAACCACATCGCTCCATTCAAATGGTTGTCCAGGTACTTCAAGTAATGTTAATACAGGAACAGATAATTCTTTCTGCAGCATATCTGTTTTCGTGCCGAAGAGTTTTTGCCAGAATGACTTTTTATGTTGGTCGTATAATATTACCAAATCTATATCTGCTTCATTTGTATAGGCTTTTATCTGTCCGGATATACTCCCTTCCAGTAAATGCGTTTCAATGGGTACATCAAATTTTTCTCTTACCCATCTTTTAGTGGTTTCCAGTTGCGCCTTTTTCGATTGCCAGAAGCTTGAATAGGCATCAGGCATTATCTGTTGCACTTCTGGTGTTTTTACAAAGGAGCCGGCAAAATAATTGGTTACATGTACCAGGTGAATGGTAGCATTAAGCTCACCAGCCATAGTGGCTGCATGTAGTAGTGCTTTATATGCCGATTCCGAAAAATTGGTTGGTACCAATATCTGTTGTGTTTTCATGGTCTCGGTTTTTAAAGGTTAATAATAATGCCGGTAGTTTTATACTATCAGCGTTGTTTCGTCTTCATGGTAAACTATTTGGTATAAGTCTTTTTTTCTGTCGTTCCAGGTTCGGGCATTACCCGCCACACGGTTCTTTTGTAAGAGGTTCATGTCGAGGTCCTGGTATATCAATGTTTCATCGCCCGGTTCTGCAATAGCGGCAACCGCATCGCGGTGAAACTCTACATCCGATGGTGTAAGAATTGCGCTCTGTGCATATTGAATATCAATATTATCAACCTGTGGCAGGTTTCCCACACAGCCAGCAAGCACAACATATATCTGGTTTTCAATAGCCCTGGCTTGCGCACAATAACGAACCCGGTTATATGCTCTTCTATCATCTGTATTAAATGGAACAAAAAGAATATTGGCTCCTTTCATAGTGGCTATTCGCGCCAGTTCTGGAAATTCAACATCATAACAAATAGATATGGCAATCTTTCCACAGTCAGTATCGAACACTTCAACCTTCTTTCCCGACTTTACTCCCCACCATTTTCTTTCATGTGGGGTGATATGAATTTTGTATTGTTTGTCGAATGAGCCATCTCTTCTGAATAGAAAAGAGATATTATATAAGTCGCCATCTTCTTCTTCTGTAAGATGGGAGCCGGCAATGATATTGGTATTGTATTTCACTGCCATGCTACTGAAGAATTGTATATACCGTTCTGTGAATGCGGTAAGCTGTCTAACAGCCTTACCCGGTCTTTTATTGGGCAAAAAGGAAAGCAGCTGCATGGTAAACATTTCGGGAAATAGAACAAAGTCGCTTTTATAATCTGATGCAACATCAATAAAATACTCGCAGTGACTGGCCAGCTCTTCAAAACTATTTACCAGTCGCATTCTGTATTGTACTGCACAAACCCGTACATATGGATTTAGTTTTTGTGCATTGATACCATCTGGACTATAATCCAGGTTCACCCATTCCATATACGTGGCATAACCACAGCTTTCTTTATCGCCAGGCAAATAATCTTTGATAATGCGTTTTAGTTTAAAATCGTTGGCGAGCTGTGTAGTTAGTACAGGATCAAATATTTTTTTATCGGTTACTTCCTGTACATATTCTTTTATGGTAAGATTGTCTGCATAACGATGGTAATTGGGTAAGCGTCCGCCTACCACTATACGTTTGTAATTATTTTGTATGGCCAGTTTTTTTCTTGCTTCATATAAGCGCCGGGCCAGTTTCATACCCCTGGCTTTGGGAGATACCATTATTTCAATACCGTATAAGGTATCTCCTATGGGATTATGTGTAGACAGGGTACCGTTACCGGTGATCTGTAACCAGGAATGAGAAGAAGAAAATTCGTCAAAGTTCAACAAAAGTGAACTTGATGAGGCAACAAGTTCATCATTCAGAAATACGCCTATTTGTCCTTCAGGAAAAGTGGTAACAATTTTCTCCCATTGCTCTTCGCGCCAGGGTTTCATTTCCGGAAATGCTAAAAGTTGCAGTGAGGAAACTGCTTCATAATCTTCTATACCAAGCTGACGTAGTGTAACCTGGTTTTGTAGTGTATCTATTGTATTTAACTCCATGGCTTCTGTTTTTACTGAATCTATTATCTACCCTGCGTGCAGCAGCCCAGATGGTTTATCCAATAATAATGCTAGAAGCTTAGGTGCTAATTAGTTTAATGTTAGAATGAAATTAGAATGTGCAGGGATATGTTAAAGCGCGTTCAATTACGCTACTTAATTGCGATAATAATTGTTGCGCTCTATTTCTTCCCTCACTTTATCGGGCACGAGGTAACGAATAGATTTTCCTTCGCGTAAGTTATTGCGGATCAGTGTAGCAGAGATATCGAGCATGGGTGCATCTAGTACCAGAACATTGGCGTTCCAGGTTTCGGTAACCTCAAAACCGGGTCGTTTATAAATAATGAAGGGGTATTCTTTAATCAATAGTTCGGCATTCTTCCATTTGGGCAGGTTCTGAAATCCGTCGCTACCCATAATTATGCTGAACTGGTGTTGCGGGTATTTTTCTTTTAGATAGGTAAGTGTATCGATGGTATAAGAGGGTCGGGGTAATTTGAACTCAACATCTGATGCGCGGATGGATGTTTCGTCGTCTATAGCTAAACTAACCAAATGCAGTCTGTCGTATTCGTTTAGCAGTCCGGCGGCTGGTTTAAACGGATTCTGTGGCGATACTACCAGCCATACTTGTTGTATATCGGTCTGATTTACTACATGAGATGCAATAATAAGGTGACCGGTATGAATGGGGTTAAAAGAGCCGAAATAGAGTCCAATTTTCATTTATCTAATTGATAATCAATTGATTATAATTATTCTGTTTCCTCTACAAAGATACTTCTTGCTTCGCTGATCCTTAGGCTTAAGTGATATCCTGCCACGGAAATTGATATCGGGTCGCCCATAGGAGCTACCTGTTCAACCTGTACAATTTCTCCTGGCACACAGCCCATTTCCATAAGTTTGATAAAGATCTCATCCTTTTCGAAAGAATTGATCACCGCTTTCTGACCTGCTTCTAAATCTGACAGTCTTTTCATCGCCTGGTTATAAATATTCTATAAAGGTAGGATGGTGCAATAGGTTTTTGTTACGAATTTTGGAGTATTAGCAGATTATTCAGATATGAACAAGATTAGCTTTCGTTATGCAGACCGCCGATTAAATATTGCACAGAAAACTGTTATCCGCTCATTTATTGAAACCTTGTTCAAAAAGGAAAAGCAATCACTAGGAGGCATTAACTACGTATTCTGTTCCGATGAATACCTGCTCGAGATTAATCGCAGTTTTTTACAGCACGACTACTATACCGATATCATCACTTTTGGACTCTCTTCTCCCGGCGAGCCGGTTGAGGCAGAGATCTATATCAGTACCGACAGGGTTAAAGACAATGCCAAAAAACTGGGCATCCCCTACCGCGATGAGATGTTGCGGGTAATTTTCCATGGCGCTTTACACCTATGCGGTTATAAAGACAAGAAAAAAGCCGATATCGCGCTGATGCGGAAAAAAGAAGACCAGTATTTAAGAGGAATGGGGAAATGGCTGATGTCTTATCGCTGATGGCGGATATGGATTGAGGAATGGCTGATGTCTGATCGCAGATTTGGGTTTCCGGGGAGGCTGAATGACTATTCTGTGTATTTCTGTGCTTTCAGTGGCAAGAACTTAACGGAAGAACAGAGGAATGAGGAAATAGCTGATGTCTGATCGCTGATGGCGGATATGGATTGAGGAATGGCAGATCTCAGATCGCAGATTTGGGTTGTACAACGGTTAAACGACTATTCTGTGTATTTCTGTGCTTTCAGTGGCAATAGCTTAACAGAAGAACAGAGGAATGGGGAAATGGCTGATGTCTGATCGCTGATGGCGGATATGGATTGAGGAATGTCAGATGGCAGATCGCAGATTGGGGTTGTACAACGGTTAGACGACTATTCTGTGGTTTTCTGTGCTTTCAGTGGCAAGAACTTAACGGAAGAACTGCAGAATATCCAATGGTGAAGCGTATAGATAGTTTTCAGAGGGACCCCTTCAATTTGGATAATGGACGTACAAAATTGGCTTTCCAACACATCCCTCCTCTTTAGAGATATTTAAACCTTTGGCAAGGTCTGGGATATGGAATCCCGAAGAGCAACTGAAATTCCAGTTGTAATGGCAGAAATCTGTAAAAATCAATCGATTATCACTACGTTCCACGTGAAACATGTTCCACGTGGAACCCAGGATCGGCATTCAATAGCTAATATATTGATAAGCTATTCGTTTAACCTTCGCCTGAACTATCTTTGCAAACTATGTTTCCGCAATATGATGTTATAGTTGTTGGTGCAGGTCATGCCGGTTGTGAAGCCGCTGCCTCGGCCGCCAACCTGGGTAGTAAGGTTTTACTGGTTACCATGAATATGCAAACCATTGCCCAAATGAGTTGCAACCCTGCCATGGGTGGTATTGCCAAAGGACAAATTGTTCGTGAGATAGATGCACTTGGCGGATACAGCGGAATCGTGTCTGATTTAAGTACCATTCAATTCAGGATGCTGAACCGCAGTAAAGGTCCGGCAATGTGGAGTCCACGCACACAAAACGATCGAATGCTCTTTGCTGCCAAGTGGAGAGAGATGCTGGAGAATACGCCCAATGTAGATTTCTACCAGGATATGGTTCGCTCTATTATTATTAAAGATGGTAGAGCATCGGGTGTTGTAACCGGACTTGGTCATCATATAGAATCGAAGACAGTTGTCGTTACCAGCGGAACATTTTTAAATGGGATCATTCATATTGGAGAGAAACAATTTGGTGGTGGCCGTGTAGCAGAAAAAGCAGCAACCGGAATAACCGAGCAATTGGTTGAACTAGGTTTTGAAAGCGATAGACTGAAAACAGGCACTCCTCCCCGTGTAGACGGACGAAGCCTCGACTACAGTAAAATGGAGGAACAGAAAGGCGATGAAGAAATTGTTGGTTTCTCCTATACCGATACACCAAGAATAAAAGCAGCCGATCAACGCAGTTGCTACATAACTTATACCAACGAAAAAGTACATGATATACTGAAAACCGGTTTCGATAGAAGTCCAATGTTTCAAGGAAGAATTGAAGGAACAGGCCCAAGGTATTGCCCAAGCATTGAAGACAAAATAAACCGATTTGCAGATCGCGAACGTCATCAACTATTTGTAGAACCTGAAGGCTGGAATACCGTTGAAATATATGTAAACGGATTCTCTACCTCATTACCAGAAGAAGTACAGTACGAAGCGCTTCGTACTGTGCCTGGCTTTGAAAACTGCAGAATTTTCCGACCTGGTTATGCCATTGAATACGACTATTTTCCACCAACACAATTACAGTATTCACTGGAAACAAAACTGGTTCCGAATTTATTCTTTGCCGGTCAAATAAACGGAACCACCGGATATGAAGAAGCGGCTTGCCAGGGGTTGATGGCAGGTATCAACGCACACCAACGTTCCCGTGAACTTGATCCGGTAATCCTACAGAGAAGTGAAGCATATATCGGCGTATTGATCGACGACCTGATTAGTAAAGGAACCGATGAGCCTTATCGAATGTTTACCAGCAGAGCAGAATTCAGAACACTACTAAGACAAGATAATGCCGATTTGCGTTTAACAGAATTAAGCTACAGACTTGGGCTTGCTTCTCAGGAAAGAATGGATAAAGTAGTCAGCAAAAGAAACAATGTCAGTGGTATCAAAAAAATATTACAGGAGCTGAATGTAGAACCAGAACAAATCAATCCATATTTTGAAAAAATAGGGTCGGCTTTAATAACAGAAAAACAAAAAGCTTCTAAAGTTATACTCAGACCAAATGTAGATCTCCCCTCACTTGTACAGTACATACCAGCATTAAAAGATGCACTTGCAAATTTTGATGTAGATAGTATTGAGCAATCTGAAATACAAATAAAATATGAGCGGTATATAGAGAAAGAACAGGAAATAGCAACACGAATGAGTCAAATGGAAAACACACAAATTCCAGACACATTTGATTACGATCGAGTAGCTGCACTTTCTAACGAAGCCTTACAAAAATTTAAACGAATACGTCCACGCACACTAGGCCAAGCTAGCCGTATCAGTGGTGTTAACCCGAGCGATGTGCAGATATTGATGGTGTATATGGGTAGATAAACAATCTAATTATAGCCACAGATGCACAGATTACTTTTACTGTAATCTGTGCATCTGTGGCTATAATTATTTCTACTATCCTGCTAAAAACAATAACTTTAGTAACACACAATCAAATCATGCCATGAGAATTGTACTTGCGCTATTCATAACCACCCTTCTTTTTTCCTGCCAACAAAAACAAACATCCGTTGCAGAATACTTTGCTCACAGCGATACCGGAGTTCAGGTTGCGGGAATAAAAATGATACCAATAACCACACCGGTAGGCACATTCAAAGTTTGGACAAAAACCATCGGCAACAACCCCCGTATAAAAGTATTGTTATTGCATGGTGGTCCGGCAATGACCCATGAATATATGGAAGCTTTTGAAAGTTATTTTCCAAAAGAAGGGTTTGAATTAATAGAATACGATCAACTAGGTTCATACTATAGCGACCAACCAACAGATAGTAGCTTATGGACAACAGAAAGATTTGTAGAAGAAGTAGAACAGGTGCGCAAGGCTCTGGGTTTAACAAAGGATAATTTTTATATCCTTGGTAATTCATGGGGTGGCATACTTGGTATGGAGTATGCGCTTAAATACCAGGAAAACCTGAAAGGCCTAATCATTTGTAATATGATGGCCAGTATACCGGACTATGAAAAATACAATGGAACCTTACGCGCTCAAATGAGACCCTCCCTTATCGATTCACTTCAGTCCTATGAGTCAAAGGGACAATTCAAAGACCCCGTTTATCAGGAACTCGTTTTCAAAGAATATTATAACCAACACCTTTGCAGATTACCAGAGTTACCGGACCCTGTAGCGAGATCATTTAAACATATAAACGAAACAATATATGTGATGATGCAGGGACCAAGTGAATTTAAGGTTGGTGGCAGATTATTAACCTGGGACAGAAAAGCTGACTTACCAAAAATTACCGTACCAACTCTAACCGTAGGTGCCAAATACGACACGATGGACCCAGCTCATATGGAATGGATGAGCAAACAGGTAAAAAACGGAAAATACCTCTACTGTCCCAACGGCAGTCATCTCTCTATGTGGGATGATCAGAAAGTATTCATGGAAGGTGTAATTAAGTTCATCAAGGAAACAGATGGAAGACCATAGTCCATAGACCATGGTCCATGGACTATGGTCACCGAGAAGCCACGGTATAGGTCACCCCTCATTCCACCGATTCATTTCTTCCATTCATCCTTAAAACACTAAAACCTTTTTTGTAGCCTCGCTTAATTATGTAGCTTTAAAGTCTTCCAAAAACCAATCTAAACACTATCATGAGAAGACTAAAGCTCCTGTTTTCAGGGCTCCTGTTTGCATCGTTGCTACAGGCCCAGGAAACATTTCAGGTCAATGGTGTTGGTGATAAACGCGACGGATGTTATGCGTTTACCAATGCCACCATCGTTAAAGATGCACAAACCACATTAACCAACGCAACGCTCGTAATACGAGATGGTAAAATTGTTGCGGTAGGTACTGGAGTAAACATTCCCAAAGACGCAGTAGTTGTTGATTGCAAGGATAAATATATCTATCCTTCTTTCATAGATATCTACAGCGACTACGGTATGCCTCAGGCACAACGCCAGCAAGGCGGTGGTGGTTTCAATTTTAACCAACCAGCACAGTTAACCACAAACCAGAAAGGCGCTTATGGCTGGAACCAGGCACTTAAGTCTGATGTACAGGCATACAAAATATTTAGTGCCGATGAGTCACGCGCGAAACCATTGCGTGACATGGGTTTCGGTACCGTACTCACACATCAGAAAGATGGTATACTTCGTGGAACAGGTACAGTAGTAACCCTTGCAAATGAACCCGATAATTTTCTGGTAGTTAAAGAAAAAGCTGCTTCCTTACTTTCATTTAATAAAGGAACATCTACACAATCTTACCCAGGATCATTAATGGGAACAATTGCCCTTTTGCGTCAAACATATTTAGACGCACAGTGGTATAAGAATAATCCAGCCGCAGCTGGGTTACAGGGAGATGGTGTAAATATTACCCTTAAATATTTTAATGAGCAACAATCACTTCCACAAATTTTAGATCCGGCTGCAAGAGGTGGCGATGATTTTTGGAGCCTGCTTCGTGCAGATCGTGTGGGGGATGAATTTGGTGTACAATACATTTTAAAAGCAACCGGAAAAGAATACCAAAGAATTAAAGAAGTGGTGGCAACCAAAGCTCCTTTGATTGTAGGTTTAAACTTCCCTGCTGCAATGGATGTAGAAGACCCCAATGATGCACGCCTTGTTTCCTTGGCCGATATGAAAAACTGGGAACTTGCACCAACCAATCCTGGAGCAATTGAAAAAGCAGGTATCTCCTTTGCCTTAACATCTGCTGATCTTAGAGATGCCCGCACTTTTATGGCCAACCTCAGAAAAGCCATGGAAAACGGATTAACAGAAAAAGCTGCACTGGAAGCACTGACTAAAACACCAGCTACCTGGTTAGGCGTATACGATAAAGTAGGAAGTATCGATAATGGCAAACTGGCCAACTTCGTAATTACTACCGGTCCAGTATTTGGTGAAAGAACCACATTATTACAGAACTGGGTACAGGGGGTAAAACATGCAGTTAACGAATCAGCATGGAACAGCGCAAGTGGTTTATATACCCTTACTACCAACAGTTCTAAAGGAACCAATACATATACAATAGATGTAAAAAGCAACAGTGCAGCAACCGTTATCGCAAAAGATACCGTTAATGCAACATTTAGCTTTGATGGTAAAGTAGTAAAGTTCAGCTTCGCACCAGAAAAGCGTTCACGTAACACCATACGTTTCAGTGGTTTCAACAATGGTGGTGGCGACTGGAATGGTATGGCTGAAGATGCAGAAGGCACCAGAATGACCTGGACCGCTAAACTAAACAGCACCAAGCCTGATACTGCTACGGCACGTACAAGACCAACGCCTCCAAACCGTATTGGTAAAACAATGTATCCGTTTACGGCTTATGGTACTGATTCAACATTGCCACAACAGGGAACATACCTTATTAAGAATGCAACTGTTTGGACCAGTGAAAAAGAAGGCAAACTGGAAGGTGCAGATGTTTTGGTAAAAGCAGGCAAGATTGCACGTGTAGGTAAAAACCTAAGTGATGCTTCTGCAACTATTATTGATGGTACAGGAAAACACCTTACTGCCGGTATTATAGATGAACACTCACATATTGCTTCTGCATCAACAAATGAAGGAGCACAAAGTGTTACCTCAGAAGTGCGTATGGGAGACAACCTCGATCCGGATGATATTAATATATATCGTCAGTTAAGCGGTGGTGTAACAACTTCACATATTCTCCATGGTTCTGCCAATACCATTGGTGGACAAACACAATTGATCAAATTGCGTTGGGGTGTAAATGATGAAGAACTCAAATTCAAAAACTGGGATCCGTTCATCAAGTTCGCGTTAGGTGAAAACGTTAAGCGTACTTCCTCAACCAATAACAACCGCTTCCCTGATACACGTATGGGTGTTGAACAGGTATTAACCGATGCGTTTAACCGTGCTGTAGCTTATGAGAAATCAATGAAAGCTGATCCTAAAGGCACACGCCGTGATCTTGAACTGGATGCGCTGGTTGAAATCATGAACAAGCAACGTTTTATTACCTGTCACTCCTATGTGCAAAGCGAGATCACCGCTACTATGCGTGTAGCTGAAAAATTTGGTTTTAGAATCAACACCTTTACACATATTCTGGAAGGATATAAAGTAGCTGATAAAATGAAAGCGCATGGTGCTAATGCATCTACCTTCTCAGACTGGTGGGCTTACAAAGTAGAGGTTACGGATGCTATTCCATACAATGCTTATATCATGAACAAAGTGGGACTGAATGTTGCCATTAATTCTGATGATGCTGAAATGGCTCGTCGCCTTAACCAGGAAGCTGCTAAAAGTGTAAAATATGGTGGACTTACAGAAGAAGAAGCATTAAGAATGGTAACAATTAATCCGGCAAAAATGCTGCATGTAGATGATAGGGTTGGTAGCATTAAAGTTGGTAAAGATGCTGACCTGGTGCTATGGAGCGATAATCCGTTAAGTATTTATGCTAAAGCAGAAAAGACCATGGTAGATGGTACGATCTATTTCGACCGTGAAAAGGATGCTGCAATGCGTAAGCAGGTATTAGCTGAGCGTACAAGACTGATCAATAAAATGGTAGGCGAAAAAAGAGGTGGCCGTCCAACAATGCCGGCAACTCCTAGTTACAAATATGTACACACCTGTCTGGATCACTCTCATAAGCTTGGTATGCTTGAAATTGAGGCAGAAGAAGAAATACACGGCGATAACCAATAAAACATTCTAACATGAAAAAATCATTCTTATATATAAGTGCGCTGACGCTGCTCTTGTCTAAAAGTGCAGTTGCTCAGGATGATGTTTATCCTGCAGCAAAACAGGCCAAAAAAACCGCCATCACAAACACAACGGTGCATGTTGGAAACGGAACCGTTATTGAAAACGGTACGGTTGTATTCGACAATGGTAAAATAACCTATGCTGGTGCAGCATCAAGTGCACCATCTGCAGAAACCACCATTGATGGCAAGGGTAAACATGTTTATCCGGGTATCATACTTCCTGCTTCTAACCTCGGTTTGATTGAAATATCAGGTGTTCGCGGAAGTACCGATGTAAACGAAATTGGAGAACTGAATCCATCAGTAAGATCCATTGTCGCTTATAAAGCAGAATCAATTGTAACCAATACTATTCGTGCAAACGGAATTTTATTGGCACATGTAATGCCTGGCGGACAACTAATCGCAGGTCAATCATCTGTTGTACAATTAGATGCTTGGAACTTTGAAGATGCCGCCTATAAACCTGATATGGGTATGCAGTTTTATATGCCAAGTCTGCTCGCCCGTCCGGGTGGTGGTCGTTTTGCTGCATTGTTTGCCCAATTTGGCGGACAGCAAGGAGATCCAATTAAGGCTGCACTGGATAGAATTGAAGGTGTAAAAGCGTTTTTCAGAGAAGCCAAAGCTTATCATCAGAAAGATGCAGGCAAAAGCATTAACCTGAAATTTGAAGCAACAAAAGCTTTATTTGAGAAAAAACAAAAGCTGTTTATTCATTGCTCTCAGGTTAAACAAATGCTGGTAGCTATTGATTTTGTAAAAGAGTTTGGTTTTGATGTAGTACTGGTAGGTGCTGGTGAAAGCTGGCAAATTGCTGACCTGCTCAAACAAAATAATATCTCTGTTATCCTCACCCAGGAACATAACCTTCCTACCCTTGATGACGACGATGTTGATCAACCTTATAAATCAGCGACTTTCCTTCAAAAAGCTGGTGTATTATATTGTTTAAATGATGATGATCCGCAGAATCGTGGTAGAAACCTGCCCTTCAACGCAGGTACTGCAGCAGCTTATGGTCTTGGCAAAGAAGAAGCATTAAAAGCCATTACTTCTAACACTGCAAAAATCCTAGGTATCGATGATAAAACAGGAACTATAGAAACAGGTAAAGATGCCAATATTGTAATTAGTGAAGGAGATATACTCGATATGAAGAGCAGCATTATTACAAATGCATTTATTCAGGGTCGTAGTATCAGCCTGAGCAGTAAGCATACTCAATTGTTTGAGCGCTATAAACACAAGTACGGTATTAAATAAATTTCGCCTTACAACATACTAAAAGTAAAGCCCCGGCAAATCATCTGTCGGGGCTTTGCTTTTCCCCACTTCACCGGAATTAATACTGGTTCAGGGTTAGGGGGTTAACAAAATATTTACAGACACATCCTCGTAATCAGCCTTCCTTCTTACCCATTTACCGCTCATCGTTCTTGTGCACCCTTTAACAGGGCTTCGTATGTAACGTTTCTACATTTACTACGTTTAGTTTCGTATAAATCGCCAGGATAATGTGCAAACCCTGGAAAATGATACACTTTAAACCGACTGAATGAGAACCTTATTAACCATGCTATGTTTAATTACCTCATTAACTGTGTTAAACGCACAGCAAAATGAAAAACAGGTAAAGAAAATAGCCGCAACCAGAACCACCAAAAAGATCGTTATTGATGGTATTATAAACGACTCTGCCTGGGCAAGTGCACCCATAGCCACCGATTTTATAGAATGGCGACCAACTTTTGGAAATAAAGAAGAGGAAAAAAATCGCACAGAAATTCGGATTCTGTATGATAACAATGCGATTTATATAGCTGGATATGCACACGAGGCAAGTGCCGATAGTATTACAAAGGAGCTCGTAGGACGTGATGTCGTTGGTGTAAACGATTTTGTCGGAGTAATCTTCGATACTTATCATGATAAAATCAATGGCTTCGGATATTATGTAACTGCATTAGGCGAGCAATTCGATGCGAAATATTCCTCCAATGGTGAAGATGGTAGCTGGAACAGCGTATTTGAAAGCAATGCCAAAATACAGGCAGATGGCTGGACCTTTGAAATGAAAATACCTTATTCCGCAATTCGTTTTGGTAATAAGAAAATTCAAGACTGGGGCATTAATATCACCAGAAGGCGCAGTAAAAGTGGTAAACAAATGATGTGGAGCCCGACGGACCCTGCAATTGGCGGTAACTTTTTAGCACAGTTTGGCTTGTGGACGGGTGTTCAGGATATTAAACCACCTGTAAGACTTTCCTTCTCTCCTTATTTATCTACCTACGCAAATCATTATCCCTATAATACACCCGGGGTTAAAAACACGACCACCTCTATCAATGGGGGTATGGATGTGAAATATGGTATCAATCAGGCTTTTACACTCGACATGACACTGGTACCAGATTTTGGTCAGGTACAAAGTGATAACCAGGTTTTAAACCTTACTCCTTTTGAAGTACAGTTCAATGAAAACAGAACCTTCTTTACCGAGGGAACGGAATTGTTTGGTAAAGGTAATCTCTTTTACAGCAGACGAATCGGTGGAACACCAATGCATATTGGTAAAGTAAATGGACAATTACAACCCGGAGAATCTATAACCAAAAATCCACTAGAAACACGCTTGCTAAATGCAAGTAAAATAAGTGGAAGAACCAGTGGTGGACTTGGTATTGGTTTCTTTAACGCCGTAACCAAAGCGCAGCATGCATCCATAGAGCAAAACGGAGAAGAGATTCGTAAGATTGAAACCAATCCTTTGACAAACTATAATATCATTGTATTTGATCAAACATTAAAAAACAATTCAAGCGTATCACTCATCAATACCAATGTAACAAGAAGTGGTACAGATTATGATGCAAATGTAACCGCCGCTTTATGGGATATCTATGATAAGAAAAACACCTGGAACGTAAATGGTCAGGTAGGTGTAAGCCAGTTAATTGGTTATGAAGCCCCTGGAAAAACGCTTACTGGTTATAACCACACACTCGGTTTTGGTAAAACCAGTGGCCGATTCAATTTTAATGTTTGGCAAGAGCTTGCTGATAATAAATATAACCATAACGACATGGGTTATTTTACCAACAACAACTATTTCAACAATGGTATTTGGGTTGGTTATAGATGGTTAAAACCTAAGAAATGGTATAATCGTATCAACGCTAATTTAAACCTGAGCTATTCGATGCGTTATAAGCCGATGGATTATCAGCGCTTTAATTTCAATGCGAATGTAAATGGACAATTAAAAAATCTTTGGTGGGCTGGTATCAATGTTAATATAAATCCGGAACAAAACGACTTCTTTGAGCCAAGGGTAAATGGTAAAGTGTTCAAGCGTCCTGGAAGCTATATGTGGGGATTCTGGTTTGAAACAAACAACGCAAAAAAATATTCGGCCGTAGTAGAATTTTATAACCGGACATTTGATAAATATGGTAGTAATACACAAGAGATTTTCTTTAGGAATAACTATCGCTTCAACAAAAAACTCACTATTACTACCAGCACTTTCTTACAACTGGCACATAATAACCTGGGTTACGCTACCATGTTCAGCCCGGACAGTATCATCTTTGCGCTTCGTAAAAGAAATACCGTTGAAAATGTGTTGAACGTCAAATATAATTTCAATAATAAAATGGGCTTGTCTTTCAGGGCAAGACATTACTGGAGTAAAGTTGCTAACAAGGAATTCTATAAACTACGTGAAGATGGCTATCTAAACCATATTCCAGGGGGCATCAGCAGTAATGTAGATTACAATGTGAATTATTTCAATATTGATATGGTATACACATGGCAGTTCGCATTGGGAAGCTTTATTAATGTGGTTTGGAAAGACGCCATCAGTACTTTTGATCAGGATACCCGAACAACTTATTTTAAAAATATAGGAAACACCCTAAACGCCGATCAGCAGAATAGTATTTCCATCCGTATTATTTACTTTCTGGACTACCTGAACCTTAAAAAGAAACATTAAAAGACGAAATCAGCAATCCCGTATCCTTGAATTTCCAAAAAGCATCCCGTTTATAACCGGATGCTTTCTTTTTTGCCGATAACGTTCATTACCTTAGCTATATGGCTAAAAAGTTATTTTTATTGGATGCGCTGGCGCTAATATATCGTGCCTATTATGCCCTTATCAGAAACCCGCGTATTACTTCTAAAGGAAGAAATACCAATGCCCAGTTTGGGTTTACGAATACCTTATTCGACCTGATCAACAAAGAAAAACCTACCCACCTGGCAGTTTGTTTTGATACACACGCGCCCACAGAGCGCCACACTGATTTTACAGATTATAAAGCAAACAGGCAGGAAGCGCCAGAAGATTTAATTGATTCCATTCCTGATATACAAAGAATTATTCGCGCCTTTAATATTCCCGTAGTCGAAATGGATGGATATGAAGCAGATGATGTTATCGGAACAGTAGCCTGGCAGGCTGCCGACAAAGGATATGAAGTATATATGGTAACACCGGATAAAGATTACGGTCAGTTACTTATTCACCCACATGTATACATTTATAAGCCTGCCGCATTCGGAAATCCATCTGAAATACTTGATGCCGCAAAGATTTGTGAACGTTGGGATATTCAACGCGTTGAACAGGTAGTAGATATGTTGGGTTTAATGGGAGATGCAGTAGATAATATACCAGGCATTCCTGGAGTTGGAGAAAAAACCGCTGCCAAACTTTTGAAAGAATACGATACGCTTGAAAACGTATTGGCCAATGCAGACAAAATTAAAGGAGCCGTTGGAGAAAAAGTGCGCAATGCGGTTGACCTGGCGGTAATGAGTAAAAAACTGGCAACCATTATAACCAATGTGCCGGTTGAGTTTCATGAGGAAGACTATCGTTTGAAAGAATGGAATAAAGAAGAATTAAATGAGGTGTTTACAGAGCTGGAATTTAAAACCCTTGGAAAAAGAATACTCGGCGACGACTTTAACGCTTTTCATGCTGCGCCACAGGGAATTCAGACAGACCTTTTTGGAAATACAGTTGCGCCGAAGTCTGCTGCAAAAACAACGAAACAAGCTGAGCCTGAAAAATCAACACCCGTTGCCGGACCAGAAACAGAACAATTGGGCTTAATTGCAGAAAAAAATATTGGAAACACACCACACAACTATCTGTTGGTTCAGGGGGAAAAAGAAATTAAGGATCTTATAAACACACTACTTCAACAAACAGAAATTTGTTTCGACACAGAAACAACCGGAACTGATGCAAATAATGTAGAACTAGTTGGATTAAGTTTTTCATTTACTGCCGGAGAAGGATATTATATACCCTGTTCTCCAAATCAAGAGGAAGTAAAACAACTCCTTGCTTTATTCAAACCATTATTTGAAAAAGAAACTATTACCTGGGTCGGACAAAACACTAAATACGACTTACTGGTTTTAAAATGGTATGGTATAGAAATAAAAGGTCAACTCTTTGATACTATGCTAGCCCATTACCTGATTGAACCGGAAGGAAGAAGAAGCATGGATCTGCTGAGTGCTCAATACCTTGGATATGAGCCGGTGCATATTGAAGAACTGATTGGCAAAAAAGGAAAGAACCAGGGAAGCATGCGTGATGTGGAATTGGAAAAAATAAAAGAATACGCTGCAGAAGATGCTGATATTACCTTACAACTGAAACAGGTTTTTGTACCACTATTAAAAGAAAAAGAAGTAGAACCGGTATTTGCACATGTTGAGAATCCACTGGTGAGGGTGCTTACAGATATGGAATTTGAAGGGGTAAAAATTGATGTGGAATTTTTGAAACAGTATAGTAAAGAATTAGAAACAGAAGCAAAACGCTGTGAAGAAAGTGTATACACACAAGCTGGAGTTCGTTTTAATCTCGCATCGCCGAAACAACTTGGTGAAGTATTGTTCGAAAAACTACAGCTAGATCCAAAAGCAAAAAAGACAAAGACCGGTCAATATGCCACAGGTGAAGATGTATTACTGAAACTGGCCAATCAACATAAAATAGTAGATGATATACTTGGATTCAGGGAATTAACTAAACTGAAATCTACCTATGTTGATGCATTACCCGAAATGATCAACCCAAGAACAGGAAGGGTACATACCAGTTATGCGCAGGCTGTTGCAGTTACCGGAAGACTTAGCAGTAATAATCCCAATCTTCAAAATATTCCTATCAGAACATCAAGGGGAAGGGAAATAAGGAAAGCCTTTATTCCAAGAGAAGAAGGGCGTGTATTACTGAGTGCAGACTACTCACAAATAGAACTACGGATTGTTGCTGCCATTAGTGGCGATCCGAATATGTGTGAGGCATTCAGACAACATAAAGACATCCACACAGCTACTGCATCAAAAGTATATGGTGTACCAGAAGAAGAAGTAACCAAAGAAATGCGCTACAAAGCAAAGAGCGTAAACTTTGGTATAATATATGGTCAAGGTGCTTTCGGGCTTGCAGATAACCTCGGCATTTCCCGAACAGAGGCAAAAGAAATTATTGATAACTATAAGAAAGAGTTTCCCAACATCCAGCGATATATGGATGAGCAGATAAATTTTGCAAAAGAAAATGGCTACGTACAAACATTAGCAGGGAGAAAACGCTGGCTTAAAGATATCAACAGCAGTAATTTCACCGTTCGGGGATTTGCAGAGCGGAATGCCATCAACTCTCCTATTCAGGGAACAGCGGCAGACATGATTAAGTTAGCCATGATTAAGATTCACGATGAAATGAAAGCCGGCAAATGGCAATCGAAGATGATTTTACAGGTACATGATGAATTGGTTTTTGATGCAGTCCCTGGAGAAGTTGATACCCTGAAAGAATTAATCATCCGCTGTATGACATCAGCCATGCCACTACCAAACGAGGTTCCCGTTGAAGCAGAAGTGGGCATGGGAGGTAATTGGCTTGAAGCACATTAGGAACAGATGAATGATGACTACTGAATGAGGAATGATAAGTCCGGCATACAATGATCTAGATTTACAAATATGCATAACAACGAAATAACCATACACAAATTCTACAACGCATTTCAACAACTCGACTATACTACTATGCAATCGTGTTACCATCCAGATGCTGTTTTCAGTGATCCCGTATTTGGTTTACTGGATTGTAACGAAGTGAAAGCCATGTGGGAAATGCTTTGCACAAGGGCAAAAGACTTCTCTTTAACCTATGGCAATATTCAATTGCTCGATGAAGAATATACCACCACAGAATGGAGAGCACTCTACCGTTTTGCACAAACCGGAAGACGTGTTCAAAACAATATTAAAGCACATCTGCGCTTCAAAGACGGGCTAATCATAGAACATTCTGATGCCTTTTCCATTTACAAATGGAGCAAACAGGCTTTTGGTTTAACAGGGTTCTTGCTGGGATGGTCCGGTTATTTTCATAAGAAACTACAACTCAAAGCGAAAATTGGTTTACAACGTTTTATGGAACAATAATCTGTTCTATTCCTGAAATAATTAAGCTTTTTCTAATACTTGCCTGTAGAATATATTTCATATATAATAGTATATTGTAATAGTAATTCTATCTTACTATGCATAAATACACCCTGATTCTTTACTTGTTTGTATTAACCACTCTAACGCTTGATGCACAAACAAAAAATACAGCAAAACAAACGACAAAAGGAAAGAACAACGAACTCCTAAAACTCTCACAGTTTGAAAGGGCCCTGGAAAGTGAAATATTGATAGACAATAACAACACAATACATGTTGTTTACCAGGAAAGCGCAGATTTTGGAAAGCCAATATTTATATACTACACCGCATCAACCAATAATGGGGTGAGCTGGACAAAACCAATAAACCTCAGTAATGATGAAACAGGTAACGGAAGCGGCCCGCCGTGCATCATACAAGATGGATCGGGTGTTGTTTATGCAATTTGGAAGAGATTTGGTAATAAAGGAAGTAAATACCCAAGTCCTGATGTAACCCTTGAAGGAAAAGGTGGATATGGAAACGGAACCTTATACTATAAAGCGCTTAAAAACGGACAGTGGAGCCAACAATTTGCCGTAGCTGAAGAAATAGGAAGTCAATTCTCATGGTTTCCCTTTCTAGATCAAAAAGGTCAGTTATATGTATGTTGGAATGAGGTAAGTCCAGAGTCTGTTGCTAATAATTGGTTAACCTGGTACTATGCAGATTGGATTCGTTTTGGTATGCTTTCGTCAACAGGGGTTACGGGCAGAACAGAAATCGCTAAACCCGCAATGCCAAAATACAAAGGCGGTGCACCTCCTGAAAACGGCGTTATAAACCTGCATGGTTATGCTGATGAAAATGGTAATGTACACTACATCTATACTAAAAAGGATACCGACAAAACGCAGCGAATATATTATTATGATGGAAAGAAACATGAAGCGGTATATAGCTATCCGCTTTATAAAGAAGGTAATAATTTCATGAATCCGCCTCGTTTATTACACGATGAAAAAGGAACAGACCATATTCTGTTTGTTCCTTCTCCGTCTACCCTTGATGCAGAACAGGTATGGGATTATATGCCGGCAACCAAACAAAGAAATGTATTAGCATCTATTCAGAAAAAAGGGGTGAGCATTTCCAATTTTCAGGCAATTCAAGGACCTGGAGGAAAAATGGCTGCTGTAATACATGCGGGAGATGTTATAGACAGTAAAGAAGCATATGGCTTTTTTTATGATTCGGGGAAATGGGATAAAAGAGGGTTGACAAAGAATGCGGCAAAAAACAATTTCATTTATGCACAACTATCGCCCCTGGCTTATCTTACTTCTCTAACAACCTATAGCACAACACATGCTTCAGTAGCCTATACAAAAGATGGAAAAAAAAGAATGACGATAACCTTATCAGCAAAAACAAGTATGGGAGGGTTTAGTCTCAACAACCCAAGTATCATCTTTTTAAACCTTGATAAATGAATTGGACCGCTGCCTGGAAAAACGCTGAGCTAATTGCTTCCAGATATTTTCTGCTGGCCCTTTCTGCTTATCTCATATTTTACCTGGTATTCAGGAATAAATGGCTCTATAAAAAAATTCAGCAAAGATTTCCAAAATCTGAAGATTATTTCCGGGAGATTGGCTATTCGCTGATAACGATGGTTATTTTTAGCCTTGTTTCTTCCTTCATTTTTACGAGCCCTTTATTAAGACCCCATACTACATTCTATAAAAACATCAGTGATTACGGTTGGACCTATTATATCGCGGTGTTTCCTCTGATGCTAATTATACATGATACCTATTTCTATTTCCTGCATCGATTAATGCACCATAAAAAAATATTTAATTCCGTACACCTTGTACACCACAAGTCTACCAACCCATCTCCCTGGGCAGCCTATTCCTTTCACCCGATAGAAGCATTTATAGAAATTGGGGTGCTCTTTCTTTTTGCTTTTACTTTTCCTATACACCGTACGCACCTGCTAATATTCTTCTTCTTCATGATTGTGTATAATGTATATGGTCACCTCGGTTATGAGTTATACCCAAAAGGATTTCACCGTACAAGAGTAGGAAGATGGATCAACACATCGGTGAACCATAACCAGCACCACCAATACTTTAAAGGAAATTATGGTTTATACTTTTTATTCTGGGACAGAATACTCGGTACTATCCGGGAAGATTACGATAGCAGGTTTGATGAAGTTAAAAACAGAGAAATAAGGAATAAGAAATAAGGAACAGAGGAACTGTGAATCCTTCCCTTTCTTATTTCTCTGTTTCTTATTTCTTATTCCTTATTTTTCTGTTCCTTATTCCTTATTTTTCTGTTTCTTAAAAATGGGAACCGTGCTGCAAGGCTCGCCGTACATGATACTTTTTGCAACCGGACGAAGTTTATTTGTAATAGCAACATATGCAGCTTCAGGAATCGCTATATCACCACAACCTTTAACCACAACTCGCTGGTCAGTATATTCTGTAGCATCAATTGCATCAATATTTTTCAGCATTAACTGATTAATCAATTCAGTTTCGGTTCCAACAATTACATGTTGTGCAACAGGTTCAAGATAACTGGCAACCAACATATATGCCCACATAGGTATAATAGCGTCTGCAGAACAAGTAATAGCAACATCTGCTCCCGCATATTCAGACCAATCTATTTGTAACAGAGCGGCACGAAAATCTTTCTCCTTCAATATTAAACCCATAAATAAATGATCTTTCAGATCAAACACTTTACGGATCGATTTGGGATAATATTCCTCCAGGTCAAAACTGATTAATCCACTCTCCGCTACTTTGTTTACAATCACTTCAGACATACACTCAAATTATCTGTAAAATTACCACATTCTGTGAAATGCTGCTTTCGGTAAAGGGAAAGCTATGGCGGAGTAACTGTAACGAATTGATTTTCAATAAAAAACCCCGGTCTTTAGAACCGGGGTTGTAAAATATTAAAGATTAAGCTTAATAGAATTTAAAGCGGTTATCTTTTATAACCGCTGCACTTTTCAAAGCCTGAACACCGCGGAAAACTGCAACACGACTTCCTTGTAAAAGTGTTTGTTTGATTGTTTCAGCATCCATTATTCCGGCACGTGCACTATTGCTTTCAACTTTTAATGCAAAAACACCAGTTAATCCAGCAATTGGGCTGCTAACTTTTCCTTGTAAAGATTTATTGAAAGCGGCTCCAATAATTTTAGGCTCGCTTCCAACATTTGGAAGGAAAGGAGTTGAGAAGCTCAGGCTATCTGCACGCAATACCTGCGTACCGATAGAAGAAGCAATTGCTTCTAAAGAAGCTCCATTGAACTTACCATCAAGTATTTGTTTTGCTTTTTTCTCGTTGCGGATAAATCCTTCAACAAGTGGTCTTGCTTCTGCAGGAGATAAGGTTCCTGCTGGATTAATACCAGAAACTATGGCAACTATATAACGGTCACCAACTTCAACCGGTTCTGAAACAGCTCCAGTTTTATTTTCATAAACCCAACGAACCAGGGAGCGTGTTTGTCCAACTCCATTAATATTAAAATCATTCTGTTTAATATCTGCAGCAGTAAGAATATTCACATTGCTTTTTAAAGCAGCAGAAGCAAATTCTTTACTTCCTTTTTTAGCGGTAGCAGCAAATTGAGAAGCTGCTGTATTTGCAGCACTTATTGTTTCACTACTTGCCAAAATTGGTTTCGATAAATAAGCGATTTTATACGCAGGGTTAAAGTTCTTTTGTCCCAACACTTCTACATAATGGTATCCAAAATCTGTTTTTACCACACCTTTAGATCCAACAGGTTTATCAAAACAAAAATCATTAAAAGGGATCACCATTTTACCTTGCTCAAAATATTCATATACACCACCGGTGTTTTTGTTTCCATCATCAGAATATTTTGCGCAAAGGGCAACAAAATCAGCACCACCTTTAATGGCTGCTTCAATACTATCAGCCAGTTTCTTAGCTGTTGTATCCGGACGTGTAATTTGACCTGTTTGTGGGTTCTGTGTTGCAATCAGTATATGACGTACACGAGCGCTGTCTGGCCAGTTTTTAACACCAACCATTTTAGCGATTGTATAATTACCACCATCAAGGTAAGGACCGTAAAGGCCTCCAACAGGAGTTCTGGTAATTGAGTCTTTATTAGGCTGTTGCATTCTTGCTTTACTAAAGTAGCTATCGTAGTAAGTAAGTTCGGTTCCTACTTTGTTTAAGAAAGAAGCAACTTCAGTTGTTGTAGCGAATTCATCCTTCAGGCTCATTACCTGATTTAATGTATTCAGTGTATCTGCGCCATTAGGAGAAGCATTGAAGTAAACATAGTTAATAGAACGTGTTTCTTCTTCTTTCTGGTATTCTTTGCTATGTTTTTTTACATAAGCAGCTACATCAGCATCAGTTACTTTAACTGCGCTGTCAGATATAGCAGCATAAGGCATATATACATAAGATATATTTGCGATTGCATTATTATCTGCCTGTTGTTTTTCAACCAGCCATTTTGGTACATATGAAGCTTGTTGTAATAAAGCCAGGTATTTGCTTCTCAGGGTTTGCTCAATCGTTGGTTCGATATAAGCCTTGTTAATCATTTCAACCTGTTCCTTATTGGTACTTTTCTTAAGCTGATTAAAAGCTTGTCTGGCTTCGGCAACTTTAAATTCACCGGTATTAGGATCTGTGAACTCCTGACGTAAAGGAGAATTAGGTCCAAATAAAATATCGCTTAACTCTTTAGGGGAAACCTGTAAACCAAGTTTATTGTATTCCTGATCTAACACAATTCTTTCAACTTCCTGCATCCATAATGCACCAATTAATTGATCACGTTGAGCACCTTGTGCACCATACATACGCTCCTGCATAGCAAGCTTAGATTCAAAATCCTGGCGGTCGATTTTCTGACCATTTACTTTACCAATAACAGTTGTATTGGAAAAAGCGCTACCACCTCTTCCTACACCATCCTGGAGGATAAAAGCAATCAGGGCCAATGCAATAATGGCAAAAACGATCCAGGCACCTTTGTCACGAATTCTTTGAATAACAGACATAAATCAGTTTAATTGGTACAATAAATAAAACCGCCTATATGGCGGGAGGCAAAAATAGGGGATTAAAGCATTAGAACAAATTGTGGATAACCTATTTTAAGCTAGACAGGAAGCAGAATTCAGGATATCAGATGTCAGATATCAGATTTAAGTTATGTAAGTCTTAAAATCTAAAAACAAACAAAATCGGGGTCAATCCTCTGAAATGCACACCCTCCTGTTTATAACCTAGCTTTATAGTGGATAAATGACCTTTTTACGATCATTTATGTGGAAAAGAACCTAATAAATACCACCAAATCCGACATCTGCCATCTGCGATCTGATATTTTTATCATTTTACCCCGTGTTAACGCACAGTGAAACAAAAGTGAATTGTTAAAATAGGGGTATGTGTATTCACTTATTAACGGATGTGGGTTAAAAGCAGTTTATTCAATATTACCGGAATGTTAAGCCGTGGAAAAACATGTTAATTAGGGTGGATAAACTCATACAGGTTAACTTTGCACGATGGGGATAAATAAGTTATCCCGAAATCCACACCCCTAATAGTAATAAGTGATTTATATAAATAGGTATTATTAATTATTATTACCGTGATTATGAACATTGTTGAAGCAAAAGAAAAAATACAGGAAAAAGGTTTCCTTGATTTAGAAATAGATGCGCGTCTGGATATTTTTGCCGAGATTGAGCGACTAAAGAAAGAAAAAAATGCGGTTATACTCGCTCACTACTACCAGGAACCAGATATTCAAGACGTGGCAGACTTTATTGGAGATAGTCTTGGGTTGGCCCAAAAAGCCCGCGAAACCGATGCCAGCATTATCGTATTTGCCGGCGTTCACTTCATGGCAGAAACAGCCAAGATCCTGAATCCAACCAAGAAAGTGCTTTTACCCGATCTTAAAGCGGGTTGCTCATTGGCTGATAGCGCCCCTGCGGGGCCATTTAAGGCATTCAGGGATAAACACCCCGATCATATCGTAATCTCTTACATAAACTGTACTGCAGAGATTAAGGCACTGTCTGATATCATTTGTACTAGCAGTAATGCAGAAAAGATTATTGAAAGTGTACCAAAAGATCAGCCAATCATTTTTGCACCCGATAAAAATCTAGGTGCCTACCTGAGTAAAAAAACAGGAAGAGAAATGTTACTTTGGAACGGCGCTTGTATGGTACACGAAATATTCAGCCTCGAAAAGATAACCAAACTAAAAGTTCGTCACCCCCAAGCAAAAATAATCGCACATCCTGAATGCGAAGAAGCTGTGTTAGCAGTAGCAGATTATATTGGAAGCACAACCCAGTTATTAAAGTATTCTCAAACCGATAGTACCCAGGAATATATCGTTGCAACAGAAACGGGCATTCTGCACCAGATGCAACAAGCTAGTCCGGAAAAAACATTTATCCCTGCACCACCTACTAATAACTGCGCATGTAATGATTGTCCACACATGAAACTGAATACACTGGAAAAACTGTATTTATGTATGATGTATGAACAACCAGAAATCCACATGGAAGAAAATCTGCGCCTCGCAGCAAAAAAACCGATGGACCGAATGTTGGAGATTAGTAAAGCAGCAGGACTTATCGGATAAAGAACAGAAGAATAAGAAATAAGGAATATGAAATGAGAAAGTGATTGTGTAGGAGAAATTTAAAATTCTGCCTATTTCAAAAAAACTTCCTTATTTCATATTCCTTATTTCTTATTTCTCATTTCCCTCCTATCTTCCCTCTATGAACACTCCTGGTCCTATATTAATTGCCGACCGTATTCCGGCGCTTGATCAGAAATTGGTTGAGTTATTGGAAAACTTATCTCCGGAAGACTGGAAAAAACAAACCATTGTACCGAAATGGAAAGTGGAAGATGTGGTATTGCATTTATTGGATGGAAATATCAGGATCTTATCCATACAGCGAGATGGTTATTTTGGAGATCCTCCCGGAAGTATCAATAGTTATGATGATTTATTGGCTTACCTCAATCAGTTAAATGCTGACTGGATTAGGGCAGCAAAAAAAATGAGCCCAAAACTGGTGATTGAATTATTAAAACAAACCAATAAAGAAATAGCAGATTACCTCACCACTATAGATCTTTTTGCACCGGCTTTATTTTCTGTAGCCTGGGCGGGCGAAGAAACATCTGCCAACTGGTTTCATTGGGCAAGAGAATACACAGAAAAATGGCACCACCAGCAACAAATAAGACTGGCTCTAGGAAAAGAAAAAGAACTGTATAAAAGAGAATGGTATCACCCACATTTGGAAACATCTATGCGCGCACTACCACATCATTACAGAAATTTTCCGGGAAAGAAGGATGAAGTATTATCCTTTGAAATAACCGGAGAAGCTGGCGGCATCTGGCATCTATACCATGATGGGAATAAATGGATACAGGCAGAAAATCTGCCAATAACTGAAAACCTCATCACAATCGAAGGTGAAATTGCTTGGCGTCTATTTACAAAAGGAATAAAAAAAGAAGAAACCATAATCAAGATACAAGGCAATAAACTGGCAGGAGAATATTTTCTTTCAATGCTAGCAGTAATGGCGTAGGAAAAGAAGAACAGACGAACAGAGAAACAGAGGAATGCCCAATTTCCAAGTATTTGGATATTGGGTGTTGGATATTTCTCTGTTCCTCTGTTCTTCTCCCGTCTCGTCTTATATTTACAGAACAACTATAAGTATGAAAAATCTACTCATTGTTTTCTTATTTATTTCAACAACTGCCATCGCCCAACAAACTCAAAAACCACCACTGCATGGAAAAAACTGGATGGCGATTACAGGTAAGCCACTGGCGGCTACTGCAGGGGCTATGATTTTTCAGAAAGGAGGGAATGCAGTGGATGCTTCATGTGCCATGCTTGCTGCAACCTGTACCATGTGGGATGTGTTGAGCTGGGGAGGGGAAACACAGGCATTGATATATAATCCAAAGACAAAAAAAGTTATTGCTATTAATGCGATGGGAGTAGCTCCTACGGGCGCAACGCCGGAGTTTTTTAAAGCGAAGGGAATGAATTTCCCGCCACAGTATGGTCCGTTGGCTGCCACTACACCAGGTACACCCGGAGGAATATGCTATATGCTGGCAGAATATGGCACAATGAGTTTGAAAGAAGTATTAGCACCCGCTATGGATCTAGCTGCAGGTTATCCGATTGAAGCGCAGACGGCCAATAGTATTGAAAGAGGAAAAGACCAGATTAAACAATGGCCATATAGTAAGAAAGTTTTCCTTATCCATGCCGGACAAAAAAGAGAAGCACCTGAGGCAGGAGAAATATTTGTGCAGAAAGACCTGCTAAATACACTTACAAAAATGGTGGAAGCAGAACAGAATGCGCTGAAGGCTGGAAAGAACAGAAAAGCTGCTATCTATGCAGCTTATGACCGGTTTTATAAAGGAGATATAGCAGATGAATTTGTTCGTGGTGCACAGGAACAGGGAGGGCTGATCACAAAAGCAGACCTGGCCAATTGGAAGCCAATAGAAGAAGAGCCCCTGCAAACTAATTATAAAGGAATAGAAGTATACAAATTGAAACAGTGGACACAAGGTCCGGTTATGTTACAAGCGTTGAATATCCTGGAAAATTTCGACCTGAAAAATATGGGCTATAATTCAGCGAAATATATTCATACGATTTATCAGGCGATGAACCTGAGTTTTGCGGATCGCGATTTTTATTATGGCGATTCTTATGCTGCACCAGAAGAGCCGATGAAAGGTTTATTGAGTAAAGCATATGCAAAACAAAGAGCAAAACTAATTGGTATGGAAAGAAATGATGCAAATGCTGGTCCTGGAGATCCATATCCATTTGAAGGAAAAACAAATCCATATATAGAATTATTAAAAAGTCGCGGATACGATGTAAAAGATACCAGCAGTAAGAGAGGATTTACACCTGCACATGATCAGCGACAAATGGCATCATTATCTGATGCGGAATATAAAGAAGCGCTATGGATGGGAACCACATCAGTGGAAGCGGCAGATAAAGATGGATGGGTTGTATCTATAACCCCCAGTGGAGGATGGCTGCCTGCATGTATCGCAGGAAATACCGGAGTAGGTATGAGCCAGCGCATGCAAAGTTTTGTATTAGACTCATCAATAAATCCTTTTAATGTAGTGGCACCCGGAAAAAGACCAAGGGTAACACTTACACCGTCTATGGCTTTGAAAGAAGGAAAACCATGGCTTTCTTTTGCTGTGCAAGGTGGTGATACACAAGATCAGAACCTGTTACAGTTTTTCCTGAACATGGTTGAATTCGGGATGACGGTGCAAGAGGCAAGCGAGGCGGCCAATATAAATACCAATCAATTATGGCTATCCCTCGGAGGAAATAAAACAGCAGACAGAGCACCACGCCCGGGAAACCTGTTGTTACACAGCAATACACCCGATTGGGTGCGAAAAGAATTAAGATCAATGGGATATACCCTAAGCTTTGAAGACCGCACCAGCGGTCCAATAAATGCTATCTGGTTCGATTGGAAACACGGGAGCTTCTGGGGAGGCAGTAGTAATCACGGGGAAGATTATGGGATTGGCTGGTAAACATATTTTGTGACAATAAAAACGTACAAAACGACCAATATACTTTAGAAGCAGAAACGAAGATTAATTCATAATAATCTGTGGCTAAAATAATATATTCATACTACCAATCACACATGCTTGTATGAATACAAACACCCACTGGAATTTTACCCAAAAACTACTCTTCAGGTTTTTCTTCGTTTACTTCATGATATCCATAGCACCGTGGACATGGATCGAAAACCTGCCTTATGTTTCTGTGGTAACGCAACCTTGGTACTGGCTGCAGGAACAGCTTGTTCAGTTTGCGAATAAAAACATCTTTAAGGTATATAAAGAATTAGTACCACTAAATGGTAGTGGCGATACATCCTGGGCCTGGACACATTTATGGTTCTTTACGTTATTTTCTCTGCTTGTATCCTTAATATGGACGGTTGCAGATAAAAACAAAAATGGATATCCCAAATGGAATTATTTACTGGTTACCATCGTACGCTATAATGTAGCCATGGTGGCATTTGGATATGGTATTATTAAAGTATTTGCCTTACAAATGTATTTTCCATCGCTAAGTCAACTTGCTACTCCATTGGGAGAGTTTTTACCAATGAGGTTATCGTGGTTATTCATCGGCTATTCAACCCCATACCAGGTATTTTCAGGAGTTGCAGAAGTAATAGTAGGACTATTGTTATTCAACAGAAAAACAGCCACAGCGGGGGCCTTAATGGCATTGGCCGTTTTTGCCAATGTAATGGCCATGAACCTGAGCTATGATATTCCTGTAAAATTATTTTCAACACACCTGGTGGTCATGTCGATGTTTCTGGTAATACAGGAGCACCAGCGAATTGCAGCATTTTTTATACATAATAAAACAGCACCAGTAAGTACGATATATGATATTACGATCAATAAAAAATGGCAGCGCATTACCCGTTATGTATTAAAGGGCTTATTTGTTGTGCTGATCATTATACTACCATTTTATAATTCGTATGAACGTTACCAGGGTATGCAAAACATATCCGATCAAAAACCCATTCGTTCAGGAGTGTACGATGTAGCCGATTTCGTAGTAAACAAGGATACGATACCTGTTATCATCGGCGACTCAACACACAGATGGAGCCAGCTTATTTTTCAACCCGGAACAAGCGGCAGTATGCTGAGCGCTGATACCATGTTCAGACGTGTATATGGAAGAGCTTATTTCGGATATTTTGTTGATACGGTCAAACAACAAATGACTTTCCGTTGGGCGGGGCCTCAATCTGATAGCTTGTTCACATTGAAATACAGCATTCCAGACAGCAGCACCATAACCTTGAGGGGCCCGGTAAAAGGCGATACATTATTTATAAGACTCAAAAGAACCAATAAACAATACCGTCTTGCCGAAAAACAATTTCATTGGCTGAGTGAGTATAACAGATAAGCTATAAGCTTTGGGCTGTGAGCCACGAGCGGTTTGTATAAGTAAACAACTCTGCGAAATCCCCATTTCCTCTCGTTCTCTGCGGTCCCTTCCTTCGTCAGGGTGACGTGAGGAACCCCACCGCAGAGAACGAGAGGAAATGGAGTTAACGCAGGGAAAAAACCCTAACATTGCTTTATTATGAAAAAAATGATTTTCTCCTTGCTGGTTATCCTTTCTTTTACAGCTGCTGCACAAAAGAAACAACCATACATCATCTATAATGCTAAGGGCAAGAAAGTGAGCTATGAAAAAATGCTCAAAGCTATCGCGGATAAAGACATTTTACTTTTTGGGGAATTTCACAACAATGCTATTGCTCACTGGTTGCAGTTGGAAGTAACAAAAGACCTGAGTGGAAAACGCGACCTGGTGCTCGGAGCAGAAATGTTTGAGCAGGATAACCAGGAAGCCTTAGACCTATACCTTGCCGGATCCATTAAACAGAAACAACTTGATTCGATGGCAAGGCTTTGGAAAAACTACCCGACTGATTATGCGCCATTGGTAAATTTCGCAAAGGAAAATAAAATTGCCTTTGCGGCAAGTAATGTACCACGCAGGTATGCTTCAATGGTAGCTAAGAGCGGCTTCGGTGTATTAGATAGTTTGCCTGCCAAGGAAAAAGCATGGATAGCCCCATTACCGATTGCTTATGATGCGGAATTACCGGGGTATAAAAAAATGATTGAAATGATGGCTGGACACGGAGGCGAAAACTTACCCAAGGCACAAGCCATTAAAGATGCTACGATGGCGCATTTTATGCTGAAATATTATAAGCCAGGGTCATTGCTGATACATTATAATGGGGCATACCATTCTGATTTTTATGATGGATTAAACTGGTACCTCAAAAGACAAAACCCGTCATTAAAAATAGTCACTATTAGTACCGTTTCACAAAAAGACATCCACAAACTCAGCGCCGAACATTTAGGCCGTGCAGATTTTATTATTTGTGTAGATGAGGATATGACGAATACTTATTAGTAAGGGGTCCGGAAGACCGAAAGTCGGCAAGACCGGTTTTAGAGGATGTTTTGGTTTTAATTCCTCCATGTAACGAAGTGATTCACTTAGTGAAGCTATCGGACTTTCCGACTTTCGGTCTTCCGGACTCACCCGCAATGTGCAAAACTCGCCCCAAAATCAGGTATAAATACGCGATCCCGGCAAAAAACAAACCCCTACTTTAGCACAATAAGGCCAAACTAAAGACGTTAGTAAAAAAAATACTAAAAAAATTAGTTTATTTGATTCCCGGGAACTATTTTTACAGCCCCATTAAATTCAAAAAAGAAAACCATGAGTAACGCAGAAAAATTAAAAGCCCTGAAGCTGACAATCGATAAGATTGACAAAGATTTTGGAAAAGGCAGTGTGATGATGATGAATGAGAGAACACAAGATGCTATGGAAGTAATTTCCACAGGGTCTATTGGTCTTGATACAGCATTAGGTGTTGGCGGTTTACCCAAAGGAAGAATCATTGAAATATATGGACCAGAATCATCTGGTAAAACAACCGTTGCTATTCATGTAATTGCAGAAGCGCAGAAAAAAGGCGGTATGTGTGCCATCATTGATGCGGAACACGCATTCGACAGCTCATATGCAAGAAAGCTTGGGGTGGATGTAGACAACCTGCTTATATCTCAGCCAGACTATGGCGAACAGGCTTTAGAAATAGCCGACAGGTTAATATTATCTGGTGCGTTAGATGTTGTAGTGATAGATTCTGTTGCCGCGCTGGTACCAAAAGGTGAGCTGGAAGGTGAAATGGGTGATAGCAAAATGGGATTGCAGGCGCGTTTGATGAGCCAGGCTTTAAGAAAACTTACAGCAACCATTAATAAAACAAATACAGTTTGCATATTCATTAACCAGTTGCGCGAAAAAATTGGGGTAATGTTTGGCAATCCTGAAACAACAACCGGTGGTAATGCCTTAAAATTCTATGCTTCTGTACGACTTGATATTCGTCGTATGACACAAATCAAAGATGGCGATGAAGCTGTAGGAAACAGGGTAAAAGTAAAAGTGGTAAAAAATAAAGTAGCACCACCATTCCGCGCTGCCGAATTCGATATCATATTCGGAGGAGGTATTAGTAAAGTGGGAGAAATAATTGATATGGGCGTAGAACTAGGAATCGTTCAGAAAAGCGGATCCTGGTTCAGCTATGAAAGCAATAAGCTAGGTCAGGGTAGAGATGCCGTTAAACAGTTACTCAACGATAATCCAGAATTATCTAATGAGATAGAAGGCAAAATAAGAGCCAAACTGACAGAAGCCAAAGCCGTTGCCGAAGCCTAAATTTTTTTGAGATGGGTTAGTAAATATGAGCCGCCTCCTTTCCAGGAGGTGGCTTTTTCTTTGGAAAAATCCCCCTGCAATAGCTTATTACCAAATAACAATAGAAAAAAACTAAATACTAGCTGCTAAACCACCCTTTTTCCTCAGATCTTAATTTGAACTTACTGTATTTTTAAGCAAAACAACGGATTGATCTATAGCCTGATAAAACTGCCAATTAGACTTGCACTCAAAATTTTCTGTGTAGATATCCAATTGGTAAACCAGGAAAACAGGTATGCAAAAGGACCCCTATTACTTGTAGCAAACCACCCGAACTCATTCCTCGACGCCATTGTAATAGCCGCCCAATTTAAAGAACCGATTTACTTTCTGGCCCGGGGTGATGCTTTTCGTAAACCATGGCATCGCTTTTTACTTGGTCTGCTGCACATGATACCTGTTTATCGTTTATCCGAAGGAAAAGAAAACCTGCACCTCAATGAACATGCTTTTAACCGCTCTGCAGAATTGCTGGAAAAAGGGAAAATAGTATTGATTTTTATTGAAGGCATTTGTTTACATACACATCAACTACAACCATTCAAAAAAGGGGCAGCAAGAATAGCACTTACGGAAAAAAAGCAAAGCAGAATAACTGGAATAATGCCCGTATCAATCGCCTATAACAGCTTTCACCAATTTGGCAAAAACATTCGGATACAGTTTGCAAAACCCTATAAAACAGAGGACCTGTTTAAGCATGAGCAAGATGCCCAAAACATGCAGGAATTTAATCGTATACTGTTTGATTCAATACAAGAAATGATTCAACTACCCGTAAAAGAGCAAAAAAATTCAAACCCGCTATATGCTTTATTGTCTTCCATTGGCTTGTTTTTACACATACCTATATATGGACTGATCAAACAATTCGTAAAAAGGAAAACCAGGAATACTGTTTTTTATGACTCGGTATTATTTGGTATGCTGTTGTTGCTTTATCCTCTTTATTTATGCCTCTTAACTGCTTTGCTTTTTACGCTGCATTTACCCAATTATCTTATTGCTATCATATTGCTAACCCATCCAATAACAGCGTGGTACGCGGTACACTATAAAATAAAACCGTAAACGTCAGCGAAGCAAAAAGAAAAAGTTATCTTTCTGTCGCATAAGAAACAACTGCAAAACATGTCAGCAATAAAGAAATTAGGACAGCGAAAAAAAATTGCGCTGGTGGCACATGACCATAAAAAAGCCGACCTCATGGAATGGGTTGCGCATAACCGAGAAGTACTTTCCAAACACGAACTATTTGCTACAGGCACTACCGGAAAACTTATTGAAGAAAAAATGGATCGACCGGTAAAAAAACTCATGAGCGGCCCGATGGGAGGTGATCAGCAAATTGGTGCGATGATAGCAAATGGAGAAATTGATATGATGTTTTTCTTCTGGGACCCAATGGAAGCACAACCACACGATAGTGATGTAAAGGCATTGCTGAGGTTATGTGTTTTATGGAATATTCCCATGGCATGCGACAGAGCAACGGCCGATTTCCTGATCACATCACCATTTATGCACCAGGAATACGAATCGCAATTACCCGATTATAGCGATTACCTGAACAGAACAATAAAGAAACAAGATGATTGATATTGTTTTGAGACCCTGGCAAAAGCAAGATGCCCAGTCCCTTGCATCAATAGCCAATAACCGGAATATTTGGAACAATATGCGCGATTTTTTTCCAAGTCCCTATACGGTTACAGATGCATTACAATGGATAACAAAATCAGCGACGGAAAAACCAGTTCAGCACTTTGCTATAGTATGGCAACAGAAAATTGTAGGTGGTTGCGGCTGTACTTTGAAAGAAGATGTATATAGGAAAAACATTGAAATCGGGTATTATATAGGAGAGCCATATTGGGGAAACGGAATAGCCACAGAAGCATGTAGATTGTTGTGTTCATACATCAGCGAACAAATGGAAATGAGCAGAATAGAAGCGTATACATTTCAAAACAATAAAGCATCCATGCGGGTATTGCAAAAGAACGGTTTTATCCTTGAGTCGATAAAGCGAAAAATGGTTTTCAAAAACAATGAATTATTGGACCAATATGAGTGGGTAAAAATGCTGGGTGAATAATTCGACAAACCTAAAATCAAAAATTCAAACATAATATGCGTTGGCAGGGAAGAAGACAAAGCGATAATATAGATGACCGGAGAGGGAATACAAATCCATTCTTTTTTACGGGTGGATTAGGTGCGGTTGCACTTATTGCAATCTATATTTTATTTGGAAGAGACCCGAATGAAGTAATACAACAAACCCTTCAGCAAACAAATGCGCCCACTCAGGTCTTTAGTGAACGCGAAGAAAAATTAGCCAGCTTCACAAAAGTAGTACTGGCAGATACCGAAGATGTTTGGGATTCAATCTATCAATCTATCGGAGATCGTTATCAGCAACCTACATTAGTTTTATTTTCCGGCTCCACCTCATCTGGTTGTGGTTTTGCAAGTGCGGCTTCAGGACCCTTTTATTGCCCATCAGATAAACAGATATATATAGACCTGTCGTTTTTTGATGAACTATCACAAAGATTTGAAGTGGAAGGTGAATTTGCAATGGCTTATGTGATAGCGCATGAAGTAGGTCATCATGTACAACAACAAATGGGCACAACCACAAAATTACAGCAGATGAAATCTGGTATAAGCGAGATGGAATACAACAGGTTATCTGTAAAACTTGAATTACAGGCAGATTTTCTTGCTGGTGTTTGGGCACATCACGCACAGAAACTAAACAATATACTTGAAGTCGGAGATATTGAAGCGGCACTTAAAGCAGCCAATGCAATTGGCGACGACCACCTGCAAAAATCGGCAGGAAAAATGGTTAATCCCGATGCGTTCACCCATGGTACATCGAAACAAAGAATGTATTGGTTTAAAAAAGGATTTGAAACAGGAGATATTACAAAGGGCAACACTTTTTCTTCAACAGAATTGCCATAAAAATGTTAGTAGCTAAGCGACTACTATTTTTTCTACTATAACAAAATAAAAAAATGAGAAAATCCATAACTGCTGCATTATTACTCATTGCTTCTGTGATACAGGCCCAGGATACCCTTTCTAAAAAAGACATACCCGCTGCTGCAAGGTTATTCGACCTGAATTTTACACAGAAGGAAATCGATACCATGTATGGTGGTATAAAAGAAAATGTGGAAGTATACCAGCGAATGCATAAACTAACGTTGGCAAATAATATCGTTCCAACACTTTCGCATAGCGCTATTTTACCCGGAATGCTCTTTAATGAAAAGCAACAACCTATTAAATGGAATATTCCAGATAATGTGTCACTTCCTAATGATTTGAATGATCTTGCCTGGTACTCTGTTGCCCAACTTTCGTCTATCATCAAAAACAAAAAACTTAGTGCTACTGCCCTCGCTAAATTCTTTATCAATCGCATAAAAAAATATGGCGATAGTCTGCAGTGTGTAATTTCTATAACAGAAGATATTGCATTAGCAGAGGCGGCAAAAGCGGATGCAGAAATAGCGGCTGGTAAATATAGGGGTCCTTTGCATGGCATTCCTTATGGACTAAAAGACCTGTTTGCGGTAAAGGGAACCAAAACAACCTGGGGAGCTGAACCCTATAAAAACCAGGAGATTGACGAAAACGCATTTGTGTATAATCAACTAAAAGAAGCAGGTGCGGTACTGGTGGCCAAGTTTACCCTTGGTGCACTTGCTATGGGTGATTATTGGTATGGTGGCAGAACCAAAAATCCATGGAACACCAGATTTGGTTCATCTGGCTCATCAGCGGGGTCCGCTTCTGCAACGGTTGCGGGATTAGTACCCTTTGCGATCGGTACAGAAACCTGGGGATCCATTATTTCACCGGCATCAACCTGTGGGGCAACAGGATTAAGACCAACATTCGGAGCAATCAGCAGATCAGGCGCTATGACGTTGAGCTGGAGTCTTGATAAAATTGGCCCAATATGCAGAAGTGCGGAAGACGCGGCAATCGTTTTTAATTATATCAGGGGTACAGACGGAAAAGACATGAGTGCGATAAATAAACCGTTTAACTATTCACCCAAAACAGACATAAAGAAACTGCGTATCGGTTATGCAAAAAACTACTTTGATCGTATTACAGATACAAGCAGAACGGAATGGAAGGTTTTAGAAACCTATCGTTCGATGGGAGTAGAATTAATTCCAATGGATTTTCCGGATAGTGCGGTCTACCCTTTTAATATTATGGATATTGTAATCAGTGCAGAATGCGCAGCAGCATTCGACGATTTTACCAGAAATGATATTGACGATCAGATGACAAGACAAGGGCGCAACGACTGGCCGAATACATTTCGTATATCCAGGTTTGTTCCGGCTGTAGAATATATAAACGCTAACAGACATCGAAATATATTGATGCAAAAAGTAAATGAAGTAATTAACCAGTTCGATGTGATTATTTGTCCGACCCGAGGAAGCGGAAACCAGTCGGCTATAACAAACCTTACTGGTCATCCGGTTGTATGCGTTCCTACGGGTTTCGATAAGCGATCAAATACACCCACCAGCATTTCTTTTGTAGGTAGGTTATTTGGTGAAGCCAACATTTTGCTGGCCGCTAAATGGTACCAGGAGAAAACAGGTTGGAATGAAATGCATCCACCGGCATTTAAGTAATGAATAAAACTAATCACGAAAAGCCCGTAATCCGGGCTTTTTTCGTATTGTTATGTACTGAACGGGCGAAGAGCTATGTTATTAAAATCCATCCCCAAAATACCGTTGTTGATTACAGGCACTATCCTGCTTTTTATATTAATGTTCTGGGGTTCTTATAACCTAACCAACTTCAGCAAACACTTCAGCAAACCAATATTTAGCGTAACACCCGATAGTGTTAATTATAGTGTAGAAGAAGCCGCTAACGCAATTGAAAGCAATGCACAAAATATCAGTAACGGAATTTTTAATGCGGGGTTTACCAAGCAGGTTTGGTGGGTAAAGCTTTCTATAAATCCAACAGAAAAAAGCTGGATTCAGGTGGCCAACCCGCACATCAATGATATCAGCATTTATGAGCAGCAACAAGGAAAATGGCAAAGAGTATACCAGTCCGGTGATTATTATCCCTATGCGCAGCGCCTACTTGATGCACCGGATTACTGGTATCCGCTTGAAGCAGTACCACATATCTATTTAATTCGGATTGATAAAAAAGGAGAATCCCTAAATATACCATTACGACTGATTAAGGACTCATCACTGGCATCGTATTTATCAGATCGTCATTTCTTTTTTGGTATTTTTTTGGGATGGATTTTTTTTCTGCTCGTGCTTAATTCCTTTTTATGGGTATCGCTGAAAGATCATATCCATTTATTTTACAGCTTATATGTAATCTGTTCTGTATGCTGGATTATTTCACAATGGGGAATCGGATTCAGAAGCTTATGGCCCGAATGGCCGGAATTTACAAGCAAATCTCGTCCGTTCTTTTCTAATATATCTTTTATCTTTTTACTTGAGCTAACAGCTCGCTTTTTTACCATACCTAATACACAAAGAAGTTATACCAAAACTATTCGCATATTACAGTTCCTCTTATTGTTTTCAAGTGTAGGTTTATTACTGACTGATATTCCCAGCAGCAGCACTTTACTTCGATATGGATACCTTACTACGATGAACCTCATTTGGGTATTTGTATTGGGACTGATCATAATCTTTATCTGGAAAGGATATGGAAAACAAAAATACCTGTCGCTTTTCTTCCTGATGGCCGTGTGTTTTTTTAGCGTATATATTTTGTTGATTTTATTGTCTCAATATAATATTGGCGGCGACCTTATGTTTTATGCGAATATGTATGGATCTCCGGTAGGGTTTCTGGGAGAGAGCACCATTCTTTCATTTGGCTTAACACAACGATATAATTTTTATAAGAACGAAAAAGAAAAGGCCGAACAGGCGCTTGAAAAAGAGAAAAGAACCATTGCAGATAAAATGATCCAGACACAGGAAATTGAAAGAAACAGATTGGCAAGAGAATTGCATGATGGTTTAGGAGGATTACTAGGAGGTATTAGAATTGGGGCACATCATCGCCTGAAACCTTATCCGGAAGAACAGGTATGGGTATCTGATCAGCTAGACCAGGCAATTAATGACTTACGTAATATTGCACATGATCTGATGCCGGTTCACCTGGAGGAATCGGGGCTTGAAAGGGTACTGGAAAAAGCGATAGCAAGATGGAATACGGGTGAAACATTTAATATTAACTACCATAGTTCCATACCAAGACGCTACCCGCTTGAAGTTGAAGCAGCATTGTATCGGATTGTTTTAGAGTTAATACATAACATAAAAAAACATGCATCAGCATCCGAAGTAAATATTGAAATTTGGGAAGAAGAAAAAACAAACCGGCTGACTTTAATGGTTGAGGATAATGGAAAAGGCTTTCAACCCGGAGAAGGAGAAGGCATTGGCTGGAAGAGTATCAGACAAAGGGTAAAATACATGGAAGGGAAACTAAATGTAGACAGCAGCAAGTTTGGAACAACTGTTATTATTGAAATAATCATGGAAAAGGAAAGCGAATAGTATGAGAAAAATCAGCATAGCGATTATAGACGACCATAAAATATTTGCAGAAGGTATTCAAAGTGTAACCAAAGAAATTGGCTGGTTGAATTGGGTGGGTGAGGCATTTAATGCAAAAGAAGGACTGGCACTATATAAAGAAAAAAAGCCGGAGGTTTTACTGCTTGATTACCACCTACCAGACGCCAAGGGAATTGATGTGGCAAGGACGATATTAAAAGAGAACCCATCGGCCATAATACTTATGTTGAGCATGGAAAACGATAATGATATCATTTACAAATGTAAAACCGAAGGGGTAATGGGCTACCTGATAAAAAACCTTTCTTCAGATGAATTATTATCGGCTATTGAAGAAGCTATTTCAGGTAACCCGGTATTTATGTGGTCAGCAGAGAAACAGGAGCTTAAATCAAACGCCGATGTACTGAGTAAAAGAGAGAAAGAGATCATTATGCTGATCAGGCAAGGATTAACAAGCCACGAAATAGCCAATAAATTATTTCTCAGTACTTATACAGTTGATACACACCGCAGAAATATTCTCCGCAAATTAGATTTAAAGAATACTGCCATGATGGTATTGTATGCCCAGCAGAATCATTTGTAGAGCAGAACCATTTATGTCTGGGGAAAACGGCTACAAGCCGCAAGCTACAAGCTACAAGGTTTGATGGGTGCTTATTATAGATTTTCTGCTTTAGATGGCTGTTATTGCCCAATCTGTTATTAATAGGAAACGGATCTTCATGATTTTCAAGATATATCATAACAGATCATGAAAATCAGTGTTCCATCATACGCGATAAGTAAAGCTTTAAGTCAAATTTCTCAGGACAGCAGTGATTGCAAAATGTGGTTCTAAAGTACGTCTCTCCATTCGGGCGTTTTTTTGAAAACACTATTGGCAAAAGGACATAAAGGAATAATCTTAATACCCTTTTCTCTGGCAAATTCAACGGCTTTAACCACCATTTGTTTTCCTGCATTTTTACCTTTCAGCACTTCGTTAACTTCCGTGTGGTCTATAATAAAGCGTTCTGTTCCTACCCAGGTGTAGGTCATTTCGGCTTCTGTTTTACCATTTATAAGTATATAAAACCGGCCTTTCTTACCATTATCTTCCTGTAGAACTTCCATAGTTTAAATAATTGAGGTGTTAATGCACTTTGGCAGGAAAGCATTTTTGAAAACCGATATTTCCTGATAACGTTTAATAAACGCTCCTTCATTCCTTTCCTGAATACTGTTTTACTATAGGTTCGGTTTCATCTATAACAAATGTACCGTTGCGCCTAATAACTTCAATATAAATTTCTACCCACCATTGTTTGCGATAAAACTGCATCCTATACGCAATACCCACAGGATCAATAAGATCCTTATTTTAAGGTAGAGACAGATTATTTTTTTTGAAAACAGTCGCCATACTGCGCTAATATTTTTTGTAGATTTATCTAAAGATTGCTATATGAAAAATATCCTGCTTATCGTGTTTATATTTTATGGTATAATGGTGAAGGCGCAGGATCTATCTGCCTTTGAATCAAAACTATTTATCCAGGGAAATGATACGCTCCGTTACCGGATTCTCTACCCGGAAAACTATAAAAAACACCGCGCTTATCCCCTGGTGATGTTTTTGCACGGAGCCGGGGAAAGGGGCAATGATAATAAAGCGCAGTTAACACATGGTGCAGCTTTGTTCCTCAAACCTGAGAATAGAAAATATTTCAAAAGTATTGTCATATTCCCTCAATGTCCAACGAATAAATCCTGGTCTAAATTTAAAAGGGTGGATGGTAAAATGATCACTGATTCTGAATCGGAGCCACCGGTTGAGCAATTATTGGTTAAAGCATTGATGGACAGCCTCCTGGAAAACAGGAAAATCCTTGAAAGACAAATATACCTTGGTGGGCTTTCCATGGGAGCATTCGGTAGTTATGATTTATTGATCCGTAACCCGGATTATTTTGCGGCCGCTTTTCCCATATGCGGCATAGCTGATATTCCTAATTATGTAAGTAAAGTGAAAGATGTACCCGTTTGGATTTTCCACGGAGAGAAAGATCCCGTAGTTTCTCCGGAACCCAATCGGGAATTATACAAAGCATTGATGACAGCCGGCGCAACAGATGTTACTTACTCAGAATATCCAGGTGTAGGGCACGATAGCTGGAACAACGCATTCGCAGAACCCAAATTATTGCCCTGGGTTTTTTCACATAAAAAGAAATTGAAGAAGAAATAAACCAGTTCTAAGTTTAAAATTTAGGCCACAGATACACGGATTAGACATGATAAATCTGTGTGTCTGTGGCTTAAATTGCATTACTACAATACCAAAATATTGAAACGAATTCTTATTCCGGTCACCCTACTATTGCTGATTGCATGTAATGGCATTAAAAAAGCAGGTAGCGTAAAATTACCAGTATCATTAAAACTGCTGGATGTGTACACGATACCGCATGACTTTCGTTTTAAAGAAACAACTGTGGGCGGATTGTCGGGTATTGATTATGATGCTGGCTCGAATTCCTTTTATACCATCAGCGACGATAGATCAGACCGGGAACCGGCCCGGTATTATCGTTTCAGTGTTTCCTTGTCGGCAGAAAAAATTGATACCGTTCTTTTACAGGAAGTCGTTTTCCTGCTGCAACCCAATGGAAAAACTTATCCATCTATAAAAGAAAACGGAAGCCTTACACCTGATCCGGAATCTATCCGTTATAATCCCAAAACAAAAGAACTGGTTTGGACAAGCGAAGGCGAAAGACTCATGAACACTAGTGATAGCCTGATACAGGATCCTGCTATTCATATTATTCAAACATCGGGTAAGCATATACGTACACTACCATTACCTGGCGGTTTAAAAATGCAAAAAACATTAAATGGTCCAAGACGCAATGGTGTACTGGAAGGAGCTTCTTTTTCATCAGACTATAAAAAACTATACGTTAGCCTGGAAGAACCCAGATATGAAGATGGTTCACAAGCGGCTTTGGTAGCTAATGATGCATGGGTGCGTATTTATACATTCAACACAGTTGATGGAAAAAATACGGCACAGTATGCTTATAAGTTAGACCCTGTTGCGTATGCTCCAAATCCTCCGGGAAGTTTTATGGTAAATGGTATTCCTGATATATTATATGCAGGCAACAATAAACTGCTTGTGATGGAAAGATCTTTTTCAACAGGCCGAATTCCCTGCACCATCAAAATATACCAGGTTGATTTAAAAGAGGCGGAAGATATCAGGCACATCAATTCCCTGAAAAATAATCCACCCAATAAACCATTGCAGAAAAAATTATTACTGAACCTTGATGAATTGGGTATTTATACCGATAATGTGGAAGGTATGTGTTTTGGTCCAACCCTTCCGAACGGCAAGAGAACATTATGGATGATAGCCGATAATAATTTCTCAAAGGCAGAACAAACACAAATTTTTTTATTTGAATTGAAAGATTAGTCATGTACCGCAACCTGTTGATATTATTCGTTTTGTTATGCACGATAAGCTGTGCTGAAAAGAGCAACAAAGGAAATCCAGTTGTAGAAATAGAGACTAAATATGGTAAAATTGAAATCGAATTATATATCGACAAAGCGCCAAAGACTGCCGGGGCATTTCTAAGTTTTGTGGATGCTGGTTTATATGAAAACACTTCATTTTATAGGGTACTTAATGTGAGTAATCAACCATCCAATGCACCCAAAACTGAAATATTACAGGGTGGTTTATGGAGAACGAAAAACGAAAAAGCAAGAAGTATTCCCGGTATTCCACATGAAAGCACAGGAACTACTGGTATAAAACACAAAGACGGTGTTATATCGGTAGCACGTTTGGAACCAGGAACGGCCAATTGCGAATTTTTTATATGTATCGATGACCAGCCTGGTTTAGATGAAGGCGGAGAAAATGTAGCAGATAAATTGGGATATGCTGCTTTCGGGAAGGTAATTCATGGCATGAGTGTAGTTAGAAAGATATATATGCAAAATGACCGCAATCAATATCTCGACCCACCAGTTGCGATTTATAATATTCGGAGGAAATAGTCGATAGTTCATGATTTATATACCATGGACAATCGACCATGGACTATGAACTTTCATCCCACATAAACTACTCATTTTCAGGTATTTTTTATAACTTACCTACAGCCTAATTTTACTATAATGCATACAGGGGGATTTCGGCTGCGGTTTATATTATTAGTCATGTTATTTGCGTGCTGCAAAACAGACCTTTTTGCTCAGGTAACCGATACCACACAGCAGGTTCAAAACGACAAGTTTGGAGATACAACCGGAGGATATGGTTTTATGTACCTGTCTACCACCTGTATCGAGTGTAATCCGAAAGGGTCAGCCCATTATAAAAAATTTGCGATTATAAGTGGTATTTATAAGGCAAAGGATTTTTATAGTGCAATAGCAACGCGATCAGTAGGGCATTTCAAAACAAAGTTTGAAAAACTGGGCTATTTTAAAAATAAAGTAACACAAACATGGAAGTCGCCCAGATTATTTGAATCATTAGAAGAGATTTTGGAATATAAAAACGATCTTATTGCTAAACTGAAATCGGAAAACTATGTAGTGGTTTCCTTTGATGATAAGATCAACACAGAGGAGCTTGAGCGCGAAGAATAAAACATATACCAGGATTGCGTTGATATTGCTGCCCCTTATCGCAGGAACCTTGATATACCTGAAAGGAAGAAAATACCCAGTTCTTTTTGAAACCTGGTTCTACCAAACAAAAGAAACAAGTTCTTTTCCTGGTTCAGGATGGATTCCTGATTATCTATGGTGCGTTTCATTATGGTCTTGCTTTGTGTGGATATGGAATGGATGGCAAAATATTCCGCTGTTCTGGAAATGGTTTTTGTGGCTGCTCATCAGCTCAACAGAAATTTTTCAATGGTTGGGGTGGATAGCAGGAACGGGTGATTGGATAGATATATTGATGTACCAATTGGCTTTTTTAACTGTATATATGCTTCAAAAAAATAATCGCTTATGAAAAACAAAACCCACTTACTGGCATCATTTGTAGTAATCGCTTATGCTGCATTGTATATTGCCAGTTCTGGTCCGAAGCAGGCGGCGCCTCCTCCGGTACCTACTATTAAAGCACCTAACTACGATTATGAGCCACCAGAGAAAGCACCTGCAAAATCTGCACAGGTAGTTTTTCTGCTGGTAGACCCGGCTTATCAGGAGAAATTTGCTTTCTCTAACTATAAAATCTTCAGCGATTTTTCTAAAGCCATGGCCGCAGATTATAACGAATCACTAACTGCAAAGGGATATTCTGTTCGCGGACCATTTGAATATTACGACCAGGTGGTATATAACGATAAAAAAGAAAGCGACCTGCTATTACAGGTTGAAATAGACTTCGATATCAATGGTTCTAACGTAAACTGGAGTTCATACCAGGAATATGTATCTGGAAAAGGTCGTTATGCCACTTATAGAACTGCTTATAAGTATGCCGGCTTTTTTATCTTATCCGGAAAAGTAAACCTGGTTGCTGCTGAGCCATTGACCAAAGAGAAACTATGGGCAAAAAGCATTCCGCTGAAACAAAAACAGGTTTATATAGCCCCTGTTTACAATACCCTTGAAAGGACCTATAACGTAGGCTTTAGCCGCGATCCGGGAGTAATTAACCCTATGATTGAAGCATTACAAGACTACTATAAGCAGGTATTTAATACCTCCTGGAACCACCTCGACCCAAATGAACTTGCACCTTTGAAGAAAGAAGTGCTTGAAATCAGGGAGAAGAAAAAGTATTAAATAATCAATGTCCAATTTCCAATATCCAACTTCGAAATTGGAAATTGGATATTGTGTGTTTAAAACACGTTTGGCGGCCTACACGGGCCGCTTTTTTTATTTCCAGGAAAAAAATCCGGGTAATTTGTGTAACATAGAGAAAGATCCTGCGATTAGATAACTACAAGTACTCAGGCAAACAGATTTGGAACAGGTTTTCACAATAAAACACGATGAGGTAGTGGAAAGATGTAAAAGGGGCGATTCGTCCGCTTTTACAGAATTGTACCACCAATATTCGAAAGAGGTATACAATACTATTTTCCGGCTGGTACAACATACCGGTGAGGCCGAAGACCTGTTGCAGGAGGTATTTGTGGCTGCTTTTCAAGCCATCCACAAATTTGAACACACGGGCGGATTCAGGGCATGGATAAAAAGAATTGCCATTAATCAATCCATCTCCTGGATGCGTAAACAGAAATTGAAACTCGTGGAAATAGATGATAGTAAATCTATACAAGCCGAAGAAGAACCCATCGATGAAGCACAGTTCAGTTTTAAGGTAGAAGAAGTTAAAAGAGCGATTGAAGAATTACCCGATTCGTATCGGACCATAGTTCAACTATATCTTTTTGAAAATATACCACAGGAAGAAATTGCGACGATGTTAGGTATATCTTATAACAATGTGCGGATACAATACCATCGATCGAAACAAAAAATTTTGAAAAGACTTAGCAAAGGAGGTGAAGCATGAAACAAGGATTAGAAAAATTTATTACAGAAAACCGTGAGGCATTCGATGATCGGGTACCCAATCCGGATGTGCTTTCACGTATACAACAAAGAATGGCGCAGCCCGCCCAGGAGCCTTCAAAAAAAGGAATCGTAATTTCTTTTACTGCCATGCGTTGGGTAGCCGCGGCTTGTGTAGTGGTACTCGCCGGAATTGGTATTTGGTGGATGAATTCAGATAATAGCAACCAACAAACATTGGCTGGACTTACACCCAATAAGCAGGAGGTAAAAAAGGAAATACCTAATGATAGGGAAATAATAGAAAAAGAACCTGCGGTAATAACCGGTACAACAGATAAAGAACCAACAACAGCTTTTGTAACTGCAAAAGTGGATCAACGCAAAGAAATGTTGTTTGCAAGCTTAAACAATATGGAATCTGCCAGCACACGTATTGCTGCAGCCATGAAAGCATATGAAATGAAAAATGCCGACAAAGATATTGTGGATGCCCTGTTCCATTCAATGAACAACGACCCCAATACGAATGTACGTCTGGCAGCACTGGAAGCCATTGCAAGATTTCACCGTGAATCGTATGTAAGAAAAAAACTTACCGCTTCACTCAAAATCCAGAAAGATCCGGTAGTTCAGGTGGAGTTGATTCAAATTCTTACCAAAATGAAACAAACCAGCATATTGAGTGAGCTCGAAAAAATGGTGAAAGATGTAAATACTACTGAGGCAGTAAAAGACAGAGCTTATTCTAGCATCCTTACACTTGGATCCTAATATTTACCATAAACAACAAACGGAAATAAGTCGGTTCATGCATGACGATCAAATTCCGAAAACCCTCATCAAAAACGTAAAAACGAAAACAGCAATGAAAAAGATCATATTCAGCACAATCGCAGCATTATTGGTTACTGCCAGCTCATTTGCACAAGAATATAAACTAGCTAAATCTACCGGAAAACTGGTTATCAGCACTCCTGGGGTAACAGTAGAAGGTTATGATGGCAATGAAATTATCTTCACCGGTAAGGAAAAAGATGGTGATGAAGACGAAAGGGCCAAAGGACTTCGTCCTGTAAGCGCTTCTGGTTTACAGGATAATACCGGACTGGGCATTAATGTAGCAGATAAGGGAACCACCGTTGAAGTTACCCAGGTAGGAAAAGGCGCCGAAAAAATAAAAATCAAAGTACCTAAGGGCATTTCAATTTCTTATTCATTCAACAAAGTAATGGGTAATACAACTGCAACATTCAAAAACATAGAAAGTGAAATTGAAGTATCAGTACAGTACAATAAAATAAACCTCGAAAATGTAACCGGCCCCCTCATCATTAAATCTGTATACGGCGGTATTGATGTGAAATTCGGACAGAACATTAAAGGACCCGTTTCACTTGTATCCGTGTATGGTTATGTGGATGTTTCAATGTCAACAGCTACTAAAGCCAACCTGAAAATGAATACATCATGGGGTGAAATACTGGCATCGGCTGATTTTAAAATTGAGATTGAAAAATCTGGTTCAGCCGATATGGTTAGCTACAGCGATAATCATATCAAAGGAAAACTGAATGGTGGTGGAATTGATATGACACTTACCTCAAGCTACGGAAAAGTATACCTCCGTAAATCAAACTAGTCGATTCAACATTCAGCAATAGAAACCCGTTTTTATTGCTGAATATAATACTGTTCCTCTTATCCGATTTAGGTTAAAATCTATAAAACCAAGCAGATGAAAACAATATTAACCCTGCTATGCGGCATAATATGCTTAGCATCGCAGGCACAGCAAACTATTACCAAAACTTATCCGGTTAAAGCCGGACAAGAACTGGAGCTTTCTTTTGATTATCCTAAAGTAGTTAAAATAAGCACCTGGGATAAACCCGAAATATCAATCACCGCTACAGTAAGCATCAATGATGGTGAAAACAACGAAGCTTTTCAACTTGTTGAGTCTACTAACGGATCAGTATTGAGTATTAAGAATATTATCAAGGACCTGGAAAAACTTCCGAAACGTTATACAGTGATTCAGAATGGGAAGAAAACCGTATATGCTACCAAAGAAGACTTTAAAAAACTTACAGTCGATTTAAAAGGGGCAAGGTCATATTCCGAAGGGGTAGACATGGAAATAACCCTCGATATCAAAATACCGCAAAGCCAGCAAAAAACCTTTGTGAAAGCCAAATACGGAATCGTAGAGCTGGTAAATTATAAAGCACCGATAAAAGTTGATGCAACCTATGGTGGTATCGACGCATCGATCAACGAAACCGCAACCGGTAAACTATCAGCTACCACCCATTATGGCCAGATTTATTCAAACCTGAAACTCAATATTACCGATAAGGAAGAAAGGGATTTCTATACATCTATTACTTCCTCCATGGGTAATGGTCCGGCTTATGCTTTAAAATCAACCTACGGTAACTTATACCTCAGAAAATCGTTACAATAATACTTACCAACTGTTTCTACAGACAGTAATAGTTCTCATGTGTATCCGGGCCGCTACTCAGCGGCCCTTTTGTTGGTTTAATACCTATTCCTGGCAGGGGAAAATTGACAGCAAGCGTATGGCTTATGGTTCATTGCGAATGATATTTAGTCCATAGTCCATAGTCGATAGTCCATGGGCCAAGAACTTCCGGCTTTTAACGCAATATTGACAAATATTTAGGCCATTTTTTGCAATTGCGGGCATGAAGATTGAATGTATATCAGTGTATACATATTCAATAATTAAAACCGCATACTATGAAAAGAGTTCAATGGCTGACCGCACTGGTAGCGGTAATGATATTAAGCAGTTGCGGAAGAACAGCATATGTACAGAAAGACAATGATGTTGACTTTAGTAAAATAAGAACCTATAGTTGGGTGTCTACTCAGGCAAATAAGGAAACAGCCTCCGATAAAATAAAAAATGACGACCTAACGAATCGAAAAATTCGTCAGGCAATCGATAAAAACCTTACAGCCAAAGGGTGGAAAGAAGTTAAAAGGAACCCGGATGTGTACCTGGTTTATGATGTGATGATTGAAGAAGAAAACAAACGAACAACCACGCCCGTATATGCACAACCTTTTACACGTTGGTTCTTTAACCCACGAAACAGAAGATGGGTACCTGTGTTTTACCCGTCAAGGTTTATGGGTTATGATGAAGATATTGAGAAGGTAAAAGAAGGCACACTAACCCTAACACTAATGGATGCTGATACAGATAAAACAATCTGGCAGGGTTGGACAACCTCCGAATTATCAGGAAGAAAATTAACCGATAAAGAAATTGAAAGTAAGGTAAAGGCAATTGTATCGAAGATTTCCAAATAGATAATTGATCCGGAATATTGAATTAATTTGAAGCAACTTTTTCAATTCGTAGCTGTAGTATTTTTTGTTCTGCCAGAGAGCTGGTTATGGATTGTGCTTGCTTCAGGTATGACAGAGCCTTGATATGGTTACTCAATTTCATATAGAGATAACCCAATACCGACGCATATTGGTGATCAGATCGGATAAGTTGATCAATTCCTGGAATTGCTAATACCTCAGTAATAGCTTTTTCAGTATCTCCCAACTGTGATAAAACAATTGCTCGGTTTAGCACGATTGCCGGACTGTCATTTGCCTGTATTAAAAGATTGTAGAGTGTGAGGATACGATTCCAATTGGTAGAGGCAAATTCTTTTGCCATACAATGCTCTGCAGCAATGGCCGCTTCAATATGGTATTGACTGATGACTTTCGATGATGAGGCAAGGTTAAGGTAATGGTAACCTACTTTAATCAGCGCATGGTCCCAAAGCGATCTGTCTTGTTCTTCTAATAAGATTAACTCATTTGATTCAGAAATACGACTGTCGAATCGGGCAGCATGTAAGCAGAAAACAGCAAGCAGGGCAAAGTTGATGGGATCTTTGGTAACAGGATGTTCTGTAATAATTTTTGTACACCTGATGGCTTCCATACAAAGATCGTGGCGGATAATTTTTTCTTTGTTGAGCGAGAGATAACCTTCGTTGAATAAAAGATACAGCGTGGTTCTGACGATGGCCATTCGTTCCTGCAGTTGTTTTCCGGAAGGAATTTCAAGCTTGATTTTCCCTTTTTTCAAAACGTCTTTTGCGCGTACCAGTCTTTTTTGCATAGCGGCATCTGTAACAACCAATGCTCTAGCAATTTCTGATATGGAAAATGAAAAGACCAGTTTAAGCGTTAAGGCAACCTGATCTTCTGCAGAAAAAGAAGGGTGACAACAGGCAAACATCATTCTAAGTTCACTATCACTTATTTCTTTTTCGTGAAAAAAGGCAGCAACTTCCTGATCGGGATTAAAATCGTTCTGCGATTGTACATAACGGGAATGATAATGCATTCTTCTAAGCAGATCAACGGCTTTGTTTTTGGCAACCTTCATAAGCCACGCTTCAGGATCCGGCGGATTACCTTTTAGTTTCCAATGCTGCAGAGCCCCAATAAAACTATCCTGCACCAGATCCTCCACCAGGTGAATTTGTTCAAGTCCTACGATATGACTCAATACAGCAACCATCTTTCCCGACTGGTGCCGGAAAAGATGGTCAATTAGTTGTTCTGTATGTTGTGGGGATGAAATCATCCGAATACCACTACATCGCGAACTTCAACAGAACCACCAAGTTCAAGATCAGGGCATCCCTTGGCGATTTCAATAGCGGCTTCCAGACTATCTGCTTTTACTACAAAGAAGCCACCTACCATTTCCTTGCTTTCCATATAGGGGCCATCTTTAATTACATGGTCCTTGTGTAATGTTTTTCCGGTAGGCATAAGTGCTTCACCGGCAACATACACACCAGATGCCTGTAGCTCCCCTACCCAGGCAAACCATTTTTCCATGTTTTGTTGCATGGCTTCAGGAGATGCGGTAAATGGATCCAGACCTCCGCGGAAAAGGAACATAAAATTGCTCATTGTTGTTGTTTTAAGGATTGAATGATTGGTTTACGATAACATAACGATTACCAGAAACCAGATCAGACAAAAAGATAAAAATTTTTTTACCCGAAATACCAGGGTAGTGATGAGTGGGAAATATACTAGTTTGGCCTGTAGGCATAAACCACCTCATAAGCCTGCTTTTTTAAAGAAGGAAGTAGTTGACCTAGTTTAAGGTCCTTTTTTTGAGGAGTAGGTTCACAAACCCAATAAGGTTCGCCGTTATAAAGTATTGGAGTGCCAACCGGTTTATCAAATTGTATCGCTACAGTAATATGGGTAGGATAGGATAAAACAATCATCGGTAATTTATAAATTTCTTTTACCAGGAAAAAGAAAAAAGCAGAGCGGTCTTCACAATCGCTGTACTCATAAAAAAGCGTTTGCTCTGGCGAAAGACGTTTTTCTTTACCATAAGCCTTGGTATCTGTTTCGAAAAGAAAAGCCGAACGGGTAAAATGCATCAGATAATCAACACCTTTTTGCTGGTTCATGCCCTTCACGGCCTCTTTTAATAATGGCACCAGTGAGTTATAAGTCGTTTGGCTTAGTGGAATACTGAATTGAGAAGCATAATCTACAACAGGGTAATTTGTAAAAATCTTCTGCACCTGTTTATCCAACATTACATCGAATTTGTATTCCTTGTTTTGATAATCAAATTGCAGTTGTTTAACAGTAAAATTATTATTCCTGATTTGTGGAAGCTGTGTTACTTTATAGGAGAAACGATTGTTCCCCCCTTCGTTTAAAGCTATTGTAGTAAAAGGCTCCGCTTCAATATTGATCTTATTGTCATAATCATGATAGTTCAAACAAACATATTGCTTGTCGTTTACCATGTAATAAGGGATGTCGTAAATATTTTCTTCGCTTCTTACATACAATAACAAAGTGTCGTTCCGAAAACGAAGTGTTGCATTATATCCAGACTCATTTAGTAAAAACCATTTGTACAAAGTATACCGATGATAATTATCTGCTTTAGGACTTAATTTTTCCGCAGTAGTACGGATAAGCTGGTAATAAAACCAATCGTCTAGTTGTTTATTATCCCGAAAGGCAAGTAAATGTTGGATAACAGGTTTATAGTTACCGGATTTAAGCTGCGAATAAAAATCGGCAATAGTTTTCTTTGAAATCGGGTTGGTAAATTGAATATTTATAGAAGGGTCATTGTTCAGGTAAAGAGAATCGCCATAGAAATCCAATACAAGCTCACCGGTTTTATTAGCAATTTGTGAATAGCCGGTGGAAATGTATAAAGCCGTGATAATGAATAATATGTATGCTTTTTTAGGCAAATCCAAGTGTTTCAGTACACTATGAATTTACGAAATGGTAACAATTAATTAATATTAAGTTTTGCAAAAAGAACTTAACTCGTTGATTTTCAATTAATAAATAGAGTGGGTTATATTCTGTTTATGTCGATAAAGCACATTTTTGCCGTTTTGACTGGCTGGTTTCCAGCGTGGACTTTCTTTAATAACCCGTAGCGACTCCATGTCTACGGACCATTCAATGGACCGATCAATAAATAAGTCGGTAACCTTACCCTCAGTATCAATTGTAAAGAGAACAACAACAGTTCCCTTACCCCCGTTACCTACAACACTTTTGAAACGCTCAGGTGTTTTGAGGTTTTTTTCGAGGTAGCGTGTCCAGCCCTGGATACCACCTTTAAATTCAGCAGGAGTTTGAACAACCGTAACTTTTTTTGCTTCAACAGTATCTTTTTTCGGGGCATTATGATCTTCAACGGTTCCATCAGCATAAAAAGTTTTTTGACTGACATAGTCTTTTGTCCAAACACGTTTGCCCTTATCAAATAATACGCTCATGGTTAATTTTCCATCAGCAGCTTTAAAGTCCCAGTATCTGTCTTTTTTGCCATTACTTACCATTCCCAAACTGTCTACCAGGCCTTGTTCATTATACCAAACAAAACGACCATGTGGTATTTCCAGTTTTTCGTCTTTATAGGTTTCACATTTAACCATCGGACCAAACAACCGGTAAAAGCGACATACATAAGTAGTGTCGTTCTCTTTTACACGATGCATAAAATAGGTTGCGAGATTAATATTATTAATGGGTGACCAATCTTCCCGAAAGGCAAAAAAAGCTTCTTTTCCATTTTGTGCATAACCGATAACACTACTAAAAATCAGTAAACACAAAATTGCACACCTTGATTTTAGCATAAATATTTATATAGGTTAAGTTTATTGATGGGGAAATTTAATGATAAAAGAAGTTCCCTTATCTGGCTCACTATTTACGGTAATTGCACCGCCCATGCTAGTAATGTGGTGGTGTACAAGGTATAAACCAATGCCTTTGCTGTCTTTTTCATCATGAAACCGTTGCTGCATCCCAAAAATGCGGTCTTTTACTTTATTCATATCAAACCCACGGCCATTGTCTGTAAAACTTAAAAGAAGCTGATCATTTTCTATCCAACTATGAAGTTCAATAAGTGGTTGTCTGCCAGGAAATGCGTATTTAATAGCATTTGTAATCAGGTTTAGGAAAATACTTTCTAAATAGGAGCGATTAAAATGTATAACAGGTAATGAAGCAAAATCTGTTCTAATCTGTGCTTTCGAGTCGGCAATTAATGTTTGAATTGACTGGGTAACTTTTTCAAACACTTCTTCCAAACGAATATCTTCTTGTTCAATTCTTACATGTTTGTTTGTACTAATAAGGTCAACATATTCATTCAGTGTTTCTTTCAAGCGTTCAGTTCCTAACCTCAACATAGCCAGAAAACGATGCACTTCTTCGTCTTCAATAGTTCTATTGCTTAACAGGTTAAAAACGTTGAGCATATTGTTCACCGGCGATCTTAAATCGTGCGAAGTAGTGTACGATAATTGTTTTAAATCTGTATTCAGCTTGTTTAGTTCAGTAATTAATTTATTACGGTCTGCTTCTTCAGATTTTTTATGACTGATATTTTTGGCGATGGCATAAACCAGTTCTTCTTCAGGTACGGGCATGGAAGTCCAGGAAAGCCAAACAACTTCTCCCGTTTTAGTGATATATCGGTTTTCGAAATGCAGTAATGGCTCGCCTTGAATTAATTCATTCCGATAACGGGCTGTTATTTGGCGATCATCGGGGTGAATAAAACTCGAAATGGCAGAAGACATCAATTCTTGCTCCGTAAATCCAAGGGTTTTACAAACAGCGCTGTTTATTTTTCTGAAATATCCGTCATATCCGGCAATACAAAATAAATCAGCAGAGAGTTCGAAAAAATGTTCGAGGTTATAAACAACTGAAACAGTTTTTTCATCAGAAGCAGGGTGCATACAACACAGATATTTAATATCGTTCTTAACTAAAGTAAATATACAAAAGAGGATTACTTATTTCATAAGTTTTCCTTCAGCCATAATAATTAGGCAGTAACTTTATGATCTTTTCAAGTAACCAGTTATGCCTTTCAAATTACATTCATCCTACCAGCCGGCAGGCGATCAGCCTTCTGCCATTGCCCAACTTACTGACGGTATTTTGAATGGAGAGCAGTACCAAACACTATTAGGTGTTACGGGCAGTGGTAAAACATTCACGATGGCCAATGTTATCAATAATGTACAAAGGCCAACCCTGGTACTTACCCATAATAAAACACTGGTAGCGCAACTGTATGGAGAATTTAAACAGTTCTTTCCAGATAATGCAGTGGGTTATTTTGTTAGTTATTACGATTACTACCAGCCAGAAGCATATATGCCGGTTAGCGATACGTATATTGAAAAAGACCTCAGCATAAATGAAGAACTGGATAAACTACGCCTACAAGCTACTTCTCAATTATTAAGCGGAAGAAGGGATATTATAGTAGTAGCTAGTGTAAGCTGTATTTATGGCATGGGTAACCCTACAGAATATGAAAACGGAATTATCCGGATACATAAAGGACAGGTAATTTCCCGTCAAGGATTTTTACACCAACTGGTGAATGCATTATACAGCAGAAGTCAGGAAGAATTTAAAAGGGGAACATTCCGTGTTAAAGGAGATACTATTGATATTAACCTTCCTTATGTTGACTTTGGTTACCGTATTAGTTTTTTTGGTGATGAAATAGAAGAAATAGAAAGTATTGAAACAGCAACCAATAAACGCATAGGTTTAATGGATACTGCTGCAATCTTTCCAGCCAATCTATACCTGGCACCCAAAGACATGATTCAGCAGGTGATGAGTGAAATACAGGATGAAATGATGGCCCAGGTAGAATATTTTAAAAATATCGGAAAATTTATCGAGGCCCAGCGATTGAAAGAAAGAGTAGAATTTGATTTAGAAATGATTCGGGAACTTGGTTATTGTAATGGTATAGAAAACTATTCCCGTTTTTTTGACCGAAGAAACCCTGGTACCAGACCATTTTGCCTGTTAGACTATTTCCCAAAAGATTTTCTGTGTGTGATTGATGAAAGTCATCAGACCATTCCACAGGTAGCTGGTATGTATGGCGGCGACAGAAGCCGGAAAATGGTGTTGGTGGATTATGGATTCCGGCTACCTAGTGCTATGGATAACCGTCCGCTGAATTTTCATGAGTTTGAATCGCTTGTTGGACAAACCGTATTTGTTAGTGCAACTCCCGGCGACTATGAACTGGAAAAAACGGGAGGTGTTGTTGTGGAACAAGTGGTGCGTCCCACGGGCTTATTGGACCCTCCCATTGAAATACGCCCAAGTGTAAACCAAATAGATGATTTGTTGGATGAAATCGATAAGCGGGTAAAAAAAGGAGACAGGGTATTGGTAACAACACTTACCAAGCGGATGGCAGAAGAAATGGATAAATACCTGGGCCGTATCAATATCAAATCAAAATATATCCATAGTGATGTTGATACGCTGGAACGTGTAGAAATATTACGTGACCTTAGGTTGGGTGTTATTGATGTATTGGTTGGTGTTAACCTGCTTCGTGAAGGATTGGATCTTCCCGAGGTTTCATTGGTAGCTATTCTCGATGCTGACAAAGAAGGATTTTTGAGGAATGAAAGATCATTAACCCAAACCGCCGGAAGGGCAGCAAGAAACGTGGACGGACTGGTTATCTTTTATGCAGATAAGATGACGGAAAGCATGCAAAGAACCATTGATGAAACAAGTAGAAGAAGAGAAAAGCAGATAGCCTATAATATTACCCATAATATCACCCCAAAAACAGTGATCAAAAGCAAGGAACAGGTATTTGCCCAAACATCAGTGTTAGATATTAAAGGATATGACCCATCAAATCCATATGCTTTACAACAAGAACAACAATTAATTACCGCCGCAGCCGAAGAGCAGATAGAATACAAAACCATTCCGCAAATTGAAAAAGCCATCGCTTCAACCAAAAAACAGATGGAAAAAGCTGCCCGCGACCTCGACTTCATAGAAGCAGCCAGGCTGCGCGACGAAATGTTTGCGCTGCAGAAGAAATTTGAAAATTTGAAAATTTGAAAATGAAAGAGCCTTCGTTAATGCGATTATTTTATAATTATAACATAAAATAACAGGGCCGCAGGCCCTTTAATCATTTTCAAATTTTCAAATTTCCAAATTTTCAAATTATCTTGTCTCCAACTGCTTGCCCATGAGACTACTCTGGAAACTCTACCTGTGGATGACGGGATGGAAGGTTCAGCCTGATTTCCCGCATCATATTCCTAAATATGTCATTATTGTTGCGCCCCATACCAGCGCCTGGGATTTTATCATTGGTTTGGCAGTACGCAGTGTACTAAGACTACATCATGTTAAATTCCTGGGTAAGGCAGAATTGTTTCAAGGGAAATTTGGTTTTTTCTTTCGCCGTTTAGGTGGTTATCCTGTTGACAGGTCGAATAAGCACAATATGGTAGATCAAGTTGTTTCATTGTTTAACCAACACGAAAAATTTGTATTGGCACTATCGCCGGAAGGAACGCGCAAAAAAGTAGACCGTTTAAAAACGGGCTTTTATCATATCGCCAAAAAAGCGGGAGTGCCGATCGTAATGGTAGCATTTGATTTTGGTAAGAAGCAGGTTTATTTTGATCAACCCTTTTATACGACGGAAGATGAGGAAGCAGACTTTAGAAAAATCCTTCGTTTTTATGCACCTGTTCAGGGAAAAATAGCAGAACAGGCTTTGACACACTTGCAACCTCCAACAACTTAATCATCCATCAAACGCCGGCTATGTACTATCCAAATATTGTAGAAAAATTTTGTCAATACGAGTCTGAAAAACCTCAGCAATTGTTTTTGGCAGAACCTGTAAAAGGTACTTATCGAACATTTACCTGGGAGGAAGCTGGAAATCAGATTCGAACTATGGCTGCAGCATTAAATGCCATGGGATTCGGTAAAGATGATAAGGTGGCAATATTGAGTAAAAACTGTGCACACTGGATCATGGCAGATTTAGCTATTGCAATGGCAGGTTGTGTTTCAGTACCGTTATACCCTAACATCAGTGCAGATACTTTACAAGAAATAATTTTACACAGTGAAAGCAAAGCCATTTTTATTGGCAAACTTGATCAGCCGGAAGAAATAAGGAAAGGCGTACCAAACAATCTTACACAAATTAGTTTCCCTTTTTATCCTAACCATGGTTGTTTGAATTGGGATGAACTGGTAGAGGCTCATGAACCAATAAGAAATATTCCTAAACTGGACCCACAGGCATTAGCCTGTATAGTTTATACTTCAGGAACAACTGGTCAATCGAAGGGGGTGATGCATACTTTTCATGCAATGGCATTTGCTGTTGATCAATTCTTAATGAATTTTCCAGACATCAAAACAGAAGTTTTCTTTTCTTATTTACCACTCTGCCATGTTGCGGAAAGAATGCTGGTAGAATGCGGAACTATTTTTACCGGAAGTACGGTTTATTTTGTAGAGTCAATAGATAGTTTTGCAGCAAACCTTGCCCATACACAGCCAACCGTATTTTTAGCTGTACCACGTATATGGGAAAAAATGCAAGAAGGAATCCTCAAAAAAATTCCCCAAAAGAAACTCGATACACTGCTAAAAATTCCACTTGTATCCTCACTCATTAAAAAGAAGATCAGGAAGAAATTAGGCTTGGGGAAAGCAAGACATATTTTCACCGGAGCATCGCCGATTAATCCCGCTTTATTATACTGGTATGCTAAACTTGGCCTTATTATACAGGAAGCGTATGGTATGACAGAAAACGTAGCACTTTCACATGTCAATAAAAAGCACCATGCAAAATTTGGAACGGTGGGCCAGCCATATCCTTTGGTGGAAGTTCGATTAGGGAAAGACAATGAAGTACAGGTAAAAAGCGATGCCTCTATGTTGGGTTATTATAAAGAACCTGAACTATCAGCATCCTGTTTTGAAGACGGTTACCTGAAAACGGGCGACGAAGGTTCAATTGACGAAGAGGGGTTCTTAACCATCACCGGAAGAATCAAAGACCAGTTTAAAACAGGGAAAGGAAAATATATTACCCCGGCACCCATGGAGAATCAATTATCAGCACATGAGTACCTGGCCCAGGTATGTGTGGTTGGTTCCGGACAACCAGCAGCAATGGTTTTGTGTACTTTGAGCGAACAGGCGAGTGGACTAAATCCCGAACTATTGGCAACAACGCTCCTAAATTTATTGAACGAGGTGAATCAAAAAGTTGAACACCATGAACAACTGGCCCGGATTATTATTTGTAAAGAAGAATGGACGATTCAAAACGAGCTTTTAACCCCTACACTAAAGATTAAAAGAAAAAATATAGATGCGCGGTATAGTAGTCAATATGCAGACTGGTATAAGGCCGAAAGCATCGTTATTTTTGAATAGCATAGCATTTTTTCTTCTTGTGCAATATTTTGGTATGGTTTTTCGTTGTATAGCTGGATAAAAATGTAGAGCTATGAAAACCAATCATTTCATCGTGGCAGTGGCGTCGTCTATGCTGCTGTTTTCATGCGTAAGTACCAAGAAATTTAAAGAATCTGAGGCAAAATATACCCAGTTAAGCGGAGCCTATCTTGATATGCAGGGCAAATACCGCGAATTACAGGATCAGATCAAAGACCTCGAAAACCAACTGGCAAAATCAAAAAGTCAAAACAGCGAGCTTAACACCCGTAAACAGGCGCTTGAGGAGCAATTGGCTGATCTGAATAAACAAATCGATTTCTTAAAACAAAACAATACCACTGTTTTGAATCAGTTGAAAGACCTTTCTGTAGTAACAGGAGCTCAGGCTGAAAGTATCAAGAAATCACTTGAGAACATCGGTGCAAAAGACCTTTATATTAAAGACCTGCAGGGTTCAATTGCCCGTAAGGATTCCCTGAATATGGCCCTTGTTATGAATTTGAAAGGTGCTATAGGAAACCTTAATGATGAAGACATTAATATCAAAGTAGATAAGGGAGTAGTATACGTTGATATTTCTGATAAACTTTTATTTAAAAGCGCAAGCTATGAAGTAACCGACCGCGCAAAAGAAGTGTTGGGTAAAGTTGCTAAAGTATTGAATGCACAACCTGAAATTGAATTCATTGTTGAAGGTCATACAGACTCAGTTCCCATTAAAACCAATGGAATTCTGGACAACTGGGATCTGAGTGTTAAACGTGCTACAACGGTTGTACGTATTTTACAAGATACTTATGGTATAGATCCAAAAAGGATGACCGCAGCAGGAAGAAGCCAGTATATTCCTTTGAAAGATAATGGCACCGCTGAAGGTAGAGCGGCTAACCGCAGAACAAGAATCGTTATCCAGCCAATGCTTGATCAGTTCTTTAAACTGCTCGAAACAAAACAATAATAGCTTACTTACTAACCGACCATATACCAGAGAGGCCCTCCATTTGGGGGCCTCTTCTTATTTATACAGTTGAATAAGCTTATACCAACTCTACCAACAGAGCTTCCTGTATTTGCTGAAGTTGTGCATTCGGTAAAGCACTCGATGCCAGCGACATCATATTTTCAAATACAAAAGGAGGCGCCATTTGCTGAATGGTTTTAAACCAATCAATGATTTCGTGCGTTGCCAATCCTTTTAACATCCAATAGCTGTAACGGGCATTTTTTTCCGGCGGAATATCAGCAAGTATTTCATTCGTCATCTGATGTAACTGCTCATCTGTAAAATGTTGCCATAAAAGATTTTTAATAATCACTTCTTCCATATTCATATGGCTGAGGTTAAACGCGGTAAACTCAGCAAGTGAAAATTGCAATTGGCGACCTGCAAAAACCTTATCCGATTGTTTTGATGCAGCTTCATATTGTTCGATACATCCTTGTAAATGGGTAGCCAGTATATGGTCTTTTTCATGTTGTTTTTCAAAATCGGCTACCACATCTGGTGCTTTTGATTCAATTAAACTGAAAACTTTAGTATCTTCTGTATGCGCATGACTTTCAAATAGCCAAATAAGTTCTTTAATTGATAAGATTAATTTTTCTGATTCTTTATCATCTAAAAAATCAGTCTGCTGAACTTGTAAAGAATTATGATAGAGCATGGCGCGTAGACCCTGGTGTATCATGTGAAAGGGATTGTAACGTGTTTCGTGTTTCATACTAAGCTTTTATAGATTGAGGGGCAAAACTGAAAGAAATATCAGCGTTGCAAAACCACATAAGAATGTGGTTGAGGATCAATGGTAATAAGGAAAGCTAGTCGGCATTATACTTACAGGAGCGAAAAGAACAAATTTTACAAGGAAAGCTGTTGATTAATTCGGAACTTCGCAGAAGTTTTAAGTAAATTTAAAGCGAAAGCATTGAAACACCTGCGGTTAACCTATACGTAAGCAGATGAAACTGTATCCAAGATCCCCAAACCTTCTAATAAAGGTTTTTATTTTTTTTATTGTCCTGAGCCTGACTGCCAACATGTATGCGCAAAAACCTTTGGCAGCTAAAGGAATTATTGACCTTCGATCAACAGATTTATCAAAACAAACAATAGCACTGGATGGAGAATGGGGTTTATGTTGGCAACAACTTTGTGAGCCAGGTAAGCCGGATGGTAAAATGACAGGTATGATCCCCTTTCCGAAAAGATGGGATGATACACTAATTAGCGGAAAACATATTTCAGCTAAAGGATACGCATCGTATATGTTAACTGTTTTGATGCCAAAAGGGGCAAAAAACATAGCACTCGATGTTCCTGATACTTATACCAGCTATAAACTTTTTGTTAATAATGACCTCTTTGTACAATCAGGTGTGCCTGGTATTTCTGCTGAAACAACCATTCCTCATTGGCAACAGTTTACCCGTGAAGTTTCAATTACAAGCGATACCTTAAAATTAATACTTCAGGTTGCCAATTTTCAGCACTCTAAAGGAGGTCCTTATAAATCAATTCTGATCGGAAATAAAGAAACACTTTTCAGGGAAAGAGAAAAAAACAATGCCCTTGATTTTATTTTAATGGGTAGTATCATAATGTGCGGGCTATTTTTTTTCGGTCTCTACTTTTTTGGACGCTATGATCGAACCATACTCTATTTTGCCTTATTCTGTATAACCTACAGCTATCGTATAGTAGGTTCATCTCAATATGCACTGCATAGTATTATTGGAAATGTTTCATGGATTGTTACGGTACACCTGGAATACCTTTCGCTATTCATCAGTGTAATATTCTTTACTCAGTATACCCAGAAGCTATATCCAAAAGATTCAAATAAATATATTACAGCCATTGAAATGTGGGCCTGTATTATACTCTCGCTAATTACCATCATATTCCCACCTTCCGTGTTCACACAGTTGATCAATCCTTTTCTGGTGGTAATGTTTTCCGTAATTGCTTACACGTTTTATGTTTATATAATTGCTTATAGGAAAAAAAGACTCGGAGCTGGATATGCATTATTGAGCACTGGAGTTGTAATGCTGGTTTTTGTAATCATTAACCTCCAGTATTTTGGTTTTGTTGCGCCACAAAAAGAAGTACTGTTTTTTGGTTATATCGCATTCTTCTTCCTGCAATCCTTGATACTTTCTTATCGGTATTCTTACCTTCTGAACAAAGCCAAGCGGGAAGCTGAAGAAGGATTACTTGCCAAGAGCGATTTTCTGTCGAATATGTCGCATGAAATCAGAACACCTTTGAATTCTGTGATTGGTCTGTCTCATATTTTATTAGAAGATAACCCAAGACCAGATCAGAAAGAACAGTTGAATGTGTTACTTTTTTCTGCTAATAACCTGCTTACAATTGTAAACGATATACTTGATTATAATAAAATCGAAGCGGGTAAAATTAACTTCGAATACATCGATATGGATTTGGTAAAAGTGTTTCAGGATATTTTATCCGGATTGAAAACACTGGCTGCCGAAAAAGATATTGAGCTAATCCTCGAAAAGGACCCGGCATTTAATACCCGAATTATTTCTGACCCTACACGCATAAGCCAGGTGGTTGGAAACCTTTTACAGAATGCCATTAAGTTCACCAAAAAGGGACATGTGAAGTTGGTGATTAAGCAGGAGAAAATGAATAAGCAACACGTAACGCTTACCATTAAAGTAGAAGACACGGGAATAGGTATTGCCGCCGAAAAACAAAAACTCATTTTCGATCGCTTTACACAAGCCGATACATCAACTTCAAGAAGCTTTGGCGGAACGGGATTAGGACTGGCTATCTGTAAAAAAATACTTGAGTTACAAGGCTCACAATTACAATTGTCTAGTGAAGCTGGAAAAGGATCGGTATTTTTCTTCACACAAACCTTCCCTGTTTCACAGGCATTTTCATTTACCCAGGAAGACCAGCAACCAGTTGTTGAAATTGAAAAGGGAAGACCATTGAGTGGTGTTTCAATGTTGATGGCTGAAGACAATGAACTCAATGTTCTTGTGGCCAAAACCTTCCTGGAAAAATGGGGGGCAAATATTGATGTTGCTGTAAATGGAGAAGAAGCAGTAAAAAAATTAAATCCGGACATACATAAACTGGTACTTATGGATATGCATATGCCAGTTATGGATGGTTATGAAGCTATTTCCATCATTCGTTCAAAAGGAATCAATATACCCATCGTTGCGTTAACCGCCAGTCTTCCATCGGAAGTGGAAGAAAAAGCCAGAAACCTGTCCATCAATGGAATTGTAACCAAACCTTTTGAACCAGATGATTTTTTGAAATTGCTGATAAAAATTCTACATCGTCAGTGATGAAAGAAATTATTTAGTTGTTCCACTAACAAACCAATATTTACCTGTTCAATTGGATGAGGGGTACCTTGTAAAATGAAGATAGAACCCTGTTGTAGGCATTGCTTTGTTGCTTCTGTTTCTTCTATACTAACCATATTGTCTTTTTGGCCAATGAGTAATAAGACTGGCAGATCGATTTTTTGTAAAACATCTTTGGTCAGAAGCGGATTGTTGCCAAGCCCCGTCAGCATTGTAGCAGTATTATTTAATAATAACTTCCAATGATCCATGCCATGTCTGGTTGCGAGTATCTGCGCAAATGCAGGCACTTTTTCTTCAATGGCAGATGGGTTCAACATCTTTACTTCCTTAGCAGCAATTTCAGGAGTCCAGTTAAATTTGGTTCCCAAAGTGCATACTTTTTTAAATATACCAGGATACTTTGAAGCAAGGAAAAGCGCAACATATCCACCCATGCTATAACCAAAAACTAGCAGTTCACCTAAACTATGTTCCTGAATATATTGATATACTTCTTCTCCAAACTGCTCTATTGAAAACTGATTGGTTGACGACTTTCCGCCATGTCCGGAAAAATTAATACTATGTACTTCGTAACCGGCTAAAGAAAGCTGATCGCGTAATGGATACAATTGTTCCTGCGAACCGATAGCGCCATGGAGTAAAAGGATCTGTTGCATAAGTCAAATATATCAACAGTGTTTCAATCAGCGGTTACAGGACTCCTTGGAGAAATGGCTTTAAGCTACAAGCCGCAAGCTGCAGGCTGCAAGCCAGGACTGTCCGGGGAAAATAGGCTGCGAGCTTCTCCAAGGGAATCATTCTGACTAGCCTCTAGCTGCTAGCCTTGATTGTAGCTTGCAGCTTGCGGCTTGTAGCTTGAAGCCCTTTCTTCCTGCTCAAATAATATCAGATGCAAAATTTTTGTTAAGGCCGAAGGGTTTGCGGCATTCATGCTTCTAATGAATAATGTTATAACCTAATAGCCTGCACATGAAAACAAAAATCAGCCTGTTTATCATTGGAATAAGCGTACTGTTTCAGTATTGCTCGAGTAAAGAAACTGCAGCGCTAGTTACGAATACCGGACCTAACGAAACGAATACAAATTCAAATACTGCTCAAGCACCTAGTTTACCCGCAACACCCTATAGTTATGCAAATGTTGGTCTCCCCTCCCATATAGCAACGGCCCTGGCGCAACAGGATAATACACCTGTCGATAATCCGGTAACAGATCATGGGGCAACTTTAGGAAGGGTTTTATTTTATGATGTAAAGTTGTCGAAAACAAATACCATTAGCTGTTCCAGTTGTCATCAGCCATCATTATCTTTTTCAGATTCTGCTGTAAAAAGCAAAGGTTTTGCTGGCGGTTCAACAGCACGTCATTCCATGTCTTTGCTGAATCTTCGTTTCTATAAATCTGGTAAAATGTTTTGGGATGAAAGAGCAGCCAGTTTAGAACAACAGGTTTTAATGCCTATTCAAGACATGACTGAAATGGGTTTAACACTTGATGAATTACAGCAGAAGGTCGCGGCACAAACATATTACCCCGCACTGTTTCAAAATGCATTTGGTACCACACAGGTAACAAGTGACCGGATTGCAAAAGCATTGGCTCAGTTTTTACGATCTATTATAACTACCCAATCAAAATATGACCAGGTGAAACAAGGACAGGGTCAGTTTACCCCGGATGAAGCTGTTGGCGAGAATTTATTTTTGAATGCCGGTAATATAACCTGCGCTAGTTGTCATGCCCCGCCCATGTTTATTACTTCTTCTCCTGCTGCACCATTTGGATTGGCGGACCCCACTGATCAGGGAATTAATGGAACAAGAGCGTTTAAATCGGGATCACTCAGAAATGTAGCCAATACAGCGCCTTATTTTCATAATGGATCTATAAGCAGTTTGCAAAATATGCTGGCAGGAGCGAATAACCCAATTCCACAACATACGGTTGCTCCGCAAGACAGGCAACGTTTACTTGCTTTTATGCAAACCCTAAGCGATGTAACCAGTATTCAGCAGGAAAAATTTGCCAACCCCTTTAAGTAATGTAAAAAACTGACAGCGTTATCTACGAAAACATCCGTTGAATAGGCTTGTTTAACTGTTCAACAGAATATGGTATCCTACTCTTTTGCCGGAACAGATATTTGGTTGATAAACGGATACTATGAGAAAAATTTACCTGTTTTTGGTATGCTTTGCATTGCTCTTTGCTAATGGTTATTCGCAAGTTCAGCGTGTAGGTAAAATTACCCTTACAGTTCAAACTGCACAATCAACAGGGGTTGAAAATGCTACTGTTGAATTATTAAGGGCCAGGGATTCTGGATTAGTGAAAGCAGCTATTTCTGACAAAACAGGATTGGCGTTATTTGATCAGCTTTTAATGGGCGAATACCTTATCAGGATATCAGGGGTAGGATTTACTACATTGATTACTGCACCAATTATAATTACCGCACAACAACCAGAGCAGCTTGCAGGTCCGTTTCAATTAACACCCGCACCCACATCGGTAAGTGAAGTAACCGTTACCAGCCGTAAACCATTTATTCAGAAACTTACCGACAGAATTGTAGTAAACGTTGAAAACAGTATTGTGAGTGCAGGAAGCTCTGCACTAGATGTGCTTGAACGATCTCCAGGGGTTACCGTGGACCAAAACGATGCGATTGGCTTAAGAGGAAGACAGGGGGTGATAATAATGATTGATGGAAAGCCTACGCCTATGACAGGTGCAGACCTTGCCAATTACCTTCGCGGACTTCCTGCCAACACCATTGACAGAATTGATATTATCACCAATCCATCTGCTAAATATGATGCTGCTGGTAATTCAGGTATAATAGACATCCGGATGAAAAAAGACCAGCGAATGGGAACCAATGGAACGGTAACCATGGGTTATGGTCAGGGTGTTTATCCGAAATCGAATGCCGGATTAACTTTTAATCACCGCAATAAAAAAATCAATCTCTTTGGGAACTATTCCTATGGTTATCGGATGAACCTGAATCACCTGATACTTGATAGAAATTTTTATGACAATAACCAGGTTTATACCGGCGGTGACCTAAAAGACAATTACACCAAAACACCCGTACACTTTCATAATACGAGAGTAGGACTCGATCTGTTTCCATCCAATAAAACGATTATCGGTGCAGTGGTTAGTGCAAACTTTAATAAGATCGGCAGAAAAAATATAAATGGATCAGAAGTGCTAAACGCACTTCGACAAAAGACATCCACATTTCAAACCATTGCTACTAATAATGACCATGCTGAAAATGTAGTGGCCAATATTAATTTTAAACATGCGTTTAATAATAACGGTAAAGAATTAACAGCAGATGTTGATTATGGAGAGTACAATTCAGCCTCACTTTCACGGGTAGCCACAAAATATTTTAACCTCAGCGGAGGAAGTCTGCAACCCGATTATATTCTTGATGGCGATCAGGATGGTAAACTGATTTTAAAAACGGCAAAAGTGGATTATACAAACCCCTTAAAATCAGGAGGAAGAATTGAAGCCGGAGCTAAAACAAGTTATGTTTCTGCAGATAATGATGCGAAGTTCTACGACATGAGTAACGGTACTCCACAGGATGATGTTAATAAAACAAACCGTTTTAAATACAATGAATATAATAATGCAGCATACCTGAATTTTAATAAGGAGTTTAAAAAGTTCAGTCTGCAATTAGGATTACGAGGCGAACATACTAAAATCAATACCCATCAGATAAAAGGAAATATACGTTTCGATAGCTCCTATTTCCAGTTGTTCCCAAGCGCCTTTTTTAATTACAAGTTGAAAGATGATCATACTATCGGTGTTTCTGTAAGCCGAAGAATCGACAGACCAGGTTATTCGCAGTTAAATCCATTTTTGTTTTTGATAGATGTAACGACTTACTCAACAGGCAAACCGGGTTTATTACCACAGCTTACCTGGTCTTATGAATTGAGCTATACCATGAAGCAACTAAACTTTACACTGGGTTATAGTCATACAAAACAAAACCAGAATATTGCCATAGCACGCTTTAAAGACGTGTTTCCGAATATACCATCCGATGATAATGTAACCGTACAAATTCCGGTAAACCTTAGTTCTCAGGATTACTATGGTTTAACCGTTTCCGCACCGATACGCATAAACAACTGGTGGAATATGGTTAACAATGGAAATGTATTCTACAATCATTTTAACGGAAAACTTGGAGGTACTACACTCAATAACGGTAAACCTGCATTTGATCTGCGTACGAATAATAGTTTTACCATTGGAAATGGATGGGTGAGCGAACTAAATGTAAACTACAACTCTGGCGGACAATATGGCTTTATGGTACTTGATCCACAATGGGGGTTGGCTTTTGGAATACAGAAAACGGTACTGAAAAGAAAAGGAACCATTCGTTTCAATATTACCGATATCTTCTGGACAAGCTTACCGAAAGCAGTGATAACCTATAATAACTACATCGAAAAATGGAGGGCATACCGTGAAACAAGGGTAGCGAACCTTACTTTTACTTATCGATTTGGTAAGAACACGGTACAAGCTGCAAGGAGAAGAGCAACAGCATCAGAAGAAGAAAGAAGCAGGGCGGGGAACTAACGATGTGAATTGTCAATGGTGAATGGTCAATTTAATTGTGAATGATTAACCACTCCTATTGACCATTCACCATTGACAATTCACTCCTATGTTTACCATGAAGCTTTTCCAGTAATTTCAGGTGTGGCTGTAATTTTTTGAGCGTATTTTTTTGCAGAAAGCTTCTCAAGTGTTTGTAAAAATGGCTATGGTCGTAATAACCATAGTCAGCACTTTTAAAACTCGCTGGATCGTTTACCAGGTGTTCAGTAGCTTTTCGTATGCGCATGATTTGTATGGCAGTTTTTGTACTGATACTGGTTGCGGTTTCAAAATAGCGTTGAAGGGTTCTGGAAGAAATTCCATATTGTTTGGCAAAATCTTCTACGGGTGTAATAAAGTCACGTTTGGTTTCGCAATGCGCCAGAATTTCAGAAACAATCTGAATAGGTTTAAGCGACCCCGAATATTGTTCGATAATATTTTTAAAATATGCTGTAAGAATAGCTACCCGCTCTTCAAAGTTTTGCGCTTTTTTTACTTTGGCTATAATACCTGCATCCATCAGGTAGCTAAGCGGAAAAATATATTCACGGTATTCAGAGAAGTTTATTTTCTTTTCGAAGATAACCGGCGAAATCTTGAATTTAATACCAAATAGTTTATTTCCTGGCTGATGAAAGCATTCAATTGCCCGATGTCTGGGAAGGAAACCATCGGTTTTCATTTCAAATTTCTTATCACCTACCTGCATTACAAAAGGAGTTCCGAGGTTTAGCAGGTAAGTATATCCCGTATTCGGAAATAACGCGTCCGAAAAACCTTTGGGAAACTGATCCCATAAATCATCAAAACTGGTTTCCCAGAAAAAATCGATGAAATAGGAAATAGCATCATCCGCTTTCAGGCGTTGATAGTTTTGGTTGAAATGTTCTGTATGAAAAAATTCTACGTGTTGCACCTTAAACTAAAGGTAGACAGTTGGCAAGGGCAAAAACTTGTTAAAATATGATGTTCGGTTATTAGGAAGGATCAAATTAACTTAGACAGTTTTGAATAAACTTTGACCGGGGAATAAATGAAGAGACAGGACTTGTTTTCGATGGTTTCAATAAGTGCTTTATGAACCTCTTCCGGTATGGCGGGACAACCCTGACTTCTTCCCAGATAACCCTGCTGAATGGCAAAAGTTTCAGAAGCATAGTCTGCACTGTGTATTACAATACCCCTTTTCATGGCCTGGTCATTGATTCCTTTTTCCATTCCAATCAGTCGTAATGAATAACCATGTTTGCCAAAATAGGTAGATCCGGTTGTGTATAATCCTAAACTGCTTTGGTAGCTGCTGCTTTTATTGGAAAAATTTTTAGCCATCAGCTTTCCGGAATTTTTTCCGTGGGAAACATAGGTATGAAAGAGTAGCTTATCGTTTTCCAGGTCAATAACAAAAAAGCGCTTTTGTGTGGAAGGAAGGCTGAAATCAATTACAGAAATTACCGCATCATTGAAAAGCTTTCCGGTTTTCTGTAAATGTTTATACCCCTTAAGTGCGTATAAAAATGCTTCACGCGAAAGCCCCATTTTTTCCAGGTCCAGGTTTTCGTAAAGATCCAGTGTTTCATTATGAGAAGAATCGGACCGGCTGTTTAATACGATTGCTGTGTTGTTCTTTTTTTCAGAGAAAGCGGTTAAACCAAATACAAGACAAAGCAGCAACAGACTGATGCCACCGAGAAAAAGCCTTCTTTTTTGAAATATTACCATACGCACATTTATCCCTTAACACATTGGGGGAGGGCAAAAGTACAATTGATTGCTAAAGGGTAAACAAATCAGCCAAAGCTTTAACAGGGCATTGATAGATAAAAAAATCCCGTCATGTTGAAATGACGGGATCGCAGTTGGTTGTTGGTTGTTAAACTCTTATATAATTAAGACATTCTTTGGTCTATCTCGCTGCGTAGTAATGAAAATATTTCATCAACCGTTCCTTCCCCTTTAATATGCACCACTTTATCAAAACCTGCGTAATAGTTGGCTACTACAGTGGTTTTCTGGTGATATTCAGTAATTCTTGCACGTATAACTGTTTCATTCGTATCATCACTGCGGCCGCTGGTTTTACCACGGTTAAGCAGGCGCTTAACCAGTTCTTCCTCGCTAACATCCAGTGCAAGTACCACACCTATTTCCGTATTTTTAAGTTTTAGCAGCTTATCCAGCGCAATACTTTGGGCCTCTGTACGGGGAAATCCGTCGAAAAGAAAACCTTTTGCCTGTGGATTTTGTTCTAATGCTGAACTGATCATCCCAACCACAACCTCATCCGGAACAAGTTGGCCTTTGTCCATAATAGCTTTGGCTTCCATCCCAAGTGGTGTTTGGGCTGCAATTTCAGAACGTAATAAATCGCCGGTAGATAAGTGCTTTAATCCGTAAGTTGCAATCAGTTTCTCACTTTGTGTGCCTTTTCCGCTACCGGGAGGTCCAAACAGAATAATATTAAACATGTACAAACTAACCTTGCGTGAACTACAAATATAAGCCCAAACCCTTAAAAATCATTTAACAAACCATTAAAACATTGAATAAAACAGATTCGTAAGGAAAAAAACAAGTGTTCGTCTGTATTTAAGGGGCATTTTATAAGCGCAACAAGACAAAATTAATGTATAAAACAATTTATTATATGAAATTTTTAGCGGTAATAGTCCTGACAACATTCATTGCACAGGGTTGTTATTCACAAAATAACCAGGAGAAACAGCAAAAAATGGACACTACACAAAAAAATAATAACCCGGCTTATTCCCGGACCGATAAATCTAAAGTGATTTTGAAAGACGAAGAATGGAGAAAAATACTTTCACCAGAGGTATACTATATAGCCAGGGAAAAAGGAACAGAACGTCCTTATACAAGCAAGTTTGAGAATTTTAAGGAAATCGGTACTTATTATTGTGCGGTTTGTGGCAACGCATTATTTAAAAGCGATACCAAATTCGATAGTGGATGCGGATGGCCAAGTTTCTATCAACCGATTACCAAAAGTTCCATAATATACCTTCCGGATAATACCCATGGAATGGTAAGAACCGAAGTACAGTGCGGCAGATGTAAAAGCCATTTAGGCCATGTTTTTGAAGATGGTCCACCACCAACTGGTTTACGTTATTGTATTAATGGAGTAGTGCTCGACTTTGAAAAAGCGGAAGAAGCAAAGAAGAAATACGAGGCAGGGAAGAAGGGGTAATAAGTCGATAGACCATAGTCCATGGTCTATGGTCTATCGACTATGGTCGCCTTTACAAAAGCCTCAGCCAATGCATCTACAGATTGGTAAAGGATGGTTTCATTAATGCTGATCAATGATTGGTTATTGGCATCGGGTCTGGGTAAACGGATATTGAACTGTTGGTTTAGTTTGGTTTGAAAGTTTTTCCCATCAATATTTTTAGCCAGTGTTAGTCGGTAAATATTGGTGCCACCAGTTAAAGGTTCTATGGTAAATTTTCCGGTTTTAGTTAATGCGCCAAATAGTTTTTCAGCAGTTAATTTAGCGTCCTTAAATCTCTTTTCTGCCCCCTCCATCCGGTGAAGAGCCATGGCGGCATTGGTCCAGTTGCCATACATAGACCCACCATGTATTTTAATAAGGTGCACCATCTGATCAATCACGGCAGCATCTCCACAAAGAATAGCACCACCACTTGCGCCCAGGTATTTATATAAGGAGATATATACTGTATCGAAATAACTGCTGTACTCTTTAATAGAAACACCAGACCATGCAGAGGCGACATACAACCTCGCACCATCCAGGTGCATAGGAATTTTTTGCTGCTGGCAATAGGCCCTGATCTTTTTTATTTCATCCAGCGGTACAAGTCCACCATCCGTTCTTCTTACGGGATTTTCAATTGAAACAGCACCAATGCCTGTGTTAAAAGCTTCTTCGTTTCCCATTTCACGAATAGCTGTTTCCAATTGTGCGGCTGTAAAATAAGTTTCATTTTTAGCCAAAGGCATTAACCTTTTTTGAAAAACCGTTTGCCCGGCATCAGCTTCATCGCGGTAAACATGACTTACCTCCTGCACAAAAACCTTGCTTTTTTGTCCGCTTAGAACAGCAATAGCAAGCTGGTTGGCCATGGTTCCGCTTGGCATGAAAATGGCTTTTTCTTTTCCGGTAAGCGCAGCGAAATTTTTCTCCAGTGCTTCTACTACACCTCCTACACCATAACGGTCTTTAGCGATGGCAACAGTTTTATCCGCTTCTGCCAACACACGTATATAATCCGATGGTTCATACATTTCACCATCTCCAAAAAACTTAACCAAAGGTTTTGCAGGTAAATCACTTTCCTGCTGATTGCTATTCGCAAGCAAACCAGAAAATGGTAATACTGCTGGAATGGCAATGCTACCTGAACTACGTAAAAAATTTCTTCTGTTGATATTAGACATAGTAGGGTTTTTACAAGGATAACTTATGTTCTCGATGTTTGATTTCTTTATGGTACTTCCTCCAAAAATACCATGCTGCATAAATAGTAATCAATGCGCCAACCACAGATAAAATCAGCACACTATTGGAGAAAAAGGTAACCCAGTTAAGTTGCACTTTAAATATTTCCTTGCTTAATAATACACTTACACTACCAAGATAACCAAAAGAATCTGCGAGGTAAATCAAAAAACCAACATTTCCTGTAAACCTGAATGCAGCAATCATTCTTTCGAAGAACACGGCATTAAACGGAATATATACCATGTAAAGTCCAAGTCCTACAAGAATCATCCACCACATCGGTGAAACCATCTCTTTGGTAAACATCCAAGTACTAATGCCTGCCAGTACAAAGCCTAATGCAATCAATACATGTGCAACCATCAGTGCCCTGAAACTATTCTTAATCATTACCATGCTACCGATTAAAACCAGTACAATTAGCGAGATAGGTGTTTCTGTTTTAGAAAAGATGGCAGGTTGATTTATATAACCCATTTCCTTCCACATATCAGCACTGAAGTTATCGCGTATATCACGAAACAGGGTAGCGAAAGTATATATCACAATACAGGTTATGATGCCGGGTAAAAATTGTTTTATAAAAGATTTTCTTTGGTCGGCGCTCATGGGTATACGGCTCATTCTCAAAGCCTCATCGGCCTCATCGGGAGGAGGAATTTTTTCCATCAGGTAGATAAAAAACAAAAGGGGCAATGCAAATACAAGTCCAGTACAAAAGGGAACCCAGAATTCAGAAACACCCCATTGTATCAACCAACCACCTACAGATTTCACAAATCCCGATGAAAATATAAAACTCACTGCCAGTGCTGCGCCAATGAAATCGGTACTTCTTCTGCCTTCAACATAAGAAAACACAACTCCCCATAGCATACCTAAAGGAAATCCATTGATGAATAGAAAAGGAATATTATAAGGAGCCGGAATTAATGCAAAACACAACCATGCCATCCATGCTATACCTACCAATAACAGGATGATTTTATTGCGTCCGAATCTTTTTAATTCAGCGATGAATTTTATGCCATAAAACTTAGCCATCAGATAGCCCATCATCTGGCTAAGCACTAAAACTGTTTTATAGCTAAGGCTACCTACGGTCATACCATCAAATGTGCAAACGGTAAACGATTTACGGAAACCGAATATCATGGTATAAGTAAGAAATGCAGCGAGTGCTGCATAAATACCTACATATATGGGTGAGCCGGTTACAAAACGGTTCTTATTCAAAATGGATGTTTCGTTAAATATAGACCGAAAGTGGGGAAGTCCGAAAGTGAAGCAGCATCCATTCTGTGATTTTCTGTGTATTCTGTGGCAAATTTTAATGGCACTGAAAGCACAGAAATACACTGAATTTGTTTTCCGATCTTTTTGACGCTAATCTACCCACCCATCCTTCAGATTTGGCAGACTGCCCATCATTTCGGAAATTCCGAACTCCAAAAACCAATTGAATGAGAAAACTACTGTTAGGTGCAATGCTTTTCGGCACTGCACTTGTTTCATTTGCCCAGCAGGCAGATCTTTCCAAACATTTTAAAGAATTAAAGCCGAGAAGTATTGGTCCAGCAGGAATGAGTGGTCGTGTTACCGCTATAGATGCTGTATGGGCTAATCCAAACATCATTTTTCTGGGTACTGCCAGTGGTGGTGTATGGAAAACGGAGAATGGCGGAGCTAGCTGGAGTGCTGTATTTGATGATCAACCTATCTTAAATATAGGAGCAGTTGCCATAACACAGAGCAATCCAAGTATAGTATGGGCAGGTACGGGTGAGGGTAACCCCCGTAACTCTATCAGCCTTGGTGGAGGTTTGTATAAAAGTATTGATGGTGGCAGAACCTGGAAAATGATGGGACTGGAAAAAACCAGCAATATTCACCGTATCATCATCGATCCAACCAACCCTGATGTGGTTTATGTAGGTGTAATTGGTAATCCCTTTGCGGCACATCCTGAACGTGGTGTATATAAAACAACCGATGGCGGTGCTACCTGGAAACAAATATTATACACCAATGAAACATCTGGTGTGGGTGATATGGTGATGGATCCATCAAACCCGAATAAGCTGTTTGTAAATATGTACCAGCACCAGCGCACTCCATGGAGCTTACAGGGAGGTGGAAAAGGAAGTGGTTTTTATATGACACTTGATGGTGGTAAAAACTGGACCAAACTGGGTAAAGAACATGGTTTACCAGCCGGTGATTATGGTCGTATCGGTATTACGATTGGACGCAATGATCCAAATCGTGTTTTTGCCTTAGTAGAAGCAACTAAAAATGGTTTATATAAAAGTGATGATGGTGGTAATACCTGGGAGCTTGTAAATAGCGAATCATCTGTTGTTACCAACCGTGCTTTTTATTTCCAGGATATTGCTATTGATCCTACCAATGAAAACAGGTTGTATAATATCAACCAGATTATTACCGTAAGTGAAGACGCTGGTAAAACTTTCAAAACAGTAATACCTTATGCAGGTATACATCCTGATCACCATGCATTCTGGATACATCCTAAAGATGGCAACTTTATCATCGATGGTAACGATGGTGGTATTGCCATTACACGCGACCGTGGTAAAAACTGGCAGTTTGACGAGAAATTACCACTTGGACAATTCTACCACATCAATGTAGATAATAATATTCCTTACAATGTAATGGGTGGTTTACAGGATAATGGTAGCTGGCATGGTCCGGCCTATGTATGGAGACAAAGCGGTATCCGTAATGCTTTCTGGCAGGGAGTTGCTGGTGGCGATGGTTTCGATGTGATGCCCGATGCAGAAGATCCAAACTGGGTGTATTGTATGAGTCAGGGCGGTAGCGTAGGCCGTTATAATATTGCAACTGGTGAAAGATGGAGCATTCGTCCGCCAACTACTGCAAGCGGTATACGTCAGCGCTTTAACTGGAATGCTGCAATAGCGCAGGATCCTTTCGATAAAAAAACGATTTATTATGGAAGTCAGTTGCTGAACATGAGCACAGATAAAGGTGCATCGTGGACACAAATTTCTGGTGACCTGACTACCAATGACAGTGTAAAAATTGACCAGAGTAACAATGGTGGATTATCAGTTGATATTACCGGCGCAGAAAATTATTGCACGATAATCTCAATCGAACCATCAGCAAAAGAAAGAGGTGTTATTTGGGTTGGTACCGATGATGGAAATATTCAACTAACCAGAGATGGAGGTAAAACCTGGACCAATTTCCGCGGCAAACTACCTGGAATGCCAGCCGGAGCATGGGTGCCACAAATTCGTGCATCAAAACACAATGCAGGTGAAGCTTATGTGGTAGTAAATGATTATCGCAGGGGTAATAACAAACCCTATTTATACAGAACAACCGATTATGGTAAAACCTGGACAAATCTTGTAGATGAGAAAAAAGTTACAGGTTATACTTTATGTGTAATACAAGACCCAACTGAACCGAACCTGATATTTGTAGGAACTGAACAAGGACTATTTATCAGCTTTGATTATGGTACCAATTTCCAGCAGTTTAAAAATGGATACCCATCTGTATCAACCTATGATATGGTTATACAAGAAAGAGAAGCCGATCTGGTAATCGCCACTTTTGGGCGTGCTATTTATATCCTCGATGATATCAATCCACTGCGCAAACTGGCTGCAAATAAGGGGCAGTTGTTTAGTAATAAACTTACTGCATTCGCGGCACCACAAGCTTATCAGGCAAAACGTAAACTGGCATCTGGTATTGAATATAGTATCTGGGGTAGTTATGAGGGTGAAAACAAAAGAGGCGGAGCACCTATCAGTTTCTTTGTTAACAAAACAGCCAGTGATACCGGTAAAAACAGGATCAGTGATACTGTAACCTTACGTATTTATGATGCAAAGAATGAGCTGGTAAGAACACTGCGCACCAAAGTAGATACAGGCTTTAACAAATACTATTGGGGAATGGAAGGTAAAGGTGTACGCACAGGTGGTGGTGCTGGTGGTCGCGGCGGCGGCGGTGGAGGAAGAGGCGGTGCAGGAGGTGGTTTTGGCGGATTTAATGCTGAACCTCCGGGATTGCCAGTTGATCCGGGAACCTATAAAGTAGTGCTTAGTTTAGGAAGAAACCTGAGCGATAGTACCATGGTGGTAGTAAATGACGACCCTTATGCACCAACTCCGAAAGAAGTACGTGATGCGATTCGCAAAGCAAACGATAGGCTGAATAATTCTGCTATTCGTTTAGGTAGCTTGAACGACAGGATGGTGGATGCTGAAACTATTATGAATAAAATAGAAACAGCTCTACCTAACCTTGATGCCAAGAAAGCAGATACCATACGCAAATCGATAAAAGCTGTTAAAGATGGTTTAACCAATATTCGCACCATGCTAAATGGTAAACCACAAACCAGACAGGGTTATGGAAATATTCCTCAGGTAACTGTAAATACTTACCTAAGTGAGGCCCGCTCTAATGTAATGGGTAAATCAACCATGCCTGGCGAACAGGAAGAAAGATTAATGAAAGCTGCAGAAGATAAAATCAGCGAAGTGATTACCATTGCAAATCAACTTTTTGATACTAAATGGAAAACACTGCGTTCAGTGGCAGATACCATTGAATTGAAATTATTTAAAGATTACAAAACACTAGAATAAACCAATTCAACGCATTATCTAAAGGGCCGCAATTTCTTGCGGCCCTTTATTTTTTCAATTCATTCACGAAGTATTAATAGAACACAGATTTTCATGATTCTCAAGATTTATCATGATAGATCTTGAGAATCATGAAAATCTGTGTTCCATCCTACGCAAAATTTGCCGTTTATAAATCAACCGTTTACTGCTACGCAATAAATTATTTATTTTACTACATGCTTACATTCCTTGTTTGGATAATATTATTTGTACTATGCTGGCCACTAGCCATTCTGGCCTTAGTTCTTTATCCGATATTTTGGATACTAACGCTTCCTTTTCGTTTACTTGGTATTGCGGTAGATGGTGTGTTCAGTTTGTTAAAAGGAATCATCCTGATGCCCGGAAAGGTATTGCAGCGCAAATAACAATCGCAGATCATATAAACGACAGGTAAAAGGTCACATATGTACAGTAATTGTGCTGTAATCTGTGCATCTGTGGCTAATATATCAAGTCATACAAAGGTCAAATCTGATCTCACCCCCTGTAACCCAATAGAAAATTGTAATTTCGCCGCCGGATCAAAACTTTGAATTATGAGCGCACCGAAAATGAGTCATTTAGCTGAAACATTATCTGGCAGTGAAATTGTAAAACTCGGTAATGCCATCAGCGAACGTATTCGCAATGGAGAGAAAATTTATAACCTCACTATCGGTGATTTTGATCCGGCTGTTTTTCCTATTCCTACCGAATTGGAAGAACTCATTATTGAATCATATCGTAACAGAAATACCAGTTACCCTGCTGCGGAAGGAGTACTTGATTTACGTAAATCTGTTGCTGCTTTTATCAAAGATTGGGAAGGACTTGATTTCAACACAAGCGAAATACAGATTGCTTCTGGTGGACGCCCGCTGATTTATACCTTATTCAAAGCAATTGTAGACAAAGGTGATAAAGTTATTTACGGGGTACCATCATGGAACAATAACCATTATGCACATCTTACCGATGCGGAACATTGTATCATTCAATGTTCTCCTGAAAACGATTTTATGCCTACCGTGGAAGATGTGCGTAAGCATATTTCCGGCACAACACTAATTTGTATCTGTACACCTCAAAATCCAACAGGTACTACCCTGAAAAAAGAAAGCCTGGAAGCTATCTGTGATCTGATACTGGAGGAAAATGCCAAGAGAGGTGAAGGTCAAAAGAAATGCTACCTCATGTTTGATCAGATGTACTGGACACTAACTTATGGTAACACTGTTCATTACAATCCACTCGCATTGAGACCAGCAATGAAGGAGTACACCATTTTTATTGATGGAATTTCCAAGGTATTTGCTGCAACAGGTGTACGTGTGGGATGGGCATTAGGTCCTTCAACGGTTATAGCAAAAATGAAAGCTATCCTGAGCCATGTGGGTGCCTGGGCACCAATGGCAGAACAGAAAGCTGTAGCGAAGTATTTATTACAGAAAGAAAATATTCAACGATACCTCCAGCATTTTAAAGCTGAAATAGAACTTCGTTTAAGAAATATACATGATGGCTTCAAATCCTTACAACAAAAGGGTTACAGCGTAGATGCCATTGCGCCACAAGCCGCCATCTATCTTACCATTAAATTAGACCTTACCGGTAAAAAAACTGCTGAAGGAAATATATTAGAGAAACAATCAGATGTAACTTCTTATATACTGGCGGAAGCCAAGCTAGCCGTTGTTCCATTCTCCGCATTTGGAGCAGGAGCCAATAACCCATGGTATCGCTTAAGCGTAGGTACCTGTAAAAAAGAAGAAATACCAGAAATGTTAGGTAAGCTGGAAGCTGCGTTGGAAAAACTTAAATAAGATTTTATAAAAGCTTCAAGCCGCAAGCTACAAGCCGCAAGCCTTGATCGGAGTGTATTTAAGGCTAGCAGTTTGCGGATTGATGCCATTCTTGTTCGTGGTAATTTAACCTCGAGATGTAGTTGACGCGTATGATGGAACACGGATCTTCATGATTTTCAGGATTTATCATGATAGATCTTGAAAATCATGAAGATCCGTGTTCTATTAATAGCAGATAGTGCATTTACAGCAATCAAAAATTTCTTTAAGCAACTGGCTTTAAATTTTCTAATTCACACGCCCCCCTTTATTTCCATTAAAAGTAGAAAGTCTATAATAAGGACCCATCAAAGCTTGTCCGAAGGACTCCTATGGAGCAGCTTGTAGCCTGCAGCTTGTGGCTTGCAGCTTTCTTCACTTCAATTCAGGTTATTTACAAACACAAAGGCCTTCAATTCCCTTTCTTTCAAAATGCCTTGCATTAAATGAGGTTTGCGGATAATTTTATGTCGGTTAATATCGAGGATTTCGTGGGCCACGCAGAAGTTGGGCCAACTTTCGGTATGGTACAATATGGTATTTAACAGGTTCACCTGACGATCCAGCTCAGACTGGGTCATATAATCTTCTTTGCAAAGCAGCCAGAGATCCCGGTTCATGTCTTTCATACCAAACAGTGCTTTAACGAACATTATTGGGGCAGTTACATCCGCCTTTACTGTTTCTTCCTTTTTGGAAAATACCGCAAGAGCTGCCCGCTAATGCAATAACTAACAGTAAAACGATTATTTGGTTTATTTTCCGTTTCATAATGATGTTCTAAAGTACATCATTCACCCAAAAAATAAGAGTCATAGCCATTTTGTCTGCCGATTTTAACATACAAACCATCCTGATAGCCCCGCTCGACTGGGGTCTTGGACATGCCACCCGTTGTATTCCATTGATCCATAACCTGCAATTTTTAGGATATAAGGTTATAATCGCGAGCGATGGTCCCCAGGAAATACTCCTGAAAAAGGAGTTTCCAAACCTTGATTTTCTTCGGCTTCCAGGCTATCAAATACGTTATAGTCGAACCAAAGGTTGGCTGCCAGTAAAAATATTACAGCAAATTCCCGCAATTTACCTGGCGGTCAGGGCGGAAAACCGTTGGTTGGATGATGTAATTGAGCAGCACAAAATAGACCTGGTTATTGCTGATAACCGATATGGTTTATGGAGCACTAAAGTTCCTACCGTTTTTATTACCCACCAACTTACCATAAAAGCACCCTACCCCTGGTTGGAAAAGCTGATTAAAAAAGTCAATTATCAATATATCAACCGCTTTACAACCTGTTGGGTACCCGATATGGAGGATGGTGGTGGTTTGGCTGGCGTGCTATCACACCCACAAAAAAAACCCAAGATTCCGATCGCTTACCTGGGCCTTCTAACCAGGTTTCAACGAAAAAAAAATCCCACGAAACAAGGTATTACCGTTTTGCTTTCTGGTCCTGAACCACAACGCAGCTTACTTGAGGAGAAAATAGTTGATCAGGCAATAGGTTTACAACAGCCTTTGACAATCGTACGTGGACTTCCATCTTCCAAAGAAAAATTGCCATTGCCCTCGTTTATAAAACAGTTTAACCATCTTAATGCTACCGAGCTGGAAGACTTGTTGGCGAAATCCGAAATTGTCATTGCCCGTAGTGGATATTCAAGTTTGATGGACCTGATGCTACTTCAGGTAAAATCAATACTGATTCCAACTCCCGGACAAACAGAACAGGAATACCTGGCAAAAATTTTGGGTGAAAAAAATTATGCCTTATCGGCAAGTCAGGAAACATTCGATTTGGCCAAACTTATTGATCAGGCCCGATCATATGATTATAAATTTCCGGAAGTTTCACTTTTAAATACCGCCGATCTGCAACAATTGATAAAAACTGTTTCATCGCAATTCGAAAAATAGAGCCGCACAGAAAATCATATTTTTGTGTTTTACATGAGGAATCATACAAAAGCACATCTGGCCGTTTTAGGAGCCAACCTGATATTCGGGTCGGGATATGCAGTCGTAAAAACAATTACACCTCAATACATAGCACCGTTTGCACTGAACGTGGTTCGTGTATTATCGAGTCTTGTTTTATTCTGGCTAGTCTTTTTAATGAAGCCAGGAAAAGCTGGTATTGATAAGAAAGACCTTCCACGCTTTTTATTATGTGCATTAACCGGTGTGGCCATCAACCAATTATTTTTTATCAAGGGCCTGTCTCTTACAACGGCTATACATAGTTCCCTGTTATCACTTGGCACACCTATTTTTATTACCATCATCGCTGCATGGCTGCTACGAGAAAAATTAACCATCAGAAAACTGATGGGCCTTGCTTTAGGTATCGGCGGCGCATCTATGCTGATTCTATCGAAAGATATGCAGCAAAATGGGAAAGACATATTACTTGGTGATCTGATGATTATTGTAAATGCCATTTCTTATGCATTTTACCTGGTGATGGTTAGACCATTAATGGAGCGATATAAACCCATTCATGTTTTAAGATGGGTATTTACATTCGGCACATTCATGATTCTTCCTTTTGGGATAGACCAGTTTATACATACCGACTGGCAGGCATTCGGAACAGCTCAATGGATAGCCCTTTCATTTGTGGCCCTGTTCCTTACATTTATTGCTTACTTATTGAATGTATATGGACTCGCCGTACTTAGCTCTTCAGCAACAGGATCATATATATACACACAACCCGTATTTGCTGCCATCATCGCAATGGTCTTCATGGGCGAACATTTCACTATCACCAAGGCCCTGGCAGCACTCAGTATTTTTGCTGGTGTATTTTTGGTGAACAGGAAAGCTCCATAGACTTATGCATGCAAATTAAAAATGTGACATCTGGGATTTCAATTCAAAATTCAAAATTCAAAATTCAAAATTCTTTTGGGTATTGAAAAAACCAGAAACTTTTCTTTGCAGTACTGAAATCGCTCCAATGATCGCTATCTATCTGTATAGCAAAAATACCACAGGTAGGCATGTTATCGACCCGGGTTTCAGTCAAACCATTTACAAAATCAGTGATACCTGGATTATGTGAGAAAAGAGCAGCAGTGGTAATGCTATCTGAAGTCTTTTTAATTACCTCATAAAAAACCGCTTTCGGAGCATGGTAAAGCTCAGGGAACAGCAGGATGTCATTTTGTGTTTTTCCATAAGCTTCCGCAAAATAGACTGCAGTAGTGAGGGCACGGTTAGCGGTACTCGACAGAAAAGCCTGTACATTAACGCCTCTCGCTTTAATTTTTTCTGCCATGCGAGGCGCATCCCTATGGCCTCTGTCGTTCAATGGTCTATCAAAATCGCCACTAAAAGCATTGGCCCAGCTACTTTTTGCATGCCGAATAATCAAAAGTTCTTTCATTACCGAAAAGTTACAATAAAGTCCGCTTACTTTGTAAATATGCCGATAACCCGACTTCTCATAGAAGATTTTATCACACAGTCTCAGGGACAGCCTGTCTTTGATGTAAGAAGTCCGGCTGAATACGAACACGCTCACATCCCATCTGCACATAGTTTACCACTATTCACCAATGAAGAAAGAAAAGTAGTTGGAACTGCCTATAAACAGGAAAATAAACAAAAGGCTGTAAAAATAGGACTTGATTATTTTGGCCCAAAGATGGTGAAAATGGTAGAAGAAGTTGAATCAATAACAGGTGCTATAAATGAAAAATCGAAAAAGCCGGATCAGGTAAAAAAAGTATTTGTGTACTGCTGGCGTGGAGGAATGCGTAGTGCAGGTGTAGCCTGGTTATTGGATCTTTACGGTTTTAAAGTTTATACACTTGTTGGCGGATATAAAGCCTATCGAAACTGGGTATTGAAACAATTTGAAAAAGAATATCCTGTCTCTATTATTGGTGGTTATACGGGAAGTGGTAAAACTGAGGTATTGCATCATTTGCATAATATGAAGGAATCTGTGCTTGATTTGGAAGGACTTGCAAACCACAAAGGCTCTGCATTTGGTAACCTCGGTTTACCCCCACAGCCAAAACAGGAAATGTTTGAAAACAAACTGGCAACAAGACTTTATGGATTGATGGAACTGCAAAAAGCTACGCATATTTGGACAGAAGATGAAAGCCAGCGTATTGGAGAAGTGAATATCCCAATGAGTCTTTTTGCTTTTTTAAGAACCAGGAAGCTATATTTCCTGGATATTCCATTTGAAGAGAGATTGAATTATATCGTTGAGCATTATGGAAAATTTGAAAGAGAAAAACTGATTAATGCAACCATTCGAATTCAAAAAAGGCTTGGAGGACTCGAAACGAAAACAGCGGTGAATTGTCTACTGGAAAATGATATACATGGTGCCTTTGCAATACTCTTAAAGTATTACGACAAGTTTTACAACAAGAGTATGCACAACCAACGAGCGCAAGTTGAGGCAATCATGCAAAAAATAAGCATTGATAAAGTAGAGCCACTTGTTAATGCGCAAAAGGTGAAAAGAGCGCATCTAATGCTGGTTAACTCAACCAGCCTTTGATGGTTAAATAGCTCATATACGACATTAATCCAACTACAAGCCAACCACTGATGCTAAGCCAAACCGGATGTTTATATCCGTCTATTTTTTTCTTGTGCATCACAAATAAAATGGCTGCCAATGCTACAGGGAGTATTAAACCATTTAATGCACCTACGGTTACCAGTATTTTAACCGGATTACCAACCGAAACATAAATTAATCCGGAAAGCAAAATAAATGCAGTGATCAACCAGCGATAATTTTTTTCAATGAAGGGATGAAAACTTCGCAGAAAAGAAACAGAAGTATATGCCGCACCAACTACTGAAGTAATAGCAGCGCACCACATAACCACACCAAAAAAACGATAACCTATTTCACCGGCTGCAATTCTGAATACAGAAGCTGGTGGGTTTGCAATATCAAGTTGATTGCCGGCACTTACTACACCAAGTACTGCAAGGAATAAAACGATGCGCATAATGGCAGTAACACAAATACCAGTTACCGCGCTTTTGGTAACAGAAGGAATTGCTTCTACTCCTTTATACCCCGCATCTAATAAACGATGTCCTCCTGCAAAACAGATATAACCACCCACAGTTCCACCAACCAATGTTACAATGGCTTTTGCATCTATGGTTAGGGGAGCCATACTTCTTTGAATTGCTTCGGTAACGGGTGGATTTGAACTAATGGCTACATAAATCGTAAGCAGTACCATTAGTATTCCAAGTATTTTAGTAAAGCCATCCATAAACAAGCTGGCTTCTTTTAACCAAAAAATAAACAGGGCAATACCACAACTGATAACAGCACCATAAACATTCGGCAAACCGGTAAGTACTTCTATACCCAATCCACAGCCACCAATATTGCCAATATTAAAAGCAATTCCACCAGCTATAATAAGTGCAGCAAGTACGTAACCGAGTCCGGGTAAAGTCTCATTGGCTATATCCTGTGCGCGCTTACCGGTAACAGCCAATATGCGCCAGATATTTACCTGCGCAACAATATCCAACAAAATGGAAATAAGGATCACAAAGCCAAAGCTGGCCAGTAATTTTTGCGTGAAAACGGTTGTCTGCGTAAGAAAACCTGGTCCGATTGCAGAAGTAGCCATTAAGAAAGCGGCACCCGAAATGGCTGTATTTTTTACTTTTATTTTCAAGGAAGAACAGTGCTAACGCTTATTTGGTGATGTATTAATGATTCGCGAATCTGTTTCGCGAAGCTAACAGCATGTTCACCATCGCCATGAATGCAGATAGTGTCTGCCAGAATAGGAATAATTTTACCGTTGGCACTTACTACTTCTTTTTTCTGGATCATTTGTAAAATCTGTTGTTCACATTGTATAGGATCGGTAATTAGCGCATTGGAAAAACTGCGTTTTGTAAGTGATCCATCATCCTGATAGGTTCGGTCAGCAAAAACCTCATTGGCTGTTACAAGACCTATATCTTTTGCAGCCTGAATACTTACACTACCACTAAGGCCATATAGAATAAGGTTACTATCAATTTCATAAATGGCATTGGCAATGGCGGCAGCAAGTGAATAATTTCGGGCAGACATATTGTATAAAGCGCCGTGTGGTTTTACATGATGCAGTTTACCTCCCATCGCAAATACAAGATCCAACAGAATATAGACCTGTTCAGAAACGATGGAAACAATATCCTCTTCCGGAAAATCCATTTCAGTTCTTCCAAAATTTTCCTTGTCTGGAAACCCCGGGTGTGCGCCAATTGCAACATTATGTTTAATGGCCAGCTCAATGGTACGGCGCATGGTATCTTCATCGCCTGCATGAAATCCACAGGCAATATTGGTGCTGCTTATAAACGGCATCAATAAAGCATCGTTTCCCATGCCCTCACCCATATCGCAATTAAGATCAATAAACATAGAGGAAGATGTAGGATTTATGATCGCTGATGTCTGATTTGTTATTAATATCAGGCATCAGTGATCATGCATCCTCAATTTACAAGCTATTTCAATTTGTTTCAAATGTAAATTCAATGCCCGCAATCTGTTATGGGCCTCTGTCATTGAAATTTCTTTAAATTGGATAGTATCACCGGGTGCAAATTGTGCGAGTTTTGGGATATCGGCACTGATAACATGACCCATTCTGGGATAACCACCCGTTGTTTGGTGATCAGCCATTAAAATTAGTGGCTGTCCATTAGGAAGTAACTGAATGGTTCCTTTGGTAACAGCTGTTGAAATTAGCTCTGTTGCTACTGAAAGATGAACAGCTTCTCCATGTAAACGGTATCCCATACGATTGCTGTTTTGATCAATCTGGTACAAGCTTTGCTGAAACCTACTTCTTCCCGATTCATCTATTAACAACCATTCTTTTCCTGTTGTAAAATGAATAATCTTATCAGACAGGTTAATAGGTGATTGGATATGCCAAGGCAGAGAACCATTTGCTGAAACAGCATAGGCAGATGAATATTTATAAGACAATGTATCTCCTGATTTTAAAATTGCTCCACCATAGTTTAATTGTACATGAGTGCTATTGCTTTTTAGCCAAGGTTGAAGATCAAAACCACCGTGTACAGCCATATAAATGCGTGCACCGGATAATATCTTTTTAAAAGAAAGTTGGCTACCAGCTTTTGCAAAATATTTTTTATTGTTCTCTACCAGTACTGTGTCATCTAAATGAGCAATAACGCTTGCCCCAGTGATGGCAAAACAAGTATCATGCTGAAATTGAATTACAGGTGCGGGCCAGTGCATTTCAATTACTGCTTCCTGTTCACTGTTTCCGGTTAAGGCATTGGCCAATCGCATAGAAATAAAATCCATCACACCATTCGGATTAATTCCCAGGTGCTGATAGCCATATCTTCCATAGTCTTGTATGGTATCCAGTAATCCCTTTTTTATAATACGGATACTCATAAAGGCTTGCAATGTTGAAATTCATCTAATGATATAGGGTAGAACTGCACTTCATCTCCAGGCTGTAATAAACAAGGCTTATCAGAAAGAGGATCAAATAAGGTAACGGTAGTTTTTCCGATGAGTTGCCAACCGCCAGGAGAGTCGAGGGGATAAATACCGGTTTGACTTCCTGCAATTCCAACACTGCCTGCTGGTACAACTTTGCGTGGACTTTGGTGGCGCGGAGCAGCGATACGATGATCGACCAAACCCATATAAGCAAAACCTGGAAGAAAGCCATTCATAAAAACACGATAAGGTTTTGACGTATGAATGGATACAAGACTATCTGCGTTCATCTCCAGCATGCTGCACAATACTTCCAGATCTGGAGCAACAGAAGGGTGGTAACAAACAGGAATACGAATAACAGATGAATATTCGATTGATTGATCCAGTGCAGATAGATGGATTGCATCTGTAAAGCATAGATGAATAATTTCTTCCGGATACTCATGGGGTAATGCTAATGGATCGTATACAATAGTAATACTACTGTAAGCCGGAATTATATCGAGGATAAATGAGGGTTTATTATGTTGGAGTGCTTTAAAAAGGCGGATTATAAAACGATTTGTACCAACATTAATTTGTTGACCCAAATCTAATGTATAAGCATGGTCGCCACAGGCATATATTTCATAAGCAGGAAAAGAAAGCATGCCACAATTTAATACATTCCCCTAACCCACCATTGCCGAGGATTTAATTGCCAAGGTATTTTTTGTCGATTGGTTTTTTTGAATCCCCGTCCCAGAAAATAGAAACGATATAAAATCTTTTTCCATCATTAAACAGTTGAATGCTGTTGATGCCACGTACCTGCTGCGGGCTTCCATTTACGGTTAGATCAGATTGATAAGTAGAAAACATTTGAGTAACAGCTCCATGGGTTTCTGTAATCCGGTGTAATTCTTTTTCAACAAAACCAATTTCCTGCAAGCGGGTGCCATTCCTCTGAATATATTGTTCAGGAGTTATAGTGCGTATTACCGTGCCACTGTCTTTATGGGGAACAGCCGTCATCAGGTGCGCATCATTGCCAAATAGAAAGCGAAACCGATTCCAATCGCGGGCCTGGGTACTTGGTCCGGAAATTACTTCATATAAAGCTTTAATGATAGCATCTGCAGAACTTACATCCTGCTGGTATTGTGCATTGGCTTGTATGGAAAAAAAGAGAATGAGTACGAACAATATTTTTTTCATGCCCAGAATTTAAAACAAATTACTGATTCCAGGTTTGTTTAAAAAATGTAAAAACTTTTAAAACAACCTGGATACAAGAACCGGGAACGAGACTGATACGTACATATTAAATTTTTGTTTTCGCTACAACTGTTCGTAGTAAAGGCTTTTATGGCTTTTAAGATTTTTGGCACGGAACTTGAAAAGAGGTAAACAGAACACCAATTGATCACCAAAATCCATCTATCATGAAAACAATGATGAAAACCACCGCAGCATTAGCCGGTCTGTTCTTTTTTCAGGCAGCAGATGCACAGTTAGGATTAGGCGTACGAGGTACAACTACGGCAACAGCCAGAGCTACTGTAAATGCTACCAGGGCAGCAACTGCCGCTACCAATGCAGCAGCAAGAACCACGGCTACTATTGGTAAAACCACCAGAGCAACCGTAAACGCTACCAGAGCAGCAACTGTAATGGCAGCTAACTCGGCGCAACGAGTAAAAGCGAATACCAATGTAAATGCAAATGCATCACTGAAAACATCATCCAGTGCAGAACTTAACAGTAATGCAGGTGGTGAAGAAAGAGGACTTGTGCGTGCTGCTACACGCTCAGAAGCAGAAGTTCATGCCAATGCTAATGCACAGTTGCCAATGCGCGAAACTGCAGAAATTGTAGTTGAGCAGAAAAATATGGCAAAAGAGAAATTAGCAGATGCAAAAGAGAAAGCTGAAACTGCTAAAGAAGCCGGACTAGAAAAAGCACAACAAGCGAAAGCGAAAGTAAAAGACGCAACGCCGTCTGCCTCTGCAAGTGCAGAAGTAAAAGCGAAAGCAAAAGCAAAATCTGGTAAGTAATCAGACCCCTCCCCTTGATTTTTTGATAAGCCGCTGACTTAACCATACTAAAACGAAACTTATGAAACTGTCCAAAAGCAGGCAAATGCTTTGGTTAGCCATCGTATTGCCTTTTGTTTCCCTGGCACAGGATGCCGGCGAAACCAAGAATGAATTCAATGCATCCGTTAACTATCAGTCTGCACTCCATTTTTTTGGTCGCACAGATAGTTTAAGAAGCAGTGGACTATTTCCAATGTTGGGTTTCCAGTTCAAAAATGGATTGTATGCCCAGGGTAATTTCATATTCGTTCAAAATAGTATGCAGTCAGCGGCTTATACAGGGGCTACCGTAGAAGCCGGGTATCGCTTTCCGCAAACCGATCATTTTGCGGGCAATATTTTCTTCTCCCGGTTTCTGTATAAAGACCAGAGCACACTTGTTCAATCAGCTATACGCTCACAAACAGGTGCAAACCTCAGTTTCCTGAATAAGGTGTTAAACCTTAATGGCGGACTTAGCCTGTTGTTTAGTGATAAAACAGATGTGAATACAAGTTTAGGTGTAGATCATTTTTTCATTTTTACAAAAGGTTTGAATGGTGCGGCTATAGCAATAGCACCATCTATTACCGCCAATCTGGGCACACAACAATTCAGCAATACTTATCTCGAAAGAAAAAATGTGCTGGGTATTCCTGTAACACAACAAACTACGGAACGAACAACCCAGTTCAATATATTATCCTATGAAATGTCCGTACCCGTTGTTTTTGTGAAAGGCAAATTCAACATGTCTGTCACACCATCCTATGTTATGCCAACAAACCTGGTAACCGTAGCTGGCCGACCCGATTTATCGGAGAGAGGAAAGAATATGTTTTATGTAACACTCTCAGCAGGAATACGGTTGTGAAACTGAAGAATAATGAATAATGAATGTTGAATTTCCAATAAACTACAATCACAACTTCGACATTGAAAATTGAATATTGAAAATTCATTATTCAAAGAGTCTCTCTGTTTTCCATAGGTTTCCCGCCAGGGAAGAGCCCGGTATTCTTGCCGGGCTTTTTTGTGAATGGTGAATTGTCAATTGTGAATGGTCAATATTAAAACGATTTCATTCACCATTCACAAATGACAATTCACTACCCGCCTATCACCTGCAACAACAATATCCATCCCGATGCTTGTTTTGTCCATACGCGCATGTAGGGGCCAGTGGTGGTTTTACCATAGGTGTAGGCAAGATCTTTAGATGAGGCAATACCGCTATTGACGTATTGAAAATTGTCTGGTACTGTAATGGTTTTTAGTAAATCGCCAATATTTCTAGCGCCCATAGAAGGAGCATGGTTGTTTACACTGAACCAGCTTTGTGCGCCAAGAAAGGGTTGAAAAGCAGCACTGCCTTTTTCTTTTAGGGAGGTATTAAGTTGTTGGTCCAGGGTGGTAATATCTTCTAATGAAAATGTTTTGGCAACCGCTTTTTTCAGATCCAGTTCTGCAACAGTATTTGGAATAGTACGGTCATCGTTATACCTGTTGCCCATATCAGCGAGTACTTTCCATTGTCCATCTTTGTTAATATGCCAGATACTATTGTATTGTCCACGGCCGTTGATGGTATCATTTGCAGATCTGCGTAAGTGATAGGGCCCTGTTGTAAAACCAAAATCGCCCGAAGCGCTGATCACGGCATATTCTGGTCCCCAGTTGAGCTGAGCGGCTCCTCCCGGATTTTTACTGTATAGGGTAAGTCCATTTACCGCATCACCCGCTGGAAATACCACACCATTGCTGTCTAAAAACTGCAGAAATCCTTTTTTAATACCATTAGCAACAGTAAAAGAAGCAAAAGAACGTTCAGCATGAATGAGTGCAGTGATATTATTTTGAGCCTTAAGCGAAAGGGATGAAATGATTAAAAGTGTGCACAACAAGTGTTTCATTCTAAATGTATTTATGCGAAACTATTAAGCTGGATTTTATTATGCATTCAATTTCTATAAGCGGCAGGAAAATAGTCGTATTTTTAAATGAACAATATTAACTGATGCAAAAGATCATTTTTTTACCGGTACTATTGGTTTTGTTGATGGGTCATTTTATGGATGCATCTGCAAGTACATCGGTTATAAAAGATACAATTATTAAAAGCCAGGTTACCCTGCAGCAATTTCCGATAACCAACCTGACTGGTATTACAGATTTAAGCGTAAAGAAAAAGGATCCAAAACTGTATTATGGTAAATGGCAATGGACAAACAACGAACAGGATACATTTACCGTTACTATTCAACCCAACAAAGGACAGTCGGATAAAAATGGTAAAAAAAGCAAATCAGATGTGCTTTGTTATTACAACATAATTAAAAAGGGGAAATTGGTATATAATTCGATGGGTAATGAAGGAAACAATCCCGAACAATCATTTTCTTGTGGATATGCATCAGAAAAAGCCCTGCTGATTGCACCCGAAGAAGCCAGAATACTGAATTTGGATGAATACAATTTTTTTATGTTTCAGTTAGTATCTGATAATAATGATGTTGCCAATCTAAACAAGGGGAGCTTACTTCCTTTTTTTAAAGCTGCGTTTAATAAACAGGTATATCCGTCTGCCAGAACTTTTCCAGTTGATTTAATCATGAAGAAAATTTCAGATAGTTACTAAAAATGAAAGCTGGGTTAATAATTTAGGAAAAAGCTTGTTTCTATATAATAAAACGAGAATGAAGTTTTTCTATTTATATTCTAAAATTTGCTTATTCTTATTTAGCTGCAATTCTGTTTCTGATAAATTAAAATCGGAAGGGCAAATCATAGATTTTAAAATAAAAATTTTCTCCGCACCAAACGAAACGAAAAATGAGCCATTAAGCATTTGTCAGAGAATTTGGTTTATTGATAGCTTCGCAATTGAAGAAATTGTGAGGTTTCAAGTTAAGGATTCGGCAAATACAGTAACTCAAAGTTCGTTTATAGATAGGTACCGTTTTAATGACCTAAGAAACAAGGTAATGATTGAATTTAAATCATTATCGGATACTGCGATTGCTTTAAATCGATTCGAATTTTCTGATACTTTACAAATGGAAGGTGGTTGGGGTTTTTTTGGAAAAAGAAACCTGATGTATGATAGTGTATGGCAATTACCCGACACTATCATTCATCAGGTTAATTACAAACATTTCCGATCGTACCAATTAGCAAATAAAAATTTATATATTAATTACTTATTAAGAAATGATATTCCACAAACAGTTTTTGATATTGACCCACAACTTAGCAAAAAGTTTGGGGGTACTTTGACAATTGTATACATATCTACTCTTAAAAACCAACTCGTTTCTTCAACTGAAGTTGAGTTTATTCCCGAAAAACTTCCGGATACAATTGCCGATGTAATTAAAGTATGGAAAAAGTATTTATAATTTTTTGAAATGACATTTAGTTTTTTAGCATAATGCTGAAACTTATTTTGTTATCTAATAAATGAGAACAGGTTACACACTTGTTGTGTAACCTGTTGCTCTGCTTCTAACATACTGCTTATAAAAAACCCAAACTTGCCAAATTTGTTTTTGTTGGTCAACGACGACCAACAATGGCGACCCTTTTCAGGGGTCCGGCTTACGGGCCGGACCGGTATATTGCTATAGATTCCTGGGTTAAAGGGTTGTCGCTTTTTTACCACCAGCCATCACCGCAATAATCAGTGCTGTGGTAATATATTTTCCTTTCATTTTTTTATTCTTTGTTTGATGATGCAAAAATGCAACGGAAAAAAAGCCTGTTCAACCGCATGTAAATGTGAAAGTTTATGCATGCATGTATTTGCCGGAATCAGTTTTTAACACGCAAAACAACTCATCCCCTTTTCTCGCCGTTTGTCAGTGAATTTGATAAAGCATGTTAAAAAACACATCACATAATTATGTGGTTTTGCGGTGTGAAATTTTGTGGAGGGTTGAGGGAATGCTAACTTTAAAAGAAAGGAGGTAAATTGTCAATTGTGAATGGTCAATATTAAAACGATTTCATTCACCATTCACAATTGACAATTCACCCCCCCTCTCTAACATTATTATGCGATAGTCTGCAAAGCATTCATCTGTTAGCTTTGTAACTGTAAAAAGACCTTATGACCAAATTATTGATTTACGAAGACAACCCCCAGTTACGCGAAGGATTAACGATGCTGATCAACGGGTCTGATGGTTTTGAAGTGCTTTCAGCTTTTAAGAACTGTAACAATGTTGAAGATGAAGTGAGGGCCTTTAAACCAGATGTAATACTGATGGATATAGATATGCCAGGAACCAATGGTATTGAAGGACTAAAAAAAATACGTGAGATTGATACGGATGTAAAAATTCTGATGCTTACCGTATTCGACGACAACAAGAATGTTTTCGATGCCATTAGTAATGGCGCAAATGGCTATGTACTTAAAAAAACACCACCCGCCAGGTTACTGGAATATATTCAGGAAGCTCAAACCGGTGGAGCACCAATGACATCTTCTATCGCCACCCAGGTATTGAAAATGTTCTCTTCACTTAACAACGAAAAAGGACAAGACTACGATCTTTCTGAACGCGAAAAACAGGTTCTGCAATTATTAGTGAATGGGTACAGTTATAAAATGATCGCCGCAGAAATGTTTATCGCCATTGATACCGTTCGCTCGCATATAAAAAAGATTTACGAAAAACTTCATGTAAACAGCAAGAGCGAGGCTGTTGCGAAAGCTTTCAGGAATAAAATTGTGTGAGGGAAGTTGAGGAGTCCGAAGACCGGAGACCGAAAGACTGTGGCTTGGGTGATTGCTACTTGGCTTATACGATTTTTCTTCCCGTCTTCCGGACTCCCGGACTTTCCGACTCTACAACCCATTCACCACTCACCATTCACATCCCCCTCTCATCCTAACCACATTTTTGTGTGATAGTTTGCAGGCTTTTGCGGGTTTATGTTTGTTGCATAATTGGAAACCAATTCCCATTTTACTGTATACAAAAACATTAACAATGACATTAAAAAACAAAACCCTGAAGCTGGCAATCATTGCTTTGTCTGTTATGGCCACTGTTGCAGCCTGCAGCGAAGCTGGAAGCAAGGAAACAGCAACCAAGAAAGAAGATATCACTGAAGTAAGACAAAAAGAAAAAGACGAACTGATAGCAAGAGGAGAATACCTCGTAACCGTTGCCGGATGCAACGATTGTCATTCTCCTAAAGTCATGACACCAATGGGACCAATGCCAGACACCACAAAACTGATGTCAGGATACCCTTCTGAACATGGGATACCAACGCTTACAGAAGCATTGGCAAAAGACCAGCAATGGGTAAAAATGTCGCCCGATGTAACAGCTTTTGCAGGTCCATGGGGTATATCGTTTGGTGCAAACCTTACACCTGATGAAACAACTGGTATTGGTAACTGGACAGAAGAAGTGTTTGTAAAAACCCTTCGTACAGGAAAACACCTGGGTCAGGAAGGCGGTCGCCCGGTGATGCCACCTATGCCTTGGTATAATGTTGCAAAAATGACGGATGAAGATTTAAGTGCTGTTTATAGTTATTTAATGTCTTTGCCCGCTATTAAAAATCCTGTACCTGCACCAATTCCTCCTACTGAAGTAAAAGTGATTAAATAGTTGAAATAAAATGAAAAGAAGTTTACAGCAGACGATGAAACTAACAGGCGTATTACTGGCAATCGTTTTGATGATTACAGGTTGTACAAAAGAATTCGATCCAGGTACTGTGGTAGATCCCGGACCAATAGGCGGCCAGAAAAAGTTGAGCAAGATAAATTACGATGATGGCAGCTACCTGTCTGTGCAGTATAATAATGCCGGACAACCAAGTAAAATAACTACCCTGCAAAAAACAACCAGTGGGGATGATATTACTGTGTATCAACTGGCCTATAATGCCGACAAACTCACAGAAATGTCTGCAAGTGATGGTTCAAAATATAAGTACACCTACACTGGTGGTGATATCACTAAAGTAGAAGTGGTAACAGGAAATAATGTGGTTATTGCTACTTATCAATACACTTATAAAGAAGGTCGCTTATGGCGCACCGATATTTTCAGCAGTTTTGCTGGCCCTATCGGTACCGCTCCCTCGATGCGTTTTGAAGTAGATTATTATGCCAATGGCAATATTAAAACAATGAGTTCCTGGTACAAGGATTACAACACTGGTTCCCTTGAAAAAACCGATGTTTATGAAATGAGCAGTTATGATACTAAAAGGAATACCAGTCTTTTGTTTGAAAACAATCCTTACCTGCCTACATTGATCGCAATGCCTAATAACCCGCTTACCGAAAAACACTACGATAAATTGGGTCAGCAATATGCATCGGTAACGCACACATATACTTATGATAATGATGGCAACCCTTTAAAAAGAACAACGGTAGTAAAAGAAACAGGTCTGCCCGATGAGGTAACTGAAACAACATTTCAGTACTAATTAATTGAATTTCAATATTTTATAAAAATATCCCTGTGTAAACCAACCCCGACCAACTGCGTCGGGGTTCTTTTTTATGTGATTTACAAACCTGCAAAAACATGCATTTCACATGTTTGTGTGGTTGCAAACCGGCATAAACAGGAATACTTTTGCATCGTAACAATAAGGAATATGAAAGCAGCATTCAACAATTTACTCCGCTACTTGCTATGTCTGGCAAGCGTTGTATTGGCTGCCCCCAACCAATCAACCTTATGTACAGCAAACAACGACAAACAAGCAAGTAGCGATTATGCAACGCCGTTTGAACGGCAAAATCCAGTATTTACCCAGGCAAAAGAGCGGGTAAATAGTGAGACTTACATATTGGAAGGCTCAACCAGGTTTGCCATCTGGTAAGTTTTACAGGTTTTCGATATCCGAAAAAAGCCCCCCGACACTTTCGGTATTTTCCCTGATCCCCCAGCTTTTGATTATTTTTGTAGTATGACAGGCAATAGTCTGGCATAGGTTAAAAGACAAAATATGATCAAAACAGGAAATCCCGTAATCAGTATTTACACAGAAATGACTCCTAACCCGGAGACCATGAAGTTTGTTGCGAATAAACTGCTTTACCCGGGAAAAAGCATTGATTTTGCAGAAGAAGCATTGGCTGGTCCCTCACCGCTGGCAAAGGAACTGTTTAGCTTTCCCTTTATCAGAAGCGTATTTATAGCGAGTAATTTCGTTACACTTACCAAAACCGCAGATACCGAAGACTGGCAGGATATTATACCCACCATTAAAGAGTTTTTGAAAGAATACCTTGAAAATGGCGGTGTGGTGGTTAATGAAGAAGAAGTTGCAAAGGTTAAACAGGAAGCATCCAATGCGGTTAGCGCTGATGACGATGATATTGTAAAAAGAGTAAAAGAACTGCTCGAAAACTACGTAAAACCCGCAGTTGAAATGGATGGCGGGGCCATTCAATTTAAAAGCTATAACGATGGGGTGGTTAACCTGATGCTTCAGGGAAGCTGTAGTGGTTGTCCTTCGTCAATGATTACCCTGAAAGCCGGAATCGAAGGCATGATGAAAAGAATGATTCCGGAAGTAAAAGAAGTAGTAGCAGAAGCTGAATAATACTTTGTTTGTTTTTTTTGAAAGCGTTGTACCAATAGGGTACAGCGCTTTTTTTTGCAATCGGTAACAATACAAAAAGCGGGAAACATAGTACAATTAATCGCAAACTTTTAATTACCAAAGCACAACATCATTATATTTGCTTAGAACCCAACCCTGCTAAAACTACCAAATGGAGAAAGAGGCCATCCTGCAGCTCCTGCAGCAAAACTATGCTCAGTTAATTGAACAGGTATCTCAACTCAATGACCGTGCACTGTTATATGCACCCACAGACAAATGGAACGCACTCCAGCAGGTTGACCATCTCATCAAAAGTGTAGCACCCGTTAATAAAGCATTTTCTCTTCCCAATTTCATCCTTGGTTGGCGTTTTGGTTATGCAAACAGACCCTCCCGAACCTACGATGCCCTGGTAGATCGTTATCATATCAAATTACAGGCAGGAGGAAGAGCATCCGCTGCATTTATTCCCGGCCCTGACGTACCCGTATCAGAAAAAGACAGGCTACTGTCGCAGTTGGATGCGGAAGTTCGTCAGCTTATTAAGAAAACCAGCAGGTATAAAGAATTCTCCTTAGATAAATACATCCTGCCACACCCTTTATTGGGTATGATTACCCTGCGTGAAATGATCTATTTCACTGCATACCACGCTTCGCACCATGGCAAGAGTATCGAACATGGACTCGTATCGCTTGTTTAATCAGGCATCCCAGATACCCTGTTTTCAATAAAAACAGTATTTTAGACGTTATCCTTACAAAATCTGTTAAAAGAAAGGAAAGGCAACCTAAATGGTATGCTGTTTGTAATATTGCCTATAATGAAACTGAAGCTCACGATATTGATGGTTTTGTTCGCGACTTCGCTGATAGCGCAAAGGACAACATTTTATGTGGCGGATACCAAGGCAGACTGCTACGGAATCAGCAATAAGCCTTGTTTACAGGTAAAGGAAAAACCAGGCGAACCCTATGCACTGTTTTATTCAGGGATCGAGGGATTTACATACGAAGAAGGATATAACTACAAACTGGAAATAATGAGGGTGAAAAGAGATAACCCACCCGCTGACGGTTCGGCATATGCTTATTACCTTATAAAAGTGCTTTCCAAAGAAAGGTCGAAAACCTATGTACAAAGAACCATTCCAATTCCAGACCAGGTTTCCTTGCCATTGGCAAGAATCAGCCGAAACGGGAAAATGGAACAGGTGAATGGTAGTAATATACCCGATATACAATTTGATAGAAAAACAGGCAGGATATCCGGAAAAGCAATCTGTAACCGTTATTTCGGGAAAGTAATCATCGACAATGGAAAGATGGCTATTTCCGGGGTGGCATCTACAGAAATGGCCTGCCTCGACATGCAAATGGAATCACTTTACTTAAAACATCTTTCCGCAGTTAACCGCTACCAGTTTAACAGCGGCATCCTTCAATTATATAAAGATCAGGAACTGCTTTTGCAATTTACCATTCCGGAAAACTAACACCATCATTACGGATACCATCCTTATTTGCAATTGAATCTGTATTTTGCTGCATCATGATGAGTTTCCAGGAATTGTTGCAACAGTTTACCAACGGCATTCAGCAAACAGGCCCACTTGAATTTATTGCAGTAATAGCAGGTATAGCCAGCGTATGGTTTAGCAGAAAAGAACATATACTTGTTTACCCCATCGGACTCATCAATACCCTGATCTATATTTACCTGAGTATTAAAGGACAACTTTTCGGAGAAGCCAGCGTTAATTTTTATTATTCGGTAATGAGTATTTATGGATGGATACTTTGGACAAGAAAAGATACACAGACAAAAGCATTCGTATTACATATAACCAATAGCACGAAGAAAGAATGGGCACAACAGCTATTGTTCTTTGGTGCTTTTTATGTACTGATTTTTGTTCTTTTAAGCTGGTTAAAGAAAGGTTTTGCTCCAGAAGCTATTCCCTGGGCCGATGCATTCGCAAGCGCTTCCGCATATACAGGCATGTGGTTGATGGCAAGAAAAAAAACAGAAAGCTGGATATGGTGGATCGCAACAAATATGGCTTCTATTCCGTTGTATTTTGTGAAAGGGTATGTTTTTACAAGCGTTCAGTTTCTTGTTCTATTAATTCTGGCTATTGCAGGACTAATAGAATGGAAAAAAAGAGCTAGGGATAAATAAGATATTCTGGGCCTCAGTGGCAATTAATTTGCCACAGAAGACACTGAATACCACTGAAAGAGAAACATGATTCATAAGATCGTCATATTAGGTCCGGAGTCTACAGGTAAGAGTACGTTGTGTGAATTATTGGCACAGCATTATAATACTTTGTGGTGCCCGGAATTTGCGAGGGAGTATTTAACGACTCATGGAATGGATTACGATTTCGATGATCTGTTGTCGATTGCCAAAGGCCAGTTGGCATTGGAGAAAGAATATGAGAACATGGTCAATAGTCAATGGTCCATAGCAGAAGGATCAAATCCGGGAGAAGCAAAACGATGGGTTAATGTAAAAACACTTCGCTCACAAAATCATCCACCGCTTTTGTTTGTTGATACTGATATGTATGTGATGAAAGTTTGGTGTGAATACGTTTTTCAAAAATGCCATCATTTTATCCTCAATGAAATAATTCAGCAAACCACTAACTTCTACCTGCTCTGTAAACCCGATTTACCCTGGGCAGAAGATGTGCTTCGTGAATACCCTGATGAAAAACCACGTCTGGAATTATACCAGATATACCGCGATATTATGATCAATCAAAAAGTACCCTGGGTCGAAATTTCTGGTGATTATGATGCTCGTTTGGAAAAAGCAATATCAGCTATCGACAAATTTATCGGGGCTCAATAACTATTTTATTTTAGCAAGGATTGCAGTTCCGCATCATCTTCAATATTCTGCATTTGCTTTAGTATCTGTGGATAGCGCCAGGCAACACGGCGACTCATTGGTTTAGGTAAAAACTTTTTCGGATTAGGAAGACTCGCTACGATCATGGCAGCTTCTGCGCGGGATAATTTTTCGGCTGGTTTGTTGAAATATTTTCGTGAAGCTGCTTCTACGCCAAATAATCCAGGACCCATTTCAATTACATTGAGGTAAACTTCCAGTATCCTTTGCTTACCCCAGATCCATTCAATCATTTTCGTGAAATAGAGTTCCGGCACTTTTCGAATATACTTTGTAATGCCACCTGCCTGCCATAGAAAAACATTCTTGGCTGTTTGTTGTGAAATAGTACTTGCACCACCACCTAATGGGATCTTCGTTTTCTTACCTTTTTTCTTTGGCTTCATGCTTCTTTCGATCGCATCCCAATCGAAGCCGCTATGATCAGGAAAGGTTTGATCCTCACTTGCTATTACTGCGAGTTTAATATTATACGGAAGCTTATTCCAGGAGATATAATCACGCTTCAACCCATAACTGAAACTATTGGATAATTGCGTAATGGTAATAGGCGGCATAACCCACCTGCAAATGATGATATAGGCCAGCGATGTTAGAAACATCCAAAGGGCTGATCGCCATATAAAACGCCAGATTCTTTTTCCCAGGGGTCTTTTTTGTGCCATTATACAACAAGATACTGCTTAACCCTATTGGGTGGAAATGATCTGCATAGAATATTTTCTTCTTATGCGGATATATGATTTGTATTTGAGCGATTGAAGATGCCCGATTACAAATACACCTGCTGCAATGCCTATATTCCTTAAGTTATTACTTGCAAAAAGGGGTTCGCCATTTTCAAGACTATTAAACAGGTTTAGAAAAACATAACCAGCGCTACCCAATTTTAATAATGAACCATTCGTAAAAATGCCACTCTTAAATTTGTTTCCGGGCATTCCGATGATCTCTGAAATATGAATACCCATTACGCCAAACCAGGAAGTATCTATTGTAGGAAAACCAAACTGGTTAGGTATTTGCCGGGTAATAAAACAATTCACAAAAATGGAATCCTTATCAATACGTTTGATTTTTCCATCGAGCCATTGTGTGGTAACGTATTGAAACCGGATAAAATTATCTTTTGTCCAACTCTGTATATTTTGGTTCTTTTTCTTAAATACTAAAATACCGGATTGTGCCTGACTATGGGTGCAGGTAAATGCAAGTATAAAAAGCAGTAGTAGTGCCGGCCTCATGGAACTGAAAGATAAAAAGGAAATATATCTTTTTCTTTAATCCTTTGTTAAACCTATTTAAACAGGGCAAGTACACCCCAGCATAAGGCAATGCCAAATCCTATAAGTATAAGTCCGGAAAGTTTATTAATAAAATGCAGGTTTTTGGCATTTAGTCTGGAACGAAGTTTTCCTGCAAGTACTACTTTTAAAATATCAGAAAGCAGTACAAAAACAAGACAGGTAGTAAATACAATAAAACGGTATTCTCCGGGATGGGTGGCAGTTTGTGAATCGGCCATAATTAAGGTTGTCCAGGCGAACCAGAAAAGAAACACACCCGGGTTAAGCATATTCATAAAGTAGCCCGACAGAAAAATTGCTGCATAATCTCTTTTGCGGAAGTTTTTTGTGATGAGTTTATTTTCTTCATCAACCGGCACTTTTTTAAAGAACAGGGTATAAATGCCGATCGCAACGAGAAAGATGCTACCCGCTATTGCAATGGTGTTCTTATATTCAAGTGCTATATTAAACAGGGAAGTAAAAAAATTACACACTAAAACCAAGGTAATATCGCTGGCAGATACACCAGCAACAAAAATATACCCGGCCTTGTGTCCATTATTGATACTTTGCTTGATGATGGCAAAGATGACGGGTCCTACAGAAATACTGAGAATAACACCCAGTATTAATCCTTTTATCAATGGAGCTAGCATTCAGTGGTCATTGGGTTATACACCAAAATAAGCGGATAATTTTGAAAAACCTTTTATCTGTGATTAACGGAAGAAATTAATGCAGAATTTTTGCTGAAATAATCATGTCAAGTCCAGGGAAATGATCATCCAGATAAGTATTTCCATACAGATAAATAGAATCCTGGATAGCTGCAATGGTTTTACCATATTTGCCGTTAAGGCGCGACAATACCTCCATTCCCTTTATCACTTTTCCAATGGGGGTATAACCTTTAACCCCCTCTCTAATGGTAGTATCCAGTTCAGGGTTGTCTTTCATATTGATGAAAAGCTGGGTGGTCCTGCTATTGGCTTTACCCCGCACAAATGCTACAATACCTTTTTTGTGAAGTTGTAAAACCGGTTCATCCTTTAATTTTTTGGTGTCCCAAAAAACATTCTGCTCAATATCATCTGCTATACCAAACTGAACCAGGTAATTAGGTTCAACCCTGAAGAATGCTGTTGAGTTATAATAACCTGTTATAACAAGTTGGTAGAGGCGATCAACGCCTATTGGCGACCATCTTCTATAAGCTTCCAGGATAAAATCGCCCTTGGTGGTTTTAAACAATACCTGAAAACTTTCAGGTGCTTTTCTTTTCAGGATACTGATATTGGGTTCTTGTGCCGACGCAGTAACAGACACTATTAATAAAAGAAGGAAAATATATTTCATTAGGATACCAATTCTTTTTTTAAGAAAAGCTGCCAGTCTTCCAGCATTTTACCTTTTAATACCCTAGGAAATTTATGCTGCCCGCCCACTTTTCCTTTTGAACGCATAAACTCCATAAACTGTTCTTCCGACAATACGTCGAGGAAAACCTCTTTTAGTGCGCTTTTTCTCTCCACAGCATAATCGTCGTTCAGTTCTTTTAATTTATCATCAATCAACTGAATCAATCTCTTTTTATCTACCTGGTCGTTGCAGGCAACATACCAGTGATGCGCAAAAAAGCTATCGTAAGGTACGCCCGCTACGGTAAACTCTGGAATACAGATATTCAATTGTTCGCTGGCCAGTTGAATAGCTTTATTCATATTGTCTACACTCAGGTGCTCACCTACCAGACTTAAAAAATGTTTTGTTCGGCCGGTAATAATGATTTCGCATTTCTCTTTATCTACAAAACGAACCGTATCACCAATTAAATAACGCCAAGCACCAGCTGCAGTGCTGATTAGTAATGCATAGTCTTTGCCCTCTTCTACTTCATGTATCATTAATGCTTCCGGGTCTTTTACCATTTCGCCGTTAGCATCAAAGTTTTTATCATCGAAGGGAACGAACTCCATAAATATATGTTCACCCGTAACCAAACGCATGCCCTTACCAAACTGACGATCCTGGTAGGCGATAAAACCTTCACTGGCCAGATAGGTTTCTATATAGGTAATAGGTTTACCCAATAATTTTTCAAACCCCTTTTTATAAGGTTCGAAGCTTACACCGCCGTGTACAAAAAAGGCCAGGTTAGGCCACATTTCATGGATATTATTAAGCTTATAGCGCTCAATAACCATTTCCATACACATCTGTATCCAGGCAGGTACACCTACCACAAATCCGATATCCCATTCAGGTGCTTTGTCAACAATCTCTTCAAGTTTTTTGTTCCAGTCTTTTTGCTTGGCAATTTTTTTGCCCGGTTTATAAAAAGGCTGAAACCAGAAAGGCGCTTTTTTCTGCGTAATACCACTTAAGTCTCCGGCATAATAACCTGGACCTTCTTTCTGTAAATCAGTACTTCCACCAAGGGTTAACCAACCTTTACTGATAGAACTATAGGGAATGTTTTCATAATTCCTCAGACTAAGCAATTGCTTAATCATCACAATTTTATTACCACTCAGGAGATCGTTGGTAACGGGAATATATTTACTGGCAGCTTCACTGGTTCCGCTGCTCAGTGCGTAATAGCGGATTTTACCGGGCCAGCAGATATCAGGAATACCTTCGAGGGTTTTATGCCACCACTCTTTGTGAATGGTATTATAATTATAGGTAGGAACCAATTCCTGAAATTTTTTGCCTGGATGTTTTGAAAGCAGGATCTCATCGAATCGAAATTGCTGACCAAAAGCAGTAAACCTTGCTTTTCTCAATAATTTTTTTAACACCTTGATTTGTTGCCTGCGTGGATTGTTTTGGGGAAGCCTTAATGCTTTTAAAATACGGTTAGGCAATTTAATATCAAGGATAGACATCGTTAGACTCGGGTTAATTGAATATACAAAATTACACTAAAACAGCTAAAACAATGGTATCGGTTGATAAAAGGTAGGGCTATTGTTGGACAATGAATAGCAGGAGAAATAATCTTTTAAGCCACAGATTTACAGATTAGCCATAGTAATCAGTGAATCTGTGGCTTAAAATTGCTTTTCAATAAAAAAACGGCTATTTGTTAAAGGGTAAGGCCCTTGAAACCGCAAACAAGAAACGGAAAAATACATTTTTCGATCCTTCCATCGCTGGTATGATCTCTTCTAAAGCATAATCGGGAACATACACCAGCACCTGCGACAACTGCTGTTGACTGATTACAGATGCCAGTCCAGATATCAGATCAACTTTTCTACCATCTTGCTCTAATACCAATGCAGTTTGTTTAAGGATATCGCTATGCCCCTTTTCTGTTAACACGTTAATGATCTGCTCACAACCAAACTGTCCGGCCATCATACATGCTGTACCTGGCTTATTTAATAAAGTGAGCATGTTATCCTTCGGCAATAACCATTGTTTTATCAGACTTAATCCCTGAACGAAAAATATAAAGGGTATAAGTAACCACCCAGCTTTATAATGCTTATGTACAAACTGTCGCATAGCCTTATAAAACAACGCATGTTGTTTGCCTGATCTGTTCCGGGAGCTTTGTCCTTTATAATGAATAATGGAAACTTCGCCCAAATAATAAATATCATATCCCAGCTTACTTATACGAAGTGAAAGATCAATGTCTTCTCCATACATAAAAAAAACCGGATCGAAGCCCTGCATCGATTCAAGCAAGGCTTTCCTGACCATCATAAAAGCCCCAGCCAACACATCGATACGGTGGTTTTCATTTTTTGAAAGTTGTCCGAGTGCATAGTTATTAAACAACCCAGATGCCGGAAAAAGGGAGGCCATACCGGTAACTTTAAAAAAGGTATTTGAAAGAGAAGGTTTGGCTCTTTTGCTTTCCGGTAAAAAATTTCCAAAGCCATTGATCATTTTTACGCCTACTGCCCCGGTTTGCTGGTGATTATTAAGGAAGCTGACACAATAGGCAATGGTATTTTCAGGAACCAGTGTATCCGGGTTCAGGAAAAGAATATAATTACCCTTTGCCTTACTCAACCCCAGGTTACAGGCCCTGCCAAATCCGATATTGTTTTCTGCTTGCAAAAAATGAACATCCGGAAAAAGGGGGGCCAACTTTGTAATACTATCGTCGGGTGAGGCATTGTCGACCACGATGATTTCGCCATTGAGCTGTTGCATGGCATTTTTTACCGTAATCAGGCATTGTTCCAGAAAATCGGGTACACAATAGTTTACTATAATAACGCTGAGTTCCAAATACTGCTTTTCACTGCAATAATAAGCAGGTTTAACGACCTTCTTAATTGCTTATTTCTTATTCCTAATTCTATATTCTTCTGCCGGTTTGTTACTTTTGCGGATATGTTGAAACAAACGCTCATCAAAGCTACCGAGGCCGGAGCTGCGGAATTACAACGCTTTTTTAATGGCCAGTTTAAAATAAGTAATAAAGAAGGGGTTAATAACCTGGTAACAGAGGCAGACCATGCGGCTGAAAAAGCCATCTTCGAAGTAATCAGACAAGATTATCCAGATCATTTTATTTTAAGTGAAGAAACAGGAGAAATTGTGCAAGACTCGGCCTATAAATGGATCATTGATCCCATTGACGGCACTGTAAATTTTGCCAATGGTATTCCCATTTGTTGCGTAAGTATTGGTATTGAGCAGAATGGGGAAATGATACTTGGTGCAGTATATAATCCATTTATCAATGAGTTTTTCTTTGCCCAGAAAGGATTTGGCGCCACGCTGAATGATAAAAAAATTCATGTAAGCGAAAAAACGCAGGTCATCAAAAGCTGTCTGGTAACCGGTTTTCCGTATACCTATCTTGATATGGAAAATGGTCCGCTGCAGGTATTCGAAAAGCTTATTCGTAAAGGTGTACCAGTGAGAAGACTGGGAAGTGCTGCTATTGATCTGTGTTGGGTAGCAGCCGGTAGGTTTGATGGGTTTTATGAACACAAACTACAGGCATGGGATAGTGCAGCCGGATTTTTAATCGTAGAAGAAGCAGGAGGTAAAGTAACCGATTTCAAAGGCAATCATTACTCCCCCTATCAGCCACATATTATTGCCACCAACGGAAAAATACACGACGAGCTGGTAGCGATAGTAAATGGAGCACCTGTAACAGAAGAGTAAATAAACAGCGTAATATCCAATAACGAATTTCCAATTTCGAAATTGGTTATTGAACTTTCAATATTTTTTTATGAGTGAAGTTAGAACTGAAGTATCTGATCTGGGTGAGTTTGGTTTGATTGATCATCTTACCCGAAATTTTGAAATACACAATGCATCTACCGTATTAGGCGTAGGTGATGATGCAGCGGTGATTGATCATTTTGGAAAGCAAACTGTAGTTACAACCGATCTATTGCTGGAAGGGGTGCATTTCGATTTGATGTATACACCCCTGAAACACCTGGGTTATAAAGCCGTGATGGTAAACCTGAGTGATATCTATGCCATGAATGCTACTCCTACTCAGATTACCGTGAGTATTGGCATGAGCAATAGGTTTAGTGTGGAAGCCATGACAGAGTTATATGAAGGTATTCATATCGCCTGCGAAAAACATGGAGTTGATCTGGTAGGAGGTGATACATCTACTTCACAAAAAGGATTGATCATATCGGTAACAGCCATAGGCGAAGTAGCACCTGATAAGTTTGTAAAAAGGAGTACTGCATCAAAGGGAGACCTTATTTGTGTGAGTGGTGACTTAGGCGGTGCCTATTTAGGTTTAACCTTAATGGAAAGGGAAAAGAAAATTTATCTCGAGAATCCACAGATTCAACCAGACCTCGAAAACGAAAGTTATATCGTCGGCAGATTATTGAAACCAGAAGCAAGAAAAGATATCATCAATTTTTTCGAAACCAATAATATTACACCTACTGCAATGATGGATGTAAGCGATGGTATCAGCAGTGAAGTGCTGCACCTTTGTAAGCAAAGCAACCTTGGTTGCCGTATTTATGAAGAAAAACTACCCATTTCGGAACATAGCCGCAAAGCTGCATTCAAATTTGGATTAGATCCAACCGTTTGTGCACTGAATGGTGGGGAAGATTATGAACTCATCTTTACCTTGAAGCAGGAGGATCACGAAAAAATTACCTTAAATGAAGAGATCAGTGTGATCGGATATATGACCGAATTGGAAGAAGGTTGTAAATTACTGACCAAAGGAGGCAATACCTTTAATATTACCGCACAAGGCTGGAATGCATTTCAGCAATAAATAAATATGAAGACAGTCCGCATCACGCTATTTTTTCTTGCATTGATCATCGGACTATCTGCTAAGGTGGAGGGACAATACATTCCACCACCACTTCCTAAAATGGCGGCTAAGCCATTGGTAGAAGATATAGTGTTGCTGAAAAAAATACTGGAAGCCAATCACCCAAGTCTTTATTGGTACACACCCAAAGACAGCATCGATTACTATTTTAATGAAACCATTGCGGGCATCACCGATTCGCTGAATGAAGTGGAGTATAAAAACCGTGTGTCTAAACTTATTGCACATATCAGGTGCGGGCATACCACCGTTCGATTCTCAAAAGCCTATGGTAAAGTGGCGAATATGTACCGCTTTCCTCAATTCCCCCTTTCTTTAAAAGCATGGGATGATAGTCTGGTAGTATTGGGTAGTGCCTACCGAAACGATAGCATATTTAAAAGAGGTACTATCGTAACAGCGATTAATCAGCGTAAACCCGCAGCACTACTTGATACCATTTATCAATATATCAGTACCGATGGCTATGGGGTAAACCATAAAAGTCAGATTATAAGCAGCAATTTTCCAGGCTGGTATAAAACCATATTGGGTGATGCTGATTCAATATATAACATTCGTTATATCGACTCAACAGGTATCGAAAAAGAAACTACGATAAAAGCCTATCGTCCGGTAATAGATACAGGAAGAAAAAGGTCAACAGTCCGGGCTCCTGAGTTAACCAGAAGGGAGTTGAGAAAACTAAGCCTGCTGAATAAGCGAACGATGATTATTGATACTGCAACAAGTACGGCTTTTATTCGGCTTACCACATTTACCGGAGGAAGACTGAGAAGCTTTTTCAGGAAGTCTTTCAAAACACTTGCAAAACTATCTATACAAAACCTGGTAATTGATTTACGTGAGAATGGAGGAGGTAACGTAAGTAACAGCATTAAATTAACCCAGTATTTGGTTGATAAGCCATTTAAAATAGGCGATACAGTCGCGGCCATCAACCGAAAGTTTACCTATGGTAAGTATATAAAACCTAAACTAATTTATTGGTTTGCCATGAATTTCGGAGCAAAGAAAGAAGCAGATGGAAAAATTCATTACCGCCGTTATGAGCGACATTATTATTCGCCAATCAACAAACATCATTTTAATGGCAAACTGTATTTAATACAAGGTGGGTATACATTCTCAGCGGCAACGATGTTTATATCCCAATTACAGGGCCAGGCCAATGTAAAAGTTGTGGGCGAGGAAACAGGTGGCGGTTACTATGGAAATTCAGCCATGCATATCCCCAAAATCACTTTACCTAATTCCGGTATAGTAGTGAGTTTGCCGATGTATAGACTGGTAATGGATAAAGAACGCCCCAAAGGTTATGGTATTATGCCCGATATTTTCATTAAACCATCTTCTCAGGCTATTAAAGAAGGGTATGATATAAAGATTGCCGAAGTGCGTAAGATGATTGGAAGCGGAAATGATAAAAACTAATTGTCTCACTCACTTTCTATCCGACAGATTTCGTCCGTATTTTACATATTATAATAAAATGTAAATTTTACTAACTAATTCTCCTTCCTGTTTTATATTCACTGTAAATAAGGGCAAGCACTTTACACTTAATACACAACCAATATTTATGAAGCAGAGGTATTTTTTGTACCTGCTCACGATGGTAGGTTTAACTTTTGTATGCAGCAGCTATATTAATAAAACTGGATCAGCACAGAAAGCTGGTGAAACAGCCGACTATATTAAAAGTATAGACAGCCTGTTAAAAACCAGTTTACCCAGACCATTTAATGGCGTTGTTTTGATTACAAAAAATGGCAAACAGTTATATAAAAAAGCTGTTGGTTATGCTGATTTTTCTAAAAAAACGCCCCTTACATTAAGGGATAATTTTAGGATACAATCGAACAGCAAACAGATTACTGCGGTATTGGTATTAAAGGAAATTGAAAAGGGAAGTATAAAATTAGACCAGCCCATCAGGCAATATTTGCCCGATCTGAAACAGAGTTGGGCAGATACTGTTACGGTGCACCAGTTATTGAATATGTCGGCTGGTTTGGTGCATCTCGAAAAACCATTGTCTTTTAAACCCGGTACCGGTTTCCATTATAGTAACCCAGCCTATGGCTTATTGGGACTGCTGATTGAAAAAACAACAGGGAAAACATATATCGAAGCAGCAAATAGTTTGTTCAAAGAACTGGGAATGCTGAATACCTTTTGTTATGAAATGGAAAAGTCCAATAAGGGACTGGTAAACGGATATTGGCGTACCAATGATTCACTAGAATTGGTGGATTTTAAAAGCATGAACTTCACAAATGAATCCTGGGCCAATTTTATTCCGGCTGGTGGAATAATTTCCAATGCCCTGGATCTGAATACCTGGGATACCAAACTGCATTCAGGAAAAATACTGCAGCCTGGGTCTTATACAACTATGGTGAACTCTGGAATAGTAGATGAAGACTATACATTCAGTGCGCAAAAATCGAATTATGGTTATGGCGTAAATATAAATGAAGGATCACCGCATAAATATATTGGTCATGCAGGCAGGGGAATAGGCTTTGTAAGTCTGAAAATTTATGTGCCGGCTAAGGATTTAGACATCATTATTCTCGAGAATGTTTACAACCAGGATGTAAGTATTGTCTATCATTTCGAAAAGAGTATCAGACAAATAGTAATGAATAGTAGTCTGGTGAAATAAGAAATGATGGATTCTTTTATTCATTTCAATCTGCAAGTCAAACCCTGACCATGGTCTGCATTGTTGAAATCCAATAAAGTATTCAGGGATAATAGACTTTGAAAAAAAATTATTTCAATAAAACAATTTTAAAAAATAAAGGTCGTTTTTGAGATGCGCTGCAACCAAGTAATCCCGCACCATCACAATTACATTCCCAGTGAAACATAAATTATACGGACTTGATCACTTAAGGGCCCTGGCCATTATTTTAGTTTTCTTTTTTCATTATTTCATCATCAGCGGTGGAGAGCCAGCATGGCTTCCGGATATTGCGTCTTTCGGATGGACGGGTGTTGATCTGTTTTTTGTATTGAGCGGATTTTTAATTTCGGCCCAACTATTTGAACAAATAAAACAGGGAGAGCTGGTTTCATTCAGAAAGTTCTTTTTAAAACGTTTTTTCAGGATTGTACCAGCATTTCTGGTTACCGTAGCACTTTACTTTTGTTTCCCCTTTTTCAGGGAAAAAGAAGCACTTCCACCGTTATGGAAATTCCTGACTTTCACACAGAATTTAGGATTAAATCTAAAGGACTACGGCACTTTTTCTCATTGCTGGTCGCTCTGTGTAGAGGAACATTTCTACCTCTTCCTTCCACTTATTTTAATAGCCATTCAAAAGGGCAAAGGGATCAAAAATGCATATTGGCTATTAATAGGTGTATTTCTGGCAGGATTTGCAATAAGAATCTACAGCTTTAACCAGTTGTATTTACCTAATATATCGGATAAGAACAATTGGCTTTATTGGTATAAGTTTATTTACTACCCAACCTATAATCGTTTAGATGGATTACTAATTGGAGTAGTGATTGCGTCGATATATGTATTTAAATCAATCTGGTGGCAAAATATAGCTAAGTATGGGAATCTGCTGATCGTATTGGGCTTGATTACTTTAACAGGCGCCTATTTTTTATGCGAAGACCAACAAACATATGATGCATCTGTTTTTGGATTTCCGGTTATTGCAATTGGATTTGGATTGATGGTATCAGGAGCGATTAGCCCTGCAAGTTTCTTGTATAAATGGAACTCAAAGCTTACAACATTTATAGCAACCATTTCTTATGCTATTTATCTAACACATAAAGGTGTTATTCACTCAACACAGCAGATTTTGTCTGAGTATAACCTCAACAGTAACATCGTACTGTTAATTTGTATCATCACCTGTATTGCTTTTGCCTATCTATTGCATCTTGTTGTAGAAAAACCGTTTATGAAACTGCGGGATAAAATTGTAAGTCGATGATTCCAAAAAGTACAAGACAGTAAAACTTCCTTAATCCTTATTGTTGTACAAGGAAAGGCAAATTTTTGAAAAGTGATGTGCAGAGATTAGGAAGATGATTGGAAATTCAAATAATTTATAATATTTTACTTCCAATATTTACTAAATGAATCAGTACTTACCGAAACTATGCATTTTGTTAATGATCATTAACTTAAGTAGTTGTACAAACAACAGCAGAAAATCCTATCCACCAAAATTTGGCGATAATGGTAAAGTTGTGGATAGTATTAAGATTGCGTATAAAGCAGAAGGTATAGAATTTGAAAATTTGGAAAAAACGGATTTAACTGATACTTCATTAACAATTTGTCTGATCAATTGTAAAAAACAAATTTCAAATAACTTCGACTCATCATTGATTGAATTAAAGGCTATTGCTTCTAATATCCGAAGATCTCTGGCAAATGATAGTGCTTATAAATCATATCGAATTGTTTTTGTTAATCGGGAAAAAGGAATAGTTACAACAGAGTTTTTTTCCTATGAAGCAGATATACCATTGAGTGATTTAAAGGATTAACTAAAGCTATTATAACCTTTTTTGATAAATAATATCTCAGTTAAAAAATATGACGATGAAAGTTGTTTGCGGATTTGGTCACGCGCTAATTGGTTTAGATACAATACTGATGTAATAAATATTGACATAGTCGAAAACTAAAACCTAAATTAGCATTTACTGTCCCCCACTCATCCACCACTTTCTAAACCGAAAAAGTCTCTGTTAACCCCATCTTCAATCATAATATCTTTTTCAATTCTTTCAGTTCTGTGAGAGTGATACTTTGAAATATAGAACCTACTAATACTAGGTAAAATAGTTATAGAACAAAATAAAGTCTGTTTGCGTTTCCGTACATTTTAGTGTATAATTGAGAAATTTTGGATAATCTGTGATAAAAAAAGTATTACACTCAATACTAACTTACATAATTGCGTTTGTGTGGCTTATCAATGGACTTTTTTGTAAAGTGTTAAATCTTGTGCCAAGACATGAACAAATTGTTGCAAGAATTTTAGGAAGTAAGTATTCTAAGCAGCTCACGATAATCATAGGTATTGCTGAAATTTTAATTGCAGGCATTGTTTTGATTAAGCTTAAAACAAAGATGAATGCTGTGATGCAGATGCTTATTATAGCAAGTATGAACATAGTTGAATTTATTGTAGCTCCCGACTTACTGCTTTGGGGTAGAGCTAATATAATTTTAGCTTTTATGCTTATTTCGTTAATTTATTACAATGAATTTGTGCTGGAGAAACAAATAAGTTCAAAAAATCAGCTATGACTTTTTTAAAGAACCATCCTTTTGCAGTAGAGGCATTTTTCAATAGCTCATTAGTACTAACATTTGCTGTACCTAAAGACCAACTTCAGCGGCTCATCCCGGCATGTGTTGAATTGGATATCTTTGAGGATAAATGGGCTTTTATAGCAGTGGCGATGGTGCAAACATCCGGCCTAAGACCCAAGGGCTTTCCTAAACAATTTGGTAATGATTTCTTTTTGATCGGGTATCGAATTTTTGTTCGCTACCTGACTAATGCTGGTAAGCGAGTAAGAGGATTATATATTTTAAAATCCGAAACAGATAAGAAGAAAATGGAGATTTTGGGGAATATTTTTACCCATTATAATTATCAGACTACCGATATACAAAAAACAGAAGAAGGTATTTACAGGACTATTAAATCAAACCAGTCAAAGTTTCAGGTTACAATTGTTCAAGATGGAAGTACAGTTCAAATACCAGAGTACTCACCATTTCATGATTGGAAAGATGCTCGCAAATTTGCTGGTCCATTGCCCTTTACATTTGTGTATGATAATGTTACTCGAAATGTTTTAATTGTTGAAGGTGTGCGTCAAAACTGGGATCCAGTACCGATAAAAATTGAAAATTATAAATTCTCCTTTTTTGATCAATTAAATCTAAAGGATCCGATACTTGCAAATGCTTTTGAAATTAAAAATGTTGCATATCACTGGAAAAAAGGGAGAATCGAAAAATGGCAATCATGAGAAAACCATTTCAGGGTGTTTCAAATATTATTTTTTTCAATTGGCATTTTTACCTTTTGGGTGTTGTCGTACTCTCGTTGATAATCCTGATAAATTATCTTTTTCCAAACCAGAATTACAGTTTGTTATTAACGATAATATTAATTGCCCTTGCACCGCTATTGGTTTCGCTATTGGTTTCATTTTATATTTATGATTTATCGGATCTATACCAGTTAAATTGGTTGGAAGATCTAAATGGTAAAAAAACTTTGAGTGTTAATGCGGGATTCGACGAAACAAGCCAAATAATTATCAGTAAATACCCACTTACCGCATTAACCGTTTGTGATTTCTATGATCCACATAAACATACTGAGGTGTCTATAAGGCGAGCACGAAAACGCTACCCACCTTATCCTTCAACAATTCAGGTTTCTACAACAATGCTTCCATTTCCAAACAACAATTTTGCATTGTCATTTGCCATTTTATCAGCTCACGAAATACGCAACAATAAAGAAAGGGTGCAGTTTTTCCTTGAGTTAAGCAGGGTAACCAGCGGACAAATATTTGTAACTGAACATTTACGGAATATACCTAATTTTCTGGCGTATACTATCGGCTTTTTTCATTTCTATTCAAGAAAAACTTGGATAAATACATTTGAAAAGGCCAACTTGAAAGTAATCAGGGAAATAAAGTCAACCCCATTTGTCACTACCTTTATTTTAGACAAACATGGAGATCCATCTTAAAATAATTGGAGTTTTATTGATTGCATTGGCAGGACTACATATTTACTTTCCAAAATACTTTCAATGGAAAGAAGACTTGAAGTCTTTGAGTTTGATAAACAGGCAGATGATGAAGGGTCATACCTTTTTTATAGCACTTATAGTATTTTTAATCGGCCTACTCAGTTTGATTGCTTCATCGGATCTTGTTCAAACAAATTTGGGCAAAACAGTATCTATCGGTTTGGGGCTCTTCTGGTTTATGCGCTTATACTTTCAACTTTTTGTTTATTCCCCTAAACTTTGGAAGGGGAAACGATTTGAAACGATCGTACATATTTGCTTCTTGTTGCTTTGGATATACTTAAGTAGTGTTTATTTATTGATAGGTTTTCAATATTAATTGATTCCAGGCTCTTTTGTCAAGCACTAAATCGGTTTGTGCTACCAATAAAGCGGAAAGTATACTAGTTTTTTGAAAAAATCCAACATTTTCGAAAAGCCTATCCTCTCACTCATCCACCACTTTCAAAACCTCAAGTGTCTCTGTTAATCCCACCATCGCAACATTATATCCCTTTTCAATTCTTCCGGTTCTGTGAGATAAACCCATAACCTGTGCAGGGTATAAACTACACATACGCAATGATTCATCCATTGGTATCTGTGCTTTGTGTACCAGGTTTCGGACACAGGCGGCCATATTTAATGCAGAGCCACTAAGCGTTCCATTAGACTCATACTTATCACCATTGAGTTTGTGTGGATAAGCACCGCTGGTGGTACCGGTTACTGCATCGGTAATAGCAAACAGTCTTTCTTTCATTTGTTTCTTGGCAATACGTATGGCTGCGAAGTCTACATGATAACCATCGGGCACTATGCTACACATCACCGTTTCATGATCGAATATTGCACCAACCAATCCGGGTTCCCGATGTTGCAACGCACTCATGGCATTAAAAAGATGCGTGGCAGTAGGAATACCATTGTTAAATGCATCAATACCTTGTTGATAGGTGGCATTGCTATGTCCCGCAGAAATTACTACACCGTAGGATCTGATCAGGTTTACGATTTCGGAGGAACAAATTTCCGGAGCCAGGGTAATCATCGTAATAATACCTTTTCCATAATCCAGTAATGATTTTACCTGTTCTACAGTAGGTACATGAATAAATTCTTCCAGGTGCGCACCTCTTTTTACCGGATTAATCCAAGGGCCTTCTATATGCAAGCCGATGCAACCTATACCCCTGTTTTTCTGGTAAGCAGCAACTGCATCAATTGCCTGTTTAAATACCTCATAACTATTGGTTGCAACCGTTGGTTGAAAATAAGCAGCACCGCCTTCCCTGCAATACTTGTACAATAATTCTAAAGATTCGATATTCGGATATACAGAAAATAGTTTTTCATAAGCACCATAAATCTGAATATCCATAAAAGCAGGTGCAATAATGGGGTATTGAGCCGTATAGGGCTCATGTATTACTTTAGCCGGAACAATATCAACTATAGCGCTACGCTCAGTAACAACAACCTGCTGTTCAAGCCAACGGCTACCAGTAAATAAACGGTTAGCAAAATAAGTATTGCGCTCACGCATAGAAAGCTTTTTTAAATTTCTTAGAGAAAGTCATCATAAATATCGAGTGATGAATATCGAATTCTCAATTATTCATATTCGTCATTCCATATTTATCATTCAAACATCTGTAATCAAAAACTGATCAGCGTCTTTCCAGAAGGGGAATTTTGTACGAACATCGTCTACCCCATTTTTTTGCAGGGTGATGGTAAAAATGTCTTCGTCGTGTTCCTTATGGTAAAGCACTTCCCCTAGCGGATCAACTACCATACTATTACCACTGTGGTAAATATTATTACCATCATTTCCAACCCGGTTAACACCTAATACAAAAGACTGGTTTTCGATTGCACGCGCGGTGAGTAAAGTCTTCCAGGCATGGTTTCTTCTTTCAGGCCAGTTGGCAACATAAATAATAGCATCAAACTCCGGACCATGTTCATTAGTTTGCTGACGTGCCCAAACCGGGAAGCGCAGATCGTAACAAATCTGAAGGTTTATTCTCCATCCTTTTACCTGTGCTATCAGTCGTTTATTGCCTGCAGCATAATGTTGGTCCTCACCCGCAAAAGCAAAACGATGCCTTTTATCGTAATATCCCAATGTTCCATTCGGAAGCACCCATAATAATCGATTGTAAAATTGATCTCCATCCTGGATAATCAGGCTTCCGGTAATCACCACTTTCTTTTTAGCAGCAATTTGTTTCATCCACTGAACCGATGGTCCGTCCATGGGTTCAGCCAATACTTCGGGGCGCATACTAAAACCAGTACTAAACATTTCGGGCAATACCACGATTTCTGTTTTTTCCGAAATGCTGTTAATCTTCTCCTCAAACATATTGAGGTTGGCGGTTTTGTCTTCCCAGAAAAGAGACGACTGTATCAAAGAAAAGCTAAGCGATGACATGTTTGCAAGGTAAGGAGAACAGAGGAACAGAAGAACAGAAGAACAGAAGAACAGAAGAACATCGAATGTCCAATGTCCAAATAAATATTACTTGAACATTGGACATTCGATGTTCTTCTGTTATGTTCCTCTGTTCTTCCCTTCTTTTGTTTCAAAACATCAAAACCCCCATCTGAATAGATCCATAGCTTTGACTGTTAAGCTGGCCGGCGGTTTCTTTTGATTGGTGTATAAAGGCAATTCTGGTATTAAAGCGTTTTTGGGCGTAGCAAATTCCCCATTCCTGTTCAAAAACCCATGTTTCCGGATTAGTAAGCACGGCCCCGTTTTTATTGCTGAATAATCCACCTTGTAAACTCGCATTATAAACCTGGGCTTGCATAGAGGGGTGGACATAAAGAAATAATTCCATTTTCTTTTTTGGGGCTGCATAACCACTGCTCATCCTGGTATTGAAAAGTAAAGAACTATGATTGCTTTCATAAGAACCGATACAAAAAACGGTTCCCAGTTTTGCGTTGGTAAACTGTGTCCCCAAACTCGCAGATAAAACCGGCACCATTTTGAATACTTGTCCAAGGTTAAACAAGGTTTGGGCATATGATGCGGTAAGATCAATACCCAGTGCATTCGGCACCTGGTATTTCCATCCTTCAAATTTTTTAAAATTCAGTAAGCTATGATAGCCATTCTGTAGCGCCTCACCAAGAGAAGCTTTTCCTACCAAACCCAGTGTTAGACCCCATTGTAATAAAGCATCGTTGCGATAGCTGCTGATGGAACGATAGTCTGCATATAAATAACCACAATAGGGCCGGTCTATTTCATGTGTGGTTTCTGCCTTTTTGGATAAGGGGGTAAATATTTTCTGCCCTAATTCAAAAGCATGAATACGTTTAACCCTGGTAGATGTATCAGCGATACGGTAGTTTAATTTAATACCATTGGTATAATAGGCATCCTTTATCTGAAACAGGTATGCATCATTTTCTGTGGTAACAGTAAACGCTTTTCGGGGAATAAATTTCTGCTGCGCATTACTGCTTATCAACAATAACGAGCTGGCAATCGTTAAAAAAAACCTCATTAGGGGGAAGTAGTTTCTGCGTCTAAGGTAAACTTAATTAATGTTCAATGTCCAATGTTCAATGTCCAATTTCGAAATTGGACATTCAATATTCTACATTCATCATTCCTATTGCTTCCCTGATCAGGTCTTGTTCAAAACCTTTTTGCAGGAGGTATTGGGTGGTTTTTGCACGGCGGGAAATGGGGGTTTCCTTTTTTAGGGTAAGCCATTTGGTGCGGGCGAGTTTTTGTAAAATGGTCCGATAATCATCCTCATCTATTTCTTTTAAGGCAGATTTAATGTTGGGGGCACTGATCCTTTTTTGTTTTAATTCGTACACAATTTTAACCCGCCCCCATTTTTTTAAGCGGAAATGGCCACCGGCAAATTGGGTGGCAAAACGGGCTTCATTCAGGTAATCTTCTTCAATTAAACGGCTTATCAGGGTTTCAACGGCTGTTTTTGGCAGGCCATAGCCATACAGTTTTTCCCTAACCTCAAAATGGCATCGCTCCTGATAGGCACAATAATGCTTTATTTTTTGCCACGCCTGTTCTGGGGTAAGCTTGTTTCGAAGGGTCATGCGTACAATAAATTGTGTTATTATTAGTTATATTTGTTAGAAACCGAGAACTCTTTACATGAACCTTATTCAGCATGCAGTTTGTTTGATTGATGATGACAAGATCTATCAATTCACCGCACGAAAAATGCTGGAAGCTACCGGTATGGCCAAAACCATACAATCCTTCTACGACGGTAGTGAGGCACTCGCTTTTTTCACCAGTGAAAATAGTAAGGATGCAGCTAATTTACCCGATGTGATTTTTCTCGACATCAATATGCCAGTAATGAATGGCTGGGAATTTCTGGAAGAGTACGAGAAACTCAATAAAAAGCTGCCCAAAACCATGTCGCTCTATGTGGTAAGTTCTTCGGTAGATGATGCCGATATTCGCCGCTCACGCGAGTTTACCACCGTTACAGATTATATTGTAAAGCCTATTACACGCATGCGTTACCAGGAATTACTGGAAACCATTGGCTCAATTTCCTGAGTCAATTCACAACTGATTAACATTGACCGTTTTTTAGAACCGGGTACCTTCAATTTAGGTTGCGGAATATTAACAATTTGCATTAGGTTTGTTGCAAACCTAAATTCCACAGAATGAAATTTATTGTTTCTTCCTCTTCTCTCTTAAAACACCTGCAGCAGATCAGCGGTGTAATTAATGCGAATACGGTGTTGCCGATTCTGGAGGATTTTCTATTTGAAATACAGGATAAAAAACTGAATGTAGTTGCTACCGATCTGGAAACCGTGATGCGTGTTCAGATGGATGTTGAAAGTAAGGTAAATGGCAAGGTTTGTGTTCCAGCCAAAATACTGATGGATTCTTTAAAAAACATTGCAGATCAACCACTTACGTTTAATATCGACAAAAATTTCGCCATTGAAATCACCAGCGATAATGGTAAATACAAGGTAATGGGTGAGAACCCCGATAATTTCCCCAAAGAACCCGCTGCCGATGATACAACCGGTTTTGAAATGACGAGTGGAGGACTGCTTACCGCCATCAATAAAACACTGTTTGCTGTTAGTAACGATGATTTACGTCCGGCTATGACGGGTGTATTCTTTGAACTGTCGAAAGAGGGTGTTCAGTTTGTGGCTACCGATGCTCACAGACTGGTTAAATATAAACGCACTGATGCAAAAGCTACCAAAACAGACTCTTTCATAGTACCTAAAAAGCCTTTGAACCTGTTAAAGAATGCCCTGCCAGACAACGACGATGCTATTACCGTTAGCTATAACAGTAACCATCTTTTTGTAAACCACGGTTCAACACAAATGATTTGTCGCCTTATCGATGCGCGGTTCCCGGATTATAAAGTGGTAATTCCAACAGATAATCCTTATAAACTGATCGTAAATAAAGCCGACTTCCAGAATGCCCTTCGTCGTGTAAACGTATTTAGTAATAAGAGTACCAATCAGGTAGCATTAAGTATTACCGGAAGCGAATTACAAATGGCTGCTCAAGACATCGACTTCAGCTTTGAAGGAAATGAAAGAATGAGCTGTCAATATGATGGAGAAGATCTGCAGATTGCTTTCAACGCGAAATTCCTGATTGAAATGCTTAACGCAGCGGATACAGAAGACGTTAAAATGGAACTTTCAACCCCTACCAAAGCGGGATTGATCAAGCCAACTGAACAAGCCGAAGGCGAAGACCTGCTAATGCTGGTTATGCCGCTGATGCTGAATAACTAGGCTTCTGATTTTAATAATTATAAGACCCCGGAGTTATTTCCGGGGTTTTTTTGCGTTAGTTCGAAAGTCCGGGAGTCCGGAAGACAGAAGGATTCGGCGTAAAGTTTTGAGACTCCTTAATAAGACAATCATCTTTCCGACTCCGGACTCTCGGACTTTTCAATTTCCCCCAACATTTACTAACTTGAAGCAACAATTGCACCCCATATGATCGACTCAATCATTCAATATTTCAGTAGCATTCCCAGTTTGCACAGGGCCTTGATTCTTGCGGGCGGCATTACTTTTTTCTGGATTATTGAAGGAGCTATTCCATTATTCAAATTCCGCTATAATAAATGGAAACATGCTTCCATTAATATATTCTTTACCATTACTACCATTGTCATCAATTTTGCTTTTGCCCTGGTGATAGTAAAATCGAGCGACTGGGCTATAGCAAATAAAATCGGCATCCTTCAATGGATTGAAATGCCGCAATGGGTATTTCTAATCGGCGGGTTAATGCTGCTCGACCTGGTCGGAGCCTGGTTCATTCATTTTATTGAACACAAGGTAAAATGGATGTGGAAATTTCACATGGTACACCATGCCGATACCCATGTAGATACCACCACCGCCAACCGACATCATCCGGGTGAAAGCGTATTCCGTGCTGTTTTTACTACGATTGGGGTAGTTGCTTGCGGGGCTCCTATGTGGCTGGTGATGTTATACCAAAGTTTGAGCGCGGTTCTATCGCAGTTCAACCATGCAAATATCCGCTTACCCCTTTGGCTGGATAAAGCCATAAGCCTGATAATTGTATCGCCCGATATGCATAAAGTGCACCATCACTACATACGACCACAAACCGATTCCAACTACGGCAATATCTTCTCTCTGTGGGATCGCCTGTTCGGTACGTTTAATTATACTCCGGTGGAACAACTTCGCTATGGACTTGATGTACTCGATGACAACACCGATGGTAAACTGGGCTATCAACTTAAAATACCGTTCGACAATAGCGTTAAGACGGATAGATAAAGAGAGGAATTTTGAATATCGAATATCCAATTTCCAAGTTAAGCAGTATCCTATTTCAAAATTGGACATTGGATATTGGATATTCAACATTCATTGTCCTTCCGATTGCTCATCTTTGCTGAAATTTGATCCATGAAAATTGCTGCTTTTATACCGGCACGATATGCCGCCACCAGGTTTCCGGCAAAACTCATGCAACTACTGGGAAACAAACCTGTTATCAGACATACCTATGATAACACGGTGGCAACAGGTTTATTCAATGAAGTTTATGTAGTTACCGACAGCGATATTATTTTCCAGGAAATCACAAATAATGGTGGTAAAGCCATTATGAGTAAAAAGAACCACGAAAGCGGCAGCGATCGTATTGCAGAGGCAGTAGCAGATTTGGATATTGATATTGTGGTAAACGTTCAGGGTGATGAACCCTTTGTAAAAAAAGAGCCACTGGCACAGTTATTACAGGTTTTTGAAGGCGAAGAGGGTAAACAGGTACAAGTGGCTTCTTTGATGCAGGTACTGAAAGAGCAAAAGTTTATTGAAGATCCGAACTATGTAAAAGTGGCCATTGACCGAAACTTTAATGCACTGATGTTTTCAAGAAGTGTGATACCCTATCCCAGAAGCACTGAGAGCCCGATCACCTATTATGAACATATTGGTGTATATGCGTTTAGAAAACAGGCACTGTTGAATTTCACGTCCTGGGCCATGACTCCACTGGAATCAGCTGAAAAAATTGAATGTCTACGCTATCTTGAAAATGGTGTTACTATTAAAATGGTGATAACAGATTATATGGGTGTAGAAATTGATACCCCTGAAGACCTCGAAAGAGCTGCAGCCTTATTGGCTTGATAAAAGCGGGCAAATACATACAACAGTGGCGGGCAAAACCTATCTTTACAGAACCCCGGTTTTTACCCAAACTGATTGACGCATGAGTACTTCCCAAAAGAGCAAAGCACCTAAAATGTATGGCAGGGTTCGCTGGTTATTTTTCTTCTCAATACTTACCCTGGTATGTTTGGGTGGGGTGTTATACCAGCAACAGCAAAATCTAACTAAAACCGGTTACTGGCTTTCGCATACTTATTCTATACTGAAAGAAGTATCACAACTAAAATCGGTTATAGCCCAGGCTGAATCTTCCACAAAAGATTATATGCTATCGAAAGATACAGCCTGGAAACCACAAGTGCTGCATATACAAGCCGAAGCAAAACAACTGATACAACAACTGGAAACCAGGTTTAAAGGAGATACAGCATTTTCAATCGACCAGCTTACAACCCTTAAACAATTGGTGGCCAATAAAAGTGAATTTCAAATAGGGGTACTTCAAGGTAACCAATCGCCCACAGCAATTTCGGATAGAATAGGTTATGATGGAGAAGGTAACATGGTTGCGCATTCAATCTATAAAATACTGGATGATATTACAGCAGAAGCAGAAACATTACTGATAACCCGGGGTACAGTTAATGAAAAAACTTATTCCAGTATTGGTTACACTTCTTTAATTGGCGGCGTAATTGCATTTATAGTTGTACTGATTTTAATCATACAACTGAACAGAGACTTAACCCTCCGTAAAAAAGCGGAAGAAAGCGTTGGCTATAGCGATGAAAAGTACCGTAACATCATCGAAAATGCCAGCGTGGTAATGTATACCACCGATGTAAACGGAACCATAACATTTGCCAATAAACAAGTAGGAGAGCTTACAGGGTATACAGTAGACGAATTAATTGGAAAAGACTTTTCTTTTTTATTACATCCATCCTGGTTACAACAGGTGTTTAATCATTATACCAACCAGTTTCAGCAAAGAATACCCTCAACTACATTAGAATTTATTACCAGAACAAAAAATGGTCAGCAAAAATGGGTAGAACAAACTGCGCAACTACTTACCAAGGATAATATTGTAATCGGCTACCAGTGTATGGTAAAAGATATTACAGAAAAGAAAAAAATCGAACTCGAGTTAAAAGAATCAGAACAAAGAAGGAAAGAGAATCAATTAAGACTTGAATCAATCATGGAGAATACAACTTCCCTGATTTTTATCAAGAACCTCGATGGCAAATACATAATGATTAACAGGCGATTCAGGGAAGTAATGGGTGTTACCGACGAAATGGTGATCAATAAAACAGATTATGATTTTAGTGAAAAGGAAACAGCAGATCATTACAAACGCTTAGATGATGAAGTATTCAGCACAAGAAAACCGGTTGAGTCAGAAGAGTGGATCTATGGTCCGGAAGGAAGAAAAAACCTGTTGGTGATTAAATTCCCGCTGATGGATCATAAAAAGAAAATCTTTGGCATCAGTGGAATAGCAACAGATATAACAGACAGGGTACTCTATCAGCAAAAACTTATTGAAGCGCGAAAAAATGCGGAAGAGGCAAAGCAATTGCAGGAACAGTTTCTGGCCAATATGAGCCATGAAATACGAACCCCTATGAATGGTATACAGGGTATGACAAACCTGCTTTTGCAAACACAGCTCGATGAGCAGCAGAAAGAATTTACCGGTATGATTAAACGATCGGTGAATAATCTGCTGGTGATTGTAAACGATATCCTCGACTTCTCAAAAATAAAAGCTGGCAGGGTCACGATCGATAAAACAGCTTTCAATATTCGGGAAGTGATTAGTGGCATTAAGGCCCAGTTCGAACATGAAATCAATCGTAAAGAATTACAATTACTGGTTGAGTGCGAACCAGGTCTACCGGAAACAGTAATAGGAGATCCATACAGGCTGAACCAGGTACTGGTAAATATTATAGGCAATGCAATTAAATTCACTGTTGCGGGTCAGGTTAAATTAACGGTTGAACAGTTAAATCTACAAGGAACAAAAGCTGAATTCCTGTTTACGGTAGCTGATACCGGGATTGGAATACCTGACGATAAAAGAGAAGTTATTTTCGATGCGTTTACACAAGCTGGTCCGGATATAGCGAGAAACTATGGTGGTGCAGGTTTAGGACTGGCTATATGTAAGGGTTTGGTTGAGTTACAACATGGTACTATTTCCGTAACCAATATACCCGGTGGTGGTTCTATCTTCTCGGTTAAGTTACCCTATGAAATAGTCGCCAAAGAATCAGCAGAAGATGTTGAAGATGAATCACTCTTATTAAAGGGTAAAAATTTTCTGGTGGTAGAAGATAATGAGGTTAATCAGAAGCTGGTGAGTTATGTACTTAAAAAAGTTGGCGGTGTGGTAGACATTGCAAATAACGGGCAAATGGCGATCGACCTCGTAGAAAGCCATTTAGATAAATACGATCTGATCATCATGGATATTCAGATGCCAGTTATGGATGGTTATGAGGCCACAGAGTATATCAGAAAGACCTTACAGCTTAAAACGCCCATTATTGCTATGACGGCAACAGCCCTGAAAGGTGATCAGGAAAGGGCCGAACAGGTGGGAATGAATGAATTTATGCTCAAGCCATTTGAATTTGATGATTTGTATAAAAGATTATTAAAACTACTTTCACCAAAGAAAGTATTGAACAACCCAAATACAACCATAATGAACGAAGAAAAATTGTATGATCTTTCCTTATTGGAAGGATTAGATGATAAAGATTCTTTATTGGATGTTTTAAACCTTTTCCTTGAAAACACGCCGGATCAGATTAAAGAGCTTCAGGCTATCGGAACTACGGAACAGTACGATGATATTTATAAACTGGCCCATAAACTTAAAGGAGCTTTGGCAATGCTGCAAGCATCCAGGATTTCAGAATTACTGGGTAAAATAGAAGCAGACGCAAGAGAAAAGAAACATACAGAAATGATTGAAGAAAAAATTAAAGAAGTGAGTCAGCTTTTTGATAAAATGCAGGCCCAGTTGTTGGAAGAAAAACAACATATCATGGGTCAATAAGAGAAAACACGTACTTTTAAATTCAATATCCAAATTACCCCGACCGAATATGAAAATTCTTGTAGCTGAAGATGAACCCATGTTGTTGAAAACAATCGAGCTTAAGCTTAAGAAAGAAGGCTATGAAGTAATTACAACACATGATGGTAGAGAGGCCATTTCACAAATAGAAGCACTTAATCCCGATCTGGTAATTTCTGATATCATGATGCCATACGCATCCGGATTAGAAATTACCGCTATGCTTAAACAAAAAACCGATAAACAAATACCCATTATCATCTTATCTGCAATGGAGCAGGAAAAAGTGGTTATGGAAGCATTTGAACTCGGAGCCGATGATTATATAACAAAACCATTTAGCCTGAACGAGCTATCCATCCGGGTTAAAAGACTGATGGCCCGTTCCGGAAAATCCTGATCAAAGATAATTTAGTCAGTAGCCATGCGATTATCAGCAATCTTTAAATACTGTTGTTTTTCAATCCTGTTTCTTATAGCTGAAAAAGCTATTTCTCAGATTGACACCACCAGCTCTGATGGTTTATTGATAGCAGCCAAAAAAGCCGCTTTTGATGAAGATAATTATCCCAAGGCCAAAACCTATTTATACAAAGCGCTCGCGATTAGTCCGAATTATGCGGATCTGCGTGTGTTTCTGGGAAGAATTTATACCTGGACCAGAAACTATGATAGTGCAAAAATTTGCTTTGAAATAGTACTAAAACAAACACCAGGTTATGAAGATGCCTGCAATGCCTATGCAGACATGACATTTTGGAAAGATGATTACCAGAAATCATTAAATGTAGCGGAGGAAGGTCTTTCACATCACCCCAAATCTGAGAGTTTACTATTAAGGAAAGCCCGGGCATTAAATGCCATGCGCAGGTATATAGATGCAGATAAGGCGGTGCAGGAACTGGTAACATTGAATAAAAACAATACAGAAGCCAGGGCTTTGGCCAACCGCATTCGGGAAAATGCTGCAAAGAATAAAATAGGGGTTAGCTACGATTTTGTAACTTTTGATAAACAGTTTGCAGACCCATGGCACCTGATTAGTGTAGATTATGGAAGAAATACAGGGATTGGTTCCATAACCGGCAGAATAACTTATGCAAACCGTTTTAAAACAAACGGATACCAATACGAACTGGAAGCTTATCCAAGAATATCGAATACCTTTTATAGTTACGTTGGTTTAGGTTATTCTGATCAGGTAGGTGTATTTCCGCAATGGAGAGGTGGATTTTCATTGTATGCCAATCTTCCCAAAAGTTATGAAGCAGAACTTGGTGTTCGTTATTTAAAATTTTCCGGATCACCTACCTGGGTATATACCGGCTATCTCGGCAAATATTATAAAAGCTGGTTGTTTGGTGCCAGAACCTATATTACCCCAAGTACATTTACCAGCACCGTTTCCTCTTCGTACAATATTTCTGCACGCTATTATTATGCGAGTGCAGACGATATGCTGGGATTTAATGTAGGCTATGGTATTTCTCCGGATGATCGATTTAATGCCATTCAAATCAACGGTAATACCAAACTTATCTCTTACAAAGCAGGCATTATATTTAAAAAGAAAGTAGCACGATTTAATGTATTTACGATCGACGGTGGCTGGTTTAACCAGGAATACCTACCGAAAACAATCGGCAATCAATATCAAATCAGCGTTGCATGGCTGAGAAGGTTCTAAAGAAAAATACAAAGCGTATCTCCATATCCTGGAGAGGAATGCTTGTGCTGTCTATTTTTTTACTTCCCTTCCTGATGATGTTGGTTTGGTACCTCACCCCCAACAGAAAATTATTAATCGCTATAGTTGATAAAACAGTCGTTCAATATCCCGGACAGGAACATATCTCCTTGCATTGGGTCTTGAACCAGGAAAAATTTACCAAGAATAAGTCTGAACGATACGACCCGGACATAGATTATTTTGGCTTTTTTCCAATGGATAAGGAAAAATATAGGTTGAAAGGACTCGAGCGGTTTGATTCTGCACAACTCGCAAACCTTAGTAAAACGGCTGATGCAGCATATATAACGGATGCTTATGGCGTATTTAGAACTGAATGGTTTAAGGTTGGGGATGTAAAAGATAGATCAGGACTGGTTTACGGTGGAATGAGTAAACAGGATCTACTTTTTTTAAAAATTATGAAAGCTCAAAAAAAGCTTATCATAACTGAGTTTAACTCCATTGGGTCACCTACCGATACATCTATCAGGCGACAATTTGAGGAAATGTTTGGCATGAAATGGTCGGGATGGATTGGCCGGTATTTCGAAACATTTGATACTACCATTAATAGGGAACTACCCCAATGGCTGATTAAAAACTATCAACGAACACATAAAAACCAATGGCCGTTTAAAAAAAGTGGTATCGCCCTTATTCATGCAGGAAATGATCAGGTAGTTATATTGGAGAATGAAACACATCTTCAAAGAGCATTACCTTTTATCTATTCAACGAAAGAAGCAAAGGATCATTATGGTATACCGGAAAGTATCAAATATTCTTTTTGGTTCGACATTATTAGCGTCGATCATAAGCAAAACGAAGTACTTTCAAATTTTGATATCAGTGTGAATAACAATGGGGCAAAAGAACTGGCAAAATATAATATACCACAACGGTTTCCCGCTATTACTGCTCACCGGAACAATGATTATCGTTTCTTTTATTTTTCAGCCGACTTTTGTGACAATCCGGTTTCGCTTAATTCTTCCTATTTTAAAGGCATAGGTTATTTTAAATGGATGATGTATACAAGAGGAGAACCACTTGAAAGAAAGAGTTTTTTCTGGAATCTTTACCGGCCACTGCTCACTACTATTTTAAATGATTACTATCGCTCTTTGCATTAGTAATTATTGACCACCAAATTTTCTCACAAGGCTGTCTGGCATTAAGCGACCACTTTTCATAAAATCATTATTCATTTGTTTAAACCTGTTGAATGCAGATTTAAGGATCATGGTTTGTTCCGGATTATTATCTGGTTCAAGGTCCATTTTAGGAGAGATTTTGAATAAATTATCTCCGTTCAACATATAGTTGCCGCGTACAAAATCATTTAAATCAGGTTTGGTTTGTTTTAACGGAATCGCATGAATATTCCTGAATCCTACAGCGGTATCAATACCATTACCGATCCATGCTCCGATAGAAGGCATATCAAGTCGATAACTATATTTCAGCCAGGCAGATAAGGTTGGTGCTATATCGAAATGACTTGAAACAGAAGAAAACTTTCTGGTAGTATTCAGCATTGGAGAGTAAATGAGCAAAGGCACGTGGTATCGGTCTAATTTTGTACTCATGGGTATTTCGGGCATACGGTGATCGCCTGTTATGAGAAACACTGTATTCGTAAAATCTGCCCTCTTACTATAAGCTTTGATAAACTGTTCTATAGCCTGATCGGCATATAGTATACTTGCATATTGTTTTGAATAATTCCGGTATTGTTTCTTTTTATCCTCAGAAAAATTAAGCTCTTGCATTCGTTGCTCAAAACGGTTGATGTAAAACGACTCATTATTGATCAGAAACGGATTATGCGTAGCAACTGTGAAAATAACTTTTAAAGAAGGAGCAGTCGTATCAGTATCTGTAAGTACATATTTTAACAAAGAGGCATCATCATAACCCCAACTGAAGCCAGCAGATGATTTTGGCAATTTTTGGTAACCTGTAGTTGGGAAAGTTTTTTCATCGTAAATATGTTTGATGCCGGATTTGTTTAAAAACCCGGACATGTTGTCGAATGAGGCGTCGCCACCATAATAAAAGGAGGTATTATATCCGTTATGGTTTAAAAGATTAACGAGTGAATTGTGTTTTGGCATTCCATTGCCAAGCTCATTGAATCCTGTTTGTGCAAAAGGAAGTGACCCTAAGATAGAAGGTAAACCTGCAAAACTTCTGCCACTTGTACTCAGGAAATTTTCCCAATAAAGGCTCCTGGTTGAAAGAGAATCCAGAAAAGGAGTAAAGCTTCCGAGGTATGCGTTTCGGTTACTGAATGCACGTCCCAACCCTTCAACCAATAGAATAACAATATTAGGTGGGGTTGAATCAGAACTATTGAAAAACGGAGCTAATACATTCGCGCTGCTATCTGTACGGTGCAGGAATGGATAATTTTTATCGAGTTGTATGTTTTCAAGTGTTTCGCTTGCAAAGTAATCATCACTATAAATATCCTGGTCTGTTGCAGATGGGAAAAAATGATCGAATGATGCTTTGTAAAAATGATAGGATTTATTCAGTGAGAGATTATTACTGAATTCCTGTCCGGGCAACATATTATTGGTAATCTTCGTAATATCCCTAATACCTGCAATAGAGATCGAAAGGATAAAGAAAACTACGATGCCATCATTCGGAATGAGGAGACGAGGTAATTTGATCAGACTTATCAGATAAAAAAGGCAACAACCGATGATCAGTAAAATAGAATAAACGGAAACACTACCGGAAGAGCCGACGGTTTGCTCTATATCTGCCCATGAATAACTCCATAAATCCGCTCCTAAGGGAACAAGCGAGCTTACAAAGTATTGCGAAAGCATGAGCTGTGAAAGCATAAGCACGGCTCCAAATATGATAAAGCCAACATGTGCAACTTGTTTCCTGATAATAAACAATAAGGTAAAAGGCAGGTATCCCCAGATGGTAATTAAAGTTGCAAAAGCCACATCTTTAGCCATTCCATATAATAAAATCCGATCCAAGTGTTCAGGCTTTCCATGTGAATAGTAATCTAGACCCAACTCTATAGATCTTCCTACAAGTAACAGAAACAACAGTACCAATATATGTGCTATATAATAGCGGAAGGATTCAAATAATGTACCAGGTATTTTAGCAATAAAAGGTCCGATGTTTCTTTTATAGAAAGAAAGCTTTGGTTGCTCAACAGGTTCTTCAATAATTACTGGTTCAGGTACAACAACTACAGGAACTTCTTCTATTGGTACTGGGGTATTGTCTGCCGTCTTCTTTGCAAAACCTTGTCTGGTCATTTCACCCCAGCTCTTTTTCTTCCTGAAATAATCAATATAACCTTTGATAGCACTCCACACTACAAATGGATGAAAATAGAAGGGCTCGGTTACTGCCGTTAATATAAGTATTAGTATATCCGTTCGCCGTTTATATTGGTTGTAGGTAATTACTTCCATTAAAATTGCGAAGGCAGAATAGAGATAACCAAAGGATATAATAAAAAGCAGGTAAGCAAAAAAGAAACCCCAGTCCATCAACCCGAATGCTGCAAAAATGAAGAAGCAAACAAATCCGAAGAACTCAATTACGGGTGCGCACATTTCAAAGAAAAACCAATAAGGGTAACTCAACATTCCTAATAAACCGTACTTAGGATTGAAAAACATTTTTTTGTGAAACTTAAGTGTTTCAATAGTGCCTCGGGTCCATCTGTTTCTCTGGCGACCAAGGATATCAAAAGTGCTGGGCGCTTCTGTCCAGCAAAGCGGATCGGGAATATAGGTAACCCTGTATTTCTCATTACGTTCTTCCATATACCTACGCATGCGAACAACAAGTTCCATGTCTTCACCTACAGTATTATGGTCGTACCCGCCACATTTAATGGCAATTTCTTTATCAAAAGCACCAAAGGCACCGGAAATAAGCATTAACCCATTCAATCGGCTCCATGCCATTCTACCTAATATAAAAGCGCGGATATATTCAAGTATCTGCATCCGTGGCAGGTAGTCGGAAGCCAGTTTTACTTTAACGAGTTTACCATCTTCTATTACACAGGAATTGGCAATTCGAACCACACCACCGGAAGCAATTACTTTTTCTCCCGATTCTTCCAGGAATGGTTTAATCATTTTCAGCAAAGCATCTTGTTCCAGGATACAATCAACATCAATACAAACAAGGTATTTATTGGAAGAAATATTAATACCCACATTAAGTGCATCTGCTTTTCCACCGTTCACTTTATCAACTACCAATAGTTTCTGGTAAATAGGATTGCGACTTTTATATACACCTCTTACTTCTTTGGTTTTTATTTTATAGTCTACGAAGTAATCCACTTTTTCAAGCTCATAAGCTGTAATTAATTTTTGCAAACAATCATCTTTACTGCCATCATTGATAACAATTAATTCGAGGTTTGTATAATAAATAGATAAGAGAGATCTTACATTTTCTATAATAGTCATCCCCTCATTATAAGCGGGTGCCAGAATACTTACTGAAGGTGAATGTACCGATGAAGCAAGTACCCGGTAATCGGTAAAACTATTTTTATTTACATACTTACGTGTTTCACCAATTGAAAATATGGCTATTGCTATATAAGATAATAATAGCAATGTGGAATATATAAATATCCCGTAGGTAAGTATATCAAATAATATGTCCTTTATTAAAGTCCAGTTCATTTAACAGTTTTAACATGGCCAAGTATTCGCAAAAACGGTTCAGGTTCCAGCGTAGCCTTTTTTTCGAGTATAGCCATACCGTCGGTACAATTATTTGCAAGAACGATGGCTGCTTTTAGTTTGATGATATTTTCCGGCGCATCTAATAATTTTTCTAAGAACGACTGCTGTTCATCGGTCGCCATGCTTGCGAGGCTATTTAAAATATGTACCTGGTTTTCTAATGTTTCTTTTGAATAATATCCGGTCAAAACAAAAGGAGTTTGCTCATCTGCTAGTACGATCAAGGTTTTAATGGCGCGTGTTCGTACAGCCGGAGAAGGATGTACCAGGCAGTTCATTATTGCATTTTTAACCCCAAATTGCTGGTATTCTGCTGCCAGCCTCAAAGCAAAAATAATAACCGTATCATTCTTTGAAAGCAGCCAGCGCGGAATTCTGTCAGACAGGTCTTCTTTCTTACCAAATAACCTCAATTGCTCCAATAGTTTAATCTGCTGCCAAAGGGTTAATGGGTAAGATATTACATCAAGAAAGCGAAGACCTTTAAATCCGGTGAGGTATAGTATGGCAATTTGTGCTTCAGAACGAACAAATTCATTTGTACTGTTGGTTTCCCGGTAAATTTTTGTCAGCAGCTTTTTCTGGTCCATTAAATAAAGCTCCTGTATGCCTTTAGCTTTCACATACCATTTTCGCTTATTATTCATTTTATTAAGCGAGTCTTCATTTAAGCCTAGTTTATTATAAAGGCTCACAATATTTTCCGCAACCAGTCCGGAAAAATTCTTTTTACAATTAACCAGTTCATCAATGGCTACCTGTCGGGCCTTTGGATCGTCGAGTAAGCGGTAAAATTTTTTGGGAATCTCAATGCCATCAACTGATTCTTCCAGAATAATCTGGCTGATCCACACTTCAATATTATTTCGGATGCGGGTTATATGAAAATGCATCCTTTTTTTGGCCATTAACTGGGCATAGATAAGAATGATAATCAGCATAATACCTACAGCCATTACCTGTACACCGATCAGTAGGTTCTCCGGACTCATAAAAGTCAGGAAGTCTTTACCAATCGAACCTTTAAGCAGAGGTGCTGTTAGTATTTGCTGCAACATTACAAACATGTAAACTTATCAATACTTTGAAGCAGTAAAATACATCAAACCTCGAAATAGAAGGAAAAAACCTTCCCTGTTTAATTCCTGAAAATTCCTTTCTCTTTGATTTTCGGGAAGTAAATGCTTCTGAGTATGTTTGCATAATCTTATTAAAAACAACGATCATGAGCTTCCGGAACTTTAAAATGGTTGATTACGTAGTGTTTGGACGTGGTGCTTTTAACCAGCTAGACGAAATACTTGCGCCCAGAAGAAAGGCTGATGCGCCAATGATATTCCTTGTTGACCATTTTTTCGAGGGGAAGCCCCTCGCTAGTCGTGTACCGCTGCGTGGGAAAGACGAAATTATCTTTGCAGATGTTACCTATGAACCAAAAACCACACAGGTAGATGCACTGGCCAATAGTTTAAAAGAGAAATTCGGAACCGTTAGTGGCGTAATTGGCATCGGGGGAGGTTCAACCATGGATTTGGCCAAAGCCGTGTCACTGATGATGAATAACCCAGGTTCTTCGGCCGATTACCAGGGTTGGGATCTGGTGAAATTTCCAGGCGTTTACAAAGCGGGTATCCCAACACTCAGCGGCACCGGCGCAGAAGTAAGCCGTACAACCGTTTTAACTGGTCCAACCAGAAAATTGGGGATGAATAGCGACTTTACTCCTTTTGATCAAATCGTACTTGATCCTGAACTAACCCAAAACGCGCCGGTAAATCAGCGTTTTTATACCGGTATGGATTGCTATATACATTGTATAGAAAGCCTCGAGGGCACATACCTGAATGAGTTCAGTAAGAGCTACGGCGAAAAAGCCCTTCAACTTTGTCAGAAAGTATTTGTAGAAAAAGATCACTGGGATGATGAAAGTGATGATCAACTGATGATGGCATCTTATGCAGGAGGTATGAGTATTGCCTATTCGCAAGTGGGTGTGGCACATGCAGTAAGTTATGGACTTAGTTACTTATTAGGTACTAAACATGGAATCGGTAACTGTATTGTGATGAACCACCTGGAAGAATATTATCCTGCCGGCGTGAAAGAGTTTAAATACATGGTTGAGAAGAACCATATTGAAATTCCACAGGGAATATGTAAAGGGCTTACCGACGAACAGTTCGACACCATGATCAATGTATCAATGGGCATGAAACCACTGTGGGAAAATGCTTTAGGTAAGGATTGGGAGAAAATAATGACGAGGGAAAAACTCAGGAAATTATTTGAAAAATTATAACCACTCTTTCGTAGTACCTTTACCAGCAACGCTCAAATTATAATTCAACTATTTTGAAGTTTACTGACTTAGGACTGGATCAACGCATACTGGATGGTATAGACGCTATGGGATATGAAACAGCCACACCGGTTCAACAACAGGTGATGGTTCCCATACTGGAAGGAAAAGATATTATTGCATCTGCACAAACAGGCACTGGTAAAACAGCTGCCTTCTTATTACCACTGATACATAGGTTATTAACTGTTCCGCATTCAGTGAATGATATCAACGCCATGATTATTGTTCCAACCAGGGAGCTGGCTATTCAAATTGCTGAAGGACTTGAAGGCTTATCTTATTTTACCGATGTGAGTTCTATTGCAGTGTATGGTGGAGGTGATGGTAATTCATTCAACAGTGAAAAAAAGGCATTAACACAGGGAGTTGATATAGTGGTTTGTACACCTGGTCGAATGATAGCCCACCTGAATATGGGTTATGTGAAGCTGAAAGGACTCAAATATCTTGTATTGGATGAAGCCGATCGGATGCTGGATATGGGTTTTAATGATGATATCATGAAAATCATTTCCTTCCTGCCAAAAGAACGACAGAACCTGCTTTTTTCAGCCACCATGCCACAGAAAATGCGGGAGCTGGCCAGAAAAATATTGCATGAGCCTGTTGAAATAAATATCGCTATTTCAAAGCCACCAGAAAAGATTGTACAAAAAGCATTTATTGTATATGAAGCACAAAAAGTGCCGATTATAAAAGATATGCTGAGCAGTAAAAAATTTCAGAATGTAATTGTTTTTTGCTCGAAGAAACAAAATGTAAAACAACTTACTGCTGAACTAAAAAAAGCAAAACTTTCTGCAGAAGAAATTCATTCAGACCTCGATCAACAAAAACGTGAACAGGTATTACAAGACTTCCGCAACAAGAAATTAAATATCCTCGTTGCTACAGATATCCTCAGCCGGGGAATTGATATTGAAGATATTGACCTGGTAATTAATTACGATGTACCGAATGATGGAGAAGATTATGTACACCGTATCGGGCGAACAGCCCGCGCAGCCAGTACAGGCACTGCGTTTACATTGGTGGGTGAAAAAGAACAAAATAAAATGGCCGCAATAGAATCATTGTTAGGCGAGCCCGTTCCAAAAGGAAATGTTCCTGAAGAGTTCGGTCCTACACCAGCCTATTCTCCCCGGGCACCAAGATCTGGTGGGCAAAATAGGGGCTACCAGGGTAGAGGAAGATCTGGTTCAAACAGAAAACAACAGCGATAATAAGCTAGAAGATGAAATACCTTGTTTATATCCTTCCTTTAATGGCAGGATTAACCATTACAACCCAGGCTGGTGTAAACAGCCAGTTAAAAGTAGCTGTGAATAATCAATGGGTAGCAGCTTTTATCTCCTTCCTGGTTGGCACCATCGCACTGGCACTCATTATTGCCATTACCCGACAGCCACTGCCAGGCACACAGCAATTGCAACAAATAGAATGGTATAAATTCACGGGCGGACTGCTGGGTGCATTTTTTGTTACCGTTATCATCTATTCGGTTCAGCAAATAGGATCAGCCAATGTTTTTGCACTGGTTATTGCCGGGCAACTGCTCTTTGCACTGGTCTTTGACCATTTCGGACTATTTGGTTTTCGCCAAAGTCCTATTAACTGGACTAAATTACTAGGTGTAGCGATGTTAATCTGCGGCGCATACCTCATTAACAGAAAAGGCTGATTAAATATTATTTATTGAGCAATTTTCTATTTCATAACAGCGTTATAGGAATAAATAACCTGTTATGGCCTCTTTCAGAAGTTTTGTAGGTTCAGAATTGATGTCGTTCAGACAGCATATCGCCGCATTGAGAAATATGTTGCCGCAGAACATAAAACTGAAACCTACGGAACGCAGGAGTATGTTTAAACTGAACGACAAGAAAAAAGAATTTGTGGAAAAAGCGGTGCTTTACATGCGTAAAAATCCGGCAACAGTACCTTCTTATGTAGACGTAAACACCTGCAATAATTATGTTCAGTTATATAAACAATACAATGAACTGATTGCTGAACTGGATGAAGTAAGAACCAAAATGGAAGATGCCAAATTATTACTCGGTAATGAAATACTAAAACAAACAAGGGCATATTTCCATAATTCAAAAAATGCCGCATTATCTGGCAGTGAACAATTTAACCAGATATACAAAGAACTCAAACCACACTACGCTGTCGGCAGAAATACTTCTAAAAAAGAAAGAGAGACTTTTGAGTAATTATAGCAGTTAGCAATTAGCCTTTAGCTAATGATGCGAACCAAGAGTTCAAACTGTATATAAGCGGAAAAGGAACGCAGATTTATCATGATTATCATGATAAATCTGCGTTCTATCTAAACAGCCTGATAAAATTGGGTCTATTTTTCAACACTTGACTCGCTTTAACAGCCGCTAATACCTAACACCTAATACCTAACTCCTAACACTTCATCCCTTACCTTTTTTCCCCTTACCCTTACTATGCCCAACGGCTCTGCCTGGGTGGTTTCTGTAACGGTCATCATCACTATCACGAATTACAATCTGTTTGGGGCCTTTCCATCCCTTGTATTTAACACGATATACATCGGCTCTTAAATATGGCTTGGGTTCATTGATAACAATTTTGGGAGTAGCATATAAATTAACTCTTCCAAACCTTGTTGGTAAAGAAGCTGCAAAAATCCAGCGACCAGCATCGAGGTAAATAAACCTGCGTTCAGGTACGTAGTAATAAACATCCATGTCGGGCAGATAATAATAATCTACATAATCATAACCCACAGGCCCCCACAAAGGCTGTGTACCGATATTAATGTTCGCATTGATACGAATCTGTGCTTCACTCTCTTGTGCAAAAGACAAACCAAATACAACTCCTAATACAAGAATGATCTTTTTCATAACGCAATATTTTATAACGCTATAAAAACAAATAGAATGCCAAAACTATTCAATAAGCTATAAATAATTGATTGTCAGTAATAAAAATAAGGTGAGTAAGTAGTTGAATAACAAGCTATAAGACAATTAGTGATACCTGGCATGCTTTAATTGTAAGCGGTATACATATTATTAGAAACTGCCTTAGGATATCTAATCAGTTCCTTTGTACTGGCCTAATTGGGTAGGCGTCAAACGTGGCGTAGACAGATCAGATTATACTTAACAAATCTGATCAAAGGCCGATGAAGCCGAGTAATATGCATGAGTTCCAAAGCTCAAACGCGACAAATGTCCTTGAATAGTGGTCTGTTCAGTTTTAAAAGAACAACACATAAAGTATTAATTAAAATAATTAGCCTAATTGCTGGCAGATAAATCCCAACCATAAGTGGTACTGCCTCCGGAAGATTGAATTGAACTGATTTTTAACGTCCATTTTCCTGTTGGTAATTCACTGATTCCGAAATTGCCATTTGGATTAAAAGGCATACCATTAACTGTAATTTTAAATCTATTACTTACTCTTTTGTATTCGGTTGTTTGACCAATTTGAATGGTTCCATAATCTGTTGTGGCTTTATAACCATCAAAATCAGACGCTGCTTCATTGGAACTAGCAACGACAGAAATGGATCCTGAAAGAAGATTGTTTGGTACATTGGAAACATCGTTCATGATTCTCAGATTTAAAACTGTTTCTTTGCTTGTAGTTTCTTTTTTACATGAAAACATGAAGTAACATACTGTTAATAGTATAACAGTGATTAATCTTTTTGGGAAATGCATGGCCGATAGGTTTAGGGGTTACAAATAATTGCTCAGGTTATTTGAATCCAGTTTTCTGGTTGCCTATTTTCGCATTCTCCATAAATATAAAAAAAAAATTCAAAACCTATATTATTTTAGTCGAAGGGGTTGGTTTTCTATAAGAAACAGACTAGAATGATATCCTTCTATCACGTCCAATAGTCAGCCATTCATTTTTTACTCGTTGATTTTCAATAACAAGTGCCCTTTCGTACAAGGCGCAGGTAGGACAAACATGATAAGGTACAGCATATAAAATATCACCGGTTTTATACCCATGATCAACTGGTGCTTTCAGCGTAAAATGTTCTTCACTCTGAGATACAGGAACAAGATCATTTGCATTTAAGAAAGCCACACGCTTGTCTATACTGTTTTCTGCAGCAATAGATTTATGTCCAAGATCGGTACATATTATACCTGGTGCAGGTAAAGAAACAATACGTGTTATAACAATGGCTGCATGTATAAATGGTTGTTCGGGAAAACTGTTACCATAACCATAATCCCAATACACAAAAGTGCCAGGGCTGCATACTACATCTACCCGCTTTGCATGTATGAGAAAACTGGGACTACCTCCTGCAATCACAGGTAATTTTACCTGGTGCTTTTGTAATACTTCATTTTGTAAATGAATTACACGCATAAAACCCTCATCGCATTCCTGCTTTCTTATAGCCTGATCGGGGTTTCTCAAGTGTCCATCGTATGCATGTAAACCCATTAGTTTCAACGAAGGTTCCTGTAAGCAGTACTCAATCAGTTCAAGGGCATTTTCCGGTGCAATACCTGTTCTGTTCATGCCAACATTCAAATCAATATATACAGCTAAGCGCAACTGTTGTTCGCGGGCTTTGTTTGCCATTGCTGTTGCAGCTGTAATATTATCTGTAACACAGGCATAATGTGTGTCGGTATAATGCTGCAGTAGTGTAATAAAGCGGTTGAGCTTAGGCCCCAGTGGCTGGTAGGCGAGCAATACATCTTTTGCTTTACACATACCCAATAATTCCGCTTCGGCAATAGTGGCACATTTGAACTGATGTACGCCATGCTGCATCAGCAGATTGGTTACTTCCTGTGTTTTATGTGTTTTAATATGCGGGCGTAACCGTTCCGGACTGCCTGCCATTTCAATAGCAGCACGAATATTCTGTTCAACCCTATCGGGATAAACCAATAATGCCGGTGTGTCTACACAATCAGCATTGTATACTTCAAACCAATTTGCAACAGATGGTGTTTCCATGTAAACATATTCAGGTATGTAATTCAAAAACAGCTTCAATTTCTACAGGAATATTATCGGGTAGCGAGCTCATGCCTACAGCACTTCTTACCCCCACGCCATTATCTGGCCCCCAAATAGCAGCAAAAAGTTCGCTGCATCCATTAATAACAAAAGGGTGGTCCGAAAACCCGTGAACGGCATTCACCATACCCAATACTTTAATCACCCGTTTAATCTTATTAAAACTACCCAGCTCTTTTTGTATGGTTGCCAGCATCGCCAGTGCCACCTGCTTTGCCGCTAATTTAGCCGCATCTTTATCCATATCCAATCCCACAATACCTACTATCCAGCTACCATCGTTTTGCAGGGTACCATGGCCAGAGAGGTAAAGGTAGTTACCATCAACCAGGCAGGGTTTGTAAACACCCAGCGGCTCGGGGGCGGGTGGTAATGTTAGTTGCAGGGCTTCAAAAGCTATATCAGGGGTAAGGATTTCCATAACAGCAGATTTAGTGGATTGAAAATAATGGATTTCGTACAGTTACCAATAGAGGGAAGTCCATGGTCCATGGTCGATAGTCCATAGTTAAGCAGAATGTAGTACGATGTATTGTCTATGGTCTATAGACCATCTCCCATAGCCCCGCACCTATTGTGCATAATTCCCAGTTAAATGTGAACTAATACCCTTTCTATATCCCAATCGGTGCTAGAGTATTTTGTACTTTAAAGAGTTAATCCTGAGGCCTGATGATACCTTTACCATTGGTAATTCCGGAAGTACCGACCATTGCAAAAACGGAGTTTGCAAAAGTGTTCAGAAATCCTGCAAGTGGACAATTCTCTTTGCACGCAACTGCATTTTTTGATGCGGGAGATATCATCTGCACTTTTACAGCGATTGAAACTTTCACTACACCCAATTATCTTACTTTACAAACAGGTTCACAAAAACATATTTCTTTATCACCTGAATGTTTGCAATTCACAAATCATAGTTGTGACCCTAATGTTTTTTTCGATACAGATGCTATGGAACTGATTGCGTTAAAGCCTATTCAGCCTGATGATGAAATGGTATTTTTTTATCCGTCAACTGAATGGCAGATGGCATCACCATTTTCCTGTAATTGTGGTAGTGCAGCTTGCCTGGGAACTATTGGTGGCGCTGCTTCGTTAAGAGATGAACAACTAAATGGCTATCGCCTGACAAAATTTATTCAGATGCAAATTCAAAACAGATAGTTATTTATTCCGCATGTATAGTTACAAGTTAAGTTCGGCACAAATAAGTAAAATGCGCATTTGGGTACTTGCACCTTATCTGCAAACCAATGATCCTAATCTGGATTACTATTACGATTTTACCCAGAGCATCGCAGAATATACCAGAATATTTGAGGCATTAAATATGAGCTGGCAATGGCAACCGGTTACGCTGGATAATTATGCTTCGATCATAGCAAAAATACAGGCAGAAAAAGAATTGGGTGATATTACACCTGTTGTACTAAATCTTTGTGATGGGGATGAAATTAATGGTACACCGGGTATATCAGTAGTGCGGATGTTGGATGCTTCAGGACTAATTTACACTGGTGCCGATGCCTATTTTTATACAGTTACTACTTCTAAAATACCCATGAAAAAAGCTTTTGATGCTGCAAAGCTCCCTACTGCACCATGGGCCGCTATTTATAAACCGGATCAAATTCCCGATAAACTAATAGAGCAACTGGGCGCACCACTGATTGTTAAACCATCGGTATCTGGCGGTAGTATGGGAGTGGGTATTAGAAATGTTGTTGAAGATGAAGCGGCACTGGCCACGCAGGTAAAAGCGATGTTCAATGGGTATAGAGGATGGAACCTTGCCGCTGATGGCCTCATCGCTGAAACTTTTATTGAAGGTCCTGAATTTACAACCATGGTCGTTGGGTCCTGGACATCTCCGCAACATTGTACGGTATACAAAGCTGTTGAAAGGGTATTTCATTCATCGTTACCCGCGAAAGAAAAATTTCTTTCATTCGATCGACTCTGGGAAATTTATGAGGAAGAAACACCAATGCCCGGTAATGAACATTTTTATGAATACAGAGAAGCCCCGGCCGATTTACAGGATGCCCTTAAGCAATTAAGTCTGGAAGCATTTCTCTCTGTGAAAGGAACGGGTTATACGCGGATAGATATAAGACAGGATATACATACGGGCAAATTGTATGTGTTGGAAGTAAATGCGCAATGTGGTTTGAGTGAAGATGAAGATTATACATCTATTGGTGCTATTCTGAAAATAAATCACCAAAGCTTTGCAGATCTTATCATGGAAATAATAGGAGAAGCAGTGGATAGACATACCAAACAACAACATAAATCAACAGAAGTGCTTCGCAGTTCATCAGTCAGTTAAGGAAATGGAAAAACAAGGGAAAGACTTCGACAAAAATTGGGCGCAGGGAATGAAGATTGCAGTGTTGCAACCAGATTATTCAACAACCGATGTTGACTATAAAACTTATGATCCACCGCGTGACCTGAGTAAGCTGCTTTCCGGTGCAGCAGTTGACCATATTTTTTTAAATAAGCTTACCACTTACAAACAGTTGAAAGCAGTTCAACAAAAAGGCTATGATATTTTTGTAAACCTATGTGAAGGTTATCTTGAATGGGAAGTGCCATCTATTGATGTTATTTACACGCTTGATTTACTTGGTCTTCCTTACACCGGACCAAATACACAGTTATACGATCCATCCAAAGAAATGATGAAATACCTGGCTTATTGCGAAGGTATTAAAACACCGGCCTATATGCTGGTTGATGCTTCAACAGATATATCAAAAGCAACTGAACTTGGGTTTCCATTATTTGTAAAACCAACCAAGGCAGGTGATAGTTTGGGTATTGATCAGGCATCGCTTGTGTATGATGAAAACGCACTTAGACAAAAAATAAACGCACTTCTTCCCGAGTATCCGCAATTATTGGTTGAACAGTATATAGCAGGAAGGGAGTTTACTATTTTAATTGCTGCCAATGAAGATGGTCAAACAGCAACAACATTCAATCCGGTAGAGTTTATTTTTCCTGAAGGATATTCATTCAAAACCTATGAATTAAAAACATCGGCATTACATCCTTCTGCAAATATTCCGTGTACAGATCCGCATATCACTCAAAAACTCAAAGAAGCTGCACAAAGAATTTTTAAAGGATTCAATGGAGTTGGTTATGCGCGTCTCGATTTCAGGATGAATGAAAAAGGTGCATTATTTTTTCTGGAAATTAATTTCACCTGTTCTGTTTTTTATACAGATGGGTATGAAGGGTCGGCGGATTATATACTACAATATGATGGAATAGGACAAGCAGGATTTTTAAAACATATAGTGCAGGAAGGAATTGCCAGACACTTACGCATGCAAAAAAACTACCAGATCAAAGGAAATGCAGTTGCTGGTTACGGCATTTATGCGACTCGAGATTTAATGTGTAATGAATTGGTCTTCAAAGGCGAAGAGCTTTCCCAGCGCATCGTTACCCGCCGTCATGTAGTGCAAAATTGGAACGATGTTGAAAAAGAAATTTTCAGGAGATATGCCTATCCCCTGAGTAATGAAGTATTTTTGCTGTGGGATAATAATCCTGCAGCATGGGCTCCCCAAAACCATAGTTGTACACCAAACACTGCTTACGATGGTCTTAATGTAAAAGCCATCAAACCCATACAAAAAGGAGAAGAACTAACCCTCGACTACGCCAGTTTTCTGGATGAACACATGGAGCCCTTTCAATGCAAATGCGGTACTAAAAACTGTAGGCAATGGATAACCGGAACACCCGGTAATACCGTTACGCAAAGAGAAATGCAACAGCGTTCTTAAACTACCGCACGGGATTTGGGTCATAGGTGCTAGGTGTTAGGTATTAGGTGTTAGGTGTTAGGGTATTTCGCCAAAGGCGAGATACACAATTTGAAGGAAACGCCCTAAAACCTAATACCTAACACCTAGTACCTAGCACCTAACAGCTAGCCCCACTAAACAGGATAAAGGATTAACTATGTTGAACATGAGCGTATTGAAAAAACTGATCCGGCAACACAGGATGCGACTGGGGATTACCTATACCTTGTTTTCTTTGGAAATGACAGGTGCACTATTGCGTCCTTTTTTCCTGGGTATGGCAATCAATGATCTGATGCAGGGTTCGTATAGAGGCTTAATACTTTTATCAGTTGTGCATTTTGCATGGTTGGTAATCGGTACTTTGAGACATAGGTATGATACCAGAACCTATTCTACTATTTATACCGCACTGGTTACAAAATTTCTTTCGAGAAAAATTAAACAAGCAGAAGTATCAAAACTTAGTGCGCATTCAACACTTGCCAGAGAATTTGTTGATTTTCTGGAATTCGATCTCGTGTATATAATAGAAGCTGCCTACAATATTCTGGGATCAATGATCTTATTATTCTTCTATCAGTCTTCGGTTGTGTTTTTATGTCTGGGTATATTATTACCTGTTATGACCATCAGCTATATCTATGGCAAAAAAATGAAGCGGTTAACACGGCTAAAAAACGATGAACTGGAGAAGCAGGTGAATATTATTTCTTCCGGCGATAAAAAAGCCATTCACCAGCATTTTAATAACCTGCGCAAATGGCAGGTACGCATAAGTGATCAAGAAGCCTGGAATTTCGGTATTATGGAGATGATGGTTATGATCGTAATCGCACTATCCTTACTGATAACCTATAAAGTAGCTGGAACAACTGTTTTAGCAGGTAATATCATTGGTATCTATAATTATATCCTCAAATTTGTATCTGGCCTTGATACCATTCCATATACCGTGCAGCGAATGGCCGCTTTAAATGATATTACACAACGTATACAATTGCAAATGAACGATAAGCCTGAAGCAGAAAACGTGATTCAGACACTTATTCCATCCATTAAAGCAAAAGAAACAGCAGCATAAGCATTCTGGTTTGCAGAAATCTTCCTAAATTATAGCCCCTAAAAGGAAGTATAAGCTTATGTCATCGAGAAGAAAATTTTTACACCAGTCTGGTCTATTAACCGGCGGTGCATTGCTGGCCACCTCTTTAAGCCAGTATGGCTTTGCACTTTTCAATAATGGTATTATGCCCAGTGATCAGGTACGTATCGGTGCAATAGGTATCAATGGAATGGGGTGGTCTAATTTAACTGCCGCTTTAAAAGTTCCGGGAGTAACCGTTGGTGCTATATGTGATGTAGATCAAAATGTAATTGACAAGCGACTGGCTGATCTTGAAAAAATGGGTATCGATACAAAAAAAGTACAGGTATACCGCGATTACAGAAAGCTACTTGATCAAAAAGATATCGACGCTGTAATTATCGGCACACCAGACCACTGGCATGCTTTACAAATGATTCATGCATGTGAAGCAGGTAAAGATGTATATGTTGAAAAGCCGGTAGGTAATTCCATCGTAGAATGTAATGCAATGGTGGCCGCACAAAAACGTTATGGCCGTATAGTACAGGCTGGACAATGGCAAAGAAGTCAACAACATTTTACCGATGCCATCAACCTTGTTCACAGCGGTCAACTGGGTAATATCCGAACAGTAAAAGTATGGTGTTACCTCGACTGGAAACAGCCCCTCGATCGGAAACCGGATGCTGCGGTTCCTCCGGGAGTTGATTATAAACAATGGCTTGGTCCGGCACAAAACCGTCCCTTTAACCCCAACAGGTTTCATTTTACCTTTCGTTGGTTTTGGGATTATGCGGGTGGACTAATGACAGACTGGGGCGTGCATTTACTCGATTATGCATTGATGGGTATGAAAGCCGATACACCTAAATCTATTGCAACCCTTGGAGGCAAATTTGCGAAACCAGATTCTGCTGATGAAACACCTGATACACTGATGGCAATGTATGAGTTCGATAATTTCAACATTGTTTGGGATCATGCACTGGGTATCGGTAATGGCAATTATAACCGCGATCACGGTATCGCATTTATTGGCAATGCCGGCACTTTGGTACTCAACAGAAATGGCTGGGAAGTGATAGAAGAAAAGAAAAATGAACCGAAACTGGCAATGCCATTCCAGAAATCATCAGATAACGGACTTAATAAGCACTGGGAAAATTTTATTGCTGTTGTACGCTCGCGTAAGGCAGAACAGTTAAACTGTTCTATCCAGGAAGCAGCTAAAATTGCGCGCTTATCACAAATGGGTAATATTGCTTACAGAACCAATAGAAAATTATTCTGGGATAATGGCAAAGGTCAATTCACAGATAATAGCATTAACCAACAATACCTGGCAGCCAAATATCATAATGGATATAAGCTGCCCGTAGTTTAAACAGAAAAATCTCTCAGTGCCCCCTGTGTCTTCGGTGGCAAATTAGTCCGAAAGTCCGTCCTTCCTTCGTCAGGATGTCCGAAAGGTGGGTGGAGATTGCCACTGAAGACACAGAAGGGCACTGAAAAAAATATTAATTACTAACGAAGCAATAGTTCACATGAAAAAACAAACCATCTTATTACCACTGGCCATCTTGGCGCTTGGTATTACACAGGCACAGAACAGAAATATTAATATGGATAGCCTGGTAAAGCTTTCCAGTAAAACAGAAGTATGGGAACCTGTTCCGGCTAAAGTAACGCCCGGGAAAACGGCAGCCGATGCTCCATCAGATGCCATCGTAATATTCAATGGCAAAGACATGAATGCTTTTCAGAAAAAAGGTGGCGGCGCTCCAGGGTGGAAAGTTGATAAAGACGGATCACTTACTGTTGTGAAAACATCCGGTGATCTTCAAACCAAACAAAGTTTCGGTAGTTGCCAGTTACATATTGAATGTAAGTCACCCGCTGTAGTAGCAGGTAGCAGCCAGTCAAGGGGTAATAGTGGTATTTTTTTCATGGGACAATACGAATTGCAGGTACTCGATTCTTACGATAACCCCACTTATGTAAACGGACAAGCGGGTAGTATTTACAAACAACATATTCCCCTGGTGAATGCAAGCAGAAAACCTGGTGAATGGCAGTCTTACGATGTAGTATTTACAGCACCTCAGTTTTACGCCGATGGAACCATACAAACTCCTGCACGAATAACTGTTTTTCATAACGGTGTATTGGTACAGAATAATGTAGAAATAAAAGGCGGTACCGTTTGGATCGGCACTCCTGTCTATAAAAAACACAACGACAAAGAACCATTGGTACTTCAAGACCATGGAAATGATGGCGGCAACCCGATGAGCTACAGGAATATTTGGGTGAGAGAGCTGTAGGAACAGAAGAACAGAGAAATGTCCAATATCCAATGTCCAATTATAGTGTAGAAAATCATTTCTTCCTTGGAAGTTGGATATTGGACATTTCTCTGTTCTTCTGTTGATTTAGCGTATAAATACCTATTGTCATTCCCCCTTTTTCGGACTTATCTTGCAGGCCGAACATTTTTAACTGATTCATGAAGCGAATAGCAGAGCCAGCAGCGATTTTAGAAACCGTATTCGGATACAACGAATTCAGGCATAACCAGCAGGAAATTATTGAGCATATTTTGAATGCCCGCGATGCAGTTGTGTTGATGCCAACGGGTGGGGGTAAAAGTCTTTGCTACCAGGTACCTGCCCTATGTATTGAAGGGGTAACAGTAGTAGTGAGTCCGCTGATAGCTTTGATGAAAGACCAGGTAGATGCATTGATACTGAATGGTATACCTGCAGCATTTTTAAACAGCACCCAGCATCCTTCTGAAAGAGAAAATATTTTGCAGCAACTCAGAAGGAATGAATTAAAGCTGTTGTATATAGCCCCTGAAAGATTAGTGGGTGCTGAAATTAATTTCCTTCAATTTTTAAAAACAGAAGCAAAACCCGCACTTTTTGCCATTGATGAAGCGCATTGCATCAGTCAGTGGGGGCACGATTTCAGACCGGAATACCGAGTACTTAGTGAATTGAAAACACAATTCCCTGAAATACCTGTAATAGCACTTACAGCTACAGCTGACTCATTAACAAAGAATGATATCATTGAGCAGCTTCACCTTAAAACATACAGGGTATTTGAAAATAGTTTTAATCGTCCCAATATCACTTATTATGTAAAGCCAAAGCGTAATTATTATGATGAACTGGTAGATTATATATCAGAACATAAAACAGATAGTGGCATCATTTATTGTTTAAGCAGAAACGCAACAGAGAAACTTGCGGAAGACCTGAAAGAAGATGGCTTTAATGCAGCAGCCTATCACGCAGGCTTAGACAAAGCCACCAGAGATGAACGGCAGGATCTTTTTCTGAAAGATGATATACAGATTATTGTTGCAACCATTGCTTTTGGTATGGGTATCAATAAAAGCAATGTACGTTTTGTAATACATGCAGATCTCCCCAAAAATATAGAAGGCTATTACCAGGAAACAGGAAGGGCAGGGCGAGACGGACTACCCAGCGAAGCCATTTTATTCTATGGCGCAGGTGACGTGATGAAACTCAAACATTTTGCCCAGGTAGAGAATAACCCGGACCAAACCAGGATATTACTGGAGAAGCTTGACAAAATGGTTGCATTCTGCGAAACCAGACAGTGCAGAAGAAAATACCTGCTGAATTATTTCGGTGAAACAGCTGCCGAATATTGCGGTGCATGTGATACTTGTTTACACAAACCCGAACTCTCCGATCAGACCATTGTGGCACAAAAAATAATGAGCACCGTTGCCCGGATCAACGAAAGGTTTGGCTTAGGATATGTAGTAGATATATTGAGAGGAAGTGCCAGCGAAAAAATTAAAGCTGAACATAAACAGTTATCAGTTTATGGTATTGGAAGAGATAAACCAAAAGAAGAGTGGATACATTATACGAGAGAATTACTGGCAAGTGGCTATCTGGAAATGAGCGACGGACAATACCCGCTACTCAAACTAACCGAGAAAAGTAAAGCGGTATTATTTAAGGGTGAAAAAGTATACCTGCACGCTCCGATACAAATTGTAACGGCGAAAGAACCAGTTATTTACCAGCAGCATGCTTATGAAAAAGAGCTTTTCGAAAACCTGAAGAAGTTGCGCAATAAAATGGCACACGAGGAAAATGTGCCGGCATACCTTATTTTCAGTGATAGCAGTTTAATTGACCTGGCAACCTATTTACCATTGGTAGAAAACGACCTCAGTAAGATATCGGGATTCGGTGTTTATAAGATAGAGAAATATGGCCAGCCCTTTTTAGAAATGGTACAGGATTATTGTAATGAACATGGTCTTGATACCCGCATTGAACTCAAGCAACCGAAACGGGAAAGAAAAACATCTCCTGCAAGGGAAAGGGAAACAGATACAAAAAAAATCAGTTTCGATTTATTTAAACAAAGAATGAGTATTGAAGCTATTGCCGAATACCGTAAGCTATCACCAAACACCATCGAATCGCATTTAGCATATTATGTTTCAAAATCAGCGTTGGAGTTAACATCATTGGTGCCGGAAGATAAAATTGAATTAATAGAAGCTGCCATCAAACGCTATGGTAAAAGCAGTTTGAAACAACTGAAGGAAAACCTGCCGGAAGAAATCAGTTATGGTGAAATAAGAATGGTTGTTGCAAGGGAAGGGAATATTACAGAGTAATGTTTGGTGGAAAGGAAATTCGGCTGCAGGCTTCATGCCGCAAGCTACAAGCCTTGATGGGTGCTTATTATAGACTTTCTGCTTTTACTGAAATAAATATTTAGGCTTGCGAATTCGATATATATAATCAGCTTCTAAAGAAATACCTGATTGCAGTAGATGCACAATCTGCTATTAATAGAACACTGATCTTCATGATTTTCAAGATTTATCATGATAGATCTTGAAAATCATGACAATCCGTGTTCTATCCTACCCTTTACTTGTAGTTGTATTTACTAAACATAGCCGACTATTAAATTTTAATAACAAAACAATGCTACCAAGACGAATATCTATACTCATTGCCGACGATCACCTGATTTACCGGGAAGGATTAAAACTATTATTGGCGAGGGACCCGCAGTTTTATTTAAAGGGAGAAGTAACGAATGGAAAAGAGTTATTACTAAAAGTCAGACAACTGGCACCCGATATCATTATAACCGATATAAAAATGCCTTTTATGAATGGCATAGAGGCGGTAAAAAAATTGAGCAGGGCCTTTCCTGGAATCAGGATAATTGCACTTAGTTCATTTAGTGATGATTACCTGATTGTAGATATGCTGGAAGCTGGCGCAAAAGGTTTTCTTTTAAAGGGGGTGGGATTTGAAGAATTAGGCCTTGCCATTAGAACCGTTTATAAGCGCAAGCCTTATTTTTCTCCGGAAATAACAGAGAAAATCATCCGGATTGTGTCCGGTAAATTCAATGGACAAAAATTTCATTACCATATTTCGCTGACGGAAACAGAAAAGCAGATCATCAAACTGATCTGTAAGGAATTAACGAGCAAAGAAATTGCCGACAGCTTATCTGTCGGAAAAAGAACCATTGAAAGCTACCGGGTCCGGATAATGGATAAACTGGGAGCAAAAAGCGTGGCCACCGTCATCACCTATGCCCGCAGGTCGGGTATATTAAGACCCGGATACTGATATTAACCAATAAATAGGCACTATTCAAGGGTAAAAAGATGGGAAAACAGTGATTTGACTAATTTTTAACCACTTCAATGCAGCCAATTCTGTTATTTTTGCGCCCTATTGCCATATATTGGCGCAACGAAAAGAGAACATGAAATAAGCCGCGACAAAATTCGATAAGATGGGAATTAAACATTGGCTAATTCCATGTGGCTATAATCAACGAAACGAACGCATGAAAAAGACATTATTACTGCTTTTGGCCTTTACAGGAACCCTGCTGGCTACCGCACAGAACAAAGAAACCAAGAAAAAGACTGATTGGAGCAAGATTGATCTGTCAGACCGCCCTGCAGACCACCTGATGATTCAATATGGTGGCGATAGCTGGACCAACCGTCCGGATAGCGTACGCACCGGAAATGGCTTTAGCAGACATTTCAATATTTATTTTATGGTAGACAAGCCATTCAAGAGCAATAAAAAGATGAGTATTGCTTTTGGTGCAGGCCTGGGAGCAAGTAATATGTTTTTCAAGAATACCAAAGTAGATATTAAATCGCCTACCACCCGTTTACCTTTTACCAATGTAGACAGTACCAACCACTTCGATAAGTTTAAGCTTACAAGCATATACCTTGAAATACCGCTAGAATTGCGTTATTATTCAAATCCCGAGAATCCAAGTAAATCATGGAAAGCGGCTATTGGTATGAAACTGGGTACCCTGTTAAAATCTTATACCAAAGGAAAGAACTACGTAAATAAAAACGGTCAGAGTCTTTATGGTACTTCTTATGTAGAGAAAGAAAGCAGTAAAAGATTTATTAATGGAACCATGCTCGCAGCAACTGCCAGAATTGGTTATGGTATCTTTTCCATCGATGCCGGTTACCAGTTAAATGGAGTGCTGAAAGATGGTACTGGTCCAACAATGAGGAAGTTTTCTATAGGTGTTACCTTTAGTGGACTTTAGAAACAGAGGAACAGAGGAACAGAGGAACAGAGAAACAGAGGAACAAAAGAACAACGGAACAGCAGGATATTCAATTTCGAAGTTGGAAGTTGATTATTCTGCTGTTCTTCATTTAATAATCCCGCAGGGATTATGTTTACCTTTGCAAAAAAGAGGAGTAGATTTTGATTGAGAAGCAACATAAAATTAAGGACGAAGAAACAGCCGTATTGGTGGGGGTAATTCAAAAAGAACAAACCCAGGAACAGGTATATGAATACCTGGATGAATTGGCATTTCTGGCAGAAACGGCTGGGGCCATTACGGTTAGAAAGTTTACCCAGAAACTGCCCCATCCTGATAGCCGCACATTCGTAGGTAAAGGAAAACTGGAAGAAATCAAAGCATATGTATCAGGAAAAAAAATAGACCTGGTAATATTTGATGATGAACTTACCGGTTCTCAGATCACCAATATTGAAAAAGAACTTGGGGTAAAAACCATTGACCGTAGTGACCTTATCCTCGACATCTTCGCACGCCGTGCAAGAACGGCGCAGGCCAAGGTGCAGGTAGAGCTGGCGCAATACCAATACCTGTTACCAAGGTTAAAAGGTATGTGGAAACACCTTGAAAGACAGGGAGGTGGTATCGGAACCAGGGGGCCTGGTGAAACCGAGATTGAAACGGATCGCCGAATTGTAAAAGATAAAATTTCATTACTCCGTAAGCGATTGGGGGAAATAGATAAGCAATCGTTTACACAACGCAAGGAAAGGGGTGAGTTGATTCGTGTATCGCTGGTAGGGTATACGAATGTGGGTAAGAGTACCCTAATGAATCTTTTGAGTAAGAGCGACGTATTTGCTGAAAACAAGTTGTTTGCAACACTGGATACTACTACCAGGAAGCTGGTGTTTGAAAATACCCCGTTCTTATTGAGTGATACAGTAGGTTTTATTCGTAAACTACCGCACCATCTTGTAGAAAGTTTCAAGAGTACATTGGATGAAGTAAGAGAGGCAGATATTTTGTTGCATGTGGTAGATATATCACATCCACAATATGAAGATCAGATTGGCGTGGTGAATAAGACATTACAGGAATTGAAAGCATTTGAAAAACCCATTCTCACCATCTTCAATAAAATGGATCTCTATGAGGAGAAGACATTCGATGAATGGCTGGAAGATGAAGTGAAACAGGAAATATTACTGGAGCTGCGTGAAAAATGGGAAAGGGCAACAGAGCATAATTGTGTTTTTATCTCAGCATTGGAGCGTAAAAATATTGATGCATTACGAGAATTGATCCTGAACAAAGTAAGGGATATGTACCAGGTACGTTACCCATACAAAACGGTTCATTTCTAATCTCTCTCTCTGCGAAAACTTTGTGTTCTCATGTTCTCTGCGGTGAATAAGTGTGCTCAATCACCGCAGAGAACATGAGGGAATGGAGTTTTCGCAGAGGGGTTAAAGTTCTTTCAGCCAATGAATGCTATAGGTGCGGTTATCGCTGGAAGCGCCGCGCATATTGAAGCCGAGACTCCACCTTGTTTCCCAGGCTTTACCCATTCTGATGCCCGCTCTGAAAACGGGATCGAAGCTATCGAAGGGAACTTTACCAACTGAAGTATAAATTTTGGTATAACTGTATTGGTAACCGCCACCTACATAAATACCGAGTGCACGTTTCGAATCGTCGGAAGCAGAAAGCAGTCCAAAGTTAAGGTCGGCTACCAGGGGAATTTCAAAAGCAAGATGACCACCATGTTTACCGGTAATGGTATCGTTTTTAGTGCCATCGAAATCGATGGAACGATAACGGTTGGTAAAGCTTACGCCCAGCATCATGGGAGAGGCGATGCTTACAGAGCCCCATCCCCAGGTAACCAGTTGTTTCCGGATGGTATATACGATACCTATTTGTTTAACACGCATTGAATATTGTGCATCAATGGAAGATGAATCGGTGCGGTACCTGGCTAGTCCATTTATATCTGCTTTGCTACCCAGTAAGCCAAAAGCCTGATCAACGCCGCGTTTTTGAGAAAAAGCCTGAAATTGAAAGAATATACATGTGATAAATAAACTAAGTATAGCTTTATACATCTATTGGATATTTAATAAAGGCGCGAAAGTAATTATATTATAATAAGAAAACATGTTAAAATGTTTGAATGGGTAAAAAAATGGCATAAGATCGGTGATTCGGTAGCAGAATTTCAGTGGCAGGGTAACCAGATGTGTATTATAGAAGTAGATGGAAAGAAAATTACCCTGGCAAGGTACCAGGAAGGGCTATTTGCGTTTGCGTATAAATGTCCGCATGCGAGTGGTATAATGGCCGATGGTTTTGTGGATGGGTTGGGTCAGGTGGTATGTCCGCTGCACCGGTATAGGTTTAGCTTAAAAAATGGCCGGAATACAAGTGGGGAGGGATATTATTTAAAAACTTACCCAATAGAAGAGCGGGCAGATGGCATTTATGTATCATTTTGAGTATTTTTTTGGATATAGATTTTGCCGGAATGCATTTTTCCCTATTTTTGCCACCCCGAAAGGGAAAAGGTATTCAGAAAGCTTTGCTTTTGGATTACCATTACACTCCCAAATGGATCAGTTGGTTAGAGTATTCCGCCGCGGCGGATTAATCAACGGGTCTACGAAAGGAGAAACATAAAATTCCCAAATAGCTCAGTTGGTTAGAGCATTCCGCCTCAGGCGGATTAATCAACGGGTCTACCAAAGGAGACATATAATATTCCCAAATAGCTCAGTTGGTTAGAGCATCTGACTGTTAATCAGAGGGTCGCTGGTTCAAGTCCAGCTTTGGGAGCGGAAATTTTAAACCCATGGATATTTCATCTGTGGGTTTTTTATTGCCTGTAACTCAATACACTATTGTATTAAAGCCAATCTTGTAGTCCTCATAGTAAGCAAAGCAGAAATCTACATAAAGAATTATTACACCTCAAAACTGACCCCTCACCTTAAAAATGGGTCACAAAATGGGTCACAAAAGTTTAAAAGGTACTGTTAGCATCAGTGATGTTAAGGGTAGAATCAGGTTACGTTGGAGGTATCAAAGTACAAGGTATTCCATGAATCTTGCAGCATTCAGTAAGTTAAACCTGAGTAAAGCAAAAATGATTGCTGCAACTATTGAAAGGGATATGGCATTTGATGAGTTTGACCAAACCCTTGAAAAGTATAAAAGCAAGGGAGTAAAACAAGCAACAACTGAAAAGCCAGTTAAAAGTCTGGTAGCTTATTTTGAAGAATGGGCTTCAGAGTATAAGCAGATGGACTGTGAAACTCATATTGATTATTATTCTTTAAGAAATACGCTCAGGAAATGGGGAGATTTTAATGAGCAAACAGTATTGTCCCAATTGAATAAGGAATCGTACAGTCCTAAAACCTACAATAAAAGGTTGGCTATGTTAAAGGGCTTTGTTAAGTGGTTAATAAAACAAAAAATTTGGAGTAGCAACCCGCTTGATGAAGTGAATAAACGTAAAGTAAAAAACGTAAAGAATGATAACAGGAAACCTTTTACTGAACAGGAGATTCAGAAAATTTTAGCAGCATTTAAAAACAATACTTACAGTCCTAAAGGTTCTCATTACCCCCACTCACATTATTACCCATTCATTTACTTCCTGTTTAAAACAGGTGTAAGGCCTGCAGAAGCCATTGGTTTAAGAGTTGAAAGTGTAGACTTTATAAACAAAAAGGTTGTTATCAAGGAGGTTATGGCAAGAAGTGTAAAAGGTACAAATGCAGCACAACGGATACGGAAGGAAACTAAAAATGGGAAAGTTAGATTTTTGCCATTAACAGTAGATTTGGAAGAAGTACTCATTCCTGTATGTATAAATAAACAAGCGGATGATATAGTTTTTCAATCATTTAACGGACAGTGTATTGATGATAGGATGTTTCAAAAGAGAGTGTTCAAGATTGTCCTAAAATACCTAGGTATTGAAGAAAGAGTATTATATGCTTGCAGGCACACCTTTGGTAGTAGGTGTATTGATTCTGGAATGACCCCTGTAATGACAGCTTTTTTAATGGGTAATAATCCTGAAACTGCTTTGAAAAATTATATTCATCAAATAAGTATGCCTAAAGAGTTACCCAATATTTAGTTTGGGTAACTCTCAGGAAATACTAGAAATTCTTTTATACTTTAAACTTTAGTTTACGCGTATACTTCGAAGTTTTAATATACTTAAGAATTGCTGTTAAGTTCTTTGTAAAAGTTGGTACTGTAGTGGTTGTATAACTTTTTAAATTTGTAACAGCCTTTTTGCATGATTTTTTTAATAGCCCTGTTATTGAGGCGTGTTTCATATTTTCTTGATGTGTAGCCCACTCAAGGTTTTCAATGCTGTTATCGGTTTTAATACCATTTTTATGATTCACTTCTTTTTTATTATCAGGGTTGTCGATAAAATTTTCTGCTATTAATCGATGAATAAACTTTGTTTTTGTTTTACCATTTTTTGAAAGCCTCACTTCTTCATAACCACAATTGTTTAACCTACTTTTTAAAATTTTTGATTTTACTTTTCGGCTAACATTTTTACAAGTTTTAACTACTCTTGCTTTTCCTCTCACAAAACCGTCTGAACTTATTTCATAAAGGTTTTGGAAACCCTTTACAGGTTTCCACATTCCAATCGCACCATTCATTTGCACAATTTTAATCCCCTGCTCATAATGTCAGGGTTTTTCCAAGGCATAAAAAGCCCTAGAATCCATTAAATTCTTTGGTCACCCGAGCATAACATTGTTATGCTGAATGATTCTCCTGTTTCAAAAAGGGGATTTGTTTTAGTAGGTCTTAGATTTCATCCTTTACCCTGGTTGGCTGTTTTTCCCACTGACCTTGCTTAATTAAAAACAAGGTAACAGCACTAAACTTTAACCCTTCTATTGCCTCCTATTGGGGACAACCCGTTTTCACGATGACTAACCTTATTAATGATTACACGTTACTTAGGAAACCCAACTTCTGGGGTTCAGTCTTAATCCTTTTTTTGAATGATTGTGAACCCGAACAAGGGAGATTTTTTTGCAAATATCTGATTATCAATGTGAATCCTGAGGGATTTGCAATATATGTAGGGTGCAAATATATGTCCGTTTTTTACATTTATCAAATAATTTTTAATATTATTTATGTGTTTTTAAGCATAGGGCAGCCCCTCATAAATACCCCTTCTCTTTATAGGAGGTTGTTCCAACCCCTATGTCAGTTTTTTTGAATTTTACGCACAGGGGAAACGGTGTAGGAATATGAAGTGCAGTTTTACAGGGTAAACATTTTCACTTATGAAATGAAATAACCCAACAAGTTAAAACTGGTGCATTATATAACTATACTTTCCTCTGGGTGTAAAAACAAGTGGGCAGTAAACTAAAGCCCAGCACCTGTAATAGTCATTTATTCAGTAGAATAAAGCCAAGCAGGGAATAAGGTGTAAAGTATTCAGGGCTATGAAAGAAAAATAATGCCAGTTTTTACCCCTATTGATATCAGCTAAAAAAAACTGTCATGATTTTGCCTCCCTTCCTGAATCTTCACTCCGGTGTTTATTTAATGGCATATCTGTTATTGGCTAAATGCCATTAAAGCACACCTCCTCCATTGGGCAGCCACCTGCACGGTCAATTCTGCGTTCATGCTTCCTTTCACAAAGCTTCCCTTATAACTACGTTATGCCATACAGGAAGCCCTCACTGTGCAAATACCGCATTTTCAATGCTTTCCTATTTGCCCCAGAATTTCCCATGGCTGCTAGGGTGGCAATTTTTTAATTCATATTTTTAAGTATGAAAGAACATATGACCCCAATTACACGAGAAGATTTTATAGAGTTTTTACTTTCTGAATCTTTATATACACCCAAACAAATTGTAAAGAGTCATGCAAATACTGAAGGAAATTATTGTAATTATGAGGATTATTTTGGTATAAAATTTTCATCTCTCTGTGAAAGGGAAAATTCAATTCATACCTTTAAAACTAGTGTTGTTGGGGTTTCAGATTCAGATTTAGTGCATCATTTTGATTTCAATCAAGGAAGGAATAATTATAGTTCTTTTTTTCTGGAAAATGATAAAGATGGAAATTTTTCTAAAATAATTCTAATTGAAGCAAATTGTTCCGGATGTAACTTCTCTAAATATTTTCTTATTCAGGTCTACTCAAGTCAGAATTTTGAAACAAGGCAAACTGATATTTATGCTAAAAAGGTAGGACAATATCCTGCATTAGAAATTGATATAAATAATGAAACCAAAAAGTATCTCCATAAAAACGATCTTGATATTTATAAAAAGGGAATTATCTGTATAAAAAATGGTTATGGCATTGGAGCTTATTGTTACTTGAGAAGGGTGGTTGAAAACTTGCTGTTAAAAGTTTTACAAGATATTGCAGAACTAGAATTTGATAACTCGGCTGAGTTTAAAAGAATTATTGATGCTCATAAAAACAATCCTGTTACACAAACTCTAATTGATGCAGTACAGAAAATTTCTCCCAATGAATTTATCATAAATGGGCAAAATATTATCAAACTTCTTTACAGCACATTATCGAGTGGAATACACAACCAATCAGATAAAGAATGTTTAGAAAAAGCTAATTCTGTGGATACGCTATTTAATTACCTAATACATGAGATTTATAAACATAAAAACAATTTTCAAGACTTGAAAAATTCGATAAACTCTCTAATCAAATAGGGTCAGTTTGTAATCTCTAAATACATTTAATAGCAAACTTTCATTTTAATTGTAAGTAGAAGCATACTTTAAAAAGTCAAGTAAGTAATCTCTTGCAGCTTTCAAGTCTTTTAAAGAATAATAAGGCTTGTAGCCTCTGTTTCTATCATCAGAGGAAAGTTCAAGCTGTTTGTAAAATGCTTTCCTTACAATTTCAGGGGTAATTGGCATTTTAAAATCAAGGTTTAGAATTTGGTAATAGTGCGCCATGAGTGAGTATGAATGAGTTTCATTACTTGCTATAAAGGGTAATTGTTCTTTTGCTTCAGTTTTAATAACTGAATTCAATACCCGGAGTGTAATAATAATAGAGATGAGCAATAGAAAATACAATCGTATAATTTGCTACAAAAATAGGAATTCATGGAAGTAATTCCTTAGGGGTAACACCCAGAGCCTCGGCTACTCTAAAAAGGTAAGAAACAGTAAAATTAACTTGCCCTGTTTCCATTCTGGCTAATTGAGAATAATCCATACCACTAGTATTAGCCAAATGCTCGATGGAAATATCCTTTTTAAGGCGTATTTCACGCATTTTGCTACCTACCAATAATAATGCAGGTTTATTAATATAATACTCCCTTTTGCCTTTGCTTTTCACAATTCAAAAGGATGGAAAGAGTTTCTTTAAAACAATAGAGAATTCTCTATATTTTTGTAATCATTAATATAGTTAATATGCAAACACGTAACCTTTTTTTAAGCCTTTTTTACTCGTTATTCCTTATTTCATGTAGCAAGGAATTGAATTCTGCTAAAGCATTTTATGAGGGTAATTTTAAAGGAGGTACATTAGCTTGGTCAAATGCAACTTCAAGCGGTACAGATCCTAATTTTTCATTTATTGTTAAGGATGTAGGTAATAATTCTGTTAAAGTATCAGTTACTACATCTTCACCAATCCCGTTAAAGGAGTTTACATTAAAACTAGAAGCTCAATCAAATACTGGTGGATTTAACCAGTATGTTTTTAGCCAGGTTGAAACGGTTAATAATTATACAAGAGAGGCAAGGTTTGAGGTGAATAATCAGCAAGGAATATTTAGTTATAAAATTGAGCCAGTAATATTCATGCCAAATGGTTCTCAATTGGTTGGTGTTTTCATTGGTAATGGATCAAAATAATAACCACTAATAAACTGTATATGGAGCAAGTTTTTAGTAGCTTGAAGGAATGTGTAGAAACGCTCTTGAAGCTAGAATATAAAGCATCAAAACCTAAAGGATTACAAGGCTTGATACATATGCATAATAACGTTCCATGTGTATTATTTACACATGAAATTCATGAAGATGTTAGGATTATACTTTCTCCCCAGATTCTAGAAGTTTTAAAGAATGGTGGGCAATTGAATTATAATGAAATACCGATATATTCAGTATTACTTGAAGATGGATCAAAGCAACTTTGCCTTGATTTTAAAAGAGAAGATTCAACTTTTTATGACACTTATCGTCAAGAGCTTGATGAAATTAAGTCAGAAATAACCCAAAAAGTTGATACTTACATGACAAAGTTTGGACAAGAAGAAACTATAAAAATTATGAAGCAACTTAATTCCTCAATAACCTTTATTTCAAATATAGATAATGCTTTACAAGCAGGAGATGTACCAAGTTATAATGCTTTAGAAGGAATTATAAGAAGCGTAAGTTTCAAATTCTTGTTTGTAAAAAAAAGAGTGGCTTACTTTAGTTCATTGTATTACTTAGCAGTTTTAATTGAGAAATACAAGAAACATGACGTAAGAATTGATTTGGAGAAACTTAAAATTACATTCTCCAAAATCTGTATTAATTACAATTAATTATTTGGGTCACGTTTTGGGGTTAAATAGTTCTTTAAAATGGGTTATTAATACAATGCATTGATTGTGAAGATATTCTAGCTACCAACTTTTCTGACTGTTAATCAGAGGGTCGCTGGTTCAAGTCCAGCTTTGGGAGCAGAAGCCTTCACAGAGATGTGAAGGCTTTTTGTTTTTTTGGATTTTGAAGTAAAAGGTTAGAGCATTCCGCCGCGGCGGATTAATCAGAGGGTCGCTGGTCCCGACGCTACGGTCGGGATGCAGACAAGATCGTCTGCATTCAAGTCCAGCTTTGGGAGCAGAACCCTTCGCAGAAATGCGAAGGGTTTTCTTTTTTATGATTTCGATGGAAAGTGTTCGCAGGTTCCGACGCTGCGGTCGGGATGCAGACAAGATCGTCTGCATTCAAGTCCAGCTTTGGGAGCGAAAGTCTTCACAGGAATGTGAGGCTTTTTTAATTCCGGTAACTCAGTGCGGGAGTGAATTTCAGCAAATCTGGTAATCCTCACTGTAATCAAAACAACAAAACAACATCCTCTTAAAGAAATACTAAACCCCGGAACTGACTCCTAATCTCAAAATTGAGTCACTAAAGTTTAAAAACTGCTATTCGCATCGGTGATGTTTAGTGTAGAATCAGATTACGTTGAAAGTTTCAAAACGTAAAGCACTCCATATAAGTGTTTCTAAAATTCAGATCGTTTAATTAAAGCGAAGGCCTAACTTTAAACGGTCTGAAATAGGGAGTACTTAAAGCAATGAATATATTTGTGAGTAATCGTATAAGTGGTTAATAAAAGTGGATATACTCTATTATATAGGCATAGGCATCAACTTTTTTCTTTTGCTGATTCTAATCAGTAAAAAAGGGAAATCTCTTGCTGACTTCATTTTGGCCGCATGGCTCTTTTTTATTGGTGTACATACTATACTTTATGTCTTATCATTACAGATACCTACTGAGAAAAATATTCATTGGGTTATAGGACTTTCAGCACCTTTTATATTAATTCATGGTCCATTTTTATACTTATATACGGCTGCAAGTACCCATGCTTTTTCGTTTAAAAGAAAAACATGGTTATTCCATTTTTGGCCTTTTGTAGGTACCATTATTGCCTTACTTCCATTATACTTAATGAGTACTAAAGAGAAAATGGATTTATATAAGACGAATGGTGCATCGTATCAGAGTTTTAATGATGTTCTACAGATTTTCATATATGTAACCGGACTTGTATATATATTTCTTTCTTTTAGGCTGTTGCGAAAACATAAAAAGAATATTGGAGAGCACTTTTCTTATGAGGAAAAAATCAATCTGAATTGGTTGCGCTATTTAATTTATGGGCTTTTATTAATCTGGGTTATTATAATAGTGTTTAAAAAGAATAGTTTAATTTATGGATCTGGTGTAATATTCGTAACCCTATTAGGATTTTTGGGCATAAGGCAGGTAGGAATTTTTGGTAGGAATGATTACCCTGGTAATATTGAACCAACTCAAGATGCTAGTGATATAGCCGTGCAACCATTTTCGCTGGAAACTCCCAGGAAAAAATATGCTAACTCGGGAATTTCTTTAGAACAAGTTAATGAGATACATAAACAACTAACTCAATTGATGAATGCTGAAAAAGTTTATACTGAACCGGCACTTTCATTAAATAGCCTCGCATCTAGATTGTCTGTTCATCCTAATTATCTGTCTCAGGTAATTAATAATAAAGAAGGGGTTAGCTTTTTTGATTATATCAATAAGCTAAGGGTCAATGAGTTTAAACGATTGGTACAGGAGAAAGATCAAAGCCAATATACATTACTCAGTATTGCTTATGATAGTGGATTTAATTCTAAATCCTCTTTTTACAAGAATTTCAAAAAAGTAACAGGTCAATCGCCTACTGATTTTATAAACCAGCAAGTAGTAGATTAAAATTCCGCCCTGATGTTTAGCTATAAGCATCATCTGAATTCGATTGCTTCTCAGTCTCTCTCTCATATATAATATTCATTACTGGGCCTGAATGATGATCAGCGAACAGAGGAAAAGTGCCATTAATTGCAGATCCATTAAGTAAAGCACAAGGTTAGGCTGATCTGATTTTAAAATTTTAGAGGAGCACACAAATAGCATTAAACAATATGGTCTCTCTTAGGTTGTGAGACTATCTTTTTATCAAATAGCGAGCTAAGTATATGATATATAACTACTTATCTATTGGTGTCTAGATGTAAGGAGAACCCTTGTTGAGCTAAAATGCAGTGATTTTTGTAAAAATTAATCAGTTATAAAAATCGTCATGAAAAAATTAGTTGTGCTTGCCAGTTACTTATTTGTGGCATTAACCCTGAATGCTCAGTCAGTAGATGCTCGTTTGGAGGGAGTTGAAAAAACCATCGATCAATTACTAAAAGAGTGGAATGTACCAGGAGCATCCATTGCAATAGTTGAAAAAGGTAGGGTGTTAATGGCAAAAGGATTTGGTTACAAGGATTATGAGCGAAAATTACCAGCAACAGAAAATACCCTTTTCGCAATTGGAAGCTGTACGAAGGCTTTTACAGCTGCCTTATTAAGTGAACCTATGGCTCAAAAAAAGATTGAACTGGATGTTCCTGCTCAAATCTATTACCCTGTTTTGCAATTCAAAACAAGCGAATTAAACAATAATGTCACCTTGCGTGATATGTTAACGCATCGTACCGGTATGCCACGTCATGATTATGCCTGGTATAGTGGTGCTGCAACTACTAGGGAAGCGATGGTTCAACAGCTTAGATACCTGGAGCCAAGTAGTTCGCTTAGGCAAAAATTTCAATACAATAACTATATGTACATCACAATTGGGGCCTTATTGGAAAGAGTAATGGGTAAGACCTGGGAACAGCAGGTACAGGAAAGGCTTTTTACTCCTTTAGGGGTGGTTAATTCTACCACAGGAAGTATTGTTGGTCAAAAGGATTTTGCAAACGGGTACAATTATTTTAATAATCAGATACAAATATTGCCACACTTACCTGATTATTTAGCCGGAGTAGCACCAGCCGGCGGCATTTGCTCAAATGCAAAGGATATGAGTAACTGGTTATTGATGTGGACTAACCAGGGAAAATATGAGGGTAAAGACATTATCAGTAATCAGTTTTATACGGAAGCAATTAGTTCGCAAATGGTTGTACAACCTAATTTACCCACGAAGTACACTGCTGATTATTTCTTTTTTAATTATGGTTTAGGTTGGTACACTGCTAATTATAGGGGACATTATGGCGTAGGGCATGGTGGTAATATAAATGGATTTAGCAGTTTTGTTACTTTCTTACCTACGGATAGCGTTGGTGTGTTTATTTCGCTAAATCAAAATAATTCACCATTAGTTCGTGTGTTAAACAACATACTGATTGATAAGTTAATTAAGGCACCTTTCAGAGATTGGAATATGATGATTAAGTCAACTATGAATAAGGGCGTAAGTGAGCGGGAAATGTATAAATCTGATGCAAAACAAACGCATACTTTAACATCATATGCAGGTACGTATAGTAATGAAGGGTATGGAACAATATCGATCAAAGAAGAGAATGGAAAACTTACTGGCATTTTTAATAAATGGCAGGTTAACTTAAGGCAAACGCAGTATAACTACTTTGCATTTTCAATTGCAGAGAAAACAGCTGTTGAAGAGGGTAATCCTATCAATGCCGAGTTTTTGGTAGATAGTGAGGGAAATATTTCAGCCATTAAAATTCCTTTTGAATCTACTGTAAGCGATATTGTATTCAGAAAGCAAGCTGAGAAAAGTAATCCGGGCGTGAATTTGAATCAATATACTGGAGAATATATAGTTATGGGAATGACTGCTAAAATTTATTTATCTGAAGAAGGCGTGTTAAAAGCTGTTATTCCAGGCCAACCAGAATATGAAATGGATTTCATACAGACAGATGAATTTGCCATCAAAGGAGCAAAAGCTGTCAAAGTAAATTTTATAAGAGACGCGAAAGGTGCTATCAATGGGTTTACGCTTATTCAACCCAATGGTAAATTTTCTGCGACAAAAAAATAATATAAGATAAAATACTCCTTTTGAATTTTAGTTGGCCTTTATTCTTTAGGCGTAAAATATCTGAACGGGGAAACTTACATCGGTACTTAATAAAATACAATAACATGGAAAAGAATTATTTAATGCCAACACAGGAAGCGGGAAGAAAATTTGTTATGAAACAAATACAGGGAAGTGTTGTGATGCTTAACCTACTGCGTTTTCGTGAAACAGCCGACTATTCAGCTAATCCTGAACTTACACCAAAAGCACCAATAAGTGGGAAGCAGGCATATCAACTTTATATTGAACATACACTGCCATTTTTAAAGAATTCGGGAGGGGAAGTTTTATTTATGGGAGAATGCGGAGATTTTTTAATTGGACCGGAAGATGAGCGTTGGGACGCAGTGTTGTTAATTAAACAAAATAGTGTAAACAGTTTTCTTGCTTTTGAATCTGACATCGATTATATGAAAGGAATAGGACATAGAACAGCCGCATTAGCAGATTCAAGACTTTTACCAATTGTTGAAACTAAATGAAATCTAAAGAGGATTTCAAAGACACCTGCAAAGAAAAATGGATCAGTTGGTTTGAGCATCCTGATTACATCAGAGTGTCGCTGGCCCCGGCGCTAAGGTCGGGATGCAGGCAAGATCGTCTGCATTCAAGTCCAGCTTTGGGAGCAAAAGCCTTCACAGTAATGCGAAGGCTTTTTTGTTACCGTCGTCATTCCGACGAAGGAGGAATCTCTATATATTCTGGCAATTAAAGTATAAATTTTAAAATTCCGGATTAATTAGAGTGTTGCTTGTTCCTACACTACTTTCGGGATGCAGACAGAATCAGCTTATAACAAAAGCTTGAGCCTTAATCACCAGCTTGCTTTAAAGCTTATGCAAAAGTTCAAGCTCACCAATATTAGACAGGATAATCAGACAACTTGTGTCAGAAATAATTGTTTTATGCATGGGCTACATCTCTGGATATGTCAGATGCGGGATAATTGAAAATAGAAACCTGATAATATCCCAGTAATTCCGCAAAAGTTCTTTTTGTAAGTCCGGCGAGTTCTGCAGCTTGCCCGAGTGATAATTTTCCTTGCTCATACAATTTACTCGCAACAAGCATCGCTACCTGCATATCATCAAGATCTACATTGTCGGGTATATTGAGTGTGAGAACTTTCATGAAACAAATTTAACTATTTTGGCTGAATCATCAAATTACATGAATTTCAACTGTAACTATATGTGTTTTGGGGAAGTAACCAGTAAAACTATTAAAAATAAGATCTGTATTTAAACTTGAATTTTATCAAAAAATCTACGCAGAACCTTGAAAAAGCAACCCATTGGGGAAATAAAAATCATTTATTCAGCATTCTCAAAAGCTGATTGATGTTGCTAAGTAAACGAGGTTGGTCCTCTTTCGCTTTATTTAATTTATCAACAATAACACTTAAATCAGCGGTCTTGAACAATATTGAACTTGCAGCCATATTTTTTTCACGCGTATTAAAATACCTGACTTCAAGTTCTTTTTTATAGAATAAAGAATATTTAAATGAGTGATTCTCATAAGCTACATCAGCAGTAGTTGAATCTATATCAGGCATGATAATATCTATGTTGTGGTAATTTGTATTTGTATTCAATGGTATTGTTAGTATATCAAAGCCATCTATTTTTTTTACTATTGTTAAGTTTTGATTTCCCAAACTCCTTGCTCGTACATTTGAAAAATAACCATTTCGATCTGAGCCGATTTCATATTTTCCATTCAAAACAACTGAAGCATTAGCGATGTCTTTTCCTGTAGCGCTTTTTAAATGACCTTTTATTATTACAGAATCAAATGGGGGTTTTGTTTCTGTTGTATATTGATAGCTGGCATTTTGTAAAATGGGAAAGATAATTTCACTAAAGGTGAATTTGATGAAGCCTGGATTGGTAACACTCCATTTCCCTGCGTCTAAATATTTTATATACTTACCCTCAAAGCTTAAAAAAATAAATGTAGAGTCATGGTTCAAAATCCACGTTGTTGGAACATGATCGAATGTAAATCCTTCATAAATGCCGTAGTTCAACTTGGCTTTTTGTCCATTTGCATGTGAGAAAATGCAAATGGCTAATAAAGTAAAAATTAATGATCGCTTCATAACAAGTAATTTTATGGCCAAATATGCCTATTGGCTCCGTGGCTGGCGCATAGCGGAGAATGACCTATGAATCTGCAGTTCAATTAATTATTGCCATTCATTTGATGCTGTTTATTGATCAGGCGACCAAACAAGGCGGAGAAATTATGCTAAAAGCACTTCCGCAGGAATACTAAACTCCCTGTGAAATAATTTTGCCAGCTCCAGCGTAAGTGGTTTACGTTTATTCAATAATGCAGATACATAACCTTTGCTGCCAACTTTTCCAACTAAATCTTTGTTCTTCAAACCCAAGTCCTGCATCTTCAATTTAATTACTTCTATTGGATCGGGCACAGGAATTGGAAAATGAATATCCTCATATTGTTTTATCAGCAAAAGAGCCACCTGCACTTTCTCTCCTTCAACACTGCCAGGCTTAATACGTTTATCAAATTGCTCGTCAACCCAATCCAGGTATTCCTGGTACTGCTTTTTAGTTTTTATTATTTTGAGTTCCATAATTAACTGTTTTTAAACTGAATCGTTTTAACATCTATCTTGTCATATTCGGCATGAGTTCCAAACCATTTAACCTGAATTGCCTTAAAATCAAATACTATTCTTACAACCAACCTGTATTTATTCCTCATAATATTAAAGACAACCCTGTTATCGGCTACAAGGCTGGCATTTCCATAGACTTTTTTTAACTCATTAAAGTTTTTAAAATCAGCATTTACCAGTTCATGATACCACTCCTGTAATGCTGTTGAAGCAGTCGGAAATTTCTTGCAATACTCCAACAAAGTTTTTCTGGTTATAATATTAAACACAGATCAAAGGTAAAGAAAAGTTTTCTAATAGAAAACCATTTATTAAATTGTTAACATGGAACCTGGCTTATATAATAATCACTATACCATCAAAGATCAGGTTCACAGCTATCTTTTAAAAGATAGCAAATGAGATGATGATTTACCAAATGACTTCCGGAAAATAGGAACTGAAGTCTTCCATTTAGCATTAACTTCAATAATCAAACCTTTCCCATGAAACAGGTATTAAAACTCGAATCCCTTGGTTTATTCTTATTATTCACCGGAGCTTATTTTTATATGTATCCAGGCAGTTGGGGCTTTTACCTGGCCCTGTTTTTTGTGCCTGATCTTTCATTCCTTTTGTACCTGGTTACCAAAAAACTTGGGGCTATTGCTTACAATATTTTTCATCACCAGGGGGTATGGGCGGCTATGTTAATAGTGGGTTATTTTATCGAGATAGATGAATTGATGAAAATATCGTTAGTATTCCTGGCACATTCCACATTCGACAGAGTAGCCGGGTATGGACTTAAATACTTTGATAGCTTCGATCATACCCATTTGGGCTGGATCGGTAAAAGCAAACACCTGAATAAGGAATAGATATTTATTTCGTTTTGTTAAGCGAGATTAGCTTTGAGGCAGATATCAGATTAAAAGGGTTATACTTGTTGCGTATAACCCTTTTTGTTTATGAATAAATTGAATCAGATTTTTTACCCTAAGTATAACTTCTTTGTTGCTTTCGTGCTTACACTGATTACTTTAAATGTTACTGCACAGTCAGCTCAGCAACGGAATTGGGTGGATACAAAAGTTACCTATACTACTTCCTCTAAACAATCCATAATAGTAACCAATAGTTTACCCAGGGGAGGTGGCCTTGTGCAACATAAAGGGAAAGAATATCATTATTTTATTTTTTGGACCAGCATACTTAATGAGTCTGCCTCAACTATAGAATTGGGTATTAAATTTCCTGCAATAAATTTCTTCCCTTCTAAGGAATCTCACTTTATGGTGGCATTTACTAAAGCTACTATGTCATTAGACAAATTGCAGGAATTCGACTACGGACTCACCGATGTACCCTCTTTTTTAAACAGTGAATCAAATCGATTAATGCATCTTAGTAATAAGGTGTTATCGAAAAAAGAGTATTTGTTTTATACGCCCGTCTTTATTCATAAAACAAAATGGCCGGTTAGAGCTGTGTTTATAGTAAAGGATAATAAGCTGTTGTTTAAAATTAAAGCAGGGGCAGATTCTGTAATGGTTCCTTGTGGAGCAATAAAGTTTATAAATTAAATATGCTGAAATTGGGACGAAGCATCTATTAAAAATAAAGCAACTAAAAATTTTCGTTTATTGGCGAGATTATTTTTAGCCACAGATTCACAGATTATGAACGATTAATCTGTGAATCTGTGGCTAAAATAAATTAGCTGTGTTTATTGGTTAGACGAACAATAATGGCGAAATCTGCATAGAACTAAAAAACGCGCCCCCCAACCGGGAGACGCGTTCTTATTATTCCACTTCCTCTTTCTTTACGAGCTGACTAACAGCACCCAATACACCACCAGCTACTGCTGCATAACCAGCAAAAGTTACCAGTGTTGCCGGTAGTGATACCGGGGCTGTAAGTATGGCGGCTGAGATACTGGCCAGTGCCACACCTATATTTCTTAGTCTGCGAAAGAAAAGAGGCGGGGGCGTTTTGGCCCTTTCTATCACCTCTTTCATACCATTGTTTTATGTAGGCCCAACTGCTGAGCTTACGGTGAGTAAAATGGTTTCCTGTTTACTTAAAGCTTTGTTTACCAGAAGCATCAGCTTTTGAAGGGCTTTTGCCGAATCTGATCCCATACCTTCTCCGGTAATACGGGTTACCGCTGCAATACAACCACGTAGTTCTTTTATGGCGTTATTAGCGGGGTGTATGAGAATCATACTACGACCCGGTACATTTTGCAGGTGCAAGTGCCATCCGAACCGCTTGCTGTATCGCTTAAGTATTGTGTACGATCCTTCAGGTATGCAGGAAACCTGTTGCTGGTTATTGCGCCAGGGCAATTCAATGCTGTAACAAACCTGTTGATCATTCAGGTAAATACAGCCATTCACGCCCTGTGCACCATAACTGCGCAAAAGCTTAAAGTGTACCATCAGTGTGTAACGGTAATTAATCCCGTATAACGACTATCAGACGTATTCGCTTCATTATCTGACATAAAGAAGAACCAGCTATGCACTTCTTTGCCACTGAAGTTTACGGCATCAACTACTAATTCAAGGTAGTTTCTGCGAACATTGAAATCGCTGATGAGGAAGAGGTTGTCTTCGGGGCAGTACAATACACCAATTGCCTTGTCTACCTCACTGGCTTTATTACCTGCATCGAGGGCAAGGTCCCAACTGAACCTAACCATATTGTCGGCCATAGCGGCACAGTTAATGGTTGAAACTACCGGGAGACTGCCATGAGACAGTTTTACTTTTTCATAATCGATGCTGAAAGGAAATTCATCACCGAGTATGGCATTTTTGATGTTTTGAGAAAAGGCTTCCTGGAAACCGCTTCTGCCATTTTTCCCATTTTTAAATGAAAGGTTGAGCAGAAAATCAATATTGCGCAGGAAAGACATCATCAGTTTAAATTTTTCCTGCTGGTCTAACTGGGCAGTAGTGAAGGTTCTGTTCTTTTTAAACACTGGTTTTGCACGCATAACCGGTTTACCTCTCCATGAGCTACCGATAACGGGTCCGGCTTTTCCTGAAAAGCCACCCAATATGCCTTGTGAAATGATTGCCATAAAATGTTGTTTTTTGTAATGATTAAATTGGTTTTTTGTTATGCCTGCTGCAGTCAGGTACACCGGTGTTCATAACAATGCAAACCTAGCTATGAAAAAAACGCCCTGGGGGTGGCGGGGGTGGCGCCACCCCTTTTAACCAATTGAAAATGAGTTCATAGAAATTTTAAAATTGATATTTCTCAACGTAAAAAACAGGCAAAAGGGTGGCGGTCTTCGGAAGCGCTTCGGGAATATGGTAGTTTTCTTCGGGCATCCTTCACACATCCTTCGGGGATCCTTCGGGAAACCCTGAAGCCGCTTCGGGAATTACCGAAGAAACACTGAAGAAAACACGACTTTGATACGAGGAATATTCAGTGACCTTCTGTGCCTTCAGTGGCATTTTTTATTGCCACTGAAGGCACAGAAATACACAGAATAGAAGATCATCTATTTAAGTAATGCCATCAACACATTACGCATGAGGGTATTGTATTCCATCATTATTTGCACAGCTGCCCTGTCTGGCTGGTGGTAGTTATTGTATAAACTCTTAGGGCTTATAGTAGCGGCCCTGTTACTAACTGCGTGTTTGGCAATGTGCCTAAGCATTTCTGTAAGGTTATTGGTTTTTATGGTGCCACTATCAACCAGCATCCTGAAGTAAACAGCTAGTTGCGAAACGGTAAGATTGTATTCATAGGGAAGATTGTTTTCACTAACAACAGCAGTTTCAGTATAAAACTGATCTGCGTTTAATTCGTTACGAAACATGCGCAGTAAACATTTTTTACAATCTTCTTCCTCTTTAAGTAAGCTACAACCCGATACCGGAACTATTCTGTTTATTTCCTGAAAAGCCTGTAGCCAGTAAAGGGCAGGTTTATCAGATAAGCAAATATTAGTTGCGTAGTAATTAAACAGGTGATGAAGAAACATGCTATGGTTAAAATTAAAACGAAGCAGCGTGTACATCTCAACACTTAGCTTGCCTTCTGTATAAGGCTGTTTAAGTTGCAAAGCCTCCATTAATTTTTGCCAATAAATAGCATCGCTGTATGAAACCGAACCAGCTGAAGTTGTTATTTTAAACACATCATTAATAACATGTAACAAATCTGTATCAGTAACAGTATTTTGTAAAAAAACGCAAAACTGTTCCTGTATAGGAAGCCAGAGTAGCCGCGGCATGGTGGCATCGTAATCGAAACATTTACCACCATAGTTTTTAAGAAATTGCAGAAAATTACAAAGGTGTAAGGCAATTTCTGCCAGTATGGGTTTATGCTCTATTTGTTGTTGCGTGTAAATTTTTTCTAACAGCCAGTAAACAATATGCTGCACCTGCTGAATATTTTTTTTCATCGACCTGTTACCGGCATCATGGTAAATATGTTGTTGAAAGTAGTTACTGAGTTTACTGGTTTCGGCAATAAGGTTGCGCTCCTGTATTTTGGTGAGTTTACGGGAGTCTTCAATTACATAAAGTAAATGTTCGTTACCAGGAAAGAAACTGAGTTCTTTCATTCAGTTTTTCTTGTTTGAACAAAAAAATTAGTTCAAAACCAAACTGAACACAACTAAATAGGGCATTAGTTTTTGCAAATTCAAAAAAAGAGTAATTACCACCAGATTTTAGGGTATTTCTACGTGATTTTTTATTGAAATTTTTTTCTTATTAAAAGAACTAAAACATTCGCTTAACAGTTTTTTGCAAAAAAGAACCCCGACGAGTTGTCGAGGTTTTTTTTGAAAGAAAAACGAATTAATCTAATGTTGTTTAGGTCTAAAGTGCACCCCCCGGCGTAAACCATTTAAAAACAACTCAACAATTAATTACGTTATTCAAACAAAGTGGTTGTTGCTGTTTATGCCCGTAATATTTTAAATGAAATATTGTTGTGTAATTATTGGGTATGGCATTCATTTGAACAGAAGTAGCACCCATTAACTTGATCATAATGTTTTTTAGCCTCTTTAACAGCATCTTTACAGGTAGTAAAAGCGCCTAAATAAAGCTTATTTTGAATTGAAGGAAGGAAACGGCAATCTTCATTATGCACTTCATGATCGCCATTATCCTGTTGTTCTTTATTAACGTAATAGTATTTCATACGTAAAAGTTAGGAGGCTAAAAGTATGAGTAGCAACACGCAAGATTTTACGGGAAACCGTTATTTCATTTAAAAAGGCATGTTTACTTTACATCAAATCGCTGCGAAGCAGATTTGGTGATGATGATTTTGTCGTTCTCACAAGTGATGTCTATTGTGTGGCCGGCTTTAAAACCAGCATCTCGCAGCCATTTACCACATAGCAATATGCTGGGGAAGTATACACAATTGCTGGGTTGGCGAATAAAGCCTTTATTGCATACAGTGAGTCGTCTTTTTTTTGCTGTTATCATAGGAAATATTTTATGCAGCAAAGAACCACTACGCAGCCATTGTATCCTACCGGGCTATTGTGTATTTTACGGGTTCTTGTATGTATTTTACTATAATATTTCCGGATAAATATTGTAATTTTCCATTTATTGTAACCTGAAACTTTTCTATGCTACACAATACTAAAACCAACCATAAAGTGCACGAGGGGCGCAACGTTAAAAGATTTCGTGAAATGCTGGGTATTAAGCAGGATGTACTTGCCCTGGAGTTGGGCGATGATTGGAACCAGCAAAAAATATCTCTCTTAGAACAAAAGGAAACCATTGATGCCCCATTACTGCATCAAATTTCTGCTGCATTGAAAATACCGGTGGAAGCAATACAGAATTTTGATGAGGAGCAAGTAGTAAACATTGTTACAAATACATTTACTGATTTTAAAGATAATGCGATAGCATCGCCAGTTGCTATGAATTATCAATGCACTATCAACCCCATCGACAAGATCATTCAACTACACGAAGAAAAGATTGCTTTGTATGAGAGAATGTTGAAGGAGAAGGAGGAGATGATGCAACGATTGGAAAAATTGATTGAGAAGAAATGATATTTGGGCGTGTCCCTGCCCTTGAAGTTCATTGGTAATAATTTAGCATAGTGCTGGGGCAGGGTCAGGCTATCCGCTCATACTCCGTCGCAAAGCCAACGCACAAACCTTCAGCGGGGTATCCGCTACTATCCCTCACGCATTATCAAATACAGTTCATCAAGCAAAGAGGAGATTGGCACCCGTTCTAAACCTGTATAATTCAACGGATTTAGAAAACAAACTGAGCTTACCAGCTTTGTGATGATGCTCAAACGCTTTCAAAATTCATTTCATTACGAAACGAGACATCTTATCTTCACTTCATAAGTTAATTAAATAAGGATCACTTAGAAATATTGTTAGTATTCAAAATAATGAAGGCGCTTTAACAATGTCTCGAAATCTATCAATAAGTTTAGAGCCATCCTTTTTTGTAATCCTATACTTAGTTTTTAGTTCAGCGACCATTTTTTCTGTATCATCAAGGTTTAAGACTTGTTCAAATTGAGCTATGGAAATTTTGAATCTCCCATCTACATATTCATTGTAAAATTCTTCAACTTTAATCTTCCTATTTTCTTCAGCTTGGGAAGACTTATTTTCTTCCGATACTGGCATTACATTTATCTTGTTACTTAGATTATGTACACCGCTTTTATGAAACCTGTCAAAATATTGATCGATTGGATCTATGATTGCATTATCGCTTGTTTCAAAATACGGAGCGACAAAAATTCTACTCAAATTTGAAAAGCCATTAAACGTACTCCAAAAAGTATAAGCCATCCATTTTTCGGGGACATCCTTTGCTGTCAAATACCCCTCCATTCGTTCGATACTATCAGGATTAAAAACAAAAGCAATAAAGTTTTTCATTGCAGTTGACTGAACCTTACTTGCGTCATATTCATTGAGACTTCCGCTTAAATATTGATATAAGTGTGATGCTTTTCCAGGCTTATTTGAATTGAGCTTAGATGCCACCAAGTCAACTAGAAGTAAAATATCTTCTTTTAAAGCCTCCCCTTTCCCCAATTTTCCGTTTTTTAGAATAATGTTGACAATTGAAATATAATCGTCGAATGCTTCTGGCGTAATATCTCCAATCACACCTTTAAGAATCAGTTCATTTGAATCAATAGAATATTCAATTTTTTCAAGTTGGCTTTTATCAAGTATTTCGGGCTTTGCGGCCTGAGAATCTGCTACTTTACTAAGTTCATATGTTGTTTGTTTAAAGGAATCACTGGCTTTATCTCTAGCTGCTTTTGCCCAGTCTGTTGTCGAATTAACTTGAGTAGCAAAAGCTAAGACCTGTTCTCGCAGGAATTCAAAATAAAGTATAGGATTTTTATGATCGCTTTTTAAATACTGGCTCTTAAACTTTGAAAAATTAGTGGTGCCAAGAATCACATCTTCCATTTTTTTAAACTGAATAAATAGGTTTATATGATCGACGGTAAAGCCATTATTACGAAGGATATCTCTTAGGAATGTATCAACACTGCTTGCTTCAAATTCCACACCCGGTAAGCTAGCCTTAAATAGTTGTTCGGCAGCATCAATACTGTCCATCACTCTATCGATTGCATCACTCCCTTTTGATGATTTAGATTTTAGTACGTTTCGGTCATATTTTTTCTTTGAGTCGTCCGTAGATTTATTCTTAAACTCTGCAAACCTGTTGGTAATCTCTTGCAGGCTACGTTTTAATTCTGTTTCATTTTTGGAGAATGATCTAAGAAGCCCGCAAAGCAATCCATAGCAAAATCCTTTAAAAAAATTAAATTTTCGATCAAAATCTATTACTTCTTTCCAGTCTTTTTTTATTTCTAAGCTTTGTAAAAGTGTAGTGTCAAATTTCTGGCAGATTTCTGGCTTTATGATTTTAAAATTTCTTGAATATTTTTTATAGCTTTTAGTTGATAACGTCGCCTCAGATTTAAGACAGGATATTGTGATTTCTTTTTGAGAAAAAAATAATAACTCAAAATTTGATTTGTTTAGATAAATGGTTTTTTGATAGCCAATCATTTTCTCTGAGATAGCAATAATCTCATCTGGGTCAAGCGTACTTGCTTCAATTTTTACAATAAATTTGATATAATCGCCTTGCTCCTTTGGTACTTCATACTTAGGGGGCTCTGAGTATAATATTATAGCCTCAGTGTGATTCAAATTGGGGATAGTATTAAAGAAATCGGTCCCAAAGGCTCTGAGCTTGTACACACATGGGGGCGAGATACTCTCGCTAGAAAATATATTTTCAAAATTGAAATCTCTAGAACTAAGCGGATAATAATAATACTTCATAAAATATAATTAATCATACAAGTCTCTACGGATTCCATTAAGAAAAGGCGTTAATCTTGCAGTGTGAGTTAGATAAAGATGCCTATAACTTCTTGTTAATCCGACATAAAACGGCTTTTGAAAATGACTTACGAACCAATCATCATGATGCGGATAATCACAAAATGGAATAAAGACAGATTCAAATTGTAATCCTTTTGCGCTATGCCAAGTCATTACCTTAGGTAAATCAGAATCAAAGTCAAGGTCCCAATTATCAGTATCTTCATCTCTCATTTTGTATTCATGATCGAATCCCTTACTCTCTAAATATTCCTTCACTGTCTCAACATTTCGGTGAACGTTTCTGGGCACTACTTGCATAGCACTATTTCTCGTATTGTATGGCAGCAGTATGGCGCAGTCAGTGAGATTCCTAGTTTCAATTTCCCTCATTATAAAATCTAGCTCTTGTTGCCAAGAAGCAAATTGAATAATTCTGGGCTTTTCATTTCCTAGCTTAACACATTTACTTACCAGGCCCGTATCATTAACCACATGTGAAGCGAAAGAAGCAATAGATTTTGGAAGACGATAATTCTTTAAAAGCTCACGCTGCGGGAGAGAGAGATAAGCCACTATTTCATCAGTTGTCATCCTATTTTCATATATCTGCTGCTGTGAGTCACCGTAAAGCATCAGCGACTTGAGAGCAGCATTGTAAACTGAATCTATTTTCTCCTGATCAAAGTCTTGTACTTCATCGACTACTATATAATCCACGGCACTTTCGTCCCAAACTGCATGGTGAACGATCTGCCGTAGATCCAGTTCGAGTTCTATAACTCCTGATTTAATAAATGAACGAAGAGCTTTTGTATAAACCAATAATGTAAAACTAACTGGTTTGTTTTCAGCAATTGATTGAATTTTTATATTGTGCGCTCTTCGTAGTGCCAATATGGTTTTTCCGCTACCTGCGCATCCTTTAATTAAATAACTATCATCAATGTTTAAATCAAGAATTTGGCGCTGGAATTCGTCCATTTCATTAAGATTAATCAGCCATTTTTCTCTTGCCATACAAATAGGATTAAAACAAAAAAAGTAAACCGCTAAAAGAATCCAAGCTTTGTAATGCGAAGCGACATCGCAATAGTACTCACCTCGAATTTTTTGGCAAGTACTCTGATTCCTTCTTCAGTCATTAAATCTATATCAGTAGTTTCAAGAATTTTTCTGATTTCATTCGTAGGCATCAGGATGCAAGAAGCGAAGTAATTTGCCTCATTTTCCATAGTTTTATGCTCAACACTTGCAGGAGAATTTTGACTTCGAAATATAAATTGTTTATCAACAAAGAGATTATTCAACTCTTTATGAAGCTCGAAATGACCAAGTTCATGTGCAATTGTAAAGCGCTTTCTTACTTTAGGCTCAGTTATATTATAGCCAATTGTTCCTTTGCCATCTTTAATAGCAAGAAGACCTGAAACATCTTCACCAAGTTCATAAGGAACAACATCTAGGCCCCTTTTTTTTGCAATATCTTCAATGTCTATCGGTACTTTAACAGGCGAAATAGTTTTTAGAATGGCGTTGACTTTACTATGAATTAATTTGGTGTTCATGATTCATCCTTTTTAAGGTCAGACAAAAAATTGTTGACAGCAGTTTGCTGCAATCTATCTAAGCTACCTTCATCTATAACAGCTTTTTTAACATCTACAGTTACTTTCTTTTTAGACGCTGTTTGATTTTTTATTTTGAATGGTACGAGATCAGAGAAGTCAATTTTAAGATACGCAGCAATCTGTAATAGTTGATAGATGTTCGGCCTATGTCGTCCGGTTTCAATATTGATTATAGACGTTCTAGAAAGAGAGAGGTGATCGGCAAGGTCCTGTTGATTAACTTTTTTCTTTATTCTCTCTATTTTGATATGTTCTGCCAGGGAGGTATAAAAGGTATCAATATCTGGTAACATTTGCCAAATTTTTTAGTAATCCAGACCACGAAGGTAGCTCGTCATTATCCTATTTCCAAATATATTTTATAAAACTTGACGTAAAGTTTTATTAAACTTTACAAAAAAAAAGATTGTATAAAACTTGGATTCAATTAGAAGTTTTAGGATATTTGTATCCTAAAGTCTATAAAAGACAAAACCAGACGGTAAACGCCTGGCCTTGTTAAGTAAAACTTTCGGAACAGCCCAGCGAGCTGTTCACCTTGTTTTGATTTTGCACTTCAAAAATAAGTCGATAGGTCTACTTTACCAAGCCTTACGCCACCCGCCCGGGAATATTTAATCTTTTCAATGCTTTAAAGGCTGAAAGTATAGTTATAACCTTAAAGTGCCTCGAGGCACCCCCCCCTTAGTAAATCTGTGAATTTATCACGGAACGGGTATTCATTTTTATAATCGTAAAATTTAAAATTCAGATGAAAAAAATATATGTAGTAATGGTAGATGGTCAGAAGGTTGAATTTGATCAGCCAAAGGTGACTGGTAAGGAAATATTAATCAAAGCAAGTAAAGAGCCAGTAGAGTGTTTCGCACTGTATCTAAAAAAATCTGGCTGCGACTTTGAGAAAATCAGTCTTGATGAAGTGGTGGACATTTCAGATGGTAAAGTAGAGCATTTTGTCACCAAGGAACCAGAAGTGTTTAGTTACACTGTAGATGGAGAACCGGAGATGACCGATAAAAAAGAGTTAACTCCAGTAGAGATTCTCCAATTAGCGGGCATTGATCCCGGACTTTGCTATCTTGTTTTGGTTCACACCGATGGAAGAAAAGAGGATTTTGCTTTCAATCCAAACGATCCCATTAAAATGCTATGTTCTAAAATGACGTTCATCACAGGAAATTGGCTGGACAAACTGGTGATTGAGGAATACGGTAAAGAGTGCAAAGAGGTGCCACCTGCTCATGTATACGTCATTAAGGTTGATAAGAACAATCACGACTGGAAAGGCAGGTTCATCACCGGTGAACAGATTATTGGTCTCTCCGGCAAGCATCCAGCAAACAAGTTCACGGTTCTTAAATTCATGAATAACCAGCCTAAGCCAGTTAAAGTGGAATTGAACGAAACAGTGGATCTGCTCGAACGTTGTTTGGTTCGTTTCGTTGTTCAACCTAACACCCAGGATGATGGGGATGACCCACGCAGGCAGTTCAAACTGCCTGCATCCGACGTCCAATTTCTGGATAACTTGGGTCTGCGCTGGGAAACGGTAGTGAATGGTAGTCATTGGCTTCTCATTCGGGATTACCCGATACCTGAAGGCTACAATGTAAGGCAAGCCGACATAGCGTTGTTGATTCCTGCGCAATACGATGCTGTACAGATCGATATGGCTTCATTTTGCCCCGCCTTATCAAAATTGAACGGTCGTAGCATTAGTGCCGTTGCAGGCATACACATTGATGGAAGAAACTTTCAGCAATGGTCCCGCCATCGCAAACCTAATGAATGGGTGCCAGGAGTAGACAATATCTCTACGCACTTGTTTCTGGTAGAAAACTGGTTAGCTAACGATTTAAAACGTTAACCGATGAATAAGTTAAGAATATCAGGCGGTCATTACGAGCGCCTTCGCTCACATCTATACCCAGGCGACAATAAAGAAGCTGTAGCTGTTATGCTATGTGGTAGAAGTGCACACAAAGACACGCATACTTTGTTAGTTCACGAATTATTGTTGATCCCTTACGAAACTTGCTTCGTAAGGGAACCCGACAACGTTCAGTGGCCAACCGATGTTATAAACCCGTTAATAGAAAAGGCTGCTGCAAACGGTTGGGCAATTGTAAAGATTCACTGCCACCCTGGCGGCTACGAAGCATTTTCTTCTCGTGACGATCAATCTGATTATTATCTGTTTGAAAGCATTAACGCATGGTTGGATGATAGTCTTCCTCATGCAAGCTGTATTATGCTACCTGATGGAAGAATTTTCGGGCGATTCTTTACCGAAAATATGGACATTCAACCTATACACCACATATCTGTTGCCGGTAGTAATATTCAAAATTGGTATTATACCAATGAACCGACTCTAAATGAGGAATTGCAAATACGCAACATACAAGCATTTGGTAAAGGAACAGTTGCCAAATTGAACACGATGAAGATTGGTGTAGTGGGTTGTTCAGGTACAGGTAGCCCAACTATTGAACAGTTAAAAAGGTTGGGCATAGGGGAACTGGTAATCGTTGATCCTGACTTCGTTGATTTCTTGAATTTGAACCGCATACTAAACACTACCTATAAGGATGCAGAGGATAAGGTAATGAAAGTAGAGGTGATGAAACGTAGCATTAACGAAGCCGGATTTGGTACCCTCATAAAACCTTTCGCTACGCATATATCAACCAGAGAAGTAATAAAAGAACTTGCAGATTGTGATGTCTTGTTCAGTTGTGTGGATGGCGCCGAAGGGCGGCATGTCTTAAACTTAATTTCGTCTTATTACGTCATACCGCTGTTCGACATGGGTGTAAAATTGATAGCGGATGGACAGGGCGGCATAGATGGGATTTATGGATCAGTTCACTATGTACAACCTTTAGGCTCCAGTTTGCTCAGTAGACAACAATATGATTTGGCTCAATTACAAGCAGAATCACAGAAACGGATTGACAAAGACGAATATGAGAGGAACAGATATCTAGCAAGAGTTAACGAAAACAGTCCCGCTGTGATCAGTGTCAACATGCAAGCTTCCGCAACGGCTATAAACGAATTCTTAGCTCGGATCCATACCTATCGAAATATAGATAATCGCGACGTAGATGCTATAAGGATCATGTATAGCGATTGTACAATGTATTACGAAACATTTGCAGATGCGTGTCCTTATTTCAGTCGATTTACAGGCAAAGGTGATATGGATCCGCTGTTAAACAGTATTGAATTCGGAATATGAAAAAGAAAAGGATAAACTGGTTTCGTAAGAAATTAAAGGATACGAAGCCTATTTTTAAGCATAAAGTAGTAGTTGACGAACCCACGCCGTTGGAGAAGAATGTTATTTACATATTCGACAATGGAGGCTATCACTGGCAACTTACACTTTTATGTCCGTGCGGATGCGGCGACCTTTTATATGCGAATCTAATCCCTGATCATTATCCATATTGGGTATATCGAATAGGGCGTAAACGTCGAATATCAGTTTATCCTTCATTTCATAGAAAAGATGCATGCCGCAGTCATTTTGTTATAACTGACGGAAAAATTGATTGGGTGTATTATTGGCAGAAGTAAATTTTCGATAAATGGTGTTGAAATTAAGCCTTACAACATTACGGAAAACCGTAATTCATCCTATTATAAACGCTATAACTTTCAATCCAAATAATCTAGCTAGTTAACACATTTCCGAATGTAACAGAGATATAAAACTTTAAGATTAAGCAATTCAATAACCTATTAATAAATATGAAACAAAAAAAGACTAGAATCCAAAATGCGAATAAGTACCTACCCTTATTCTTACAAGAAGATGAAAAATTCCATGTTGGCTTATTATTCGAGGATTTTTTAAAAAGTCCGGATTTAAGAAAATATAATATCCCTCAAAAGTTCGCTAACGAAACAAGTATAGTGCCAGCTCCTAAAGGACCAACTACGAAAAATAATGTAAACGGAAAATATGTACGAAAACAACCAGAAGAAAAAATAACCAGGCGTGTACACATCAGCTTTAATAGAAAAGACGGGACACATGTAGAGTATGATCGGGATTTTAATGTTTTTGTAAAAGTGCTAGAACATAAGTTCAATATACCATTATATTTCAAAACGAATAAACACGGGCAAAAAGTAGTTGTTTCTGAAACGCTAGTTTATAACAATAAGCCTGATAATATTCTCAAAAACACCCATATTATTAATGTTTTTTGTGAAATCTCAAACGACTTCGAAATCTTTAATACTGAATACGAACCTGCAATTCATTTCAACAAACGATTTGAAGAAGACATTTTACCACATGGCTCTCTAGATGATAAAAACGTTATGGATGAGCTTACATCTTTTGCAGGACGGTATACTAAGAATAATGAAGAAAAGAAAGCCTTTCAAAAGCGACTCCAGGTTTTGAAAAACTATAATCCAGACATTCGAGGAAAAGGCCCAAGCAACTTCTTTGGCTATATTGTATTTGGGTTTTCTGATTTAGGGATTGCAATACTAGAAACAATGTATGCGGACAATGCGACATATATTTTTAGAATTGCTGATTATGAAACCAATGCCATCAGAGATAAGCAAACCGTTTTGAAAAACAAAACTATGCTGAAGCGTATTTATCATTATGATAATTGGGAAAACAGACTAAAGGATTATTTGAATAAGCTGAAGAAGACAAATAAAAAATAATTTTATTTATAACCCGAAACCAACCTTCGCTTATGAAAAGATATTTTCCTATTTTACTCTCAAAAACCGGCGAACTAATAGCGTTATCACGTTTAACTCAAAATGTAAAAGACGAAATATCGCCTGTAATGCAGATATTGCCAGATAGCTATGATAAAGTTGAGAACTTTGGCTTAACAAATTGGGCATTTCCTGACAATGAACTGTTTTTGGATTTTTCGCTTTGCAATCCATTTGATAGAATCGCTAGCAGAAACCTAATAAGAAATTTAGTTACTGGAGGTGTTAAGGTAGTGCCTGTAATGCAGAATAATAGTGACGCAAACTATATTACACTTTTACAAAGGCTGGTTGCCGGAGGTGCTGTAACGGATATTTGTATCCATTTTTCTGCTGATAATGGTGGTTTTAATAGCATAAATGTTGAAGCCAATAACTTACTTAGAACGCTAGCTATTAGTCGAAATGAGGCTTCTATACTTTTAGATTTTGGATTTGTTGATAATCACAATTATAACGAAGTTGCATTATCAGCCATAAATATTATCACTGGTATTACTCGTAAACAAGATTACAACAGCATAATTGTAGCTGCAAGCTCATTCCCTAAAAATCTTTCGGCATTAACTCCGCCAGGAAGGGTATACCGTCTTCAGAGATACGAGTGGGATATTTGGCGGAATATCATTGCACAACCCGGTTTTAATGAAGTTGTAAAGTTTGGAGATTATGGTACTAAATACCCCTCTCCTTCGGAAGCTAAATTTCAAGGAACCTGTAGTATTAAATACACACTTGAAGATGAGTATCTCATTTACAGAGGGGAAATTTCAAGTAATCATGCCCATGGAAATGGTCAATATATAATTTTTGCAGACAGGCTGGTAAGCAGTGCCGATTATTATAGTGCTGCATTTTCGTGGGGAGACGCACAAATTAGTTATTATGCAGGTCAACCCTTAGCACCGGTTAGGGGATTTACAGGCAATGCTACAACTTGGGTAACAATAAGCCAAAACCATCATATTACATTATTACATAGTCTCCTGTAGTACTCATTTTCCAGTCTTCCCGTTTCTTAAGTTTATCACGTACAGTAAACGAAAGAGTATTAATATCAAGACTTGAAGCTAGTGCTTCACACAATAACCAATTTCTATCCTTTTTCTTGAAGGAAATTTGATGTTCAGTTAAGCTCTCAATAAGTTCTTCTCTCCAAAGTAATTTAGCTAGAAAGAAGCCTTGTTTTTGCTTATTTAACTTCGGTTTTCTTACTTCCTTAATTGTTTTAATGCCTTTAATTTCATTACAGACAATGATGCCTACCCAATTTGGAATAAACTCTTTTATTTTTTTAAGATACTTGTGCTCTGTAACGATAGATAAGTAGTCAAATACTTTAACGTATGCATCAATTTGTGAGGGAAGACGCTTTAATGTATCCGAAGCACTTTTAATTTCGTAGCCATGTAAAGAGCCATTAATTACAGCTAGGTCAATTCTAGCTTTAGCAACGGGTAAACTTAATTCTTCAACAACTTTAGAGTTGGAGTCAGTTAAAAAATGTTGAAGTTGATTTTCTCTAAGCAGTTGACGAATGCAAGGGTCTTTCATTGACCTTAATGACTTTATACAAAAGTACGTTCTTTATTCAATTCTCCTAATAATCTATTCTGCAATTTCATCAACATTTAGGCTATCATTGAATGTAATTAGATCAATCATAGCAAGCAACGATAAAACTTTATTCATCCTTAAATAATAATCGATCTCTTTCCATTACATTATCATTCGTCGAATTATACATCCTCTCGTTCCTTCCTTGTCTCCCCCACAAACCAGCTCGCCAAATAAGCCGTAAACGTTCCAAATAATCCAACACCCACTGTCATCAATAGAGCAGCAATCATCCTGCCTTCAGTGGTAACAGGAAATTTGTCGCCATAGCCAACGGTGGTAATGGTAACATAAGCCCACCAAATAGCATCTTCGGCAGTTTTAATATTACTGTTTGCATCCACTTCCACCTGCAATATGGCGATGGAAGAAAACAAGATCATTAATACCGCAATAATTGCGGCGGCTGTTAAAGCACCTTGTGTTTTGCGTCTGAAAATGTGCTGCACTATTTGTTTGGTAGAGCGAAAGGCCCTTAGGATCCGTAATAGCCTTATCAGCCGCAGCATTCTTCCCGCCTGCATAAAGTCAAGTGTGGGTATGCTGGATATAAGGTCGATCCATCCCCATTGCATAAATTTTAGTTTATGCTCTGCCCTGTATAACCGGATGCCGAAATCCAATAGGAATACGAAACAGATAGCATTATCGGCCTTGTTCAAAATCCTCGATACTTCCACCGGTAGTTTAAAAAACGTATCCAGCAATAAAGCCAACAGTACGTAAAGGGAAAGTACAATGATGAGCAGGTTTAAAAACCCAAGTGGTTCCGGGTCGCTTTGTTTTTTTGTTGTCATAGATACATGCAGCTTTGGGTTACTTTCCGGGTATGCTTTATTAGTTTAATAAAAATATCCGCATACCTTCCTATGCCTTTCTTTTGCAGTAGCCATATCTACTGCTTCAATAGCAGTACTGCATTTTTTTAACCCTTCACATTGGCTTGTTTTATGATAAGCTTTTGATTGTGGGCCATTGCATAGATAAACTCTATTGTCACTGCTGCAGCCGAAGAGACTTACGGTAATTACAATAAAGAGCATCATTATTTGTACAACAAATCTCACAACTCCATTTTTTCCATTTAGCTTGTTTTGCAGGAATTACCCGCCAGACAAAAGGCTCAATTTTTTAACATGCATATCCATTTGATGAGCAATCATTGCATCATAGTCTGTGGTTTTTTCATGTCTTTTATTCATAAGTATAAATAATTCTAGACCGAACAATAGCAAAAGCCAGACGAGGTAAACAACGAGCGCAGGAAAAGATTTACCAAGCAGGCTGAACATGATGTTTAATTCATCTAAGAAACCTGTCTTTTCCTTTAAGGTTCTTTCAATTGACATCCTAAGATTTGATAAGGAATCACCCTGTGATAGAATCATTCTCTGTAGTGAATTTATCTGCGAATCTAAAGGTGCAAGCAGAGCGATATTCGGGTTTGGAATTTGCGATCTGCCAGTTGTTACTTTCTTTACATACTGGGTTCTTGTTATTATTTTTCCAGTAACTGGATCTGTTTCGCTAAAAGATTCTGGTACAGGACTAATTTGCGTAGTGGTAGTATTTATTACCGGATTGTTTTGAATATCAATATTTAATACTCTTCGCTGGCTATCTTTAGCATTAAGCTGATTTGTTAACTGGTCAATTTGTTTTTGTCTGATATCTGCTCTGGAAGGATAAATACTTTCAACCTTATTATTAATAAACTCCTCTTTTTCTAATTCAATATCATCTTTAAAGATGATCTGGTCAATTATTATTGAACCAATAATAGCCATCATAAACGCAATAATTCCGCGGAATACTTGCAAATAATTATTCTTATGGGTTTGCATGATGATTTGCCGCTCAATCTGGATGATTACAATTATAAATACCAGAGAGCAGCCTATACTGATAACGGGCCCTGCGTGTAAGTATCTACTTGCAAAAGAAAATCCAATTATGCCCCATAACAGACACATGATAATCATGGCTGCAGTATATTTTTTTACCGATTTCTTGGAAACCTCACTACAGTTTTTTAGTATATAATAATTATATCCCGTAAGGAAGCACCCTAATCTTATCCAGCTTTCTCGCATGTTGAATATGTTTAAAAATGTTTCTTGTTGCTTTCATGTATTGCAATGGCAGCCATTCCGTTCTGGAAGCCTCGCTTATAACTTATTATAAGTCTATGCGATTCTCCCTGTTCCATCGCTTCTTTTTGAAGTTCTAGTATCTTATTGTAATGATCATCGGCTTTTTCTTTCCTCATCTTTAGTTCATCCACTACGTCCACCATTCCAAGTCTACTCCTGCTTGTTATTAAAAAATCAAGTTCACGGATTGCATCTTCATAAAAGGTTCTAGACTTCCAGATTACAATTTCAAGGTCGCCCTGTATTTCTCTCACCTTTTCAATTCTGTATGAAGTATCGGGATTTACTAATGCATCTTCGTAACCCGTTTGGTGATAGTCTTTCGATAAAAAGGAATATACCATGTGAATATTATTTTGGGCTACTTCGATTTCTTCGTTCGGCATAGCTTGATTATTAACATGATTTTTTTCAATAAAAACATCTTCAGGAATTTCAGGATTAGCGGGAATGTTAGTCACGCTTTTCTTTTCGAACATTTTAGATATCCAGGACATAAAAAATATTTAAAGGGTAATTGAAGGAACTTTGAATTTAGAATGGCCACGGCCGTGACAGGAGGAACAAAGTGTGATTAATAAATGACCGGGATAATCCCAGGGTACTTTAAACTTTTGAATTGCTTTTATAAAATGATATTGCCGGTGATGAACCTGAAGGTCTTCACCACTGCCACATATTACACATTTAAACTGGTCGCGTTCTATGATCTCTTTTCTTTTCGCTTTCCAATTCGGATGTAGTATTAGTGCACCATATGACCCATGCGTATCAGGCGTTTCTTCATTTTGAGCATTCTTTGCTGAATCACCTTTTTCATTAGGTATTCCCTGTTTTATATACCTGGAATACCTGGTCTCTTGCGGTACATTATATCGTTCATTTCGAAAGTGAAATCTTGACATCTTAGAAGTTTAACTATAATTAATCGCTATCAATTTTCTAAAGGAAACATTGTATTAAACTGAACTTACAATTCGGAATCAGCCGGCACTTCTGTCTTTATTTCTGCTTCCACATTCTTTTTATCCTTCTTCACCCTCACTTTAGCAGACTTAAACGGCTTTATCAACCCCACATCCATCTTATCCGTCAAAATTTTATGTACAGACCCCAGTATGATATCGGCATCACATTTTTCATTGTATCTTGTTTTAATGAGTTTCTTAATGCATTGTAACACAGGTTCGGAGCAAATGATACCTGCAATATTGTAAGGGTCGGTAGCTTCGCATTTATTCCAGAGTGGTTTAAATAAGTTTTTCACCACGCTTTCCTTGTGAAGGTGCTGTAAGTGATCGGCAGCATTTTTTAAAGTACTAGCATCACTCAGGTCTAAGGCGAATATGAGGCGGGAGGAAATGGGTTGCTCGAAGATGATTTTATAAAACTCAAAGTTCTTTCCGTTGGTGAGGAGCGCATATTCAATCCCCTCATTTGCACCATAGTTAACGGTTTGCCTTAAATGTTTTTCGGAGAGCTGAAAAGAAAGTGCCTTTACTTCTACCAGAAAATGCCTGGTTTTATTTACCTGAATTACATAATCAGCATAAGTACCTTTGATCATGTATTCTGTTTTTATTTCTTCGAGCTGCTTATAACCCAATACATCTGAAAGAAAACGGTTGATCATGATGCGGGTGCCCGATTCGTCAAGCTCCGTGATATTGCCATCTAAAAAATCTTTACGATAGGCTTTTAATGATTGGAGAAGCTTTTGTTGTTTTAATGCAGTAAGCATACTATTCGTTTTGGTTGAAGAGAACAGGCTCAATCCAAAACTAATAGGCAGGTTGCATTTTATTTTACGGCAAACCGTAAGGAGAGGAATAGCCATTAGCATTTAGCCTTTAGCTGTTAGCCATTATGTATTAAACGTTAGGATTAGCTAAAGGCCAAATGCTAACAGCTAATGGCTAACCCTAACCCTTACAACAACCCCGCATTATTGCAAAACACCATGAGCTGCTGGTTATTCAAAAAGCCCAGCTCATCTCTAATTTGGTTAAGGCGTTTTTCAATACTGCTGAGACTGGAGGGTTTAATGTTATGCTGTTTGAGATAATCGGGTATTTCTTTTTGCTGGTACCCTTCATTGAGTAAGCGGATGATGGTGATATCAAAGTCTGTGAATTCGTAAGTGTTCGATCGTTTCACCTGTTGGGCCAACGACCTGGGGTAGTATCGTTGTCTTTTTGAAAGTGCCTGCATGGCTGCTTTAAGTTCCTTAACATCATGCCGGGCCTTGCGTACATAGGCATCTATTTCATTGTTTTCGAATAGCTCATGTATATCTGTCGGGCGGTGTTGGCCCGATAAAATAAGGATAAGAATATCAGGCTGTATAGCCCGAACTGCCCGAATAAGTTCAATACCGTCTTTTAAATTTTGGGCCGTTCCATCATCTTCAAAAGAGAGATCGGTGATGAGCAGGTCATAAGGAATGCCTTTTTGTTGGGCCAGTTGAATTTTGGTAAAAGCTTCGTCGCAGTAAAATGCGTAATCGTACTGTTTAACCTTTAGGTCGTCCAAGGTCTTCTGAACCGAAAGGTTGGCAAACTCCTGGTCTTCGGCTATAATAACTTTATCAATCATACTGAGCTGGATTGAAGCGGAAAGCGAATGGCAATAGATGCTCCCCCTTTCTCGCTTTTTCCAAAAATAATATCCCCGTTTAATGACTGAATACGGTTAACCGTATTGTTTAATCCATTGCCATAATTAATATCTGCGGGAAATCCTTTTCCATCGTCGCTATAGTTGATAGATCCTTTGTGGTTATCTTCTTTAAATTTTATAACCACATTGGCGGCACCGCTGTGTTTTTTCATATTGGTCATTATTTCACGGAGTACCAGTAACAGTTGACTTTTTTGCCTGCCGGTTACTTTGTTCCAGAATACAGGTTGGTTACCTACTACAAATACATTGGTTTGCTCATTGGTAAATTCATTCAGCAGGCGGTGAATCTGTTTATCGTAATCTGCATCATCGGTATAAACAAGTTCTTCTTTTGATATATCCCTCGATTTTTCATACAGGTCTTCCATTCTTGTTAGGAAAGGGTCTTTTTCAATATTGTCGCTGTGCTCCAGTTCGTTCATAAGACTGTAAAGTCCGTTAGCCACTACATCATGTACTTTTTGAGAGGTTTTTAATTTGGCGTCTCTGATGGAGAGCTCTGCTTCCTGTTTAATGCGACGTTTGCGTTTATTGTACCAGCTCCATAGTAGGGTTATGATAATTGCTGCAAGGGCGGCCAATCCATACATCCAGGTGCGTTGGGTTATAAACCTGGCTTTTAGTTCGAGGTTATCTGCTTTGCTTTTTTGTGAATCGTATCTTATGAGCGCAAAGCGACTCCGGGTTGTATCTCTCGAAAGCTGCAGGCTGTCGTTCAGCTTTTTAAATTCATTGTACCATTTCTTAGAAGCGGCAGGATTGTCGAGCTTAATGAGTTTATCAATTGCTTCGAGTCTGTCTGCAGGACTTTGAATAATCTGCGCCTGCTGAAACATTTTGCGGGCATACCAAAGGGCAGAATCGGGTTTAATGTTTGCATAATAATCAGCCAGATGGGCATAGCTGGCATTTAAGCCGCGGAGGTATTGGCTATCGGTGCGTATTTGCAGGGCCTTCCAGAATGACGGAAGTACCGGATAGCTGGGGTTAAGTTGCCACATTGTAGTAGCCCTGTTATCCAGCACCCTTGCAAGCAGTGAGAGGTTAGCAGGTTTTAGTTGAATGATGGAGTCATACACAGCAATGGCTTTGGTATGTGCACCTTTTTTTCGAAAAGCAACAGCTTTATCATTCATCAATTCAAGTGGAAAGCTATCGTCTGTTGCAAACTGCATAGCTTTATTATACATGTTGATGGCATCATCATAGTGTTGAAGATCAACATTTATATTGCCCAATAGGCGATAGGTATAACAAAGTTCAGTGGAATGGGATTTATTAAATGGGTCGAGCGTTTTTATGGCACCTGTGGCACTTTCTTCGGCACCATGCAGGTCACCAGCTTCCCATAGCATGTCGCCCATGTACCTGTAAGCAGTTCCTTTATTGAGGGTATCATCGGCATTAGCAACATAATTGTTGTACATGAGGAAGGCAGAATCCAGTTTTCCCTGGTCATTGTACCAGTTGCCCATGTTGTAGTCTGTATACTTGCGGGCAGTATTATCTTTCTTGATACCGCAGCTCAATGAAAACATGGTGATAATGGTAAACCAAAAGCTTTTAGGTAAAGTCAAGAATTATTTTTTTCTTAAATGTATAAAAAAGGGTAGAAAAACTTCTACCCTTTTTTGCCAGCCATTAGTTCCCGGAGGGAGGTGGTGGAGGCGGAGGTGATGGTGGTTTGGGGTTACTACCTGTTTCTCCACCGGTATCATCGAAAGTAGAAACGGTTGTGTTATGTACTTTCTTGCAGTTGCCGTGATTTTCGGCAGTATGGGTTGGGTTAAAGCATAAGAATGAAGCCAACCATATTAATAGTTCCAGCATTGTTGAATGTTTTAAAATTTGAAAAATGATTGCCCGTACCGGGTTGCGATCCTGGCAGAGACTGTTTTGTAAGAAGCGCTTCTTACGATGGGAAGGAGGGGCTTTGATCGCGGTTTGGTCAGCAACTTCCCATCCTTGCCAACCTCGCCGCGATCTCGGCACTCAACAGATCATTTGCTTTGTTGTTACACGTACCAAACGATCACAATGCAAACTTAGGATGGGCTAAAAGCCTTTACTGTATTGGATTCCAATAATTCCGATGATTCCTGAAATTCCGGGAAACCGTAAAGCATAACGATAGATAGGAGCTTATTTTGATCCGGTAATTCCGAAAATTCCGGTTATTGTTTATCTTAACCCGAGATAACTCCCTATGTCGTTCCTGTTTATAGACTATACTAACCTGGTATTAAAAGCTTATGAAGAAAAGCGAAATGCCAATCAGCTTTCTCATTTATTAATGCATCCGACAGCCGCTAATATTAAGCAGGAGTGTATTAATGTTTATACTGAAAGATTAGAAAGGGGGGAAAGGATAGAAGAAAGTGCTTTAAGAGCATTTTTTGGTATACTGCCGGAAGGAAAGGATTATGGTAATCTTATTGAATGGCATCCCCTTGGTAAATTCAAGTCCATTCAAAAGCTTCTTAAAAAAGAAGTGCAAAGCCCATCTTCTGCAAATGTTGAATTGCTGGCTTGGTTAATTGATTTCAAGCCAAGACCTCTAAGTCAGGCCCAGATAGCATTTCGAAACAAAGACGTAACCATTAACTCTGTTAGTCAGATAGCGGATAACAATGATGAAAAGTTCGGACAGTTGAGTCAGGGCGAAACAGATTTTGAAGCAATACCTCCTGATGCGACGACAAAAGGATCAGAAAGTATACTTCAAGAGACATCAAGCGAACCACCTACAAAGACCGAAGAACATCCTATTACAGTTTCAGGTCCAGGCATTAAGAAGAGGAGATTAATAATAGCTGTTACAATCAGCTTGGTTCTTGCAACACTATTGGGGGGAGGGTATATGATTGGAAAAAACGAAACAAACACTAACACCGGATGCATGTATTGGGCAGGAGATCACTACGAACCGGTATCCTGTAATGAAAAAGGAAAGGGCTTGTTAGTTCCGTTAAATACGGAAAAGATAAAGAGCTTTAGAAGGATCACGCGTAAAGACACAATAACGGAATGGTCCGTCGGAAAATTATACTACATAAAAAATAATAATGATATTGAGTGTTACACAGAAGGAGGCAATTATCCTTTAGATATTACCCGCAATTTAAAAGTGCTTTCACAACACATGTTTGACACATACCTTCGAAAAAATAATGCAGTTGTGGACACATCAGCCAAATCGCAAACCCAAAGTCTAACCAACCGATAACAATTTGCTATGAAAGTTCTTGCTGCTATCTTACTGTTTATCATCTGCTGTTCTTGCACTGATACGGATAGCAAAACAAATGAACTGAACCAGCGTGTTACACGCCTCGAGCGAAGAGTAGATTCTTTAACACATACCAAAACTGCCATCTCAGGCGACCAGGCCAATACCGGCACAATTACAGAAAATGGTCGTTGCCAGGGAATCACCAAAAAAGGAGCACAGTGTAAACGGAAAGCAAAAAGCAATGGTTATTGCTGGCAGCATGGGGGGTAAAGAAGGTTGATGACAGGATCAATTAAGGGTAGCGTAATCATAAAATTTTGGTTTACAGGGGGAGATTATTTTTTGCCACAGATTCACAGATTAATCGTTCATAATCTGTGAATCTGTGGCTAAATAAACTATTGCAATTGAACCTGCTATTTGGTTTTCAAGCGTCCAACAAAGGCGGAGATTTACTTACTTCCATAAATTAAATCATACATTCAGGAAAAATTTCACCATGTCTTTGAAAGCTGTCTGTACTTACACCCTACTCATCTCCTTGTTTTTCAGTTGTACCCCTTCTCAGAATAAACTCACCAGCGAAGAAACCAAACAAGGCTGGATATTATTATTTGATGGTAAAACAACCAATGGCTGGCATGGCTACAATAAAACCGGCGTGCCTGAAGTTTGGATTGCCAAAAACGGTGAACTGCAATGTGTGCCCGAATTAAGAAAAGAGCTTGAAGTAACCGACCTGGTAACCGATAGCGCTTATGAAAATTATGAACTGCATTTCGAATGGAAAATTGGAGAAGGAGGAAACAGTGGTGTATTTATTAATGTGCACGAGAAAAAAGAACTACTGGCTTCCTGGATGACAGGCCCCGAATACCAACTACTCGAAAAAACGCATGTTGATTTTGATAAGCCGGAGAAAAAACCAGGCAGTCTTTATGCATTCACAAAAGAAGCCGCTGCCGTTCCGGAAAAGAAAACGGGAGAGTGGAACCAGTCAATCATTAAACAACAAAATGGTGTTATTGAATTTTACCTGAATGGGGTATTAACAGCAAAGCAAGACTTGAAATCACAAAACTGGAAAGATGCAGTAGCCGCCACGCATTTTAAAGCCTATCCCGAATTCGGCACCTACACCCGCGGACATATAGCCCTTCAAGACTGGCAGAAGCCGGTTGCGTTTAGGAATATTAAGCTGCGACCGCTGTAAGGTGTTAGGTGTTAGGCGTTAGTCTGGCCTGTGGAGGCTGGATGGCCTGTGGTTAGTAGAAAGAGAACACTCTTAGCATCTGCTAACACCTAACCCCTAATACCTAACACCTAGCTTTCCTCATCAAAGTACAGCTTATAATAATGCTTGCCGCTCATTTCATCATAACCTTTTTCAATCAGGTCTTTCCGGCCGTGGATATAAATATGGAAGTTCTTGTCTAGTTTTAAAACGCTTTTGAAAACACGTTGTTGTTTTTTTAGTGCGGCCAAATGAATGTCGAAATTATCTTCGATATTAACCTGCCTGGCAACTTCATATTGTTGTTTGTATTGGGTAAAGCTGTCTATTACTTCAGGGTGATGTAATACTTCTTCCGCAAATTCATTCATGCTGAATGATTCTTTGGTGCTGAAATATTCAAGGCTGCGGTTGAGGTAATCTATCTGGTCGCTTTTGTTTACATCAAACTTTTCAGTAAGCTCATTGCTGATAAACAGTTTACACATACCAATGGCATCACTGGTATTGTGATAGCTATTGGAAGTTCTGGCAACCTGTAAAAAATCGGAAACCCAATATTGGGTGTCTTGTTTATTGGTATTATCAACCACACAAACCACATAACCTTCTTCGCGGTTCTTTTTAAAGATGAGACAGCCTTTGTCGAGCTTGTTGATGTTTACCCCATCTTCTGCTATTACTTCCCAGCTTTGTCCATGTGGAAATACTTTCAGGAAAGTTTCTTTGGTTTCACTTTTAAATAAGCCGATGGCTTCTACGTATTCTGTTCCGAAGGGCACATTGCTGAAACGGGTTACATATAATTCACCTTCTTTTACGCGTGCATGTGTGCTTTTCTGGTAGAGAAAGCTGGCAAGTAAGGCAGACTGTGAAACAAAGCTTTTCGGATCATCGAAAATACCGTTCACATACTGGTACACTTCATTCAGCTCCAGACTGCTGATATGGGTAAACTGGTATTGTTCGTGTTCGTTGAAGGGAGCAAGAAAATATTTGGTAAGTAATCCCCTCACAATTTCATCGTTAAGTGTTAAAGGGTTAACGGAGAGCTTAAGCTCCTCCCCACGGGTAGGGTTACCCACTTTATGCAGTATCACCTGCTCTAATTGTACACTGTCTATTTGTGTCATGCTGCAAAATACAGCTTCTCTTGCAGTTGGAAGAAGGGTGCTGGGTACTAGGTGCTAGGTGCTAGGTGTTAGTCCTAACACCTAATACCTAATACCTAATACCTAATACCTAATACCTAGTACCCAGCACCCAAATTGACAATTCTTTTACAATTAAGTCTACTAAAATAGTAGGGAATTAGAAAATCCCCCTATCTTTGTAGCCGTTCTTATACATCCTTATCAAGAAAGGCGGAGGGAATTGGCCCTGTGAAGCCTTGGCAACCACTTCCGCCTCGGGTGGAAAAAGGTGCCAAATCCAGTCCCGCTTTAGGCGGGATGAGATAAGTCAGTTTTCTTTTATGTACACAGCAACTGTAGTAATACGAGGCATTCTGACTGAGCATCAGGGTGCTTTTTTTTTGCTGCAAGGCAGCGGCTGCAAGCTACAAGCTGCATGCTGCAAGCAACTTTTCTTGAAGCTTGAAGCTTGTGGCTTGCAGCTTGTAGCTGGAAATAAGAAAGAATAAAATGAGTATGACCGAAGTTTTAAATAATAATCAGGTACCAACACTTATTCAACAGATAAAGGATTTATCGGTTGAATCGGCTATTGGGGTATTTGTGCATTCATTTCCTGGTAAGGTTACCTTTTCTACCAGCTTTAGTTACGAGGATCAGGTTATCACCGATATCATTCAAACTAATAACCTTCCTGTATCATTATTTACACTGGATACAGGTAGACTATTTCCGGAAACTTATAGCACATGGAGCAGGACTTTAGAATTTTATCAGACAAGCATCAAAGCTTATTATCCAGATGCAGATGCAATTGCAGCTTATGTTGAAACAAATGGTCCCAATGCATTTTATGATTCACCTGAGTTAAGGAAGTCATGTTGTAACATAAGGAAAGTAATACCCTTACAAAAAGCCCTTGCAGGCAATGCAATATGGATTACAGGCTTAAGGGCAGAACATTCGGCAGCCAGGCAGGACCTATCTCCTGTTGAATGGGATGAAACCAACCAACTTATTAAATACCACCCATTACTTCACTGGACAACAGAAGAGGTAAAAGAATATATCCATCAAAAAGCCATTCCCTACAATCCATTACACGACAAAGGTTTTGTAAGTATTGGTTGCGCACCCTGCACAAGGGCCATTAAACCAGGGGAAGATTTCAGGGCCGGACGTTGGTGGTGGGAAGACAATAGTAAAAAAGAATGCGGCTTGCATTCGCACAATGATCAAAAAACAACCGTAGCATGAGCGCCTATAGATTAGATTACCTCGATCAGCTTGAGTCGGAAGCGATACATATTATGCGTGAGGTGGCAGGACAATTTGAGAAACCCGCCCTGTTATTCAGCGGAGGGAAAGACTCCATTACACTGGTTCATCTGGCATTAAAAGCTTTTCGTCCGGGTAAGTTTCCTTTTCCATTAGTACATATTGATACAGGACATAATTTCCCCGAAGCACTACAGTTTAGGGATGAATTGGCACAGGCCATCGGAGAGAAACTGATTGTGCGCAATGTGGGAGATACCATCAAAGCAAAACAATTAACAGAACCCAAGGGAAAATTTGCCAGCAGAAATGCCTTGCAAACCTATACCCTGCTCGATACCATTGAAGAATTTGGTTTCGATGCCTGCATCGGCGGCGCAAGACGCGATGAAGAAAAAGCAAGGGCCAAAGAAAGAATATTCTCCGTAAGAGATGAATTCGGACAATGGAACCCAAAACTGCAAAGACCCGAACTATGGAATACCTATAATGGCAGAATCAATAAAGGAGAAAATGTTCGCGTGTTTCCCATCAGTAACTGGACGGAGCTAGACATCTGGAATTATATACGCAGAGAAAACATCTCACTGCCTTCGATCTATTTCGCCCATGAACGTACGGTATTGCAACATGAAGGACAACTGATTGCCGTTTCTGAGTTTATTCAACTGGAAGATACAGACAGTGTTGTCAATAAACGTGTGCGTTACCGTACAGTGGGAGATATGACCTGTACCGCAGCCGTTGAATCAGACGCTACGGGTATTGATGACATCATCCGTGAAATTACTGCCACCAAAACAAGTGAGCGTGGTGAAACACGTATAGACGATAAAGTGAGCGAAGCGGCAATGGAAGACAGGAAAAAAAATGGTTATTTCTAAAAAAACACAAACATGGACTTACTCCGATTTATAACAGCAGGTAGTGTAGACGATGGTAAATCAACCTTGATTGGTCGCTTATTATACGATAGTAAATCAATCATGATCGATCACCTGGAAGCATTGGAAAAACAAAGCAAAAACAAAGAAGACGGTGAAATAGATCTGGCCCTTTTAACCGATGGTTTGAGAGCCGAGCGTGAGCAGGGAATTACCATTGACGTAGCTTACAAATATTTTGCTACCCCTAAACGCAAGTTCATCATTGCTGATGCACCTGGGCATATTCAATACACGCGTAATATGGTTACCGGTGCCTCGAACTCAGACCTCGCCATCATTCTCATCGATGCCAGACATGGGGTGGTGGAACAAACCAGACGACACTCTATCATCGCCTCTTTATTGAATATTCCGCATGTAGTAGTAGCAATCAATAAAATGGATCTGGTAAACTACTCTGAAGATGTGTACAATAATATTGTGATTGATTATGCAGCAGTGGCACAAAAGCTTGGCTTAAAAGATGTACGATACATTCCCATCAGTGCATTAAACGGAGATAATATTGTAGACAGAACAGCAGCACTAAACTGGTACGAGGGTCCATCTTTATTGGGTATTCTTGAAACGGTAGAATTAGCAGAAGATATTAACCTGGTAAAAGCACGTTTTCCGGTGCAATATGTAATTCGTCCGCAGACAGAAGAACTACACGATTACCGTGGCTATGCAGGAAAAATCAACAGCGGAATTTACCGGGTTGGCGATGCAGTAACTGTATTGCCTGCTGGTACCAGCTCTAAGATTAAATCAATAGAACACAATGGCAAAGAAGTACCTGAGGCATTTGCACCGCAAAGTGTGGTACTTCATCTGGAAGACGATATTGATATCAGTCGTGGAGACCTGATCGTACAAAACACACACCAGCCTGCAGTTACCAATGAAGTAGAAGCTCTATTATGCTGGATGGATCATAAAGCACTGGTGCCGGGCAATAAATACCTTTTGCAATTAAATAGCAAGCTGGTTCGGTCGGTAGTTAAGGAAGTAACTTATAAGCTGGATGTGAACTCTCTGGATCAAATTGCTTCTCCTGATACAGTGGCCCTCAATGATATTGTAAAAGTAACCATCAAAACCGCAAGCCCTATTGCTTATGATGCTTACCAGGATTTAAGAACCAATGGCGGTGCCATATTAATAGATGAAACAAGTCATGTTACCGTTGGTGCATGCATGATTCAATAGTAAACCATGAGTGAACAAGTATTTATAGAAGAGTTATTTCAGCGGAGCAGGAAATCGGCACAGCCATTTCCGGATAAACAACTTACAGAAAGATTTATAGATGAGTTGTTTAATTTTTTATTCGGTTCCTATGAAAAGAAACTCAATACGCCAGAAAAACTGGCATTGGAATATGTGGAGCTGAAACAAACTTTCTCGGCCATACTCTTTGAGTTGATAAGAGAGGAAGACAAGGTAAAAGAACATGCCAACTTATTTTATGATCACCTGCCTTCCATTTATGCGGCATTAATAAAAGATGCACAGGCAGTGTTGGAGTTTGATCCTGCTGCACAGTCTATCGAAGAAGTACTGGTAGCTTATCCGGGTTTTTATGCAACAGCTATATACCGTTTATCGCATAAACTATATCTGCAGGGTATCAAAACCTTGCCGAGGTTTTTATCTGAATATGCCCATAGTAAAACAGGTATAGATATTCATCCGGGTGCAACCATCGGTGCTTCATTTGCCATAGACCATGGTACGGGAATTGTAATTGGAGAAACAACCGTTATAGGTGAGCGGGTTAAAATTTACCAGGGAGTAACACTTGGCGCATTAAATGTGGCAAAGGATCTGGCAAGTACCAAGAGGCATCCAACGATTGAAGATGATGTAATTATTTATTCCGGCGCAACCATTCTGGGAGGAGAAACCGTTATCGGAGCGGGCAGTATCATTGGAGGAAATATCTGGTTAACCCATAGTGTGGCACCTAATTCTGTTGTTTACCATAAAAGCGAAATAAAAATAAAAGACAAAGATCCATTTCCTGAACCACTAAATTTTGTGATTTAAAAAATACGTATGAAAGCAAATAACATTTTAGCAACCATCGGTAATACACCGCATCTGCGCGTAAATCGTTTGTTTGGAGACAAACATGAAGTTTGGATAAAACTCGAAAGAAACAATCCCGGAAACAGCATCAAAGACAGGATAGCATTAGCTATGATAGAAGATGCAGAAGCTAAAGGCTTACTGAATAAAGATAGCGTTATCATTGAGCCAACCAGTGGTAATACAGGAATCGGACTTGCACTAGTAGCAGCAGTAAAGGGGTATAAGATTATTCTGGTGATGCCCGAAAGTATGAGTATTGAAAGAAGAAGATTGATGGCCTTGTATGGGGCTGAATTTGTACTTACACCACGTGAGAAAGGCATGAAGGGAGCTATTGAAAAAGCCACTGAGTTAACCCAGTCTACCCCCAATGCATGGATGCCACAGCAGTTCGATAATCCGGCCAATACAGAAGTGCACAGAAAAACAACGGCACAGGAAATACTAAACGATTTTCCTGATGGACTAGATTATATCATTACCGGTGTTGGTACCGGCGGACATATTACAGGCGTTGCAGAAATACTGAAAGCAAAATTTCCAACACTGAAAGTATTTGCCGTAGAACCGGAATTATCTCCTGTATTAAGCGGCGGATCCCCATCGCCACACCCATTGCAGGGTATTGGCGCAGGTTTTGTTCCCTCTATTTTAAATACAGCCATACTTGATGGAATTATCCAGGTAAGCAAAGATGATGCTTTCGCTTATGCACAACGGGCAGCAAAAGAAGAAGGCCTTTTGTTGGGTGTTTCATCAGGCGCTTCACTGGCGGCAGTAGCAAAGAAGTTGGCAGAAATACCAGCGGGCTCTAAAATACTTACGTTCAATTACGATACCGGCGAAAGATATTTATCAATAGAAGGATTATTCTAACCCCTCTGCGTAACCTCTGTAATCTCTCGTTCTCTGCGGTGGTATTCCTCACTCTGCAGAAGAAAGGAACCGCAGAGAACATGAGAGGCAGAGTTTACGCGGAGAGAAATTAAGAGAGCAAGGGCTCTTTTTTTTAGACAACTATAATCTACTAAAAAAGTAGACAATGAGTAAACAACCAACTTATGGCAAAGTAATCCTCGCATCAGCCGGCCCCGGTGATCCGGAATTGATAACGGTTAAAACCGTTCGCTGGTTAGCAAAAGCTGATGTTGTGCTTACAGATCGTTTGGTTAGCAGCCAGATTCTCAACAGTTATGTTAATCCAAACGCTGAGATTATTTATGTAGGGAAACAGTGCAGAAGAGGCATATCTACTCCACAACAAACCATTAATGAATTATTGGTAGAATATGCAGTGAAACATAAAATAGTTGTTCGCCTGAAAGGCGGTGATGTAAGTATATTCTCCAATGTGCTGGATGAACTGGAAACATTGGTGAAGTATCAGATACCTTATGAGATTGTACCCGGTGTAACTGCCGCATTAGGAGCTGCAGCTTATGCAGGTATTCCATTAACAGCAAGAGGATTATCAGTAGGTGTTCGTTTGCTGACTTATTACAAATCAGATACCGTTGCAGCCAATACCTGGAAAGACCTGGCACAAACAGATGATACTTTGGTGTTTTATATGTCTGGTGAAACATTGCCAGTTTTAGTTGACCAACTAATCGCCAATGGCATAGATAGTTCCAAGAAGCTGGCAGTATTGGAACAGGCCACTACGCCATTACAACAAATTCATGTTTGTGATTTACAAGATTATGCAACTCAACTAAGCGGGCAAATATTTCGTTCACCCACATTGGTTATGATTGGTAAAGTAGTAGCACTACACGAGCAATTCAAATGGTTGCCCAATATTCCAGGCACTGAACACTATTTTGAACCACTTACCGGCAGACTTACACAGATAGAAGAAAAAGCAACTGAAAAAAGACATGTTAGCAGAGCCTAAACTGAAAATATTAAACGAATTGGTGCACCAACTCAGTAAAGAAGAACTGATTTGGGTGAATGGATTTTTGTCTGGCTTAGTTGCTGAACCAATTGTAGCAACAAATACTACCATCCACAAAAAATTCACCATCGCTTACGGTACCGAAACAGGTAACGCGAAAAAGCTGGCTACCGATTTTGTAGCCAAAGCAAAGAAGAAAGGTATTCCTGTTAAATTAGTAGGATTAGATCAGTATAAACTTGCTGACCTGTCTAAAGAAGAATATTTCATCACGGTCATCAGCACACAGGGTGATGGAGAACCACCGATAGCGGCACAAAAGTTTTATGACCATATTCATTTGAATGGATTCAAATTGCCACAACTGAAATATGGCGTGCTCGCACTAGGTGATACAGCCTATCCTTTGTTTTGTAAAACAGGCGAAGATGTAGACAAGCAATTAGCGCATTTAGGTGGTCAGCGCATCACCCACCTACAAAAATGCGACCTTGATTACGAAGAGACTGCCCACCATTGGTTTGATGGTATCATCAGCCAGTTGAACCAACAAGAAATTCCTGCACCAAAACCAATAGCTCCTGTTCCAGCTAAAAAGCCGGCGGGTAAAGTGTATTACGACGCGGTGGTTCAAACCAATATCAACCTCACAGCAGAAGGATCAGCGAAAAAAATATACCATATTGAACTGGTAGCAGAAACTGTACCCTTTCTACCCGGTGATTCCATTGGCATCGTTCCAGAGAATGATGTATTAGTGGTGGATGAGATATTAGCAATGCATGCAATAGATGGAGCCAAAGTAATAAACTGGAAAAATGAAAACGCCAGCATCAGGGATTTGTTCTTGCACAAAATCAATATCAGCTACCTGCTGGATAAATCTGTGCAACACTATGCCAGCGTAGCCGGATATGAGATTCCTGCAGGTAAAGCTGACTTACTATCACTCCTGAAAAAATATCCATTAAAAAATGGGGACCAATTACTGCAGGTTGTAGAAGGCCTTACCCAAATTGTACCACGTATCTATAATATAGCTTCATCACCCACTGCACATGAAGGTGAAATACATATTACCGTATTGAGGGATGTATTTTCAAAAGACGAAAAAGAACAAACAGGTTTATGTACCTGGTTTTTAGAAAATAAAAAAGAAGGTGATACTCTTCGGTTCTTCATTCAAACCAATAACCGCTATCGCTTACCTGCTCCGGAGAAAGACATTATTATGATTGGTCCGGGTACAGGCATTGCCCCATTCCGATCATTTGTAGCAGAAAGAGACGCCACCGGGGCGAGTGGTCGTAATTGGTTATTCTTCAGTGAAGAAAAATTCACCACCGATTTCTTATACCAAACAGAATGGCAGTCATGGTTTGAAACGGATACATTAACTGATGTGAGTCTTTATTTCAAAGAAGGTTCCACCGATGTATCAGGCCTACCTGAAAAAATCATTCAAAAAGGTAATAAACTATTTGAATGGCTACAAAACGGTGCATTCCTATACCTCTGTGGTGAAAAAGAACCCGCAGGCAGGTTAATAGAAGAGGCACTACTGAAAGTATTTGAACAAGCCACCGGCTCAGAAACAAATGCCAAAGCCTATTTCGAAACACTGAAAAAAGAAAACCGATTCGCGAAAGACCTGTATTAGGTAAGTGAGTGGTGAATTGTGAATTGTGAATGGTGAATAGTAGTAGGAAGAAAAAACAACTATATACTACGATCACTCACCATTCACCATTCACCACTCGCAATTCACAATTCACAATTCACCATTCACAACCATGCCCAACAAACCCTCCCCCATTGAAAAAATAAAAACTACCAGTAAAGGTCTACGCGGCACATTACAGGAAAGTTTGCAGGATGAAATAACCGGAGCCGTAAGAGAGCAGGATCATGCATTAATAAAATTTCATGGCATGTATGAGCAGGATGATCGTGACCTGCGGGAAGAACGTGCTGCCAAAAAATTGGATAAACTATACTCATTCATGATCCGGCTAAGAATACCGGGTGGAAGTATGACTGCCCAACAATGGGTAGCCGCACATCATATTGCGGGTAATTATTCAACAGGGGTGATCAAAATAACCACCAGACAAACGATACAGTTGCATGGAATTTTAAAGCATCAGATCAAACCAACTTTAAAGGATTTCAATTCCGTACAACTCGATTCAATAGCTGCCTGTGGTGATGTAAACAGAAATGTAGCCTGCACCAGTCACCCTTCAGAATCTCCTATACATCAGGAAGTACATGCTTATGCTGATAAAATAAGTCGTTTGTTGTTACCTAAAACCCGCGCTTTTTATGAGATATGGCTGGATGAAGAAAAATTGGCGGAGTATGACGAAACTGATCCATTGTATCAGGATCGATACCTGCCGAGAAAATTTAAGATTGGTATTGCGATTCCACCAAACAATGATGTAGATGTGTTGACGAACGACCTTGGACTCATTGCCATTATTGAAGCGGGTAAACTTATCGGATTTAATATCGCTGTGGGTGGAGGCTTGTCTACCACACATGGTAATCCGGAAACTTATGCAAGACTCGCAACAGTTATTGGTTTTACGGCAGGTGAGGAAAAAACACTGAAAGCGGTTTATGAAGTACTAACAATTCAAAGAGATTTTGGTAACCGCTCAGACCGGAAGTTGGCAAGGTTGAAATATACTTTAGATAAAATGGGCGTTGAAGCATTCAGGAAGGAGCTGGAAAAACGTTGCGGATTTGAACTGGAAGAAGCAAAACCCTATCAGTTTACCGAAAGAATAGATCGTTATGGATGGCAGGAAGATCACAAAGGAAACTGTCATTATACCTTATTTGTTGAAAATGGAAGGGTAACGGATGAAGCGGATGTTCCGCTAAAAACGGCCCTATTGGAACTTGCAGAAACAGGAAAACTTATTTTCAGGTTCACCAGTAACCAGAACCTGATCTTAAGTGAAATCAGTGCAAGTGATAAAACGATTATCGATGAAATTTTACAACGCTATGGCATCCTTAAAAGAGATGAGGCAATAAGTGCTTTGCGAAAAAATGCAATTTCCTGTGTGGCATTACCTACCTGTCCTTTAGCACTTGCTGAAGCACAAAGATACCTACCTGTATTGATTGATAAAATCGAACCATTGTTAACCAAACATGGGTTGGCTGAAGAAAATATCGTTACCCGAATGACTGGTTGTCCAAACGGCTGTGCCAGACCTTATGCTGCCGAGATTGGGTTTGTAGGAACGGGTCCTGGCCGTTATAACCTGCACATTGGCGGTGACAGAGAGGGGACAAGATTAAATACAAAATATAAAGAGCAGTTGGATGAAGCTGGAATACTGGATGAGTTAGATAAGTTGTTTGGGTCCTATAAACAAAACCTATACCCAAAGGAAAGTTTTGGTGATTATGTAGAACGAACAATTATTACTGCACAATAACAAGCATGCATGTTGATTAACAATTACCAAGCCCATGAATGAAGCAATAATTGAACAGAAACTTTCAGGAACTACCTGCAGGGATCCAAAACAGAATCATTTATTTCCGGTTTTTATACAATTGGAACGAATGCGTGTGTTGATTGTGGGTGGTGGTCCGGTTGCATTTGAGAAGTTTCAGGCTATATTAGTAAATGCGCCATCTACCAGGATAAAAATAATAGCAGAAACATTTCAGGAAGAACTGGTTACAGTTGCTGAGAAAAAAGCGCAGGTTGAACTTGTGCAAAAAACCTATTCATCGGGCGATTTATATGATGCTGATATTGTTATTGTAGCTGTTAATGATATAGAAACAGCAGAAGAAATTCGCAATGATGCAAAAGCCAGAAAACTATTGGTAAATGTTGCCGATAAACCGGCACTGTGTGATTTCTACCTCGGATCAATCGTACAAAAAGGCGATCTTAAAATAGCGATATCTACGAACGGAAAATCACCAACCATTGCAAAAAGATTGAAAGAAACACTGCATGAAGTTATTCCTGCAGAGCTCGATCAGGTTTTAGTGAATATGCAAATAATACGAAACAGGTTGAAAGGAGATTTTGCAGAAAAGGTAAAAAAGCTGAATGAGATCACTGAAGTGTTGGCTGTAACAGATAAAAAGAATCCATCCCTTGCCGAACGAAGATGGAAAAAAATTGCTTCAATATTTTTATTTGCTTTCTTCTTCATGTTTGTGGGTCATCTGGTATTGTCTTATGTTCCTTTCACCCAACTGTTTTCACAATCCCGTGAACTGATCAGTTCATTGGATAGTACTTTTTACTGGATGATACTTGCAGGTTTTCTGGCTCAATTGGTAGACGGTTTATTAGGCATGGGTTATGGAGTAGTATCGGCAACCGTGTTATTATCGTTAGGTGTTAAACTACCTGCGATTAGTGGGAGTATACATACTGCCGAAATGTTTTCGAGTGCAGCATCTGGTTATAGTCATTATCGCTTCGGCAATGTGAACAAGAAACTTTTCAGGGCATTGCTTATTCCTGGTGTTTTAGGAGCCATACTTGGTGCGGTCGCTTTGTCGACTTTAGCCGATCACTATGCAGGATTCGTAAAACCATTGCTGGCGGTATATACGCTTTTTCTTGGGCTGCGGATATTGAGAACAGGGTTTAAGAAATTGAATAAACCGAAGAAATTTCGCAATGTTGGTTGGTTGGGTGCGGCCGGTGGTTTTCTGGATTCTTTTGGCGGTGGTGGCTGGGGACCTCTTGTTACCAGTACCTTGATATTGAAAGGAAGAACGCCCCGTTATGTAATAGGATCAGTTAGTATAGCCGAATTTTTTGTAACCCTCGCCAGTGCTGCTACATTCTTTTCCTTATTGGGCATATCACACTGGCCGGTAATAGCCGGACTGATTATTGGTGGTGTAATAGCTGCTCCCATTGCCGCCAGACTCACCGGTAAACTACCGCTGAAAACCATGTTTATTGCTGTAGGTATAATGGTAATTATTTGGAGTATCCGGATATTGATAAGCTCGGTGGTGTAGTCTGCCCGCACTGCCTCATAAAAAAAGCCTTTGCTGGAAATCCCTGCAAAGGCCTCGTAGCGTTTGGTTTTTCAATTGCTGGATATTACCCGTTTAACTTACACTACAAGAGTCAACAGGCTGATTGGAATTTTTCAAAAGATTGTTGGATTCTAAACCTTGCAAAACGAGAAAAAGCATTTTACAAGTACAAAATAAAGTCATTTTGGGTTGGTGTTAGATAGTGGAGTAGTTGGTCTTACTGTAATTGTTTTACTACAAAGCCACCGTTTTTACCACCGTTATTTAAAGCTTTGCCTCCGTTAAATTACCGTAACGGATAGTTCTGGACAGCTCATCCTGGATCTTTCGGATTGAATTAGTGACTTGTGGAATAATATATTGCTGTACATAATCCTGCCTGTTTAACCGCATTTCATTAAAAGCTTCCAGACCGAATTCGGGAGGCCTCATATTATTGCCGGCATTTGTGTTCGAGGAATAACATATTAAATCAGTGATATGGTTTTTATACCCTGAATCGGTAAAGCTGATGGTCATGGTAAGGGTTACAAATGTCTGATCCATAACCAGTCCGGAAGCTTCTGCCGGGCGCATAACATAAAAACCATATTTCCCGGTGATACTTGTTTTGTTTTTGTTTTCTACCAGCATGACTGGTTTTCCCTTTCTGGTAATTTTAAAATGGTCTTCAAATCTGGATGTCCTGTAATAGTTTATAAACCAGGTTTTTGTTCGGTTATAAATGTCTGATTTGGATACCGGCATATTTTCCAGTCGAGTATAAAAGACTTTACCGGAATTTTCATCGACAGGAAAAAATACCTGTGCCTGTAGCTTTGCCAGTAAAATGAACGAAATAAAACCAGACAATAAATATTTCATAAGCAGTTGGTACAATTAAGTTATAACAATTGGCTAAGAATGCAAATTTTATTACAAATAGCGCTCATACAAGATAATCATGCAACACACCTCCGCGAATCCTCTGCTTTCTCTGTGCCTTTCGGTGAATATCTGCGATTTTTCACCGCAGAGAAGAGAGATAACAAAGGTTTCGCAGAGAGTGGTGTAAAGCTATTTTTATTAATTTGATAGTTAAACCGCAACTTTATACCTAAATCCTGAAGCATGAAAAAGAAATATTCTGCGCAATTAAAAACCTGGCATGAAATACATAGTGCAGAAAGAACATTTGGCCAGCGAATTGCGGATAGCATTTCTAATGGTATGGGTTCCTGGACTTTTATCATCATCCAAACCATTTTTGTACTGGGGTGGATGGCTTGTAACCTGATTGGTTACCTGATGCATTGGGATCCTTATCCTTTTATACTATTAAACCTTTTATTCTCTACCCAGGCAGCTTATGCAGCGCCAATCATTATGATGTCGCAAAAAAGACAAAATGAAAGAGACCGCTTGCAGGCCATGGATGATTACCAAACCAATCTCGAAGCCAAACTCGAGATCGAGGAATTACAAAGAAGGTTAAACAGGATTGAAACAGATAAACTCGATAAGATATTGGCGATACTTGAAAGGGGGAAGTAGTAGCTAGCGGCTGTTGGCTTTTAGCTATTAGCCATTAGCTTTTTGTGCGAAAAGGGAATTGTTAATATTTAGAAGAGTTAGAGGGAACACAGATTTATCATGATTATCATGATTGATCATGATAAATCCGTGTTCTATCTACGCAGCCAAATAAGATTAGGAGCTATTATTTTATAGGAGCCTATTTTAATGACGTCAAAAGACCCCTCTATCGATGATTTTCTCATTTTTGGCAGATTTCAACCCTTGATTCGCATTAATAGCTAATGGCTAACAGCTAATAGCTAATAGCCCAAAGCTAATGCGGCAACCGCTCCCTAAAATACCCATATACCCAGGTGCCTGCAATAGCACTTAATAAAACTACAATCATTACGGTAATACCCATACCAATTTGTGCGAAGATCGGTCCGGGACATGCACCTGTTAAGGCCCAGCCTAATCCGAAAATTAATCCGCCGATTATCTGGCCCTTATTAAATTTTTTGGGTGTAAAATGAATCTCTTCACCGTGAATTGTTTTCACTTTGAATTTTTTAATCAGTGCTATGGATATAGCGGCCACCACTATAGCTGTTCCAATTACACCATACATGTGAAAACTTTGGAAGCGAAACATTTCCTGCATGCGAAACCAGGAGATGATTTCTGCTTTCACAAAAACAATTCCAAATAAAACACCAACAGCGAGGTATTTGAAATTATACCACCAGGGGTGTTGTTTTTCCGACTCGTTAACACACATTGTGTCTAAGGAGCGTACTTCAAAATCGGTTACTATTTCTGTTTGATTTGGGTTCATTGTTGCTGGATTACATTTTCATAATAAACGGAAGTAGGAAATTAGCCATGATGAAACCACCCACCATAAAACAACAGGTAGCTATAACCGAAGGCCATTGTAAATTGCTGATCCCCATAATGGCATGTCCACTGGTACAACCACCTGCATAACGGGAACCAAAGCCAACCAGGAATCCGCCGCCTACCATCATTACAAAACCCCTGGCAGAAAATAAGGATTCCCAGGAAACAAGGTCCTGCGGTACCATGCTACTATAATTGGAAATTCCATACTCTTTCAATTCATCAACCAATGCAGGATTAACTACAATCGGGTTTGGATCTGGTATACCAAATGCGGCAATCATAGCACCGACTAATATACCTCCTACAAAAAACAGGTTCCAGGATTCTTTTTTCCAATCGTAGTTAAAAAAATTAATCTTTGCCGGAAAACAGGCGGCGCAGGCATGACGCAGGTTAGCAGATATACCAAAATGTTTATTACCCAATAACAAAAGTATCGGGACGATTAATCCTATAAGTGCGCCGGCAATATACCATGGCCAAGGCTGTTGTAAGAATTCCTTCATAAAAAATAATTGATGGCAAAAATGCCGATAAACAATTTTTTGAAGCGTGATACATGTCACGCCGATCAGTTATCGTTGCTTAGCAGCTATTATCGGTAAAAAGGGCCCGTATTTGTGTTGTTGCTCACTAAAATTATCAGCATAGGGCCCAAATGGATGATCGAAGGGCTTTTTGGAAATATCGGGCCAGTCTGACTTATTTGTAAAAACAGGTCGGGGCTGTGAATTAACATAAGCCGCCAGATCCCATGCTTCTTCATTGGTTAAATGGTTTTGATGCGTTACCTCATTAAAGGGCATATTAGACTGAACAAAACCCGCAAAATTACTCAGGCGGTAAAGTCCGGCACCAGTATTATAACTGTGGTTACCCCATAAAGGAGGATAACTGTATCCAATATTATCGGGGTTAAGCTGTCCTTCTCCATTGCTGCCATGACAACGTTCGCAGTTCAAAGCATATACTTTTTTACCTTTTATCGGGTCGGCCGCATGGGTTAACAGTTCGGGTACTTTAATACCTGTTCCATTTGGCTTATCTTTTTTTGAGACCTCTTTACCAAGCCATTTTATATAGGTTTCAATGGCCTTATATTCACGACTGTTACTATCGGGGGCTTGTCCATTTAAACTTCTTTCAAAACAATCACTTACCCGTTTATAAATACTTTCCATGCTTCCACTTCTTGCCCTGAACTTTGGATAATTAGCCGCCACTGCTGCATAATTGTTTCCCCAAACTCGTTTACCTGCATCAAGATGACAGTTCTGACAATTCATTCCATTACTGATGGCTTTAATACTTCCTTTAGGACCAAAATAGGCAGCAGTATGTGCAATTAATTCTTCCCCATACAAAACAAGGGAACGGGTACTATCATCTTTTATAGGGTCTAAAAAATAACTGGGTGCATGCCAGTTACTGTCTGTCTGAACCTGCAGGTCTTTTTGAACATTGCTTTGCCATAGCCAGCCAGCAATAACAAAAAGCACCAATGCAAATAATATATAAGCCAACCAGTCTGCTTTAAATTTCTTCCACATAGCTTATAAATTAAAATCGATAGTTTAAAATTAGGTTGAATAAGGAAGTATTTACTTTATGGATCACATATTTATCATTATTGTAGGTATTTCCATTACCCCCTTTATAAACATAAAGGAATTGCAGCTGCGCCCCGTTTAGTGCACCACTGAAATTATATTGTACATCCGCATTGAATTGCGTGTAGGAGGGCATTCCGTATTTGTTGAGTCTTGCATCAAGTACATCCGGCAATTGGTAATAACCCAAACCGAATTGAGATTGAAGTCCACTTTTACCATATTTACGTTTATACTGTAACATCCAGGCATTTAAATTACCAAAACCCTCATTTCTTTCACGAGGTAAAAAAGTAAAGAAAGGGTCGCGCCCCCACTCTCTTGGCATTAGGTATCGTCCGTTACCAGTAATACGATTATAATTCAATGATAAATCTTCTTCTTTGTTTTTATAACCAACCCTGACACCAAAACTCAGTGCAGTGCTTCCCTTTTGCATATAAGTAAGGGCAGGAGAGGTATTGCCGCCATCTTTCAGGGATTGTTGCATGATACCTTGAACAGCAGTATATGCATGAGCACTTTCATTTGATCCAAAATCCTGATCGGCCTGTAACAATACGGTATTAAACATTTGATCAACCAATTGTTCCCATAACTGAATTTTTAAACGGTTATTCAGTTTTTGTGTGATACCGAATAGGGCAACATAATTACTGTTGAGATTATTTTTATAGGCAGATGGAGATCCGGATTCACTAACCCCTTGCGGGTAAACACCTATTGACTCTCCAACATTAAACCAGCGAACGGTACTTCTCGGACTTATCTTCCATAAAACACCCGCATTGATCTGGGTTTGTTCCGATTTTTTTTGATACCAGACTCCTTCTACTCCTGTCGGACGCATTCTGCCGTCTTGTGGGTTTATAAATGGAGTATTGATGATTTGTTTGCCAAATTTTATGGATTGGTTTCTCCATTCATAACGGATAAATAATTCTTCAAGACGATCAATATCATTTTTGTTCGATGGATGTTCTATATCAAATAAACCAATTTCATATCGGTTCAATTGTCCGGTAACGGGATCAGGTTTTAATAAATCAGAAGATCCTGTATTGAAAATAAAGAAACCACCAATACCTAACTGAAAACCATGAAACGGGGCAGACACAAATCGAAGTCCTCCACCGGTAGCATGTGCATGATAATCTGTAAGTCCTTTTTTATTATCCGTTGCCATGAAAAAATACCGGAAATGTCCTTCTGTCTTTCCATGCTTGAAAGCCCCCAGCAGCGAACTGCTATCGGCTTTTTGTTCATCATCTGCTGGTTGTGCCATTACAGAGATAAATGAAATGAAAAATAAGGCCGCCATGGCAGCATATTTTAAAACCATGCCTAATAAAACTTATAAATGATTATTTACCAGCCGAACAGGATACGAAAGATAGGGCTTTGCTGAAGAATGAATTATGTCCGGATTCAGGATATCCAAGTTTTTTTAAAGTAGCAGTAATCTGTGCCCGATTGATTCCTATGCCCATTACAGCTATCTTCTTTTCCGGAACAGCTACTGTTACCGCCTGAACTCCGGGAATTTTTAGGAGTTCAGATTTTATCGTGTTTGCACAACCTTCGCAACGAATATTTTCAGCATAGAATTTTTCTGAAGTTGTCATGATAAATGTTGTTGTAGCAATTGTTGCAGTTGTCCGGCATTTTTTACGCCTGGTTCTCTCCACAATAACTGCCCTTTTTTAAAAATCATCAAGGTAGGAATACTGCTAACCTGAAAATGAGCAGCTACATCTGCATGTTCATCTACATTTACCTTGAATACCTGAACCTGATCTCCTAACCGGTCTTTCACTTCTTTTAAAACAGGGGGCATCATTCTACAGGGCCCACACCAGTCGGCATAAAAATCGACCAACACAGGCTTTTCACTGCTTATGATCTTTTCAAATGAATTATTCAACATGGGTATTTTTTTTCGGTGCTTTTTTAAAAAGACTAAAAGCAAGTATACCTAATAAAGAAAAGTATAGTGTGCTGTTAATCGGTTTAGATGTTATGGCACAAGTGCCTGTTACACATCCTACATATTTCCAGTAGAGGTATCCAGATAATGCTCCCAGAAGTCCTCCGGTCAGCAATAAATAATTATTACTAAAGAATTTCTTCATAAACGGATTCTTTTGTTGAAACAGTATTCTTCTTACTAGGTGTTGTGTAACAGCCAGTTGGCCCACAGCAACCGATATTAAAGATACCCAATGCCAATAACATGATCCCGATAATGGCAGTAGTACTATCCTTTGCATACCACGATTGAACCAGCACAGCTATTGCCAGCACTACCCTTAACACACGCATGAAATGCCAGTTTTGCAGGATTGTTTTCATTATTTACTGATTTTATTAGCCAAAGAATTCCAGGGACCGCCATTATATGCTTCAACACCAGCGCCTGTTAGCAATGATTTTGCCATACCACTTCTGTTTCCGCTTCTGCAAACGGTGATAATGGGTACATTTAATTGCTTAAGACGCGTAATCTCATTACGTAAGCGATCCAATGGAATATTCTTCGATCCTTTAATATGTCCCGCATCAAATTCCGATACTGTTCTTACATCAACAATCAAACCTCCTTTATCAATCAGCATAGTATAGTCTACAGGAGCAGGGAATAATTTTTTAAAAAAAGATAACATTCAACTTAATTTTTATAGTACAACATATCAGATAATCCGCCGCCATTGTACACTTCCTTAAAGCCTTGCTGGTGCAGAAAATTCATGCCTATGCCGCTTCTGTTACCACTTCTGCAGTATAATACTACCGGCTTGTTCTCCTGCTTTAATTCATTCAGGTGTTTAGGAAGTTCATCAAGCGGAATATTGATCGCGCTCGGGTAATGTGAAGTGTTAAACTCACTATTAGTTCTCACATCAACAACAATTGGATTTTCATTGCTGAGTACTTCTTGTATTGTTTTCATTTTTATAATAAAGTTGTAGGGCATACATAATCGCTTACCCTGAATTTATTTGATTCTTTAATCGCTTTAAATCCACCTTTCACATCAATCAGGTTATCAAAACCTCTTGCACGAAGTATTGAATTAAAAATCATGGAGCGATAACCACCTGCACAATGCACATAATAGGTTTTGTTACGATCGATCTGACTCATACTATCGTTGATAAAGTCGAGTGGTGCATTTTCAGCATCCAAAACATGTTCGCTCAGGTATTCGCTGTTTTTACGAACATCGAGGATATTTACTGCTTCTTCAGTAGCAATATCAGCCAGCTCTTCTGCACTGATAGACCTAATCTGATCTATTTCTTTTCCTGCTGCTACCCAACTTGCAAAACCTCCTGCCAGATATCCGATGGTGAAATCATAACCAACCCTTGCCAAACGGGTAATAACTTCTTGTTCTCTGCCTTCATCTGTTACAAGCAGTATCTCCTGTTTAATATCCGGAATCATAGCACCTACCCATGGAGCAAAATTGCCGTCGATGCCAATATTGATAGAGTTTGGTACAAAGCCTGCTGCAAATACCTGTGGGTCGCGTGTATCGAGAATTAATGCACCTGTTTCATTTGCCGCAGCTTCAAAAGCTTCAGGACTCAATGCATGCTGTCCTCTTTCCAACACAGTATCAATACTATCGTAACCATGAATATTCATCATTACATTCAACGGGAAATAAGCAGGTGGCGCAACCAGTCCGGTTGTTACTTCTTTGATAAACTCTTCTTTGGTCATATCTGCTCTTAAAGCATAATTGCTTTGTTTCTGATGCCCTAGTGTATCGGTTGTTTCCTTGCTCATGTTTTTACCACAGGCACTACCTGCTCCATGCGCAGGATATACAATGATATCGTCGGCAAGCGGCATAATTTTGTTGCGTAATGAGTCGAACAAATATCCGGCAAGCATATCCTGTGTGAGTTCTGCTTTTACTTTCTGAGCGAGATCTGGTCTGCCAACATCACCAATAAAAAGGGTGTCTCCGCTGAAGAGTCCGACAGCTTTTCCTGATTCATCTTTTAAAAGATAACAGGTACTTTCCATGGTGTGTCCTGGAGTATGCAATACTTCAATAGAAGCATTACCCACTTTTAAAGATTCACCATCTTTTGCTGCATAAAATGCAAAGTCCGGTGCAGCATTCGGTCCATAAACAATTTGTGCACCTGTTTTTTTAGCGAGATCAAGGTGACCTGAAACAAAGTCGGCATGGAAATGGGTTTCCAATACATACTTTATTTTGGCACCATTGCGCTCTGCTTTCTGAATATAAGGAGCTACTTCACGTAACGGGTCAATTACTACTGCTTCGCCATTACTTTCAATATAGTAGGCACCTTGTGCCAGACATCCGGTATAAATTTGTTCAACTATCATAAATGTTTGTTTTTATTTGATGAGGTAAAATTGAATACTTTTTAAAGCTTTTTTCGTGACCTGTATCACGTTGTTATCATTTTAACAATTGCCTTTTAGTAATTATAGTTTTGATTCAGCAACACAATACTTTCTAAGGGTAAAAGTGAAAAAATCTGAGAAAATAAAACGTGATATTCGTCACATTAACACCTGTACTTTGTCATAATTAGAAAGGCCCACATCGCTGCAGGCCTCTCATTTATTGGGGGGTAAAAGAAACTAGTGTGATGAACCGCCAGGAAAAACAATTTCCTTGACAATGATATAAATACCCATTACCAGTACAAACCAGCCAAATCCTTTTTTCAATTTGTTACCATCAATTTTTGTACTCATACGATTACCGATAAAAATACCACCAATTGCCAGCGCTGTTACAGTGCCTAATAATTTCCAGTCCATGTTAAAATGCGACAGGTCTCCGGTAAAACCAATCAGCGACTTGGCTGCTATAATCAGTAAAGAAGTTCCTACAGCCTGCTTCATAGGCAGTTTACTCAGTAGTACCAATGCAGGGATAATTAAAAAACCACCTCCAGCGCCAACCAGTCCGGTTAACATGCCTACAACGGCTCCTTCCAGTAAAATAAGTGGGTAGTTGAATTTCTGTGGACCGTTCTCTTGCTCTGTTGTTTTCTGTTTTTCGCGGATCATTGAGATCGATGCAAACAACATTAACAAGGCAAATAAAACCATCATAAGAATAGACCTGGTAACAACGAACCCATTCACCGTGAATACCTCATGCGGTATCATGGGAACAATGAATTTCCTTGTGGCAAACACGGCAGCAATGGATGGGATACCAAAAATGATGGCAGTTTTTACATTGATAAAACCCTGTTTATACTTAGGGAACGCGCCCACCAGGCTCGATGTGCCTACAATAAACAATGAATACGCTGTAGCCAATACAGGCTCAACGCCAAAAAGATATACAAGAACAGGTACTGTAAGTATTGAACCTCCACCGCCAATAAGACCTAGCGAAATACCAATGACCAGTGATGCGATATAACCAGCTATTTCCATTTTCTTAATTATTAGGGCAAAGATGGTTATAAGTCATTATTCGATTCGTGATAAATATCACGTGTCCCACTTATGCAGGTTCACGATCTCAATATGTGATTTGTGTTGTGTAATCATGCCCTTTTCAGCCAGTTTCTTCATGAGCCTTGAAATTACTTCACGGGAAGAGTTTAACTCCTGGGCTATTTCCGTAAAGGAAATGGAAAGGAGGTTTGATTTAGTAGTATCCTGGTGTTGTTTCAGGTAAAATACCAGTCTTTCATCCATATTCCTGAAAGCAATATGGTCGATCGTCTGTAACATATCTTCAAAACGATCGCGATAGCTGCTTACCACAAAATGATACCAGCTTTTATGATTGGCCATCCACTGGTCCATATAAGTAAGCGGAATGGCAATTACTTCGGTGTTCTTTACTGTTTTAGCCATAATCTGGCTGGTTTCCTGTTTAATGGCGCATACCATCGACAGAGCACAGGCCTGACCAGGCTGCAGGTAGTACATAAAGAACTCATTCCCTTCTTCGTCTTCCCTGAATATTTTAATAAGACCCGTAACAACCAGCATGGTAGAACGTATATTCTGACCCGTTTTCATGAGTATATCGCCCGGGTCGAACTCCTTTACTTCACCCACAGCAGCTATCTGCTCCTGAAGCTCTTTCTCAAAAAAAGGGAAATGTTTTTGTATGATCTCAATAGGTACCATGCACACAAGTTAGATAATCTACAAATCTAAACCGATAAAAAAAGCCGGGTGTGACTTTTATCACAGTCTATTTTTTCTTTGTAATGAGTAGCTGGTGAAATTTTTCAATTTCCTGTTGTTCCGCAGCAGACAGTAATTTCCTTTGTTCAAGCTGTGCTTTAAGGAACAATACCCGCTTATGCTGTGGGTATTTATCGAGGATACCAGCAATGAGCACGGGCCATTTTTCGTCGGGCGCTTCGTTAGTCGGTGAAACTTCTTTCAGTGGTGTTTTATCGCGTGTGGGCATTTTCAGCACGATGGCTTCTACAGCAGCAATCCAGCCGGCTGGTATGTCGGTTACTTTTTTTGCTTTCAGTAATAGTCCTTCCAGTTGTTTTTTACTGAGGCTGCCCCTTTCTTCGTATTGGTGCATCAGGCTCATGATAAACAAGGCATCTTTATTATGCTGGTAGCATGCTTCCAGCAATTTGTCGATCACATCAATCTTTTTCTTCTTTCCGGATAGGGCCATGATAAAAAATAAAAGGGGAAGGTAGAAAAACTAAACTATTCAGACGAATCAAGAATTGAAGGGATTCTGGCGAATAGTCCATAGACCATAGACCATGGACCATGGACTATGGTCTATGGACTAGGTTCCATGCACATACCCCCTTCCACGCTTGATTCACATTATTCCAGTAATTTTAATGCTTACAAAACAGATTTATGTATCGTAATAGTATTGGTATTTGTTTGATAGGGTTATTGTTTTTTTGTTGTAACCCATCTAAGAGAGCAACCCATTCAGGTGATAAACTTCCGGCAAAAAACTTTGCAGCAGATAGGGAGTTCAGGGCAGCCTGGATTGCAACAGTGGCTAATATTAATTGGCCCAGTAAGCCGGGATTGTCGGTTGAGCAACAAAAGAAAGAAGCTATTGAACAATTGGATTTCCTACAGGCACATCATTTTAATGCAGTTATTTTTCAGGTGCGTCCACAGGCGGATGCATTGTACGACAGTGCTTTGGAGCCTTGGTCGTATTACCTTACGGGTAAACAGGGAAAAGCACCCGATCCTTTTTATGATCCATTACAATTTTGGATTGAAGCCGCTCACGATAGAGGAATGGAACTACATGTATGGCTAAATCCATACAGGGCACATCATAAAGATGGAAAAGAAATCAGTGATCAATCTATTGTAAAAAAGCATCCTGAACTCGTGATGAAATTAAAGGAAGGATATTGGTGGATGGATCCGGCACAAAAAGCAACACAGAATCATACATCAGCAGTAGTAATGGATCTGGTAAAACGATATGACATTGATGGCGTTCACTTCGACGATTATTTTTATCCTTACCCTTCTTATAATGGTACAGATGATTTTCCGGATGATATAAGCTGGAAAGCTTACCAGCAGTCAGGGGGTAAACTTTCGAGAGGCGACTGGCGCAGAGACGCGGTTAATACATTGATTGAACGATTGTACAAGGAAATAAAAGCCGAAAAAAAACACGTGAAATTCGGACTGAGTCCATTTGGTATCTGGCGACCTGGATATCCTTCTTCCATTGAAGGATTTGATCAATACGATCAATTATATGCTGATGCCAAACTTTGGCTGAATAAGGGCTGGATTGATTATTTCGCACCACAGTTATACTGGCCCATTAACCGTATGCCACAAAGTTATCCGGTATTGTTAGGCTGGTGGCAACAGGAGAATACTTTACAAAGACATTTATGGCCGGGTATTAGTGTAGGAAGAGATACAAGTGCAAAAAATGTAAATGAAATCATGAGTCAGATCATGATTTCAAGGGGTATGTTGCCTTCGAGTATGGGTGTTTTACATTGGAATATTTTCTCTGTTTCCAAAAACCCGCCAATGGCTAAAGCACTGATTGAAGGGCCTTATAAAAAACAGGCACTGGTGCCGGCAAGTCCATGGCTTGGAAGAGATAAACCCGCAAAACCGGCAGTAGATATCACAACTGAAAACGAAAAAGTAAAAGTCAGTTGGACACATCCGGAATCAAATAACGTTTTCAGGTGGGTAGTTTATTATCAATATGGCACACAGAAAAGATACCGGATATTAAATAAAAATGACAGAAGTATACTATTAGATCAATCTATTGTTTCAGGAAATAAAGAAAGTATTAAGATTTCTGATATTGTAGTAACGGCTGTAAACAGACTAGGTAACGAAAGTGAGAAATAGACCATGTAGCCAACGAAAAATAAAGGAATACTTATCAGATACAATACATGAGTGCCTGGTAAAGAAAGCTACGAACTATAGGTGTCGTGTATGATGGAACACGCATTATCATGATTTTCAAGGTCTATCATGATAAATCTTGAAAATCATGATAATCTGTGTTCTATTAATAACAGGTAGTGTATTTACTGCAATCAAATATCCTCGGACAGCAATGCATAAAACATATCCATAAAGATTAGCATCAACATTATCTTCAGTTTGTTGTTTGTATTAAAATATGCAGAAGTGTTTCTGTATGCATAATACTTTTTAACTTACTGGATAAACTGCCAAATGAAATACTTTTCTGGTTTGTTATGCCTGATTATCATGCAGCAAAATATTTACGCACAAACTAATTTTAGTGAATACCCAGCGTATACAGGAAACGATCTGGGTGTTAACTACTATCCCGCATATACTACTTTTCGCGTGTGGAGTCCAACTGCTACTACCGTTGAATTAAGGCTCTATACAACAGGAACAGGAGGTATGCTCTATAGGTCGGTTCAAATGCAGAAAGCTTCGGCTGGTACCTGGACGGCTGTTGTAAGAGAAAACCTCAAAGGTTTTTTTTATACTTATCGGGCAGCCATTGATGGTAAGTGGAATAAAGAGGTAACAGATCCGTATGCCAAAGCGGTAGGACTAAACGGGCAACGGGCAATGATAGTTGATTTAAAAGAAACCAATCCTGAAGGGTGGGAGAAGGATAAAAGCCCTGACTTTTCTGCAAAGAACCTGCCCACAGATGCAATTATTTATGAACTGCATATTCGGGATGCAACCATTCACCCATCTTCAGGCGTAAAACAAAAAGGCAAATTTCTAGGTCTGGCAGAAACTGGTACTAAGAATGCAGCAGGCTTATCAACGGGGCTTGATCATATAAAGGATTTGGGTGTTACCCACGTTCACCTCTTACCATTTTACGATTATAATTCAGTTGATGAAACTAAAACAGAACAATATAACTGGGGATATGACCCCGTTCATTACAATGTACCTGAAGGCTCATATAGTACCAATGCAGCGGATGGGAATGTGCGTATCCGCGAATTGAAACAAATGATCCAGGCCTTTCATAAAAAAGGGTTAAGGGTTGTGATGGATGTAGTGTATAATCATACCGCACTCACTGAAACATCCAATTTCAATCAGCTTGTGCCTGGTTATTATTATCGGCAGAAAGCTGATGGTAGCTTCTCTGATGCAACTGCATGTGGTAATGAAACAGCGAGCGAAAGAGCTATGTTCAGGAAGTTTATGATGGAAAGTGTATTGTACTGGGTCAAAGAGTACCATGTTGATGGCTTTCGTTTCGACCTGATGGGTGTTCATGATATCACCACCATGAACCTTATTTCGGATACCCTTCATAAAATAAAACCAGATATACTATTATATGGAGAGGGTTGGACAGCCGGCGCTTCACCATTACCGGAATCGATGCGTGCGGTAAAGAAAAACGCTCATTTGCTGAATGGAATAGCTGTATTTAGTGATGATATACGCGATGGTATTAAAGGGAGTGTATTTGATATTAAAGACAGGGGCTTTGCAACAGGAAAAACAGCCAATACTGAGTCTGTAAAATTCGGCATAGTTGCATCCGGTAAACATAAACAGATTGATATGAGTAAGGTTAATTACTCAAAAGAGCCTTACACATCTGGACCGGATAATGTGATTACTTATGCAGAATGCCATGATAACAATATTCTTTGGGACAAAATAGCATTATCTTTTCCAGAGGCTTCGGAAGCCGATAGAAAAAAAATGCAGGAGCTGGCGTTCACCATAGTGCTTACCTCACAGGGGATACCTTTTTTACATGCCGGTTCAGAATTCCTCCGTTCTAAATTTGGAGAAGAAAATTCCTATAATAAAGGAGATAGTGTGAATGCTATAAGGTGGGATCAAAAGACAGTAAATAAAAATCTATTTGGCGCTGTCCAGTCTTTAATCGATTTAAGAAAGACAAGATTTTCATTCCGAATGAGTTCCCGGGAAGATATCAGCAAGCATTTACATTTTTTGGAAAAAATACCTGAGGGAGTTATTGCTTATACCATTAATGCAAAAGAAGTAGGGGATAATCTTACAAAGTTTCTGATCATCTTTAATGGAACGTCTCAAAATCAAAAAATTAAGATACCTGAAGGGAAATGGTTCCCCTATTCTATAGAAAATATAGATAAGCTGAAACCTTTCGAAAATAGTATTGAGATTCACCCCTACGACAAGTTTATCCTGGTATGGGCTGGAAAATAACAGATACACCTATATTTGCACAAAATCAACAAAGGCATGACCATTGAAAGTTTTAAAGAACTGACCCACGAAAAGAAGTTATTGGAACTGAAGCACAACGGTGAAATACTGGGACCTTATGAGCGCAGAAGCGAGCATGGCGACAGTAAAACACCAGGTGATATTTTTGCTTTATATGAATTCTGGGTGTTTTTGAGTGAAGATGAAAAAATGATCATCCCTACCCGCAGAAACCCACTGTTCAAGGCAGAAGAAGAGTAAGTTTTATACTTTCTTTTATAAATAGCCACAGACGTATCAGGTTTACAGGAAAATTCCCTGGCAATCTTTTACGACTGTGGCTATATTTATATTATAAAGTCAGTATATGTCGCACCAGCTACCTGCATCAATTGTAAAAATGCAATTGAAATATGACCTTATAGGGAAAGACTCACAAAGAGGTATTACCCTTAGTTATGGTTGGCTTGCCAACCAATGCGGTCATTGTATGTTGGGTTTTATTCCCACACATTTGGTTTACCTGCTTTTAAAAAATGTTTTTCACGTAAAAGGTGCTTCATGGATTGCCGCTATAGCGATTGCTATTTGCTGGACAGGTTTTGAAATTTATAATGTGGTAAAACCTTTAAAAAAACAAAAACTCGAAGGCGCATTATTCGAACCTGACTGGAAAAATATTATTTATGATACAGCAACAGATCTTGGCTTTTTCGCCATCGGTGCTTTTCTTGCGGGTGTTTTACTTGGGTTTAACTGGTATCTGCTGATTGGCTTATTGTTGATAGGGTTTTTGTTATACAATGCTTCTAAATGGTGGTATCATACAAAAATATACCAGCAGGCTTCCGAATACCCTTTTCAATTCCGGTTAAGTCAATGGAATTGGTTTATGAATGATGCAAACAGACAAACCGTACTATCCTATTTAACTAAACCTAAAGGCGGCTATCATTTACTTATTTCAGGGGCGTATAAAACAGGTAAAACTTCCTTGGGTGTAGCAATTGCAAATGAATGGTCCATTCAGCATAGAACCTGCAAATATGCAACTGCCATGAAACTATTTAGCTGGATGATTGAACCGAATTCAACTATGCCAGCTGTTCCAGGAAATATCTGGAACTGGCGCGAGGCAGATACACTGGTAATAGATGATTTGAATACAGGACTAAAGCATTCGGGTGAATTGATTTCACCGGCGGTTTTTATGCAACATTTGAACGGAGGAAATTACACGGCTGAGAATATACAGGCATTTAATAACCTGAATACCATTTGGGTATTGGGAGAAGTAAATGCTGTTTCTGCACATACCCTTCAAAATAGCTGGCAGCAGATATTATTACAAATGGGCATCCCTGAAGAAAAAATCTCTATGATGAACCTGAATCATCAAACGAATTAGTTGTAGGATGTTCAGGGAAGAATATGATTATCGTATGCAAAGCTTACAAGGTGAGTGAGACTTTTTACTTCGAATCTTTTATATAAAGGGATAATTCTTTTTTCAATAGCCGATTGGGAAACATTGAAATTATTTGCAATCTCTTTAAAAGAATAACCTTTTGCAACAAGTGCCAGTGCTTCTTTTTCTTTATCAGAAATGGCGTACTGGTAAAATAAAGACTTGTTTAATTCTTCTTCAAAGCCGGATTTTTCAGGTCCAAATGCAGCATATCGCATCACTTTTCCAAAATAGATACTTCTATTTACCTGGAAGCGACCAATAATAGATAATACTTTACCGTTTGCATGTTCAAATACACCTACTCTTGCTACAATAGGTACTTCGGTGCCATTTTTGTGCAGCTTTTTTGATTCAATCATAAAGCTGTATTTGTCGAGATCGGTAGTGGTTTTATGAATAAACATAAGTGCTTTATCGTTCACTTCATGCACAAAGGGAGCATAATCGGGGGCAGTCATGTTAACGATCTTCAACATAGTAATTTCATCATCCTTATACCCTAATACTTCTTCCCATCCACTGGCATAGATCATTCTTCCTTTAGCAAAGGAATAGATATAAATACCTTCTTCCGGAAATTTTGGAATGGTTTGATTAAAATGTTTCACTTCCTCTGTAGAAAGATCTGCAGGGATATCAGTGATAAAACTTTTGGAATAACTACCTAATCCAGTTGGTGCTGTCTGACTCATAACAATAGCATAAATACTCCCCTTTCCAGCACCTGCGTCTTTTCACAGTTGACCCGTATACAGGTCTATTGTAATTTTGGTCTTAGAAAGGAGGGGTTATTAAACTTCGCCGGTTTAACAGTTTAAAATTAGTAATCATATGCTAATACACCAAGAAACTGTGATTCCTCCTATCTCATTGATAATCAGGCACTGCCTTTATCTTATAAACCTATTGAGGCTGTTACTGATCACGTCGGGGGGTGTGATTCTGTAACAGCCGCTAGGTTGAGCAAGCAATAATTGGTCCTATGTAAACCTACTGCCTGTTGTTAAAACAGGAAAACCCGGGTATTTTATCCGGGTTTGGTTTTTAGTCCATGGTCCATAGTCCATGGTCCATGGTCAAAAAAACTGTGAACAATTCGCTATAAGAACCCAGTCAAACTTCAATACTTAATTTTCTACCTGGTTTTAGGTTTGTTCAGTAGAAACATTCGCATGCGGACTTCATTAAGTGGTCTGTCGCTTTTGGTGGGTACTGCTGCAATAGAATCGAGTACTTCAAAACCCTGGAGTAATTCTCCAAAAACAGTGTAGCCCCCATCAAGATGTGGGGTGCCACCAACAGTTGTATACAATGTTTTTTGTTCGTCTGTTAATACCAGTTTTCGGGCTGTAATTGTGCTGTCTAATTCCGATTTTCGCCAGGCAGGTCTTTGTACAATATAGAACTGGCAATTACTACTTGCTTTCTCTGGGTTTTCACTACGGGCAGCAGCCAGTGCACCGCGTTGATGAAAAATATGCTGATCTGTTCTGAATTCAGCAGGAATAAGACCGCCAGGTGCAGCACCACCACCAATGCGTGTATCTGCCTTGGCATATTTACTATTGGGATCTCCTCCCTGAATCATAAAACGATTAATTACCCTGTGAAACAATAAGCTATCATAAAAGCCGGCATTAACTTTTGAAAGAAAATTATCGCGATGTAATGGGGTTTGGTTGTATAGTTTCACAACCATATTTCCTTTAGTGGTCATAATGAGTATATGAGCTTCATCTTTTGAAACCTGAACCCATTTTTTGTTTTCCCTGATGGCTTGTTTTTCCTCTTTATCCAGTTTCCTGAAATATTTGGTTGATGAACAGGAGCAGAGGAAGACAATAAGTGCTGGTAATATTTTTTTCATATCTGTGCTTGGCTTAAAGTAATTTATGCTTCACCATTCCATTCGCGGTAGAACTGGTTCAGGAACTTTTCCATAAATAAGTGTCTTTCTAAGGCTAGTTTTTTACCGGTTTCGGTATTCATTCTGTCTTTCAATAAAAGTAACTTTTCATAAAAATGATTAATGGTGGGAGCGGTGCTGTTTTTATAAGCTTCTTTGGTCATGTTTAAATCAGGTGCAACAGCGGGATCATAAATTTCCCTGTTCTTATAGCCGCCATAATGAAAAGCACGTGTTATGCCAATGGCGCCAATAGCATCTAACCTGTCTGCATCCTGCACCACGGATAATTCAGGTGAATGGAATGTCTGGTCATGATTACCGCCTTTGAAAGAAATATTGGCCACAATATTTACAACATGATCCTGAATAGCCGTTTCTATAGGAAGCGTTTGCAAAAATGCTTTCGCGGTAGCCGGGCCAATTTCTTCATTACCATTATGAAATTTTGAATCTGCAATATCATGTAATAAAGCAGCCAGTTCCGAAACCAGTAAATCAACAGGCTCTGAAGCAGCAATTAATTTTGTATTACGCCAGACTCTTTCAATATGAAACCAGTTATGACCTGATTCGCTATCGGATAAAGTATGCTTAACATACGCAACAGTGGTTTCAATAATTTCCTGATTACTCATTATTATTTTGATTCTAGTACTTCTCTTTTGGTCCAACATTCATCCAGCGGTCCACCGGTAGATTTTTGTCCTTTGTGTCGCCAGTCACCATCCACAAAAGAATATTCGAAGCTAAGTGACTTACCAACACTTTCGGCTGTTTTGGTAAAGAAATGAATCGTCTCTGTGTATTTACCATTTTCGGTGGTATAAGTTCCGCCTCCTGTATCAATAAATTGTTTGGTTACAACATTATAAGCGATCCATTGAAAGTGTTTGCCAGATAATATTTTCATTGTACGGCGTGGAAAAAATGGACTTCTTCTTTTTGATACCTGGTCGTTTGAATAACTGCCGGTAATAATCCAGGCACCTGCAAGGGCACCCGGTGTGCCATCATCAAGCCTCTCTAGCTTTTTAGGCAAGCCATTCAGACTTAATTGGTTTTTAGAGGTAGTAAATGTACTATTCCAGTCTGTTCCCACTTTAGCACTATCCAAACTGTTCCATTCTGTTTTTAGCATTAGTTGGCTACCATTAATAGTATAGCTGCCACCATAAGAAGAAATGAATTTTTTCTCTTCAAGGTTATAGGTAGCGGAAGAAAAAATATGGGGAGTGATGATGATAACTGTTTGTTCTTTTCCTTCTGTAAACCGCCACGCACCCTGTATGTTTTGCTCTTTATAGTTTTTATTGGTGAAAGACAATATCAGCACCGATATAAAAGTAATGGTAGCTAAACCGAGTCTGGAAATAGATTTTCTCATGAAGTAAGGTTTTTATAAAAATAAACATAGATGTGTAACCTTCAACATACTGATATAAAAAAAGCCCTGTTTCGTAAGAAACAAGGCTTTCCCACGGTACAGAATATTTATTGCTCGTTATTATAATGCTCCATGAGTTTAATAAGATCCGTTTCAAGCTTAAGGTTCAGCTTATTGTCTTTAATAAACTGCTCTAACTGATGAGCTTTAGTTGGGTGAATTGCCTCGGGTATATTTTGTATAGTTTTAGGAAGCTTAATCATACCCATAGCATCATTGAAAAGATAATAGCTCTCCACCTGTTCATATTTTCTGGTAGTTGCAGCTTCATGATATGCACGTGAGTCAGACCAGTAAAGGGTAATGGCTTTTAATAAATTTATTTTCCCCGGAACCAATAGCTCATAAAAACTTTTTTCAGTTCGTTTATCAATGGCGGGTAATCCGGATAGCAAGGTTCTCTCTTTTCCGGTTTCGGCGTCATCAAATACCACTCTATACACAGGTACAGATATGGCGTATAGTTTTCTTTTTTCATCCAATACCAACACTTCATTGTATCGGAAATCTACATTGGCAATTATACTGTCAATTACTTTATTGTGCTCTACGTAAATAGTAGCGTTCGAAAATCGTTTTAAAAGAAAAGGGGAGCCTTCGGTTTTTCGGTTGAAAGCAATTCGATCGGGTGGTATAGGTAAATAAGAAAGGTTTGAATTCGTAAAATAATTCTGAGCTTCTGCTGCAAAAGGAATAGCTGCAACCAGTATGAGATAAAATAACTTTTTCATAATTACCCGCTTTATATACTCAAAGTATATTATAGGCTATTGTAATAAGCGATCAACTTAATCAAATCAGCTTCGTTGCGCGATTTTAATTGGTTAGTTCTGATAAAACTATTGAGTTTATCTTTTTTCTCCTTTTCAAACAAACCCGGCACATCAGAAATGGAACGAGGTACTTTTACCAGTCCGGTTGCCGGCAGAAATAGATAGTAGGCCGTATTTTGCTCATACACTCTGGTGGGGGTAGATTCTGAATATCCCCTGCTTTCTGTGAAACTTACCTGATAAGATTTTAATAATAATACAGTTCCGGAGTCGAGTAACTGGTAAAAACTACGGTCTGTTAACCGGTCAATCGGACTAAATCCGGAAAGGAATGTTTGTTTGCTATTTGTTTCGGGATCTTCGAAAATGATACGAGATACGGGTATGCTTACCGCCATTTTTTTGTTATCAGGTGTTTCGAAGATGATTTCATTTGTTTCGAGGTTTATATTGGCAGTAATATTTGCATAAGATTTACCTCTTGAATTAATAATACTAGCGCTTTTAAAAGATTTTAGCAGATAGGGTGATCCCTCCATTTTGTAACCTGCACCCAGGCCATCAACCAGCCGGCCATTTGCGTCTTTAATAAAAATTGAAATGGGTACTTCAGTTTGTGCATTTAAAATCTGAGGGGCAAAAAAAAGGATTGAGCAGATCAGGTATTTCATTTGTTAGTTTTAATATGGGTTCAAAGTATTATATATACAAAAATCAAGCCAGCAATAAGTGCCCACCAGGATATAACACTCAGTATGGCAACTGCCAGCGATTTTAATGCACCTTTATTACCCGTTTCGTTTATGAACCGGTAGTAGAAAATAGTTCGATAACCTATTTCAAAAAGGGCAAACAGGTAATTAGGCCATTGTACCCTTGGATGTATATGCAATAATGCAAGGAGCGGTATCCAGATTAAACAACGAACCAGGTTGGTGAATCCGATAAGATAAAGGTTGGCAACCAGGTGTTCTGTAAAATTATATGCTCCCTTTTTGTAAATCAACCAGATAATAAGGCTGATAAAAGGTGCGGCAAACATAGCAACGAAGTTGGCGTATTTCGATAAAAACCGACCTACAGCAATACGTTTTTCCATGCTTTTGTAAGATGTTGCTGTACCTGTATTTTGTGTACTGTTTTTGTATTGAGCCGACGCTGTTGATTGTGAAACAGGGCCGGTTTGTTTTGGAACAATAGATTCCATGAAAACGTACAAAGCTGCTACAATGAGGAAAAAATTAAGTGGCGGGAAATATTTTTTTCTTTTTCCTTCCACATACTCTTTAGCAACTATCCCAGTTTTAGTAACCAACTGTTTCAATAACTGGAAGATACCTTTATCAGCGTGCGTAAAGTAATGAACTACATCATGCCAGATATCGTGCAGGTTAAGTCGTTTAAGGGCTATTTTTTGTCCGCAATTGGCACAAAAATGTTGTCCTTCCGTAAGTGGGTGATTACAGTTTAAGCAGTTGGTCATGGTATTAACGAATATAAAAAAGAAAGCCCGCTTTCTGACTATGCTTTTAAAGAATCATGCTTATTTAATTATCTTACAAAAAAACACGGGATGGATCAGGAGAAAATTGCTTTTATCAAAGAAGGATTCGTATTGAAAATCAAAACATTGACACCGGAATCAATGGCATTATGGGGAAAAATGAATGCACAGCAGATGGTAGAACATGTGACCGGCTTCTTTAAAGTATCGACCAATGAAATACATTTTCCATTAGTTACACCTGAAGAACATTTACCCCGTTACCGCGAATTTTTGTTTAGTGATAAACAGTTCAGGGAAAATACCATAGCACCAGTATTGCCCGAAGACCCCCTTCCACTTACTGAACCGGATTTAACAACGGCAATAAATAAACTTTCAGGTACCATCCAGCAATTCTTCGATTTTTTTGATGCCGATACTTCAGTAAAAACGGTTCATCCGGTATTTGGACCACTGAACTTTGAAGAATGGGTGCTCCTGCACCATAAACATATCACCCATCATGCCCGACAGTTTGGATTGTTACCGCGTTTATAATCAATTTTAAATTCCTGGATTACAAGTTCTCCTCTGTCTAAACCAAAGCTTTTAATTATTGCTATCAGAGGAAATTTGGCTGCGAGCTGGAAGTGAAGCGTATGACGGAACGCAGATCTTCATGATTGTCAGGATTTATCATGATAGATCTTGACAATCATGAAGATCTGTGTTCTACTAATAATAGATAGTGCATTTAGGCTTCCAAATATTTCTTTAAGCAACTAACCTTAAATTTTCTAATTCGCAAGCCCTTTTATTTATTCAAAAAATAGCAGAAAGTCTATAATAAGCACCCATCAAGGCGTGTAGCTTGCGGCTTGTAGCTTGAAGCCAAATTTCCCGGGATAGCAATGGCTTGCGGCCTGAAGCTTGTCCGAAGAACTCCTCTGGGAGGCCAAATTTCCCCAAACAGTACTGACTATCAATCGTTAGCTTTGTGCCCTAAACGATTGATATGTCAAAACTGGAGAATTATGTGCTTGGGAAATGGATACAGGGTGATGGGGCCGGACAAGCACTTTACAATGCCGTAACCGGCGATCAGATTGCAAGTGCATCGACTAGTGGATTGGATTTTAATGCCATCCTTCAATATGCGAGAACAACAGGTAATCCGGCACTTCGGAAAATGAGTTTTCATGAAAGAGGACTTATGCTTCGCCGCCTGGCAATACATTTAAGAAATCATCTTGATTATTTTTATCAGGTAAGCTACCAAACTGGTGCTACAAAGGCAGATAGTTGGGTAGATATTGAAGGCGGTATCGGGAATCTTTTTTCTTATGCTTCATTAAGGAGAAAATTTCCGGATGAGCCTTATTGTCTGGATGGCGAGCAACATATTTTGGGCAAAGCGGGAACTTTTATGGGGCATCACTTATTGGTTCCTAAAGAAGGAGTCGCCATTCATATCAATGCTTTCAACTTTCCTGTATGGGGAATGCTCGAAAAAATTGCCGTAAACCTATTAGCAGGGGTTCCGGCAGTAGTAAAGCCCGCAACGGTTACCGCTTATCTTACAGAAGCAGTTGTAAAAGAAATCATTCGTTCGGGTATACTTCCGGAAGGTGCATTACAACTGATTTGTGGCAGTGCGGGTGATATGCTGCAATATGTGAACGAACAGGACATTGTAACTTTTACTGGCTCAGCTTCGACGGGTTTAATGTTAAAATCTTCTCCAGCAATTCTTCAAAATAGTGTACCATTTACTATGGAAGCAGATTCCCTGAACTGTATTGTTTTGGGAGATGATATTACACCCGACATGCCTGAATGGGATATTTTCATCAAAGAAGTGAGGAAAGAAATGACCACCAAATGTGGTCAGAAATGTACCGCTATCCGCCGCATCTTTGTGCCTGAAAATAAAATAGAAGATGTACAAATCGCATTAGGCAAAGCGCTTGCTCAAACAACCATCGGTAATCCATTGAATGAAAAAGTTAGAATGGGTTCTCTGGCAGGATCGTCGCAACTTAAAGAAGTAAAAACACAGGTACAGAAACTACTTGCATCTTCTCAAATCGTATATGGTTCTTTAGATAGTGTAGAGTTGATAGATGCAGATATGCATAAAGGAGCTTTTATAAGTCCGATTCTTTTGCTGAATGAAAATCCTTTCGGAGCAAAAGAAGTGCATGAAGTGGAGGCTTTTGGACCTGTTTCAACATTGATGCCTTATAAAAACCTTGATGATGCTATTGCCCTGGCCAAAATGGGTAAAGGATCATTGGTAAGTTCCGTGGTTACGGCTAAACAATCTATCGCTAAACAATATGTACTTGGGGCAGGTGCATACCATGGTAGAATTTTAGTGCTTAATCAGGATTGTGCCAAAGAAAGTACTGGTCATGGTTCCCCACTTCCGTTATTAGTGCATGGTGGTCCGGGTAGAGCCGGTGGAGGTGAAGAGATGGGCGGTATGCGTGGCGTAAAACATTATATGCAAAGAGTTGCTATCCAGGGTTCTCCTGATATGATAACCGCTATCAGCAATGTTTACCAAGCGGGTGCTAAAGGAATTACAGGCAATGTACATCCTTTTAAAAAATATTTTGAAGAGTTGAAAATCGGCGATCAAATCCTTACAGACAAGCGACTTATTACAGCAGAAGATATAGATCGTTTTGCCGATCTGAGTGGCGATCATTTCTATGCACACTTACGCGATACAGATTTTTCAGGCACCATGTTTGAAAAGCAGGTAGCGCACGGTTACCTGATCATGAGTATTGCTGCTGGTTTGTTTGTAAGCAGCTATGAAAAAAATCCCGTATTGCTGAATTATGGTATCGATGAATTGCGTTTCACCAAACCAGTTTATCCCGGTGCTGAAATTCAGGTGCGATTTACCTGTAAGGAAAAAATACGCCAGGAGAAAAAAGAAATAACGGATATAGACAAGGGTATTGTAAAATGGCTGGTAGAAATAATGGATGAAACTGGGGAGGTCACGGGTATTGCAACCATTTTAACAATGGTGGCTTTGAAAGAAAGCAAAGATTAATTAATTTTATTAGAGACTAAATATTCATAACGAAGAACAAAAGAAAATGATAGAAGAGATTAAAGAAGGCTATGTAAAAGTAGAGCGCGAGCATGGTATTGCAACCATAGAATTTTACCACCCACAACGAAATTCATTACCCGGTCAGATATTGGATGCCCTTGCAAAAGACATTCACAGCGAAGGCTTAAATTCCTCAACAAAAGTTATTGTATTGCGTTCAGCAGGAGATAAGGTTTTCTGTTCCGGCGCTTCTTTTGATGAATTGGCATCTATTGATAATGAAGCTGCAGGTACAAAATTTTTCAATGGATTTGCACAGGTAATTAATGCCATGCGAACCGTTCCTCAACTGATCGTTGCACGTATACAGGGTAAATGTGTGGGCGGAGGTGTAGGTATTGCAGCAGCAGCGGATTATGCCATTGCAGTTGAAGGTGCCGATGTTAAGCTAAGTGAACTTGCTGTAGGAATTGGTCCATTTGTAGTAGGCCCGGCAGTAGAAAGGAAAATAGGAACCTCTGCATTTTCACAATTAGCAATTGATGCTTCTACCTGGCGACCTGCCGACTGGGCAAGACGAAAAGGTTTATTTGCAGAATTACATGCCGATGTTGCCGGTATGGATGATTCCATCAGCAGACTTACCAATACCTTATCGCATTCAAGTCCGGAAGCCATGCGTGAAATGAAAAAAATATTCTGGCAGGGAACAGAGCATTGGGATGAATTACTCAAGGAAAGGGCTAAAATCAGTGGTAGATTAATCCTAAGTGAATACAGTAAAAACGCCATTGCAAAATTCAAGGTAAAGCAGTCATAAAAATGGCGGATAGTTTCAATGAGGGAAACTTCATTTCACTATGTAACAAGCTTGCCCGAAAAGACCATTGCTTTAAGGCAATCATTAAAGCATACGGATACCCGCATATATGGAAGCGTAATCCCAGTTTTGAAACACTTATTCATATTATACTGGAACAGCAGGTATCATTAGCATCTGCAAAAGCAGCTTATGATAAACTGAAAGCAACTGTTGGTACAATTAGTCCGGAAGCTATTCTGGGCATGTCTGACGAAACCTTTAAATCCTGCTACTTCAGCCGACAGAAAACCATCTATGCCCGCTGTCTGGCAAAGTCAATCGTGGATGGAGACTTGGATATAGATATACTTAATCAGCAGGATGCAACTACCATTCGAACTGAACTCAAAAAAATAAAAGGTATTGGCGACTGGACGGTTGATGTTTATTTGATGATCTGTTTACATCGTACCGATCTATTTCCTTTGGGAGATATAGCTTTGATAAATAGTATAAAGCACATCAAAGAACTTTCTTCAAATACAACAAAAGATGAGATTGCTGAATTAACGGTTAAATGGGCGCCATATCGAACAATAGCAGCTTATTTGTTATGGCATGCTTATATCTGCAGGAAAGGGGTTGTATTTTAATTACCTCAATAAACCGGCAGACCATTCAACTGCGTATCTCGATTTCAGGTATTTTATGCGTAAGGAAACAAGTTTTTCTGCAATTTCTATCAGTTTATTTTCCCTTGTATTAATGAGAAACAATGAACTTTCGCCGTTATAGAATTTGAGGTTTTCAGCATTTAACATTGCCTGATAATTCCTGTAAGCCTGCTCACTAATGATAACCTGCTGTTGAAGCTGTCGGGTTTCATTGAAGTAGGACCTCAGTTTATTCTCAGTTTCTCTGCGTTTTAGTGATAGCTCATAATTTGTTTCGCTGATTTTAAGGGTAGCTTTTTTATACTCACCTCGTCCTTCCCGGATAAATAATGGAAACTTAAAATCAATTCCCCAGGCATAATTATTTTGAAACAAGGCACTATTCCACCCTTTGAAAACATTATATCCTTTATTAAGCAGGTTTGCTTTTAAATCTATGGAAGGCAAAATATTCTGCCGCTTAAGTTTTCGATCAATCTCCAATGCATTGAGTTTATAGTCATAAATTCTTAATTGGGGATTGGTAGACAATGCTTCTCTTATTAGTGAAGCTTCATCTGGAAGTACCACAAATTTTGCAAAACTTAAAGTATCTGGTATGTATTGTGGTGAAAGCAGGAAAGCACTGTCTTTTTCATCCCATATATAATTTGATAGCTCAAGCGCGCTATTTGTTAATTCAAGTAATGCCTCGTTTTGCAGCAATGAAAATTGCTGAACCTGAGTTAGTGCCTCAATGGTATCAACTGCTGATCTGTCTCCATTCTGAAAACCTATTTTTACCAGTCTGAACCTGTTTTCGGCTATGGTAACAAATTTTGAATAAATACTCAGCAACTGATACCTGCCTGCCCATTGCCAATAAGCTTGATAGGCATTGAAAAGGAGATCGTTGACAGCACTTAGCTGTTCCTGTTCACTTTGTTCACGTAATATCCGGGCTTGTTGAAGTGTTGCTCTTCTTTTGTCTAATAATAAGCCTTTCGCAACCGGCAATGTAACACCGAGATAGCTGGTTTGACCAGAAGTGCTCTCTGAGCTTAAAAACTGGCCACCATTATTTTCCAAACCTGCTTTAATATCTGCACCGATCCAGGTGGGTATTTTTATTTCAGGGTTGGTGTAGAAATAATAATTCTTACCATCGAATGTTTTTCTGCTGGCATTTGTATTGATGATAGGATCAAAACCTCCTTTGGCAGTTAATAAATCTGCTTCGGCTTTTTTAATTCCTATTAAAGCCTGTTTAGCAATGGGATGATTACTACGTACAACTTTTAAATAATCATCGATATAAAAAACCTGACTAAAACAAAATTCTGTCAGAAGTAAACCAATAATTGTATAAACTAATTTCATGCTTACTTATTTACCGCTACTCATTTCTTTGGTAGCTGGTTGATAATATTCCGGTGGGAATCCATTAATGTTTCGCCACAATTCATATCCTACTGTTACATCTTTCAATAATGCAATTCCATTAGCTCCACCACCTATTCTTAATTGTTTCGGCCATGCTTTTTCGGTCGTGTCCTCTGTAACCAATACCCTGAATTTTCCATTATAGCTAACTGAGTTTTCAATGGCTGATACAACACCACCAAAAGTTCCATAAGAACTAGCTGGCCAGCCGCTAAATACAATTGCAGGAAAGCCATCGAATACAAAACGTATTTTTTGTCCTTTTGAAAGCAAGGGCATATCCATAGGAGAAACAAACATTTCTACTGCATATTGAATTTTATCAGGCACAATTTCAACAATCATGTCGCCCTCTTTCAATATTTCGCCAATACCTGCTTTACGGGCCTTGGTAATTTGTCCGCTTTGCGGGGCCGTTACATAATATAGTTTGTTTCGGATATCGTAGTTGGCATAGGCGTTTTTGAGTTTTGCTACTTCAGCATCACTACTCGCTTTATCTGATATAGCACTGAACTGATCACCTCTTGCTTTGGCAATTTTATCAGCATATTCCTGTACTACCGCATTTTTTTCAATCTTTAATGCGGTTAGTTCCTGCTTGCTTTGTAAATATTTATTCTCTGCTCCGATGCGTTTGGCAGTTGCATTCTGGAAGTTTATTTTCCTTCTTTCATAATCTATCAAAGCAATAACTCCACTGTCGAGCATTGCTTTGGCTGCATCAATTTGCCTTTTAGCTACATTCAACTCGTTTATTACGGCTGATAAATCGATACTATCACTTTCAACTTTCAGATTTTGTTGTCTGAGTTTAATATCAATCTGTGATAATTTTAATACCCTTCCCTCTTCCAATGCAGTAACTTGTTGAGAAGCGGTTTGTGCTTTGCTTTCATAGCCGGATGCTGCACTTTCTTTTGCAGTAATCTGTAAGTCGGTTCTTTCTAATAATGCCGGATCAAAGTATTCTACTTTAACCTCGCCCAGTTGCATGATGGTATCTCCCTTTTGTACAAAATCTCCTTCTTTCACCCACCATTTTTCAACCCTACCGCCGATTACAGAGTTTAATTGCTGGGGTCGTTGTTCTTGACGGAGTGTAGTAATTAAACCGCTGGCACGAATATTTTGTGTCCAGGGTAAAAACATTGATAACAGTAATAACAGCAAAGAACCCCAAAGCCAATTTTTAACCTTACTTCTGCGTGAAATATGGTAAATATTGTCAAAGGAACTAATCGAGCGGTTCGCTATTTCTATCTCAGGTTCACAAGTCAGGTATTTGCTCATTTGATTATGCATTAATTATTTTAGAAACAGTATTCCAATCGCCGAATGCAATTACTTTCCCTTGTCTTAGGTATAATATTTTAGTACATTTTTTAGCTACTTCATCATCGTTTGAAGCGATGATAACGGTTGATTCCCTTTCATTGTTCAGGAAGTCCATCACTTTTAGCTTATAATCTCTTTCAATACCAGTAAATGGTTCTTCCATCAGTACCAATTGGCGCTGTCCAAGCAAAGCCCTTGCCAGTAGTATTCCCTGACGGGTTTTCGTTGGCAACCTTTTCCCCGTTGGGTCAAGTCTTGAATCCAATCCTTCGGGCAGCGATTCAAGAAACGGGACAAGACCACATTTCTCAATTACTTCAGTAATAGCAGCTTGAGGTAGCTTTTTATTACCCATGGTGATATTTTCCCAAAGGCTTCCCTGAAATATATCCTGTTGGCTAAGTAAAATACCTGTTGCGGCTCTTAAGCTGGATAACTCATAATTACCAATTGGGATATCGTTGATGAGTACACTTCCCTCAAAGTTTTTGAATGCCCCGGTTAATAATCGCAACAAAGTCGATTTTCCGGATCCTGAATTACCCATGATACAGATCTTCTCTCCACTATTTACGGCGCAGTTAATTTCTGTCAATACATTTTGTCCGGGCTGGTAGCCAAAACTAAGGTTGCTGAACCTTACACGAAGTCCACCAGAATTTGTGTCTATAGATTCAGATCCACTTTTTTCTGTTTCGGCCCCTGTAATCTTATCAAGCTTTTCGATGGAGGTAAGCGAATCGTATACTTTATCGAGATTGATGATCAGTTTTTCAACAGAGTTCATCACGGTGAGTATCACAATTTCAGCGGCGATGAATTGACCAATATTAATCTGCTGATCAGTTAACAGTAGCACACCAACAATCAGCATGGCTGCTGTGATGATTACTTTAAAGGCTACAAGGCTCCAGAATTGGGCAAGTAATATTTTAAAATAAGAAGTTCTGGAAGAAAGATAACTACCTACCAGGGTATCAGTTTTTTCAATATTTAAGGAAGTACCCCTGGAATATTTGAAAGATTTTATGGACCTGGAAATTTCCTGTAGCCAGGATGCGGTCTGGTATTTGAATTCACTGGCTTCCATACTGGCTGCAAAGCCTTTAGGTAGGGTATTACGAAGTATTACATAAAGTAATAACAGTAATAAAGCGCCAAAACCAATAAAAACGGGGTGATAGAAAGACAATAAGATGATACCAAATATGATCTGAATAATGGCGGAAGGAACGTCGAGGAGGATTTTTTCAATACCTTTTTGCAAAGAAACAGTATCAAAAAATCGGTTAACCAACTCAGGCAGATAGTATTTATCCAATTTTTCGATATTTAACTTTGGAATACGATCTGCAAACTCAAAAGCATAGCGTGTATATATTTTCTGTTTTATTTTTTCAATAATCTGCATTTGCCGTACCTGCAGTAAACCGTAAATAAAAACCCCAGCTACAACCAGAACGATAAGTACAATAATAGAAGTAGAGATAGATCCAGCCATTACAAAACTTATAATGGTTTGTATCCCTAAAGGAAGCGATAGCTGAACAAGTCCTGCAAGTATTGAAAAGGCATAAATTGCCGATACATCCTTCCTGTCTAAACGCAACAAGGCATAAAACTTCCCTGCAGCCCCGTAAGCTGTGCTATTCGATTTTTGAGCCATAATGGTAGATTGTCAAAGAAAGTTACTGTTAATATCTAAGCCTTGAAACACAATTCATTTTTTGTCATGTGTTTCAATCACCATAAATGACCCTGAGGTCATTTATGGTGATATTTAACTATTTTAAAGATCATTGTATTCATACAAACTATCAATGTTTGTATTAGCCGCCATTTCAAATACCGGTTTAATTAAACCATCTTTTAACCCGTAAACCCAACCGTGTAAATGTGGTCTTTGTTCATTCTTCCACGCACGTTGAATAATAGATGTTTTGGCTAAATGCATAACCTGTTCCTGAACATTTAGTTCAACGAGACGATCAAATTTTTGTTGTTCGTCTTCAATATTGTTCAATTCCTGACGATGCGTGCGGTACACATCCTTGATATTACGCAACCACATGTTTAATACCTGCTTGAAATCATGGTTGGTCATTGCAGCTTTAACACCACCGCATCCATAATGTCCGCAAACGATTACATGTTTTACTTTTAAATGGGTTACAGCATATTCCAATACACTTAGCAGGTTTACATCTGTATGTACAACCATATTGGCGATATTTCTATGTACGAATATTTCACCTGGCTGGGTATTGGTAATTTCATTGGCTGGTACACGGCTATCACTACATCCTATCCATAAAAATTCAGGACGCTGTATATCTGCGAGCCTTGAAAAATACTCGGGATCTACCAGTACTTTTTCGTTTGCCCATGCTTTGTTTTCTAATAATAATTTCTCGTAAATTTTCATTCTGCTGAATTTTTAGGGATAACAAATAGATTATGCATCGATTTATGCTGGCTTGTTTTTACTTCGACCTTAATTTTTTTAAGATAGGCATGACAAAGGAAATTATTTATTTCTTCAATTACATCTTTATCAATAAAATCAGCCCTTGTGGCATCGATTATAACAAAAGCGTTAGCGGGTACATCTTCCAGTTTTTTCTTTACAATGGGTTTATTCAGAAATGAAACATCTTTCCTGAAACGTATCAGGTAATTATTTGCGTCATTTACCACCATAACTGCCGACCTGAAATTACTTCTGATGAGGAAAAAGAGTCCAACACCAATACCAATTAAAATACCCACCAATAAATCAGTAAACAGTATAGCTGCAATGGTAACAACAAATGGCACAAACTGATCCCAACCCTTTTTGTAAAACTCCTTAAATAAAGTGACTTTCGCCAGTTTATATCCCGTAAATATTAAAACAGCCGCGAGGGCGCTCAATGGTATCTTGTTCAAAATACCGGGAATAAACATCACGCAAAGCATCATCAGGATGCCATGGTAAATAGTAGACATTTTTGATTTTGCACCGGAAGATATATTAGCAGAGGTTCTTACTACAACAGAGGTAAGCGGAAGTCCGCCAATAAGTCCTGATACCATATTACCTACTCCCTGGGCTTTTAATTCCCGGTTTGTAGGGGTAACCCTTTTCAAAGGATCCAATTTATCCGCGGCTTCAATACCTAATAGTGTTTCCAGGCTGGCTACAATGGCAATAGTAATTCCTGAAATCCATACATCCGGATTTTTCAAGAATGCAATATCTGGGAAGGTAAGGAACGAAACAAAAGAACTTACATCGTTGGCAACCGGTAATGCTACCAGGTGTTTTGCTTCCAAAGCATATGCCGGTTGTGAAGTTTTAAAGTATTCATTGAGTAATGTTCCTACTAATACAACAACCAGTGGGCCGGGTAATAGCTTAAGCGATTTTTTAGACTTGATAAATGGCCGCTCCCAAAGGGTTAACAATACCAAAGAGATGGTACCAATGATCATGGCGGATGGGGTTATATACTTCACAGCCTGAAACAAGGCGGTGAAAGTGTTTTCATGATCGGGTTGAAGAAACGATTCATCGCCTTCAAAATCTGTATCATATCCAACAAGGTGGGGCAACTGTTTCATGATCAGGATAAGTCCAATAGCCGCCAGCATTCCCTTGATAACTGCATTCGGAACATAGTCGCCAATAACTCCAGCTTTGATAAAGCCAAATATTAGCTGAAATATACCCGCGATAACAACTGCGAGTAAGAATGCCTCGTATACCTGTAATTTTGTTATAGCCGTGGCTACAATTACTGTTAGACCAGCAGCCGGACCACTTACACTTAACTGCGAACCACTTAAAATACCGATTACAATACCACCTACTACTCCGGCAATAATTCCAGAAAAAAGTGGAGCCCCAGATCCAAGTGCAATACCCAGACAAAGAGGTAATGCCACCAGAAGAACAACTATAGACGCCGATAAATCGGCACCTACATGCTTTAAATATTTACTCATGCAAATGTTTATAATAATAAAGATAGAAATACCAACCAGCTATAATACGGGCTAGCAATTGGGAGGAGGAACATGAATTTCCGTAGTATGATTCTGCGGAATTACTGCATCAGTAAAGGGGAAAATAAGACCTAAACAGTCTTTGCGATGAACCAATGAAAGTTCTGGTGTTGAGATAAAATCACTTTTCGCATCAGATTGCTGGGAAGGCTCTCCGGCTGAGTCAAGATTATGGGGTATTTCCTCTGTAAACTGGTTGGTAAACAAAAGCTTGCCCATTTGCTGAATGGGAAGAATTTGTACCGCCAGTACAAGGATGAGGAAGATATTGATAATACGTTTACCCATAATGAGTTGCAAATGTAATAGCCTGCAATACAACATACAAGCTTAAACATTTGTTTAACAAAATAATAAATAAACCGAAACTGCCTAGTATGTTGTAAATCAATTACTTAGAATGTAATTGTGAAAGAAGTAAGGTTAAACAGTATAATTAGGATGGCAGTTATTGTATGAAAAAACAATAACTGCCATCCTATTTAAATATTTAACCCACCGCAGGCGCTTAAAACCTGACCGGTTATATAGGAGCTCATAGGGCTTGCCAGAAAAAGGGAGGTATTTGCAATTTCTTCTGCTTTACCAAAGCGACCCAGAGGAATTTTTTTCAAAAACTCAGTTGCACCATCTCCATCCTGCAGGTAATGGGTCATATCAGTTTCAATAAATCCGGGTGCAATAGCATTGCAACGTATATTTCGGCTACCCAATTCATGTGCAACGGATTTGGTAAAACCAATGATTCCGGCTTTACTGGCTGCATAGCTGCTTTGTCCGGCATTACCTCTGATACCTATAATTGAACTCATGTTGATAATGCTTCCAGATTTTGCTTTCATCATGGGACGGATTACCTGTTTAGTCATGTTGAAAACACTTTTCAGGTTAATATCCATCACATCATCCCATTGCTCCGGAGTCATTCTTAATAATAGATTGTCTTTCGATATGCCTGCATTGTTTACACAAACATCAACTGCGCCAAATTCCTTTAGTACATCGTTTACAAAACTTTCACTTTCAGCAAAATCACCCGCATTACTTTTCCAGGCTTTTGCATTTACACCCAGGGCGCGTAATTGTGTTTCAAGTGCAGCTGCTTTTTCAGCACTGCTGTCGCTAACATAAGTAAATGCAATATGGCTGCCATGTTCAGCGAGTTTTAATGCGATTGCGGCACCAATACCTCTGGCGGCACCTGTTACGATCGATACTTTACCTTCAAGTAATTTCATAATTAATGTATTTGATAGAATACAGTTACAAATAAAAAGAATTTATACATAGTGTAAACAATAAAGCTATGTATGAGGATAAATATAGTTGCTGAAACGATTCTTTGCACGAGATTAAAACCATAAAAGCGCTTAAATGCATGCGCAGAATAAATCCCCGTTATTATCTGCCCGGTAAAAGTATAGACATCATCATTTAGCCATGCTGAAGATGCATCAAACAATTTACTCGTTAGTCGAATAATGATTATAACCAGGGGAAGAATAAAAAAATTTATCATCAGGAAAAATGAATTAATCTCCGATGATAGTACCATATGATCAAAGAAGAACTTCTTCCTGAAAAAACTTATGGGCCATAAAACTAATGCACAGACTGGAATGATAAATAGCAACAATATTTTCGATAGCTTTTCACTTTTTGTAGTGAAATGTTCTTGAAGACTTGCTAAATTCTGGTCAGGATGGGCAGCCAGGTAGTTGTTTACCTTTGTTGTTGCATATTCACCATACTTCCCATTTTCCATATGCGATTCGAGTGGCATATTTAGTCCATTGGCCAGAGGAAACAAAAGGTAGAGTACTACCAACAGCAAGAAAAGTGATAGAGGTTTGAAATATTTTTTTCGAATACCATCACAGTAATCCATTGAAACCAGTCCGGGTTTTGTGAATATGGTTTTAATGGTTGTAAAAAAAGTTCCTTCAAAATGGGTTATGAAGTGAAATACTTCCTCAAACAGGTGTATGATTTTTCTGTCTTTTTCCTGATATACTTTTTCACCACAATGATTGCAATATTTTCCTGCAAAGTTATTATTGCAATTTTTGCAGGTAATTGTGGGCTTGTTCATAGAATGCTTTAGGCTTGGTCAGTAATAATTCTAAATCATTTGTTTTATCTCATCAATATATTTTCTGTCATTACTCAACCGAGGAATTTTGTGTTGACCGCCAAGCTTCCCTTTACTTTTTAACCATTTATTGAATAACCCTTTTGGTACAGCATGAACCTGTGGCAGCGTTAACGCGATGTCTTTATATCTCTTGGCTTCGTAGTCACTGTTCAAAGATTTGAGCGCACAATCCAGCTCAAATGCAAATACATCTGTTCCAATTGAAGATTCTTCAAACTCAATCAGCCATTCATGGGCACCTTTGCTATGGTCACCAAAATAAACAGGGGCGGCAGTATAATCCTTTACAGTTAATCCTGTTTTTTCAGAAGCTATTGCAATGGCTTTATCGGCATTATCGGCAATCACTTCCTCCCCGAATGCATTGATATATTGTTTAAGCCTGCCACTAACTTTTATCCTGAATGGATATGTAGAAGTAAACTGAATGGTATCTCCAACCAAGTATCTCCATAATCCACCATTGGTACTAATTACAAGTGCATAATTTTTTCCTAACACAACTTTATCTAGCCCAATTGTTTCCGGATCTTTCTTACCATATTCTTCCACCGGCATAAACTCATAAAAGATTCCATGATTTAAGAAGAGTAACATTCCTTCTTCATTTGGATCATCCTGTGCCGCAAAAAATCCTTCACTGGCATTATACATTTCCAGATAGGTACAACCTTCGCCAATTAATTTTTTAAACTGCTCTCTATATGGCGTAAATGAAACACCTCCATGTATATATAGTTCCAGATCTGGCCAAACTTCTTTTAAGGTTTGCTTACCGGTAATTTCAAGAATACGTTTAATAAGCACCAGGGCCCAGGTAGGTACACCAGAAATAGACGTAACATTTTCCGGAATAGTTGAAGCGGCTAATTTTTCAATCTTATCCTCCCATTCATCCATCAGTGCGATAGATAGTTCAGGAGTTCTGATCCAGTTAGCCCAGATAGGTGAGTTTTGTAATAATACAGCACTTAGGTCGCCATAATTTACGGCTTCATTTATTTTACTTATCTGATGACTACCGCCAATCACCAATCCTTTGCCCGTGAGCAGGTGGCTCTCATTGTGATAATTGTAATACAATGTGAGTACATCTTTGGCGCCCTGGTAATGACAATCTTCGAGGCTTTCCTGGGTTATAGGAATGAATTTGCTTTTATCGCTGGTAGTTCCACTGCTTTTGGCAAACCAGTTAACAGGAGTATTCCATAAAAGCTGTTCTTCGCCCTGCATCAGTCTTTCGATATAGGGCTTTAGGTCATCGTATTCATGAATTGGAACCGCAGCCTTGAATTTCCGGATATTAAATAAATCAGAAAACCCATACTTACGACCGAACTCTGTGTATTGACCATGCGTAACAAGATCTTGTAATACCTCTCGCTGGGCTGCAATAGGATCACTCATCCATTGTTCTATGCGCCAATGTCTGAATCGGGCCAAACGTGATATAGCTGGACTAAACAGTTTCATGTTAGATACCAGCAAAATAAGGAATCAGGTTGATAAATGCTAATCTGTAAAATGGTAAATCAAAAATCCGGGATCTGAATATCACTATTCACTTGTAGCTGAAGGTGCAATATGTGTTTTACCCATTTCAATGATCCAATCTTTTCTTCTCAGTTCAAAATTGGTTCCAAGGTATAAACGTCTTACCTGTTCATCATCGGAAAGTTCTTCTGCAGTACCATGTTTAAATATTTTTCCTTCTATGAGTAGGTATGCCCTATCGCAAATGGAAAGTGTTTCATTTACATTATGGTCAGTAATCAGAATGCCGATATTTTTATATTTCAGGCGGGCAACAACTCCTTGGATGTCTTCAACTGCTATTGGGTCAACGCCAGCAAATGGTTCATCCAGTAAAATAAATTTAGGATCAACGGCTAAAGCGCGGGCTATTTCAGTTCTTCTTCTTTCACCTCCACTTAAGCTGTCGCCATTGTTCTTTCTAACATGGTGCAGGTTAAACTCATCGAGTAACTGGTTTAATTTATAAATGCGCTCCTTTTTAGTCAGTTTGGTCATCTCAAGCACTGAAAGGATATTGTCTTCCACGCTTAAGCTTCTGAATACGCTGGCTTCTTGTGGCAGGTAACCAATGCCCATCTGAGCGCGTTTATACATAGGAAGCCTGGTAATATCGGTATCGTTCAAAAAAACGGTTCCCTCGTCGGGCTTAATAAGCCCCACAACCATATAGAAAGTGGTGGTTTTACCGGCCCCATTTGGGCCAAGTAAACCTACAATTTCACCTTGATTTACATCAATACTCACTTGTTTTACAACGGTTCTTCCCTTGTAACTTTTAACCAACTGGCGTGTATGTATAGTAAGGCTCAAAAAATTGATATTTCAACAAAAATAGGACTTTGGATTTGCAGTATGGCATTACCCCCTCCGGATTAACAGATGTTTTTATATAAAGCCATTAAGGCTGTATATTGCAGCCATTTAAAACCCGCAAGCAAGCAGGCATGAAGATTACAGAGCATATTCAACAGGCAAAAGATACCCTGATTTCTTTTGAAGTATTACCTCCTTTAAAAGGGAAAACAATCGTTTCATTATACGACCACCTCGATCCTTTAATGGAATTCAAGCCATCCTGGATCAATGTTACCTATCATAGAAGTGAAACGATGTTCAAGAAAAAATCTGACGGTACATTCGAAAAAGTGGAAGTTAGAAAACGACCTGGAACAGTAGGTATTTGTGCGGCCATTATGAACCACTATCAGGTAGACGCTGTACCACATATCATCTGTGGCGGGTTTACCAAACGAGAAACGGAAGATGCGCTGATTGACCTGGATTTTCTTGGCATAGATAATGTGCTTGCACTGCGTGGCGATGCTGCAAAGAATGAATCTTCTTTCGAACCAGAGCCAGGCGGCAACCATTATGCAATTGATCTTATACAGCAGGTTAACAATATGAATAATGGGTTATACCTGGATGAAGACATTAAAAATGGCGGCAAAACCAAGTTCTGTATAGGTGTTGCAGGCTATCCTGAAAAACATTTTGAAGCACCCAACCTTCAGATAGACCTTTCAAAACTTAAAGAAAAAGTAGATGCCGGTGCAGAGTATATCATGACTCAAATGTTTTTTGATAACCAGAAATTTTTCGACTTTGTAAAAAGTTGTAAAGCTATTGGTATCAATGTGCCGATTATTCCAGGACTAAAACCTATTACCAATAAAAAACAGCTCTCTGTTTTACCTAGAATTTTCCATGTAGATATACCAACAGATCTTTCGAATGCTATTATGAAATGTAAAACAGATGCTGAATGCGAGCAGGTAGGAACTGAATGGCTGACCCAACAAAGCCGTGAATTGAAAGCATTTGGAGTACCTGTGTTGCATTATTATACACTTGGTAAACCCAAAGTAATCTGGAACGTAGTAAAAGAACTAGTATAAAAAAATCCCGGTCTAAAAGCCGGGATTTTTTTATCAGGTTCCTTTCTTTTTGATTTTTGTTTCAATCAGGTCATCAAATTGTTCCAAACTCAATTGTTTGGCAATAATGCGTTTGTCTTTATCGAGTAGATAGAGGGTTGGTGTTTTAAAGATATCATACAACTGTCTGTAGTTTGCTATACCAGCTTTTTCTTCAGTCTCTTTATCTTTTTTGGTTTGATAAGTGTGTATCCAACCTTCGAGGTTTTTTTCATTGATGAATCGCTTCCATGCCGGAATTTCATTTTCATAAATATTCACCCCATAAATAGCAACATTCTGTCCTTTCCACTTATTACGATAGAATGAATCGAGGCGGGGCATTTCATCTTTACAATGTCCGCAGTTGGGGTCCCAGAAAGCAACAACTGTAAAATCTGCTTTGATATTATATAAGGGAGCATATTTACCCGTTGTGTCTGTAAGGTTTAAAACAGGTGCGGGTTTACCAAGTTGGTTAGCCATTAAACTATACGCTCTTTCAATCACGGTTTTACGCGATGCGGCATTCAGAATGGTCGTATCTCCTTTGGCATAAAAGTTTTCAAAGAGGTATACAAATACTTTATCCTGACCCATGAACTCAGGGTTCATGTATTTATTGGTAAACTTGGTAAGCAGATATGGGTAAATCTCTTTTCCTGTGCGGGCAGAAAGGAGAATATATTTTACTTCCTCAATAATTGAATCTGGTTCAGGTGAAACATAATACCGGAAATAATCATCCATTTTCGGTTCAAAAAATGGAGTCCTTAGTAGTCTGTCATCACTAAAAAGCACATCATCCCAAAAATGCTCTTTTACGAAGCGATATGGATAAGCAGAATCGGGTTTGCCATTCACAACAGGAACAGGAGGAACTTCAGGTCTTTTCATTGTGGTGAATAGCATAGCCAGCAATGAATTAGGCTGTTTCTGAATGATATTGGTCCTGTAATCCTGCAATTCTTTGTCGGCTTTGGTTAGCGCCGCCAGCAGACGTGTAGAATCTTCTTTATTGGAAGCCGTTTTATACGCATTGCTTAACTGTTGAATCAATTCTCCTTTCTCTACGGAAAAGGCGGTATAAGTCTTAAAGAGATCATTTTCTGCAGAACCCCTTATAATGGCCTGATCCTTTCGGGAAGTATCACCAATGATGCTGAACTGTTGAATATTATCCATCAACAACTCAAATTGTATGGTCATTTGAGGTGATACCACAAAATAAATACCTCCGGTAAGTTTCTTTGGTCCGGAAAATACTCCCTGACTTTTTTCATTTAAAAAGGCCGAGTCCACAAGTGTTCGCCCTGTACCCATATAACTGCCGAGGTATACCTTACAATTTTTTAGTGGGGTAAGGGTTATAGATATTTTTCTTCCACTGGTTGAGTTGGGTTTAGCAGTTACTTTAGGTTTTGACTTAGTTGCTCCACCCGCTTTTTGTGAAAAGACCGGGACAGACAAGAACAAACAGGCGATCCATACAAAACAATACTTCATATCCTAGAATTGGGCATAAATTTAATTAAATACTCTAATGGGTTCGTTAATCATCTGCGAAATACTGAATTTCAGGATCTTACTGGTTACATTTGCAGCGTGAGAAAGCAAAAGAAAAGAATCGTTTTAGAAAATATCAGGGTAGAAGACTATGCTGCCGAAGGTCGCTCACTGGCCAGGGTTGATGGTAAAGTTATTTTTATTGAAGGTGCCGTACCGGGCGATATGGTAGACATACAACTCACTAAAAATAAGTCAGACTGGGCTGAAGGTCATACCATTCAAATCAATGAATATTCTCCAGACAGGGTTAGTCCATTTTGCTCCCATTTTGGCGTTTGTGGTGGTTGCCAATGGCAAATGCTGCCCTATGAACAGCAATTAAAGTATAAACAAAAACAGGTTACCGATAATCTTACCCGTATTGGGCGGATTTCTTTACCTGAAATAATGCCGATTATCGGGGCTGCTGAAACAAGTTATTACCGTAATAAAATGGAATACACATTTGCTACCCGCAAATATATTCCCTCAGATATGTTTAGGCAGATGAAGGCAGACGGAGTAAATCCAGATGACCTTCCAGGAGCGGCAGGTTTTCATGCAAGGGGTTTTTTTGATAAAGTGGTTGAAATAGATACCTGCCACCTTCAGGCAGAACCTACTAATTTTATCCGCAAATATGCAGCAGATTATGCCCTTCAGCACAACCTGCCTTTTTATGATATTAAGCAACACCAGGGTTGGTTAAGGAATATGTTTGTAAGAAATACCAGTACAGGTGAGCTGATGGTAAATGTGATCCTGGGATATGAAGACAAAGCACAACAGGAAAACCTACTGAAAGGAATGCTGGAAGCTTTCCCGGCAATTACAACCCTGCTCTATACAATTAATACCAAACGTAATGATAGCCTCTTTGACCTGAATCCACAGGTATACAGTGGGAAAGGATATATCATAGAGCAGCTCGAATCATTCAAGTTCAAAATCAGCCCGAAATCATTCTTTCAAACAAATACCAAACAAGCCGAAAAATTATACCAGGTTACAAGAGACTTTGCTGAACTGGATGGTAGTCAGGTTGTTTATGATTTGTATTGCGGAACAGGGAGTATTGGTATTTTTGTTAGTAAGCAGGCTGCTAAAGTAGTAGGAGTTGAAGTGGTTGCAGATGCAATTGAAGACGCCAGGGAAAATGCAAAATTAAACGGTTTGGAGCACACGACTTTTTTTGCTGGAGATGTTGTTGATATTTGTGATGACCATTTTTTTAATTCACATGGCCGCCCCGATGTAGTAATTACAGATCCACCAAGAGCTGGTATGCACGATAAGCTGGTTAGAAAACTACTTGATATCGCTGCACCAACACTGGTATATGTAAGTTGCAACCCGGCCACACAGGCAAGAGATCTGGCTCTGCTGGATGAAAAATACAAGGTTACTAAAATTCAACCGGTAGATATGTTTCCGCATACTTTGCACATTGAAAATGTGGTGCAACTAAAGTTGAAAGATTAATTTTTTTTGAAGCCTTTAAATACGCAGATGCGTTATAGATATGACAGAATTCAGACCGGGGAGATTTGAAATATTACCGATCATCATCAAAAATCTGTTGATTATTAATGGTATTTTTTTCCTGGCGCAGGTAACTTTCTCAAGGGGTGCGGTACCCGTATTTTCCTTCGAAGACAATTTTGCCTTACATGCATGGCAAAGTGAATTGTTTAAACCCTGGCAACTAATTACACACATGTTTCTGCATAGCACGAGCGATTATTTCCACATCATAGGAAATATGTTCGCCTTGTGGATGTTTGGATCAGTTTTGGAAAATGTTTGGGGTGCAAAGAGATTTCTAACTTTCTACCTTATATGCGGACTCGGTGCTGCATTAATGCACTTGCTGTTCTTATCTTATGAACTGGCACCACTTATACGTGATTATAATCTGGTAGCCCAGCAGAAAAACGATGCTGTAGCATTTATGGATGGATTGCTCAGCTTCGGAAAAAAATACCAAATGAACTGGTATCAGCCAGAACTACTTAACTACATACGTACTACTCCTTACAATGAACAGGTAGCAGAACAAATTTTAACGAGTATTACTTCTTATTACGATGGCCGATTAAATACGGCGACAGTGGGTGCCAGTGGCGCTGTGTTCGGTATTCTGGCAGCTTTTGTTTATCTCTTTCCGAATACTTATATCTACCTGTATTTTCTTGTTCCAGTTAAAGCAAAATGGTTAGGTATAATATATTTTGGGTATGAAGTGTTCTATGCAATTCAAAATTCAGCAGGTGATAATGTAGCTCGTTGGGCGCATATTGGGGGTGCTATTGTAGGACTACTCATTGTTATTACCTGGAACAAAACCAACAGAAAAACGTTGTATTAATAAAGCAATGTCATTAATATGACCAGACTATCATATAACAACAATAAAAGGAAAATATTATTAGGACAGGATAATAATGCGTTGGTGTTTTTATTCGCGGTGAATATGCTGATGTTCGTAATTGTAACCTTTATAAAGGTTGTTTATTACCTCACTGATACACCCGACGAACTTTTTTTTCGACAGGTATTAAACTGGCTTAGCATGCCGGCAGATACTAATTTGTTTTTTACACGCCCCTGGACACTAATCAGTACTATGATTACCCATCATAGTGTATGGCAGCTTATCAGCAGCATGTTGTGGCTTTGGTGCTTTGGGTTTATTTTACAAGACCTTGCAGGAAACAATAAACTCATTCCCTTATACATTTATGGTGGATTGATCGGCGCCCTTTCTTATTTGCTAAGCAATAATTTGATTCCCGTTCTGGCAAACAATGTCTCCAGTACAGCTCCCTTACTTGGAGCCGGAGCGGCAGTAATGGCCATTGCAGTTGCGACAACTACATTGGCTCCTGGTTACCGCATTTTTCCATTGATAAATGGTGGGATACCACTTTGGGTTATAACCCTCATATTCGTTGCAATAGATTTTGCTACTATGGCAAGTAACAATGCTGGGATAAGCATAGGTCATTTATTAGCAGGTTTAACCGGTTTTTTCTATATACGCCAATTAAATAAAGGAAATGATTGGGGCTCCTGGATGAACAGGTTCGCCAACTGGCTGGATGATCTCTTTAATCCGGAAAAAAAACATACAGAAGCTAAATCTTCCAATAAACATTTTTATAAAGTTGGAACAAGTCCTTTTGAAAAGAAGGCAAACCTTACCCAACAAAAACTAGATTCTATCCTGGATAAAATCAATCAAAATGGCTTTGAGAGCCTTTCAGATGACGAAAAGAAGTTTTTGGAAAGGGCCAGCAAGGAAGATATCTAGGACTATAAACAAGCTTTTGTTTAATAAATAAAAAAGCTTCTTTCGAGTATTATTTTTTCAACTACATACTGGCAGAATCAGTATTTTAGCTCATGGCAAGGAGCTTTGTTCGGCGGGCAACCAAAACCCTGGTCGTTATCATTAATTTGACGATCATAGTGCTGTTCCTTTTATCCTGTCTTAGCCCTTTTTTAAATACAGCAAAATGGTGGGTGATTGGCTTTACAGGGCTTATTGTTCCCTACCTGATTCTGGGGCTGGTCTTTTTTATTATTTTCTGGCTTATTGTAAAACCTAAACTCGCACTGGCGTCACTTATCACCCTGATAATTGGTATACAACAGGTAAATGTGGTGTTTGCGTGGCGACCGGGTTCTGCGGCAGGTGAAATGAAGCCTGCTGGTGTTTTACGTGTGGTAAGCTGGAATATCCAAAGCTTTAATGGCTTCACCAAAAACAAAACAGCCCGAAAGTTAGCGAGAACGGAACTGGTAGCGTCTATTTTAAAATTTGAACCAGATGTGGTTTGTTTACAAGAATTCAACCATAAAGAAGGACATAATCCGGAAACAGATAATCTTTCACTATTTAAAAAAACGTACCCTTTTAATCATTTTTCAAAAGATTACCAGAGAGATGGAGGTGAGTATCAGTCGGGTTGTATCATTTTCTCCAAATATCCCATCATTGCAACTGGTAAAGTAAAATATCCCGTAGCAGAGAGCCTGATTTATGCCGACCTGTTAAAAGGCGACGATACGATCAGGGTATTCAATACCCATTTGCAATCTTTTAAATTTAAAGATGCTGATTATTCCGACCTCGAAAAAATACGAGAGCAGGATGATGAAGGGCTGAAAGCTTCCAAAAACATAGTTAAAAAAATGCGACTGGCTTTCAAACGCAGAGGCGTACAGGCAGGAATTGTGCGGTCAGAACTGGATAAAAGCCCATATCCCTCCATTATCTGTGGAGATTTTAATGACGTGCCAAATTCTTATACTTATTTTCATATCAAAAACAATTGGCAGGATGCATTCCTGAAAAAAGGATTTGGCATTGGCCGTAGTTTTATTGCACTGGCACCTACGCTGCGTATAGACTATATACTTGCTAACCCCTCTTTTAATGTAAAAATGTTTGATATGATAGATGAGGGGCTGAGTGATCATATTATGCTGGTTGCTGACCTGCAATTGAAAAATTAGTATCTTTGTATTATCATGAAGTTTTTGCACGTGTATACCTGTTGTTGTTGCTGCTGATCTTATTCAGATTCGTACGGAATCTCATACGCCATTATACACAGTTATTTCCCCTAATTCAACATCATGTCACTCAAAGTATACAACTCACTTACCCGAAAAAAAGAAGTATTTGAACCCATAAATGCACCCTATATCGGGATGTATGTCTGCGGACCTACCGTAAGCGGGGAAAGCCATCTCGGGCATGCCCGCCCATTCATTACGTTTGATGTAGTGTACAGATACCTCATGCATCTGGGCTATAAAGTACGTTATGTAAGAAATATTACAGACGCAGGTCATTTTGAAGAAGAAGGCAGAGAGGCCGAAGACAAAATCAGTAAAAAGGCGGTATTAGAGAAGTTGGAGCCGATGGAATTAGTTCAGAAGTATACTAATCTCTACCATTGGGCAATGGCGCAATTTAATAATCTGCCACCCAGTATTGAACCAACTGCAACCGGACATATTGTTGAGCAGATTGAAATGATAAAAAAGATCATTGCAGACGGATATGCCTATGAGGCCAATGGGTCCGTTTACTTTGATGTAGAAAAGTACAATACTGATTATTCCAAAAAAGGAATGCCTTATGGCATATTAAGTGGTCGTGTACTTGATGATCAACTCGATACAACAAGAGAACTCGACAACCAGGATGAAAAAAGAAATAAAAGTGATTTCGCACTTTGGAAAAATGCACCACCGGAGCATATAATGCGCTGGCAAAGTCCATGGGGAGAAGGTTTCCCAGGCTGGCATATTGAATGTTCAGCAATGAGTACTAAATACCTGGGCGATGAATTTGATATTCATGGCGGTGGAATGGATTTACAATTTCCTCACCATGAATGTGAAATAGCACAAAGTACTGTTTGCAACCATAAAACACCAGCCCGTTACTGGTTACATAATAATATGATTACCATCAACGGAAAGAAGATGGGTAAGAGTTATAACAATGTAATTAAGCTTAGTGAATTATTTGAAGGCACACACCCAATTCTGGAACAGGCTTATCATCCGATGACGGTACGCTTCTTTATTCTGCAAAGCCATTACAGAGGAACACTCGATTTTAGTAATGAAGCTTTACAGGCTTCGGAAAAAGCCTTACGCAGGCTCTGGGAAGCTTATGAGTGGTTGTCTAAATATGAGATCAATAAAGATAGTTCAGCATCTGATAAAAGCCTGGATGAAAAAGTGCAGCAACTCGTTCGGGAATTCGATGAATTCATGAACGATGATCTGAATACGGCTAAAGTATTGGCAAATATGTTTGAATTAAGCTCAGTTATTAATTCAATCAAAGACAAACATATTAAAGCAGATGCAGTAAGCGGTGCTACCATTCAACTGATGCAGCAACAACTGAAACTCTATATTGAAGATATTTTTGGATTAACCGGTGAACGAAGAGCAGATGATGGGAAATTGGATGGTGTTCTTCAATTACTGATTGATATTCGTAAGGAAGCAAAGCTGCGAAAAGATTTTGTAACCAGTGATAAGATCAGGAATGAACTTGCAGCATTAGGTGTTCAACTCAAAGACGAAAAGGATGGCGGCGTGAGTTATTCAATTCAGTAAAGACCATAAGCTCATCAAAATATAGTAAAGAGAGTAATGCCGTATATTTTAATACGGCATTACTCTTTATCCATAATAAGTTTCACTTGTTTTTCTAGTAATTTCTTATCCGGTAAGTACAGTTTATACTGTGAAACAAAAATTTTATTAGAAATACCTCCGGTTGCATATTCTATTAGAACTTCATCCTTATCTGCTGAAAGTATAATGCCAATAGGCTCATTATCATCATCTACATTCTCTTCTGTTTTAAAATAGTTTAAGTAGAGATTCATTTGACCAATATCTGTATGTTTTACAGCTTTTGTTTTAAGATCAATTAAAACAAAACACTTCAGGATCCGGTGATAAAAAACCAAGTCGGTATAAAAATGCTTATTGCGAAATGAAATTTTATACTGACGACCCACAAATGCAAATCCTTTTCCTAATTCAAGTAAAAAAAGTTGCAGGTTATCAATAATTTTTTGCTCAAGTTGTTTCTCTGTAATCTTGTAACTGCGCGGAATTTTTAAAAAATCTAAAACATAGGGATCTTTAATTAGCGCTGCAGGATGGTTTGTAGTCTTTTGTTTTTTCGGTACTGATGCTATTGATTTTTTACTTTTACTGAATGTGAGCCTTTTAAATAATGATGAATCTACTTGTCTTTCTAATTCACGTGTTGACCAGTTCTCCCTGATGGCTTGTTTTTCATAAAATTTTCTTTCACGGATATCTGCGATACTTAGTAATATGATATAATGACTCCAACTCAAAATGGCAGACACTGTCTGCCATTTTTGATAAGCCAGGTAAAATCTTCGCATATCAAGTACATTTCTTCTTCCAAAACCCTTACCATATAATAATCTTAAGTCTTTAGACAGCTTTGTTAATAACTCAGTTCCATACTCTGCCCTTTCCTGACCTTGTTGCTCAAATTCAACTATATGCCTTCTAATTTCCCAATTAATTTGTACCAGTGTAGCATTTACAGTTTTGAGTGTATGTAGTCTTGCTTTGTCAATAGATAACCCAATATTCTTAAGTAGGTTATTATATTTATTCCTTGTTGATTTCATATTACAGTATTAAGGGTTACAAATAGTTGCTTAAAACAACTATGTTGAATTACCTTCCTCTGTAATTATCTGATGATGCCTTTTTGGACAGATCCGACTTAAAAAAATATCATGCAATAAACTAAAAAAAGTAGTCGATAATTTTTCTTTAATCGGTAGAAAGAATTTTAGAAAAATGATTTTTTTCTATCTTAATCATTTATTTAATAGAAATCCTGATCCCTAAAAAGAATCTTCTGCCCTGATTTGGTGCATAAACATAAGTAGGATCGAAGCTAAGTGCATAAGGATTTTCAGTAGTCGGAATAATTTGCCCGTTTGTATTGTATTGCACCTGCTTATCAAATGGGTCATGTGTGCGTGCAATCAGAAAAGGGTTGCCACGGTTGGGTGTCCAGTTCAGGAGATTTTTTATTCCTCCGTATATTTCAATTTGTTGTATGCCAGTGTATACAAATTGTAGATTCTGAATGCTCCAAAGAGGAGAATTTGGTTTTCGTGGGTCCAGTGGACCAAGCAGTGGTAACCGCATAGGGCCATAGAAATTTCCCGTATAATCAATGGAAAAATTCCAGGGTTTTATTTTATAAGATAAAGACCAGGTACCGGTAATTTTTTCTGTAAGTATTTGTTGTGTTTTAATTCCATTTTCTACGAGTGATACATCCTGGATGGTGATACCAGCCATACCTTTAAAACCGTTTACCATATTGAAATCTGTATTTATGGTAACCCCTTTGCTAACTGCATAACCTTTTAAGTTATCGTAATTAATTTCATTGGGATTGGTTTCGTAATCCCCAATAATTCGATTTGAGAAATGCGTATACCATGCTGAAATATCGAATCCGATAATTGTAGCATTTCCGGTTAGCAACTTTCTAGTAAAGTTTAGATTCACATTAAAAGATTGCTCTGGTTTCAGTTCATTTTTAATCACTACTTTTCTTGCACCAGTTAAAGCAGCATGGTCTTCCGTAAATAAGTTCACGACTCTGAAGCCTGTACCAGCATTTAATCTTAAACTTTGGTCTTCATCAATCTTCCATTTGTAGGCAATTCTTGGCGTGAATATATTTCCATGAATCGAATGTCGGTCATAACGCAGTCCAAGTAGTAATTGCTGCTTACCAAGTTTCAATTCATCCTGCAGAAAAATGCCTGGTAACCAGGTTTGCTGTGGTGCGTTTTTTGGATTTGTTGGATCCGTATTTAAGGTCGCTGTTGTATTATCATCATAATAAGTATACCTTACTGCTATACCAGCTAATAAATCATGGTTGGCTATTTTCTTATCCCAGGTAAGCTGATTAAATAAAATTTTTTGATCTGCTATATAAGAGATGTTCCCATAGCGACTGTCTTGCTGATGTGAGTTATACGAAACAGAATAGAGTAATTTTTCTTTTGTAGGTAGTTGATATTGACCTGTTAGTTCCCATCGTTTGGTGTAAATACTTTCTCCATAAATACTATCCCCCCCCCTGAATAATTTATTCCAACGCATATCGCCACCCCATCTGTCTTCATTATAATACCTTACTGCAAAACTCAATAAACGATTTTGTTTCCTTGAAACGGCCCATTTCTGAAAAACAGATAATCTTTTTTGAAGGGTAACATCTGTAAAACCGTCTTTATTATTATCTATGGGTTGGTTATACAGATAGCCATTTAATCCGGTCAAAACACGGATTTTATCAGATACTTTTAAAACAAATCCGAGGTCAGCGTTTTTTTCATTCCAACTGGTATGCATATAATCTGCATAAAACCTGGCAGCATGTGAGGTGTTTTTGGTAATAATATTTATTAATCCACCTACAGCTTCACTTCCGTATAATGAGGACGCTGGTCCTTTAACAATTTCAACTCTTTCAATCAAAGCATTCGGAATACCAGACAAGCCGTAGACTGTAGATAAACTACTCACTATAGGCATTCCGTCAATTAAAACCATTGTATATGGTCCTTCTAATCCGTTGATATGAATATCTCCGGTATTACAGATATTGCAGTTTAACTGTGGTCTTACGCCATTTACCTGTTGAAGTGCATCAAAAATATTAGGGGTCGGATTTTTTTTGAAAAAGACCGGTGTATAAACTTCAACCGGAACAGGGCTTTCCATTTTTCTAACCTCTTTTAAAGTGCCAGTGACTACAACATCATAGATCTCTGTTTCTTTTATACTTAGTGGAATATCAATGATCATTGGTTCCATTGCTGATACATGGATCTTTTTCCGAAATGGGTTATATCCCACTCTTTCTGCTACCAATGTATAATGTCCTTGAAGGGGTATTTGCATATGATAGAAGCCATTGCTATCGGTAATAGTTTGAATAGCTGTATTGAGAAGTCTGATCGATACTGTTTCTAATCCAGAACCAGCATTGGTTACCCTACCTGAAATATTAGCTTGTTGTGCATTCAGAGAGGTTGCAATTAAGAAGGAGGTAATTAATAGCCAGGGTTTCATACAAATACTATAGTTCGGGGAGTAAAAATATAAAAGTTAGACAAGCCTAACAAAAATAGTTTGCCTTTTCTTTTATCTTTGTAATATGTTATCAACTACGGAAGAAAATTACCTGAAGGCCTTATTGCAGCTTACGATGATGCAGGAGGAAAAAGCAGAAGCGGGAACCAATGAGTTGGCAACCCAGTTAGGGGTAAAACCGGCAACGGCCAATGATATGCTGAAAAAACTTCGGGAAAAGGGGTTGATCAACTATGAAAAATATGGTAAATCCAGTTTAACTGAAACAGGTAGAAAGATAGCCATTGAAGTAGTGCGTAAACATAGGCTTTGGGAAACATTTCTATATGAACATCTTGGTTTTACCTGGGATGAAGTTCATGAAGTTGCGGAGCAACTGGAACATATACAAAGCTCAAAGCTTATTGATCGTCTTGATCAGTTTCTGCATTATCCAGCATTCGATCCGCATGGGGATGTGATTCCTACTTCGACTGGTGAAATGAAGATACCGGCAAAGAAAACACTGAATGAAGAAGCAGTTGGTCACCAATGTAAAATGGTGGGTGTAAAAGATAATTCAGCAACCTTTCTTCAATACGTTGACCGTGTAGGATTACGTATGCACGATCATATAAAAGTATTATCGCGCCAGCCTTATGATGAATTGATTGAAATAGAGGTTAATGGCCGCAAATCCAGTGTGGGTCCACGGTTTGCAGAAAATATTGTAATCGTATGTCAGGATTGTGAAGCCAAAACAAGCGACCATTAATGATTGCAATCGTCGCTATGTGCATGGTTATGCGAACGGCACATACGGTAATTCAGGTAATGTGATGCAACGATAAAAATAACAGCAGGAATTAATAACCAAAGCTGCCAGTGATGCCAGATTACTTTGCTTAGTAATAAAACAATTCCAATACTGAATAAGACCATCGGCAGCCAGCTATGGTGATGTTTCTTTCTGCCATGAAAAAGGGAAAAAGTACCCACTGCAAATGCGAGGGCAATCATACCGTATTCAAACCACTTGTTATCAATAATATTATAGCCAAATAGGGGCATACTGCTTAAGAAAAGCGGTAAAATGGCACAATGTATAGCACAGGCAATTGAAGTGGCAATACCGAAAGCGTCCCAATTAATCTTAAAATTCATTCGACTGCAAATATATAACAATGCAACATTGTTGCAAAATTATTTCTATCATTTTTTCATTGGGGGGAATGAACTGAATGGGGTGTAACTTTGTGTTTTAATAGAATTATGCGTAAGAAATATATTGGTTACCTCCTGTTTTTTGTAGTACTCGTTGTTGCTTTTTATTATTTCCTCTTTCGTGGAACGGATAATTGGAAAGTAAAGCTGGCGCAACTGGGTTATGTAAAACCATTTATGTTTAAAAATCAGGATGGTGTTCCGGTAACGGAAAAAGACCTTTTGGGTAAGGTAACAGTTGTGGAATATTTCTTTACCACATGCAAGGGTATTTGTCCGAGAATGCATGTCGGTATGAAAACGGTTTATGAAGCCTTTAAAGATGAACCAGACTTTATGATACTGGCCCATACCTGTGATCCGGAAATTGATTCGGTTGCCAGATTAAAAGTATATGCAGATTCAATGCAGATAGATACAAAGAAATGGGTGCTGGTAACAGGCAGAAAGGACAGCTTATACCAGATGGCAAGGAATTCGTACTTATTGGATGATCCTAAGAATAATGTTGAAAAAATCGAAGATCAATTTATTCATACACAGTTTTTCGCACTTATTGATAAATCCGGAAAAGTGCGCGGTCAGGTTTACGATGGCTTGAAATCTGAGGAACTTGAAAAATTAAAAAAAGATATTGGGTTATTATTAAAAGAAAAAGGCTCTGGTAATTTTGTGAACGGCATTTTTACCAATAACCCAAATTAGGGAGGGAATTTATGCAGGAAAGAATTGTTGATTTATTGAAAAGAAACCACCTGAGTATCACTGAAAGCAGGAAAAAAATACTGGGTCATTTCTTAGATGCTAATGGTGCACTTGCACATGCAGATATTGAACATAAGAGTGGCACTGAGTTCGATCGGGTAACTATTTACAGAACCCTTCAAACATTTGTAGAGAAAGGAATCATACATACAATACCTACCACTGATAATTCAGTGCGATATGCCCTTTGCAAGGATGAATGTTCTGCAGGCCATCATCACGATGACCATGTTCATTTTTTGTGTGATGATTGCGGAACAACCTATTGCCTCGATCATGTTACTGTACCAAAAGTTACGTTACCAGAAGGTTTTGTAGCTACACAAAACGATCTGGTAGTAAGCGGTCTCTGCAATAAATGCTCCTGAGTAAAAAAGCTTTTCCGTTACATTCCTATAACTTCGTTCAAACTTTATTCATGATCCTTGTTACCGGCGCTACAGGTTTGGTAGGTTCTCATTTGCTTAGTCGACTGGTTCAGGGCGGACAAAAAGTACGTGCCATTTATCGGTCTGTGATACCCAACTTAACCATTAGTAATCAGGTAGAATGGGTAAAGGCAGATATCCTTGATATACTTTCAATGGAAGATGCCATGGAAGGCATTCAACAGGTTTATCATTGTGCTGCAGTAGTATCTTTTAATCCTACACAGAAAAAACAATTACACCAGGTAAATATCGAGGGAACGGCCAATGTGGTGAATGCAGCATTGGAAAAAGGCATTGAGAAAATGGTCTTCATGAGTTCAGTGGCTGCCTTGGGGAGAATTAGAGAAGATATTCCGATAGATGAGAGCATGAACTGGACACCCGAAACCAGTAACAGCGAATACGGCAAAAGTAAATACCTCGCTGAGATGGAAGTATGGCGTGGTATCGGAGAAGGATTGAATGCAGTAATAGTAAATCCCGTTATAATTCTCGGTGCAGGTGATTGGAATAATGGGTCTACTGCCATTTTTAAATCGGCTTACAATGAATTTCCTTGGTACACTGAAGGTGTGAGTGGTTTTGTGGATGTTGCAGATGTGGTTAATGCCATGATTGCTTTAATGGAAAGTAATATTCACAGCCAGCGATTTATTCTTAGTGGAGAAAACTTATCCTATCGTACTGTGTTCAATGAAATTGCAAATGGGTTTGGAAAGAAACTTCCTTCCCGAAAGGTTACCCCTTTTTTGGCTGCATTGGTATGGCGGATAGAAGCAATAAAAGCATGGTTTACTAAAAAATCGCCCCTGCTTACCAAAGAAACTGCAAAAACAGCTCAGGCCAAAGTTCATTTCAACAATACCAAAATAATGAAGGCCTTACCTGCATTTTCTTATACGCCTATAAATGTGGCGGTCAAGAGAATTTGTAAAGAACTAAAAGTAAAATATCAGTTGCCATAACCGGAATGAGGTAGATATAATGTATCTTGTATTACTTCATGAAGTACCTGGTTACATTAATATTATCCATATCGCTTTATGCACCACAGGTAGCTAAACTGCTGGCCTATGCAGAATGTTCGGCACTAGCCATAACCTATGCAGATAAATATTGGTGTGATTGTATGCTTACTGCTGATAATAATCCTGATGAGATTCCTGCAACAGAAAAACAAAAAGACATTCAACTAAAGACGGACTGGAAGTTCAGGATTGATAATCATTTCTGCATGGGTATGACCATGTTTGATAAAACCACGGTTAACAACTGTTTTGTTATTACAGATCTCCCTTCCCCTATACCACAGGCTGTATTTCACCCGCCACTTGCTTAAATAAATAATCCTTTTTTCAGTGAGACCCTGTTAACGATAGGGTCTGTTATTTATTTAATACACTTAATCCATCTATCATGAAATCATTGATATGGGTTGTGGCCGTAATATGTTTGGCCGCAACCAGCACGCATGCCTATACCCAGGTGCAACCTGTTTATGCCAATATTGAAGTAAAAAATACCAATGGCGATCCAATGCTATTAGGATGTTGTGAAGTTTCCCTGCTCAAACAAAATGTCTATAAACAATGGTTCGAACCGGCATTCACCAACTACCAACCCGACTCAGTATATATCAGACAGATACAACCATTATTAGCGAATAAAACGATTGAAATATTTTTAGGCACCTGGTGCGGAGATAGCAGAAGAGAAGTACCCCGTATGTTGAAAATACTCGAATCGGCAGGAATGAGTACGGAAAAAGTTAAACTAATTTTCGTGAGTAATGCACCTGAAATGTATAAGCAAAGCCCCCAACATGAAGAACAGGGTAAAAACATTAAACGTGTACCTACCCTGATTATTTATAGCAAGCAGCAAGAAATTGGCAGAATTATAGAATATCCGGTTGAAACGCTCGAAAAAGACTTGTTGAAAATATTAACTAGGGAGAACTATGTTCCGAATTATAGTGGAATGTAAAGTGTGAATTGTCAATGGTCAATGGGGAATAATACTTCTTTTTCACTCACTACTGACTACTCACTATTGACCATTGACAATTCACTTCCCCTCCATTACTTTCTTCCACAATTCAGGTATTCTTTTAATCCATACAAGTTCCCTTCTTTTAATGGATGCATCTTCTGCCGGGTAACCAAAATAGGTTTTACCGCCTTCCAGTGAAGAAGGTACCCCACTTTGTGCCAGTACAACAGCATTGGCCCCAATAGTTAAAGTTTTACTGACGCCTACCTGTCCCCATAAGGTTACACCATCTTCAATAACGGTACCTCCGGCAATACCAACCTGAGCAGCGAATAAGCAATTTTTTCCAACCGTTGTATCATGGCCTATATGTACCATATTATCCATACAAGTACCTCTTCCGATTCTTGTTTCGGCAGTTACACCCCTGTCGATGGTACAACCAGCACCTATTTCAACATGATCCTCTATTACAACATTCCCACAACTCAGCATTTTTTTAAACCAGACTTCACGATTCTTTTTGGTATTATAATAAAACGCATCGCTACCAATCACGGTACCAGATTGAATTACTACATAATCACCAATAATGGTATGATCGAGGATGGTAACATTTGGATGAATGATACAATGATTACCGATAACAACCTGATCACCGATAAAGCAATTAGGCATAACAATGCTGTTTTCACCTATAACTGCAGTGTTGCTTATACTTGTTTGAGCAGGAGCAAAAGGACGAAAATGTTTGACTATTTTTAAATAGGCTTCGAATGGTTCAGTGCAGATTAAAATTGTTTTTCCTTCAGGAACAGTAACATCCTCAGTGTTAATGATGATAAAATCTGCAGCACTATTCAAACAAGTTTCATAATACTTTGGGTGATCTACAAAAACCAAATCACCGTTTTCAACCTTATGAATTTCATTGATACCAGTGATCATTGCATGAGGATTTCCTTTCACCTGTGCATTGATTAAGGAGGCTATCCAGCTTACGGTAACGGGTGCGGGGAACTTCATAAGGCCATTTTTTGTTAAAATCAAAGGTAATGCGTAGCGCTGATGGGAAATTATTTTGGCTGAAATTTAGCTTAAAAATGAGCATGTTTTTTTCGTTTTAAAAACAGGTTGGCTATAAAAATATTACCGGTAGTTAGTACTTACAATTCTTTGAAACACTTATGAATAAAGGTTCTCAAAGGATTGTTCGTAATTATTGTTGCATTCTTTTGTTTAAGATTTACTACATAATAAAGACGGTTTGCCCTTTTTTAAAGGGCGGTAAATTCACAGCACTGTCTAAAATGTGAATAAAATTGTTTAAAAATTTTTTTGCTTTCGATGAAACTCTTTTTAATATTGTGTAGGGAAATTTATTTCCCAGTACTTACTAACCCATCCATATACAAAGTCTCGCTTATGCGGGACTTTTGTTTTTTATGTATCACTACTTCATTATCTACAAACCTTATCTGGTACAATCTCAGTTTTCTTCTGTGGAAGGAAAACAAACCCTTGCTGATTTTTTTGATGTTCCCAAAGATGTTTATCCGGTTGGAAGACTTGACTACGATAGTGAAGGTTTATTGATTTTAACCAATGACAAACAACTGAATCATCGATTATTAAATCCAATGTTTAAGCATGAACGAGAGTATTGGGTTCAGGTTGATGGTGATATTAATGATAAAGCAATTGATCAGTTGGCAAAAGGTGTTATTATAAATGTTGATGGTAAGCAATATAAAACTTCAAGTGCCAGGGTTCACAGGTTTAATAATGAACCCATCGTTCCAGTTCGTAATCCCCCCATCCGATTTCGGAAATCAATTCCTGCTCCTTGGATCAGTCTTTGTTTAACAGAAGGTAAAAACAGGCAGGTAAGAAAAATGACTGCAAGTGTTGGATTCCCAACTTTACGACTTATACGATACCGGATTGAAAAAATAACCGTTGATGGATTGCAACCGGGAGATTTAGTAAGTTTATCAAAAAGAGATTTATATAAACAGTTGTTCAATGAATAGTTTTCAGACCATCACGGGGGAGGAATATTTTATTTCGACAGATATTGATAAAATGGATGTAGACACGATCCATCGATATTTATCAGAATCATCTTATTGGGCAAAGGGAATCCCGAAAGAATTAGTAGGGAAATCGATCAAGCATTCCCTTTGCTTTGGTGTTTTTAGTGGAGACGAGCAAGTTGGTTTTGCAAGGGTTGTTACAGACAGAACCAGTTTTGCCTACCTGGGTGATGTGTTTATTTTACCAACACACCAGGGAAAGGGATTGTCAAAATGGTTAATGCAAGCCATTCATGACTATCCCGACCTGCAGGGACTGCGCAGGTGGATGCTTTTTACCAGAGATGCGCATGGCTTATATAGCCAGTTTGGTTGGAAACAAGTGCCAGAAGAACAAACCGGCAGGATTATGCAGATACATAATCCGAATATATACCAGTAAGAGATACTAAAAGTCGGTACATATACCCGAATTATCTGATAGGCTTTCACTATTCTTGCGCTTGAAGCGTTAATTTTGCAGCTCTTTATGTAATCGAAAATTTATGAGTCAAGCACATTTATCAGAACAGGAACAGATTCGTCGTGAGAAACTGGCTAAGTTACAAGAGGCCGGGATAGACCCATTCCCCGCGCCATTATACCCTGTAAGTCATTATTCAACTGATATAAAGGAAAAATATACAGAAGAAACAAAAGATGCATTTACCGGAATTTGTGTAGCTGGAAGGGTAATGAGTATAAATGATAAGGGAAAGGTATTCTTCATTAAAATACAGGATAGCAAAGGTATAATCCAGTTATACGTTAAGAGAGATGAAATCTGTCCGGAAGAAGATAAATCTTTCTGGGATACGGTCATTAAGCATGGTTTAGACCTTGGAGATATTATTGGTGTAACTGGTTTTGCCTTTATCACCAAAACAGGGGAAACATCTGTTCATGCGCAAAGCTTTACGCTGTTGGCTAAATCACTAAAGCCATTGCCGGTAGTAAAACGCGATGAGGAAGGAAATGTATTTGATGCAGTAACAGATCCTGAATTCAGGTATCGTCAGCGGTATGCCGACCTGATTATCAACCCTGACGTAAAGGAAACTTTTGTAAAAAGAACTAAACTTATAAATACCATTCGTACTTTCCTGAATGAGCAGGGCGCATTGGAGGTAGATACTCCTGTATTACAAGCCATTCCTGGGGGTGCGGCTGCCAGACCCTTCATAACCCATCATAACGCACTGGACGTGCCCTTTTACCTCCGTATTGCGAATGAGCTATACCTTAAGCGACTTATTGTAGGCGGGTTCGATTGGGTATATGAATTCAGTCGCAATTTCAGGAACGAAGGGATGGATCGTACGCATAACCCTGAATTTACCGTTCTGGAGTGGTATACGGCTTATAAAGATTATTTCTGGATGATGGAAATAACAGAGCAGCTATTCGAGAAGATAGCCATTGCCCTGCATGGCACAACGGATGTTCCATTAGGCGATAAAATAATCAGCTTTAAAGCGCCATTCAAAAGAATAAGTATTCATGATGCAATTAAAGAAAATACGGGTATTGATGTAAGTGGTTTAGACGAAGCAGGATTGAGGGATGTTTGTAAGCAACTCAACATAGATGTGCCTTTGAATATTGGTAAAGGCAAGCTAATCGACGAAATTTTCGGGGCAACCAGCGAGCATACTTTTAGTCAACCCACTTTCATCATAGATTATCCGGTAGAAATGAGTCCGCTCACTAAAAAGCACCGTAATAAAGCCGGATTGGTGGAAAGATTTGAATTAATGGTGAACGGAAAAGAAATTGCTAACGCCTATTCGGAATTAAATGATCCGATTGACCAGCGTGAGCGTTTTGAAGAGCAACTTAAACTGATGGAAAGAGGTGATGACGAAGCGATGTTTATTGATCACGACTTTTTACGTGCGCTTGAATACGGTATGCCTCCTACCTCTGGTATTGGTATTGGTATTGATCGTTTGTGTATGATGATGACCAATCAATCATCTATTCAGGATGTATTGCTGTTTCCACAGATGCGCCCGGAGAAATTAGCCGAATAATCTGTATGTTAATATTTAGGGATGTTTTGCAATAATTCCCGTGCAAATGCAGCAGCATCCTGGCTATTTGCAAACCGTATAGGTAACTTGCTACGGACCTCATATTGAGGTCCTTTTTTTTGCGCAGTATAGGATGTTGTAAAAAAGAATTTCTGACTACTAAGGTTAACGATCATTGAAGACGGATCATTTTTATCAATGATAGCACTTTCATTATCCATATCTGATAACCGACTCCAGAGTACGGAATACTTGCCAATTTTACTACTACCGTTTAGGCTTTCTTCAATCCAAAACCAGACATAACCATTTCTGTTGTCTATTTTGTAGTAGGTGTTAACATGAAATTTATCTGTTCCTGAATTAATATCCACAGAACTGATAAGTTTACCATCTATACTATAGCGGAAATTGCCACAATGACCGTTATATTGGGCATAAGCGGACACGACCATGCAGGTCAACAGGGTTAGTAGAATTATTTTAGTTCGCATTGGGGGTACACGATATTACCACCTTTTTTGCGAATTTTCTACTATTCGGCCTTTAAATTTCGATTAATGTCTAAACAAAAAGGTCATTATAAAGCTGTCCGCCGGGTACAACTGCATACTTTTCCAAATCAGTTATTCCGGCTGAAGCCAACACTTCTTCGTCTATAAAGGTATTTCCTGAACATGCGGAAGCGGTTTGCTGCAGTATGATATGAACTGCATCTGCAATGATTTCTGGCGTGCGACTCATTTTTGCCAGGGCTTCGCCTCCAAGTAGGTTACGAACGGCAGCGGTATCAATGGTTGTTCTCGGCCATAGGGCATTGGAGGCTATTCCCGCTCCTTTAAATTCAGCAGCCCAGCCCAGTGCCAGCATACTCATATTGTATTTAGTAAGCGTATAAGCTATATGCCCACCCAACCATTTTGGTTGCAGGCTGATTGGTGGTGATAAGGTAATGATATGAGGATTCTTGCCTTTTTTTAACCATGGGATGCAATGTTTAACGACTAAAAAAGTACCCCTTACATTGATACTATGCATCAGGTCGAAACGTTTGCTATCGGTTTGCTCTGTAGGAGTGAGTTGAATGGCAGAAGCATTATTTATAACAACATCAATTCCTCCAAATTTTGCAACCGCCTGTTCAACCATTGCCTGTATCTGATCTTCCTGCCTGATATCAACCTGAACTGCCAGTGCTTTACCGCCGGCAGCTTCAATTTCAGCTGCTGCAGTATATATTGTTCCGCCAAGGCGCGGATCCTCAGTAACACTTTTAGCAGCTACCACAATATTGGCTCCTTCTTTTGCCAAACGCAAGGCTATCGCTTTACCGATACCTCGACTTGCACCCGTAATTAATACTGTTCTGTTTTGGAACGACATAATAATAGAGATTGATATACCTAAATTTAGGCAAACATCATTACCAACCTAAGAAATCTTTGATCAAACCCTCTGTTGTGATACACGCTTTTGGAAGATCATCATTTATTACGGTATGGTGAAAATGGTGACTGAAAGAAATTTCGTAGCTGGCCTTATTTACCCTGTCTGCAAGGCTCTCAGGGGTTTCTGTTCCGCGGCTCTCCAATCTCCTCTTTAATTCTTCTATCGAAGGAGGCTGGATAAATATAGACAGGCAATTACCTTCGAATTGTTGCTGTACATGAATGGCACCTTTTACATCGATATCCAGTACCGGCGTTTTTCCTTCGCTCCAGATACGTTCCAGTTCAGATTTTAAAGTGCCATAATATTTTCCTTCATAAACCATCTCCCATTCAATAAAAGCATCTTCCTTAATTTTTTGCTGAAAACGTTCGGCAGACATAAAATGATAATCTACGCCGTCTTTTTCCTGTCCTCTGGGTTGTCTGGTTGCTGCTGAAATAGAAAAACAAAGCAAAGGATACTTATTCAAAAGGTAATGTGTAATAGAAGTTTTACCCGAGCCGGATGGGGCTGTAATAATGATGAGTTTTCCCTTGTTAGCTTGCATGCGCAAAGAAACAGAATTTTCTAACGTTTTGAATAGTCATAACAACCTAAAAGCCTGTTTTTTAGAACTAAGAAAATATTACAGATGAATTATTCAAACCAACTGATTTTATCAGCAAGCGGGATATTTCTTTTTCCGGATGTTTTCGGTTCATCGGTATACCCCAGATAAATCAATCCCAAAACCCGGTCTTCTTCAGACAACCCAAGCATTTTTTTCATGTTGTCATGGTGGGTCATGCCGCCGGTACTCCAAAGACTTGCCATTCCAAGTGCCTGAGCACCTAATAGGATATGTTCAACAGCAGCCGCTGTTGCAGCAATTTCTTCAATAAGCGGAATTTTTTTCGTAGCCTGTCTTTTCATGTAAACAAGTACAAGATGAGAAACAAGCTCACCTTGTTTGATAATTCCTTCATATTTAGAGGATAGGAACAAATCTTCGTGGGTATTTGCTTTATATAAATCAGCATGTTCACGACAAAATGTTTTTAACCCTTCTCCTGTATAAACATTAAATCGCCAAGGCTCTGTTCTACCATGTGTTGGGGCCCAATCTGCAAGAGAAAGTAAGTTGCGAATCGCTTCATTTTCAGCCTTTTGGCCATTCATTAGTGTTGGCTTAACGCTTCTTCTATCAAGGATAATATCCTGTAAATTTTTAAAAGTATCCATAGCGCAAAAATAGGTGTAGCCTATCTTATAAATTAATTTAAATAAGCAGGCGGGTTACGAATAATGATAAAATGTTTATATTCATGTATAGCGGATTTTCCTGCATGATACTCTTATAGCCGCTAAATAGTTTGCCATGACGGTCAAAGAATTCCAATCAGTATTTGACAATCTTCCGGGTATGTATCTTTTATTACGACCCGACTATCCCTCTTTTACAATTATTACAGCTAATAAAGCGTATTTACAGGTTACAAATACAAACTATGATATTCTAAAGGGAAACCCCGTATTCTCTGTTTTCCCAGACACCCCTGGTGCCCATAACCAGGGTAATAAAACGCGATTATTAGCATTGTTTAAAGAGGTTGTTGAATTAAGACAAACAAACGAGCTGCAAAATTTCAGATACGATATTCCGGCAAATGATGGAACCGGAAATTTTGTAGAAAGATACTGGCGTATCATCAATACACCTGCTATAGATGATAATAACCGGGTAACGCAAATCATAGTTTCAGTAGAGAATGTAACGGAAAAAGTATTGACTGAAAGACAAATCAATGAAAAACTTGAGCGAACCAATTTATTAATGGATAATATCTTGTCCAGCATTTCAGATGGTTTTGTGGCAGTAGATAAAAACTGGTGTTACAGTTATCTCAATGAGCGAGGAGCAGCGATGCTGCTGAATCATAAACCGGATGATTTATTGGGTAAACATATCTGGACTGTTTTTCCTGAAGGAGTTGGACAACCATTTTATTTTAATTATTATAAGGTAATGGAGAGCAGGCAGCCATGTGTGATGCAGGAATATTACGAGCCATGGGATAAATGGTTTGAAAACAGAATATACCCTTCTCCGGATGGCGGAATCACTATTTTTTTTACCGATATAACCATAAGTAAAAAAGCAGAAGAACAGTTACAGGATTCCAAGAAACATATGCGCATGATTCTTGATTCTACCGAAGAAACTTTTCTTGTAATTGATAAAAATTATTGCCTGATAACTTTTAATAAAGCAGCAGAAAAAATGGCAGAACTCTTTTTCCGACAAAAACTGGGGAAAGGACTGTCATTACTAACGATGTCTTTACAAAAAATTCACCCTGAAATACTGAAAAATTTTGAGCAGGGGTTTCAAGGAAAAAAAACAAGCTTTGATTATCAAATTAGTGACACCAACGATCAACAGCATCATTTTGTAATTACTTGCATTCCCCTGTTAAATGAAGATGGGCAACCTGACAAATTAATGTTGACGGCGCGAGATGCCACTAGTGAAATTATGAGCATACATGCATTGGCGGAATCAGAATTACGGTATAAAAAATTATTTTATGCCAATCCAATGCCCATGTGGATTTATGAAGAAGCAACCTATAAATTTTTGGAAGTAAATGATGCAGCTATTGAAAAATATGGCTATAGCAGAGATGAATTTACCTCAATGACGATCTTGGATATTCGCCCACCTGACGAAATTGAAAAGGTAAAATCTGCAAAGAAAAGGCGGTCTAACGAATATTTAATACATCATGGTACATGGCGTCACTTGACAAAAGATGGCGAGTTGCTATTTGTAGAAATAACAGCTTATCATATCATTTATAATAATAGGGCCTCTGTTCTTGTGTTGATCAATGATATTACTGAAAAATTAGCCATAGAGACAGCAAGCAGGTTTGAAAAAAACAATAAAGAAGCCTTAATTAATAATACAAATGATTTAATATGGAGCATTGATAAAAACTTTCAATTGCTAAGTGCGAATAAAGCATTCCTTCAATCTATTGAAAAACAAACTGGCAAAATATTAGAACCTGGAGATAATGTTTTATTGTTGGCCAATATTGTACCAGAATTTATTGAGTTCTGGAAGAAATTATATGAACGGGCATTCCTGGGTGAGTTTTTCAAAGAAATAATTCATAATCCCGCATTAGCACGGCATACAGGAGAATGGGTAGAAGTTAGCTTTAACCCGATTATTACCCAGGAAGAAATTATAGGTATCGCTTGTTATGGAAGAGATATTTCAGAAAATATTCGCTACCAGCAAAAACTTGAATCAGTTAATTCGGAGCTTACCCAGAAAATAAAGGAAATATCTGATTATAAGTTTGCACTGGATCAATCGAGTATTGTAGCAATCACTAATCAGAAAGGAATCATACAATATGTGAATGATAATTTCTGTGCAATATCCGGTTATAGTAAAGAAGAATTGATAGGGCAAGATCATCGTATTATTAATTCCGGGTATCATCCGAAATCATTCCTCAAAGAGCTGTGGATTACCATCGCAAATGGGAAAGTATGGAGAGGTGAAATTAAAAACAAAACCAAAGCAGGTACTTATTACTGGGTTGATACCACCATTGTGCCTTTTTTAAATGAAAAAGGTAAACCATATCAATTTGTTGCCATCCGTAATGATATAACCAATAAAAAAGCAGAAGAAGAAAGACTTCATCTCATGCGAATGGTTATCAATAATACCAAGGATGCTGTTCTAATTACAGAAGCTGAACCGGTTGAGGGCGATGGTCCTCGAATTTTATATGTGAATGAAGCTTTTACAAAGGTTACAGGTTATACGGCAGAAGAAGTTATTGGAAAAACACCCCGCATTTTGCAAGGTGTTGATTCTGACAGAAATGAATTGGATAGATTAAAACAGGCACTGAAAAATTGGGAATCATGCGAAATAGAAATTATCAACTATAAAAAAAATGGGGAACCATTTTGGAACAATTTTACTGTATCACCAGTTGCAGATGAAAATGGCTGGTATACACATTGGGTAGCAGTTCAACGTGACGCCACAGATAGAAGGAAAATAGATAGCCTGATACGTGATAACGAAGAGAAAAGAAGGCTTATCATGAATGCCGCATTAGACGCCATAATTTGTATTGATACTGATGGCATGATCACATTTTGGAATCCTAAAGCCGAACAAATTTTTGGATGGAAACAGGAAGAAGTAATGGGGAAAAGGCTTTCTCAGATCATTATACCGGAATCGTATCGAATTTTACATGATCAGGGGATGGAAAATTATAAAGTAACAGGGCATGGGCCTGCATTAAATACGCTATTGGAATTAAATGCAATCAACAGGGAAGGAATAATGTTTCCTGTTGAATTAACTGTATTACCAATTAAACAGGAGAATGAATCATTCTTCTGCGCCTTTATACGAGATATTACCGAGCGTAAAAAAGCGGAAACAACTATTCGCAGGTCAAATGAACGTTATGAGTTGGTGGCTAAAGCTACCAGTGACGCAATATGGGATTGGGATATGAGAACAGGAATTGTTGTAAGATCGGGCGATGGCTTATTTAAATTGTTTGGCTATAATACTTTGGAAGCTAGTATCGACAATGATTTCTGGATAAAACATGTGCATCCTGATGATTTAATACAAGTGCAGGAGAGAAGAGAGTTATTATTCGATAATCCCAATGAACAGTTCTGGGAAGATGAGTATAGATTTGAACGAAAAGATGGTAGCTATGCTAATGTGTATGATCGTGGTTACATCATCAGGGATAAACAGGGTAAACCGGTTCGCTTGATTGGATCTACACAGGATATCTCTGCGATTAAGCAATCTGAAAAACAATTACAAGAGTTGAATGAAGCATTGCAAAAACGGGCAACAGAACTGGCTAGGTCTAATGCTGAACTTGAACGCTTTGCTTATGTAGCTTCACATGATTTGCAAGAGCCCCTCCGCATGGTAAGTAGCTTCTTGCAACTACTTGATAAGCAGTATACTGCACTACTTGATGAGAAGGCTAAAGAGTATATTAAATTTGCTGTCGGTGGAGCCGAAAGAATGAAAAGATTGATATTGGACCTGCTAGCATACTCAAGAGTAGATGCTGTAAAAGAAGTATTTCAGCCTGTCGATTTAGATAGCGTATTGCAGCAGGTTCTTCAAATATTTGCTTCGCGATTTGAAAAAGAAAATGTAACTTTAAAGGTAGACAAGCTACCAACCGTTCTTGGAAATACATTACAGTTGCAGCAGCTAATGCAGAATCTGATTGGCAATGCAATAAAATATAAGAGCAGTAACCCCCCCCACATTGAAATAGGTTGTATTTCAGAATCAGATCGGCATGTGATTTTTATTAAAGACAATGGCATTGGTATTAACCCCCGTTATTTTGAAAAAATATTTGTCGTATTTCAGCGACTTCAACCAATTGATGATCATTCTGGAACAGGAATCGGATTGGCAATTTGTAAGAAAATAGTTGAAAGACATCATGGAGAAATTTGGGTTACGTCTGAGGAAGGAGTAGGTAGTACTTTTTATTTCAGCCTGCCCAGGATAGCAACCAATTAAAACCAGTTTTATGTCAGAAATACAAGACCTTGAAATCTTACTTGTTGAAGATAATGAAGGTGATATAAGACTCACTATTGAAGCTTTTAAAGAAGCTAAAATCAGGAACTTAATTAAAGTAGTAAGAGACGGGGAAGAAGCATTACATTATTTGAGGAGAGAAGGGAAATTCAGCGAGGTTCAACTCCCGGACATCATTTTATTGGATATAAACTTACCCAAAATTGACGGCAAAGAAGTTTTAAATGCAATTAAGAATGACCCAATATTAAGGGTTATTCCGGTGATTATGTTAACTACTTCTTCTGCAGATTCAGATATTCAGGAATCATATGCAAACCATGCAAACTGCTATGTATTAAAGCCGGTAGATCTAAATAAATTTATGGATGTAATCAGAAGTATTGAAGAGTATTGGATCTCAATAGTAAAATTACCTGCTAAGCCGTAATAAAGTTTTATATGCGTTTGATATCTGCTCCAATTTTTCTCAGGCGCTCATCAATTTGCTGATAACCTCGGTCTATCTGTTCAATATTTTGAATCACACTTTTCCCTTCTGCACTTAAAGCCGCAATCAACAATGCCTGACCTGCACGAATGTCGGGGCTACTCATGGTAATGCCACGTAGATTATATTTTCTCCCTAATCCGATAACGGTTGCTCTGTGAGGGTCGCATAAAATAATTTGGGCACCCATATCAATCAGCTTATCTACAAAGAATAACCTGCTTTCAAACATTTTCTGGTGCACCAACACACTGCCTCTTGCCTGTGTTGCTACTACCAGTACAATACTTAATAAATCAGGCGTAAAACCTGGCCATGGGTGGTCATAAATGGTGAGAATACCACCATCCATATAAGTTTGTATTTCATATACATCCTGAGCAGGTATATAAATATCATCGCCCTGAATGGAAAACTGAATACCGAGTTGACTAAACTTTTCTGGAATAATACCCAGGTGTGCAACGCCTGCATTTTTTATGGTGAGTTCACTTTGGGTCATGGCAGCCAGACCAATAAAACTGCCTATTTCAATCATGTCGGGCAACATGCGATGTGTGGTTCCCTGTAATTTAGTTACCCCTTCAATGGTTAATAAATTACTGCCTATACCACTGATTTTTGCGCCCATGCGGTTTAGCATACTGCATAACTGTTGCAGGTAAGGTTCGCATGCAGCATTGTAAATCTGGGTAATACCCTCAGCTAATACCGCTGCCATTACAATATTGGCAGTACCTGTTACAGAGGGTTCATCCAATAACATATAAGCTCCTCTCAATTGAGGGGCTACCAATTTGAAACAATGTTGTTCATCATCGAATTCAAAACTTGCTCCAAGCTTCTCAAAACCTATGATATGTGTATCTAATCTTCGTCTGCCAATTTTATCACCACCAGGTTTTGGGATATAGGCTTTTTTAAATCTTGCAAGCATTGGTCCTGCAAGCATTACACTACCACGTAACCTGCCTCCTTTTTTCCTGAATGCGTCAGAAGATAAATAATCGATATTTATATCATCGGCCTTAAAGCGGTAAGTATCTGAATCCAGTTTATCTACTTTAACACCCATATCCACTAGTAATTCTATCAACAGGTTTACATCGAGGATATCAGGAATATTTGAAATGGTCATTTCGGCATCAGTCAGTACAACGGCCGATAATATTTGTAGTGCTTCGTTTTTTGCGCCTTGCGGAATAATTTCTCCCTGAAGGCGATTGCCGCCACGTACTTCAAATGATCCCATAATGAAAGCTTAGTTTTTATAAATACGAATGTAATAAATGACCCGCTGTTTGGTGGAAGATTGAAATGAAAAAGCCCCGATAAATTTTACCGGGGCTCCTGAAAAGGTAAATACTTTAGTATCGTTTCTTAAATTGACCGCCGTTATTGTTATTGCGGTTATTGTTATTATTTCTTCCGCCGCCATTGTTGCTGCGGTTGTTGTTATTGTTTCTTCCACCTCCGCTATTGTTCCGGTTATTGTTACCGCCATTACGGTTACGTCCACCAAAGTTTTGTTGCCAGCGGCCACCACGTCCTCCGGTACCATATTCGTCGCGTTCGAAATTCTGGTTTCGGTGTTTAATGTAAGGTGTATTGCTGAACTCAAGTTCGCCACCGGTAATACTATTCAACTCGCTCCTGATAGCATCATCATGTACCAGCTCTTTGTGCCAGTTGCTATAGGCTAGTTTCATGTAGTAAGCAATTGCGTGGGCAAAACCTGCTTTTTTCTCAGGGTCTTCCTCTTTTAAAGCTTTGTCGATTACCACTTCCAGGTTTTTACCCAGGTGCGCATATTTTGGATGACGCTTTGGGTAAGGCAGTGGATCGGGTTTTAATTTATAGGTTTCTTTTTGTGGGATGGGGTAGGGACTGTCAACATCAAGCTTAAAATCGCTGATAAAGAACAGGTGATCCCATAATTTATGACGAAAATCTTCCACATTTTTCAGGTGTGGATTCAAAAAACCCATTAGTTCAATAACGGCTTGTGTTTGTTGTTGTCTTTTATCTCTGTCCTCAATGGTCAGTAAATAATCTACCATTTTATGCACATGACGACCGTATTCACGCATGCCCAGGTAACTTCTCGCTGTATTATATTCCATGTAAAATTTATAAATGCAGCAACAAATGTAGGCATTTCAAGGGGTTAAGTGGCAGAATTCGGGCCAAGATGCGTTAAAGAAATCATTTTTTCAGCACTCCGCCCGGCTGTTTATCTTCGCAATATGGAACAGATCGTGCAACAGATAGAGCAGTATAAGCAGGAAATGCTCGCTTTTGAAGCCCAAACCCCAGAACAGGTAGAAGCTTTTCGTATTAAATACCTTGGTACCAAAGGATTGGTAAAAGCTATAATGGGTGAAATGAAAAATGTACCCGTAGATCAAAAAAAAGCTTTTGGTCAAACCCTGAATGAATTCAAGGAGTTTGCTGAGGGGCGTTATGCATTCCTAAAAGAACAGGCTGGTGAACAAACAGATAGTGCTGCTTCTTCAAAAGATATTAGTTTGCCGGGAGACCTGTTTCCTGTTGGTACCAGACATCCCTTGAATCTGGTGCGTAACCAGATCATTGGCATATTCCGTCGTCTTGGTTTTGCAGTAGCGGAAGGCCCGGAAATAGAAGATGACTGGCATAATTTCGGTGCGATGAATCTGCCCGAAGATCATCCGGCCCGCGATATGCAGGATACATTTTACATCAGTCAGAACCCAGACTGGTTATTACGCACCCATACAAGTAGCGTACAAGCCAGGGTAATGGAAACCCAAAAGCCGCCAATTAGGGTAATTTGTCCGGGTCGTGTATATAGAAACGAAACTATAAGTGCGAGGGCGCATTGCTTCTTCCATCAGGTAGAAGGATTGTATATAGATGAAAACGTAAGTTTTGCCGACCTGAAACAAACCCTTTACTTTTTCGTACAGGAAATGTTTGGAAAACATGTGAAAGTGCGTTTCAGACCCAGTTATTTCCCTTTTACAGAACCAAGTGCCGAAATGGATATAAGTTGTCAGATCTGTGGCGGTGATGGATGTAATATCTGTAAACATACCGGATGGGTAGAAATATTGGGTAGTGGTATGGTACACCCTAAAGTGCTGGAAAATTTTGGTATCGATTCAACTAAGTATACCGGTTTTGCATTCGGTATGGGCGTTGAACGTATCACACAATTAAAATACCAGGTAAACGACCTGCGACTATACTCTCAGAATGATGTACGTTTTCTGAAGCAGTTTACGGGAGTTGTAGGGTAAGTAATGGTCCATGGTTGATAGTCCATGGTACATAGTTAATAACGCATAGTTTTATATTCACCGTAGACCATGGTCTATGGGCTATAACCTCCCTTCATGCTCCACGCAACAAAAGGAATAGTGCTGCGAACAGTTAAATATGGTGATACCAGTATTATCACAACTGTTTACACCGAACTTTTTGGCATACAGAGCTACCTGGTTAAAGGAGTGCGCCAGACCACAAAAACCTCCGCTGGTAAAGCAGCTTATTTTCAGCCATCAGCTTTGCTTGATATGGAAGTATATCATAATGAGCTGAAACAATTACAATTCGTAAAAGAATACCGATGGAGTTATCTGTATGAATCGGTGCTTTCAGATGTGGTAAAAAATACTGTGGCTATGTACATGATAGAAATGTTACAACATAGCCTTAAACAACCCGAAGCAAACCCGGAATTATTTTACCTTATAGAAGATAGTTTAAAACAACTTGATCGGGGAACTGAAACACTAACGGCGAATTTGCCGCTCTATTTTATTTTACACCTGGCTACTGAACTGGGCTTTAAACCACAAGGAACTTATTCTACTGCTACACCCTATTTCGATTTACAGGAAGGACAGTTTGTAGCTGATATACCTGCACACCCCTATTTTCAGGAAACACTTCAGGCTTCGGTTACTTCGCAATTGATGGAACTTCAGTTTTATAATGATTTAGAAAATTTAAAACTCAATAGAGCCACAAGAAGAAATCTGCTTGAATCTTATCAAACTTTTATGGCCTTGCATATAGCTGATTTCGGCGAGTTAAAAACATTACCCATTCTTCAGGAAATACTCAGCTAATTGACTGATACCTTGCCTTGGATTTAAGTCAGGCTTAGATAAGCCTTGTAACTTGTGTATTACTTTCTAATAAAAGCACACCTGGCTTTTTACCTTTTTCAAAACTACCCAACTGATCATCCATTCCCAGGGCTTTCGCACCATTTAATGTAGCCGCCTGAAGCCAAACTGAAAGGGGCACATCTTTAAAATGTAATTGCAGAGTTTTAATTTCTGCTAAAATACTTAGACCGTGATTGCTGGCCAGGCTATCGGTGCCAATACAGATATTTAAATTATTTTTCAAGAGCAGTTCTACAGGCGGTAATACATTTTCAATGTAAAGATTGGCATTGGGACATAAACAGAATGAAACTGGTGTTTGGTAATGCAATACTTCATCAATATCTCCCTGATTAATAAAACTATTGTGTACAAGCATTACCTGTTTTGCATTAACTAGCTTATTAAAATATGCAGGAAGACTATTGGTACCGGAAGCACGGAAGTCTGTATTGGTAATTTGCATGGCTTCATACAAACGAATAAAATCTCCTGTACCCTGTTGAAACAATTCATTTTCAGCCCTTGTTTCCTGATTATGTATAGTAAGTATTTGATCGGTAAAATAAGTCTGCATCAGTTGCCATAATGCATCAGCAACAGAATAGGGAGCATGTGGTGTAAGGCTGGTATGTGCAGGGAAAGCCTCTTGGAAAAGATGATAATATTCCAGCGATTTTTGCATTCTCGTATTTGCAAAGGCCGGATTCCATCCGCTTACTTCAATAAAATTATGATACGTTAATCTTTGCGCTTTTTTTTGAGAAATTGTAATAGTGTTATTACAGATATCGCCTACTGCAACAATACCAGCTGCAAGCATATCGTCTTCTGCCCTTGTAATGGCGTTTTTAATTATTTCTTCTGGTAAATGTCTTTGTTGAACTACCTGTAATACAAAATCCACGAGGCCGGTATGTTCTGGTATTAAGCCTTTCATGTGACTTAATTCCAGGTGGCAATGAGCATTGATGAAGCCTGGACATAGAATGCCTTTTATATATTGTACATCTTCGCCTGCTTCATCTATACTTATAATATCTTCTATGGTACCGTCGGGTTTGGCAACCAGCACAGTGCGATCATCCAGCATGGTGGTACCGGTGAATAACTGATCTGCTTTGAATTTGAGGTAAGACAAAATATTAATGAATTGTAAGCGAAGTTATTGGATATAGTAATTATCTTAAGGAGATATTTTAGATAAGATGCTGGTATTCCTTTTAATCTTTTCCTATCTTGATTCCATATTGAATGCTTCAATTGTAAATTATGAAAAAGATCATACTGCTTATTTTATTGGTGATCAATTTTGCAGCTAATGCCCAAAAAGTTGACGCATTAGCCGAACTGGCAATCAAAAAAACAATCCATACATTTTTTCTTTCTTTGGAAAAGCAAGACTCTATATTATATAAATCAGCTGTATTACTGGATGGACAAATATGGCGGATCAATAGTACTTCAAACCTCCAGAAATATGACGTGAGGGATTTTAGAACCGATATCACAAAGTTGGTCTCAAAGAATAAGCTAAAAGAAATACCTTACCGGTTTGATATTAAAATACTCAATGGAATTGCCATGGCATGGGTACCATATGAGTTCTACTTAAATGAACAATTCTCGCATTGTGGTATCGATGTATTTTCGTTGATTGAAACACAGGATGGATGGAAAATAGTAAGCTTGTCGTATTCGATCGAAAAAACCGGTTGCGAGGAATTAAAAAAGGCAAACTAAAATTTACTACTGGTAAGCAATTCATTTAAATTTTTTGTGTATGAAATTATCTGCTAAACAAAGCAAAGAACTGATTGAAACCTTGAAAATCAGGTTTGAAAAAAACACGAAACGTCATAAAGGCATTGAATGGAACGATGTAGCTGCCAGACTCAATAAAAATGCAGATGCTTTATGGTCACTCAGCGAAATGGAAAGAACAGGTGGAGAGCCCGATGTAGTTGCACAGGATAAAAAAGCAGGTACTTTTATTTTTATGGACTGTTCTGCTGAAAGTCCTGCAGGAAGAAGAAGTCTTTGCTACGATAGAGAAGCGCTGGATACCCGAAAAGAGTTTAAGCCTGCAGATACAGCAATTGATATGGCCAAAGCCATGGGTGTTGAAATTTTAGATGAAACAGCGTACCGAAAACTACAGGAGTTGGGAACTTTTGATGCTAAAACATCCAGTTGGTTAAAAACACCTGACGCCATACGTAAACACGGTGGTGCTATTTTTGGTGACTGGCGTTATCACCACGTATTTGTATACCATAATGGTGCAGGATCGTATTATGCAGCCCGAGGATTTCGCGCTTCATTACATGTATAATAGGCTATATAAAACAAATAACCGTTCATATAATATAGAATTGCATTTGTGTCGCCATATTATCTTCGTGATTTAATCAATGAATATGAATGCACTTTTCAAAATCTGGGAAACCAGCCGCAACAATTACCTGCGTTTTATAGAACCTTTTACGCTGGAACAATTGAATAAAATTCCAGAAGGTTTTAATAATAATATTATCTGGAATGTTGGCCATATTATAGCTGCACAGCAGTCGCTGGTATATCGCTTATCTGGCCAGCCTATGCATATAAGCGATGATTTTTTTGAACTGTATAAGCCAGGAACCAGACCGGAAAGGGCAGTAACCCAGGCTGAGGTTGATGAAATGAAAGCTTTGCTGATTTCGCTTTGCGACCAGACTAAAAAAGATATTGAAAATAAAATTTTCACCAGTTTTACAGAGAGAATGACAGTAACCGGATTTCATCTTGGCACCTTGGCTGATGCATTGGAATTTAATAATTATCATGAAGGATTACACCTGGGTATGATGATGAGTATCAGAAAGTTCTTGTAAGTTTTATGGTAAACTGGTAAACAGATGTTAGTTTTTTAATATCAACCTCTAACGGCCATCTTTTATCGATTTTTAATGCCAATAAAACGTGAAAACAAATTTTCTGCCATTTAAAAGCAGATTTATGGGTATTTTTGCTAATTGATATGGCATTGTTGAGTAAACACCGTAAGTATAAAAACATAGGAAATACCATTAAAACCATTGTAGGTTCAGTGGCTTTAATGGCATGGCTTCTTTTGTTTTTTGCAGGTTCACTAAAGGCCAACTCCGTATCTATCCCTTTTACCAAGTCTGCCAAAACAGTTGTTGTAGATAAAACAAGTTCAACCAAACTTCCAACTGATCCTTCAGAGCCACTTCCATTACCTGAAGATCCGGAATCAAAGGAAGCAGAGCTTGATGATGAGACTGATAACGACAAAAGATTCACTTTTACCGCTTACCTTATTCAATTAGTTGTATTACAACAAACAGCTGAAATACAAGCGGTTCAATCTTTTCATTATAATCAGGCTATACAGCAACGTATTGCTATCCCTCTTTTTGTACTCCACCATTCGTGGAAGAGTTATCTGATCTGATTTTTTTGATGTGAATCTGTATACACTGCTTGGCACTGTATACCCAAATGTTATGTGATTCTTCGCATAATATACCCTCTTTATCCTCTTTAGTCAATCAAAAAAATCATGAAGCAATTTTTTAGTTCCATTATTGCTGCAACCACTTTATTAGCCGCAGGTTGCAAAGAACACAAGGAAGAAAAACACGAAGAAATACAGTTTATTGTTACTAGTCCAATTGAAAGAGATACTACGATCAATAAAGAATATGTTAGTCAGGTACATTCCATTCAGCATATTGAATTAAGGGCACTTGAAAAAGGTTACCTGGAGAAAATTTATGTGAATGAAGGGCAATTTGTAAAAAAAGGGCAGCTGTTATTTCAGATTATGCCGCTTATTTATCAGGCGGAAACACAGAAATCTGAAGCAGAAGTAAACTTCGCCAAAATTGAATACCAGAATACAAAACAACTGGCAGACAGTAATATCGTATCGAAGAATGAGTTGGCTTTGGCAAAAGCCAAGCTCGATAAGGCACAGGCAGAATTATCTCTTGCGAAAGCACACCTTGCTTTTACAGAAATACGCGCACCCTTCGATGGCATACTCGATAAATTCAATGTGCGTTTGGGAAGTCTGCTCGATGAGGGTGAGTTGTTAACCACACTGGCAGACAACAGCAAAATGTGGGTGTATTTTAATGTACCCGAAGCTGAGTACCTCGATTATATTTCGCGCGATAAAAAAGGCAATAATGAAAGTGTATTACTGGAAATGGCCAATCATAAGGTATTCGATCAGAAAGGAATTGTTGAAACAATAGAAGCAGATTTTAATAATGAAACCGGTAACATCGCATTTCGTGCCACGTTTCCCAATCCAAAGCGCATTCTGCGACATGGCGAAACAGGTAATATTCTAATGCCGGTAGCTTTCAAAAATGCCATCCTCATCCCACAAAAAGCAACATTCGATGTACTCGATAAAAAGTTTGTGTATGTGGTTGATGCCAATAATATTTTAAAAGCGAGACAGATCACCATTGCGCAGGAAATGTCACATGTATATGTAGTGGCTTCGGGGTTAAGTCCGCAGGATAAAATTCTGGCAGAAGGGTTGGGTAAGGTAAAAAATAATGAACACATTAAATACAGCTTTGTACCCTTCGAAAAAGAATTATATGAGTTAAACAATTTACACGCAGAATAGCGGAGAACCCTAAAATATAAAACGATGTTTAATAAGTTTATTAAAAGACCGGTTCTTGCTATTGCATTGTCTGTAGTAATTGTATTTATGGGGCTGCTGGCAATTAATACATCACCGGTTGCCCAGTTTCCTGAAATTGCCCCTCCCCGTGTAAATATTTTTATTGAGTTTCCGGGTTCCAATGCTGATGTATTGGTAAAATCAACCCTTACTATTCTTGAACGTGCTATCAATTGTGTACAGGGTATGCAATACATACTATCTGATGCTACCAGTGCAAGTGAAGCAAGTATTGAAGTAATCTTTGAACCTGGTACCGACCCAACTCTGGCAGCCGTAAGGGTGAAATCGAGGGTGGATCAGGTAATGACCAACCTCCCGCCACTGGTACAGCGGGAAGGTGTTATTATTTCGCCTCTGCAGCCAAGTATGCTGATGTACCTCAACCTGTTTAGTGAAGACAATAGTGTTGATGAGAAGTTTTTATTCAATTATGCCAACACCTATATCCTGCCAGAATTACAGCGGATAAACGGAATGGGATTTGCACAGGCCATCGGTAGCCGTGCATTCGCAATCCGTGTATGGCTTGATCCTGAAAGAATGCGTGCTTATAATATTTCTGCTGAAGAGGTATTGAAATCTATTGATGAGCAAAGCGTATTGGCCAGACCCGGGCGTGTGGGTCTTAGTTCAGGTAAAAAAGCACAGTCGCAGGAATATGTGTTTACTTATAAAGGATGGTACAATAAACCGGAACAATATCAGGACATTATTATCAAAGCCAATGCAGATGGTGAGATATTGAAATTAAAAGATATTGCTGAAGTGGAAGTGGGTAGTGAGTTTGTTGATATCTATTCAAATAAAGATGGTCATCCGTCAGCATCACTTGTACTGAAACAAAATCCTGGTAGTAATGCCAATACGGTTATTGCAAATGTAAAAGCCAAGCTGGAGGAATTGAAAAAGGATTTTCCTCCAGGAATCAATTATGAAATTAACTACGATGTGTCAAAGTTTGTAGACGCATCTATTGAAAAAGTATTGCATACTTTATTGGAAGCATTTGTGCTGGTAGCTATCGTGGTATTTGTTTTTCTCGGCGACTGGCGCTCTACTTTCATTCCCATTCTTGCAGTACCGGTATCATTGATTGGAGCTTTTGCACTGATGAAATTTTTTGGGTTGAGTATTAACCTTATTACTTTATTCGCACTGGTTCTTGCCATCGGGGTTGTGGTAGATGATGCCATTGTTGTAGTGGAAGCGGTGCACGTGAAGATGGAAGAAGAAAATCTATCACCCTTTGCAGCAGTTAAAAAAGTAGTTCGTGAAATCAGCGGAGCTATCATCGCCATTACACTGGTAATGACTTCCGTGTTTGTACCTGTGGCCTTTATGACAGGGCCCGTAGGCGTACTCTACCGGCAGTTCTCACTTACTATGGCAAGTGCGATTGTGATCTCTGGTTTCGTAGCACTAACACTTACCCCCGTGTTATGTGCTATGCTATTAAAAAATACACATGGCAAACCCAAAAGAAAAACACCAATTAGTCTGTTTATTGACTGGTTCAACAGAACCTTTGAACGTGTTACGGGTAAGTACACAAAATTCTTAACACTTATTGTTAACAGAAGGCTGATTACTTACGGACTGCTGATTATTTTTTCTTTTGGGATCATGAGTGTCAATAAAATCTTACCTGCGGGTTTTATTCCCAGTGAAGACCAGGGTCAGATTTATGCAATCATTCAAACACCTCCCGGTACTACACTGGAACGTACAAATGAAATTTCCAGAAAACTACAGGCTATCGCAAAAAAAATTGAAGCGGTTTCCTCTGTTACATCTCTGGCAGGATATGAAATTCTTACAGAAGGCCGTGGGTCCAACGCAGGTACCTGTTTGATAAATCTGAAAGACTGGTCGGAAAGAAAACAGTCTGTAAAAGAAGTGATCGAAGAACTGGAGAAAGCATCAAAAGATCTGCCGGCAAATATTGAATATTTTGAACCACCAGCAGTACCGGGTTACGGTACATCAGATGGTTTCTCCTTGCGTTTATTGGATAAAAGCAGTGATGTTGACTACCAGGAATTCGACAAGGTAAATGCAGATTTTCTGGCGGCACTTCGTAAAAGAAAAGAGCTGTCGGGTTTATTTGCCTTCTATTCTGCAAAGTATCCGCAATATGAAATTACGGTAGACAATAAGCTGGCTATGCAGAAAGGTGTTTCATTGGGCAATGCCATGGAAAACCTGAATATCATGATTGGTAGTACCTATGAGCAAGGATTTATCCGGTTCAATAATTATTACAAAGTATATACACAAGCAGGTCCTGAATTCAGAAAGCAACCCTCTGACCTGTTGAACATGTTTGTAAAGAATGATCATGGAGAAATGGTTCCTTATTCAGCTTTTATGAAGATTACCAAAACACAGGGACCCAATGAAATTTCGCGCTATAATCTCTATATCTCCTCACTCATCAATGGTACACCTGCCAAAGGATATTCATCAGGCGATGCCATCAAAGCTATTAAAGAAGTAGCAGCTGAAACACTACCTCGCGGTTATGATATCGCGTGGGAAGGACTTTCTTATGATGAGGCCAGAAGAGGTAATGAGGCACTGTACTTGTTCATAATTGTAATCTTCTTTGTGTATTTAATTCTTGCAGCGCAATATGAAAGTTTTCTGCTTCCGTTTGCGGTATTGTTATCGTTACCGCCGGGCATTTTCGGTTCTTTCCTCCTACTGAAGGGACTGGGGCTGGCAAATGATATCTATGCACAGGTAGGTATGATTATGCTCGTGGGTTTGTTAGGCAAAAACGCAGTATTGATTGTAGAGTTTGCGGTACAGAAACATAATAAGGGCGCTACAGTAGTGGCAGCAGCCATTGAAGGTGCCAAAGCCCGTTTCAGACCCATCCTTATGACCTCCTTTGCCTTTATCGCCGGGTTGATTCCACTGGTTATTGCAACAGGGCCAGGCGCTGTAGGTAACCATACCATTGGTGCATCTGCATTGGGTGGTATGCTGTTTGGAACGGTGTTCGGTGTAATCGTTGTGCCAGGACTCTACTTCATCTTTGGAAAACTGCAGGAAGGCAGATATCTCATCAGAGATGAAGATAAGAACCCACTGAGCGAAGATTTTGTTGAAAACAACGAATCATCGCTAACCAAAAAAATCAAAAAAATTATTGCAAGAATCAGAAATAAAAAAGATGATGAAACGAACATTTAAATACCTTTTTCTTGTAAGTACTATTGTTGGGTTCGGTGCATGTAAAGTACCCGCCATCACCAGTAAAGAAGAAGATAAAACCGTACCTGTGAGTTACACCAACTCACAGGATACTACCAATATTGCCCGTATACCATGGCGACAATATTTTACAGATCCATATCTGACAGCACTCATAGATACGGCTCTCTTAAATAACCAGGAACTGAATATTACACTGCAGGAAATTGAAATGAGTAAGAATGAAATTATGCAGCGAAGAGGGGAATACCTGCCTTTTGTAAACATCAGAGCCGGAGCAGCCGTAGACAGGGCCGGTAAATATACCTGGGATGGTTTTTCGGAAGAAGACTTGAAAGCCAATCCCGATAAAGGGCCTAAGTATATCGGTGATTTTATGGGTGGAGCTTTTTTTTCCTGGGAGCTCGATGTATGGAAAAAGCTGCGCAATGCACAAAAGTCTGCCGTGTTGAGAATGGCATCCAATGTTGAGGGCCGGAATTTTATGATTACACAGATCATTGCCGAAATAGCCAGCTCTTACTACGAGTTAATGGCATTGGATAACCAGTTACAGATTATTGAGCAGAACATTACACTACAGAGCAATGTGCTGAAAATAATTCGCCAACAGAAAGAAGCGGCAAAAGTTACCCAACTGGCAGTGAACCGATTTGAGGCGCAGTTACTGAATACACAAAACCTTCAGTACGAAATTAAACAGCAGATCACGGAAGCAGAAAACAGAATCCGTTACCTCACCGGAAAATTTACACCGGTAATTGAACGAAACTCAGCACAGTTTAATACCATGCCTGTTGATGATATGCAAACAGGTGTACCTGCACAGTTGCTGGTAAATCGACCTGATATCAGACAGGCTGAACTGGATATTGCAGCTGCTAAGCTGGATGTACAGGTAGCAAGGGCTAACTTTTATCCTTCGTTCAGTCTACAGGCCGGACTGGGTTTTCAGGCATTTAATCCATTGTACCTTATCAGACCGGCTTCTATTATCTATAACCTGGCGGGAGATATGATGGCACCATTGGTGAATAAGAATGCCATTACAGCTACTTATTATAATGCCAATGCACAGCAAACGCAGGCCATTTTCAAGTACCAGCAAACTATTTTGAATGCATATACAGAAGTGCTGAACCAGATTGCAAAAGCAGCCAATTTCAAAACAAGTTATACCCTCAAGGCAAAAGAGGTAGATATATTGTTACAATCTGTGGGCATATCTAATAATCTTTTCAACTCTGCACGTGCAGATTATATGGAAGTGTTGTTAACCCAAAGAGAAGCACTGGAATCAAAAATGCAGTTGATAGAAATCAGGATGAAACAACTCAGTGCTAAAGTAAATATTTATAAAGCCCTTGGCGGGGGCTGGAACTAAGACGTTGAGAAACCGATAGACTGGTATAAGAATCATAAGCTAGGATTTTCGATTGACAAAGAGGGCGGTCGGGCGAGAGCCCGGCCGTTTTTTTTGGGATTATCTTCTTTTCCTTTACTAGTACCTGACTAGATTTCTGCACCGGACTGAAGTCCGGTGTAAAATTTGTAATTTGAGGCAAACTTAATAGGTATGCGTAAGCTATGTTTACTATCTGTATTCTTTTTGCTGCAAATGATGGGCACCCTGTATGCACAGGAGGTGGTAAAAATATATGAAGGCAAAGCACCTGGTTCTGAAAACTGGAACTGGTCTGAAGCCTATATTGAAAAAACCAGTTGGAACACACCTGTTGTTTACAATGTTACAGACCCTACATTAACTATTATCAGACCGGAAGCGGGTAAAGCCAATGGTACTGCTGCGATTATTTGCCCGGGTGGAGGATTCTTCGCATTATCTATCGAAAACGAAGGATTGGGAGTGGCGCGTTTTTTAGCAGAAAAGGGCATCACTTGTTTTGTTTTAAAGTACAGGCTTGCAAAAGCATCTGGTGATGATCCGATTAAAGATTTCAATGGTGCGTTTGGTGATAAAGAGTTACAGGCAAGGCAGCAGGCTTCTATTCCAATGGCAATCGCAGATGGTAAACAGGCGGTAGCTTATGTTCGCAAGCATGCTTCAGCATTGGGAGTAAACCCGAATAAAATTGGCATAATGGGTTTTTCTGCCGGTGGTACGGTTGCCGGATCGGCGGGATTTGGCTATACAGTAGAGAATAAACCCGATTTTGTAGCTCCGATTTATGCATTCCTTCCTCCGGAAATGCAGGGTACAGTAGCTGCAGACGCGCCACCTATGTTTATAGCAGTAGCATCGGATGATCAGATAGGACTTCAAACGCACAGTGTGGCATTGTATTCTAAATGGAATAATGCTAAGCGTTCGGCAGAGTTGCATGTGTATTATAAAGGAGGGCATGGTTTTGGTATTCGCAAGCAGCAGCAACCCTCCGATGCCTGGGCCGATCAATTTGCGGCATGGCTGGAATATCAGGGGTTTCTTAAAAAATAGGCGTGTTTTAAGCTAAATACTACCAGTGTTTATAAATTAAAATGTCTCTGTTTAATTGAATCAGGCCACAGATTCACAGATTGATCGACCAAAATCTGTGAATCTGTGGCTTTTTTTTTGATCAATATAAAATTCAGTACAAATTTTTTATTGAAAATCAATTAGTTGTAAAGGTGTCTTTTAAAATAGACCCTAAAATCCTTGGAAAATCGTGTAACTCAGGCGTACCTTTGCCATCCGAATTTTTTCGGGATATTATACAGCCGGTGGGATAGCGCCGGATTCACTTAAAAAGAAATATTATGAGTAAACTTCATTTCACCACCAAGCATGCAAATGCGGCTACCGTTCAGCACAACTGGTATGTGGTTGACGGTACTAATCAAACCGTAGGTCGTATTGCTTCAAAAATTGCTTCAGTTCTTCGTGGTAAGAACAAAGCTTATTACACACCGCACGTAGATTGTGGTGACTACGTAATTGTTATCAATGCTGAAAAAGTTGTTTTCACAGGTAACAAATTCGAAGACAAACAGTACATCAACTTCTCTGGTTACCCAGGTGGTAAAAAAGAAGAAGCTGCACAGGATCTGATCAAACGTCGTCCAGAAGTTATTATGGAGAGAGCGGTAAAAGGTATGTTACCTAAAAACCGTTTAGGTCGTAAAATGATCAAGAAATTGTTTGTTTATGCAGGTACTGCTCATCCGCATACTGCACAGCAACCTAAAGAACTGAAGTTCTAATCCACAACAAATTAGCTAATTACAAATTCCTGATAAATGGAAAAACAAAAAAACGCAGTTGGTCGCCGTAAAGAAGCTGTTACCCGTGTATTCATAAGCAAGGGTGATGGTAAGATCACTGTAAACGGTAAAGATTATAAAGAATATTTTCCGCTGGTTTACCTGCAGAACCAGGTAGAAGCGCCTCTGAAAACTGCTGAAGTACTGGATAAGTATGATGTGGTAATCAATGCACAAGGTGGTGGTTTAAAAGGCCAGGCCGAAGCTGCAAAATTGGGTATTGCCCGTGCGCTGCTTGAAGTAAACGCTGAGTTCCGTCCGTCGTTAAAAGCTGCCGGTCAACTGAAGCGCGATCCACGTGGTGTTGAGCGTAAGAAATTCGGTCACAAGAAAGCACGTAGAAGCTACCAGTTCAGTAAGCGTTAATGGAAGAAGCCACAAGCTTCAGGCTACAAGCTACAAGCAGATTCAGCTTGCAGCCTGAGGCTTGCAGCTTGAAGCTGATAAAATAAATTCAAAAAATTACAATAATCATACAAGATGGAAAATAACACTTCATTGCAGCAACAACTTCTGGAGGCCGGCGTACACTTTGGTCACCTGAAAAAGAAGTGGAACCCTAAGATGTTACCATACATCTTTGCTGAGAAGAAAGGTATTCACATCATTGATCTGAATAAAACTGTTGACCACCTGCAGGAAGCTGCGGCTGCGGTTAAGCAGATCGCAAAAAGCGGTAAAAAGATCATGTTCGTGGCTACTAAAAAGCAGGCGAAAGAAATCGTTAGCGAATGTGCTAAACGTGTAAACATGCCTTTTGCAACAGAACGTTGGTTAGGTGGTATGTTAACCAACTTCAACACTGTTCGTAAGAGTGTGAAGAAAATGCAGAGCATCGAAAAAATGCTTGCTGATGGCAGTGCTGAAAGCCTGACTAAAAAAGAACGTCTCACTTTGAGCCGCGATAAAGACAAAATGGAAAAAGTACTCGGTGGTATCGCTCAACTGGGTCGCTTACCAGCAGCTTTATTCCTGGTTGATATCGGGCACGAGCATATTGCTTTGGCTGAAGCCAAGCGTTTAGGTATCACAACATTTGGTATGGTAGATACCAACTGTGATCCTAATAAAGTAGACTTCGCTATTCCTGCGAATGACGATGCTACTAAATCTATTGCAATCATTACTAACTATATCGTTGCTGCAATTGCTGAAGGACTGGCTGAGCGTCAGGCTTCTAAAGATGAAGAAGAAACAGAAGAGAGCAACAACGAAAACGAAGCAAAAGCCCGTCGTTTAGAAGCTGAAGCACAAGCTGAAGCCGGACGTGGTGGTCGCCGTGGTGCTGGTAACACTACAGAAGCCGGAAGCGGTGCGCCTAAGCGTCGTGTTCCAGGAAACCGTCGCCCTGCTGGCGGTGGAGGCAGATAATGAAGTAAACTGATTGGGTCATTACGTCATTATCTTTCCTGGTAATGACATAATGACCCAATTTATATATACACTTCAAACATTTGCTGCTCAGGCATTGTATTTGACAATGACTGTTCACAATTTAATAAAACGGGAATGGTGTAGAAACTGGTAGTTTTTACAACCTTACAGAACCCAAAGTATTCACTATAATAAATTACAACATACTATGAGTACGGTAACAATAACAGCCGCTGATATTAACAAATTGCGCCAGGCTACAGGTGCCGGCATGATGGATTGTCGTAAAGCTTTGACTGAAACCAATGGCGATTTTGAAGCTGCCATCGATTGGTTACGTAAACAAGGCCAGAAAGTTGCTGCAAAACGTAGCGACCGTGAAGCGAAAGAAGGTGTGATTATCGCTAAAACTTCTGCTGATAACAAAACAGGTTTTGTGGTTTGTATTAGCTGCGAAACTGACTTCGTATCTAAAAATGCAGACTTCGTAGCATTTGCTCAATCTATTGCAGATGCTGCTGTTGCCAATGATGTAAAATCAGCAGAAGAACTGAATGAAGTTGTGATCAATGGCGCTAAAGTTGCTGATATGATCAACGATAAACTGGCTTCTATCGGAGAAAAAATCGGTATCGCAAGATTCGAAAGAATCGAAGCTCCTTATGTAGCATCTTATATTCATGGTGCCTACCGTATGGGTGTTCTTGTAGGACTTAGCAGTGATGCTCCTGAAGCTGGTAAAGATGTTGCAATGCAAATTGCAGCTATGAACCCACTTGCAGTTGATGCAAACAGCATTCCTACTGAAACCATTGAAAGAGAGAGAGCTATCGTAGTAGATACTATGAAAGCCGATCCTAAAATGGCAGGTAAACCAGATGATATGATCGCTAAGATTGCAGAAGGTAAACTGAATGCTTTCTTCAAAGAAAATACACTACTTGCACAAGCTTTTGTGAAAGATGGTGGTATGACTGTAGAAGCTTACCTGAAATCTGCAGGTGATGTAAAAGTTACCAGCTTTAAGCGTGTGGCTTTAGGTTAATTTATATTTGAGTTGATTTTATATAGAGGGAGATGAATTTCATCTCCCTTTTTTATTGTCTTTAATTTTAAAATCTAAGACCATATATGCGAAGATTGAGGTGCAATTAGTTTTGTTGCTTTCTTAAAATAGCAACTATTTCCCATGGGGGTAAGTTGAATATTTCTGAATGTGCGTCTGAACGCAGGAAAACAAATTTTTTATCAGGCATAATAAGTATTGAGCTGCCACAGGTGCAACGCTCACTGAATAGCAGATTGAAAAGTTGTTTTGTACTGTCGATAACAATGGAAGGGTCCCATTTTTTTAATTTGTTTAAATTGTTTCCGGGTTCTCTGAAGGTAAACAATGAAATATTTTCTCGTTTAGCTAAAATCTGATCGATTCTTTTCTTATTGGCATTTACAAGCCGCATAATGTATTTTTTCCCATGCTGATCCAGGCTGTTCCAGCAGGTTTCATTGTTGTAGTCGTACTTGATGATGATGGTATCTTTTAGTATGGTATTTGTGGCATTAGTTAAATACTGCTTTAAAGCAGTAAAGGAAGAATCCGAAAGTTCCCCTGGATAATTTTGTTTTGTATCATTGTGATAATAAAGTTTTGCTTTTTCAGTTTCCTGATCCACAGCAGGTGTTAAGTTGTTATTACAGCTTGCGGCAATAAGTAAAATGAAGTATAGTTGAATAAAGAGGAAAACATGTCTATTCATGAGCTAATTGTTAGGATGAATTTTGTTTCTTGTTTATAGCATAACATACATTGCGTAGTATGTTTAATAATTGTCATAACCAAGATCAGTGGTTTTAATGCTTCGTAAACTGTCTAATGATTGTTTTAAAAGCTCATCCAGTTTACTTTCTATTTCTGTGAGCGTAACTTTTTCTAATAGCTTCCTAAGCCAAAAGGGCGAGCCTTCCGATCCACTATTTCTTTTTTCGAGCCAGGCTACAACCATAAAATCCCAGTCGGGTGAATCTATGTTTTTATTGGTAAAGTTTTGATGAATGAAGATGGCTTTGCCAATCGAATCTTCTACCCATACAATTTTCCTCAATTCCAGCTTTGATTTCGGCACTTCTTTCCCATCGAAGCTGGATCCGCCTACTTCTGTACTTACCTTAACACCCAGTTGTTTAGCTACCCTGTTCAGCTTTTTGTCGATTGCTGCAAATTTTGGAGAGTGCTTAACCTGATTCTGACAGGCTATTACAAAAAGAAAGGATAATATAAGCAGTTTGGTGTTACACATTATATATAGGGTTTGAATAGTAACTTGTCACAACCCAATGACTGATATACAAAGTTGTAAATTTTTATTGCTTTGAGTATTTCAGAATCATACCACCTGTAGAAAGTTGCTGTGTTGAAATGAGCGATAGATTTTTAGTATCCATTCCTTGCCTGAAAAGGGGTTTCCCACTACCTAAAATAACTGGTGCAATTCCAATTCTATATTCGTCAAAAAGATCATCATTTATAAATGTTTCCGAAAGATTTGCACTGCCAAAAACATAAATATCCTTTCCACCCTGCTGTTTTAGCTGTTCAATTTCAGCAGAAGCATTTTCATTAATGATAATTGTATTGCTCCAATCTGCGGATCTTAAAGTTTTAGAAAATACAAGCTTTGGCAAACTATTCATCAGTTTACCAACGGTTGATGCAGTATTTTCTGCTTTTGTCCAATAAGCCGCCATACCTTCATAGGTGGTACGTCCGAATACCAGATAATCGGCAGATGCTAATTGCTCGATACTTAATTTTTCTAGTTCTGGTCCCCAAACAAGTTGATGAAATGATAGGTCCCAGTTTTGCTCCCCTTGAAAATATCCATCAAGGGACATTAGATTCCACATGATAAGTTTTCTCATGATTATTTTTTCGTCATAAGTAATGCAGGCCTTTATGCTGCCTCTAATGACTAAATTTACAAAACATTCTTCACCATATCTTATTCCGCCAGCTTGACTAATTTCCGGATGGTGATACAACTTTAAAACTTGTTAAAGCAGTAGTGTTTGTCTGATTGTACATAATATAAACACTAACCGTATTTTGACGTAAACCTTATAATGAATTACCCAAATCCCATAACTAATCTGATTAGCCAACCAAATATTCATTCCTCTAAAAACTCATTCACTCCTATTTCTTTATATCCACATAAATATGTGATCCTGTATAATGTAACAGAAAATGCTACTTTACGTTAAGAAAAAAAATGACTACATGAAATACCTAACTATTGTTCTTACCATCTGTCTTTGTATGCCTGCTTTTTCGCAGGTAAAAATCCATGTTCAAATAGATAGTTCTATTCATAAGAGTTTTACCGGAAAACTATACATATTTACCCAAAACGATACCTCTAAAAGGGTTCCCAATAACCCCGACCCATCGCAGGCCATGTTTGCCTGGGAGATCAATAACCTGGAAAATAGCACCACGATTTCTTTAGATAAAGCCAGCAGCCGATTGCTTCCTGCAGGCAGTGCTAATCTTAAGCCGGGCTATTATAAAATAGCCGGTATTATCGATACCGATTTCGACGAAAGGGGCAGCTATAACACCGGTAATATTTATGCCCGTAAAGAGGCTTTGTTATATGTAAATGAAGAGGGGGTAGGACATACAACCCTTGTTTTTGAAACCCAGATTGGAGAAAGAAAATTCAGGGAAACTGATGTGCAGAAAGAAATAAAACTGCAAAGCAAGCTGCTTTCAGCATTTCGAAAGAAAGCTATTTTTATGCAAGCGGCCTTGCGTTTACCTGCATCATACCACACCGATACCAACCGGCTTTACCCGGTGGTATTTGTAATACCCGGCTGGGGTGGTACACATTACGACCTCATGAGCAATAACCCTGTACAACGTTATGGAATGACGGAAGGGAAGGAAAAAATTTATGTATACCTGAACCCAGAAACACAATCGCCCTTTGGCCTACATGCATTTGTAGACTCAAGGGTTAACGGACCCTGGGGTAAAGCTCTGGTAGAGGAAATGGTACCATACCTGGAGAAACATTTCAGGGTCATACCAGACGCCAGCCAGCATTTTGTAATGGGACAAAGCACAGGTGGTTATGGTTCTTTGTGGTTACAGTTGAATTATCCGGATGCATTTGGCGGATGTTGGGCAGTATCGCCAGATCCGGTTGATTTTAGTTCTTTTACCGGTGTTAATCTTTATGAACCAAATGCTAATATGTATACCGATAAGGAAGGAAAGGAAAGAGGATTTTTTATTATTGATGGCAAACCCCTGTATACAACACGCAGTTTTATCAGCACCGAAATATTTATTGGCGATGGCGAACAGTTTCAGGCATTTGAAGCTGAGTTTGGTATGCCAGATAAAAAAGGAAGACCACGTGAAGTATTTAATCGTACAACGGGTAAAATAGATGCGGCTGTGGTTAAAACATGGCAAGACTACGATCTTGGTTTGTTCATTAGTAAACATGCAAAATCACTGGCAAACAAACTCGAAGGAAAAGTACATGTATACGCTGGTTCGATTGATAACTTCTTTCTTCAGGAGGCAGTGAATGCATTTGGTGCTAAAGCCAAAGCAGCAAACTTGCCACTGGTAGCCGAACTAATACCCGGTGCCGATCACTGGAGCATCTGGTCACCTGCATTCACCACGCGTGTACAAAAAGAAATTGATGTGCGCATAAAATAAGCTGATTCTTATTTGCAGGAAATTATTTAGCCACAGATTCACAGATTAGGCATCATTAATCTGTGAGTCTGTGGCTAAAAGCTGTATGCAATTAACGCCTGCTAAGCGTAAACTCGCAGTTAGGGTATGTTTTTTCCCATGTTTCACCACGCAGCATATCGTTTTCGTTAAGGTGTACACCGAAGTTTTCTAAATGTTGGAAGGTCTTTAATAACAACTCTGCACCATCTGCAGAAACCTCAGTATGCCTGATGTGTAGGTGCTGTAGCATAGTGAGGTGCAGTATACAATCTAAATTATCATCGTTGAGTGGCAAAGAGCCCAGGTCGAGAAATAAAACATGTTTGAGTTTTTTGAGTAACTGCAATCCATCTGCGGTTACAAATGAGCCGCGCAAATCCAGGCGATCAATACTGTCTACGTATTTTGTAATAAAAAACAATGTTTCATCTGAAGTATCTGAATCCGGTGCACCAAATTGTGCGATATGCGTGGGGATGTTCTTATTGTTTTTTGTGTTGAAATAAGTCTGCAGCAGATGTTTTTCCTGGCTTTTCGAGAGCATGTGTTCGTCGTTTGGATAAAGCTAGGGATTGATTGCCACTGAAAGCACAGAAGTACGCAGAAAACTTTCAATGCTCTTCTGTACCCTCAATGGTAATAACTTAAATTTTATAGACTTTCTGATTATATATATACGAAGTAATACCTGCTGCAAAAACCAGTAGCATAATACTCATACCCGGATCCAGTCCGCCTACTTTAATAGCAGAATACATAGCGCCAATTAAATCGAAAGCCAATCCCGCATAAGCCCATTCTTTTATTTTTTTGAATGAAGGAACAAGTATGGCCAGTGACCCCAATACCTTTGCTACCCCAATAAATGGGATAAAATAGGCAGGGTAACCCAGATAATCAGTAATAAGTTGTTTAGACGCTGTATCCATCATGATATTTGGGACAGCAGTAAAAATCATGAATCCCGAAAATAAAATGGTGGTGATCCAGTAGATTAATTTGTTTGTTTTCATATAGCAGTGTTTTTTAAGAAGTCTGAAAGTCCGAAAGTCCGAAAGACCGGAAGACCGGAAGTGGGTTATAAAATTAGTGATCTGCTCCGGACTTTCCGACCCCCGACTTTCGGACTATTTTTTAGCCACACAGTTAATCATCCAGTTAATGCCATACTTATCTGTGAAGCTGCCAAAATAAGCACCAAAGAACATATCTTCTAATGGCATGTCAATCTTTCCTCCCTCTGATAGTGCATTGAATAATCGTTCTGCTTCGGCCCTTGTTTCAGGTTCAACACAGATATGCATGTTGTTACCAGTATTAAGAGTGAATCCCATTTCTTTGGGTGCATCAGTTCCCATGAGAATATGATTGCCTGTAATTGGCAACTCAACATGTAATACCATTTTTTTTATTTCATCAGCTACCGGTGGATGATTCGAATCAGGTGGTAAATCTCCAAATCGCTGAATACCGCCTGCGATAAAAGCCGTTTTGAATACAGACTGGTAAAACCTAAAAGCTTCTTCAGTTTTTCCATCAAAATTCAGATACGTGCATACCCTGGCTTTAGTATCTGTTTTCATTTCAGCATGTAGTTGAAATTTCGCCTGAATGTATTGATCAAGGTTTTCCATCGCCATTGAAAATCCTTCTTTGAAACCAAGTGATACTATTTTTTCCAAATCGGCAAGCGACTGATAGGCAATTACAATACTTACAGTAGTAGTTTCGTCATTTTCACTAAATCGGTTGGTCCAGTGTGCTCGAGGGAAAGCTGTATTGATATTACCTTCTTCATCACAAAAAGCATCAAGGCCGGAGAAAGTAACTTGCGGATCAATATGTTCGTAATCGGCACGACACCAGTGACAATCACTTTCTGGTCCAACCATACGGTAATGCCAGTGACCACCTTCGCGGAAATCCATCGTTTTGGTGATGGTCTTGTAGGGCTTGGGTGCCCACCACTGGTCGAGTAGTTCGGGTTTGGTCCAGGCATCCCATACAAAATTTACTTTGGCAGCAAATTCGCGTTGTACATGAATGGTGTTTGTTTCTTTGTTTACTGTGAAGTCGAATAGCAAAGCACGGTTCATTTCTTTTGTGTTTTAAGTGTATTTAATACTTTGTCAAGCTGGTTGAACCTGGTTTCCCATAGTTGACGAAACTGTTCAAGCCATTTATCGATCTCTTTCATTTTTTTGGCATTGAGGGTATAATAAATTTCCCGCCCCGTTTGTGCCTGTTCTACGAGCTGGCACTCAGCAAGAATGCGAAGATGTTTTGAAACTGCCTGTCTGCTTGAATCAAAATGCTCGGCAATGGCATTAGGTGTCATAGCCTGGAAAGCAATTAAAGCGATTATCGCTCTTCGTGTAGGGTCTGCAATAGCCTGAAATACATCACGTCTCATCTTTAAAGTGGATTATGGTTAACAGAACGGTACCTTAAACTATAATGCTGTATATAACTAAGCACCAACTTTATGAAACTGTTCGGTTGCAAATATATATGCAACTATTTGGTTTCGCAAAATTAATTTTCAGCACACGCATTATGAGCTGATAATTAAAGCTTTGTGCGCTTCATGCTAGTGCTTAATTCAGTTATCGAAAATGAAAGAGAGAGATTTTGCGAGGATTATTACGATAAGAAAAAAAGAGCAGGGCATTGCCCTGCTCTAAACTACTTGTGATATTTCGGTTATTTTAATGTAAACCCTTTTTCTTTGGTATGTTCTGAATCAGGACCTATCATCAGTTTAAATTCACCGGTTTCATTCACCCATTTCAAGTTGCTGTTGTAAAACTTAAGGTCTTCGGGTGTAATGGTAAAAGCTACTGTTTTGCTTTCTCCTTTTTTCAGGAAAATTTTCTGAAACCCTTTCAATTCTTTTACTGGTCTTGTAACACTTCCTACCATATCTCTGATGTACAACTGCACGGTTTCTTCACCATCGTAATTACCGATATTACTCACGGTAACGGTTGCAGTAATTTTCTGTCCATTACTCAGGTTGTTGCTGCTTAAGTTTATATCGCCATAGCTGAACTGTGTGTAACTTAATCCATAACCAAAGGGGTACAATGGTTCATTGCTTACATCAAGGTAATTCGATTTGAATTTGGCAGACGGCTCGAGGTTAAACGGGCGTCCGGTATTTTTATGACTATAATAAATAGGAATCTGACCAACATTTTTAGGGAATGTCATACTCAGTTTGCCGGATGGATTGTAGTCGCCAAATAATACATCGGCTACTGCATTGCCTGTTTCTGTTCCACCAAACCAGATATCGAGTATAGCGTCTGCATTGGCAGCCTCCCAGTTAAGGGTAAGCGGTCTTCCGTTTAACACTAAAATTACCAATGGCTTACCTGTTTGTTTTAGTGCTTTCAGTAATGCCATCTGGCTTTCAGGTATACCAATATCACTGCGGCTCGATGCTTCACCACTCATATCGGCAGCTTCTCCAACTACGGCAACCACTACTTCTGAAGCTTGCGCTGCTTTCACAGCTTCTGCAATCATGGTTTCTGCACTTCTGGTATCTTTTTCTATTTCTACACCTAAGGCATTGGCGCGTGCAACAAGCATAGAGTCGGTACTGATATCGGCTCCTTTTGCGTAGTTGATTTTTCCATTACTGCCCATGGCTTTTTTCAATCCTTCAAGAATGGTAACTGCTTCTTTCCAATCGCCCGATACTGACCAGGTGCCGAGCATATTTCTCCTGTTATCGGCTAGTGGTCCTACCAGGGCAATATTTGCCGATTTTTTTAATGGCAAAGTCTGCGCAGTGTTTTTCAGTAATACAAATGATTTGGTTGCTGCCTCGCGAGCTTGCTGGCGAGTAGCTGCAGTCATAATTTCTACTGACGCACGTTCATTACTTGTATTGCGGTGAGGTGATGTAAATAAGCCCAGTTTATATTTGGCCTCCAGTATTCTTCTACAAGCTGCATCAATTTCCTGAATGGTTATTTTTCCTTCCTGTAAAGATTTTTTGAGTGTGGTGAGAAATCCTTCACCCACCATATCCATATCCAAGCCTGCTTTTAATGAAAGTGCTGAAACGGTTTGCAGATCGCCCATGCCATGTGCAATCATTTCATTTACTGAAGTATAGTCAGATACCACAAAACCATTGAAACCCCATTCTTTGCGTAGCAGGTCTGTGAGCAACCATTTATTTCCTGTTGCTGGTATGCCATCTATTTCATTGAATGAACTCATTACGCTGGCAGAACCTGCTTTTACTGCTGCTTTATAAGGAGGAAGATAATCCTGGTACATGCGCAGGCGACTCATATCGGTGGTGTTATAATCTCTTCCTGCTTCTGCAGCACCGTATAAAGCAAAGTGTTTTACACAGGCCAATACAGCATCTTCTTTACTAAGATCGTTACCCTGGTAACCTTTTACCATTGCAGCAGCGATAAGTGATCCCAAAAATGGATCTTCACCCGAGCCTTCAGCTACACGCCCCCAGCGTGGGTCCCGGGCAATATCAACCATAGGTGAGAATACCCAGTTCAGTCCATCGGCACTGGCTTCCTTTGCCGAAGTGCGAGCCATACCTTCAATCAGTGGTATATTCCAACTGCATGACATGGCTAATGGAATAGGGAATGTGGTTTTATGTCCATGAATAACATCAGATCCAATTAATAATGGAATACCCAGTCTCGACTGACTAATAGCCAGTTCCTGAGCCTTGCGTACTTTCTCTTGTCCAACTACGCCAAATAGTCCACCAACTTTTCCTTCTTTGATTTTCTGTTCTACGTTTTTACTCACCACTTCACCTGTGGCTACACCACCTCCGGGTGTTAGCAGGTTTAGTTGTCCGATTTTTTCCTCAAGGGTCATTTTCTTCATGAGGTTGTCTACAAACTGCTTCATGCCATCCTGCTTTTGAGCGATAGCAGCCGACGAAACAGTTACAAATACGATGATTGCAAGCTTCTTTATCATGTCTGAAAGTTGAATTAGGACCGAAAGTTAGGCTGATTCCGGCATATTGGTTGCTATTTCCTATCACATTATCGATTACGAAAATCAACAGTGCCAGGCTTCTTCTAATGTTTTCCTGAAAAGATGATTAAGTAGTTCTGTATCTGGCTGTATAGGAGTGTCAAGTGTTTTACGTATTCATTGTAGAAGTGAATCTTGGCATCCAAGAATGTATTCAATATATCAATTCTTGACCCTTCATTCAATTCTTCCCCAACTATTTTTCTTTTCAGTAACCCTTCAATCTCTTTTTTCACGAGCGGGTCCTTTACCTGTGTATCTAACAGTTGCTGAAATTCCATTGGGGCCATTGAATTGGTCTGCATGATCCAGTCGCATGCAAGGATTGGTCTTAATACATAGAAATATTTTTTTATCCTAACCTGTTCACGCTGTAGGTATTCTTTATAATTACCTTCTGCCATGTGCAGATAATGATGCAGGCAGGATTTTGGATTGAAATAGGTATTGGTTAATTCTCTTAGCTGTTTTGCTGTAGTATAGTTTTCTGAATAGATAATGGGGCTGCGCAGCCATTCGAGCATGGGTGGGTTAGATTTACGGAAAAGTCGTAATGCTTTTCTTAGCTCCCATCCAGCAAGGTCAATATCGTTTGACAATATTTTTTCCTGGCTGTCTTTTTTATCATCAATGCTTAAGTACCAGTTGGGCTGGTGAATATAAATATACCTTACATCCCAGTCACTGTTGGTAGAGGCAAAGCCCCATGCCCTGCTGCCGCTCTCTACTGCGTATAGAATTTTAATATTATGCTCTTTTTCTAATAGTATTAGTTCCTCTTGAATAGCGTCTTTCATGTATAGCTAATTGTCGGGTGATCGATTTTTATAGCCGTAGATTCTTGATGATGAATATCTAATCTGCGAATTTGTGGCTAAAATTTTATTGTCCTGTTTCAAAAACAGCAATCAGTTTCGGATCGCTGAAAATAGTCAAATTGTTTTTTAAATATGCCTAGTTATTCAAGAAGCATTACTGATCTGAAGACTAAAATTCCGACTAATCCATTATCCAATTTTGCCCATCCCCAAAAAATCATGTTATTTGCACACAAATCAATCCCATGCTTCCTAAGTTTAAGCGTATCCTGCTCAAGTTATCCGGAGAAGCCCTGCTGGGTGACCAGCGAAACGGTGATCCATTCAATCCACAGATCATTGAACAATATGCACATGATATTAAACTGGTAACCAATCTAGGTGTGCAGGTGGCCATTGTAATTGGAGGTGGAAATATCTATAGGGGTATGAATGAGGCAGATAGCGGTATTGAACGCGCACATGGCGATTATATGGGAATGCTGGCAACGGTTATCAATGCTATGGCTATGCAGGCCATGCTTGAAAAAATAGGCGTGTACACGCGTTTGCAAAGTGCCATTAATATGGAACAGGTAGCTGAACCCTATATACGCAGGAAAGCATTACGACACCTTGAAAAGGGCAGGGTAGTAATTTTTGGCGCAGGAACAGGTAACCCATACTTTACTACCGATACAGCAGGGTCATTAAGGGCCATTGAAATGAAAGCCGATGTTATCTTAAAAGGAACCAGGGTAGATGGCGTTTATACGGCTGACCCGGAAAAGGACCCAACAGCAACCAAATACGACAAAATCAGCTTCCAGGAATGTATTACCAATAACCTGAAAGTAATGGATATGACCGCTTTCACCCTTTGTATGGAAAACAAACTACCCATTATTGTTTTTGATATGAATAAGCCCGGAAACCTGCTAAAAGTGGTGGAGGGGATGAATGTAGGGACTTTTGTAAGCTAATGGCCCATTGGTGTAAAATAAAATTTACCCATCCGGTCCGTTGTTAACTTCATATTGATGAAAAAAATCCTGATTCTAATTTGCTGTGCCACTGTTAGCCTGGGTTATGCACAGGGACGTCTAACTTTAACGGATGCCATTCAAATAGCACTTAAAAACAGCCTTGATATTCAGCTTGCCAAAAACAATCTGGAAATCAGTACCATCAACAACCATCAGGGAATAGCCGGAGCTCTACCAACGGTTACAGCTACTGCAAATGATAATGAACAAATTATTTCTATTAATCAGAAGTTTTCTGATGCTTCCAGAAATACCACAAGAAACAATGTAGGATCTAATAACCTATCTGTGGGTGTAACTGGCACTATTTTATTATCAAATGGCTACCGTGTTGTTACAACTAAAAAAAGACTCGGTGAACTAGTTGCCCAAAATGAGCACCTGCTGAATGTGCAAATTCAGAATGCGATGGCGGCTGTGGCTACCCGATACTATGATATTGTTCGAAACCAGGGTTTTATCAAAACAATCGAACAGTCAATAGATGTATTTCAGAAAAGGCTCGATATTTTACTTGCAAGAAAAGAAGCAGGGTTATCAAATAACGCCGATATTTTTCAAGCGAGGCTCGATCTGAATGCACAACTACAACAAAGGCTTCAACAGGAACTCGTTATTCAACAAGGTAAAACAGATTTATTAAACCTGCTTTTTCTGAGCCCCGACTCTACTATTAATGTTGTTGATACCATTTTGGTAGATAAGAATATACTGTTAACCACGGTACAGACAGCTTTGAAAAATAATCCTCAACTATTAAGTGCGGAACAGCAGATAAAAATCAATGAACTGATCGAAAAAGAAACTGCAGCATTGGGTAAGCCTACCTTGCGTGCAAACACCGGATATAATTTTAATAACACAAAGAGTGGTGCAGGTTTCGCTTTATTAAACCAGAGTTATGGACCTTTTTTAAGTATTAATCTGAGCGTACCGATATATAATGGTTCTATCTTTAAAAAACAGCAACAGGTTGCTGAAATTAACTCCAGGAATGCTGTTATACAAAAGGAAACCCTTGTACAAAACCTTGAAACAGGCGCGGTAAGAACTTATCAGGCATATAAGAATGCACTTCAACAACTCGAAACGGAAGTTGAAAATTATAAACTTTCCATGCAACTACTTGACCTGGTTTTAAAAAGGTTTGAATTAAACCAGGCAACCATTATTGATGTTCGTCAGGCCCAACAAAGTTTTGAGGCAACGGGTTTTAGGATGATGAACCTGACTTATACCGCCAAATTGGCTGAAATTGAATTAAAAAGACTGGCCAACTCGCTAACACCATAGTGTTATGATTACGGGTAGCAGTTGTATTTCAGCAGGTATACTTTGCTGGCTTTAAAATCGATTGAAAAAATGCTACTCAAACCTGTAGATTCCAAGCTGCCAAATGTTGGCACCACAATCTTTACCGTGATGAGCCAGTTAGCAGCACAACATAATGCTGTAAACCTCGGTCAGGGATTTCCGGATTTTCCGATGGAAGCAGCATTAACTGAATTGGTGGATAAAGCTATGCGTGATGGATACAACCAATATACCCACATGAATGGTTATCCATTATTGCGGGAGCAATTAGCAGCTAAAGTAGCAAGCATATATGGCACGGTTATCAACCCTGATACTGATATTACTATTACACCCGGAGGTACTTATGCTATATACACTTCTTTAACCACTGTACTACAACCCGGTGATGAAGTGATCGTTTTTGAACCGGCATACGATAGCTATATTCCAAATATTACTATCAATGGAGCAATACCTGTCCGTATTCCCTTAATCTATCCCGATTATTCTATACCATGGGATATTGTGCGGGAGAAAGTGAATGCGCGCACACGCATGATTATGATCAACTCACCGCATAATCCTACCGGTGCAGTGCTTACTGCAGCAGATATGCAGGCGTTAACAGCCATTGTTGCTGATACCAATATATTGATACTAAGCGATGAGGTTTATGAACACCTGATTTTCGACGGGCTGCGTCATGAAAGTATTTTGCGTTATCCTGAATTACTGAAAAGAAGTTTTGTTTGTTTTTCTTTTGGTAAAACCTATCACTGTACCGGCTGGAAACTAGGCTATTGTATCAGTGCTCCTGAGCTGATGCATGAGTTCAGAAAAGTACACCAGTTTAATGCATTTAGTAGCGATACACCCAAGCAGGTTGCATTAGCTACCTATTTGCAAAATGAAGCAGCTTACCTTGAACTCGGTGCAGCTATACAGGTTAAAAGGGATTATTTCAGGGAAAAAATGCTTGCTACCCCATTTACCTGTATTCCTTCGCACGGTAGTTATTTTGAATGCTACAGTTATGCGGCCATCAGTGATGAGCATGATACTGTTTTTGCCAAAAGATTAACCATCGATTATGGTGTAGCGACTATTCCGGTATCTGTATTTTATCAGGATGGGAAAGATGATAAAGTGGTGCGCTTTTGTTTTGCAAAAAAAGAAGAAACGCTGGATATAGCTATTCAAAGATTAATGCGATTATAAAAGCGTGGTACATTAAACCCCATTTTTTATTTTTTTCTTGTAGTGCCACTACCGTGCACGGAAATATCTGTGGTTGCCGGATTACCATAGTAATCAACTGTTCCTGAACCTTCAATATTAATTTTCAGGTGCTGGGTACAATTCAGTTCTATATGTCCTGATCCATGAATACTAACTTCAACCTGCTGTGCAGGTATGGTAGCGCCAAACATAGAGCCTGAACCATTAATATGGTAGGCCATTTTAGGAAAAGATGCATTCTGTATTTGAACTTTCCCTGATCCGTTAATAAAGGAAGTTAGCTCGGTACCATGCGTGAAATTGCTAATGATGATGTCACCAGAGCCATTTAAATAAACTGATCTTATATCAGCTACTTCAATCTTTATTTTAATATTGTCGTTTTTAATATTGTAACTGCTTTTATATCCAAGTGTTAATTCTCCATCTTTTACAGATGATTCATAGATGTTTAACAAATTTGCATAGCCACTTATACTAAGTTTCTGTGAATTTGATTCGATGACTTCAACATCTGCAGATCCATTCACACGTAGTTTTGTAAAACCTGGTACGGTTCTGTCTTCAGTTAGCACTGGTCCATCTCCAACAATACTCTTCGTGCATGATTGTAATATGGATAATACAGAAAATAATACTAAAACGCCTTTTACATATTTCATTGCTCGATTCATTTAGGTAACAAAATTCTGCTATAGTTTAAAATGCAAATGCAGCGTATGGATAGGATCATTTTTTTTAGGGATGAACAGTAAATGTGAAGGATGAGCAATATGAATAATGTCTCCAAAAAGAAGCGCATCACATATTTATGTGATGCGCTTCTTTTGCAAAATTGATTAATCTAATTAGCCTCTGCGAAACTTCTCTTTCTCATATTCTCTGCGGTGAACTGACCTGAATGTTTACCGCAGAGAACATGAGAACGCAATGATTGAACAGAGTAACCCTTTATCCTATTGCTGCATTCAAATCATTGATGAGGTCATCTATATCTTCAATACCTACACTAAGGCGGATAAGGCTATCGCTTAATCCATTTTTTATACGTTCTTCACGTGGAATAGAAGCGTGTGTCATGGATGCAGGATGATTGATCAGTGATTCAACACCCCCTAAACTTTCTGCCAATGCAAAAACTTTGGTAGAGGATAAAACCCTTCTTGCATTTTCAACGCTATCGTCTTTCAAAGTAAAACTCATCATACCACCAAAACCACGCATCTGTTTACTGGCTATTGCATAGCCAGGATGATCTGTAAAACCACACCAATATACCTGACTCACTTTTGGATGGTTGCGCAGGAACTGGGCCATTTTCTCTCCATTCTCACAATGACGTTGCATGCGAACATGTAATGTTTTAATACCCCGTAAAACGAGGAAACAATCCATTGGGCCCGGTACTGCACCGCAACTTTTTTGAATAAAATATAACTGCTCTCTAAGGTTTGCATCATTCATTACCAGACAACCCTGTATAACGTCACTATGTCCACCAAGGTATTTTGTAGCAGAATGCATTACAATATCTGCCCCAAGATCGAGTGGGTTTTGTAAATAAGGGGAAGCAAAAGTATTGTCAACACAAAGTAATACACCTGCTTTTTTGGCAATTGCTGCAACGGCAGCAATATCCGTAATATTCATGAGAGGATTGGTTGGCGTTTCAATCCATATGAGTTTTGTGTTAACAGACAATGCTGATTGAATATTTTCTGCATTGGTAGTGTCTACATATTTAAAGCTGATGCCGAATTTCGCAAATACTTTGGTGAACAGTCGATAGGTGCCACCATACATATCATTGGCAGCTATTACTTCATCACCGGGTACCAGTAGTTTAATAACCGCATCAGTAGCAGCCACACCACTGCTGAAAGCAAGACCAAATTTTCCGTTTTCAATCTGAGCATAAGCGTCTTCCAGTGCCTTTCTGGTTGGGTTTTGGCTACGGGCATATTCATATCCTTTATTTACACCCGGTGCTTCCTGAACATAGGTAGATGTTTGGTAAATGGGTGTCATGATTGCACCGGTAGAAGGGTCGGGCTCTGTACCCGCGTGAATGTATTTAGTGGCAAGTTTCATAGTATTTTTTTAAACTGGTTGGCTTGGCAACCTTAGTTGTTTATTAAGCCCAATATGAGGTAGTAGTATTAATTTCTTTTTGCCTTAGTGGCCGGCTCTTCCGTGAAGCTGATTGGAAGTCCTGCTTTCAGGTCATCCCAAAGAATTACCATCTGTGCGCCATTTTTGGTTTCTTCAAAGTACATGGTAAATGCTTCAGTATTATCTGAATTTCTGCTGATTTCAACATCAGTTCTCAACAGATCTTTTTTGGCATCATAACTAAAATTTCCCCAGCAGAAATTATCCTTATTTAAGATTAGGGTCCATTTTTTCTCTGTTGGAATGCAGTATAATGTATAGCGACCTTTTGGAATGCTTTTTCCATCGATTTTTACATTTTTGAAAAATTCGATTTCAGAAGCTTCATTTGCTCCAAGGCGCCATAATTCATTGTATTTGATTATTCCGCCAAATATGTCACGTCCGCTTTTAAGGGGTCTACCATAAATAACCCGGGCTACCGGAACATCTTTGGCTTTACCACTCATTTTCAGTATGGGGTAATTAGCTGGCCAATAGCTCATATCCATAGGTGACTTGTCGAGATCGGTTGGTTTTTGTTGTGCTGAAAGACATACGGAGAGACATAGTGAAACAAACAATAATAAACACTTCATGGAATAACGATTTTACAAAGTATAAAGTTGCTTTTTTTTACGCTTCTTTCAGCAAATCAAGGGCCAGTTTTTTAATATCAGGAAAAAAATTGCCATAATTGGTACTTAAATCTGCATAATGGGCCTCAAAGAGTTCAAACGCATTGTTTTCGGGGGGAAGATATCGGGCTCTGCGTCCAATGCCATGGAAACTTTTTTCTATACCCCAGCTAAACCGGTAATTATACAACCAGTTCTGTTTTTTCATGAATGGATACATCTGCGCGAATTTTTCAGGGAACAGGGATGTATAAGGATCAAGCAATTGATAGGTTTCGGCTGAAAAAGACATCCATTCTTCTTCAGTATAAATTGCAGGATCGATTGCCAGGAAATGATCATAAACTACATCTATAAAAGCGCCTGCATAAGCACCCACCGCCGGGTACAATAAAGATTTTGCATTTTTTGTAGCGAAATGGTGATCTGTGAATTCGTCGATTTTACGGTGCAGTCTTATGCCTTTCTGAATTCCTGGCGGGTAATCGTATTGTTTTTTCCCTTTAACAAAATCACTGATCATATTTCCAACCAACACTTCAGGATTGCCAAACGACAAATAAGCATGTGCCAGGTAGTTCATGTTTGTTTACGCTTAAAAAACAGGAAAGAATAAATTGAAGGAATGATTACAATGGCCAATGTTAAACAAATAAAACCAATAAAGGCAGTCATAAACGGTAATATAAATGGTAATACAGCCATCAATAATCCACCCGGTATCCAAAGTTTGGCAGCCAGTTTATGTGTTGCGGCCCAGTTAGCTTCATCTTCCAGGGTCCAGGGTAAACGCAATCCTATAAAGTAATTGGGCTTAATGTCGCGCATGAAATAGCCGAGTATTGCCATCAATAAACCAACAGAAGGCAATACAATATTTCCAACACCAAAATTTGAAAGACGGTCGCTCATCGACAAAACTATACTGGTACTTACCAAAGAAAGAAATACAGCAATTATCAGAGCCAACTTTTTATGGGTTTCGGCAGAAACCTGGGCTGTTTTTTTAGGATCTATTTTATGCAGATTACTGATCAGCATGTATACACCAAAGCCAACTACAAACAATATGCTTGTGTGTATGAAAATATTTGATTTTGAACCAAAGCGATCTGCTACTCCATCTGCATTAAAATGAACTGGAATAGTAGCTGGTAAACCCGGATAAAAAAAGGCTGCTAATAACAGAGGAATAGCCAATATTATTAGTGCCAACAACGGAGATGTAAAAAAACGTCTCATTTGCATGGTTTTCTTAAAGATACGAAACCTGTAATAATTCGTCTGAAGGCTTGCCACTGCTAAAAATTAACCGCATAATAACGGCTTTTATGTTTTTTTTATGAAATCGCTTCTAATTCAGTGCTGTATTGCATTACAGCCGATTATTAACATGGCTTAACATAGCTTTTAACACCGTTCATAACAATCAATCTGCAAGTCAATCTACTTAATCACAATTCATAAAATAGGGTGAGAGACATTTTTACTTTTGGATTGTCAATGGAAACAAATAACTCAAAATACAATCACTCAAAAAAGACCATTATGAAAAAGTTTATTCTAGCCACACTTATCACAGTTGCAATTGGCGGCAGCGCATTAGCTGCAGATGTTAGCAAAGTAAGTTTTCGCGTATTAAATGCTTTTGAAGCACAGTATGCGGATGCAAAAGATGTTAACTGGACAGTTACCCCAGATTACACTAAGGTTAAATTTACCATTGAAGGACAAAGCGTTGAAGCTTTTTACAGCAGCAATGGTGATGTAATTGGTACTTCCAGAAAAACTGAATTTGAGCGCCTGCCATTACTTGCTATTCAAAAAATCAAAAAAAATTACAGCAAATTCACTGTTACAGAAGCAATTGAATTTGAACTGAAAGACGAAAGAAAATATTATGTATCTATTGAAAATGGTACAGACAGAAAAATCCTGGAAGTATCTATGTATGGACAGGTAAGCGTATTCGAAAAGAAGAATTAAGTTGGTGTTTGGTTAATCTGAAAGGTCCCCGGTAGAAGCAGCTACCGGGGCTTTTTATTTACAAAGGATTGCATACTAATAAACTCTCCCTCCAGTTTCAAGGTTTGAATTGTCTTATGGAGTCGCTCAAGTAAATATCCATCGCACCAGCGCCTTGTAAATAATGGCAATCCATAATTTTCGATAGGTATAAACTCCCATGGATGAAAATAAAGGCAGATATAACCATCTTTTTTTAAGGTTTGAATAGTCAGGGTTTTAAATAGCAGCCAGGGCATATTTTTGAAAGTGAGCCAGAATAAGGGAATGCGTAAATTAGGTGAAACAGATGCAGGAACCCGGGTTATGCCCGCTTCTGTATAGGTTATACGAGGCAGGTGTAAATTATTATATCTTCCAGGTAACCAGGTTGGGTTAATGGAGGAATCGTATGTATAACCTGCAGCTTTTACTGCTTCCATTTGAACTTTTCGCATTCTGGGCATTCTCAGACCTGTGACGGATTTTCCGGTAATTGATTCCAGTTTTTGTTTTGAATGTAATAAATCTGGTTCCGAAAAACTTGAGTGGTAATAGGTATGGGAAGCTATTTCATGTTGCTCAGCGAGTGTTTTTATTGCATCGGGGAAAACAGATGCAAAATTTGCCGTTGTAAAAAGGGTAGTTTCAATTGACTTATCCGTTAAAATTGAACTTAGACTGTCTAATCCTTTTTTACCAATATTGAGTTGTTCATCTTCTGGTATTGCATGTCCATATTCAAGGGGCATATCAAATTCTTCCACATCAAAACTCAATAAAATAAATCTGCTGGAATTCATAGGTTTGACTCTCTAATAATATAATGTGGCCTGTTTTTGCTCTGCATAAATAATTTACCAAGATATAATCCAATAATACCAAGGATCATTAGCTGAAGCCCTCCAAAAAATGCAATGGTTGCAATGAGTGAGGTCCAGCCCGAAATAGTTTTCTCAAAGAAATAGCTATACACAATATAAGGAACATAGAGCAGGGATAACATCGAGAACGCAAATCCAAGATATGCGGCTATATAGAGTGGTTTAGTACTAAACGAAGTGATCCCTTGCAATGCAAACCGAACCATTTTCTTAACGGTGTATTTTGATTGACCATTTTGTCTTATACCGGGTGTATAGGAAATGGCAACCTGACTAAATCCCACCCATCTTGACAACCCCCTCAGGAAAAGATCATTTTCATTGAAATTGCGGAAAGTAGGCAATACCTTTTTATCCAGCAATCTGAAATCTGCCGCGCCGGGATCAAGTTCAATGTCTGATACTTTATTCAGCAAGTCGTAAAATAAGGCAGAAGTTTTCTTTTTAAATATGGGAGTTTTGGAATCGTCTTGTCTTGTGGTATATACTACTTCGAATCCCGATTCCCACTTTTCGATCATAACAGGAATTAATTCAGGAGGATGTTGTAAGTCACCATCCATCATAATAACTGCATCTGCTGAATCGGTAACAGAATCAATGCCTGCTTTTAGTGCGTTCTGATGTCCAAAATTTCTAGAGAGTGAAATATAAAACAAGTGTTTGTCAACTACTGCTAAAGATTTTAATAATTCAACCGAATGATCTGAACTTCCGTCATCTACAAAAGTAATGGTATAATCATAGGCAGTTGGTTCCATCACTTTTTTAACAGCATCTATAACCGCTGGTATATTACCCGCTTCATTGCATACCGGTATTACAATGCTAATTTGCTTTTTCATAGTGTATTAGCATTTTGGGTTGAAATAAATTTTTTGAATGTGAGCTCTTTTATCATCAACAACCAGATAATAAAACAAGGGAGTGCTTTCATAGCATACTTAACAAAAAAGCCATCCCGTATACTTTTCGGAAACAGATCAGTAGGAGAGAGTATGGTAAAGAGAAAAAGCAGCAATAACAGTAGTGTTTCTTTTTTATTGAGTGGTAATTTCTGTGAAAACCAGATGGCTATTCCGGTTAGGGCAATTATATAGGTCGGTGATTCAGCAGATGAACTGAAAATCACAACAGTCACCAAAAGCATGCAGTAATAAGTAAGGGAAAACTCTTTTACAGCAAATAACTTATACCTTGTGAGAGGTGCCAGTAACATTATTGCGGCTGGGACAATAATGGCATAATTAGGGAGGTTCTGCAAATTGAAGATTCTTCTGAGCATTCCACCAACAGAAATATCCTGCATGCCAGATCTTACTGAAATATCAATATTAGTTCCATTTTTCTCCACAAGTGAATGAAACCAATCTTTATATGATTGAATGATAAATTCAGGGGAAGAAATCAGCATAGGAAGTACAACAAGTACTAATAACCACCCTATAAAAGAAAGTACAAATGTTTTCTTCTTACTGGTAAACAGGAAAAGTACCAACCCAACGATACTGTAAAGCTTTATCAAAAATCCGGCAGCAAGTAAAAAAGTAGCTGGAATCGGTTTGTTTTCTTTTATTAAAACATACGCAAGCAACATCGAACCTGCCAACATTGGATTGAACTGTACACTATGAGTTGAAGTCATTAGTTCAATGCATGCAATAAGCAGAACGGTATAAAATTGATTTGTTGGGAGGTTTAATCTCCTGATTGCATAAAATAGCACCCAGGCATTAACGATGCACCAAATGGCACAACCAAGGTAAACTGGAACCAAGGTGAAAGGGGCAATCAATAAACTAAATAGAGGGCCGTAATGATTACTATCGGCATATTCGGCAGGATAAAGCTGGTATAAGTTAACCTGTTGCAGTGTATGTTCATATACACCCTTATAAATGAGAAAATTATTGATTTCTCCATATCCACGACCTATTTCTAATAGTGCGGCAATTAGGGTTGTAACAAACCATACAACCACCGGTAAGGCAATCGTTAGCTTACCGATTGTTTTTTCGGAGTAGAGAATTTTCATGCAGGTAGTACAAGGTTATCAATTTTTATTGGAAATTGGAGATTAAAATGAGATTAGAAATCCTGCGTAAGCATTTGAAAATCTTGCATATATGAAGGATAGACCTTTTGAATATCCATCATTGACAAAAGGGTAAAAGAGGGAGAATATTTTAAAAAAAGTACCTTTGCACCCTTTAACTGAATAATTATGAATAAAGGGCCTGTTTCTCAGTTTATTTTACATCATTACCGCCATTTCAATGCTGCTGCATTGGTGGATGCTGCCAAAGGGTATGAAACTCATTTAATGGAGGGTGGTAAAATGCTGGTTAGTCTGGCAGGAGCCATGAGTACCGCAGAGTTGGGCATCAGCCTGGCAGAAATGATTCGCCAGGATAAAGTGGCCATTATAAGTTGTACAGGTGCAAACCTGGAAGAGGATGTAATGAATCTTGTTGCGCACAGCCATTACAAGCGTGTACCTAATTACCGCGACCTCACCCCGCAAGATGAATGGGATCTTCTCGAAAATCACTATAACCGTGTTACCGATACCTGTATTCCGGAAGAAGAGGCTTTCCGCCGTCTTCAGAAGCATTTAGTAAAACAATGGAAAGATGCTGAGGCAAAAGGAGAAAGATATTTTCCGCATGAGTTTTTATACAAAACGGTATTAAGCGGTGAGTTGGAACAGTATTATGAAATTGATCCAAAGAATAGCTGGATTGTAGCTGCTGCTGAAAAAAACCTTCCAATTGTTGTTCCTGGATGGGAAGATAGTACAACAGGGAATATATTCGCCAGTTATGTTATAAAAAACGAGCTTAAAGCTAGTACTGTAAAAAGTGGCATTGAATATATGGTTTCACTTACTGAATGGTACCGTGAAAATAGTGGTGGTAAGGGAGTGGGCTTCTTCCAGATTGGGGGTGGTATTGCGGGAGATTTTCCGATATGTGTTGTACCAATGATGTACCAGGATCTTGAATGGCATGATGTTCCTTTCTGGAGCTATTTCTGTCAGATTAGTGATTCAACCACTTCTTATGGTTCTTATTCAGGAGCCGTACCGAATGAAAAAATTACCTGGGGTAAATTAGATATCAATACGCCTAAATATATTGTTGAAAGTGATGCTACGATTGTGGCACCTTTGATATTTGCTTATTTGTTAGGTTGGTAACTAAATTATCCAATCTCTCTGCGTAACCTCTGCTTCCCCTTTCTCAGCGGTGAAAAACGCGTGCATTCACCGCTGAGAAAGGAGAACACAAAGCTTACGCAGAGGTAAAATAAAAACGTCCCGATAGAAAATATCAGGACGTTTTTATTTATGGGAATAATTTAATTATCTCGGAGGCATATTCAAAGGAATATCGCGTTTCAGCATTGTATCCTTATTAGCAATTACCCATGCAGTGTGGTAAATTAATCTTGCTCTTTTCTCCATCACGTCAAAATTAATTTTTTCAACTGTATCAGTTGGGCGATGGTAATCGCGGTGTGTACCGTTGAAATAGAAGATTACAGGAACTCCTTTAGCTGCAAAATTATAGTGGTCGCTTCTGTAATAGAAACGGTTAGGATCTTTAGGATCATTAAACCTTCTATCCAGTTCCATATTGCTGTATTTCTTGTTTACATCATCTGTAATTGGTTTTAAGTCGCTGCTTAATTTATCATCACCAATAACATAAACATAGTTCATAGAATCGCCTTTATAAGTAGGGTCAATTCTGCCGACCATATCAATATTCAGATCAACGGAAGTTTTATCTAATGGAAAAATCGGGTGCTCTGAATAATAGCGGGATCCCAATAATCCTTTTTCTTCCCCTGAAACATTCATAAACACCATGGTTCTGCGTGGACCATCTCCTTTTTTCTTTGCAGCAGCAAAAGCTTCAGCGATTTCCAATACACTAACGGTACCAGAACCATCATCATCAGCACCATAATAAATCTGGCCGTTAATAATACCTTCATGATCGTAATGGCTTGTTACAAAAACATATTCATCAGCTTTATCTGTGCCTGGTAAAACGGCTATTACATTGCTGCTTTCAAGGTCATTTACTTTTTTATCCGCCTTGATTTTTAACTCAGAGCGATATACACCTTTATTTAACTCAGCCATTTGTTCGATGGTAAGTTTCGACATACGACCCAATAAAGCGCTAGCCACTTCTTCAGAAACAGTGATTGCAGGAACTGGTTCAGTGGTTGGCTTAGTAAGCGACATGCCACCTTTTGTCTGGCTCGGTGTTGTTCTTGGAAATGCTTTTGATACAACCAGGATTCCTGCAGCATTTTTACTTCTTGCTGTAGACATTTTACTGAAAATAGATCCTGCACCTCTTGGGTTAGCATTACCAGCGCCGCTCGGAACTCCATCAAGTATCAGTACAATTTTACCTTTTACATCGAGGTTTGCATAATCATTGCGTGAAGAATCGCTGAGGCCATAGCCTGCAAAAACTACTTCAGTATAAGTATTGCTTCCACCAGCAATATTGCCTACAGAAGCAGCATAATCTTTATCGGCAGTAAAAGGACGACCGTTCACAGATAATGAACTACTGATAAGTTCGAGCTGGTATAAAGGAAATGAAGCCTGGTAGCTGCTGCCATTTCCTGGTTTTAAGCCCATTTTTTTATACTCTGCTTCCAGATAAGCTGCAGCTTTACGCTGGCCTTCCATAGCAGTTTCACGGCCTTCCATTTCAGGACCGGCAACAATGGTCAGGTGTTTTTTAAGATCACCCATGGTAATTCCTTTGGCATAAGTAGCCGGATCACCTTTTTGTGCGATACCCATAGTCGTAGACAACAGGAATGCAGATAGTACAATAATTCGCATAGTTATTAGTGGTGTTTAAAGATTATGAACAAGCAATTTTTCCAACCCGGGTTGCATGGCGCCCACCTTCAAAAGGAGTACTCATAAAAACTTCGATCATCTGTTGTGCCAGTGCTAAAGCTACAAATCTGGCTGGAATGCAAATAATATTCGCATCATTATGCATTCTGATCAGGGAAGCTACATCATTTTGCCAGGCAAGTCCGGCACGGATTTGTTGGTGCTTATTAGCTGTAATCGCTACACCATTGGCACTTCCGCAAAAAAGGATGCCAAAAGCCGCTTCTCCACTTTCAACACTGCTGGCAGTAGGGTGCGCAAAATCAGGATAGTCAACAGAATCGAGTGAAGGGGCTCCAAAATCTTTTACCGTATAGCCCTTACTGATAAGCCAATGTTTAATAGCTTCTTTATATTCAAAACCTGCATGATCTGAGCCGATCGCTATAGGTTTCGACACATCAAAAACATAATTCATGTGTAAGAATTGAGGAATGAAATTAAAGGATTCATGTAAGAGCCGTATAAAAAATATTTAAACGGACTAATCAAATTAGCTCCACTCTTCCTGATCCCTTCTTTCCTGCTCCTTTGAAACCCTTGCAGAAATGATAATACTTAACTCATAGAGAAAGAATAAAGGAAGAAATACCAGTAGCTGGCTCATCCAGTCTGGACTAGGTGTAATTATCGCAGCAGCAATCAGAATAATTACCACCGCATATTTTCTGATTCTTCTTAAATAGGAAGGAGTAATCAAACCAATTTTGGTAAGTAAGTATGCCAATACCGGTAATTCAAAAGCAATACCACAACCCAGGATAATATTAACCAGGTTATCTAAATAATCTGAAAAGGTAGGTATGGTGATGATGGTTCCTTTGTTTCCTAATTGAAATCCGGCCAGGAAATTAAATGTGAAGGGCCCCAGCAGAAAATAACCAAATGCAGCTCCCAGGAAAAAGAAAAAGGATACCCAGAATATGATGAACCTGGTACTTTTTAACTCTTTTTCTTTCAAAGCTGGTTTTACAAAACGCCAGAATTCCCAGAATATATAAGGGAAAGCCGCAATAATACCACCTACAATCGCAATACTAATGCTGCCCATGAACTGCCCACCAAATGTGGTGCTTTGCAGGTTCACTGTAACGGGTGGCATACATAGTGCATCTCCCATATGTGCCCAATGACTGAAATCACACAAGGCTTTATAGCTTACAAAATCAGGATTAATTGGGCCTTTGATGATGTTTTCAAATATCCAGTCAATATATATGAAGATGACAATGGCAAAAATCAGGATAGCAAGAATAGAGCGAATGATATGCTTTCTCAATTCTTCCAGATGGTCTATAAAACTCATCTCTGCCTGTTCTGTACCCTGGTTTCTTTTAAATAAGGCCATGCCTGTCAACTACTTTTGGAGTGGGCAAAGTTAGTGGTAAGAGCAACACAAAAGCGCCTGTTTTTCAGCTATTCTTTTGTAACTCCCTTTTTATCTGGTTACCAAGATCGGCAGGGTCGGAATAAATAAAGGATTTTTGGGCTGCACCGCTAAGGGTGGTAGAATGAGGGCTGTTAATCTGACGCAGGTACCAGACATTCTTACCCTTTCCCAATGCATAGCCAGCTTCAATTCCTACACCGATTGCTTTTTCGGAGCATTCGGCAATTAATAGATCTGCATGGTCAATCTCCTGAAATGCCTGCTGCATCATTGCGGACTCTTCGGCAGGGGTAAAACTAAAATGGTCAACAAAAACAAATAATGCTATGCCCTGCTCTTCTAAAATTTCCCGAAGAACTTCCACAACCTGATTCAGCATGGGGCGCATTGAAAGACTTAGAGCCAGGTATGCACGTTGCATCAACGTAATATTTTAAGCTTCACAGTGTCGATCCTGGTTTCACTAACACTGAGAATATCAAAACGGTAGTCGTCAATGATGATGGTTTCTTTTAGTGTTGGAATTGATTCGTGTTTCTGAATAATATAACCACTTAAAGTTTCAGAATCATTTTCCGGAAACTCCAGGTTGTATTTTTCTTTGAGATAATCAAGTTCCAGACGGCCACTTAATATAAACTCATCATCTGCCAATTGTTTTTCTACAAATTCCTCCACATCATATTCATCATGAATTTCCCCAAAAATTTCTTCGAGCAAATCTTCCATGGTAACAATACCTGCAGTACCTCCGAATTCATCAACTACCCAGGCAATGCTTTTGCGTTCTTTGGAAAACTTATTTATCAAATCGGCAGCACTCATACTTTCAGGTACGGCAAGTATGGGGTGCAATATTTCTTTAATGGAGCCTGGTTTTTTAAACAGGTCTGTTTGGTGAACATAACCCAGGATATTGTCGATATTCTCATCAAAAATCAACAACTTGCTAAGTTTGGTTTGAACAAATTTTTGTCGTAATTCTTCGAGTGAAATGTCTTTATCAACCCCTTCAATCTCAGTTCTGGGAACAAGGCACTGTCTGATTTTAATTGTCGGCAGACTTAAGGCGTTCTCAAACAGTTCTGTATTGAGTTCCTGGTTGTCTTCATCCTGTTCTTTGGTTTGCTGAAAAAAGTGTTCAAGGTCAACTTTTGTAAATGCATTATGTTTATCGTTAACCCGAATATTGAAAATATATTTTAGTATCCACTGTGCCAGGTTTACAAACAAGTTGGTCAGTGGCTCGAAAATGGTATGAAAAAATTTAGCCAGTGGTGCAAAAAAACTCAGCAAGCTATCATTTCTTGCCCTGAAAATGGCCTTGGGAATAAACTCGCCAAAGATTAATACAACGACTGCTGAAATAACTGTATCAATAAAAAGTTTGAGGTATTCATTTTTCACATTAGCCGGATTCCAAGCAATGCCTTTGAGGAACTCATCAAAGAGTAATCCATAAATTACAAGTATGGAATTGAGCCCTATTAAACAAGTGCCGATAAATTTGGCAGGATTATCAACAAAATCAGAGAGGATAATACCGCTTTGTTTTCCCTGCTTTTTTTTCAGTTCAATGCTTAACCGGTTTGCTGAGACAAAGGCAATCTCATACCCGGCAAAAAAACCGATAAAAATAAGTGATATAATGATCCATACTATTGTATAGAGTTCCGTCATGCGAAGGATTGTTTATGCTAAGATAAGCGAAATATAGCTTTTGGGGGATAGTCCATGGTCCATAGACCAATGGTTTTTCATTCATAAAAAAAAGTGCCCCGTAAAAACGGGGCACGGACCGATCGTTAACAACATGAGAATCGGCTGTGTGAGATTATAATGCACATGAAGAAACAAGCAATCGAAAAAGAATGGGTAGCCGGCAAGTGACCACCCATCCGGGGTATATAGATCCGAGTTGGTATATTATTGCTATAGGTAATTAGCTATATGCTATTTAAAATCAACGGTACAATTCTGGCACTTCATATCTATTTTCAACCCTTTTCCGTCTCCAACTGTTGCCGAGAATTTGACAGGTGTATTTGATCCGCTGCGGTTTAACATTAAAGTACCACCAGTTGCAGGTTTTGGAGCTGTTGAAGCTACTAATGGTGCAGTTGTAGCCTTAAGCGTACCTATAACCTCAATTTTATCACCATAGAGAACAGTATTTGATGAATTGGTTGAACTTTTTGTCATAGCGGTGATATCGGCCTCAGTAACTTGTTCTGCCGTTTTCTCAAAATCGCCATATACTGTACTGTAACTTCCGAGGAAGTTAACTCCGTAATTTTTAGTATCGCGTAGTGGAATACGAATATCAGCATACCTGTTGTCTATTTTAATAAGCTTAACATTACTGCCTACATTTCTGATTTTAACATCTGCATTACTACCATCCATTTCAAGCGAACCGGTTAAACGGGTGATGCGCAGGTTACCATAATTTTTACGACCCCTTACTTCTCCGGCATCTTCTACTTCAAACTCGTCGTTTGTACTAACCATTTTAACTTTTTTGGCAGATGCCATCTCAATGGTAGCGTATTTACTTTCAATATCAAGATCATCAATATTGTTCGCACTTAGGCGTCCATTAGCAAACTCAATCTCAGCTTCTTTTATATCGCGCATATTTGCATTGGAATATTTTGAGCGAAGACGAAGTTTATTCAAGTTCTCCGCTTCAAAATTGCCATTTGAAATATCGAGCAGCACATCACCAATGCCTGAGGGTAATTGTACATCTGCATATTTGCTTTCGATATCCATTTTGCTGCCGGCAGGCACATAAATAACCAGTAATTTTTTCTGTGTTTTAATGTTAGCAACGCGTACATTGCTGGATTGGGTTCGGAATCCAGATACTATAACAGGCTCAAGCGAGTAACGACCGTTGGTAGAAATGTTGTAGGTTGAACCGAATGAACCGAATCTTGTATTATTTGATTTTATTTTCACAGATGTTCCGAGTGCTTTCAGGCTTATTCCAACCTTTTCAAACCACTCTGTATCAGTTAAGTTACTTTCATTCTCATAATAAACGGTGGTAACCAGTTTCACTTTAGGCTGATCCCAGGTTTTTACCTGTAAAGCAATAGAACTGTTTTCAACATAAATTTCTCCGCCTTTTGGCATCGCAATTTCCTGACTGATTTCTTTCGATTTAAGTTCCTGTGGTTTAGTGGTATCATTTATAGTATAAGAGTAACCATTATCCGATATTACTATTGCATTACCCGGAGTTGTTCTTACATTGGCTAACTGAATGTTCCCTTGTCCTGAAGAATAGGTTTGTGCCAAACCGGCAGATGCTAGCAGGATGCCTAACAAAGAACCGGTGATTTTTACATTACTGAATCGCATATCATAGATGTTTTAGATGTGTATGAAATAGGTTTTAATACTGTCAACCGGACGCCTGATTTGTTTTACCCGGTTGTTTATTTTATTCATTTCGGTTTGTAATTGCTTTAAAGTGCCAAGCTTTATCTGGTATAGATTAATTAACTGATTTAATAAATCATCTGTAAGACCCTGCTTCACTACTTCAGCTTTGATACTTTTTTCTTCTTTTTCCAATTGTTTCATTTGGGTCTTGAAATCAGCGAAATATTCTGCTGATTCTGCATACATTGGAATAGTGCCTACTTTATTGCGCTGAAGATTGATCACCTGTTTAAAACTGTTTTCAACATTTTGTAAGACAAGTAAATCAGCTCTTTGTGTTTTAGTTTTGGGCGAGAGCGTTTTACTTTTATGCGTGCCAGCGGAAGCAAGCGTATTGATAGGTGCCGGAGTAGTTTCCACTGCTTCAATAGCTGGTTCAGTTGGATTTTCAACGGGTTGTTTTTTCAACTCTTTTATGGCAACTGCTTCTTTCAAAACATTTTCACTGTCTGATTTTGATAAGATCGTCCAGGTGCCAATTCCTGCCAAAACCAATATACAAGCAGCCGCTACCCACCTGGTAATACTGATAACCGTAATGGTTTTTGTTACCGGTTGCTGAACCTGAATCCTTTCCCAAACCATTGGAGATGGTTCGTCGGAATCAAGTGCTTCCCTGTTTTGCTGCAGGTATTTTTTTAACTCATCCATTTACCTGTATTTGTTTTATAATTCTTTCTTTTAATAATTGTCTCGCCCGATGGTATTGACTTTTACTCGTTGATTCAGATATACCAAGGTTTGAGGCGATGTCTTTATGACTAAAATCTTCCAATACATACAGGTTAAAAACCTGTCTGCATCCGTCCGGGAGATTTTTAATTTCTTTATGCACAATTGAAAGATCTATTGTTTGCCACCAGCCTGGCTCCTCGTTACTTATGGTGTTGTTCCACTGTTCATCCATAGGAGCCCAGTAGGTATTTTTTTTACAAAAACGAATACACTCATTCACAACGATTCTTTTGAGCCATCCTCCAAATTGTGCTGGTTCCTTTAATTGTTTCAGGTTCCGGAACGCAATCATAAAAGCTTCCTGCAACAGGTCCTCAGCATCGCTTGTATTCCCCGTCATACGGGTACATATATTAAACATTGCTTTACTATACTGTTTATATAGCCAAGCCTGCGATGCCTGATCCCCCAGGCAGGCTTTTCTCACAACAGCCGTTTGTATGTTTATTTCCTGTTCCAATGATTCGTTCCTGTATTAAGAGTATAGAGGGTTAAAAAGGTTGGAAATAAGGTATAACTTTTTTCAGTGGGTAAACTTACGCCATAAAAAAAGCGGGAAATCAATCTGTTTCCCGCTTTCAAGTATTTGCATTTCAACCACTTATGCTAAATCCATCACTGGCTTGTTTTGCAGTATTGCTTCTATTTTCTCTAAAACCTCGCTGCTAAGCATGGGTAATACCTGCAATGCTTTCAGGTTTTCTTCCAACTGTTGCTTTTTTGTGGCACCAAGTATTGCAGTAGTTACATTAGGGTTTTTAATGGTCCATGCAATGGCCAGCTCTGCAAGACTTACATTCATTTCTTTTGCAAGTAGCGCTAGTTTTCTGGTTTTCTCAATTTTGGCCTCCTGTACCCATCTTTCTTTTAGCCAGTCGAACCCTTCGATTGCCAGACGGGAATCTGCAGGGATCCCATCATTGTATTTTCCGGTTAGAAATCCTGCCGCCAACGGACTCCAGATGGTTGTTCCTAATCCTACGTTTTTAAATACCGGTAAATAATCCTGTTCCATTTTAAAACGTTCAAACATATTGTACTGAGGTTGTTCAACTGTTGGACCAATTAAACCGTATTGCTGTGCAACCCTGTGTGCTTCCATTATTTCTGCACCACTCCACTGGCTGGTACCCCAGTAAAGTATCTTACCCTGTTGAATAAGGTTGTGCATGGTCCACACTACTTCTTCAATAGGTACATTGGTATCGGGGCGGTGACAAAAATATAAATCAAGATAGTCGAGCTGAAGGCGGGTTAATGCTTCATGACAAGCTTCTATTAGATGTTTGCGGCTAAGACCTGTTTGGTTGGGTTTGTTTTCTTTTCCTCTCCATCCAAAATAGGCTTTCGAAGAAACGGTATAAGAGGTGCGGTCCCAGTTTTTCTTTTTGAGGATTCTACCCATCATTTTTTCACTTTCACCCAACGCATAAGCTTCAGCGTTGTCGAAAAAATTAATACCCTGGTCATAGGCAATACCCATCAGTTCATCAGCAATACTATCATCAATCTGTTTGTGAAATGTTACCCAGCTACCATAACTCAAAACACTTAACTGCAAGCCTGTTCGGCCCATTCTTCTGTATTCCATATATTAACTTTTTAAATTGGTGAGATGTCTGTTGCGACTGAAAGAGTATGCAATTTATTAAAAAAGCTTCTTTCAGCTTGCTCTTTTATGTACCTTGTATATATGTCGAACGATTTGCTTTCTTCATTGGGTGCAATGCGCACATTTCATCAAACCGGAGCTACCCGTACCTATAGTTTTCGCAAACAGCAGTTATTTGCCTTGAAAAATGCGATTAAAGCATATGAGCAGGAAATTTATGCAGCCCTTCATGCCGATTTAAAAAAGAGTGCAGAAGAAGCATGGATTACTGAAAATGGATTATTACTGCATGAAATCGATCATGCTATTAACTGGCTTAGCGCCTGGATGGAACCAGAAAGAAAGAAGACCAACTTATTAAATTTTCCTTCACGCAGTTATATAATAAAAGAACCTTTAGGAGTAGTACTCATTATTGGCCCCTGGAATTATCCGCTTCAATTATTATTAATGCCATTGGTTGGCGCTATTGCTGCAGGAAATTGTGCCGTACTGAAACCAAGTGAATTCGCTCCAGCAACCGCATTGGTAATGCAGCAAATTATTGAACAAACATTTCCCAAAGAATATATATTGTTTGTGCCTGGTGATGGTGCTACAGTTATTCCGTCAATGATGAATCAGTTTTCTTTTGATCATGTTTTTTATACTGGAAGTACAGCGGTAGGAAAAATCATTTACAAAATGGCTGCTGAGCGGCTAGTGCCTGTTACATTGGAACTTGGTGGAAAAAGTCCATGCGTGGTTACTGCAGACGCAAATATTAAGGTAGCTGCTAATCGCATTGTAATTACCAAGTTTTCAAATGCAGGGCAAATGTGTGTGGCGCCAGATTATGTATTGGTACACAAGTCTGAAAAAGAGACCTTGATAACTGCTTTAAAAGAGCGTATTGTTCGCTTTTTTTCTGATCATCCACAACAAAGTGATGAATATGGAAAGATTATAAATGAAAAGCAGTTTCATCGGTTACTTATTTATTTGAATGAAGCTACCATTATTCATGGGGGCGATCACGATATTAATACATTATATATATCTCCTACGCTATTGGATAATGTTAAGCCTGACAGTCCTATTATGCGTGATGAAATTTTTGGACCAATTTTACCAATCATTGAATACTCAACAGAAGAAGAGGCATTAACTATTATTCAGCAGAACCCAAATCCATTGGCATTTTATGTTTTCTCTAATAGCGACAAAACAGCCAAACAATGGATAGAGCAGGTTCCATCGGGGGCGGCCTGTATCAATAATGCAAGCTGGCATGTAACCAATCAGCATCTTCCATTCGGTGGAAGAGGTTTTAGCGGAACGGGGCATTATCATGGTAAGTATTCTTTTGATACGTTTAGTCATGCGAAAGCTGTATTGAAAACACCTACATGGTTCGATCCTTCCTTAAAATATCCTCCATTTAAAGGGAAACTAAAACTCTTCAAAAAGTTTTTATAATACAGTATAACACAGATGAACACTTCAATATTTATAAGAAAATTACTGATCACAGTGCTAATAGTGTTCATCGTAATTTTACTCCTTAAAAGAAAAGATATGACATGGCGCCAATCATTGTTAAAAACATTCTATCCTATCATCATGTTGCCTGGTAAAATTTTTGGCGGAGCTTCTAAGGGGTTATTAAACAAACAAAAAATGCAACCAATTACTTCTTTTTACCAACTTCAAATTTTACTTAATAATGGGATCACCCTTTCAATGGATTCATTAAAAGGGAAAAAGATATTACTGGTAAATACTGCGAGTGATTGTGGTTATACAGGACAATACGCTGAACTAGAAGCACTTTATCAGCAATATAGTCATCAGGGATTGGTAGTAATTGGTTTCCCCGCAAATGATTTTAAACAACAAGAACAGCGTGATGATGCGGCAATAGCAGAGTTTTGTAAAGTAAATTATGGTGTTAGTTTTTTATTGGCTAAAAAAAGTAGTGTAATAAAGGGGGCAGGTAAGAATCCTGTGTTTCAGTGGCTAAGTACGAGTTCATTAAATGGCTGGAACAATCAGGAGCCTACCTGGAATTTCTGTAAGTATATCGTAAATGAAAAGGGTGTTTTGGAAGCATTTTTTCCACAAGGTGTTTCGCCGATGGACGAAAGTGTCCTCAAGATTCTTTCAACTCACCCTTAACCCCTCTCTGCTTCGCAAAGAGGGGGATATTATAGCCTGTTATTTTAATGCGTGTCGAATTTTTTGAAGGGTTCCATTTATATCATGGTTAACCTCATCATTTAAGATTCGCAATACTTTTAAACCTAGTTCATTCATGATATAGTCCCGGGATGCGTCATACTCTTTTTGCTTTTCATGAATCAATCCATCAATTTCAAGTACTAATTTTTTTTCGGCGCAATAAAAATCAGCGTAAAAAAAATAAAACCTCCCAGAAGTTTCCCAGACTTTAATTGGGTGCTGTCTTAAAAATTTAAACCCATCTAACTTCCTGTTTCTTAATAGTTGCCAGATGATTGATTCTTCAGGTGTTTGATTTTTTCGTAGATACCGTGCGAAGTATTTTGAACTCAATGGAGATACAGGTGCTTGCATTGATTGTTGTTTAATTGAACCTACAAAACAACAATATTTCTATCCGAACCATACGTTCCGCTTGAGCCAAATTAGTTCTTCGGTTACATTGCAAAATGTTCCCCTCTTTGCGAAGCAGAGAGGGCCAGGGTGAGTTAAAGAGGGCAATTTTCGTGATAATTTACCAGTTCAATGGTCTGTCTTTCCATTACAAAATCTTTGTAATTTTCAGCTACTTCATCTAAAACAGCTTCTACTTCTTCCATTGTTTTTAAAGTAACCAGTCTGTTACGATAGTCTTTTATGCCGGGTAACCCTTTCAGGTAGTTGGCATAATGTCTGCGCATTTCATTAATGCCAACTATTGGCCCTTTCCATTCAATCGATTTCCGTAAATGCTGTCTGCAAACGCTTACTCTTTCTTCCACGGTAGGTGGGGCAAGCAGTTCTCCTGTTTGCACAAAATGTTTTATCTCACGAAATATCCATGGATAACCGATCGCGGCCCTGCCGATCATAATACCATCAACACCATATTTGTTTTTATAAGCCAATGCTTTTTGCGGGCTATCAATATCTCCATTACCAAAAATGGGAATATTGATTCTTGGATTGTTTTTTACTTTGGCAATAAGCGTCCAGTCTGCTTCCCCTTTATACATCTGAGCCCTTGTACGGCCATGAATACTTAATGCCTTGATACCAACATCCTGCAACCTTTCAGCTACTTCTTCAATATTTTTTGAAGTGTCATCCCAACCAAGCCTTGTTTTTACCGTTACAGGCAAGCGGGTAGATTTTACTACCGCATCGGTAAGTCGCACCATCAGGTCAAGGTCTTTGAGTACACCTGCACCTGCACCTTTTCCGGCTACTTTTTTTACCGGGCATCCGAAATTAATATCGAGCAGATCTGGATTGGTTACATCTACAATTTTTGCTGCCAGGGCAAGACTTTCTTCGTCACCCCCAAATATCTGTATGCCAATTGGACGTTCATAATCGAAAATATCCAGTTTGCGGCGGCTTTTAATGGCGTCTCGAATCAACCCTTCACTGCTTATAAACTCGGTATACATCAGGTCGGCCCCATTTTCTTTACATACTGCCCGGAAGGGAGGATCACTTACATCTTCCATAGGTGCCAGTAAAAGCGGGAAATCTGGTAATGTTATCGTATCAATTTTAACCATGATGTAAAAAGCGGTGTTTTCTCTTTTTCTTAACTGGTAACTTATTTTAAACAGGATACCTGTATCTTAGTCTGCCAGCCAACCGGCTGCAAATTTACGAGCTTATTCTTCAACCACATGAATCAGAAGGCACAGTTTAGTTTTCCTGTTCAGTTTTTAATCTTACTTGGCCTTGTTGGCACCGGAATGATTGTCGGGTCTTTGCTGAGTTTGGCAATAGGAGCCAATATTTTTGATGTTCCAATGCTTAGGGTGCCAGAAGCCATGAATAAACCCGAAAATGCCCATATTTCAAGAATACTTAATACGGGAGCAACTTTCATTGCTTTTATGCTTCCTGCAATATTTTATGCAAAAATCATAGGGAAAAAGCCTTTTTCCTATTTTGGTTTTAACCTGAATATAAAAGGAAGGCAAATAGGCCTGGTAGTATTGATCACATTTGCCGGTATGATTTTCAGTGGTGCATTGGGTTTACTGAACCAGGAAATTCCATTGCCGGAAAGTTTATTGAAGAAAGCAAAGGAAATGGAACAAGCTTACAAAGATGTAATGCTGAACATGGCCTATATGCGTAATGTTACTGATTATATAATGGCTGTAATTGTTATGGCATTAGCCCCGGCAGTTTTTGAAGAAATTTTATTTCGTGGCGCCGTTCAGCAATTATTTGTTCAATGGACAAAAAATGCCTGGTATGGCATTATTATAACCAGTATCCTTTTTAGCGCTATCCATTTCTCTTATTTTGGATTTCTACCCCGGATTGCATTGGGGGTTACGCTTGGTTTGATTTTCTATCTTACCAATAACCTATGGTTGAGCATCTTACAGCACTTTTTGCATAATGCTTTTATTGTAACCCAACTTTATCTTGCTCAGGCAAAAGGTAAATCGATTGAAAAAACGATGGATGAAGCCATGCCTTTGTGGTGGGGATTGATAGGGCTTGTATTATTAATACTTCTTTTCAAACAATTATATCAATTCAGACAAACCCCGGTTCCAATTTCATCCAACGAAATACCCAACGACGAACATGCATAATTGGAAAAAAATATTTTCAACGAGGGTTTATCCTGAAGCTGCTATTATAAAAGGTATGCTGGAGGAGAATCAGATACCAGTGCAGCTATTAAATAAACAGGATAGCAGTTACCCTATGTTCGGTGATATTCAACTTTTTGTACCGGATCATCTTGAAATAACCGCAAAAGAACTGATTAATAAAACTTTATTAAGCTAGCATATGGCAAATAGACTATAGACCATAGTCCATTGTAAATGGACCATAGGTCATAGATCATATGTGATGAACCATAAGCTATCTGTATTACCTTCGTGCCATGGCATTTAACTTTCAAACCTTTCGTACGCGGGCATTAACGGCCATTGTATTTGTGGTGGTTATGTTGGGTGGATTATTATGGAATCAATGGAGTTTTCTGGCTTTGTTTATGGTTATTCATATAGGATGCTGGTTAGAATATAAATCGCTCATCGCAAAAATTGATTTCCGGTATAAAAATATTTCCCCCATTCACTTGGGGGGAGCAATTGGGGCAGGACTTGGTTTTATGTGCTGGATGACGGGAGATGAATTTAAGCTTGGTAATTATTTCCTGCATGAAATTGGCTGGTGGGCCCTAATCATTTCATTAGCTGGCTTGTTACTGATTAAAATAATTAAATGGCGCATACCAGATTGGAAAATCATTGCCTATACCATTGGAGGATTATTATATATCTCATTGTCATGGGCCCTTCTGCTTGATTTATATAATAAAATGTATTCTCCAAAATTTCCTGATGCGGGTTGGTTATTGCCAATGATCATTATCGCTACAATTTGGATCAACGATACCATGGCTTATATAGTAGGTTCATTGATCGGTAAAACACCTTTTTCCCCCATTTCACCTAAAAAAACCTGGGAAGGCACTGTTGGGGGCGCAATACTGGCAGTGGTAGTAATAAGTGCAGTTTGTGTTTACTGGCTTGAACTAAGCCTTTTCAAAATAATTTTAGTAACAGTTACTGCTGCTGTAATGGGTACTATCGGCGACCTGTTCGAAAGTAAATTAAAGCGAATGGCAGGCGTTAAAGACAGTGGCAGCTTTATGCCCGGTCACGGTGGTTTTCTTGACAGATTCGATTCCTTATTGCTGGCAACACCCTATGTATGGTTGATATTGTTTTTAGCGCGCTAATAAACCACCAATTTATTCCTTCATTCGTTTAACTTTGTTGCTTAATTCATTATCATGACCATTCATCGTGAAGGCTACCAGACTATTGGCATCAGTGCTTTGATTTTCGGGATAGTAAATGTGGCCTCGTTTACCCTTTTCAGCGCCTCAATGCCCTGGCTGGCGATCGTTATTTTTATCATTACACTTGGGCTGTTATTATTCCTGGTATCCTTTTTCAGGATTCCCAACCGCGTCCATACCATGGATGATAAAAAGTTGATTTGCCCGGCAGATGGCAAAGTAGTGGTGATTGAAGAAACAGTCGACGAGGAATACTTTAAAGACAAAAGAATTCAGGTAAGTATTTTTATGAGTCCGGCAAATGTTCATGTGAACCGTAATCCAATGAACGGTGAAGTGATTTACAACCAATACCATAAAGGAAAATATCTGGTGGCATGGCATCCAAAATCTTCTACTGAAAATGAGAGATGGAGCGTGGCAGTAAAAAATAATTACGGCACCATTCTTTACAAACAAATTGCAGGAGCATTGGCCAAACGCATTTGTAATTATACTTCTGTAGGACAGCAGGTAAAACAGTGTGATGAATATGGTTTTATAAAATTTGGCAGTCGTGTCGATATTTTATTACCTATCGGTACCAAGATAGATGTAACCATGAACCAGGTAGTACAAGGCGGTGTAACCGTACTTGCAAGCTGGGAATAAATTCTTCTCTAAACACCCCTCTGCGAAACCTCCGCTTCTCATGTTCTCTGCGGTGATTTTACCGAATATTCACCGCAGAGAACATGAGAAGCAGAGGTTTCGCAGGGTAAAAGAAACAAATGAAAACGATCGACATCAGTTCTTTACCTGTTATGGAAAAACAGCAGTGGTTGCAACATGCGATTGCACCAAGACCCATTTGTCTGGCAAGTACAATTGATAAGGCAGGAAACGTAAACCTGAGTCCATTTAGTTTTTTCAACTTGTTTTCTTCTAATCCACCCATCGTTATTTTTTCACCTTCAAGACGGGGACGCGATAATACCACCAAACACACACTGGAAAATGTACTTGAAGTTCCTGAGTGCGTAATTAATATTGTTGATTATGAAATGGTACAACAGGTAAGTTTATCTAGTTGTGAGTTCCCAAAAGAGGTGAACGAATTTGTGAAAGCTGGGTTTACCGCAGAACCATCCACCAGGGTAACACCACCAATGGTGAAAGAAGCAAAGATCAAATTAGAATGTAAAGTAAACGAAGTAAAAAGCCTGGGTGAGATCGGTGGTGCGGGTCAATTGGTAATTGCCGAAGTACTCTGTATGCATGTAGATGAAACCATTCTGGATGAGCAGGGGAAAATAGATCAACAAAAATTACAGCTTGTAGCCAGACTTGGTGGCGACTGGTATTGTAAGGTTTCGAAAGATAATTTATTCAAAGTGCCCAAGCCTAACACCCAGCTTGGAATCGGTATTGATCAACTTCCGGATGCTATTAAACATAGCCCTATTCTTACCGGAAATCATTTAGGGATGCTAGGCAATGTGCATGAGCTTCCTGATATTAATGCCGCTTTTGCAGACGACAGGGTAAAAAATATCTTTCAGTATTATGCTGTTAGTCCTACCGAAATGGAAACAGAATTACACAAGTATGCCGCAGAGTTATTAAATGAGGGCAAAATAGACCATGCCTGGCAGGTTTTGCTTTGCCTTTAAAAAAGGAGGTTATTGACTTGTTTTATTTCTGGTAAGAAAATATTTCAGGCATTAGTGTTATGTCTGATTCTTTTCTAAGACTTCTTCCCAATTCTATTGTTTTTTGAACAATCTCATAAGTACTGTGAGTGATTGTTAATTGTTTCACGGCTGTATTTTGAATCCAATTCATTACCTGCTGCTGAAAGGATGTGTTAATCTTATCAATGATTGTTACGTTGAAATCTTTCAGGGCAGCAGCGTTACACAATTGCTCATATTGCCCCCGAATAGGTAAGCACAATAATTGCTTTCCAAGATAAAGCGCTTCGGCGGGGGTTTCAAATCCGGCACCTGTAATTACACCAGCGGCATTAATCATACTGTGGCTAAATCCATCGTTACTGATTGGTATAAGGGTAATATTTCCAGTTTGTTTTTTTTGAGTTGCTTTTTTAGAAAATATTTCGAACTGAATATCTTTTATACCAGCCAGCGCCTGTATTACTACTTCATCGCTATAATGTGATAAATAAACGGTTACATGATTCCCTTTTACAGGCTGTGCTTGTAATACTTCTTCTTTTAGTATCGGCGCATAAATAAAATCATCATACTGACTAAAATGCAATCCGATATAAGCTGTTGCTTTTGCATAATGTCTGAGAATCATTTCTCCGGCAATATCTTTTTTGCCTGCTCTTGGTGTTAAACTACTCTGAAAACTTGCCTGATGTCCAAATCCTACACTTGGTACTTTTTTAAGTGCACAGGCCAGGGAAGTGATGCTGTCGAAATCATTAAGTACAAGGTCATATTTTTCAACTGGTAAAGCTTTTGCTTCTTTCCATACTCTTCTAAGATTCAACTCCTTCCACATGCGCCAGTAATCTAATCCACCGGTATTTCCATAAAATAAACTCAACCCATTGCTACGATATCTGATAGGTAGATTTGGTGTCAGATTGCTATTACTCCCACTCAGAAATACATCTACTTCCCCATATTGCTGCAGGTAGGGCATTAGTTCCATGGCACGACTAATATGTCCGTTTCCGGTGGCCTGTACCGCATATAATATTTTCAAACTCATGATTGTATGGCTAAGGAGTGAATGAATAATGCTATCTCATCCGTTACTACATTCAATTGTGGTAATTTCTTTTCCATCGTTACCACAGGAGTGTTTGCAGCTTCAAACTCTTTTTCATCATAGTGGTAAATGGTCCATTCATTATGCTGGTATTCTAAAGCGGTAAGATTCTCTATCCAGTCACCACTGTTTAAATAGGTAACTGATCCTTCTTTTGTACTAATGATGCGTTTCTGAGGTTGATGTATATGTCCGCAGATAACATAGTCGTATTTTTTTTCAATGGCCAATTCTGCTGCAGTCTGTTCAAAATTCCCGATCCATGCAACTGCCTTTTTTACACTGTTTTTTACCTTTTTGCTGAAGCTCATCTTCTCTCTGCCTATCATTTTTAAGCATCGATTAATCAGGCTGTTGATCAGTATAAGAAGATCGTATCCGTGTCCGCCAAGTTTGGCCAGGAGTTTAGCGCTTCCTTTGGTAGTGGCATCAAACACATCACCATGAAAGATCCAGGTCATTTTACCATTAATTTCCATCACTACTTTATCTGTAAGCTGGAAATTACCCATATGCATGTCTGAATATCTGCGTAATGCCTCATCATGATTGCCGGTAATATAAATCACGCGGGTACCTTTACTAAGCAGGTTCATAATTTCTTTAATTACCTGCATGTGTGCAACGGGGAAATAGCGTTTGTTGAATTGCCAGATATCGATGATGTCGCCATTCAAAACCAGGATCTGTGGCTGAATGCTTTTGAGGTAATTGACAATTTCTTTGGCATGACAACCATAAGTGCCCAAATGAAGATCGCTCATCACCACCACATCTAAAGTACGTCTGTCCATACACTGTGGAGTTTAGCAAAATTGCTCCGGTAGTATGAAGAGAATGTTAGGAGTGGATGAAGGAATTGTTATTTAGTGAATGGTGAATAGTCAATGGTGACTGGTCAGCAGTGAGTTTAATGCTGCTTTACTTCATCATTCAACGTTCATCATTCATTATTCTTCTGTTGTCAAAGGTCTCCCAACTGCGGACGAATAACAATGTCTTCTGTTACTGCCATGGGAGATAACTGGCTGGCGGCAAATACCATTTTGGCAATATCGGCCGCTTCCATTATTCTGTTGGGATCTATATCGAAACCATCCCAGCTAGAAGTTAGAACGGCACCAGGATAAACAGCAGTTACTTTAATGCCATGTGGTTTCATTTCTTCGCGAAGGTTTTTACTGAATCCTGCCAATGCATATTTACTAATACTATAACTGCCTCCATTTGCATAAGCATGGAGCGATGCTATTGAGCAAATATTAAAAATATGTCCCTTCTTAGCATCCATCATTGCCGGAATAAGTTTTCTGGTAAGGTGGTAGGCGCTGAATAAATTCGATTGAAGCATCGCTTCCAGTGTACCTTCAGCTTCGTTGTGAATACTTCCGGGTATAAAATAACCGGCATTGTTTACGAGTATATCGGGCGTTCCTTTTTGTAAACACCAATCAGCAAAAGCATCAATTGCTGTCTTGTCAGCCATATCTGCAGGCATACCTGAAATGGCTGCATTGGGATATAAAAGCTGTAATTCAGCTACTGTATCGTAAAGCGATTTTTCTCCACGACTACATAAAAACAAGTTGTTTCCACTTGCGGCAAATTGTGCAGCAATGGCTTTGCCAATTCCTTTGGAAGCTCCGGTAATGATTACGTTCATGGTAGAATAGTCTGTTTATAACTGCTAAATAAAACATTTATTCTTAATTTCTCCTGTTGCATATTGTGTTGCGCCAGCTTGTTATTACATTTGAGCATGCGTTACAAACACTTGTTTTTCGACCTGGATCATACTTTGTGGGATTTCGAGACCAATGCAAAAGCTACTTTACAGGATTTATATCATTTACATGAATTAAAGAACCGAGGGATCGACGATTTTGATGCCTTCTTTGCACGCTATAGTTACCATAATGAGCGATTGTGGGACAGATATACCAAGGGTTTTATAAAGCAGGATGAATTAAGATGGAAAAGAATGTGGTTGTCTTTATTGGATTATAAACTGGCCGATGAGCAATTGTCTAAAACAATGTCGGTATCATTCCTGGAAACCTTACCATCCAAAACGGCCATCTTTCCCTATACATTCGAAATACTCGATTACCTGAAGGGAAAAGGCTATAAGCTTCATCTGGTAACAAATGGGTTTGAAAAGGTTCAACATAATAAATTACAGCATTCAGGTCTGCATACTTACTTTGAAGCGGTGATTACTTCCGAGGCCAGTAATAGCCTAAAGCCTCAGAAAGAAATTTTTGAATATGCTTTTCAACAAACAGGTGCTACAGAAAGTGAAAGTATTATGATCGGTGATAACCTGGATGCAGATATTCAAGGAGGGATTAATGCCGGTATCGACACAATTTTTGTCAATCACCTGAATGTAACAGCTCATGTAAAACCTACTTATACTGTTTACCACCTAAAGGAACTTGAAGATATTTTCTGAGTAGATAAAAAATAAATAAAAAAGGATGCAGTTTTTGCTGCATCCTTTTTTATTTATGAAGAAAAGCTAATTAAGCTTTTGCAGTTGTTTTCTTAACTGCTTTCTTTACTTCTTTTGTTTCTTTCTTAGCATCTTTACTGCAACAGCTTTTACCTTCTTTGCTGCATTCTTTTGCTTTGGCACATTTTTTTCCATCATGCTTATGATCACCACCGGCAAATGCTGCACCAGAAACCAGGAAAGCAGCTACAGCGAGTACAATTACTTTTTTCATATGAAATCGTTTTAAAGTTTATATGTATTTACCAAATATAAGTATTTGATTGGTTAGATTCCTGTTAAAAGCGTTTTTGACGGGTTTTTACCTATAGGAAGATATTCATCGCAGAGGACCTGCAGCTTTGATAGCTACTTATAAGTGTAACTTTTAGCAGGGAGAAAGGGAGAAGGAGAGTTTTTTAGTGACGGTTAACAATGCGGCGAAAACCATCTTTTAACAGAGGGGTATTGAAGTTGATAAGGTAGCCTATTTTATGCTTGGATAGTTTCAGATAAGTAATAAGTTGAGCTATATATACTGGGTTCATTAATTCAGTTGCTTTTACTTCTATTACAATCTTGTTTTCTACTAGAATATCCATCACATATGCTTTGCCGAGTGGAACTCCTTTGTAATTGAGTTCAATGGGTACCTGCAGTTTAATGTAAAGATTTCTTAGCCTTAACTCATGTGCCAAAGAAATTGCATAAGCAGACTCTAATAGACCCGGCCCTAATTCACGATGAACTGTTATTGCAGCATCTAATATAATGCCTCCAATTTTAGTAAATTCGATATCCTCCATACGACTCTACGCCAACTCCCTTTCTCCCTTTCTCTTTGTTAAAAAAGTTTCAGAAGTCAACGCAATAAAACTAAACAGTCGAAAGGGTAAAAAATAGCGTATAAATACCTGTTTTTACAGCTTCTTTTTAGCGAGGATGGAGAAATCTGTATCTTCTTTTACAATGGTATTTTCGAGAACGCCAATACCATCAATTTCCATTTTTACCACATCGCCAGGCTGCAACCATTGTTCCTGATAATTGGGATCGTTGAGTTTTCCGGTACCATTGAGTTCAAGGAAACAACCAGTTCCAACTGTACCACTACCAATTACGTCGCCAGGGTGTAATTGCACACCATAAGCACAACGTTCAATGATTTCAGCAAAGGTCCAGTCCATATCACCGACATTTCCATTACTTACCTGTATACCGTTAACCCAGCATTTCATACCCAGGTTCCAGTTTTTACCTATATGGCCGGGTTTTGCCGGAATTTCAAATGCTTCGAGTTCATCAAGGGTAACCAGACATGGGCCGATAACAGTAGAAAAATCCTTACCCTTTGCTGGTCCGAGGTTCAGCAACATTTCTTCCATCTGAAGCCTGCGTGCACTCATATCATTCATAATCATTAAACCGCCAATATATTGGTCAGCTTCTTCAGCAGGAATATTTCTACCAGGCTTGCAAATAACAATCGCAGCTTCAAGTTCAAAATCAAGTTTTTCAAAATGATCAGGCATGCAATGAATATCTCCGGGCCCTTGAATGCTGAGGTGGTTGGTAAAATAGAAAATCGGATACTGGTCAAATTCTGGTATCATCTCTACTTTTCTGTTTCTGCGGGCAGCGGCCACATGTTGACGAAAAGCATACCCATCTCTGCAAGAAGTAGGAAAAGGAACTGGAGCAAGTACTTGCTGGTCTTCTATTTTAACACCCTTTTCTTTGCTGATTCGTCCGTCTTTAATAGCCTGATTTACCTGTTGCGCAATCGGAAACATATCATCCCAATATTGGAGAAACATCGTCATGGTTGATGGTAATTCAGGATGGATTAGGTCACAATCAAATAAATAACCATCAACAAGAAAAGCAAGTTGATCACGCTCATCAGATAAATAAGAAACCAGTTTCATAGTACAATCGTTTGAGGGGCGAAAATACTTGAAATCTTTCTGCTAAATGGATTTTCTCTTTCATGAAATGAAAGCCTAGTGTAAAAGTTGTATGTGGGGGCTGATTAAACTGGTATCTTTAGTCATAGAAAACAAGTATATGCGTAGGATATTATTACTGACAGGAATAGCACTCATAATAATGAGTCAGGCATTTAAACAAACTGAAAAAGGAGAGAACTGGATACGCATTAACCAGCTAGGTTATACGCCGAAAGGTATAAAGGAAGCTGTTTGGTGTAGTAAATCAAATACACTCCCTGAAGAAGTAGAGCTTGTGGATGATGCCACAAAAAAAATAGTATATACCGTAAAACAATTAAAAGCATTTGGTTCTTACGGACCATTCAACCAAACATCCCGGATCAGGTTTACAGATTTTAAAGTAAATGGCCGTTATTTTTTGCGTGCCGGAAATACCCAGTCCCCTGTTTTTGCAATAAATGATACTGTTTATAAAGGTGCTGCAGATTTCTGTCTTCGTTATATGCGTCAGCAACGCAGCGGGTTTAACCCATATTTGAAAGACAGTTGTCATACAAGAGATGGATATACCTTATACGGTCCAATGCCAGACAGCACCTATATTAATGTAAGTGGGGGATGGCATGATGCAAGTGATTATTTGCAATACACTACCACTTCTGCCAATGCTGCATGGCATTTGCTAAAAGCCTATAAAAACTTCGGAGAAGTTTTCGGGGATGAAAAACAGGCGAATGGATTAGATGGAAAAAATGGTATAGCAGATATATTAGATGAAGCTAAATGGGGACTTGATTGGTTATTGAAAATGAACCCTGAAGATAATATCATGTTCAATCAGTTGGGAGATGACAGGGATCACATGAAAATGCGTATTCCTAAAGAAGATACCAACTATTATGGACGTGGAATTGAACGGCCTGTATACTTTGTTTCGGGGAAGCCTCAGGTAAGGGGAAAATTTATGAATGCCACTACCGGCACTGCCTCTACTGCTGCAAAATTTGCCAGCACTTTTGCCCTGGCTGCACAGGTATATCAGGAAAGAGATGCGGCATTTTCAAAAAAACTTATTCAAAAAGCAGAAGCAGCTTATGGATATGGTAAAAAATATCCCGGTGTTGCGCAAACAGCTTCGGTAAGGTCACCCTATATATATGCAGAAGGAAACTGGACAGACGATATGGAGCTTGCAGCTGCTACCCTTGCACAAACAAAAGGGGTAAAGGTTGAAACATACACTGAGGATGCATATACTTTTGCGATTCAGGAACCCGTTACACCCTGGCTGGGGAAAGATACTGCCAACCATTACGAATGGTATCCTTTTGTAAATGCTGGCCACTTTGTGCTGGCCTACGGTGCAGTAAGCAGTAACAAAAGAGATTCCCTACATGATTTTTATGAAGCAGGTATTAAAGCAGTATGGAATAAGGCAAAGCAAAATGCATTTTATCGTGGTATACCCTTTATCTGGTGCAGTAATAATCTAACCACTTCATTTGCCATTCAATGCTATTGGTATCGCATTATGACGGGCGATAAAACTTATGCAGCATTGGAACAGGCGAATATCGATTGGCTTTTTGGCTGCAACCCATGGGGCACCAGTATGGTATATGGTTTGCCATCCTGGGGCGATACACCTGCCGATCCTCATTCTGCATTCACACACCTCAAAAAATATCCGATTGATGGTGGTTTGGTAGATGGCCCGGTATACACTTCTATTTATAAAAACCTGATCGGTATTACTTTGAATGAACCGGATGAATATGCTGCATTTCAAAGCGACCTGGCTGTATACCACGATGATTATGGCGATTACAGTACCAATGAACCTACGATGGATGGTACAGCTTCACTGATTTATTTACTGGCAGCGAAAGAACATGAAACAAGACCCATAGCTGGTAATGGGTGGACCGCCTATCCTCCCGTAAATCCGGATTTCACCATGGAAGAGCTTGCGATTGTCAGAGGCGATGTTTCTAAAAAATCAATTGCACTAGTGTTTACAGCCGATGAATATGCAGAAGGCTTGCCAGCTATTTCAAAAACACTGGACGAACAAAACATAAAAGCATCTTTCTTCTTCACTGGTCGCCTTTATCGCAATAAACAATACCAGACTGCGATTAAACAATTGTTTCAGAAACAACATTACCTGGGGCCACATTCAGACCAGCATATATTGTATAATGACTGGAACAATCGCGACAGCATGCTTGTAACAAGAGATTCTTTAGAGCGGGATTATAATGCCAATTTACAGGCAATGAAAGATATTGGAGTGGAAAATAACAGCCCGTTCAGTTATTTTATTCCACCCTATGAATGGTGGAATAAACGCATTGGTAAATGGTATGCAGAACAACTTGTGCGGTTGTTTAGTTTTACGCCTGGCACCAGAACCAATGCAGATTATACCTGGCCTGAAATGGGGGCTGCTTACAAATCGAGTGAAACACTTATAAAACTGCTACGCGAATTTGAGGCAAAAGAAACACTGAATGGAGCCATACTTTTAATACATGCAGGAACAGATCCAAGAAGAAAAGACAAACTGTACAATCAGTTATCATCAATTATCAATGAATTGAAAGCAAAGGGGTATACATTCTGTACCATCGATAAATTATAAACCTTATTGGTTTTTTGTGTTAAAATAGTACACAGTATTATCGACATCTACAATATTGATGTTGTTTTCCGCAGCCCATAATTCCAGGTGGGGGTGCCCGGAAGCCTCCCAGTTTATATAAGTCTGAATAAGGTGAAGGCTGTATGTCAGTTTTTCTGTCCAACCTTTTTTTAAAGCAGGCGATATCAATTGCTCAATTTGCTCTTGTACTTTTTCTCCAACTGCTATGCTGTCGGCCGGATTGCCAATAAAGCATTCGGGGAAATGGTGAAGTGAAAAATCAATCAATGCCATCCACTCTTCTATCAGGTAACTCCTTGCAAGGTCATCTGTAGGGTTGATGGTAATTGCTTTCTCAAGGTGCGCTTTGCTCTTATAAAACCTGCCATACCAGCGAAATGGGTTGCTGTCGGAAGGTGAAGTTTTACACCATTTATCCAAAGCCGGTTCTACCAGTTTTTTACTGAGTGGTTGCGGGAAAGGTCCGTAATTAGCTTCTGGTATATTTTCAAACAAGGGAAAGATGAAGTTGAGAAAATCAATTGTTGCTTCGGTAGACCATCGTGAAGCGGCTTCCAAAAATTTATCCATTTCATGCAAAGCCTCTTTACGTTTCCCCTTTTCTTTTTCAAAGCAGTAATTGGCATAATGAGTCCATGCCTCATTTTTTGCAGCTATAGTGCCAACGGTAATTAATGCACGATTTTGTTCTGCTGTAATCATGTATCTCAAAATGTTTGAAAGAGTTGCTAATGCATTCGTTTCTGCTAGCTCTTAACCGAACGCATGCGAAGATGTCTGGTTTTGATTAAATAGATGCAAAAGCTAATCGGACCTAGTACCGGAATAAATATTAACATAATAATCCACTGCCATAATTGTTTCTTATCATGCGTATTTTTTCTGGTAAGCAAAACAACGGTTATTATTAAAAGTATCAGACTTATGCAAGCGAAAAAAGACCAAATAAAAAGTATGGGATCAAATAAATTAAGTTCCATTTTCAGGTAGATGATTGCAAGGAGTTGTACAACTGTATCACTAAAATACGAATAAGGTTTCAATCTTTACACTTCTTACCCAGGGGGGATCGAGGAGGGTAATGATATTTGCAAGTACGGATATGTGTTATGCAGGCTTGTAATTTCATTAATGTTTTCCTGAATACATCTACAGGGTAATAACAGTATTTCAACACATCAAAACACTAATATGTGTTGTGCTGTGTTGTTGATGTGTTGATGGTGTGTTGATGATACGGATAAATCATTGATAATGTGCGAATTAGAATTGCATGTTTTATAGTGGAAATTGCCACGAAAGAGCTATTAAAGCCAAGCACGTAAAAATTCTCTTTTGCCGCACAGTATTGGCTTGCAGCTTTTTTTTACCGGATGACAATGGTCACCATCGCTCAACTTCCGATTCGCCCCAGTCTTTCTTACTGTATTCATCCCTGCTTTTACGTTTAGCTTCGAGGCGGTCAATAATCATTTGTGTAATCAATGTGCCTGTATGCGCATTTGGGTTGGTTGCAAGCATGTTTTTTAGCTTGGCTTCGCTGATATCCAGCCGGTAGAGTATCTGGATAAGCCTTGGGAAGTCTTGGCTGATCAGTGTTTCGATGTATATAGCCAAGTCTTCTTTGCTGAGTGATTCAAGCGGAATCAGTTGATTTCCCGGATCCATATATAAAATTACGACATTATCCGACGAGATTGGCATTGACAGTCAATACTTTGTAAAATAATTTATACAAAAAGTAAAATAAACTTGACAAAATGAAATGTTCATTTTACTTTTGTCAGATCAAATCATTTAAAATGAAACAAATCAAATTATTTCCGCACAGGTTTCAGCGAATAGGATACTTGTTGCTGGTACCTTTTCTGGCTTTGGGTATTGCTAACATGTTTTTTGAATACAATGCCAGCTGGCTTCAGTTTAGTTTCTTTAAAACACCCAAGCTCGAGTTTTTTGGCACGCACAATTTTACCGATGAACTGGCAGCTGTGGGCCTGATTATCAGTCTGGTATTTATTGCTTTTTCAAAGGAAAAAATTGAAGACGAAGCCATCCAGTTTTTTCGTCTCGAAGCCCTGCAGTGGGCAGTTTATGCCAATTACCTTGTTTTGGTGATCAGCATTTTAACCGTTTATGGCAGTGAGTTTTTCCAGGTGATGACTTATAATATGTTTACCGTACTCATCATTTTTATACTTCGCTTTCGTTATGTATTATTTCAATATAATAAAGCCAGTTTATGAAGAACAAGATTAAAGTGCAGCGGGCCATTCACAACCTCACACAGGACGATCTGGCTAGAAAAATTGCGGTGAGCAGGCAAACCATAAATACTATGGAGGCCGGAAAATATGTGCCATCTACAGCCCTGGCCCTTAAAATGGCGAAACTTTTCGGGGTTCCGGTAGAAGAACTTTTTGAACTGGAAGAGGGGGATTAAAAAAAATCACCATTTTTTCCAACCTTTTGCTGTAACATATCTCCTTATATGGAGTTTAGTAAATATCATATACCTCAGTGTACATGTTGGGGTCTCTTTTTGCTGTATCACCTGATTTCTACCCTGAAATCTGGTTGCAATAATGGAGAATGGCTGTATCTGGGTAAAAGAAAATCAAATGCTTAATATTAGAAAATGGATCCCGCTCTTGATGCTGTTGTTTACAGCCGCTACAGTGGTTGGAGCTATTACGCTATGTAAGCAGCCTTCCTGCACCGGAAAAAATAGCAATCCGGAAACATCAAGATTTGAATGGATGGGTTTGCCCTCAGTTGCATACCTCAGTATTTGAATGGATGATTTCCTATTAATTAATTGTTTAAGAGAAATGCATCATCATGCGTAACAGGATTTTCATGCTTATACTTAGCATGTTTTTTTCAGGCATCTCATCCGCTCAGACGAATTCAACCGGATCAATTAGTGGAAAGCTGATTGACTCAGCTTCCAAACAACCCATGAACCTTGCTACTGTTTCTGTATTCAGGGCTGTTGATACGGTTTTAATTACCTACAGACTCAGCAGTGAAACAGGAGAATTTAAAGTAACCGGATTACCATTGGATGTTGACCTACGCATGGTAATATCCTATTCCGGTTATACTGTATCACGCAAGGAATTTAAACTAAGCGCAGATGGTAATAGTTTAGATGCAGGAACTATTTCAATGGCACCGAATAGCGGACTTACACTGGATGATGTATTGGTTATTGCAGAAAGACCGCCTGTTGTCGTAAAAAAAGATACCATCGAATTTAACGCAGCATCTTTCAAAACACTTCCTACCGCATTAGTTGAGGACCTTTTGAAGAAATTACCCGGTGTACAACTCGACGCAGATGGAAATATCACCGTGAACGGAAAGAAGGTAAACAGGATAATGGTGGATGGAAAAGACTTTTTCGGCGGCGACCCTAAAATGGCAACCCGAAACCTGCCTGCTAACCTGATCGATAAAGTACAAGTATCAGATGATAAAGATGAACTTGAACTCAACCCCGATAAAGCGAAAGCGGATGTTGGTCAGGTAATTAACCTCAAATTGAAAAAAGCGATTAAACAGGGTATGTTCGGTAAAGCATATGCTGGTAAAGCAGATGCAAACCGTTATGAAGCAGGTGGGATAGTAAATATGTTTCGCGATACTTTGCAGGTGAGTGTTTTGGGTTTTAGTAATAACCTCAATAAAGCGGGCTTTGGTTTTAATGATATACGATCATTGGGCGGCTTCGACAGAAGTGGCATAAATTCTATCTCAATCAATGGTAATGGAGGTTTAAACGTAAATGGTATCTCCTTCGGTGGAACAGGTCAAGGCATTCAGCAATCTGGCGGAATTGGTTTTAACCTGAACAATGAATTCAAAAAAGGACTTACACTCAATACCCAATATTTTTACGGTAGCCTAAGGAACGATATTGCTGAATTAGAAAACAGACAGCAATTTTTCGGCGATACTATTTTAACCAGCCGTACCAATAAATCTGAAGTAGCTTATTCTAAAACACACAGACTTGGATTTGGACTTCGTTGGAAAATTGATACTACTTCAAGAATGGAATTCCGTCCGGTATTAACTGTGGCAAATAATACAAGCGACAGACTTAGTGATATCAGTACAAACAGCAGTGTAGATGGCTTATTGAATACAAGTTCAAATCTGCAAACTTCTAAAGCAAGAGATCTTGGCTATAGCCATGTATTGAGTTATTTTAAAAGCTTTAAAAAGAAAGGACGCTCGTTCAATTTTGTAAATTCTGTACAATTGAACGCTGTAAATACAGATCAGTTTAATAATGTAGCCAATATATTTTATCCAACAGGCTCAAGTAATATAGATCAGTTGCGCGATCAGGAAAGGGCTAATTTTTCAACAAGCACTAACCTGAATTATGCAGAACCACTTCTGAAAGACCTGACTCTGCGTCTTGGATATAATCTTACCTTTTTTGAAAACAAAGATGCATTAGCTACCTATAATAAAGATGCAGGAAGCGGTAAGTATGATGTTATCAATAGCCTCCTTACCAATCATGTAGAAAGAACCAGTTGGAGAAATAATTTATCGAGCGCCCTGAATTTCAGGTATAAAAAACTTAGTATAACAGCCAGTTTAAATTTTCTTTGGTTAGATCTGTTCAATCGTTATGTATCTATTGGGCAAAAACTTGATCAGCATTATAATTATATTTTACCCGGAGCAAATATTAGCTGGAAAGAATTCAACCTCAGCTATAATGCCAATGTGAACCCTCCTGGTATTAGTGATATACAGCCAGTGCCAGATAATAGTAATCCCCTGTATATTGTAAAAGGTAATCCAAACCTTAAACCCGGTATATCTCATGGCTTTAACCTGAACTTCTTTAAGAATGTTACCCAAAAACAGATGTTTATCAGTGCTTATTTAGGCGGGTATATAGGTAATAATGGTGTAGTCAGAAGCAGGGATATTGCGCCAAATGGTGTGCAGACTACTACTCCTTTAAACGCAGATGGTATCCATAATTTTTATACTAATTTGTATTTCAACAAACAACAAAAAGTTAATCAAAAATTTTCGTTCAATTATGGTACTGGATACAATGTGAACTATACAAGGAATTTCCTGATCATCAATTCTAAAAAGAGTTATGTTAAAACCGTTGATTTCAATCCTTTCATCCGTACCGGTATAAACTTGAATGATAAATTTGAATGGAATATCAGCTATAGCAGGAATTATAACAACTCTTACTATGAAAGCAACGAGTTCAAAAATTTGAATGTTGAACGCCAAAGTCTCAGTTCTGATATGGTAATCCGATTACCTAAAAAATTTGTATGGGAGCTGACACTTGATCATCGTTACAATTCTCAGGTAGCACCGGGTGTTCAAAAAACGATATCATTACTGAATGCCGGACTCACCTATCTTTTCCTGAAGGATGATAATGGCCAATTGAAGTTCTCTGTATCTGATTTACTCAATCAAAACAGATCAGTTTATCGCTACTCATCCGAGAATTTTATTACCGACAAACAGGTGAACATTCTCCAGCGTTATTTTATGCTTACGTTTACTTATAATATCAGAAGCTTCGGTGCGGCAGGAAAGGGTGGAGGAAATAAAGTAGGTGGTAGACAAAGTTTATTCTTCTTTTGATGCAACGACCCCTGCGCTGAACCAAATTTCGGAGCAGGGGTTTATTTAATATTTCTCTATAACGCCTAAACCAAAAAGGGCAAAATCATATTTCACAGGGTCAGCAGGGTCAAGTTCGCGCAGATAATTTGTTAGCTCAATGGCCGCCTGCCAGTCCATCTGCTTTCTGTCTAATAATTGAAATCGTTTGGCAACCCTTGCTACATGTAAATCAATAGGACAAATAAGCTCAGCGGGTTTTATTTTCTGCCAGAGGCCAAAATCAACCCCATTTTTATCTTTTCTAACCATCCAGCGTAAGAACATATTCAATCTTTTGCAAGAAGAGCCTTTGTATGGTGTGGCAATATGCTTTCTTGTTCTGTTTGGTGCATCTGGTAATGAAAAGAAATAATCATGAAATACGGTTAACCTGATTTCCATCGAATCTCCTTTGGTCGTTACAAAAGCATCTTCGAGCGACTCGTATTGGTTGTAATGAAATTTCAGGAAGGCAATAAAATACAACAGATCGGTTGTATTAAAAGTCCGGTGTTTAAATTGGAGTAATTGTTGAAGATCTTGCTCGCTATGATGCATACAGAAATGATAAGGCTCATTTCCCATTAATTGCATCAGCTCAAATGATTTTTGGATTATAGTTGTGCGGTTACCCCAGGCAAAAATGGAAGCAAAAAAACCTGCGATTTCAATGTCCTGTTTTTTTGAAAAATAATGGGGAACAACTATAGGATCATCTTTGATAAAGGAGGGCTGATTGTATTGCGCAACCTTGCTATCAAAGAAATCTTTTAAAGATGCTTCGCTGTTAACTTTCATTATTCGCTAAGATAAAGAGAAATGCTTCCGAGATGGTGGTGCTGGGCTGTGAGTGGAGTTCTTAGTCCATAGTCCATAGTACATAGACCATGGACTATGGTCTATGGTCTATTCCTCACCTCCATCCATCCCCATCCAAAATATTACCAATACCTCCTAAAATACTTCCCTCTTCTTTTCTACTATAAGTGCCGTAGGCGAGGATACGACCGGCAAGGCGGCTGATTGGCAGGGTTTGAATCCAAACTATGCCTGGTCCTCGGAGGGTAGCGAAGAACAATCCTTCACCTCCGAAAATGGTATTTTTAATGCCTCCAACGAATTGTATATCGTAGTCGATTCCTGAAGTAAATCCAACAATACAGCCTGTATCTACTTTCAACATTTCACCTGGTTGTAACTGTTTTTGCACAACATGTCCGCAGGCATGCAAGAAACACATTCCATCACCTTCCAGTTTCTCCATGATAAAACCTTCACCGCCAAACAATCCTGTTCCTAGCTTACGCTGAAATTCTAGTCCTACACTCACACCTTTGGCAGCACAGAGGAAAGCGTCTTTTTGGCAAATCACTTTGTTTTGAAACCTGGACAGATCAACCGGAATAATTTTACCCGGATAGGGGGAGGCAAAACTTACGGTTTTAATTCCGCCACTGATATTGGTAAATGCAGTCATAAAAAGGTTTTCACCAACAAGAACCCTTTTTCCGGCATTGAGTAGTTTACCCAGCAAGCCACCTTGTTGTTTACTGCCATCACCAAACAGGGTTTCCATCTGGATACCATCTTCCATCATCATAAACGCCCCAGGTTCAGCAATAGCAGTCTCATTCGGATCGAGCTCAACCTCTACATACTGCATTTCCTCCCCGTAAATTTTATAATCTATTTCGTGGTTTTGTTTCATATAATAAGCGTTTTAAAAATTAGTAGCGACTCTTACAAAAATATTACATAATTTCTGTGTGTTTCTGTGTTTTCAGTGGCAATCCATCCTACAATACTACTCTTTTAATCCCAAGTCTGTCTTCTCCAAAATTAACGATCAGTCCAACTTTACAACCGGAAACTTTTAGGTAATTAATTGTTTGTTTGTATTGTTCATCTGCTATTCCTGATTGAGCCTTAACCTCTAATATAATTTGATTACAGACTACAAAGTCGGCAAAGAATTTATGCGGTAAGATTATATTTTTATATTCAATTACATATTGTTTTTCTCTGGTGTAAGTAATATCTCTTTTTCTAAGTTCATATTCGATGGCATCTTTATAAACTATTTCGAGAAATCCTTTACCTAGAATGCGGTGAACTTCAATACAGATTGATAATATTAAACCAGTCTCTGTTTGAAGTGGATAATTTGAGGGGTTATATTTATGCATGTTTATTGTCATTTATTGCCACTGAAGCACAGAGTTACACAGAAAATGGTCAGTATTTACCGCAAAAAAAAGCCGCCCCTGAGAGCAGGGGCGGCGTGGATTATTACCAAAACCAACTGTAAAGACTCTTTAGAACCAGCTACCTGTAAAAGCCTGGTTAACCGTTGCCACATTTTTCAATCTTTTCTCACGTTTCTTTCTGGCAATCCTGTTTCTGATCAGTGCTGCAACCATCAGGAACAAGAAGATAATTGTCAAAGGTGGTATACCCATAAAGCTGATCCACTTACCTCCAAACATTCTGCGCATTGGTCTGCGTAAACGTTCTGCAATAAGGTACATAGCCGGTACAATAATCAACGTCATGAAGAAAGCGAATGCAAGACCAAAGATGATGGTCCAGCTTAATGGCTTCCAGAATACAACGTTATCACCACCAAAGAAAATTCTTGGATTCAACTCTGAGAACAGTGTAACAAAGTTGATGTTGAAACCAACAGCAATCGGAATAAAGGCGAGAATAGCAGCAAGAGCGGTTAACAATACCGGAATGATACGTGTTTTACCTGCTTCAATAACAGCTTCCCTGGTTTTCATACCCCTTGCTCTCAACTCATCAGCAAATTCAATTACGAGGATACCATTTTTAACTACGATACCTGCAAGACCAACAATTCCTAATCCAGTCATCAATACAGATACTTCCATTCCAGTGATGGTAAAACCAATAAACACACCGATCACACTGAATATAATTTCAGTTAAGATGATGACTGGTTTACTTACACTGTTAAATTGTAGCACAAGGATCAACAGAATAGAAGCCAATGCGATAAGTAGTGCTTTGAAAAGGAATGCACCTGTTTCTGCCTGTTGCTCACCCTCACCTGTTTGCTTAATAGTTACACCATCCGGCAAACCTTTAAAAGCAGTGATGTGTTTTGCAAGTTCCTGGTTTACGGCAGTTGCATTATAGCCCTCTGTTGTCAAAACGTTTGAACGTAGGGTGATCAGTCGTTTCTGGTTCTTTCTTTTTACACTTCCTAATGTACTGGTAGGTTCTACCTTAACCAGCGCACTGATAGGAATATGCTTAACCGCACCACCAGCAGCCATATCACGGAATGAAATACGCATGTTTAACAGATCGGTTAAACTTTTACGTTGCATTTCATTGTTGCGTAATTGAATTTTGTATTCTTCTTTTCCTTCTTTTATTTTAGATACTTCCCTTCCAAATAAAGCCGTACGTATTTCCATGCCAATCTGTGCGGTAGAAACACCTTCAATTAAAGCACGCTGTCTGTCAACTATCAAAGTAATTTCCGGATTTTTCAAATCAATATCCATTTTCAGTTCTTCAACTCCGGGCACCTGAATAGAATCAAGGTAGTTTTTCATTAAGCTGGCGCCTTTGATAAGGGCATCAAAATCCTCACTGGCAATTTCAATATTGATTGGAGGATCAGTGGGAGGCCCACCATTTTCCTGATCAACACTTATTTCTGCACCAGGAATTCCTTTCATTTGAGCACGAATCTGATCAAGGAATGGCCTTGTAGAAACACCATGTCTTTTTTCAAATTCCACAAAAGACACCTGAATTCTTCCCAGCTCACTTCTTGTACTTCTATCGCCCGCCGTAGGATCACCTGCGCCAACAGCTACGTTACTGATGATACTTTCAACGATCGGATTATGCTTTCCGTTTTCTGTACCAAGCACTTTATTTACACGACCCTCTAAAATTTTAGTGATAGAATCTGTGTATTCAACATCCGTACCTACGGGTAATTTGAGGTACACAAAAATCTGGTTAGGATCACCTTTCGGGAAGAAAGTAACAGGGATACGACCACTGCCAATAGATCCCACAAATAAGAACATTGAAATAAAGAATAAAGCAATAGTGCCTAACAATAAATGTACAGGTCTCCATCCATTCAATGCCCAACGAAGAAGGCTTTCGTAATGACTCATGATCCATGGTAAAGCCTTGTTCTGGAAATTATGAATAGCATCATCCAGTATATAACGGTTTAATACCACCAGTATCATGAAGAATAATAAAAGATTACCCCAGAAAGTAGCGCCTGCAACGTCTAGTAGAATACCTAAAACAATGGCAATCCAAAAACCTTTCTTTCTGAAAATCGCACTTTTCGCTTCTTTCACATCGCTTTCAGGATGGTTCATGAAGTCCACAGCGAATATGGGGTTCATGATAAATGCTACCACCAGTGATGCTGCTAGTGTAAAGATGAGCATGGTGGGGAGGTAAACCATGAATTTACCAATGATACCTGGCCAGAAAAGTAGCGGGAAAAACGGTGCCAGTGTAGTAAGTGTACCTGCTAATACAGGAATAAATACCTCACCAGCAGCAATTCTTGCAGAGAATGCTGTGCTAAGTTTACCTTTTCCTTCAATAAATATCCTGTGTGTATTTTCTATCACCACAATGGCATCATCCACGATAATGCCCAATCCAAATAATAGGGCAAATAGTACGATGAAGTTCAGGGTAACATGGGTGCCAACAATCAGATCGGCTCCTGGTAGAAATACAAATGCCACAAACATACTCAGTGGAACAGAAAGGGCCACAAAGAAGGCATTAACAACACCCATAAAGAACATCAATACAATCAATACCAGCACAAAGCCAATGATGATTGAGTTAACCAGATCGTTGAATGAAGTACGAGTTTGTATACTCTGGTCACCTGTAATCACCACTTTCATATCTGTGGGATAAATCACACTCTTACCTTCTTCTACTATCTTCTTTACTCCATCACTTGTTTCAATCAGGTTCTCACCACTTCTTTTGATGATATTCAGTGTTACCACATTTTTACCATCTAAGCGGGCATAACTTTCTTTCTCTTTGATGGTATCAATGATATGGGCTATATCTTTTAAGTAAATAGGGGCTCCATTGGTATTTCTTACGATAATTTGCTGGATATCAAAAGCTGTTTTGAGCTGACCTTTCAGTTGAAGGTTTCGTTTCATGTTGCCAACTTCCAATAAGCCACCAGAAATATCAACATTTTCACGCTGTATAGCAGCATTAATGTCATCGAATGTAATGCCCGCGCTTTGCATGCGATAGTTGTCTACATTTACCTGAAATTCTCTTTCCGGCGCACCAACGAGGTCTACCCGATTAATTTGAGGAAGATCTTCCAGCTTGTCTTTCAGATCATCCGCATATTTTTTCAACCTTGGCAGGTCATAATCACCACTAAGGTTTACATACATGATCGGCTGCTCACTAAAACTTACTTCAAGAACGGTTGGTTCCTGCGTAAGGTCTGTAGGCAGATCCTGCTTAGCTTTATCAACCGCATCCTTTACTTTCTGTAAAGCAATATCTGTTTTTACATCCGTATCGAATTCTACCATGATGGCAGAAAAGTCTTGCTGGGATGTACTTGTAAACTTTTTAATTTTCGCACCTGTGATACCTTTAATCTGTTTTTCGATCGGTCTGGTAACCAGGTTTTCTATGTCTTTCGGAGAGTTACCTACATGTATGGTCTGAACATAAATAGTAGGGATAACAATATCCGGAAATTGTTCTTTAGGTAAGGTTACGAATTGGAATATACCCGCAAGACTCACAAACAACATCATCAGGTAGATGGATGTTTTATTTTTGATACTCCAGGTAGTCAGCCCAAATTCTTTGAACTTACCTTTTATATTTTCTAATGCACTCATACAATTAGTTTAAATGATCTTCAATCTTTCAAAAGGCATTAAGTTGATTACTTAGTGCTGCTGATTATAACCTGTCCATCGTATAAGCTCTGGTAGCCATCAATGATCACAAGGTCTCCGGATTGTAATCCAGACTTGATTTCAAGTTTATCACCATAAAATTCACCTGGTATTACCATTTTCTTTCTGGCAACCATTTTACCTTTTTCATTGGATGCAACCATTACGTATTTACCTTTCTCATCATTTTGCAAAGTATTCAGGGGTACTACTATTGCATTATTAACAGCATAATCCTGAATTTGAACCATTGCAATCTGATTTGGTCTAAAATCTTTGTTATTAGGCACTTTTGCTTCTATGAAGAAACTACGGCTGATAGGATTAATGATTTTACCAGAAACACCTACGCTTGACTCAACTGTTTTTTGGATATCAGGTAAAGTAATACGGAGTTTGGTTCCTTTGCCAACCCTGTCAAGGTAATTCTCCGGAACTTCTGTGGTTACCTTAAGGTTGCTGGTATTCACAATTTTAATCTGACCAGACCCAACAAAAAGTTCACCAACACGAATGTTTACATCTTCTGCTACGCCACTTACATCGCTGTAAACAGAAGTGAATTGTAATTGTTCTTTTGATATTTTAACTTGCTCCTCTGCACTTTTCAATTGGTTCTCGAGGGTTTCAACATTGTTTTTTGCAGTAATCAGTTGTACTTCAGTACCAATATTCTGATCCCAGAGATTTTTTTGTTTCTGGTACAATGTTTTTGCAAAAGATAACTGGGTTTTCAAGGTTTCGAGTCCTTTTTCAGCAGCTAATAAACTTTGGCGGGGTAAAGCGTCATCAAGTTTTAAAATGAGCTGACCTTTTTTTACTTCGTCGCCACGCTTAATAAAAAGTGCTTTTACCTGGCCACCACCACCACGTGGGGTTACGAAAGAGATATTTTCCGATTCGATTTTACCCTGTAAATCTATATAGTGGGTAAAAGATTCAGGAGTAATAGCAGCAAATGCAACCAGTTTTGCATTTTCAGGTTTAGCAGAAGAAGGGTCAAGCTTTACAATCAATGCTTCCAGCTCACTGATTTCACCTTCAATTTTTTCTTTTTGCTTTTTTAATTCAGCAAGCTTTGCTTTCTGTTCTTTTGCTGCTCCGGAACCTTCCGAAGTACTTGCACCACAGGAGGCAAGCGTAACAGTAGCAGCCAATACTGCAATAGAGAATATTTTTTGCATATAGTTAGGTTTATTGGTCATTATAATTTTCCAATTGCTTTTAAGTAATCTACCCTGGCAATAATTGCACTGTACAGGGCACTGATATAATTTGTTTGTGCTGTTACGAGGTCGGTTTGTGCGGCGGTAATCTCCGTATTTGATCCGGTACCGACTTCATATTTCTTCTTTGTTTGATTATACACGCTTTCTGCCAGTTGCATATTTTTCTTTTGGAAATTCATGGTAGCAATAGCAGTTCTGAAATTCACACGTGATTGAGCTACTTCGTTATCAATAGTTAATTTCAGGTTGTCGAGCTGGTTTTCGGTTTGCTTCAATTCGAAACGGGCTTTTTTGATGCGTGCATCTTTTCCGAATCCATCAAAAATGGGAACGGAGATATTCAATCCGATGAATGATGTGGTAAACCAATCGCCTTTACCAAAAAAGTCAAACTTATTACGCTGGGCATTCTTGGTATATGAACCCGATAAAGAAACGGTAGGCAGATAACTTAACTGGTAACGCTTAATATTGAATTCATTTAATTTTTTACCCAGACTCAGGTATTGAAAATCCTTTCTGTCTGTGTAATTATAAGCTGTATCCAATGTAAAATCACGGCTTATCTGGTCTTCGGTTAGTTTATCAACTAAAACCAGGCTATCAGTAACAGGCATTCCCAGTAAGGTTTTTAGACCCATGTATCCAAGGTCAATACTGTTGAGTGCTTTTAATTTCTCTGTTTCAAGATTAGCCACCTGTACAGCTATTTTATCCAGATCCAGTTTTTCGGCGAAACCGTTTTTGTAAAGCTCTTTAGTGTCGTGTTCCAGTTTGCTTAACCTGCTGATATTAGCATCGAGTAAATCAATCTGGGTTTTACTAACAACCAGTTGGTAATAGATTTTGTAAATATTGGTCTTGATCATTTCTTCGGTTACTTCTTTGTTCTTCGCCTGGAATTCCATAGACGTTTTTCTTGCCTGAAGTCCGATAAATACCTGACCATCAAATAACAACTGCTGGAGTTGCAAAGTAGCGGAGGCATTGTATTTAACCCCAAACCGAACGGGAATAAAAGTACCGGGAGCACTACCAAAAAATTCACCTGGTAGTAAGGATACAGGTAGTTGTAAGTAATCATTACCAGATAAGGTACCACTTACGGTAGGCAGTGCTGCCGAAGTAATGTCGCGATTGGTTTGCTGTTGTACCTGAATATTTAACAAGGCATTTTTAACCTGCACATTGTTTTTATAGGCATAATCTACACATTGCTGAATGGTAAATTCATGGCGTGTAGCATTTTGAGCAGATGTAATTGTACTAATTACCAGCCCCAACAGTAAAACCATGTTTTGTATTTTTCTTCGTTTACTCATAGTTTACTTTTTAGTCTTTGTTGCTTGTATTTTTGAATCAGTTTAAGTCCTTTGGCTGATGCCATCCCATAAAGAAAATTATCCGTTATTTCTGCGATAATCTGTGCGGCAGTGAACTTTGAGGGGGGGAAGCTTTCTGTGTCGAACATCAGGAATATCGTAGCAAGTCTGAATCGGGTTAGTATTTCTACATTGATGTCATCTCTGTATAATTCATCTTTAATTCCCCATTCAAGATTCGATTTTATGAGGTCATAAAAGAATTTGTTTTTATGATCAAGAAATTTACGATAGGCCTTCGGATGATATTTTTCAAGATCAAACATCACGGAAGGGTTCATGTGTTTCAACATTTCGAGTGCGCGGTCGATTGTCATAAAAAGTTCATGGACCGCATTTTCACTCGATTCACGAAAGCAAGTGCAATCCGTTTTACTTTTTTCAATTTCAATTCCGATTGCTCCTTCAACCAGTGCATCTTTATCGGCATAAAACTGGTAAATGGTTTTTTTGCTCATGCCCAGGTGGTTGGCAATCTCATCCATACTCACACTGCGCAGGCCATAACGCATGAATAATTCATGTGCTTTGGTTAATATTCTTTCTTGTGTTTCCATACGCGTAATTCGGGCGCAAAACTATGGAAACTTTAAACGTAACCAAAGTTTCCATGTTTTTTTTGGATTAAATCTGTGTTAAACGGTCACAAAATCTGATGAATGAAATGCTTATAATCGTTAGTTTTTTGCCTTTCCCAACCGTTTAAAACGGTTGATTTGTATAATTCTTAGTTATTTTACATTCTAATAAGACCCAATGAACTTTAAAACGATCATCCGCATTTACGGAAAAAAATTGCTACAATTTTTCTTCCAGGGACTTATTGTACTGGCTCCAATCGGTATTACGCTATGGGTGGTAATTGGACTTTTTACCTGGATAGATGGCATTTTACCTAATCTTATTCATGCACTGTTTCCGAGTTTATTAGAGAAAGATGCGGCTGGTAACCTAAAAAGCTTGCCTGGACTGGGTTTTGTTGTAGTAATAGCACTGGTATTGTTGGTGGGTTGGATATCTTCTTTATTTGTTGTTGGAAGGCTGGTTACCCTGCTTGATACGGTGTTGGAGAAAACGCCGGGTATAAAATTTATTTATTCCTCTGTAAAAGATTTTCTGGAAGCTTTTGCGGGTAACAAAAAGAAATTTGATAAACCTGTACTTGTGAATGTAGATGCTCCTGATGTTTGGAGGGTTGGATTCATTACCCAGCAATCAGCAGCAGACTTTGGTATGGAGGATCATGTAACTGTTTATGTGCCACACTCGTATGCCATATCCGGCATTACTTATATAGTATCTAAAGACCGCATTAAACCGTTGCATGATGTAAGTGCAGCTGATGCCATGAAATTCGCAGTATCTGGCGGCGTAACGGATGTACATGAGTAGCTATTGTCCATAGACCATAGTCCATAGACCATGGTCCATGGTCTATGGACTATTTCCTACCTTGCGGCTTCAAGCAACCGAAATGAGCGTACATAATTTTAATTCCGGGCCTTCTGTACTGCCTAAAATTGTTATGGAGCAGGCATCACAGGCCATTCATGATTTTAATGGTACTGGTTTATCTATTCTGGAAATAGGTCACCGCACCAAACATTTTCAGGCTGTAATGGATGAAGCAATCTCTTCTGTTAAACAACTGATGGATTTAGGTGATGACCATGAAGTATTATTCCTTCATGGTGGTGCCACTACCCAGTTTATGCAGGTGCCGATGAATTTGTTGGATGATGCTGCCACAGCGGCCTATCATATTAATGGTATATGGGGTAAAAAAGCGGCCACTGAGGCAAAACTCTTTGGGAAAGTGGAAATTGTTGCAGATAGTTCAGACAAGAACAATACTTATATACAGAAAGATTTTGCAATTCCAGCGAATGCGGCTTACCTGCATTTAACCACTAACAATACTGTTGAAGGAACTCAGTGGCATCAATTTCCTGATACCAATATCCCCTTAGTGGCAGATATGAGTAGTGATATTTTTTGCAGACCAGCTGATTACAAGCGTTTTGGGTTGATATATGCCGGCGCTCAAAAAAACATGGGAGCTGCAGGTGTAAACCTGGTAGTGATTCGTAAAGACCTGCTCGGTAAAGTAAAGCGTACAGTGCCAACGATCATGGACTACCAAAAACATATTGATGCCGGTTCTCTGATGAATACCCCGCCTGTTTTTGCTGTATATGTAAGCATGCTAACCCTGCGATGGATAATACAAGAAGGCGGTCTTGCAGAAATGCAAAAAAGAAATGAAGCAAAAGCAAACCTATTATACCAAACCATCGATAGCCTTCCCATCTTTAAGCCAACGGTGGAGAAAGAAGACAGAAGCTTGATGAATGCCGTATTCTTCCTGTCGGACCCAAATTTAGAACCTGAATTCCTTGAAGTATGCAAAAATGAAGGGATGATTGGTGTAAAAGGCTACCGCACAGTGGGGGGCATTAGAGTGAGTATGTACAATGCTTTGCCATTGGAAAGCGTAGAAGCTATCTGTGATCTGATGAAAGACTTTTCCCTAAGAAAAGGCTAATATTTTTATAAGCGGTAGAAGTGGCATTCGGATTTTTCCTAATTTTGGACCGAAAAACGATTTTGGTCGAAAAATGATATTGTCCGCAAAAGAAGAGATCGTTAAAGACGACATCCTTAAAGAAGCACAGAAACTATTCCAGCAATTTGGTCTTAAAAAGACCACCATGGAAGATATTGCCCGTTCCATGGGAAAAGGGAAAAGCACACTTTATTATTATTACTGCAGCAAAGAAGAAATTTTCGATGCGGTAATCAGTAAAGAAATGAATGAAGTGTTTAATGAGGCTAAAGAAGCCACTGAAAAAGCCAGATCGGCTGAAGAAAAACTACGGTCGTTTACCATTACAAAAATCAGGGCACTTCAAAAAAAATCAAACTTATATAAAGTAGTTAAGGGTGAAATGCAGGAGAATATGCGCTGTATGAAACACCTGCATACCGAATATGACCAACAGGAAGTAAAGCTGGTAACAGATATCCTGGCATTTGGCGTAAAGAGTGGAGAGTTTGCTACATCCCTAAAAAAAGAATTGGATATCCTTCCTTTAATTATTGTGAGCTCATTGCGTGGATTAGAGCGTGATCTGTTTGCGGGTAATAAATACCCCAAAATGGAAACCCGTATCGATTCTATTGTTAATATAATGGTGAAGGGGTTAAAAAAATAAAATTGGTTCTGAAACGTCCCGTCACAGACGGGACTATTTTAATAATTGAGAAAAACGATTACATGAAAACACAAATACAACCCGCAAGCGGAAAATTAGGCATACTGCTGCCGGGGTTAGGAGCAGTCGGAACCACCGTAATTGCTGGTGTGATGGCTGTAAATAAAGGAATTGCACAACCAATCGGAGCATTGACCCAAATGGGAAATATCAGGTTAGGTAAGAGAACAGAGAACCGTTACCCGCTTATCAAAGACTTTGTACCACTGGCACCATTATCGGATGTGGTTTTTGGAGGATGGGATGTGTATAGTGATAATGTGTATGAAGCTGCCATGAATGCAAAAGTGCTGGATCCATTATTGCTTAATGCTATCAAACCCGAACTGGAATCAATTAAACCCATGAAAGCGGTGTTTGATAAATCCTATATCAAAAACCTGGATGGCACACATATTAAAGAAGCTGCCAGTAAATGGGATCTTGCCAATGAAGTAATCAGTGATATTGAAAACTTTAAATCGGCTAATGGATGTGACCGTATTGTTATAGTATGGTGCGGTTCAACAGAAAAATATATAGAACCTTCTGCTGTTCATGAAACCATTGCTTCCTTTGAAGAAGGCTTGCGTAATAATGATCCTGCTATATCACCAAGTATGATCTATGCTTATGCTGCCATTAAAATCGGCGTTCCCTATGCAAATGGCGCACCTAATTTAACCTGTGATATCCCTGCATTGATAGAGCTTTCAAAAGAAACGAATACACCTATCGGAGGAAAGGATTTTAAAACAGGCCAAACATTGATGAAAACCATACTGGCACCAGGCTTACACGCAAGGGCGCTGGGCGTTAAGGGTTGGTTCTCTACCAATATATTAGGTAACCGCGATGGTTTAGTATTGGATGATCCGGATAATTTTAAAACCAAAGAAGTATCTAAACTAAGTGTACTGGAAGATATATTCCAACCTGATATTAATCCTGCATTGTATGGTGATCTTTACCACAAAGTGCGGATCAATTATTATCCACCACATGGCGACAATAAAGAAAGTTGGGATAATATCGACATTTTTGGTTGGCTAGGTTATCCGATGCAGATTAAAATCAATTTCCTGTGTCGTGATTCAATTCTTGCTGCACCAATTGTACTCGACCTGGCTATTTTTATGGATCTCGCAAAAAGGGCCAATATGAGTGGTATCCAGGAATGGTTATCCTTCTATTTTAAATCGCCACAAACAGCACCTGGGTTGAGACCTGAGCATGATATCTTCAAACAACTCATCAAATTGCAGAATACATTAAGGCATATTATGGGAGAAGATTTGATCACGCATCTTGGGCTTGATTATTACCAGGATTTGGTAGAGGCTTTATGATGATTAAGATGCATAAAACAATTGCCAGTCTCTTTGGTATTGGTTATATAAAAGGAGGTGGAACAATTGCTGCGGCAGTTTTCTGCGTGCCTTGGTACCTGCTCCGTGAATCGGAATCATTTGGAATTGTAAGTATTATACTTACGCTAATGGTTACCGTGATAGGCATTTGGACGGCGCAGTCTGTTGAGAAAGATTGGGGTAAAGACAGCGGAAAGGTGGTGATAGATGAAGCAGCAGGAATGATGATCAGCCTGCTTTTTGTTCCACCAACCTTACCTTATATAATAACAGGATTTGTACTGTTTCGAATATTGGACATAACAAAGCCATTATTGATCAGAAAAACAGAATCGTTGCCGGGTGGATGGGGTGTAATGTTAGATGATGTGATAGCTGGCATATATGCAAACCTGTTATTACACACAATTATGTGGTTAAATATTTTTTAATTGATGGTTACTTTTGTAAAAGCACAAGCTGCTTCACTGGCAGCTACCATTGTTGATTTTACTGTTTTCATTTTATTGACAACAGTATTCAATTGCTGGTACCTGGCTGCAAGTATAACTGGAACCATCTCTGGAGGTATTGCTAATTTTTTACTGGGTAGGGTATGGGTGTTCGAAGCCAGGGAAGGCAGGGTTCCTATGCAGGCATTTAAATACCTGCTGGTATGGGCAGGTAATTTGTTACTGGTTACAGGAGGTGTATTTGTAGTAAAAGAATATATTGGCCTGGCACCCCTAACCTCAAAAATTATCGTATCTCTAATTGTAGGGTTCACCTATAATTATATGTTACAAAAAAAATTCGTGTTCAAATAATAACAAAAAATGAAAAGTAAAAGAGCAGTTGTAAGGTGGGTGTTGCCGGTTATACTGATGCTGTTTGGATTTATGCAGGGTATGGCTCAAACTGTTATCACCGGAAAAGTGGTAGATGCGGTAAGCAAAACACCATTACAATATGTAAGCGTCGTATTTAAAGGAGGAAGAGGTACTGTTACGGATAGTCTTGGACAATTTACACTCCGTTCAAATGGTAATATCAATATCATTATTGCTTCTTATGTAGGATACCTGAATGTTCCAAAAACCATTATTCCTGGGAAGGAGCAGACCATTGATTTCGAATTAGAAGTTGATCCTAAGTCCATCAATAACGTTACTGTATCAACCAATAAAAGAGCTAAATACAGAAACAAAAACAATCCGGCAGTAGACCTGATCAGGAGAGTGATTGATAATAAACCCCTGAACAGACCGGAAAAGTATGACTATGTTGAATACGACCAGTACGAAAAACTGGAAGTCTCACTTAGTAGTGTACCAGAGAAACTGGCCAATAACCGAATGCTTCGTAAATACCAGTTTCTTTTTGAAAACAGGGATACGGTTAAACTGAAAGGAAAAACTTTGTTACCTGTTTATCTTGAAGAGAAACTAACCCAAAAGTATTATCGTAAAAAACCGGAAAAAACAAAGTCGATTGTAAGAGGAGAAAAAAAGGTGAATTACGGTGAATACATCGATAATGATGGGGTAAGCCAATACCTGAACAGGTTAATCATGGATGTAGATATCTATGATGATAATATACCATTATTCACCTATCAGTTCCTGAGTCCGATTGCAGATCTTTCCCCAACATTTTATATGTTCTATATCCGTGATACCATCACAGATGATAGCGGAAAGAAACTCATTAAAATGTATTTCACTCCAAGAAATACCAATGACCTCCTGTTTCGTGGTAATATGTATATCACATTAGATGGTAACTATGCGGTACAAAGGCTGGATATGTTCCTCAGTAAGAATGTAAACCTCAACTTTGTTCGGGAATTACATATCGACCTTGATTTTGAACAAAACCCTGATGGACGTTATCATTTAAGCAGAAGTAATGTAATGGCGGAAGCCGCTGCCACCAAAGGTGCAAGTGGAGGATTCTTTGGAGAAAGGACGGTTTCTTTTAAAAACTATAAAATCAATGAAGCAAAACCTGATACATTATACGACGGACCTTCATTGGTAAAAACTGATAAGGTAGATAAACTCTCTGATAGTTTCTGGGAGCAGAACAGGCATGATACACTTAGTGGAACTGAATCGAAAATTTACTCCAATATTGATAGCCTGGAGAAAATGCCCTCATTCAGAAGAACCATGGCAATCGCAACTTTCTTATTTTCAGGGTATACTTCATTAGGGCCGGTAGAAATTGGTCCAGCCGCTGCATTCTATGGATTTAATCCCATAGAAGGTTTTAAACTAAGACTCGGTGGCCGAACTACACCTAAACTGAGTAAACGTATTTATTTTGAAACCTATGGTGCATATGGCTTCAAAGATGAAAAGTTCAAATACTTTTTTGGAACTACCTATTCTTTGAACAATAAATCAATTTATACGTTCCCGTTAAAATTTATCCGGGCCAGCTATCAGCATGATACAAAGATTCCTGGTCAGGAACTACAGTTTGTACAGGAGGATAATTTCTTCCTTTCTTTTAAAAGAGGTAACAACGATAAATGGATTTACAACGACATATTCAAGTTAGAATATGTTCATGAACTCCGGAACAGACTTTCCTATACACTTGCTTTTAAAAACTGGCGACATACTCCTGCTGGATCTATTATTTATAATAAAATAGTGAATGGTAATGTGGTGAATGTACCATCTATTAATACCTCAGAATTTTCTGCCCAATTGCGCTGGGCACCAAATGAGCAATTCTATCAGGGTAAAGTGTTCCGTATTCCTATCATTAATAAGTATCCCATTTTTACCTTGCGTTTTACAGCAGGTGTAAAAGGTGTATTTAAAAGCGAATACAATTACCAGAACATTAATCTGAGAGCAGAGAAAAGAGTATTCATGTCTCAGTTAGGATATAGTGATGTGGTATTAGAAGGTGGGTATACTTTCGGAACTGCACCATATCAGTTATTAACTGTGCATAGGGCTAACCAAACTTATGCATATCAACTGAATTCTTATAACCTGATGAACTTCCAGGAATTTGTAAGTGATCGTTATGCTACTTTATTGGTAGATCACCATTTTAATGGTCTCATCTTTAACAGGATTCCTTTATTGCGTAAATTGAAACTAAGAGAGCTACTGTCGATGAAGATTATTTATGGAGGTATTAGCGATAAAAATAATCCCGATAAAAATCCGGACCTGATTAAGTTCCCGACAGCCGCGGGTGTTCCAACTACATTCTCACTCAGCAAGAAACCATATATTGAGGGAAGTGTGGGTGTTGGTAATATCTTTAAACTTTTCAGGGTAGATCTGATCAGAAGATTTAATTATAAAGAAAATCCAAATATCAGTACATGGGGAGTAAGGGCACGATTTAAATTTGATTTCTGATTTAGTACTTAATTTGCGTCATCAAATAAAGCATGGAAAAAGTTCCTTTAAGAATTAAACTTCAAAAAGCCATTTATGTTGTTATCGACCCCTTCGTTAAGGGGTTGATTAAACTGGGCCTTACCCCTAATATGGTAACGCTTATTGGGTTTGTATTAAATATTGGTGTTGCTATAATATTTATTGAAGGGGGTGAAAGAGGCCACAGAGGCGATTTATCTTATGTTGGATGGGCTGGTGCATTGGTGCTATTTGCTGGTTTATTTGATATGCTTGATGGACAAGTAGCCCGTCTTGGAAAAATGAGTTCCTCTTTCGGTGCACTGTTCGATTCAGTATTAGACAGATATAGTGAATTGGTCATGTTCCTTGGTATTTGTTATTACTTAATTGCCCATCATTATTTCCTGAGCTCATTATTTGCATTTATTGCCATGATCGGGTCAATGATGGTCAGTTATACAAGGGCAAGAGCAGAAGGTTTGGGTATTGAATGTAAAGATGGATTAATGCAACGTCCTGAGAGAGTTGTATTAATAGGTGTATCTGCAATTGCATGTGGTATAGCCGGTGAATATATTGGCGGCGACTGGAAATGGTATGTTAGTGGAATAAAGTTTCATGTGCTTGAAACCATGTCAATCTTTACTCTTCCACTTACACTAATGGCTGTATTAACCAATATAACTGCAATTAATAGGTTACGTAGTTCAAAAAAAGCATTAGATGCAAAAGATGGACTAGTGAAAGCATCCCAAAAAATGGGAGCCCCTGCGTTGATCATTGCTATTGCCTCAATTTTTATGCTGGCACCCCTTAGTGAAACAAAAGCACAGGGAGAAACACCAGGTGCTAATGCTCCAACCCACCGCACAGCTATTGAGCCTCAGGATACCTTCCCGGTGCCTAAGGGGAATAGTAAACAATTATTTTACCTGCAGCGAACTTCAAACACAAACACTATTGTTTGTGAACTGAGGTATAATAAACAGGGTGAAGTAGACGAAGATGATCCTGTGCATGTATTTTGGATTCGTTATCCGGAAGGCGGACAGAAAAAGGAACTATCTTATATACAGCGTGTATTTGCCTATGGTATAAAATCACAGGCGGTCGGAAAGGATTCCTATAAAATACATTTTGTATCCTATAAAAAACGTCCGCTATACCTGATGCGTTCCCCAAAAGATAACCAGTTCAAGGTATATACTACCATTAATAACCAGCAGGCAGTGCTTACACGTATTTTTATCAAGATTGATGGAGGTACTTTCTGGTCGCCGAATGTAGTGTATATGGAAATGAAAGGGATAGACGAACAAACTGGTAAAGAAGTAATGCAAAGATTTAAACCCTGATATGACAGGTAAGTCTACATTAAATGAGTCTTTTTTTTCGGTAAGGCATGTGCTGGCAACTACCCTGGCATCGCTGACTTATTTAGTACTTAGTTATTGGTTGATTGGTTATAAACAAGATCAGTTGACACTGGTGTTGTTATTTAATATTTGCTACTATCTCTCTCGAATAACCAGGAAATTTATTTTAGGGTTCTCCATTTTTATTATTTTCTGGATCATTTTCGATTTCATGAAAGCTTTCCCTAATTATCAGTATCAACAGGTACATATTGGAGATTTATATACAACGGAGAAAAGCCTTTTCGGTATTAATGAACATGGTAAATTACTTACCCCGAATGAATTTTGGTTGGCTAATCACACAACATGGCTTGATATAACAACTGGTTTTTTCTACCTCAGTTGGGTGCCGGTACCATTAGGTTTTGCTGCTTTCCTTTTCTTTAAAAACAGAAAATGGTTCTTACAGTTTTCACTTACTTTCTTATTGGTAAACATCATCGGCTTTATTATTTACTATGTGTATCCTGCCGCACCGCCATGGTATATCCAGGAATTTGGGTTTAATTTTCAAGCAAATACACCTGGTAATACTGCAGGTTTAGGCAGGTTTGATGCATACTTTAACGTACAGGTATTTGAATCGTTATATGCTAAAAGTTCAAATGTATTTGCGGCAATGCCATCATTGCATTCCGCATATCCTTTAGTCGTATTATTTTATGGATTGAAATTCCGGTTAAAGTGGATCAATATCATTTTTGCAATGATTATGGTAGGAATTTGGTTCTCAGCAGTATATACGAGTCATCATTATGTGCTGGATGTATTAGCTGGTATTTTATGTGCAATAACAGGGATAGCACTTTTTACCTGGCTTTCTGAAAAACAATCGTTTGTTAAACGGGCAATTGAAGAATACACGCTTAATATAAAGTAATGCCCCCGGCTTTCATAACTTTTCTTTTATAATTATTTACGGATATTTGCGCAATGGCAATTATTAAACCCTTTCGGGCATTACGTCCGCAACCACAGTTGGCTAAGCAAGTAGCCAGCAGACCCTACGATGTATTAAACAGTGCAGAAGCTAAAATAGAAGCACAAGGAAATCCAAGTTCTTTTCTGCATATCACCAAAAGCGAAATAGATCTTTCAGACAGTATCGATATTCATGCTCAGGAAGTATATGAGCAAGCGAAAGCAAACCTGGATGCATTCATGAAGCGTGATGTGTTGTTTCGCGAATCAAAGCCTTGTTACTATATCTATCAATTAATAATGAACGGACGCTCGCAAACAGGACTTGTATGTGTGAGTAGTATTGATGATTATGAAAATGATATTATTCGTAAACATGAATTTACCCGTCCGGAAAAAGAGCAGGATCGTATAAATCATATCCGTATTTCCGGAGCACAAACAGGCAATGTTTTCCTGGCATACAGAAGTAACGCATCCATGGATGAATTAATTTCAAAGTGGAAAGAAACTAAGTCTCCCGTTTATGATTTTACTGCCGACGATGATATTCAACATACGATCTGGATTGTAAATGATACGACTGTATGTGATCAGATTACCCAGATTTTTCAAGAACAAATACCCTATACCTATATTGCTGATGGTCACCATCGCGCCGCATCTGCAGCAAAAGTTCGTAAGGCATTAGGAACCAATGCAGGTCCTGAAGCGGATTATTTTCTTACCACATTGTTTCCTTCCAATCAGTTGCAAATAATGGATTACAACAGGATTGTTAAGGACCTTAATGGGCTTTCAACCGCTGATTTCATCAAGGCATTGGAAAAGGATTTTGATGTTCAACTTAAGGGTGCCGATGCTGTTAAACCAGCAACATTGCATGAGTTTGGCATGTATTTGGAAGGTAACTGGTATATATTAAATGCAAAACCGGGAACTTACGCTGATGATCCTATAGGTGTACTTGATGTAACCGTTTTACAAAATCATGTATTGGATAAAATATTAAACATAAAAGATCCAAGAACCGATATCAGAGTTGAATTTGTAGGGGGAATCAGAGGGTTATCTGAATTAGAGAAAAGAGTAAATAGTGGCGATTTTGCTGCAGCTTTTAGTTTATATCCGGTTACTATTGAACAACTTTTTGACATCTCAGATAGTGGTAATGTAATGCCACCCAAGAGTACCTGGTTTGAGCCAAAGTTGAGAGATGGTCTGCTTACCCACCTGATTGGTGAATAAATTATTTTAAAAAGAGGGCTATGCGTATTGTTATACTGTTTGTTTTTTTGCTTTCAAGCTGGAATTTAATGGCACAGGAACCTGGAAAAAAACTTCAGGAAACCGCCAAATCCATGCTGATGCAGGGCGACTTTGAAAATGCTGTGGCCGTATTAGAATCAGCAGCAAAACAAGCTCCTGGTGATATTTCCATCCAGAAGGACCTTGCCTATGCCTGCTACCTCAAACGCGATTTTGGCAAATCGATACAGGTCGGTAAAATTTTGGCAGAAAGGTCCGATGCCGATGAGCAGGTTTTTCAAATACTAGGGTTGTCATATAAAGCCATTGCTGCCTATAAAGAAGGAGCACGTTTGTATAAATCAGCCTTGAAAAAATTTCCAAACAGTACCATCATCTATAATGAGTATGGAGAGCTGCTGGCAATGGATAATGCAGTAAGTGAAGCAATTGAACAATGGGAAAAGGGTATTAAAGCAGATTTGAACTATAGTAGCAATTATTATAATGCCTGCATTTACTATACAAAAACTAGTAATTGGTTGAAAGTAGCACTTTATGGGGAAATCTTTGTAAACCTGGAAAGTTTTACGGAAAGAACTGCCGAAGTAAAAAAGGCACTGCTGAATGCATGGCAAAAAATGTTTTTACCAACGGTTGTGTCACAGTTATTGAAAAACAATTCTACTGCATTTGAAAAAGCTGTGTTGCAAACAATTGAAAAAATAGTTCCTTCAACAAGTGCAGGTTTTCAACCAGAAACAAGCACATCTATCCGCTCTAAATGGATGCTCGACTGGTTTAAAACTTATACAAATTACCCTTTTGCACTTTTTGACCAGCAACAATATTTTATTCGGGAAAATATGTATGAAGCCTATAACCAATGGTTATTTACCGAATCTGTTAACCCAGATGCCTATAAAATTTGGAAAGAAACCCACGCAAAGGAAGCAGCAGCATTTGAGGCTTACCAAAAAACAAGGTTATTTAAATTGCCTGCCGGGCAGTATTATTTCTAAATAGGGGCACAAAATTGGCAAAGAAGCCTGTATCAAGCGATACGGGCTTTTTTATTTGTTTGCTTTTACTTAAATTACTCTTATAAACTAACTACCATGGAGAATCAAAAAGATGAAAGACTTTGGCGAATTGCCAAAAAACGGGCCTCCTTTAAAAGAAACCTATACGGATATATTGTTATTGTAGCTTTTTTGTGGGCCATTTGGTGGTTAACCTATGGGAAGGAGCATGGATTTAAAGGCAATATATGGCCAATTTGGGTGATGTTGGGTTGGGGTATAGCTTTGGGCTTCCAATATTTTAATGCATACAATGGTAGTGTAACAGATATTGCCGAAGAGGAATACGAAAGATTGAAAAAGAAGGAATGATTATCAGGGTTTGATTTTTGAACTTTATTGAAAGATTGCCATATGACTGTAAAACGACTTTTTGATTGTCTTGAACACCAGGCAAAGCATTTTCCTAAAAAAGATATGCTTGCAGCCAAAGAAAATGGAGAATGGGTTTCTTATAGCACTGAGCAGGTAACTGATATCGTAAATAAGTTTAGTGCAGGGTTATTGCAATTGGGTGTAAATGCTGGCGATATGACACCCGAATCGAGTCATAAAATTGCTATTATCAGTAATAACAGACCAGAGTGGATATTTACCGACCTGGCTGTTCAGCAAATCGGCGCAATTTTAATTCCTGTATACCCTACTACCAGTTCACATGAATTGGAGTTTATTCTTAATGACGCCAATGTTCAATACCTTTTTGTAAGCAACGCTGAATTACTTGAAAAAGCGAAAGCAGTAAAAGAGAAAGTACCTTCTATAAAAGACATTTATACTTTTGAGAAATTAGAAGGGGCAAAATATTGGAAAGAAGTTACAGCGTTGGCAAATCCCGAGCTAATCGCTAAGGTAAAATCAATAAGTACGTCAATTCCTGTTTCGCATCTTGCTACAATAATTTATACCTCAGGAACAACAGGTACGCCAAAAGGGGTGATGTTGAGTCATAAAAATATTTATTCAAACCTTCAGTTTTCAAAAGAGAGTTTTCCTTTTAATGATGCGCCAGACTCAAAAGTGTTAAGCTTCTTACCGCTAAACCATATTTTTGAAAAAACAGTTACCTATATCTATTTATACAGTGGTATTAGTATTTATTATGCTGAAAGCCTTGAAACCATTGGAGATAATTTGCGTGAAATAAAACCAGATGGATTTACCACTGTACCACGACTACTGGAGAAAGTATTTGAACGGATTATGCTCAAAGGAAACGAGCTGACTGGAATCAAACGCAAACTGTTTTTTTGGGCAGTAGCACTCGGTGAAAGATATGATAACTTAAAAAGCGGTGGATTATGGTATAATATCCAATTGTCGATCGCCAATAAACTTATTTTCAATAAGTGGCGGGAAGCTTTAGGCGGAAATGTATCATTTATTGTAACAGGTGGAGCCGCTTGTCAGGTAAAATTGTTGCGCATTTTCAATGCTGCAAGAATACCCGTGTATGAGGGCTATGGACCAACAGAAAACAGTCCGGTGATTAGTGTAAACAGACAAGCGAAAGGGCTAACCAAATTCGGAACCGTAGGTCCGGTAATCAATGGTGTAACTTTGCGACTCGCTGAAGACGGAGAAATTTGTGTATCAGGTCCCTGTGTGATGGAAGGCTATTATAAAAGACCCGATCTTACAGCCGAAACAGTTATCGACGGCTGGCTACATACAGGTGATATTGGTGTAATCGAAGACGGCAAATTTTTAAAAATTACCGACCGCAAAAAGGAATTATTTAAAACAAGCGGTGGTAAATATGTAGCACCACAACCCATTGAAAACAAACTAAAAGAAAGTGCCTTTATTGAACAGGTAATGGTGGTTGGTTCTGAACGAAAATTTGTAGGTGCATTAATTGTTCCGGCCTTTGTTATCCTAAAAGAATGGATGAAAGAAAAGGGTATTAATTATACAACAAACGAAGATACCATACATCATCCCCGTGTTTTGGAATTATACCGGGAAATCGTAGAGAGCTATAATGCTAATTTTAACCATGTAGAGCAAATTAAAAAGTTTGAATTACTACCACAGGAATGGACAATAGATACCGGAGAAATGACACCGAAGCTTAGCTTAAAAAGAAAAGTAGTCATGGAAAAGTTCAAAACTGCTATAGAACATATCTATTCCTGATATACTTTTACGACTTAAACTTCGCGATTGATCCCCGATTTAGAGGGGTCATGTTTGAAGATATATTGTCCTTTTTAAATAAAGTTGTGCCCAATGATTGAATCAGGTGTTTATCGAGCTATGATTGAGAATGCGCTTGATGCTTTCTTTCTTACCGACATAAATGGTTTTGTTTATGATGCAAATAGTGCTGCCTGTGAAATGTTCGGATATACCCTGGAGGAAATAAAAGGGGTGGAACGAAAACAAATTATTGATCTCGCTTCCCCTGGATTAGAAGAGTGCCTTAAAATAAGGGAAGAAAAGGGAAAAGTTACCTGTGAATTGATTGGAATAAAAAGTAATGGTGAGAAATTTCCAATCTGGGTTTCTTCAGTGTTATTTAATGAATCCTCCGATAATCCTAAAACATTTACCATTATTCACGATATCACAGAGTTAAAGAAAAAGGAAAAGCAGTTAGATGAATTAGAGATGAACATGCGGGTGGTGGTGAATAATACTGACGAACTTTTTATTGTTCTGGATAAAGACCTCAAGATTATTAATTTCAATAAAGCAACAGAAGAAAAATCCAAAACGCTACTTGGAGTTCCTTTTGAAAGAGGAAAATCAATTCTTGATAGTGCAAGTCCGGAGCGGGTAGCATATCTAAAGGAATTATACGCCGATGTTTTAAATGGAGCGGTTCGTAACAACACGGTTGAAATTCCGCCTACAGATCAACATCCCAAGGTTATTGTGGAAATCCGTTATGCGCCTATTTACGATAATGGAACAGTCACCGGCATTATCATTAATGTTCATGATGTAACAGCTGCAAAAGAAAAAGAAGCAGCCTTATTAAAGGCAAATGAACGATTCTTCTATGCAACGAAAGCAACAAATGATGCTATTTGGGACTGGGATATCGAAAATGATAAAGTGTTTCGGGTGGGAGATGGATTGAAAACGATGTTCGGGTATGAGTTAAGTGAAGCGGAAAATGACCAGCAATTTTGGACCAAGAGGGTTCATCCTGATGATCTGGGAAACATGATTGAAAAAAGAACGGCTATTCTTTTCCAGACCAGAGAATTATACTGGGAGGATGAATATAGGTTTCAAAGGAAAGATGGCACTTATGCATACGTCTTTGATAAAGGCTATATCATTCGCTCTGAAGATGGAAAGCCGGTAAGAATGATTGGCGCAACACAGGATGTGTCTCAACGTAAAGAATCAGAAGCTTTGTTGCTTGAATTAAACAACCGGATGAAGAAAAGGGCAGAGGAACTGGCTAATTCAAATGTTGAACTGGAAAGGTTTGCTTATGTGGCATCGCATGACTTACAGGAACCCTTGCGAATGATTACCAGTTTTTTACAGTTGTTTCAGAAACGCTACAAAGATAAAATTGATGCCACTGCCGATCAGTATATTCATTTTGCCATTGATGGTGCCGAGCGAATGAAAGTGCTGATAATGGATTTACTCGATTATTCAAGGGTAGGATCAAGTGTGGAAGTATTTCAGGAAGTAGATCTTAATGTATTGCTGGGTGAACTACAGGAAATGTTCACCAAAACCTGTGAAGAAACCAACGCTATCATACGGGTTAACAAAATGCCGGTTGTAAAAGCCAACAAAACCCAGCTGTTTCAACTTTTCCAGAACCTGGTATCCAATGGCTTAAAATACCATAGCGATCAGGCTCCTGAAATAGAGATAAGCTACGAAGAAAAAGAAACAGATCATCAATTCGTCATAAAAGACAATGGTATTGGAATAGACCCTATGTTTCATGAAAAAATATTTGTTATTTTTCACCGGTTACACAGTAGAACCGAATATGGGGGAACGGGTATTGGTTTGGCGGTATGCAAGAAAATTGTTGAACGACATGGTGGCAGAATATGGGTGGAATCAGCGCCTGGAAAGGGAAGTTCGTTTTATTTTACCCTGGCCAAGCGAATATAGCCCTGGAAAATATTTATTTCTTAAAATGTTTAGTATCTTGTTTATTCACCGTGTTCATCGTTTAGGAATTTGTACTCATCAATTGAACGCTCATGTCTGAAAGCAATCAAGCATTGACCATATTGATCGTAGAAGACAACCCCGGCGACCTGTTCCTCCTGGAAGAACTGTTAAAGTCATCTTCAATACCTATTGGGCGATTAATCAAAGTTTTAAATTCAACTGATGCAATTAAAACCTTGCAAAATGAAAACGTCAACCTCGTTTTATTGGATCTGAGTTTGCCAGATAGTAATGGACTACAATCTTATGAATCCATTAATGAATATGCGGCTTCAATACCTATAATTGTACTTACGGGCCTTATTGACATGGAAGTTGCTCTTGAAACCATGGCAAGCGGCGCACAGGATTACCTTATAAAAGGCGAGTTTGATGAAAAACTACTCGATAAATCAATACAGTATAGTATTGAAAGGAAAAAAAGTCAGGAAAACCTCAGGGAAAGCAATGAGCGATACAAATTTGTTACAAAAGCTACTAACGATGTAGTATGGGATATGAATCTGGAGACCAAAAGAATATTATGGGCAGGTGAAAGTCTGAAAAGACTTTTTGGGTATGAACTACCAGATGACGAAAGTGATTTTGAATTTTGGTCTTCTAAAATTCTGGAAGAAGAACGAGATAGTGTAGTACAAAGATTATTGACGGCTTGTAATGGTACCGGAAACGAATTGTGGAATGATGAATACAGATTTAAGAAGGCCGATGGCACTTATGCTTATATACTGGATAAAGGATACCTGATATACAAAAACAATAAGGCCATCAGAATGATTGGCTCAATGCAGGATATTACTGAAAGAAAACTAGCTGAGTTACAGGTTGTAAATAGTGAAAGAAGGTTTCGTTCATTAGTTCAGAATGGATCAGATATGATTAAGATTCTGGACAAAAAAGGTGTGTTCACTTTCGCAAGCCCGAGTGTTGAGCATGTACTTGGCTTCTCTTTAGATTCAATTGTTGGGAAAAGTACATTTGAATTTATTCATCCTGATGAAATTGAGGAAATCAGGAGGCAGTTTGAGATTATTAAACAAACTGATTACCATGAAATTCAATATTTCCGTTTTAAAAATAAAGAGGGTGAATGGCGCTGGCTCGAAACCAAATTAACCAATTTACTGGACGATCCTGCAGTAAAAGGTATCGTATCTAATTCAAGGGATGTTACAGAAAAGAAAAAAGCAGAAGAAGCTATTCGGGCTTCAGAAGAAAGATACCGTAACCTGTTTTTTAATAACCCAATGTCAATCTACATATGGGATATTAATACTTTTGAAATCCTGGAAGTAAATGATACTGCACAAAGGGAATATGGTTATACAAGAGACGAATTCCTGAAATTATCTACGCTCAACCTCAGAAATGAAGAAGAAATACCCGGTTATAAGGAGTTTGTAAAGAAGTTTGCTTTTGCAGGTAATGATACGATTATGCGTATTATCTGGAAACACCTTAGAAAGAATGGTGAGCAAATTTTCATGGAAGTATTTTCCCAAAAAATTGAGTTTAAAAACAGGAAAGCTGTAATTGCACTGGCTAATAACATTACAGATAAAATAAAACTTGAGAAAAAACTTGAGGATGAACGTAATGCCAAGCAAAAGGAAATAACAGAAGCTGTAATCCGTGTACAGGAGAAAGAGCGTTATGAAATTAGCCGTGAACTACACGATAATGTAAACCAACAGCTTACCGTTGCTATGATGTATATAGCAACAGTTGAAAAAGGTAGCGAGAATGCAGAGGCCTTATTAAAACAATCATCCGGATTTATTTACAATGCTATTGAAGAAATCAGAAAATTATCTAAAGCACTTGTTACACCACTGATCAAAGATTTTGGTTTATGTAAAGCTATAGATGGCCTGCTCGAAGACATACTCGTGACTAATACCATGCACCTTGATTTTTTCTACAATGATTTTTATGAAGAAGATATCAGTTATGAGTTTAAACTGAATATTTTCCGGATTATACAGGAGCAAATGAATAATATTATTAAGCATGCCAATGCAAAGCAGGTGGTTATTGAACTATATCGCGATACCGAGATTAAACTTTCCATCATTGATGATGGAGTAGGTTTTGATCCAACCTCAAAAAGAAAGGGTATTGGTTTAAATAATATCCAAACCAGAACAGAATTATATACGGGAGAAATGGAAATTAAATCAGCTCCAGGTTCAGGTTGTACCGTACGTATTAAATTTCCTGTATCAAACGAAATTCTTTTGTATAAATAAAAAACCTGTAGAAATATCCTTGGCTAATTGTATATAATACAAATCTAGGGTTGAAGCGATCAGGGGTATGGTCCATGGTCGATATTCCATGGACCATAAGAGCGATCCTTTTATTCTATTCCTGGTTGTTTAAGTTTCCAGCCATTTTTAACTTTTTCAACATCAACCATTTTCTTAACATCAGACAGAAGTTTCTTTGCATCATATACTATCCCATCCTTAATAGTAAACCGTACACCTCCTTTTCGAACAATCTTATTATCCTTTGTCAATTCAATGGCACCAGTGCCATATAATACCTGTAGATTTTTTAATGGATTAGCATCAACGATTATTATATCTGCAAGTTTTCCAACTTCAATGCTGCCAATTTCTTTTTCCATACCCAATGCTTGTGCGCCATATAATGTTGCTGAACGAATTACCTCTAAAGGATGAAACCCGGCTTCTCTTAATAATTCCAGTTCACGTATATAGCCAAATCCATAGGTTTGATAAATAAATCCATTATCTGAACCTGCAGTAACCCTTCCTCCCCTGTTTTTATATTCATTAATGAAAGTCATCCACAACCTGTAATTATTTTTCCATTCCACTTCCTGTTCTGTTCCCCATTCATGCCAGTATGAACCATGACTTTGGTAGCTTGGTTCATAGAATTTCCAAAGAGAAGGTAATGTATAATCTTCATGCCACTCCGCTCTTCTGGCCCTATGGAGGTCTCTATTTGCTTCATAGATGTTGAAAGTAGGGTCAAGCGTAAAGTCAAGTGAAATGAGTTCATTCATTACTTTGTTCCAATGATCAGAATATGGCGCAGCAGCCTGTTTCCATAATTTACCAGCCTCTTCAAAGCGATGTTGCTCATTGTTATAATTATAGTCAGGCGGATAATTTTGAATGGTTTTATCTGTGAATAAAGCCTCTGGCAAACCATACCAGTGTTCCATACTAGTCATACCAGCCTTAGCTGAATTCAACACATTCCATCTTGCTACATCTGTTTGTGCATGGTGGGCAGTAGAGCGAAGTCCAAGAGCTTTATTTTCACGTATCGCCGCATCCATAACTTCCGGAGATGCACCAAAAAATTTAATGCCATCGGCGCCTTTTTTTGCATTCTCCCGAACCCAGTTACGCGCTTGCTCCGCATTGGTAATCGGGCCACGATTACCTTGTCCGAATGCTGTATAAGCAAGTATTCTTGGAGCGGTAATGGTATTGGCTGCACTTTTTCTTTTATGTTCCAGTACCCATTCTAATCCATTTCCAGCTGAAGGGTCGCGGATAGTAGTAATACCATGGGCCATCCATAACTTAAATACATATTCCGCAGGTGTACCTTGCGCGGTTCCTCCGATATGACCGTGCATGTCAATTAAACCAGGAAGGGCGTACATGCCCTCGCAGTTCAATTCTTTTCCACCCGCTTTTAGTGCAGGCCTTCTGTTCTGATTAATAGGCAAGCCTGGACTTCCTACTCCCTGAATTTGCACAATACGATTGTTTTCAATTACAATATCTATTGGGCCCATGGGGGGAGCACCAGTTCCATTTATAAGTGTAATTCCACGAATAATCAACTGTGTGTAAGGCCCATCTCCATCTTTAACTTCAGGAGCTTTGGTTATTTGAGCCTTAGCTGAAATTAAAATAAGCGGAAGGGTAAAAGCAAGCAGTAGTAGTTTCTTCATAAACGGCAATTGAGTATGAATATAAATTTAAGTTTGTGAAATCAAATACTTCTCTCTGATAACTTGTTGTACCGGTATTCCCTCAATCTTACTTTCAAGCCATGATATAACATCCAGATACATAAATGCTCTGTTCTCCAGGTTGTTTTTCTCAAGGGGCTTTAATTTCTGAAGCAAGTTTTCAAATTGGGGCTTTAATTTTCTGGGCGTAAGTTTAAAGGACTGTTTAAGAAAGGAAAATATTTCAACCTCTACAGTGCTGAGGTTTTGCATTTTTGCCATAAACCGGTAAACAGATTTTAGCAAATATTCTAATAAGTCGAAATTCCCTAATTCATAATGTGCAATCAGGTGCAGCAAGCGGGCATAACATTGTAAATCGGTCCGAAGATCAACTTTAAGGTTGATGATTTTATTCAGGTAATCAATACTTTTTTCATGATTTCCCGAACCAAAATACAAGGAAGCGAATTTGTAATAGAAAACCAGGATGCGATGACGGTCGAGGTAAATCTCGTATTCTTTTAATTTCTCCTCTATTTCTGGTACAAGCGATAAGCCTTCTGTAAATGTGCCCTCCATAAAATGTTTATTCAACTTCGCCGTATAGAGGTATAGAAAGGTTTGTATAAGGTTATTATGGTTATGCTGAACAACAGGTTCCAGGGTAAATCTTTCAAACTGAAGAATTGTTTCTCCGAATTTTTTATGGTTCCGTAAATCAAAATGTGCGCTCAACAGGTTATGCATGCCTTTGATATAATGAGCGGTCTCAACTTCGATCATCTTTGGCATGGCGTTGAAAAGATCAACCCATTTCTGGCAATACCTGTAATACAGCAAGAAATCCTGTACAATAAAACCATACCAACAATAACATTGATAACGGTATAATTTTTCATAAAACCCATCGCAACTTTTAACCTGTTCTAATAAGCCCTGATCAAAAATATGGTCAACTTCAGCTCTGTCCTGGTCATTTCTAACATGTCCGTTTTGTATATACCAACTATATAAACGAAGGGATAGATCAGATAACTGTCCGATCAATTTTAGTCTTCCATTAATTTCTTCTGATTCCGCGCTTAGTTTTTCTGCCCTGTCTTGCATACTTCTGGTAATATGCAATGCCTCTATTTTTTTCTCGAGTATTATTACTTGTAGTATATAAGTAACCTGCTGATGGTTACGGGCCATGTCTTTTATTTTGTCCAGCACTTTCAAACTCTGCAGGTATAAACCTTTGTTGTAAAGTAGTCGGGCAAAATCTAATTGCTCATGTAACTGAAGATCAATATTTTCTTCTTTTTTTAATGAGCGGAGAGAGGTTAATACTTCCTGGTATAATCTGGCTTTCAAATTTGAAAGCTGCTGTTTTTGAATGCCGGGGTGTTTTTTTAACAGCAAATCTTCATCATACTGCTTCATTTTATCCAAAGCATCGAACAATTGCACCACTTTTAAATCTCCAGAACCGGTGGAATGGCTTTTCATATGGAGCTTAAAATGCCTTTTTTCGGCCGTTTCGAGCGACTGAATCAGTTGAAAAAGCGTGTCTGTACTTCGGTTAGGCATGGTAATTCGTACTTACAAAAATCCTTTATTATCAATGGTTTCGATCGATTATAAGCCCTTTATACAGTGTAAAATAACATCAATTTTGATCTGTTTGGCCTTTATAAGTCTTATAAATTCGAAGATAAGCAGGCTGATGGTTTGTTAATACAGGCAATCGTTAACAAAATCATACAGCTTGCTTTTTTATCCAAACTATAAAAAGAACAGGAAATGGGTCAGCAGGTTTATATTTTCGATACCACATTACGCGATGGTGAGCAGGTTCCAGGTTGTAAACTCAATACAAAGGAAAAACTGGAATTGGCACTCAAACTTGAAGCATTGGGCGTTGATATAATTGAAGCCGGTTTCCCGATTTCTTCTCCCGGCGATTTTGAATCAGTAGAACAAATAGCAAAAGCAGTTAAAACAGCTACAGTTTGTGGGTTAAGTCGTGCAGTTCAAAAAGACATTGAAGTAGCGGCCCAGGCTTTAAAATATGCCAAACGTCCACGTATACATACCGGAATTGGTACTTCAGATTACCATATAAAAGCTAAATTTAATGCTACCCAGGATGAAATACTGGCAAGAGCAGTACAAGCTGTAAAATGGGCAAGGAATTTTACCGATGATGTTGAATTTTACGCTGAAGACGCAGGCCGTACTTCTAATGAATACCTTGCAAGGGTAATCGAAGCTGTAATAGCTGCTGGTGCAACAGTGGTAAATATTCCTGATACTACTGGTTATTGCCTGCCTCACCAATACGGTGAAAAAATAGCTTACCTGAAAAACAATGTATCTAATATCGATCGTGCAGTAATATCCTGTCACTGCCATAATGATCTTGGACTAGCAACTGCAAATGCCATTGCTGGTGTAATTAGTGGTGCCAGACAAATAGAATGTACCATTAATGGATTGGGAGAAAGAGCAGGAAACACTTCATTGGAAGAAGTAGTAATGATTCTTCAACAACATAAAGACCTTGGCTTTTATACAAATGTTCAGTCGCAACAATTAAATCCTATCAGCAGAGAAGTGTCTGATGTTATGCGTATGCCAGTTCAGCCAAATAAAGCGATTGTTGGTGCTAATGCATTTTCGCATTCTTCAGGTATTCACCAGGATGGGTTCCTGAAAGATGCACAGACTTACGAAATTATTAATCCGGAAGAAGTAGGAGCTGAAGGAAGTAAAATTGTTTTAACAGCAAGAAGTGGAAGAAGTGCCCTGGCACACCGTTTTCAAAAATTAGGTTATCAGTATAACAGAAATGATATTGATGTTTTGTATCAGTCTTTTTTACAGGTAGCAGATAGAAAAAAAGAAGTAGAGGAAAGTGATCTGCATGCAATGGCTCAGGCATATAAACAAGAGCCTGCAATAGCATAGGATTTTCTCATCAGCATAGTTTTAGTTTTTCAGCCTGGCATATTAATGCCAGGCAATTTTAAAAATTGTATGGCAAAGACATTATTTGAAAAAATTTGGGACAAACATGTTGTCAAACAAATTGACGGAGGACCGTCTGTATTGTATATTGATAAACACTTCATTCATGAAGTAACAAGTCCCCAAGCTTTTAAAGGCATCGAAAAAAGGGGGCTTTCTGTTTTCAGGCCAGACCAGGTTGTAGCAACAGCAGATCATAATGTGCCAACCCTGAATCAACACCTTCCTATAAAAGATGAGTTATCTCGTATTCAGGTGCAGCAGCTTATTGAAAACTGCAAAAAGCATCATATCGAATTATACGGACTTGGACATCCATTTCAGGGTATTGTACATGTAATCGGGCCGGAACTTGGCATAACCCAGCCAGGTATGACGATTGTATGCGGCGATAGCCACACTTCTACACACGGCGCATTTGGTGCTATTGCGTTTGGTATCGGAACCAGTGAGGTGGAAATGGTATTTGCTTCTCAATGTCTGATGCAAAGCAAACCTAAATTGATGCGTATTAATATTGATGGGGCATTGAATAAGGGGGTTGTATCAAAAGATATTATTCTGTACATCATTTCAAAAATATCAGCCAGCGGAGCTACTGGATATTTTGTTGAATATGCAGGATCGGCTATAAGGGATTTATCCATGGAAGCCAGGATGACGATCTGTAATATGAGTATTGAAATGGGCGCACGTGGCGGAATGATTGCCCCTGATGAAGTTACATTTAACTACATGAAAGGCAGACAGTTTGTACCCTCAGGTGATCAATGGGAAGCAAAACTGTTGGAATGGAAAGAACTATACAGTGATGCTGATGCAAAATTCGACCTTGAAATAAATATCAATGCCGGAGAAATTGAACCTATGATTACCTATGGTACGAATCCTGGCCTCGGTATCGCCATCAATGGCGCTGTGCCAGTTGCGGAAACTATTCCGGATGAAGGAGAAAGAAACAATATAATCAAGGCTTTGCAATACATGGGTCTGGAAAGTGGTAAACCATTATTGGGAATGCCTGTACAGCATGTTTTTATTGGTAGTTGTACCAATTCAAGAATTGAAGACCTCCGTATGGTAGCTTCATTGGTAAAAGGTCGCAAAAAACATGAACAGGTGCAGGTAATGATTGTACCTGGTTCACAACAGGTATCCAAGCAGGTGCAGGCTGAGGGATTGGATAAAATATTTAAAGAAGCTGGTTTTGAAATTCGTCAGGCAGGATGCAGTGCCTGTCTTGGTATGAATGAAGATAAAATACCAGCAGGAGAATATTGTATCAGTACCAGCAACAGAAACTTTGAAGGAAGACAAGGAGCAGGAGCAAGAACCTTACTGGCAAGTCCGCTTACAGCAGCAGCAGCGGCCATTACAGGAGTAGTAACAGATGTTCGGGAATTAATATAAGCTTTTGACTGCCGTTAACTGGTAGTAAGAAACGCAAAATTTAAAAATGAATAAAGTAACAACCATACATAGCAGATTCGTTCCGGTAACTATCGAAAATGTTGACACGGATCAGATTATTCCTGCACGCTTTTTAAAAGCTACAACAAGGGATGGATTTGGTAAGAATTTATTTCGTGACTGGCGTTATTCAAATGATGATGAACAACAACCCAAAGCAGACTTTGTGTTGAACCAGACGATATATTCAGGTGAAATTTTGGTAGCCGGTAAAAATTTTGGTTGTGGTTCATCCAGAGAGCATGCAGCATGGGCCATCAAAGACTATGGATTTGCAGCAGTTGTTTCCTGCTTTTTTGCTGACATTTTTAAAAACAATGCCCTGAATAATGGATTGCTGCCTGTTACAGTAACAGAAGCATTTCTGCAACAGATTTTTGCACAACCCGCTACTTCAACTTTAACGATTGACCTTGCAGCCCAAACGATAACTATTGATGGTACCGGAGAGACAGCATCGTTTGATATAAACAATTACAAAAAAACATGTCTGTTGAACGGATATGACGATATAGATTACCTGATTAGCATTAAACAGGAAATCGAACAATTTGAAAAGGAACGCATATAAACAATAAACTACCCGAGCCATGAATAAAAAGATTGCCGTAATTCCAGGAGATGGTATTGGTCCAGAAGTAACCAACCAATCCGTAAAAGTATTGGACGCAATAGCCAAACGATTTGGTCATCAGTTCGATTACCACTATGCCGTAATGGGCGCTATTGCTATTGACCAAACAGGAAATCCATTGCCCGACACCACCATTGAAACCTGTTTGCAAAGCGATGCAATATTATTTGGTGCAATCGGAGACCCAAAGTATGATAATGATCCGGCAGCGAAAGTGAGGCCAGAACAAGGATTATTGAAACTTAGAAAAGTGCTCCAGCTGTATGCTAATATAAGGCCCATCGATACCTACAAAGCTTTGCAACACATGTCGCCACTTAAGGCAAAACAATTGGAAAATGTTGATTTTGTCATCTTCAGAGAACTTACAGGCGGTATTTATTTCGGGAAAAAATCATTACAGGAAGATGGTAAAGTTGCAGTAGATGAGTGCACTTATTCAGTAGAAGAAATTGAACGAATAGCGCAACTTGCATTTCAATACGCAAAAAAAAGAAGGAATAAACTTACACTGGTAGATAAAGCCAACGTCCTGGAAACATCCAGACTTTGGAGAAAAGTAGTGCAAGAGATAAGTGCCCAATATCCTGAAGTAAGTGTTGATTATATGTTTGTAGATAATGCTGCAATGCAGATTATTCTAAATCCGGCGCAATTCGATGTGATACTGACTGAAAACATGTTTGGCGATATCATCAGCGATGAGGCAAGTGTATTAAGTGGATCATTAGGATTATTACCCTCTGCTTCCGTTGGTAATACGGTTGCATTGTTTGAACCTATTCACGGATCATACCCGCAGGCAGCAGGAAAAGATATCGCAAACCCTTTAGGATCAATACTTTCAGCAGCAATGCTTTTAGACCATTTTGGGCTTTCACAGGAAGCAATGGCGGTTAGGCAGGCTGTGGAGTGGACACTGGTAAATGGGTTTGTTTCAAAAGATATAGATCCAATTAATAATTATTCAACCACTGCTATTGGCGATCTGATAGCAGATCATATAGAAAGAAATAAGGGAGCTGAAATAGAAACAAATACCAGCCTAAATAAATCAACGATTATTTAGTAGTTAAATAAAAAGGTTAAAGAAGTGCGGCAAAATACCCATGGTATGCGCCGCACTTGTTGTTTATGAACCAGTGATAACAAACGCTTGTTCGCTAAATGACAAATGGTTTTAAAAATAAATAACAGAGTTCTTTGTTTTTTCGAGAGGTGGGACTATCTTCGTTTTTCAAGAGTACCACTCTATGTTAAGAAACGGAATCAATATTGTCAACAGCATCAACACGATTATTATTGTGGTTGTCATTATTATTATTCCCGCACTAACTGGAGGAGGAGCCCTTATGTAACTATAAAAAAACGAATAAGCATACAGCCCCGCCTCCAAAAGGCGGGGCTTTTTTATTTACAACAAAACAAACAATATGTATTACGGCGAGTCTACGGTACTTTACTTTAATGGGGAATTCCTGAATGCAAAAGATGCAAAGATCGATCTGTATAGTCAATCGCTCCATTATGGTTATGCCGTATTTGAAGGTATCAGGTCTTATAAAACAGAAAATGGCACAAAAATTTTCAAAGCTAAAGAGCACTACGACAGGCTTCGATACTCCGCAGAAGTTATGGGAATACCATTCGAAACTTCTACAGATACTTTAACGGAATTAACCTACGAAGTACTTAGGCTTAATAATTTCAGTGATGCTTATATACGACCTGTTGTGCTATGCTCACCCAATATGTCTCTCTCTAAAGGGAAAGAAAGCTATTTGACAATAACAGCATGGGAATGGACAAATGGCTACCTGAGTAACCAGATGCGTATCATGACCTCCTCTTACCGAAGACCAAATCCTTCAGGATTCAAGATAAATGCAAAAGTATCCGGCCACTATGTAAATTCTATTCTTGCCTGTCAGGAAGCAAAAGATAATGGCTACGATGAAGCATTGTTACTAGATATAGAAGGCAATGTAGCAGAAGGCCCTGGTGCTAATGTGTTTTTTGAAAAAGATGGCGTATTGTATACACCAGCCGCAGGAAATATTTTACCCGGCATTACAAGAGCAACGGTATTGGAACTGTGCCAGGAACTACAAATACCGGTACAAGAAAAGAAATGTTCACCAGAAGAAATGAGAGGAGCTGACAGTGCATTCTATTGCGGAACGGCTGCTGAAGTTGTTGCATTGGAATCAATGGATGGAGTACACTTTAAACAACCATGGGAAAATAGTTACGGAAGCCTGTTACAGCAGGCTTATAAAGCAAAGGTTTTAGAAAAATCATTTACAAGAGAAACAGTAGAAGCATAATAGTATGAAGGAACTCAACAAATATTCCAAAACAATTACACAGGATGTAACACAACCTGCTGCTCAGGCTATGTTTTATGGCATTGGTCTTACAGAGGAAGACCTGAAAAAAGCACAGGTAGGCGTGGTGAGTATGGGTTATGATGGTAACACCTGTAACATGCACTTGAATGATCTTGCCAAACTGGTAAAACAAGGTGTTTGGGATAATGATCTGGTAGGCCTCATTTTTAATACTATTGGTGTAAGTGATGGAATGAGTAATGGAACCGATGGTATGCGTTATTCATTGGCAAGCAGAGATATTATTGCTGATTCAATTGAAGCTGTTTGTGGTGCACAATATTATGATGGTATTATCGCTCTGCCAGGTTGCGATAAAAATATGCCCGGTTCACTTATAGCAATGGGTAGATTAAACAGACCTGCCATAATGGTATATGGAGGAACAATTGCACCCGGTCATTATAAAGGACAAGACTTAAATATCGTTTCTGCTTTTGAGGCACTTGGTCAAAAAATTGCTGGGGACTTATCAGAAGCAGATTTTAAAGGCATTGTGCAACATGCTTGTCCTGGTGCAGGAGCCTGTGGCGGCATGTATACCGCTAATACCATGGCATCTGCTATAGAAGCATTAGGAATGAGCCTTCCTTATTCTTCCTCTAATCCTGCATTAAGTGACGAGAAGAAACAGGAATGTCTTGAGGCAGGTAAAGCAATTCGCCATTTGCTTGAACTAGATATCAAACCAAAAGATATCATGACCCGTAAAGCTTTTGAAAATGCTATTACGGTGATCATGGTGTTGGGTGGAAGCACCAATGCTGTATTGCACTTAATAGCAATGGCAAAAGCAGTTGATGTAGCACTTACCCAGGATGATTTTCAGCACATAAGCGACCGTATTCCTGTATTGGCAGATTTTAAACCAAGCGGTAAATACCTGATGCAAGACTTGCACCAATACGGTGGTTTGCCTGCCGTGATGAAATACCTGTTGCAAAAAGGGATGTTACATGGTGATTGTTTAACCGTTACCGGGAAAACATTGGCCGAAAATCTGGTAGATGCACCTGAATTAAATTTTGAGGCACAAAAGATTATCCTGCCACTCGAAAATCCTGTCAAGCAAACAGGTCACCTGCAAGTATTATATGGTAATCTGGCTGAAAAAGGAAGTGTTGCAAAGATCAGTGGGAAAGAGGGAGAATTATTTGAAGGACCTGCAAGGGTATTCGATGGAGAACATGCTTTGATCGATGGCATTAATACTGGAAAGATCAAAAAAGGAGATGTGGTTGTAATACGATATGTTGGTCCAAAGGGTGGACCGGGAATGCCGGAAATGCTGAAACCTACATCAGCCATAATCGGTGCAGGATTGGGGAAATCTGTTGCATTAATAACAGACGGAAGATTTAGTGGCGGCACCCATGGTTTTGTGGTAGGCCATATTACACCGGAAGCTTATGACGGCGGACTTATTGCATTGGTGCAGGATGACGATATGATAGAAATCAATGTAGCCACAAAAAAGATGACACTAAAAGTGACTGAATCAATATTGACAGAAAGAAGAAGGCAGTGGACAAAGCCTTCATTGAATGCACGAAAGGGCGTATTGTTTAAATATGCTCAGGTAGTAAAAGATGCGTCCGAAGGTTGTGTAACTGATGAACTATAATGAATAACATTTATAACTGAAATAAAATGGAAGCAGCCGAATTGGTTAAAACCTCTGCAAAACAAACAGAAACCACCACATTAAGTGGCTCTCAGGCAGTACTGGAAGCATTCATTGCTGAAAGTGTGGATACTGTTTTTGGATACCCGGGTGGAGCGATAATGCCTATATATGATGCGTTATACGACTACCATGAAAAACTAAAGCATGTATTGGTCAGACATGAACAAGGCGGTATTCACGCAGCACAAGGATATGCACGTTCCTCGGGGAAAGTAGGAGTGGTATTTGCTACGAGTGGTCCTGGTGCAACCAATCTGGTAACAGGATTGGCTGATGCGCAAATTGACAGTACACCTTTGGTATGTATTACCGGGCAGGTATTTGCTCATCTGCTAGGTACCGATGCATTTCAGGAAACAGATGTGATAAACATTACTGCTCCGGTTACTAAATGGAACTACCAGATTACTGATGCGGAAGAAATTCCCGAAGTATTGGCTAAAGCATTTTATATAGCAAAAAGTGGCAGGCCTGGCCCTGTATTGATTGATATCACCAAAAATGCACAGCTCCAAAAATTTGTCTATAATGGTTATAACAAGTGTAATCATATTAGAAGCTATCGGCCAAAGCCAATCGTTCGGAATGAATTTATTGAAGAAGCAGCTAAACTTATTAATGCAGCAGAAAAACCTTTTGTGGTATTTGGTCAGGGTGTGATACTCGGAAAGGCTGAAAAGGAATTTAAATGCTTTATCGAAAAATCAGGAATACCTGCAGCTTGGACAATACTAGGACTTAGTGCTCTGCCAACAGATCATCCGTTGAATATGGGGATGTTGGGTATGCATGGAAACTATGGTCCAAATGTTATGACGAATGAATGCGATGTACTGATTGCCATCGGTATGCGTTTTGATGATCGGGTTACTGGACGTCTGGATAAATATGCAAAACAGGCTAAAATAATTCACCTCGATATCGACCCCTCTGAAATTGATAAGAATGTAAAAGCAACAGTTGGCGTTTGGGGTGATTGCAAAGAAACCTTGCCATTACTTACGAAACTGGTACAGGCCAAAGTTTATCCGCAGTGGGTGGAGAAATTTAAAACCTTTCAGCAGGAAGAAGAAACACAGGTAATATTTGATGAATTACATCCCGATACAGAACAGATGACGATGGGTGAAGTAATTCGGGTGCTTAATGAACTAACCGGCGGAAATGCTATCGTTGTAAGTGATGTTGGTCAGCACCAAATGGTTGCATGCAGATATGCACGCTTTAATGAAACAAGAAGCAATATTACATCCGGTGGATTAGGTACCATGGGGTTTGCGCTACCTGCAGCGATCGGGGCAAAATTTGGCGCACCATCTCGTACAGTAGTTGCAGTAATCGGAGATGGGGGTGTACAAATGACTATTCAGGAATTAGGCACCATCATGCAAACAGGAATCGATGTCAAAATATTGATCCTTAATAATCAATTTCTGGGTATGGTTCGTCAGTGGCAGCAATTATTTCACGATAAACGCTACTCTTTCGTTGATATAGCCAGCCCAGATTATGTAATGGTAGCTAAAGGATATGGAATAGCTGGTAATTCAGTGAATCAACGCGAACAATTGAAACCCGCACTCGAAGCAATGTTGCAACATGATGGATCTTACCTGCTGGAAGTAATGGTAGGAAAAGAAAACAATGTATTCCCAATGGTGCCACAGGGTTGTAGTGTAAGTGAAATCAGATTAAAATAATTGTATGAATAAACAGGAATTTACCATAACTGTATATACCGAGAACCATATTGGTCTCTTGAATCGTATTGCTATTATTTTCTCCAGAAGAAAAATAAATATCGAAAGCCTGAATACTTCACCTTCTGAAGTAGAAGGAATACATCGATTTACTATTGTAATTGATGAATTGGAGGAAGTAGTTAGAAAACTTGTTCGACAAATTGAAAAACAGGTTGAAGTTTTAAAAGCATACTACAATACCAATGACGAAATCGTTTGGCAGGAGCTTGCCCTGTATAAAGTATCAACCGATGAAATTGCGGAAAAAGTAAAAGTAGAACGATTACTGCGCGAGTATGGTGCAAGGGCGGTGGTAATCAGGAAAGATTATACCATTTTCGAAACCAGTGGTCATCGGGAAGAAACCAATAAGCTGATCGCTGTTTTAGAACCCCATGGACTGATAGAATTTGTAAGAAGTGCCAGGGTAGCCATTATTAAAGCAAGCAGAGGATTCCATGAAAAAATAAAAGAGTTCGAAGCCCGTGATCCGGGTGAGGAAGTCATTGAGAATGAGTACCTGGGTAAAAGAGAAGAAGTATTTACAATGTAATAATAATAACCACCATAAAAACTTATAAAACAAACATCATGGCAAAATTAAATTTCGGCGGCGTAGAAGAGAATGTAGTTACCCGCGAAGAGTTTCCACTCGAGAAAGCACAAGAAGTTTTAAAAAATGAAACTGTGGCCGTAATTGGTTATGGTGTTCAGGGTCCTGGTCAGGCATTGAACCAAAAAGAGAACGGCATCAATGTTATCGTAGGACAGCGTAAAAATTCCAAAAGCTGGGATAAAGCTGTTCGCGATGGTTTTATACCGGGAGAAACATTGTTTGAAATTGAAGAAGCACTGGAACGCGGAACAATTATTTGCTACCTGCTCAGTGATGCAGCACAGATTAAATTATGGCCAACAGTACAAAAATACCTTACACCCGGAAAGGCCTTGTATTTCTCTCACGGCTTTGGAGTAACCTATAAAGAGCAAACAGGAATTGTTCCACCTGCAGATGTAGATGTATTCCTGGTAGCACCAAAAGGATCAGGCACATCATTACGTCGTATGTTCTTACAAGGGCGAGGATTAAATAGTAGTTACGCTATTTTTCAGGATGCAACGGGTCGTGCGTTTGAAAGAGTTGTGGCGCTTGGTATAGCCATCGGTAGTGGTTATTTATTTGAAACAGATTTCAAAAAAGAAGTATACAGTGATTTAACAGGAGAAAGAGGTACACTGATGGGTGCTATTCAGGGAATATTTGCAGCTCAATATCAGGTGCTTCGCTCAAAGGGTCACTCACCTTCTGAAGCCTTTAATGAAACAGTAGAAGAACTTACCCAATCCTTGATGCCATTGGTTGCTGAAAACGGAATGGATTGGATGTATGCAAACTGTTCAACCACTGCACAACGCGGAGCATTAGACTGGTGGAAAAAATTCAGAGATGCTACCCTGCCTGTTTTCACTGAATTATATGAGAGTGTAGCAGCAGGAAAAGAAGCAGCAAAATCTATTGAAAGCAACAGTAAACCAGATTACCGTGAAAAACTGGAAGAAGAGCTGAAAGAGCTACGTGATAGCGAGCTGTGGCAGGCTGGTAAAACAGTAAGAAGCCTTCGTCCGGAAAACCAGAAAGTGTCAGAAGTCGCAGAAGCTTAATAATTGAATTCACAAGGTCCTCTTCTAAAAAGAAGAGGACCAATTATACTGGATATGAGTACAGTAACAGCATTTAACCTTGACTATCAGGCAGCAGCGGATCGGTTAAAAAAAGTAGTGAATAGAACACCGCTTACATTTAACCAGGCACTGTCGCGCAGATATGGTTGCAATGTATATCTCAAAAGGGAAGATTTACAGGTTGTACGCTCCTATAAGCTCCGTGGTGCGTATAATATGATGAGTACTTTAACTCCAGAGCAACTGGCACAAGGAGTTGTTTGTGCAAGTGCCGGCAATCACGCACAAGGATTTGCATATAGTTGTAAACTGTTAAACGTGAAAGGCGTTGTATTTATGCCCATCATTACACCTAACCAGAAAGTGAGTCAAACAAAAATGTTTGGGGAAGGTTTTGTAGAAGTGAAACTGGTGGGAGATACTTTTGATGATTGTGCAAATGCGGCCAAAACGTATACGGCTGCTCATCAAATGACCTTTATTCCTCCATTCGATGATCTGCGGATCATTGAGGGACAGTCTACAGTTGGCATTGAAATACTGGAAGATCTTTCTGATATCGACTATTTATTTGTTCCGGTAGGTGGTGGCGGATTAAGCGCTGGCGTGGGGAGTTATTTTAAAACATTTTCACCCAGAACTAAAATAATTGGATTAGAACCAGAAGGGGCTCCTTCTATGACAGAAGCTTTGAGAAACGGGCAACCTGTTTTGCTTAATGAAATTGAACGTTTTGTAGATGGAGCTGCTGTAAAAAGGGTAGGCGATATCACTTTTAATATCTGTAAAGATGTTTTAGATGATATGAAACTGGTGCCGGAAGGAAGGGTTTGCTCAACCATTCTTCGTATGTATAATGAAGACGCTATCGTAGCTGAACCCGCAGGAGTACTATCGATAGCTGCACTTGATGACTATGTAGATGAAATCAGAGGTAAAAATATTGTTTGTGTAGTAAGTGGCAGTAATAATGATATTGACCGCATGCAGGAAATAAAAGAAAGATCACTTCAGTATGAAGGACTGAAACATTATTTCCTGATCAGCTTTGCTCAAAGACCAGGTGCCTTAAAGGAATTTGTAAACTTTGTGTTAGGTCCGGATGATGATATTACCCGGTTTGAGTACATGCAGAAACATAATAAAGAAGCAGGTCCGGCATTGGTAGGCATTGAATTGAAATCAAAAAAAGACTACCATTTACTTATTAATAACCTGGATAAACATCAGATTAATTATACTGAGCTCAATAAAAACGATCATCTTTTTGGATACCTTGTTTAATTTCCACAAAACTATACTATCTTTATAGAGTAATGCAGGCGCAGTTATCATATCATCACTTCTCACAAACAGTTTCACTGTTTGCTGCTGCTATTATTACTACAACAACAACCCTGTAAAGGGTTAACTATTTCCATATCATACCTTGGGTCTTTTGACTGTTTACCTAAAACAGTTCTGTCATTTTCTTTTTTCATTTTCAAAATATTTTATGAAGGTTCTCAAATTTGGCGGTAGCTCAGTAGCAAATGCAGCGAATATTGAAAAAGTAATCAATATAGTATTTGATCAATCTGCAACAGAGAAAAAACTGGTGGTAGTTTCAGCATTGGGTGGAGTTACAGATAAACTGTTACAACTTGCAGCTCTGGCATCGGTTGCCGATGAGGGGTATAAAAAGGTTCTGGAAGAAATAGAACAAAAACACCTTGAATTGGTAAGGGCATTGCTGCCGATACAACAACAAAGTGCTACATTAAGTCTTGTAAAACAACAATTAAACGACCTGGAAAGTGTTTGTGATGGTGTTTATCTACTGAAAGAATTATCACTCCGTACACAAGATAAAATTGTAGGATATGGGGAGCTTTTATCTTCACTGATTATTGCTGCGAAATTTCAAACACTTGGTAATCAGCAGTTGTGGGTTGATTCAAGAAACCTCATTGTAACAAATTCAAATCATTCAAGTGCTTTAGTCGATTTCACCATCACTAACGAAAGAATTGTTTCCTGGTTTAAGGTAAATGAATCCAATTATTATATAGCACCAGGTTTTATTGCAGCAAACCTTGCTGGACATACTACCACATTAGGTAGAGGTGGTTCTGATTACACAGCCGCTATTTATGCAGGGGCACTTGATGCTTCAACACTGGAAATTTGGACAGATGTAAGTGGAATGATGACTGCGGATCCCCGTATGGTTTCGAATGCAAAACCTATTGCCCAGATCTCTTATCAGGAAGCAATGGAGTTATCTCATTTCGGCGCAAAGATTATTTATCCGCCAACGATTCAACCTGTTATGCTGAAGAATATTCCTGTCTGGGTAAAAAATACTTTTGAACCGGAAGCACATGGTACATTAATAGAAAGCCGTTCATCTTCTACAAGTGAATTTATCCGGGGTATATCAAGCATAACAAGTATTAGTCTTTTAAGTTTGGAAGGTAGCGGCATGGTAGGAATACCCGGTTTTTCAAAACGATTGTTTGAATCACTTGCGAATGAACAAATCAATGTAATCCTTATTACACAAAGTTCATCTGAGCATTCTATTTGTGTGGGTATTAATGAGGCGGATACCTTAAAAGCAAAAAGAGCAATCGACAACGCTTTTAGTTTTGAAATACAGACAGGGAAAGTAGATCCTTTAATCGTTGAAACCAATCTTGCTATTGTGGCACTCGTGGGCGAACAAATGAAAAGTCATCCGGGTGTAAGTGGAAAAATGTTTGGCTCACTTGGGCGTAACGGTATTAATATTCGTGCTATAGCACAGGGCTCATCAGAAAAAAATATATCTGCAGTAATAGCCACGAAAGATGTTCGTAAAGCTATCAATGTATTGCATGAAGTATTTTTTGAAACCAGTTATAAACAACTAAATGTATTCATAGCTGGTGCCGGTAATGTTGGAAGCAAGCTGCTTAACCAAATAATGCAGCAACAAGAGGTGTTAAAGGAGCAACTGAACTTACAGTTGCGGGTTGTTGGGATAGCTAATAGTAAAAAAGCCCTGTTTGCAGAACAGGGTATTGAGTTGAATCAATGGCAATCATTATTAAATGACGCGCCTGCTTCTACCATTATGGATTTTGTGCAGCAGATAAAGGATAAAAATTTAAGGAACAGTGTGTTTGTAGATGTTACTGCAAATGAATCGGTAGCTAGCGTATATGGCAATCTGTTAGAGAAAAGTATTTCCGTAGTTGCTTGTAATAAAATAGCCTGCTCTTCAGATTATGCAGCCTACAAAAGACTGAAGTCATTGGCACGTGAATACAATTCACTTTTCCTGTTTGAAACAAATGTAGGTGCAGGATTACCTGTTATTGGCACACTGAATGATTTATTAAGGAGCGGTGATAAAATTAATAAGATCAAAGCGGTTTTATCCGGAACATTAAACTATGTTTTTAACCATTACGATGGCACAAAACCATTTGCAGAAATCGTTCGACAGGCACAAACCGAAGGATATACTGAACCAGATCCGCGTCTTGATTTAGGCGGAACAGATGTAATGCGTAAAATAATGATACTTGCGCGAGAAGCTGGACAGGTTCTGGAAATGGATCAAATTAATAATGAGTACTTCCTACCAGCGTCATGTTTTGAAGGATCAGTTGAAGATTTTTATGCAGAGATGGCCAATCAGGAAATGCATTTTAAAACATTATTTGAAAAAGCTTCAGCAGAAAATGCCAAGTTGAAATTTGTGGCAACTTATGAAAATGGCAGAGCGGGTGTAGGACTTGAGCATATTCCACCAACATCTGATTTTTATCACTTGTATGGGAAAGATAACCTGGTATTGTTTTACACTGACCGCTATCCTGAACAGCCTTTGGTAATTAAAGGTGCTGGTGCGGGTGCCGATGTAACTGCATCTGGGGTTTTCGCAGACATTATTCGTGTAGCAAGAATATAATTTATGCAAGTAGGAAAACAAATAAAAGTACATGCTCCGGCAACTGTAGCCAATATGGTATGCGGTTTTGATATCCTGGGTTTTGCAGTGAAAGAACCATATGACGAAATGTGGCTAAGTCTAAAAGAAGAGCCCGGGATTACTATTATCAATAAAGATCCATTCGGTTTACCAGTACATCCCGATAAAAATGTAGCAGGAGTTGCCTTACAGGCTATGTTGTCAGTTTTAAATGTTTCGGTTGGCTTTGAATTAGTGATAAACAAACACATTAAACCCGGTAGTGGCGTTGGATCAAGTGCAGCAAGTTCAGCAGGGGCAGTAGTTGCCGCGAATGCTTTGCTAGATAATATGTTTACCAAAGAAGACCTGGTAAGATTTGCCATGCACGGTGAAAAACTGGCTTCCGGAGTAAAGCACGCCGATAATATTGCACCTTGTATTTATGGAGGTGTAACCCTGGTTAGGTCAATTCATCCGCTTGATATTATACCACTTACTTCCCCGCCTTTATATATCACTATTGTACATCCGCAGATCGAAGTACGCACTGCCGATGCGAGAAGTATTCTAAAAAAACAAGTGTACCTGAAAGATGCAATTAAACAATGGGGAAATATAGCAGGGTTGGTAGCTGGATTATTACAGAGTGATTACTCTCTGATAGGACGCTCGCTGGAAGATGTATTGATAGAACCCGTAAGAAGTATACTTATTCCCGGCTTTGATAATATAAAACGGAAGAGTAAAGAAGCTGGCGCATTGGGTGGCGGTATATCCGGATCCGGCCCATCAATATTTATGCTAAGCGAAGCGGAATCAACCGCCCATCAGATTGCAGAACTGATGCAGGACGAATACCGGCTATTAGGCCTGGATAATCATACTTACGTAACAACACTAAATACTACCGGAGTAGAAATGGTGAATTTATAAAAGAGAATATGTATGCGTTATTATAGTTTAAACAAACAATCAAAAGATGTTGATTTTAGAACTGCTACCATCCAGGGGCAGGCACCTGATAAAGGACTCTATTTTCCTGCAGAACTACCAAAGCTGTCGCCATCGTTTATTGCAGCTTTGCCTGATTTGGACCGGGAAGAACTGGCTTATGAAGTGATGAAGCCTTATGTGGGAGAAAATATTCCTGCTAATGAACTGTATTCGATCATTAAAGAAACAATCGACTTCCCATTTCCACTGGTTCAATTGAATGAAACATATTATTCGCTTGAACTATTCCATGGACCTACACTGGCATTTAAAGATGTTGGGGCAAGGTTTATGAGTAGATGTCTTGGTTATTTTTCAAAAGACAGGCAAACAAAAACTACGGTACTTGTAGCAACTTCCGGTGATACTGGCGGAGCGGTTGCAAATGGGTTTCTTGGTGTGGAAGGAGTAGAAGTGGTTATTCTATACCCATCCGGTAAAGTTAGCAATGTGCAGGAATTACAACTAACTACCTGCGGCCAAAATATTACGGCCTTAGAAGTTCAGGGAAGCTTTGATGACTGCCAGGCCATGGTAAAAGAGGCATTTATGGATTCAACGCTTCAAACCAGCTTAAGTCTTACCTCAGCAAACTCTATTAATGTTGCACGCTGGCTTCCGCAACAACTGTATTATTTCTTTGCCCTTCAACAGTGGGAGGATAAATATACCCCCCCTGTTATAGCCGTTCCCAGTGGAAATTTTGGCAATATCTGTGCAGGCTTATTAGCCCGTTATTCAGGATTGCCGGTTAATAAATTTATTGCAGCTTGTAATATTAATGATACGGTTACTCCTTACCTTGAAACAGGTGTATTTAGACCTAAGGCTGCTATTCAAACCATTTCAAATGCAATGGATGTGGGTAATCCAAGCAACCTGAGCAGGATTATTGAACTATTCAAGCAGGAGGGTATAGCCATTCAGGACATAGTACAAACAGCCTGTGTTACGGATGCAGCAACCATGACTTGTATGCTGGATGTATATAAAGATTATGGTTATACCCTTGACCCGCACGGTGCTGTTGCTTTTGCAGCGTTACAAAAATTATTGAAACCTGGTGAAAAAGGGATATTCCTTGAAACTGCGCATCCTGTAAAATTTCCTGATACGGTCACCAGGACTATCGGCAAATCACCGGAACAGCCCGCCGCGATAGAACCACTGTTTACAAAGGAGAAAAAAAGTATTCCAATGCATGCATCATTTCATGCCTTTAAAGAATGGTTGATGGATAGATAAAAATTAGTGATGCTTTGCGTTGAAGTAAACAATGAAAGTGCTTCCTTTATCAACTTCACTTTCAACTGTAATGGACCCACCCATGGCTTCAACCTGTGTTTTTGTAATAAAAAGGCCAACTCCTTTGGCTTCTTCGTGACGATGGAATGTTTTATTAAGACCAAATAATTTGTCACTATGTCTGTTGAGATCAATACCAAGCCCATTGTCTTTAAACCTGAGTATCAGTATACCGTTTTCAAAAAGTGTTTCAGCAAATATTACAGGAGTACGCTGTGGCGATCTGTATTTAAGTGAATTAGACAGAAGGTTTTGCAAAATACTTTCCAGATAAAGTCTCGGATATTCAATGGCCGGAGCTTTGGTAAAATTGTAACTCACCACAGCTTCTGTTTCCATGATCTTCCCGATCATACTATCCCGTACTTTTTTAAATATATCTTCAAACAGTAATGATTCCCTTTTTCTGCCTGTGTCTTCCTGTATTTTTAAGGCATCAACCAACTCATTCAATGTGGCGGAAAGATTATGGATAACCGTTTCGAATTTTTCGAATAAAATTGCCCTTTCTTCTTCTGTCTGACTTTCTTTATACAACCATAATAATGAGTTAAGGTTGCTTACGGGAGAGCGTAAGTTGTGTGATGTGATATGGGCGAAATTCAGCAATTGCTGGTTTTTTTGCTGTAATTGAAAAGATAGTATTTCCTGATCTGTTCTTGATTTTCTTATATCAGAAAAATCAGTAGCCATACCACAAATTGCGAAAACCTCATTGTTTTCATCAAATAAAGGGAATTTGTTAATCAGGAGTGTCTTTGAACTTCCGTTAAATACTGCAGTTGTTTCAGCCGTTTGCGATTCCTTTGAAGCTATAATGGCTGATTCGTTGCTGACCAGTTTGGAGGCAAAGTCTTCCGGAAAAATTTCAAAGGATGTTTTACCAATGATCTCATCAATTTGCATATCAAAATCTTCAGCAAAACGTCTGTTGACCAGTAAATATATTCCTTTGATATCCTTAACAAAAATTGCAGCATCTGCATTATTAATAATACCTTTTAGGAGTTGCTCACTTTTCCATAGTTCATTCTTACTATCCTGGAGTGCATTTACTGACTCGTGAAGTTCGTCGGTCCTTTTTTGTACAATCAACTCAAGATTTTTATTAAGATCAGATATCTGGTCTTCCGCTATGTTTTTTTTGATATTGATTTTATTAAGCTGTTTTGCAGATAGTGCAATGCTTATTAATCCTATAAGAATAAATACTGTGGTTAATGATATGAAGCCAAGTTCTACGCTTAGAATACCCTTTTGAAATAAATATACCCTGAGTGTACTGATTAATATTACCGTGATGGTTAAGGCGGGAAATAATTGGCGGGCCATGATATTTCCAACCCCATTTCCTGTAAATAAACCGGTGAACCCTAATTTTTCATTCCATAGCGAAGCAGCAATTGAGCTTATAAAGAATATAAGCGCTGTGTGAAAAGACATTGTTTTTAGGGTTGGTATTTCACTAAACACAGGAACTTTTAAAAGAAACCCAATGATCACAAGGGAGGATATCAATGTAATTGTATGAAAGCAATATTGGGCGAATTTTCTCAATGACTCTCGATGTGACTTCATTATTAAAAAACCGATCCCAAAAAGTATAAAAGAAAATGAAGCACCATGCGCCATTCGTCCGGGTGGATAATTAGTTGTTCTGGTGATAAAATTATCTTTTACAAAAAATTCGTCGATGCCCAGATCGGCAGCTATAAAAACTTGTAACAGGGTTGTAAACCCTGTTAATATTAATATAAGACTGAATACAAGTTTGAGTGTATGCCATTTTTCAACTGTAATAGCAATTAATATAATATTCGTAAGTATGAATAGTAAAGCTGCATTAAATTTCATTTCCTGATGTCCGGGCAAAAAGCTGGTAAGGGTTGGAATGCGCAGAAACCAGCCTAAAGCTACGATGGTGCTTAGTATAAGACCAAGAACTGCTGCCAACCTGATATACTTTTTTTTGTCGGCTAAATTCATGAGAGAGAAAGCGTTTGTAAAGTGATTTTAAAGGTAAAGTAATAAAAGTATTGCAAGAATTTTAATCTGTTATGGCCTCACCTTGCCCATTAATAAGCCAACAGATCATTTTCAGCAAGATTTGTAAGGATAATATTTAAGTCCCGTCCATTAGTTTTTACCATCATCAAGAAATTAAAAGTAAATTATATGAAGCCGTTTATCATGAAGCTTAAATATGCATTAATAATTACCGGCCTATTTAGTATAGGAATTCTATTTGGTCAGGATCAAGCTGTTAGAACAAAAAACTTTAATCTGTCGGGTCAGGGAATTGCCATTGAAGGATATGATCCGGTGTCATATTTTTTAGAAAACAAACCTGTAAAAGGGAAAAAAGAACTGGCTGTATATTACCAGGGGGTTAGCTATTGGTTTAGTACTCCTGAACACAAGGCTTTATTTCTTAAAAATCCAACTACTTATGAGCCGGCTTATGGAGGTTGGTGTGCTTATGCGATGGGTGCAAAGGGTGAAAAGGTAAGTATTGATCCCGAAACGTATAAAATAGTTAATAATAAGCTTTACCTCTTTTATAACCGTTTTTTTAATAATACCCTGAAAGAGTGGAATAAAGATGAAACTAACCTCAAATCAAAAGCTGATCAATCCTGGAATAAAATCATTCAACAATAATTTATGCAACCAAAACTACAAACAATTTTACAGTGGGTTCTAAGGTTTATTGCCGCCATTATAATGCTGCAAACCTTATATTTTAAATTTTCTGGTGCTGAAGAATCGGTTTATATATTTACCCAAATGGGTATAGAACCCTGGGGAAGATATGTTACTGGTATTGCGGAACTTATTGCCTCTATCTTAATTTTGTACAAACCACTTACCGCATTTGGGTCACTTATGGCAGTGGGCATTATGAGTGGAGCATTGGTTTCTCATATTTTAGTACTGGGAGTAGTGGTAAAGAATGATAATGGCTTGTTATTTTCCTATGCCCTGATTGTTTGGCTTGCCTCAGTAATACTTGCCTGGTTAAACAGGGCTCAACTAGTCGATTTTCTTAAAAAATTTAAAAAAGGCAATTGATTTACTTTATATTGCTATAGCAGGTATCATTAAAGTGTCGGCAGGATTTGAACTTTAGTCGGTGAAAATAGGCGCTTCAATAGAAAATTGCCTGGAAAATAGGGTTTTCATAAAAGAACACTATTTTCACCGGAAAGATGATAAATACAGCAGGCAAAACCTAGTTGTATAAGAAATCGTATCTAACTTATAAACAGTTGAAAGAAAAAAACTGATTCTACCAATTTTAAAAAGATAGAACCCGTTAATATGCAAATTGCCTACGCTATTAAAAATGTATTTGTTCAGTTACATGAAACATTAGATAAGTTAACCCCTGAGCAATATACTGCCTGCAGTAAATCTCTTTTTAATGCTACTATTGGACAGCATGTAAGGCATATTGTAGAGCTTTTTCAATGTCTTGAATCAGGGTATGAAACAGGCCTGGTTAATTATGAAAAAAGGAAGAGAGATAAAGCCATTGAAACTGACAAAGATCTGGCCATCTCATTATTGCACCAGATCAGTAACAATCTTATACGTGCTGATAAACCCATTCAACTCGAAATGAGTTATGATGATGTGTCGAATGAAACAATCAATGTAGAAAGTAACTATTATCGGGAAGTTGTTTATAACCTGGAACACACTGTGCATCATATGGCCCTGATCAGGGTAGGTGTTGGTGAATTATCAGATATTATCCTTCCTGAAGGCTTTGGTGTAGCCACTTCTACTATTAAACATAGGGAAGCATGTGCACAGTAACCTATATCCCGCTCCAAAATAAAGTACTACTTACCTCTAATCGCGATGAAAAAGGAACACGCGAGAAGGCCATTCAACCTGGCATTACCAGTTATGGCAACAAAAAACTTCTTTTCCCAAAAGATGCTCAGGCAGGTGGTACCTGGATAGCGGCATCTGATGCCGGATCAATCATGGTATTGTTAAACGGTGGTTTTATTAAACATGAACCTGCTGCACAATACAGGAAAAGCAGAGGACTGATATTCCTCGACATTTTAACGGAAGAGAAAGCGATTCCCGCCTTTAAAAAAATACATTTATTAGGTATTGAACCATTTACACTGGTAATTTGGGAGGACGATAAACTATTTGAATGCAGGTGGAGCGGCGAGGAAAAATATATTCGGGAAATGGATGCAACAAAACCCCATATCTGGTCATCGGTAACATTATATACATCTGATATCATACATAAAAGAGAACAGTGGTTCAATGAATGGTTAACACAATATCCGCAACCAACTGTTTCAGATATTCTTTCATTTCATCTATTTGGCGGAGAGGGAGATAAAGAGAATGATATTCGAATGAACCGGAATAATACCATGTTTACGGTAAGTGTAACAAGTGTTGAGTGTAATCGAAATAAGGCAGTAATGCATTATGAAGACCTTGTTAGCCAACAAAAAACGGAAGCTTCAATTGCATTTGTTCAGGAACAACCGGTAGCCTAACTTTCCCTCATGTTATTGATCAACAAGCTAAAGGATCATCCATTATTTATAAAAATATTTCATTGGGAATATTGGCCTTTTGCGGTGCTCTATGCACCTATGTATCCCTATTGGTTTTGGCTTTGCCTTAAAGCAAGGGCATTCTTCTTTATAAATGCCGCAAACCCAACTATTCGAAATGGAGGCTTTCTAATGGAAAGCAAAAAAGAGATCTATGATCTTCTTCCTAAAGGCACTTATCCGGAAACCTTATTTTTTGCTGTAGGCACTGAAGGTAATATCGTATTAAATAAGGTAAAGAATGTCGGTATCGCTTATCCTGCTATTGCAAAACCTGATATTGGAATGCGTGGAATGAGTGTAAAAAAGATCGAAAATGACCAGGAGCTACTTGAATATGCAAAAAACAGCAAAGTAGATTTTTTGGTTCAGGCCTATATACCTTATGAAGACGAACTAGGGATATTTTATTGTCGCATCCCTGGTGAGGAGAAAGGAAGCATTACGGGTATCGTTGGAAAGGAGTTACTGGCGGTTACCGGAGATGGTTGTTCAACCGTTGAGAAATTATTACAACAAAACACCAGATTTATTCTTCAGTTACCTGCATTAAGAAAAACAATTCCAACTGAATTATCCGTTGTACTACCAAAAGGGGAACGAAAAATATTGGTTCCCTATGGCAACCATGCCCGGGGAGCGAAATTTTTAGATGTCAGCTATCTCGCAGATGAACAGCTAAGTGAAACAATTGATCAACTGGCAAAAAAAATCAACGGATTTTATTATGGCAGAATGGATGTCAGGTACGATACAATTGAAGCATTGAGAGAAGGAAAAAACTTTTCAATCATTGAATTAAACGGATCTGGCAGCGAACCAACCCATATTTATGATCCGTCACATTCTGTTTTCTTTGCGTGGAAGGAAATTATCAGGCATTGGAATATAATGTACCGAATAAGCAAAATCAATCATAAAAATGGGGTGCCTTATATGACCAGAAGCGAAGGATTGGCAATGCTTAAAGCCAATCGTCAGTTGGTAGAAGATATTTCCTGATTTTCTTACTTACCCTTTCCCAAAATGATTTTCAAGATCTATCATGATAAATCCTGAAAATCATGAAGATCTGTGTTCCATCATACACGAACTTATAGCTCGCGCACAAATTTCTCCAGTCATTAATAATTTACATGGCAAAGTTCCCCCGATAAAGTAATTTGCGCGCACAAAGTATCGAAGCTATATGTTACAAAATGCAAAGGCTTTTCTGTTCGATTTGAATGGAACCATGATTGATGATATGCATTATCATAAACAGGTTTGGTTTGATATTCTCACCAAAGACCTGGGTGCTGATTTAAGCTGGGAACAGGTAGCTTCTCACATGTACGGGAAAAACGTAGAATTATTAATCCGCATTTTTGGTCCAGATAAGTTTACACCAGAAGAAATGGATCGGCTATCAGTAGAGAAAGAAAAAAGATACCAGTCACTTTACAGACCTCATCTGGCACTATTACCCGGGTTAGATATTTTCCTTGATCAGGCAAAAGCAAAAAACATTAAAATGGGGATCGGCTCTGCTGCTATTTTATTTAATATTGATTTTGCGATAGACGGGTTATCAATCCGACATTATTTTGATTCTATAGTTGGAGCCGAAAATGTAAAAGACAGTAAACCCGATCCTGAAACCTATTTAAAAGGAGCTGCTGAACTGGGGCTCAATCCTGCCGATTGTATTGTATTCGAAGATGCACCTAAAGGGGTGGAAGCCGCTTATAATGCCGGAATGAAAGCAGTAGTATTGACTACGATGCATACTGCGGATGAATTCAGTGAGTATCCGAATATCCTTACATATGCAAATGATTATAAAAGTTTAATCCCGCTGCTGGGTTAACTTTCAAAATAAAAGGGGTTCTTTTCGGAACCCCTTTTATTTTGAAAGCTGGTAATCAATTACCAGAATCTTACATACAATGCGGTAAGCAGTAACAATGTTATAATGATTAAAACTAAAACGGAGTTACTTACTTTAAACATACCTTTCTCGAAAATGAATGCTTTCGGATTAATTTTTGGTCCGCCAAGGCTAATACCAATCATTAATGCCATGGTAAAGAAGAAAGACCAACCCATGTTAATGAGGAATGGTATTTCAAATCCACCTTTTCCATTTGGATAAGCTGTATACAGAATGGTTTCATTACCCAACAATGCTGGAGCATAGTTGTTGAAGAATACAGAAAGTACAAAACCACAGATTACGCCCGCGATGGCAGCAGCACCAGTGGTTCTTTTCCAGAACATACCCAGTATAAACATTGCGAATACACCAGGACTAATAAAACCAGTGTATTTCTGAATAAAGGTAAATCCACCTTCACCACCAATACCTAATGTATCGTTCCAGGTAAATAAAACACTCACAATCATTGCAATAAAAATGGTAAGTCTTCCTGTCCACACCATTTTCTTTTCGTCAGCAGAAGGTTTCAGGTATTTTTTATAGATATCCAGGGTAAAAATGGTTGAGATGCTGTTAGCCTTACCTGCAAGGGAAGCAACAATTGCGGCAGTTAGTGCGGCAATAGATAATCCCTTTAATCCACTTGGCAAGAAGCTAAGGATAGCAGAATAGGCACCGTCTTTACTACCTCCTTCAAGTTGAGGAAGGTGACCGTTTTTATATAAAACATAGGCTGCAATACCAGGTAACATTACAATTACCGGCATCATCAGTTTTAGTAAACCTGCAAATAAAATACCTGTTCTGGCGGTTTGCAGATTAGCGCCAAGTGCACGTTGTGTAATATATTGGTTACAACCCCAATAATTTAGGTTAACGATCCATTGTCCCGCGAAATACATTGCTATACCGGGAAGTACGAGGTATTTATTAATTTCTTCCTGAGTGGCATTTGGACCAGGTTTATCAAGAATCATGTGAAAGTGATCGGGAGCTTCTTTAAGCAATGTGTTAAATCCTGCGATCACATCTTTACCCAAACCAAATTTTTCACTCACGATCAGTAATGCCATATAGGTTGTAGCCAGACCTCCGATGATTAGTACTGCAACCTGTATTACATCTGTGTAACCAATTACTTTCATACCGCCCAGGGTAATTACCAGTGCAAATACTGCCAGTAATACCATGATCAGGTGAAGGTATTGCCCACCAACCAAACCATTGATAGCAACTGCTCCGAGATAAAGAATGGAAGTGAGGTTTACAAATACATATAAGAATAGCCAAAATACCGCCATGATCAAGGCCACCGTTTCATTATAACGGTTGGTAAGGAACTGGGGCATGGTAAAAATCTTATTCTTAAGATAGATTGGCATGAACCAGATGGCAATAATGATTAATGCCAGGGCTGCGATCCATTCATAGGCAGCAACTGCAGTTCCCACAAAAAAGCCCTCTCCGCTCATTCCAATAAATTGCTCCGCAGAAATATTGGAAGCAATCAATGAAGCGCCGATGGCCCACCAGGTAAGTGAACCTTCTGCAAGGAAGAAATCCTTGGTATCGGTTGTTGCTTTCTTCTTTCGAAGGTAAATCCAGTACCCATAGCTGGCTACAATGATAAAGTAGAACAGAAAGACAATAATGTCAATGGTGGCAAGTCCTTTCATTGGTTTTTGGTTTTCGTAGATTGTAATTTCGCTTTTTATTGATAAAATTTATCATTCCAGCGTAATTCATTTTTAAATTGATACAGTTTGGTATTATTATTTATGCATACAAACTCAATTCCAGCCATTCCTGCAAAGTCTTCCATTTGCTCAGCATTGATATTCTGGGAGTAGCAGGTATGGTGAGCGCCTCCGGCCAGAATCCAGGCTGCGCAGCCATTATGCATGTCTGGATAAGGCTTCCAGAGAACCCTGGCCACTGGTAGTTTCGGTAGACTGCTGATTGGAGCCACTGCCATTACATCGTTCACCAGTAAACGGAAACGATTACCCATATCAACAATAGAAGCATTAATGGCAGGCCCTGATCCGGAGTTGAAAACAAGTCTTACAGGATCAGCTTTACCCCCAATTCCCAGAGGATGTATTTCACAGCTAGGCTTACCATCGGCAATTGATTCACAGATTTCAAGCATGTGGGCGCCAAGTACGAGTTTATTATCCGGGTTAAAGTGGTAAGTATAATCCTCCATAAATGAATTGCCCCCTTTCAATCCACTACCCATTACTTTCATGGCACGAACAAGTGCAGCAGTCTTCCAATCGCCCTCTCCTGCAAACCCATAACCCTTACTCATTAAACGCTGGGCTGCAATACCAGGTAATTGTTCAAGTCCATGAAGATCTTCGAACGTTGTTGTAAAGCCTTTAAAATTCCCTTGCTTGAGGAATCGTTCGATACCCAGCTCTATTTTGGCTGCCGCTTTTAAGGAAGCATGCTGGGTCGCCCCCTTTTGCAAGCTATCCATTAATGTATAACTGGCGATGTATTCTTCTACGAGCGAATTAATATCACCTTCGGTTACTTCTTCCATTACTTGTACCAGATCACCTACACCATAAGTATTTACTGAATAGCCAAACTTTATTTCTGCTTCTACTTTATCGCCTTCAGTAACGGCAACAAAGCGCATATTATCTCCGAAGCGAACAAAGCGTGCACCCTGCCAATCATTCCAACCGGCTGCGGCTCTTATCCAGCCATTGATTTTTTCTATGCATTCAGGATCACTCCAGTGACCCACTACTACTTTCCGCTCAATACGCATACGACTCATGATAAAACCGAATTCTCTGTCACCATGCGCACTTTGATTCAGGTTCATGAAATCCATATCAATGGTAGCCCAGGGAATATCACGGTTAAACTGTGTATGAAAATGCAACACAGGTTTACGTAATATTTTTAGACCACCGATCCACATTTTAGCCGGAGAGAAAGTGTGCATCCAGGTAATAATACCAATACAGTTTTCGGTATTATTTGCTTCCTGGCATATTGCATATATTTCTTCTGATGATTTTACAGTAGGCTTATAAACTATTTGAACCGGCATGCTAGGCGTTTGGTTCAAGGCGTCGGCAATAACGGTAGAATTTGCTGCTACCTGCTTAAGAGTTTCTTCACCATACAAATGTTGGCTTCCTGTAACAAACCAAACTTCCAGTTGCTTCAGATTAATCATGTTGATTGTCTTTGTTGATATAAATATTATTGGCCATAGTAAGAATCGGGGCCATGTTTTCTTTCAAAATGTTTTTTAATAAGTGCGTCTTTTAAAACAGGTGCTTTGGGGTTAATCTGCAAAGTGAGGTAAGCCATTTTTGCCAGTTCTTCCAATACTGCTGCATTATAAACTGCTTTGTGAGCTGTTTTACCCCAGGTAAAAGGCGCATGATTTCCAACCAGCATCATTTCAGTTTCAGCCGGGTCGAGCGATTTTTCTTTGAAACAGTTAAGTATTTGAAAACCGGTTTCGGTTTCATAGTCACCCTTAATCATTTCATCGCTCATAGGTGCTGCACAGGGAATCGATGCTGTTGTATGATCAGCATGAGTAGTACCAAAAACCGGTATATCCATTTGTGCCTGGGCCCATGCTGTTGCATAAGTAGAGTGTGTATGAACGATGCTGCCTATTACGGGCCAATGTTTATATAATACCGCATGGGTTTTGGTATCGGATGAAGGACGCAGGTCTCCTTCCACCACATTGGCATCAAAATCTACGATGACCATTTTATCAGGACTTAATTCTTCATAAGGAACGCCACTGGGTTTTATAGCAAAAACATTGAGCTGTCTGTCTACCACACTTACATTACCAAAGGTGAATAGTACCAATCCAAGTTTTGGTAATTGCATGTTGGCATCGTAAGCTGCCTGTTTTAAATCATTGTATTTACTCATGCTATTCTATTTAAATACAGTTGCCTATTGTTTTTGTGTATGTGCTTCGGTAAACGCACCGGCTTGCTGATAACGCTGATATCTTTGCTGGTAGTAGTCAATTTTATCTGCCTCGGGAGTATAGGTAGCGTCGAAACCCTGACCCATGGCTTCCATGGCATCTGATACTTTTTCATAAACACCGGCTGCTGTTGCTGCGAACATAGCAGCACCCAATGCACATGTCTGTTCGCTCTTATGAATTCGAATCGGCATATTCATAATATTGGCCATCACCTGCATGATATATGGTGAACGTTTAGCAACGCCACCAAGACCAATCAATCCTTTAACCGGAACGCCTTCACTGATAAACCTGTCGACAATCATTTTTGCGCCAAAGCAGGTGGCTTCAACGAGTGATTTAAAAATGGCAGGTGCATCTGTTCCTAAATTTAGTCCATGTAAACTACTGGTTAAAAACTGATTGGCGTCTGGTGTTCTTCTTCCATTGAACCAGTCCAAAGCAAGTTCATCATCTGCCTGTAAGGGTAGTTTGGAAGCTTGTTCTGATAAATAAGGTATTAATTTATCTGCTAGTTCCTGCTCCAGTAAGGCAGCAGTTTTTTCATCTAGTAAAGCGGAAGATGCGATCAGTGTCTTTATAGGTTTTAGAATTAATTCCCTGAACCATGCATAGGTATCACCAAATGCAGACTGGCCAGCTTCAAGGCCAAGCATGCCAGGAATTACAGAGCCATTTACCTGTCCGCAAATACCTTTAACGGTTTTATCGCCCAGGTCTGCGCCCGGCGCAACTAAAATATCACAGGTTGAAGTACCCATAACCTTACTGAGGTGATATGGTTCTATTTGTCCGCCAACCGCACCCATATGTGCATCAAAAGCACCAACAGCTACTATAACTGTTTCCTGAAGACCTAGTTTTTCTGCCCATTCTTTTGAAAGGGTTCCTGCAGATTGGTCAGATGCATAAGTGGCAGTGCCAAGTGTATCGGCATATCCATCTAATAATGGATCGAGTTGCGCAAAAAAGCTATTGGGTGGGTATCCATTAAAAGCCTCGGCCCATAAGCCTTTATGTCCTGCAGCACACACACTTCTTTTCAGGTTTTCAATACCATTACCTCCTGTAAGGAGGAAAGGAATCCAGTCGCAATGTTCAACCCAGGATACACAAGCTTTTCGAACAGCTTCATCTGTTCTTAAGATATGCAAAAGCTTGGCCCAAAACCATTCGGAGGAATAAATACCTCCAACGAACTGAAGATAGTTTGTCGTAAATTTTTTCGCGTGCAGATTAATTTCTGCGGCTTCCTGAACGCTGGTATGGTCTTTCCATAATACGAACATAGCGTTCGGATTTTCTGCAAATGCAGGGTCCAATGCCAGTGGTTGACCTTTAGCGTCAACCGCAACAGGCGTAGACCCGGTGGTGTCGATACCAATCGCAACAACTTGTCCGGCAATTTCAGGCCCAGCTTTCTGAAGGCAACTGGTAATAGTTGCGGTAAGTCCTTCTATATAATCCAACGGGTGTTGTCTGAATTGACTTTCAGCCGCATTGCAATAAAGTCCTTTTTTCCAGCGGGTATAATGGTGAACAGCAGTGGCAATTTCTTCACCGGTAGTAGTGTTAACAATAATCGAACGAACAGAGTCGGTACCGTAATCTACACCAATTACGTAGTTATTTTTTTTCATTTGCAAGCAATAAGCGTTGTCTAATTCGTGTCAAATTAACACTTAAAAATTGAAAACAAAAAAAACAGGAAGAATTTTTCCTGTTTATTTAAGATTGCCCGGGTTTGGTATCAGGTTCAAAAAGGCATGAAAATTAGCTGCATAGCGCCTTTTATCTAGCTTATAGTAAAATGCGCCTTTTTTGGAACTTTCCTTGTCTTTGTCTTTTTGTTTGATAAGTAATTTAGTAGACTGTAATTTTCGGCTAAAATTGCGTTTATCGAATTCATAGTCGAAAATGCCTTCATAAAGACTTTGTAATTGAGGAAGGGTGAATTTCTCTGGTAAAAGCTCAAACAGGATGGGATGGAAAGCTGCTTTATAGCGCAGTTTTTCCTTTGCCATATCTACCATTTGCTGGTGGTCAAAAATGAGTTTGGGTGTATTATTTATCGGAAACCATTCGGCGTGATAGTCTGCATTTAATTGTTTTTCATATTTATGAATATCAATTAAAGCAAAATAGGCTACTGAAACGGTTCGCTCAATCGGGTCACGGTTTACATCACCAAAAGCGTATAGTTGTTCCATATAAACGCCTTCAAGACCGGTAAGTTCATTCAGGATACGGGCAGATCCTTTGGCAAAATCTTCATCTTTTTGGATGAAACCACCCATCAGACTCCATTTACCTTTCTCGTATTCCAAACCACGTTGTACCAGTAGCAGTTTTAACTCGGAACCATCAAAGCCAAAGATGATACAATCTATGGCAACCAATATGCGTGTCTGTTTGTGATACCTGACCATATTAATAAGCTATCTCAAAAGCGTTAGTACTTTCATCCAAAATAACAAATCTCAGGATAAAATATAAGTATTCCGCAAAAAATAATAAGTGTTTTTTTTACAATTAATATTTTTTGGCTATTTTGGTTCAAGTTTTAAGGATATTTACACCGATTGCAAACCAACCATCTCCGCCATATGAAAAAGATACAATTCTTAGTCGCTATTTCAGCCATTATTCTCTTTACCTGTTGTAAATCTGGTTCAACTGAAACCGAAGCCAGTAAAGACTTTCCCATTGATACTACAGCATTGAAAGCTGCTTATGAAGCTACTGTTGACGGAAAGCAGGTAAAGTTATTTATCCTTAAAAACAGCAAAGGGGTTGAAGCAGCAATTACCAATTTTGGCGGAAGAGTGGTAGCATTGGTTGTTCCGGATAAAAATGGTGTAATGACAGATATTACACTTGGCTACGATAGTTTGAACCATTATCGCACAAGGAGTGAAACCTATTTTGGGGCTTTAATCGGACGTTACGGAAACCGTATAGCCAAAGCAAAATTTTCGCTAAACGGCAACAGTTACCAGCTTGCGGCAAATAATGGTGTAAATAGTTTGCATGGTGGTCCTACAGGTTTTCATAACCGTGTATGGGATGCTGTGCAGCCAGATGAGCATACCCTTGAACTAACTTATGTATCTCAAGACGGAGAAGAAGGATACCCAGGTAACCTGACTGTTAAAGTAACTTACACATTAACTGATGCTAATGAGTTAAAGATAGATTATGATGCAAGTACGGATAAAACAACCGTAGTGAATCTTACCAACCATGCCTATTTTAATCTGAATGGACAAGGCAATGAAACCATCACCGATCATATGTTGATGATTAATGCGTCAAACTATTCTGCGGTAGATGCAACCCTTATCCCGGATGGAAATCCTGTAACAGTGGAAGGCACTCCATTCGATTTTAGAACAGAAAAACAAATCGGCAAAGAAATCGGTGCAGATAATGCCCAGATTAAAAACGGACTTGGCTACGACCATAATTTTGTTTTGGATAAAAAGCAGACTGATGCTATGGAAAAAGCTGCATCTGTATATGCACCATCAACCGGCATTCTTATGGATGTATATACAATCGAGCCAGCTATTCAATTCTACAGCGGTAATTTCCTGGATGGGAAACTCATTGGTAAACACCAAAAAGTATATGGACATCGTTCCGCTTTCTGCCTTGAAACGCAGCACTATCCTGATTCTCCGAATCAGCCATCATTTCCTTCAACCACATTAGAGCCCGGAAAAAAATACCAGACAACTACGATCTATCAGTTTGGAATCAAGAAATAACAAAATAGATTGAGGATTGGTTAATATCTGAAAATAACAACCCCGCAAGGGGTTGTATTTTTAAGTGATTGTCATACTTGGCAAATCAAACACTGCATGTACATCGGATTTTATATAAATACCGGTAAATAGATCATTCATAAATTTTGAACAATGCTTAGCTCCAAAAGTAAATTCTTTGTTGCTGGATTTTTATTGTCAGTAGGTAACCTGAAAGCGCAGGTGAAAGACTATCCAATCCAGCCCGTAACATTTAATCATGTACATGTACATGATCAGTTTTGGGCACCACGTATTACTACCAATGCTGAAATAACCATTCCTTATGTTTTACAGAAATGCCGCGAAACAGGAAGGGTAGATAATTTCCTGAAAGCAGCTGGTAAAATGGCTCCAGAAAAATTAACAGAATATCCGTTCGACGATTCAGATATATTTAAAGTAATAGAAGGTGCGGCATATGCATTACAGGTAAAATTCAATCCGGATTTAGATAAGTCGGTTGACTCACTCATTGCTATAATTGCCGAAGCCCAGGAACCAGATGGATACCTGTACACTTTCCGCACAATGAAGCCCGCGAAGTTACATCCCTGGATCAGTCCAAAACGCTGGGAAAAAGCACCGGATCTAAGTCATGAGTTATACAATGCCGGGCATTTATATGAAGCAGCAGCAGCGCATTATCTTTCAACAGGAAAGAAGAATCTCCTAAATATTGCAACTAAAAATGCAGACCTGATTGTGAAAGATTTTCTGCATGATAAAGCACCTTATTTTCCAGGTCACCAGGTAATTGAAACCGGCTTATCAAGACTGTATCGTGTAACAGGAAAAAAAGAATACCTCGATCTGGCTAAATACTTTTTAGATATCCGCGGTAATAATGAGATTAAAGGTTCACAATATAGTCAGTCACACAAACCAGTAGTACAGCAACACGAAGCTGTTGGTCATGCAGTACGCGCTGCATACATGTATACCGGTATGGCAGATGTGGCCGCACTTACAGGAGATGCATCTTATATAAAAGCCATCGATGATATCTGGTCGGATGTGGTAACAAAGAAAATGTATTTAACTGGTGGCATCGGTGCTACAGGAGCTGGCGAGGCATTTGGGGCTGCATATGAACTGCCTAATATGTCGGCTTATGCAGAAACATGTGCTTCCATTGCCAATGTTTATTGGAACATCAGGATGTTTTTATTACATGGTGATGCCAAATATGTTGATGTAATGGAACGTGTGCTTTATAATGGAGTGCTTTCAGGCATTGCACAGGATGGAAAAAAATTCTTCTACCCCAACCCATTGGCATCGATGGGGCAACATCAGCGTAGCGCATGGTTTGGTTGCGCATGTTGTATTTCAAACGTAACACGTTTTATGCCTTCTGTGCCAGGTTATGTATATGCGCAGGATAAAAACAATGTTTACGTAAACCTGTTTATGACCAATGAAGCAGATGTATCATTACCGGCAGGTAAATTGAAAATTGCCCAGGAAACTGCCTACCCATGGCAAGGTGGTGTAAAAATTACTTTAAATCCAGAGAAAGCATTAGAGTTTGCCCTGAGGGTAAGGATACCGGGTTGGGCCAGGCAGGAAGCAGTTCCCGGCGACTTATACAAATTCGCTGATCAGCAACAAAAGGATATTCAGATAAGCATCAATGGGAAACCAGTAAGCTATTCACTTGAAAAAGGCTATGCGGTGTTTAACCGTACATGGAAAAAAGGGGATGTTGTAAGTTTTAATTTACCCATGGATATTGAAAAAGTTCTTGCAAATGAAAAAGTAAAAGATGATCAGGGAAGATTTGCATTACAACGCGGCCCATTGGTTTTTTGTTTAGAAGGTCCTGATCACTCAGATAAAGTAGTACAAAATATAGTAGTACCTAAGGAGGCATCACTAATGGAAACCTTCAATCCAGATATGCTGAATGGCGTTTTATTGTTGAATGGAAAAGGTAGCGCAACAAGCAGGCAACTTAATACAGACGCATTACTTAAAAAAGAAGAACCGATCAAAGCCATCCCCTATTATTCATGGAATAATAGAGGTGCCGGCGAAATGGTAGTCTGGATTCCTTATGTTGAAACAGCAGCACGTCCAAAGCCAGCACCAACAATTGCTTCAAAAAGCAGGGTGAGTAGTTCTATTAATAATCCAAGAATGTTGAATGCATTGAACGACCAGTTTGAACCATCCAGCTCAGAAGATAAGTCGGCATTATACCTGCATTGGTGGCCTAAGAAAGACACGGAAGAATGGATTCAATATGATTTCGATGGGGAGCAAACTATAACTGAGTCACAGGTGTATTGGTACGATGATAGTCCCTTTGGCGGTTGCAGAATACCAGCTTCCTGGGAAATCTTGTACAAGCAGGGTGACAAATGGGTTCCGGTAACAACTACTACATCCTATGAAATTGCTAAGGATAAATACAATACGGTAAAATTTAATCCAGTTAAAACAACCGCCGTTCGTATGAAAATTCGCTTGCCGAAAGAACATGCTACCGGTGTACATGAATGGATTATAAAATAATTTCAAGCAAATGACTATGGGTGTGATTTCATCTTTACGATTAACGATTGCAGGAGTTTTTTTATTACCGGTTGTATATAGTAATGCGCAGCAAAAAGCTTCCATGAAAATATTCACAGATAAGGTAAAGAATACCGTATCACCAAACCTGCATGGTATTTTCTTTGAAGAGATTAGTCATGGTGGAGAAGGAGGTTTGTATGCGGAGATGATTCAGAATCGTGGATTTGAAGAAAGCCGGATTCCTCCGGGATCAATTGTAGAAGATGGAATGCTGAATGCCAACCCGGAAAAAAAACCTCATTATAACCTGAATGGCAAAGCAAGTGATTGGAGAATGCCTTGGCCTGTAAAAACGGCAATGCCCTATTGGAAGTTAAGCGTAGGTGAAAATGCTAAAATAAATGCAACTATTTCAACTGACCAACCACTTACTTCTGCAACACCACAATCCGCACTTTTAAAAATTGACCAGCTATCTGGATCGGGTAAGGATTATTTTGTGAATGAAGGGTTTTGGGGTATGGATGTGAAGAAAGGAGAGTCATATCTGCTGAATTTTTATGCGAAAACAAATATTGATTACAATGGTCCATTAACAGTGGTATTGCTATCTTCTTCCGGAAAGGAAATAGCTGCCTATACTTTCCCCTCTGTTAAAAGTGATCAATGGAAAAAATACAGTTGTACTTTAACCGCTAATGAAACGGATGGTAAATCAAGCTTTGCATTCAGGCTTGGATCAACAGGAACAATTTCATTTGATTTTGTATCACTGTTTCCTAAAAAGACCTTCAAAAACAGATCAAATGGCTTGCGTGCAGATTTAGCACAATACCTTGCAGATTTGAAGCCTGCATTTGTACGTTGGCCGGGAGGTTGTTTTGTGGAAGGAGTAAATGTGGAGAGTGCTCCTAATTGGAAAAATTCAATTGGTCCTTTAGAGAACAGACCCGGAACTTTTAGTGTATGGGGTTACTGGTCGAGTGATGGTTTTGGATACCATGAATACTTGCAATTTTGTGAAGACATACAATCTGATGCCCTCTATGTTTTTAACGCAGGAGTATCCTGTGAGTTTAGGAGTGGAACATTTATCAGCGATGATAAAGTACAGGCTGTAATTGATGATGTTTTAGATGCAATTGAATATGCTGTTGGCCCTGTTACTTCTAAGTGGGGTAAAATACGCGCACAAAATGGTCATCCAAAACCCTTCCCGCTTAAATATGTTGAAGTAGGCAATGAACAGCATGGTTCCTGGTATGCAAAGAGGTACAACCGTTTTCATGAAGCCATAAAAGCAAAATATCCAAATATTAAAATAGTATCCAGTATGGGTATCGGCGATATCAATCGTCGTACGCTAGATAGTATTAAAACAACAGATATAGCAGATGAGCATGCATACAAAAGTGCATTCTGGTCTTTCACTAACTACGATCATTTCGATCAATATAAGCGTGGCGATTATGAAGTATATGTAGGTGAATATGCAACCAATGCAGGTGTTGGAAATGGTAATATGCAGGCTGCATTGAATGATGCAGCATATATTCTTGGAATGGAAAATAATGGTGATCTGGTAAAAATGTCGAGCTATGCACCCTTATTTGAAAACGTAAACACCCGTCATTGGCCGGTAAATCTCATAAAATATAAATCTGACAGCAGTTTTGCTCGGATATCCTATTACACGATTCAACTGATGAACCAACAGCGATCAGATGAAAACTTTGTTATATCGTTAAAAGAAACGGAAGCTACAGTTAAAAAACCCAAAAACAAAGGGGGTATTGGATTGGCAACCTGGGATACACAAACGGAATACCGAAATATTACTGTTGTACAAAATGGTCGTACTGTTTACCAAAGTGATTTTATCAATAAACCCGAAGAGTGGGAATCTATCAGAGGCAACTGGCTGGTGAAGGATGGGGCTATGGCACAAACAGCGCAGGGACCACAGCGATTAATGATATTGAATAATCAATCATTCGATACCTTTACGTTAACACTGGAAGCAAGAAAAACAGGAGGAACCAATGCCTTTATTATTCCTTTTGCAGTAAATGGTACTGGTTCTATGTTAAGGGCTCATATCGGGGCACTTGTAAACAATAGCACCATATTTGAAATTGTAAACGAAAATTCGGTTGCGAATATATCACAGGCTAAAAGACTTGCAAAGCCCATTGAGACAGGCAGGTGGTATAAAATCAGGTTAGAAGTAGGTTATGATAAAGTAGACTGTTTCCTTGATGATGAATTACTCTTGTCTTATACAGAACCCAAAAAACTGATTGGTATAGCAGGCCGTGATAAAGAAACAGGAGACCTGATTATTAAAATGGTGAATGGCAATGAAGAAGATTTTGAAACAACCATAGAACTTGATGGTGCTGTTAATGCAACAGGGATCTATACCAGCTATACCATCTCATCAGATCAAACAAAAGCAGAGAATTCTTTCGCAGAACCTAAGAAATATATTCCGGTAGCTATGAAGAGTAAAATGCAGACTACCAAACAGGTAGTGCATAGTTTCCCTAAATATTCAATAACGGTATTGCGAATCCCCACTAAAAAATAATATCATAATGAAAAAGTTGTTGCTATTTACTTCTTTGTTAGCTGTTACAGGTCTGCAACTGAATGCACAACAAAAATCACTGGCTGCTTTTGCTCCTTCACGTGATGAAATGCTGGTTAGGTATAAAGCAGCTAATGAGAGAGATAGTTTGGCAAGAAGAACCGCATTTAAGCTGAATGTAAATCCAATTTGGAGTGGACCTTCTGCATTTTGGTATAGAAATGCATTGCCAGACAGTCAATCAGAATATATTTTTATCGATCCCGTTAAACAAGTAAAACGCCCTTTGTTTGACCCTTCAAAAATGGCTGAGGCAATAAAAATAGCGGAGGGGAAAACAGTAGATGCCAATCGTCTTCCAATAAGGAATGCCTATTTATATCCTGACGGAAAAAAATTGGCGATATCCTTAGGTAATAAATTTTATGATGTAGACCTGGCATCCTATCAGGTGTCGAAAATAGATTCATTGCCTGTTGATAAGACCGAATATCCATCCTTAACAAGGGTCGCAGGTCGATGGCAACGTAACCGGGGAGCAAGAACATCTCCTGATAAACAATGGAATGTATCGGTAAAGGACTACAATATTTATTTAGAGCCTGCATCCGGAGGTGCGGCTGTGCAATTTACAACCGATGGAACAGCAGCCTTGCCTTATGGAGACATTACCTGGTCTCCGGATAGCAAGTACCTGGTAGCTTATAAAATTAAGCGGGTAGTTGATAAACCAGTATACTATGTACTTACATCAGTACCTGGCACCAGCCGAGGAGAAATGAAAGAGCGTCCGTATAAACAACCTGGTGATGATTTTTCAACTTATGAAATGCATGTAATAAAAGTTGCAGATAAGTCGGTAGTAAAAGTACAGACAGACATCATCGATTTTTTTGATGCACCAAAACTAAACTGGAATAAAGGGGATAACGATCATTTTATGTACGAAAGAGTAGATCGTGGTCACCAAAGATTCCGGATCATCGAAGTGAATGCCAATGATGGCACTACTCGGAACCTGGTTGATGAAAAGACCAACACATTCATTTATGAACAACGCATTTTTACATATTATTTACCTGAAACAGCAGAGATAGTATGGGTAACGGAAAAAGATGGTTGGAGACATATTTACCTGGTTGATGCCAGGAAAGGAACGGTAAAGAACCCAATCACAAAAGGCGAGTGGGTGGTACGTTCAATAGATAGCGTAGATGTGAAGAGACGGGAAATCTGGTTTCAGGCGAGTGGTATGAATAAAGAAGAAGATCCTTACTTCCTCCATTATTATCGTATTGGTTTCGATGGAAAGAATATGGTAACCTTAACTAAGCCTGGATTTAATCACCGGATTACCTGGTCGCCGGATAAGCAATATTTTGTGGATACCTATTCAACAGTTGATCAGCCTCCTGTTACTGTGCTGGGGCGGGTTGCAGACGGAAAGCAACTAATGGAAATTGAGAAAGCGGATATCAGTAAACATCGTGCAGCGGGTTTCAGGTTACCAGAGCCGTTTTATGCAAAGGGAAGGGATGGCGTTACTGATATCTGGGGAATAATTTGCAGACCATCAGATTTTGATCCTTCAAAGCGTTACCCTATTATAGAAAATATTTATGCCGGACCACAAGATGCGTTCGTGCCTAAATCGTTTAGTGCTTTTGGCGAAATGCAAAGTATGGCAGAACTAGGTTTTATTGTTGTGCAGATCGATGGAATGGGTACTGCAAACAGATCCAAAGCTTTTCATGATGTGTGCTGGAAAAACCTGGCTGATGCAGGCTTCCCGGACAGAATCTCGTGGATGCGCGCACTGGCGGCAAAGTATCCGCAAGCCGATACTACGAGAGTGGGTTTATATGGAACATCTGCTGGTGGACAAAATTCGCTGGGTGGTTTATTGTTTCATCCTAACTGGTATAAGGCTGCTGTGTCTGCCTGTGGTTGTCACGACAACCGGGTAGACAAACAATGGTGGAATGAGCAATGGATGGGTTATCCGATAGGCAAACATTATGAGGAACAATCAAACATTACCAACGCGCATAAATTAAAAGGTAAGTTATTGTTGATTGTAGGTGAAGCTGATACGAATGTGCCGCCTGAATCAACTTATCGTGTTGCAGATGCTTTGATTAAAGCAAGAAAGACATTCGATTTTCTCGCGGTACCCGGAATGGGACACAGTGATGGCGGACCTTATGGCAGGGTCAAGAAAAGAGACTTCTTTGTGAAAAGCTTGTTGGGTGTTGATCCACCAGATCGTAATACCGATGAATTAGCAACAGCCGAGTAAGCTTTTTAGCAGTTAGCTATTAGCCTTTAGCCAATTTACGTAAGTAGTATATACTTACTTCAACTGAAAAAGGCTAATAGCTAATGGCTAACTGCTTATAACTAAACCTTGCCCTTTTATACAGTCGTATGTTCTTCGTAAGTACTTCGGAAATAATCATCAACATATTCGCTGGGCGATTTGCCGATTACTGTTTTGAATACCCGGTTAAAATTGGTAACAGTATTAAAGCCACAATTATACGCGATGGTTGAAATGCTTACACTATCGTTATCTCCAGTTGTTAGTTTTTTGCACGCTTCATTGATCCTGACTTCATTCAGGAAGGAAACGAAAGTGTGTAAGGTTCTTTTCTTGAAATAACGACAAAAAGCTTGTGGGGTCATGTGTGCCTGTTGGGCCACATCTTCAAGGGTAATATTTTTAGCATAATTTGCCATTATATAATGGTATATATGGCTTAACCTGATTCCATCATGCTCACTAACTGTGGTGAGGTTTGAAATACTCGATAATTCTTTTAACCTTGGTATGCTGGTAAATTTTTTGAATAAATCGATGAAGGCAAGCATCTGATCTGTCCCCGAGTTTTTACTTACCTGCTGAATTCTATGCGAGATATCGGATACCTGTTCTGAAGGAACAACAAACCCGTTATTGTGTTTTTGTAGGAATGTTTGAATATGTTTCATTTCCGCCAAATCAAAAAGCGAAGCGAGTTTTCCATTGGGATTAAAGTGAATAGTAATGGCTTGCACTTTGCGTTTGCTTTTCGGAGAAAAATACATGGGGTCGCTCTTGAAAACATGTGGCTGATTCGCACCCAGGTAATAAATTTCGTTAGGGCCAAATGAATACATGTTATTATCTACCACTAAAGTGCCTTCGCCTTTTTGTATCCAGGTTAGCTGGATCTCATCATGTCTGTGCAGATGAGGATAGAAATAAGGCAGCAGGTCGTGTTGGACGATGATGTTTTTATCACCTGGAACAGGAATGGTAAATTGTAAAACTTTCATCAGAAACGGTTTTAAGTGTTTCAAGAAGAGAAATATCCTATTTTATCTCTTACCAGTACTTAAGTCTACTTAGACAGTTAATATATTAGATATGCTGCGTGTAATTCAGATTTAATAAACCATTACATATAAGCTACTGAAAAGACTGGGAAAGATTAAATTTTATTTAAATTCATCCTTAAATCCAATACAGGTATATTTAGTGTCAAATTAACGCTTAATATTAATATATTTGAAAAGGATAAAAAGCAGTTTTTTTCGGGAAGGTAAAATATGCGGAACAGTGCTTCTTTAGACTGAATTAAGCTTTTTATAGAACGATCTTCTAAAATGACCGCTCAGGTAGTAAGAAAAGGTGAAATACAGGGTTTGTGTTAAATAAACGGGAGATAGGGAGGTTTTGTTTTATAAATTTAAACAAGGAACAACTTAACGCATTTAAACATCCTTTTCAACAGAGATGCTGTGGAAATGAAGTGAGCTGAATCTGAAGTAACCAAATATGATTAAAAATTGTATGGGCATAGTAAATAAAAGATGAGATAATAACCGGTATCATAAGCGTAAATAAAAAAGCAGTTAAAATCTGTATAGAATTTATTAATACCGAAAAACAGGCACGCAAAAGTTCCTGTTAGTTTTGCAATAATAAAATAAACTGTATGGCTAAAGTAACATGGAAGGGTGTTTATCCTGCACTCCTGACTCCATTTAAAGCAGATGATTCTGTAGATTTTGAAGTGTATAAAATCAATCTACAGGCACAGATGGATGCAGGTGTTGATGGCATTATTTTAGGTGGTTCACTTGGAGAGGCAAGTTCTTTGTCTAATGAAGAGAAAAGGGATTTATTGTTTTATTCCAAAGAAATGATCCCCGACGATTTTCCTGTAATCATCAACATCGCAGAGCAAACAACCAAAGCTGCCATACAATTGGCAAAAGATTCAGAAAAAAATGGTGCAGATGGACTGATGCTCCTGCCCCCAATGCGTTATAATGCTGACAGCAAGGAGACGCTGGAGTATTTCAAAGCTGTGGCTAAAGCTACTTCTCTGCCAATTATGATTTATAATAATCCGGTTGACTATAAAATCATGGTTACACTGGATATGTTTGAGGCAATGACGCCGTATGAAAATATACAAGCGGTGAAAGAATCTACACGTGATATATCGAATGTTACACGTATGATTAATCGTTTTGGTGATCGCTACAGTGTTCTTACAGGGGTTGACCCATTGGCAATGGAAAGTCTTTGCATGGGAGCCCATGGGTGGGTAGCTGGTCTGGTTGACGCATTCCCCGCAGAAACAGTAGCGATTTTTCATTTGGTAAAAGCAGGCAGGATCGAAGAAGCACTCAAAATTTACCGGTGGTTCCTGCCAGTACTCGAATTGGATATTCATCCAAAACTGGTACAGTATATTAAACTGGCAGCCCAATATACAGGTATTGGCACAGCACATGTTCGTGCACCACGCTTACCACTCGAAGGAGAAGAATTAAAAGCTGTATCAGCGGTAATTGAAAAAGCATTGGCAAACCGTCCTATATTGCCTGATTATTTAAACCTGAAAACTAAGAAGGATGCTGCATGGGCATAATATAATCGGATATGAATCAACCAAAAAGGGAGCTGAAACATTTGAATCTTTCAGCACTTTACAAGGAACTTTACTCCCTGGTTCGTTTCATATAGCAACAGAAGAAGAAGTTGAAGCAGCTATCGCCAAATCGGTAGCTGCTTTTGACATATACAGTAAAACAACTTATCTGCAACGCGCCATATTTTTAGAAACCATTGCAGAAGAAATTTTATTGATTGGAGACAATTTGCTGGAGCGTGCAAACCTTGAAACAGGCTTGCCACTTGCCCGATTAACGGGTGAGAGAGACAGAACCATGAATCAATTAAAACTTTTTGCCACTCTTTTGCGTGAAGGATCATGGGCCGATGCTGTTATCGATACTGCTTTACCAGACCGAAAACCACTCCCAAGATCTGATATACGTAGATTATTACAGCCAGTTGGCCCAGTAGTGGTTTTTGCTGCAAGTAATTTTCCTTTTGCATTTTCTACTGCAGGCGGTGATACCGCCTCTGCACTCGCTGCAGGCTGTCCGGTAATAGTAAAAGCACATAGTTCACACGCGGGCACCAATGAGTTAATGGCAACTGCAATACAGCAAGCTGCTAAAAAATCAGGAATGCCTGATGGGGTGTTTTCTTCACTTAATGGAGAAGGGGCCACACTTGGACAAAAACTAGCTATGGAGCCGGCTGTTAAAGCCATTGGTTTTACCGGGTCCTATCGTGCTGGTATGGCATTGTATGCTACGGTTACACAAAAAAGAAAACAACCAATCCCATTATATGCTGAAATGAGTAGCATAAATCCGGTTGTATTATTACCAGAAACATTGGCAGCAAGAATAAGTGAAACGGCAGCCTCTATCGCAGGTTCGATGACACTTGGTGTTGGTCAGTTTTGTACCAACCCCGGACTTTTATTCCTGATCAAATCCGATGCTTCGGATGCATTTGTTGAATCACTCATTGCTGCTCTTTCTAATGCAGCCCCGGGAACCATGTTAAATCAGGTAATCTGTAAATCCTATTATAGCGATCGAAATAAAACAGGTGGAGCGAAAGGGGTTAAACAGTTGTACGCTGGTGAAGACCTTTCTGCTAGTTATAAAGCCAGTCCTGCATTGTTATCCGTAAATGCTGCTGATTTTATAGCTGATGAAAACCTGCAACAGGAAGTGTTCGGTCCATGTTCAACAATCGTGGTATGTGATGATAAAACACAACTTAACGCTGCTTTGCAATCTTTACATGGACAGTTAACCGGTTCTGTATTCGGTAACACCGAAGAATTACTACTATTTAGTTCAACGATCGATATTTTGCAACAGAAGGTTGGAAGACTAATCTTCAACAATGTACCAACGGGTGTTGAAGTATGTCATGCTATGGTACATGGTGGACCATTCCCTGCAACCACAGATGCAAGAACTACTTCTGTAGGAACTGAAGCAATCAGAAGATTTGTGCGCCCTGTATGTTATCAGGATTGTCCACAAAACCTTTTACCCATTTACTTACAGAATGCAAATGAAGCAGGCATAATGAGAAAAGTAAATGGCGAATTTACCAGAGAACCAATTGTTTAGTTTTTGAACCTGATGTTTGCTAATGGCGCATAAGAAATTTTTCTGCATTGATGCTCATACCTGCGGTAATCCTGTTAGACTGGTAGCCGGCGGTGGTCCATTATTGGAAGGGAATTCCATGATGGAAAAACGATTACATTTTCTTGCTCAATACGACTGGATAAGAAAAGGACTCATGTTTGAACCCAGGGGACATGATATGATGAGTGGGGGTATACTTTACCCGCCTCATGATCCTCAAAATGATATTGGTGTATTATTTATCGAAACAAGCGGCTGCTTACCTATGTGTGGTCATGGTACAATCGGTACTATAACCATTGCTATTGAAGAAGGACTTGTTATTCCCAAACAACCAGGTCAGCTTCGCATTGAAACACCTGCTGGACTTGTACTGATTGAATACAAACAAGAGGGTAAAAAAGTACAATCTGTAAAACTTACCAACGTTCCGGCATTTTTATATGCCAGTGATTTGGAAGTTGAATGTCCGGATCTGGGTCCGATAAAAGTTGATGTGGCTTATGGGGGTAATTTTTATGCAATCGTAGACCCTCAGACAAATTTTCACGGGATAGAAAACCATACGGCAGATCAACTTATTTCATGGAGCAGGGAGTGTAGGAAAAGATTGAATGAAAAATACAGTTTCATTCATCCTGAAAATGAAAATATCAAAGGATTGAGCCATTTATTATGGACAGGTAAAACATTATCGCCTGCATCAACTGCACGTAACGCTGTTTTCTACGGAGATAAAGCGATTGATCGTTCACCTTGCGGCACAGGAACTTCAGCGAGAATGGCACAATGGTATGCAAAAGGTAAATTAAAAAAGGGGGACGCGTTTATTCATGAAAGCATTATCGGCTCAACTTTTACCGGAAGAATAGAAGCAGAGACAACCGTTAACGGACAGCCAGCTATTGTTCCAAGTATTGAAGGATGGGCAATTGTAACTGGCTATAACACCATCATCATTGATGATGAAGACCCCTATGCACACGGTTTCCAGGTTATATGATTATTGAACTGACTTATTTATGAAAGTTGTTATTATAGGCGGAGGCATTATCGGACTAAGCTCGGCATACTACCTGGTTCAGGAAGGTTGTGATGTTACCATTGTAGATAAAACAGACCTAAGCGATAGTTGCTCATATGGTAACCTGGGAATGATTGTTCCCAGTCATTTCGTGCCTTTAGCCGCCCCGGGTATAGTAGCTCAGGGAATCAGATGGATGTTTAATTCAAAAAGTCCTTTTTATGTAAAGCCGACATTAAGTGGACAATTGATTAACTGGGGTTTAAAGTTTATCAAGTCGGCCAATGAGTCGAATGTAAAAAAAGCAGAAAAACCACTCACCGATATTAACCTGCTAAGCAAACAACTTTATGAAGCACTGAGCAAGGAACCTGGTTTTGATTTCGCTTTTGAAAAAAAGGGAATCATCATGTATTATAAAACAGAGAAAGTAGCAGAAGAAGAAATTCATCTCGCTGAAAAAGCAAGATCAATGGGGTTGGATGTTGAGGCACTTTCTGCTGAACAGGTACAGCAACTCGAACCAGATGTTAAATTAGATGTATTGGGTGGTGTTCATTATCGTTGCGACGCACATTTGTATCCAAATAAGCTGAATGAACAATTGATCCATTATCTTAAGGAGAAAAGAGTTCGTTTTGTTACTGGTAGTGCCGTAAAACAGATTAACCGAAAAGGGAATAAAATAATATCCATACAGGCCGGGGATCATTTACTAGATGCAGATGTATTTGTAGTGGCAGCAGGTTCATGGATGCCGCAATTATTACAAATGGCTGGTTTGCATTTACCATTGATGCCTGGCAAAGGGTATTCATTCACCCAAAAAAATACCAGTAACCAGTTACAGGTACCTGCGATCTTATGTGAAGCACGGGTTGCCATAACGCCGATGGGTAAAGATCTTCGCTTTGGCGGCACGATGGAAATCGGGGCAATTAATGATAAAGTGAACATGAACCGGGTGAAAGGCATTGTGGAATCAGTACCCGCTTATTTGCCAGGTCTGAATTTAAGCATGCCTGAAGAGAAAGAAGTGTGGTATGGGTTTAGGCCTTGTTCGCCGGATGGACTTCCCTATATTGGCTATGGAGCGAAATATGACAACATGTTGTATGCGGGTGGCCATGCAATGATGGGACTTAGCTTAGGTCCTGCAACCGGTAAACTAATTACAGAATTAGCATTAAGAAAACCTACAACTATTGATATAAAAGCTTTTGACCCTGCAAGATTCGATTAATTGTCAAAACCAAAAATGCTATATGAAATACGCCATTACGATTGCTTATTCAACTGCGATGTTAATGGGCTGAATTCATGTGGCTAAAATCAACAAAAGGTTAACCCATGAAAAAACACACCTACTCTTTACTGCTATTGCTAACTGCAGGCACAATGTGTACTACAGTACAGCCAACAATGGCACAGGTATCAAAAGAAGCTTATGTTCCTTGTCAGGAAATGCCTTCCCTAATACAAGGCTTTGCAACAGATAACAGAACATTGAACAGGTTTTACACCCCTGCTGTAAACAGCCGCGGTGGTGGTGGTTTTGGTGGCGGTGGTAATGATGCAGTAGGCTCACCTGAAAGAAACCAACGTTTACAGCAACTGGTAAAAGATTACCAGAAAAAACTGGCTGCGGTGAATTTTAAAGGACTTTCTCAAGAATGTAAAGCAGATTATATTCTATTTAAAAGAGACCTGCAGGCTAAGTTAGAACAACTGGTAGCCGAGGAATCAGAAGTAAAAAAAATAAGCAAGTGGATGCCCTTTGCAGATAAAATATATGCACTGGAGCAAACACGTAGGAGAGGACACCAAATCAATGGAGAGCAGGTGGCTAAAGAATGGGCAGCTATCATCAAAGAACTGAAAGAACTGCAGGTAAAACTGAAAGCAGAAAAAGTAATTGATCCAGAATCTGTCTATACTGCCGGTGAATTGATCAGCAATATAAAACTGGCCGCACAGAGCGTATTTGAGTTTTATAATGGATACGATCCCATGTTTAGCTGGTGGGTTCCAACTGTTCATAAATCGCTTGATGAGGCCCTCACGGCTTATGCAGGAGTATGGAAAAGCAAAGCCAACAGCGGACTTACCGCTACCGATAACAGTGGTATTGTTGGTGTACAGGCAGGTAGAGATAACCTGGTAAAGCAATTACAGCATGAAATGATTCCTTATACACCTGAAGAATTGATTGATATTGCGAATAAAGAATTTGCATGGTGTGATGCGGAATTGTTGAAAGCATCTAGGGAAATGGGTTTTGGTGATGACTGGAAAGCAGCTCAGGAAAAAGTAAAGAATGCTTATGTACCGGCAGGTCAGCAACCGGAAGCTATTTTGAAGTTATATAACGAATCGATTGATTTTCTCAAAAAGAATAACCTGATCACCATTCCACCATTGGCCGAAGAAACATGGGGTATGATGATGATGTCGCCCGAGCGTCAATTACAGAACCCGTTCTTTTTAGGTGGATCAGATATCATCATTTCTTATCCTACCAATACCATGGCTTATGAAGACCGAATGATGAGTATGCGTGGCAATAACCCACATTTCTCTAAAGCTACCGTACACCATGAACTGATTGCCGGTCATAACCTGCAACAATTTATGAATTCACGTAACAGAACCTACCGCAATTTTGGTACGCCTTTCTGGACCGAAGGATGGTCGTTATACTGGGAGTTGATTTTATGGGACATGCAATTCGCAAAAACACCGGAAGATAGAATCGGTATGCTTTTCTGGCACATGCACCGTTGTGCAAGAATTATCTTCTCTCTTAATTATCATATGGGTAAATGGACGCCACAGCAATGTATCGACTTTCTGGTAGACAGGGTTGGACATGAACGCGCCAATGCAGAAGGAGAAGTACGTCGTTCATTTACAGGTCGCTATCCGCCATTGTATCAATTGGCTTATTTAACAGGAGGCAGACAGTTTTATGCGCTTAAGAAAGAGTTGGTAGATAGTGGTAAAATGACCTACAAGCAATACCATGATGCTATTATTACCATGAATGCTATGCCGGTTGAAATGATACGTGCTATTCTTACCGGACAGCCTTTGACGGAAGATTTTAAAACAAACTGGAGATTTTATAACGAAAAATAACACCAATCATAATCCATTTAAAAGCATCCACCTTATTCTGAAACCATAACTTTCAGCATTAAGTGGATGCTTTTCAAATATTTTCTGGTTCAAGGAATGCTTAAATGAGCAATCCATTACTGCCTAAATATTTAATGAATGTTCGGAAAAAGATGGGTTGTAGTTATAGGTTGCCTGATGCTTGCAACATTCCTGTTTCAATTTTGTATGCAGGCAAAACATGCCATGCCTAAAGATCCTCGGGGTATTGGTTATGCAGGTTCATCATCCTGTGGTAATTGTCATGCTGCGATTGTAGACGCTTATAAACAAACAGCTCATAATCGCACCACAAGTTCAGCTACTGCAGAAAATATAGCGGGTAGCTTCCAAACTGGCGAAAACCAGTTTCATTATACAACTGATGTAAAGGTTTTAATGGAAGCACGTGAAGGAAAATTTTTCCAGACAGCTTTTGAGGCTGACCAACAAAAAGCCTCATTTCCCTTTGATATTGTAATTGGATCAGGAAGAAAAGCCCAGACTTATTTGTATTGGCAAGACAGTAATGTGTACCAACTGCCCGTTAGCTATTCGATTATTGGTAAATGTTGGGTGAATAGTCCAAATTACCCGACCGATAGGGTTCGTTTTGATCGCGTAATTCCGATCGGTTGCTTTGAGTGCCATGCATCTTTTGTTGAGCGTACAGGAATGCGCGAAGAAAAGGGATACCGGGTAGATCAGTTAAATCCTAAATCGGTTATATATGGAATAGACTGCGAACGATGCCACGGTCCGGCTGCTGCACATGTTGCTTATCAACAGGAACATCCAGCGGAAAAACTGGCTAAATATATTTTGACTTATAAAGAACTTACCAGTACACAGAAGATGGAGAACTGCGCTACCTGCCATTCAGGGTTGCGGGAACCTATTCGTTCTCCTTTCCTTTTCAAGCCGGGTAACCTGCTGAAAGATTTTTACCGACCCGATACTGTTAAACAGGAACCTGCGAAGTTAGATGTACACGGAAACCAATATCAATTATTGATGGCGAGCAAATGTTACAAGGGAGCGGTAGAAATCATGTCGTGTAATACCTGCCATAATCCACACAAAACAGAAAGAAACGATCTCAAAGTTTTTTCAACACGCTGTATGAGTTGTCATCAGCAGAATAGTAAGCAGTTCTGTAAAATGGCACCCAAACTGGGAGCAACTATCGTAAATAACTGTATCGATTGTCATATGCCGGCAACGCCCTCTAAACTTATTAGCCTGCAAACAGAGCAGGCGGGTAATATTGCCAATTTGGTTCGCTCGCATTTAATAGCGAAATATCCTGATGCTACAGTAAAGTATTTAAAAAGTGTTCGGGATTAGTCTGCGAAAAAATAAACCATAAAACTTTGTAAGAAATCGACAAATAGTGATTTTAAAAATCGCTGCATCAAAATGTTTGCAAAAATTAACCTTCCCTTTTCCTTTATTAACCAATAATCCTCTTTTGTGTAAAACATCGTACAAGCCAGTCATATAAGTGTTCATTTGACACAACCCTTGTATATCAACGCTTTCAGACGTATAATTTAAACTGGTTAAAATACGTTTAGGATTAGTTAAAATATTAGCCGGAAGCGTGAAACTTAAAAAATAATTTTAAGTGTCAATTTGACCTTTAATAAAACGCTTGCGTATGAAAAATCTACTTGGATGTTTTCTGCTTCTTTCGCTGCTGTTTACAAATGCAGCGACTGCCCGTTTGGGAGGACCCCCAAAAACAGTTACGGGTGTAGTTACGGACGCTTCTTCTGGTGCACCTCTTCAGGGTGCAACGGTATCAGTAAAGAATACTGCTACAGTTACCAGTTCAGATGCAGATGGTAAATTCAGTATTACAGTTCCTTCAGATGATGCTGTTGTGGACATCAGCTTTGTTGGCTATGTTACACTTTCATTGCCTGTAAAGGGAACCAATTCCTTATCCGTAAAACTTAATAAAGACATTAATAGTCTTGATGAAGTAGTTGTGGTAGGTTATGGAACACAAAAGAAAGGCGACCTAACCAGCGCCGTTGCCAGTGTTAAACAGGAAAGCTTTGTTAAAGGGTTTGTGCGTGATGCGGCCCAGTTAATTCAAGGTAAAGTAGCCGGTTTATCCGTATCTACTTCTTCTGGTTCTCCTACTGCTGGTACACAAATTCAATTACGTGGTATTACAACGCTGAATGCTTCAACAGCGCCATTAGTATTGATTGATGGAGTTCCCGGAAACCTAAACTCGGTTTCACCGGAAGATATTGAGTCAATTGACGTTTTGAAAGACGGATCTGCAGCCGCCATCTATGGTACACGTGGTACCAATGGTGTAATACTAATTACTACCCGTAAAATACAGGGTGGTGGAAAATCAGTGGTGGAATACAATACCTATGCAAGTATTCAAACAATCGCAAGACGTCCACGCTTCTTGAATGCAGAAGAGTTTCGTCAATTCAGCAAAGACGGCTATCCATTTATAGATTATGGTCTGAATACAGATTGGTTCAAAGAAATTTCAAGACCGACTCCATTCAGTCAAACCCATAACCTTACATTCCAGGGTGGTAACAGACAAACCAGTTATACAGCGAACATTAACTACCGTAACTGGGAAGGTATGTTCCTGAAATCTGTAAACCGTCAGTTAACACTAAGAGCAGACGTTAACCATACTATGTTAGATGGTAAGGTGAAAGTAAACCTGAATGTTATCAGCCGTCAGCGTAATGATGATGGTGGATTCAATAGCTATGTTTACCGCCAGTCTGTAATCCGTAACCCTACGGATAGTGTGTATGATTATCAGGGTAACTGGAAAGAACGTAATATCTATTTCTATGATAATCCACTGGGATATATCATGGAAACACTCGCTAGAAACGAATCACAGGAAACCCGTTTGTCTGCAAGCGTTACAGCAAATATTGCTCGTGGGTTAAATGCTAAATTATTGGTTGCTAATGTTAAAAGCGAGTCGCTATCTGGTTTTTCAGAAACTAAAAAACACGTTTCTACTACAAAAAATGGCAGAAATGGTAATGCTTCCAGAAGCACTAGTGCAAGCGAGGATAACCTTTTAGAGTTTACTTTGGATTACACCAAAAGCTTTGGTAAACATCGTTTAGTAGCCCTGGCTGGTTATAGCTATCAGGATGCTCAGGATGAGGACTTCTCTGTATCGAACTGGGATTTTCCTACAGATGAATATTCTTACAACAGACTTCAGGCAGGTAATGCTTTAGGAAGAGGTGAAGCTTCTATGAGCAGCTTCCAGTCATCAAGCAAACTCATTGGTTTCTTCGGTCGTATCAATTATAATTTCAGCGATAGGTATTTATTGTCTGCAAGTGTACGTCGTGAAGGTTCATCTAAATTTGGCGCCAACCATAAATGGGGTACATTCCCGGCTATTTCAGCCGCATGGCGTGTAAAGAACGAGTCGTTCCTTCGCGATGTTAAGTTCATTCACGATTTGAAAGTACGTGCTGGTTTTGGTGTTACAGGTATTGCTCCGGGAAGTTCTTATCTGTCTCAAACAAGTTTGAATTATGGCACACGTTTCCTTGATAACGGTGTATGGATCCAATCTCTCTCACCTGTTCGTAACCCTAACCCGGATTTAAGATGGGAGAAAAAAGAAGAGGTGAACTTTGGTATAGACCTTTCTATCCTGAAAGGCCGCCTGAGCACTACTATCGATATATACAAGCGTACTACCCGCGATATGTTGTATAACTACAGTGTTCCTGTACCTCCTTATTTATTTAACAGCATCCTTGCAAACGTAGGTGTGATGGAGAATAAAGGGGTGGAAGTATTGATTAATTACAATGCTATCCAGAAAAAGGATTTCTCTTGGGAAACAAGTGTAAACTTTTCTACCAACTCAAACAAGCTGGTTAGTTTATCAAACAATCAGTTCAGAACTACTGCTAACTTCTTTACTGCAGGTGGTACTGGTGAGCCAGTTCAGGATTATACCCACCGCGTAGATATCGGAGGTCCAATTGGTAATTTCCATGGATACAGATCAGTAGATATCGATGCAAATGGTTTATGGATCATTGAAGGTGCAGATGGTAAACCTAAGCCGTATAGCCAGGCGCGTCAGGAAGATAAAAAAATCCTGGGCAATGGATTACCTAAGTATTATGCAGGCTGGAACAACACCGTTCGTTATAAAAATTGGGACCTGAGTGTATTGATGCGTGGTGCTTTTGGATTCCAGATCCTGAACTTCCAGCGTATGTTCTACGAAAACTCACAACCTCAGATTCTTGGCAACTACAATGTGCTCTTATCTGCCTTTGACAAAGTATATGGCAAAACCAGACTTACCAACTCACAGGCTTATGTAAGCTACTATGTAGAAAATGGCGATTACTGGAAAGTAGATAACATCACTTTAGGTTATAACGTAAACCTGAAGAGTAATAAATATGTAAAATCATTGCGCATTTATGCATCAGGATTGAACATGTTTACCATAACTGGTTATAAAGGAATCGATCCTGAAGTAAACAGAAGTGGATTAGCTCCAGGAAACGATGAGCGTGATAAATATCCAACAACACGCACATTCACTTTAGGTGCATTGGTAACATTATAATCTGAAAAAGAAACGCTAAATCATGAAAAGAATAAATAATCATAAATGGTTCCTTGCAGCAGCGCTTGCTGGTACCATGTTAATGAATAGCTGTACAAAGCTAGATGAGGAAGTATATTCTGAATTGCTCGCACAGAATTTCCAGGCAACTGCTAAAGATGTTCCGGCATTGATAGCTCCCGTTTATACTGTACTGCGTGCTAATACAGCAAGCTGGCAAGGACTTTTTGACCTGCAGGAAGAAGCAGCCGATCAGATCGTAACTCCAGCCCGTCCTAATGGTTGGGTTGATGGCGGTACCTATCGCCGTATGCACGAACATGTTTGGACACCAACCCAGGGTCAGCCAAATGGCTTGTATAATCGCTGTTACTCAGGTATCAACAATGCGAACAGGGTATTGTTCCAGATTGAGTCAGGTGAAATACCTGTTCCTACTGGTAAAGAAGCCATTATCGCAGAATTGAAAGCCGCACGTGCTTACTATTATTACCTGTTACTCGATAACCATGGCAATGTGCCTGTTGTAACAGACTTTAAAGACACGAGTCTGCCAGTGCAAAAAACACGTCAGCAGGTATATGATTTTGTAGTGAAAGAATTTACTGATGCAATTCCCAATTTGTCGCCTGTTGTTTCTAAAGCAACTTATGGCCGCATGACACGTTGGGCGGCAAAAGCATTCCTGGCGCGTGTTTATCTTAATGCAGAAGTTTATACCGGTACAGCTAAATGGGCAGAGTGTATACAACAATGTAATGATATCATCGCAGCAAATGCATATAGTCTTACGACACGTTATAAAGACAATTTTGCTACCAACAACGACACTTCTCCAGAAATCATTTTTGCCGTACCCTATGATGAGATTTTTGCAACGGAGAATAACATGCACATGAAAACCCTCGACCCACTTATGCAATTGGTTTACCCAATGCAGGTGCAGCCTTGGGGCGGTAACTGTGCAGTTCCACAGTGGATTGATACTTATGATACCGATGACCAGCGTTTAAAAGATACCTGGATCATGGGACCTCAGTACAATGCTACAACAGGTGCGCTGGTAATCAACTACGTGAAAACAGTAACCAGTATCGCATCCAGTACCTCTAACCAGGGTTTCCGTATTGGTAAATACGAAATCAAAGCAGGTATGCGTGGTGGTTCTAGTGTTGATTTTCCGCTGATGCGTTATGCAGATGTTCTGATGATGAAAGCTGAATGTTTGCTCCGCACAGGTGATGCAGCACAGGCAGCAACTATTGTAACACAGGTACGTCAGAGAAATTTTGGCAGCAATCCGGCCAAAGCAATTGTAACTGGTGCCCAATTACAACAAGGCAGTAGCTACTCTTATGGCGAGTGGGCCAATGGTGCACAAACAACTGTAGAAGGTGGTGCAGATATTCCTTTCGGAAGAATGCTGGATGAGTTAGGATGGGAATTTGCCGCAGAAGCAAAACGCAGACAAGACCTGATCCGTTTTGGTGTATTCCATAGAAAAAGCTGGTTCTCTCATAAACCATCAGCTACATTCAGGAATATCTTCCCAATACCGGCTAACTCTTTGCTTACAAATACAAATTTGAAGCAGAACCCCGGCTACTAATTAGTTTTTTTTCTCATAGTCTAGGTTTAGGTTTTAAGCAATAGCAAGGCCTGCAAAATATTGCAGGTCTTGCTGTTCAATACCTGAGTATCTTCACGAGAGAAAAGCATATTATATGAAATACCTAATCTTATTTGCATTTGTTTCGATTTTTTGTGCTACAACTGTTGTTGCACAAAACCAGCGTTCTTTAACCAAGGTCGATACACTGAGAGGAACTATTACCCCCGAAAGAGCCTGGTGGGATATAACACGGTATGATCTGGAAATACAACCAGACTATACCACTAAAACTTTAAAGGGTTCCAATACCATCAGTTATACAGTTGTACAAAACAATGCAGGTAGAAAAATGCAGATCGATTTAAAAGAACCACTGCAGATTAATGAAGTAACCGATCAGCAAGGAAAGAAATATAGTTTCAATAAATCAGGCTCTGTTTGGTTGATTGATATGCCTAATCAGCAAAAAGGATCAAAAGGGAAAATCACCATCCGCTATAGTGGCAAACCACATGAAGCCATCCGTGCCCCCTGGGATGGTGGGTGGACTTTTACCAAAGATTCGCTTGGTCGTCCATGGATGACAGTTACCTGTCAGGGAGGAGCCGGCGCATCAATCTGGTATCCCTGTAAAGATCACCAAAGTGATGAACCCAATAATGGAGCGTCATTAACCATGCGTGTGCCTGATACACTGATGGCAGTGGGGAATGGTCGTCTTAAAAAAACAACACCGCATGGCGACGGTACTACGAGTTACAGATGGGAAGTAACCAACCCGATCAATAACTATAATATCATACCCTATATTGGTAAATATGTAAACTTCAAAGAAGAATACCAGGGCGAGAAGGGCAAGTTGGACCTTAACTATTGGGTGCTTGATTATAATGAGCAAAAAGCAAAAAACTATTTGCCGAAGGAAGTACACAATACCATGAAAAGTTTTGAATACTGGTTCGGTCCTTATCCTTTTTATGAAGATGGATACCAATTAATAGATGTACCACATACTGGTATGGAACACCAGAGTGCAGTTGCTTACGGAAACTGGTACCAACCAGGTTACAGAAAACGCGATGGCTCAGGAACCGGATGGGGATTGAAATGGGACTTTATCGTTATTCATGAAAGTGGCCACGAGTGGTTCGGAAATAATATTACATCAAATGATCTTGCTGATATGTGGGTGCATGAAGGTTTTACCAATTACAGTGAAACATTGTTTATTGATTATATTTTCGGTGAGCAGGCAGCAAATGAATATAATGTAGGTATTAGAAATGGCATAAGAAACGATAAGCCAATCATACCACAAACTTATGGCGTAAATGCACAAGGAAGTGGCGATATGTATCCGAAGGGAGGTAATTTATTACATGCTATAAAACACAGCCTCAATAACAATGAAAAATTCAGACAGATACTTCGCGGATTAAATAAAGATTTCTACCACCAAACCGTGAATTCAACACAGGTAGAAAATTATATTTCAAAAAAAGCAGGTTTTGATTACAGTAAAGTATTTGACCAATACTTAAGAAATACAGCAATTCCAAAATTTGAATTTCAGGTAAATGGTAATGCTGTGAGGTATAGGTATACCAACTGTATTCCTGGATTTAATCTTCCAATCGTATTAAAGAGCAATGAAACTGTATTAAAGTTATTGCCAACTGATGAATGGAAAACAACAACACTGCCCGCTAATGAGCTTTCGCTTTTATCAGCAGATGCAGTGAAGAAAATGTATTATGTAGACCCTGTACCAATAAAATAAATCATCAAAATTCGGGATCAATGAAACACATTCGAATCTCTTTTACAAAATTGTTGCAGGCCATCTTATTGTTTGGTGCGGTAACTACTGTAAAAGCGCAACAGTCAATAACCAGCAAACCCAACCTTGCATTGGTAGCTAAAACAAGCTCGAGTCGCGGAGGGTTTGGGGTCGATGCATTGAATGACCAGAAAACACCTGTTAATACTGGTAATAACCGTGGTGGATTTAACAATAACAATAACCGTCCTCCCCGTGCCAATATCTGGGTGCAATACGAATGGCAGGAGCCGGTTAGTACAAGTGAAATAGGCTTATTCTGGTGGAACTTCAATAATAATGTTCGTTTACCTGAACAATACCGTATTTCTTATTGGAATGGATCTGCTTTTGTTCCTGTTGAAAATGCACAGGGAATGGGTAAAGAAAATAATCAATACAATACAACTACTTTCAAAGAAGTAACCACAACGCGTATGCGTATTGAGCTCGATTCAGCAGATCGTGGGGTTACTACTTTATTAGAGTGGGTGGTAGCAAAATCGCCGAACTCAGCCAATCCAAAACCACTTGTTTCGGCTGGTATAGACAGAGACCTGATCATTAATGGTAAAACATACCTTGATGCATCGGTTAAATCTGTTTCTCCAGTTTCTAAAATTGAATGGAAAAAAGTATCAGGACCAGGTAATGTTCAGTTTAGTGATGCGGGTTCTCTTAAAGGGACTGCAAGTTTTAGTGCAGTTGGTGATTATGTTCTTGCTATGACCGCAACTGAGGGAAATCTCACACAAACTTCTTCGATTAATGTAAAAGTACATAACCCACCACCGGTGAACAGACTGGATGTGGTCTACACCAAAAAATATAAAATCGATAATAAACTCTGGAACGATCGTGCAAAAGCCATGATCGTAAACTGGATTCCTTATTGTATTGCACAGAATGAACGTACGGATTTAACCATTGGTCAGGGTGGACTCGATAATTTTATAGAAGCGGCTAAAGCAATACGCGGAGAGCCTCATACCCGTCATAAAGGATATGTATTCTCTAATGCATGGGTACACCAAACAGTTGAATCAATCTGTATTGCTTTGATGGTTGATCCTCAGGGTGATAAAGAAATTATAGCTGCTCAAGCCAAAATGAAAGAAGCATTGGAAAGATGGATACCCATCATCCTTGCTGCACAGGAATCAGATGGATACTTGCATACAGCTTACACTTTGCGTGATACCACACGTTGGAAAGAACGCTGGGCACCTCGCAACCGCGGTGATCATGAAGGATATGTAGCGGGTTATTTTATTGAATCTGCTATTAACCATTATACATTAACCAATGGTAAAGACAAACGCTTATACGATGCTGCTAAAAGACTAGCCGATTGTTGGGTAAAAAATATCGGTACTGGTCCGGGACAAAAAGAATGGTATGATGGTCACCAGGAAATGGAGCAGGCATTGGTTCGTTTTGGACGTTTTGTGAACGATATGGAAGGCAACGGCAAAGGCGACAGTTATGTGAAGCTGGCCAAGTTCCTGCTCGATAGTCGTAAAAACGGCTCAGAATACGATCAAAGTCATGTTCCCGTTCAACAACAGTATGAAGCAGTAGGTCATGCGGTAAGGGCTACTTATAACTATTCTGCTATGGCAGATGTGGCGGCTGAGACAGGCGATGTGGATTATCAAAGTGCAGTAATGAGTTTGTGGAATAATATGATCAATAAAAAATATTATTTCACCGGAGGTATCGGAAGTGGAGAAACATCTGAAGGTTTTGGTCCGAATTATTCATTACGCAACAATGCTTATTGCGAATCCTGTTCAAGTGCCGGCTTAATTTTCTTCCAGTATAAAATGAACCTGGCATACCACGATGCGAAATATGCCGACCTCTACGAGGAAACCATGTACAATGCATTGTTGGGCTCATTAGACCTGGATGGCAAGAATTTTTATTATACCAACAGGTTATCAGAAGCTCAGCCAAGAGACCCATGGCATGTATGTCCTTGCTGTGTAGGAAATATTCCACGTACATTATTGATGGTGCCAACCTGGACCTATGTTACTGACCCTAAAGCTATTTATGTAAACATGTATATCGGAAGTACCATAAATGTTGAGCGTGTTGCAGGGACAGATATTGAGATGATACAGAAAACCAATTATCCCTGGGAAGGTGCAGTAGCTATTACGGTGAATCCTAAAGTAAGCAAAGAATTTACGGTATATGTTCGTGTTCCAAACAGAACAACCAGTGAACTGTACACGCCTGATAAAGAAGTAAAGGGACTGAAATACCTGAAAGTGAATGGCAAAGCTGTTCCTGTGGTAATAGAAAAAGGATACGTGGCAATTAAGCGGGTTTGGAAAAAAGGGGATAAGATTGAACTGGAAATGCCAATGGAAGTACAGAAGTTTTATGCCGATAAAAGAATCGAAGCCAACCAGGGTCGTGTGGCACTGCGTTTTGGGCCATTGATTTACAATGTGGAAACTGCAGATGGACAAGACATTAACAAAGCCATTGATACCAAAAAACCTTTGGCGATCGAATGGAGAGATAATTTCCTGAGAGGAATGATGGTGATTAAGGGGCAGTGGGAAGATGGTACACCATTGGTGGCTATTCCTAATTATGCCCGCACTAACCGTCTTGATGGTAAAGAGCCAGCAGCAGTAACTACCACCTTGCCTGTAGAAGCCAATGAGCCACCGCAGCGTATACAAAACAGACCACTGGCTTCTCAGATATGGATTAAAGAGAAAGGAAAGAACTAATTCTCATACACATTTTGTTTTGGCGTTTTTCGTTAAGCCTGTATTCGTTAGAATGCAGGCTTTTTTAATGCATTTATGGTTGAATGTAAAATTGCAGTTGTTGTTAGTAGGAGCTCTCGTGCTTCTGAGTCTAATTGCAGAACCAACACAGGCAATTCGATATAGAAAATTCAAAATCGAGTAAAGTTTTTCGAAATTTTATACAGGCGGTCTTTTTAAGTGCATCTTGGGGGTTAATTTCAACAGGTATTATTCATCATCAACTCAAGTAATTTCAATGGCATACGATACAAAACTGGCAGACAGGGTACGGGAATACCTTGCACAGGTTACCTCACTTAATATTGAAGAGAAGGAAATGTTTCGTGGAATTGCGTTTATGGTTAATGATAAAATGTGTGTAAACGTAAGTGGTGACAACCTGATGTGTCGTTACGATCCGGTTTTAACGGAAGAACTGGCAGAGCGAAACGGATATTTGCCCATGATCATGAAAGGAAAAGAAATGAAGGGGTATTGTTATGTTGAGCCAATCGGTTTTAAAACTAAAAAAGACTTCCAATTTTGGATAGGGATCTGTCTCGACTTTAATGAGAGAGCAAAATCATCAAAGAAACGATCCAAATCCTGATATACTTTAGATAGAACAGAATCTTTCCGCGCAAGATGTATTTCATGTTGGCGGTTACGTGCATCTTTTCACTTATTAGGCAACAACCGTATCTTTGGCAAAACAGCTAAATGACGATTTACTTAGCACTAACCGTACTTATTTGCCTATCTGCAGCATTTGCCTATATCAATCAGCGGTTTTTAAAACTGCCCTTTGTTATAGGGTTATTTTTCCTATCAACCATTTTGTCAATTGGTGTAATCAGTTCAAAACTTTGGCTCAATATTCAAACAGAACAAATTCAAACCTATATTGAACAGGCGCATCTTGATAAGATCATCCTCAATTACCTGTTAGGCTTTTTATTATTTGCTGGTGCTTTACATACCAACTGGAACAACCTGAAACAGCAGATTAAACCCATTGCCGCATTTGCAGGTGGGGGCGTGTTGCTGTCTACAATAATTATTGCGGGACTTTTTTATGGGATCACCCAGGCATTTGGTCTGCAGGTAAGTTTTATTTACTGCCTACTCTTTGGCGCATTGATTTCTCCTACAGACCCCATTGCCGTATTGGGTATTCTTACCAAAGCCAATGTGCCTAAAAAAACAGAATACACTATTGTAGGTGAAAGCCTGTTTAACGATGGTGTTGGAGTAGTGGTATTTATTGCTTTATTAGACACGTTAAATACCAGGGTATTCAGCTTTGGTCATTTCGGCTGGCTCTTTGTACAGGAGGCCATAGGCGGTATTGGTATGGGATTGGTATTTGGTTATTTTCTGCACCTGCTGTTAAAATCAATAGACCATTACGAAACAGAAATTCTGCTTACACTGGCATTTGTAATGGCTGGCTATGGATTGTTTAACTATTTCCATATTTCCGGTGCATTGGCCATGGTGGTAATGGGTTTGATGGTGGGTAATTTCAGGCAGGAAATTGCCATGAGTGATACCACGCAGGAATACGTGCATAAATTCTGGGAACTGGTAGATGTAATACTCAATGCCATTTTATTCATCCTCATTGCATTTGTATTGATTGTGATAGACTTTGAAACCAAATATGTACTGGTCGGCTTAATCTCCGTATTTATTGTATTGGGGTCCAGGTTCATCATCGTTTACTTACCACATCTGGTTTTCCCCAGACTCATGAAACTAACCAATAAGGAAGCTAAAGTAATCAGTTGGGGAGGTCTGCGTGGCGGACTTTCGCTGGCATTGGTGCTTTCGTTACCGGATAGTGAAACCAAAAATATTTTATTGATCACCACTTATTTCTGTGTGCTCTTCAGCATCATCATTCAGGGGCTGACGATAGAGAAAGTGGCGAAGCAGGGTTAAAGCAACCTTCTGCTTTGGATAGGCATTTGCATTTTGCTTAAGGTTTACGCTAGGTTAAACCTTTATGGAACCCAACCATTCTCCCCTTTTACTGTTAAATTTGTACTTCATTTACAGATTATGCAGGCATATTGTCACTCACTTACAGAATATAAACGCTTAAAGACTAGGGAAGTACGTATCGGAGACCTGTTGATGGGTAATTTTCATCCCATCCGCCTACAAACCATGACCACTACCGACACCATGGATACCCTGGCTACGGTGGAACAAAGTATCCGTTGCATAGAAGCTGGTGCCGAACTGGTACGTATTACTGCCCCCAGCAAAAAAGAGGCAGAAAACCTGCTACATATTAAAAATGAGCTAAGGAAAAGAGGATATAACACACCTCTGGTGGCCGATATTCATTTCACCCCCAATGCCGCTGAAATAGCTGCCAGAATAGTAGAAAAAGTAAGGGTGAACCCGGGTAATTATGTTGATAAGAAGAAATTCGAATTGATTGAATATACCGATGCAGATTACGCCGAAGAGATAGAAAGGATTCAGGAAAAATTTACGCCACTGGTTCGTATCTGTAAAGAACATGGTACCGCCATGCGTATCGGCACCAACCATGGTTCTTTGAGCGACCGCATCATGAGCCGTTATGGTGATACACCGATGGGTATGGTAGAAAGTGCGATGGAGTTTTTACGTATAGCCCGGTATGAGAGCTTTCACAATATTGTACTGAGTATGAAAGCCAGTAACCCACAGGTGATGGTACAAGCCTATCGCTTACTGATTCAGCAAATGGATGCTGAATTTGGCGAATGTTATCCTCTGCATTTGGGTGTTACAGAAGCTGGTGATGGTGAAGACGGTCGTGTAAAAAGCGCTGCAGGTATTGGTACTTTATTAGAAGATGGAATTGGTGATACTGTTCGTGTAAGTTTAACAGAAGACCCCGAATTTGAAATACCTGTATGCAAAGACCTGGTTAAACGATATACTTCCACAACAAGAATAACCACACATATACCTGATATCGAAAAACTTACCTACGACCCATTCAATTACCAACGCAGAGAGTCTATTGAAGTAGGTAATATCGGTGGAAAGCAGGTGCCTGTGGTAATTGCAGACCTAAGTAAAGCTGGTAAAATTGAACCATCAACCCTTGAAAGGGTAGGATATAATTATGATGCAGGTAATGACAAATGGAATATCAGTGATACTGCTGCAGATTATATTTTCACCGGTGATCAATTGCTTGATTTCGCTCTACCAGGTACTTTAAAAGTAATTGTTTACCCTCAGGCATGGAAGTTAGCCACAGATAAAGAAAAGTATTACCAGATTGACGGATTGACTTCCTACCTGAACAGTACGGAAAAAAGCCAACTGCTGAATTTTGTAATGGTTGATTGTTACAATAAAGGTGAAATTCTTTCAGCTAACAATTTGTCACAACTGGCAGCAGATAAAACAGCAGTGCTTTGTTTAAGTAGCACCAATGATCATGCAATGCCATCTGTTCGAAGAATGTTGGTTGAGCTACAAGAGCAAAAGTTGTTAAATCCCGTTGTATTAATCGTAGACAGCAACTGGCAAACAACGGATGAGCACTTAATTCATTATGCAACCGAAGCAGGAGCATTATTATTAGATGGGTTTGGAGACGGTGTATGTTTTGGTATGACCACAAACAGCTACCAGCAGGCTTCTTCAGCCAGTGCAGATACAAGTGGCAGGAATTATATCTCTAATACATCCGTAGAACAATTCATTAATTCAACCGCATTCAGCATATTACAGGCAACACGTGCGCGTATTTCTAAAACGGAATATATATCCTGTCCAAGCTGTGGCCGAACTTTATTTGATCTGCAGGAGACTACTGCAAAAATTCGTTCTGTTACCAACCATTTGAAAGGTGTGAAGATTGCCATTATGGGTTGTATTGTAAATGGTCCGGGTGAAATGGCAGATGCAGACTTTGGCTATGTAGGTAGCGGTGTTGGAAAAATTACCTTATATAAAGGCAAGGAAGTAGTAAAAAGAAATGTAGCCAGTGAGGTGGCGGTAGATGAGCTGATTAATATTTTAAAAGAAAACGATGCCTGGGTTGAGCCGGCATCATAAATAAGAACCCTGCGTAATCTCTTTTTCTCTTGTTCTCTGCGGTGAAAAATAGCTTATATTATTATCGTAAGCTTTTTTTCACCGCAGAGAAGTGAGAGCGCAGAGATTACGCAGAGCGAAAGAAGCGATTATGCAAACAGATTTTTTAGTTATAGGATCAGGAATCGCAGGTTTAACTTATGCACTTAAAACGGCGCGTCAGTTTCCTGATAAAAAAGTGACCGTAATCACCAAAACCCAGGCCGATGAAACCAATACCAAATATGCCCAAGGCGGTATCGCAGGTGTTTGGGATGAGAACAGAGACAGTTACGATAAACATATTGAAGATACCCTGATAGCTGGTGATGGCTTATGTAATGAAGCTATAGTAGAAATAGTCGTAAAAGAAGGTCCTGAACGCATCAAAGAAATAATTTCCTATGGTGCGGAATTCGATAAAAACGAAAGCGGCGAATATAGTTTGGGTAAAGAAGGTGGGCATAGTGAAAACAGGATATTGCACCATAAAGATGTAACAGGGCAAGAAATGGAGCGGGCATTACTGGAAGAGCTTGCTCAGGTAAAGAATATTGAATTGATCAATCATTGTTTTGTCGTTGATATACTAACTCAACACCATTTGGGATACCTCGTTACCAAATCAACAACAGATATTACCTGCTATGGCGTGTATGTGTTGAATCTCCATACCAATCAAATTGAAAAGATACTCGCAAAAGTTACCTTACTCGCCACTGGTGGGTGCGGACAAGCATACCGTACCACTACCAATCCTAAAATTGCCACCGGAGATGGTATTGCAATGGTTTATCGTGCGAAAGGGAGGATAGAGAATATGGAATTCATACAGTTCCATCCAACTGCCCTATATGAACCAGGTATATCCCCATCTTTTCTGATTACAGAGGCAGTAAGGGGTGATGGGGGTATTCTCCGAAATAAATACGGTGAAGCATTTATGGAAAAATATGATTCCCGTAAAGATCTTGCACCACGTGATATTGTAGCACGCGCTATCGATAATGAAATGAAGCAAACAGGTACTGAACATGTTTACCTCGATTGTCGCCACATGGATAAAGAGAAATTTATTCATCATTTCCCCAATATTTATGAAAAATGTCTGAGCATTGGAGTAGATGTTATGCAACAAATGATACCTGTTGCTCCTGCGGCACATTATAGTTGTGGTGGAATTAAAACGGATGAATGGGGAAGAACTTCTATCAGAAACCTTTATGCATGCGGAGAATGTGCCAGCACAGGCTTACACGGCGCAAATCGTTTAGCAAGTAATAGTCTGCTGGAAGCAATGGTATTCGGACATCGTTGTTACCTGGATAGTATAGAAGCAGTTGTAAATATTTCTTTTGAAACTACCATTCCCGACTGGAAAACAACCGGTACAACAGACCCAAGAGAAATGATCCTGATAACGCAGAGTCTTAAAGAATTACAACAAATCATGAGCGATTATGTCGGAATCGTTAGAACTGATGTGCGTTTGGAGCGTGCTATGAAAAGACTCGATTTATTATATACCGAAACAGAAGCATTATACCGGTCAACAAAAGTGTCGCCCCAATTGTGTGAATTGCGAAACCTGATAACAGTGGGTTACCTGATAGTAAAAGGTGCGCAATTCAGAAAAGAAAGCAGGGGCCTGCACTATAACACTGACCACCAGGGCAAAAGCGAACTGCTGCAGAATATTATTTTGTGATCGTTGATTTTTTGATCTTTGATTTCTTGATTTGAATTCAAAGGCCAAAAATTAAAAGATCAAAAATTAAAAGATCAAAAATTCACCGAATGTACCCCATTGTTTACGGACTATTTTACCTTTTATCGTTATTGCCCTGGCGTATATTGTATTTGATCAGTGACGCTTTGTACATGCTTGTGTATTATGTTATCGGCTATCGGAAAAAGGTAGTGTTTGATAACCTGAAAATTGCTTTTCCGGAAAAGACAACAGCCGAAAGAGAAAGAATAGCGAAAGATTTCTATCATAATTTTATTGATAGTTTTATTGAAATCATCAAACTGTTATCTGTTTCCGAGCAAAGGTTCAGGAAAAGATTTACCATCAACATTGATGTACTGAATGATTTATATGCCGGTAACCAGAATGTAGAAATTGTTTCCGGACATTATTTTAACTGGGAGTATGCTAATCTTGGGGTTTCATTGGATAGTAAATTTCCCTTTATTGGTGTCTACATGCCTTTAAGTAACAAAGTATTCGACAAATTAATTTATCGCCTGCGTACCAAATTTGGTAGTCTATTGGTACCGGCAAGTGAGTTCAAAAGCAATTTTCACCAGTATGCAAAAAACAGGTATGCATTGGGTTTGGTAGCAGATCAAAATCCTGGTAATCCGGGGAAAGCATATTGGACCAATTTCTTTGGTAAACCTGCGCCCTTTGCAAGAGGGCCGGAGAAAGGTGCTAAAATGAACAATACCGCGATTGTATACGCTCATTTCTATAAAATAAAAAGAGGCTATTACCGCCTCGATTTTGAACTGGTAACAACCACCCCTAATGATTATCCGGATGGTGCCCTAACAAAACTACTGGTAAAGAAAGTAGAAGAATCTGTACGAAAAATACCCGCGAATTACTTATGGAGCCACAGAAGATGGAAATGGTCGCATGAGGCGGGGAAGTATGAGCATTTAATGGTTTAAGATAAATGTCGGATGTCGGATGTCGGATGTCGGATGTCGGATGTCGGATGTCGGATGTCGGATGTCGGATGTCGGATGTCGGATGTCGGATGTCGGATGTCGGATGTCGGACAATTTTTGGGAATCCAAGTTAACAAAGTTCCTGGAATGTCCCCTAAATCCGACATCAGACATCCGACATCAGCCATCAATTCAGTACTTCTTTCGATTTTTCAAAATCAAACTTATCCGTCAGTTCTTTTATCTTGCCCCAGCCGCCTACTACATTGCGGAGGTTATGGATGCCTTGTCTTTTCATGAGAGAGGCTGCAATAACACTTCTGTATCCGCCTGCACAATGCACATAGATATTATGGTTGTCTTCGAGGTTTGCCATACTACCTGGGTCCGTCAGTTCATCTAAAGGAATGTTCAGTGCTTCTTTGATATGGCCATCTGCATATTCCGGTACTTTTCGAACATCTACAATAACCAGTTGGTCATCGAATGGCATATCCATCGCCAATTCATCTGCTTCTACATCAATGATCATATCAATTTGTTCCTGGTTATTTTTCCAGGTTTCAAAACCACCGGACAAATGCCCACCAAATTTTTCGAAGCCGACGCGGGTTAATCTGATGATACTTTCTTTTTCACTGCCGGTTTCAGTAACCAAAACAATTTCTTTATCGAATGGTAACAAACTACCTGCCCATTCCGCAAAGCGACCTTCAAGTCCGATAAAGATGGAGCCTGGAACAAAACCTTCTGTAAATACATCGGCTTTTCTGGTGTCAACGATGATTACATTCGGGTCTTTCATTTTAAGTTTGAAAGCTGGAATATCTAAGGTATTCATACCTGTGGCCAGCACGGCTTCAAGATTATTATATCCTTCTTTATTGATGCGGGCATTAATCGGAAAATATTGAGGAGGAGCTGCTAATCCTTCTGTAACCGCTTTAATAAAGTCCTCTTTACTCTGTTGTTGTAAGGCGTAGTTACTTTTTTTCTGTTCACCAATGGTACTGAATGTTTCAGGACCAAGGTTTTTGCCGCAACTGCTACCGGCACCATGAGCAGGATAAACAATGATTTCATCTGCCAGCGGAAGTATTTTGGTTTGAATACTTTCGTACATCATTCCCGCAAGGTCTTCCGTTGTTATTTCATTTGTTTTTTGGGCAAGATCGGGTCTACCAACATCACCAACAAACAAAGTATCACCAGTAAAGAGGGCATAATCTTTACCAGTTTCCTCTTTCAATAAATAACAACTGCTCTCCAGAGTATGACCTGGTGTATGTAATACAGTTATACTCAGTTTTCCTATAGAAAATACCTCCCCATCCTTTGCAACATGAACAGGGAAGTTGGTTTGGGTGGCTGGTCCATAAACAATTGTAGCACCTGTTGCAGCAGCAAGATCAAGGTGGCCACTTACAAAATCGGCATGAAAATGCGTTTCGAAAATGTATTTTATTTTGCTGTTCCTTTCTCTTGCAAGGCTGGTATACGCTTCAATGTCGCGCATAGGGTCTATCACTGCTGCGATTCCATCACTTTCAATATAATAGGCTGCTTCGCTGAGACAGCCAGTATATAGTTGTTTTACAAACATATTTTGGCGAGTTTAGGCAAAGATACACCCAAGGATCAGGCCAGACCCTTATGAATTATGGAAAAACAGGCGTTTTGTCAGTTAAACTGTCAACCAACCAGCGATTCTACAAACCCGACTACTTCGGATAATCGGCTGTAGTTGACTGAATAGAAGATGAACTTACCGTCTCTTGTAGTACTTACAATACCGGCTCGTCGGAGGATGGCGAGGTGTTGTGAAGCTACAGATTGCTCCAGCCTAAGCTTTACATAAATTTCTGTAACCGTCATTTTTTGATGATCGTCGAGTAATTTGATGATTTGCTGTCGGAGCTTGTGGTTGATCGAGCGGAGTATCAAAGCAGCCTTCTTCGTATGGAGGAAGTCCACCTTTACCGCGTTTTTGCCGTTGTTTAATACAACGGATTGTAATGATTGACTCATGACAATTAAGTTATGATGGGGGGTTAACAAACTAAAATTGCACTTATAAAGATATATAAATCTTTATACTTTATAGGCATATTTTTTAGGTCCAGGATTTTTGACGTGTTTGTTCACTTTTTCGCCGTATCAAAAAATGGCTTGAGATACAATGGTTCGCTGTAAGCAAGGTCGGCGAAATCCTTTCGGAAAAAGGCTTTTAGCGAAAGGGAAGCAAGGTGACTACTATCATGTTTCACCTCCTCAAAACGGGCATTTGGGTGGGATAAAAATTTGCTTAATTTTTTCATTCCTGATCCTGAAAAACAAACAGTTTCCTTCTCCAAAAAATCCGCAAACGTTTGCTCTTCCAATACCAGTGCCTGTGGTTCCAACCGAACTTTGAGTTCTCGGTTGTAAATGGCCGTAAATACTTCCATTCTCCTGGCATCTATTAGTGGACAAAAACAGCTAATAGCCTCATCCGCAGCTTCTATGGCAGCAATAGCCATTACTTCCAGTGTGTTTACTATGATCAGGGGTTTATTTATAGCAAAGCATAGACCCTTGGCCGTGGCCATGCCAACCCTTAATCCTGTATAGCTACCCGGACCGCCAGTAACTGCAATCGCTGACAAGTCGGTAAGTTGGAGGTCAGATTTTTGTAAAATTTCAGCAATGGCGGGTTGAATAAAACCAGCATGGTTTTTTTGATCATCGCTTGTCAGCATAAACAACACAGTATCCTCTTTGCTAAGGCAAACACTGGCACTCTCAGTTGCGGTATCAATATTTAGGATATAACTCATTTTGCGGCAATCGATTGTACATATTCATTTTCAAGAGCCGGCGCAGGGGTATAGCGCTTGTCTTCTTCTGAAAGCATCGACAATAACTTGTAAACCTTTTCGATCCCAATTTTTTCACCCCATTCAAAAGGACCCATCGGATAATTAGTACCCAGTTTCATCGCTGTATCTATATCCGCCTTACTACTCACATTATCGCCCCAGGCAAAATAAGCTTCATTAATAATCATAGAAATTACCCTTGCTGTAATCATACCAGGTACATCAGGTACAAACGTATAGGGCCAATGTAGCTGATTCAATATGTCTTTTACTTCTTCTTCATGACCACCAGCTACAAGTTCTACAATTGGTCTTTGCAAAAAACCATTCCATGCATTGATGCGCACGTAATTCGGAGGTAATTCAGACTGAGTAAGCAGCACAGCATTCGCAAAAACAATACTGTCGCCCGCTTCAGGAATCGGCTGGTCATCTTCTTCAAAACTTAGATTGAACCAGATCGCTTTTTGTTCGGGCAAACTATCATAACCATACCTATAAATCTGGCAACCAGCCGGTATGGGTTTTGATAAAAATTCCTGGTATTGCTCTGTTGTTCCTTTTACCACTATTTGCATCTTGCAAATTTAGGTTGGTGGGTTGATAGAAAAACACCAAATTGCCGGCATAAATAAAGTATCCATGTCAAAACAAGTCATCAATACCCCGAAAGCACCCGCCCCCATTGGTCCTTATAGTCAGGCAGTTAAAGCAAATGGTATGGTCTACCTGAGTGGTCAGGTTGCCTTCGATCCTGCTACGGGAGAGTTGCTCACGAGCGATTTAAAAACAGAAACCCACCAGGTAATGCAAAACCTTGCAGCAGTACTCGAAGAAGCCCATATAACATTCGAACATGTTGTAAAAACGACCATATTCCTCAGTGATATGGGGCATTTCGGAGAAGTGAATGAAGTATATGGCAGCTATTTTAAAGGAGATTTTCCTGCACGTGAAACAGTAGCAGTAAAAACACTCCCCAAAAATGTGAACGTAGAAATCAGTATGATTGCTGTGGTAGATTTATAATAGTGTGATTCGATAACCAGTTGTACAGTTAATTGATTCTCCCGGTTGTAAATATTTCAACCCAATTTTATTATTAAAAGCATCAGGTGCAGCGGTAAGATTTTCTATCGCTATACTCTTGCGATGCGGTGGTGTATATACCTGTAAATATGGATAAGTTGAATCAGGTTCGATACTGATCATTATGTTACTATTCTTTAAAATGCAGGTTACTGGTTCGTTTTGTGATAATGCATAGCAATTATCTAGTTCAATACCAGCCAGTAAAGTACCATTCAGAAATCGACCATCTTGTTCTTCTTCACCAGTAGGTAATAAATCAGCATCAAAAACCAGTTTTTTAGCTGTATTAAACTGAAGTGTAGCTGTATCAATTGATTCTCCAACGGTAAAATAAGGATGCCAGCCATCCGTAAATGGAATACGATTTGTGTGCAGGTTGGTAGCTCCTGTAGTTACTGTGAGGTAGTTGTTGGCGTATAAGGTCCAGCTAATAGCAAGCCTATATTCAAAAGGGAATCCTTTATCGGTCCCCTTGTAATGGTAGGATAAACATACCCATGCTTTTTCACCGTTTGCACCCTTTTCTGTGATGATAAAATCTGCATGGCATAAAAGTCCATGTATGGCATGTCCATTCAAATAGAAGCCTTCGATTTTGAAGTTTTGTTGTTCGAAGCTGTATTGTCCATCCCGCATTCTGCATACAAATGGACTCAGTTTTGCACTTTTGAAGCCATTATTCATTTCCAGCCTTGCATTTGCCACATCTACAAAGCCATCGATGATATTATAACTTAGTCCTTCTTTTTGCGCAGTAAAAGCATTTAATAATGCACCAAAGCAGAAGATTTCTGCCGTAGTTCCCAAGGTTTCGTCACAAAGAATGATCTTCTTATCGTTGCTTAGCCCCTCTTCCCTGATGCTGAATGCCATTTTATTCTTTTTGTAAACTTATGCATCAAAAAACTAACGATTGTTAACCATTTGAAGGAAAGCCGTAAATTTGCATCTCAGTGAAAAGAAAGGATATGTCGTACCAACCACAGCATAAAATACGCATTGTAACTGCAGCCAGCCTGTTCGACGGGCATGATGCGGCTATTAATATCATGCGCAGGATTTTACAATCGAAAGGAGCAGAAATAATACACCTTGGTCATAATAGGAGCGTGGCAGAAATAGTGGAGTGTGCCATCGAAGAAGATGCTCAGGGAATAGCCATTACCAGTTACCAGGGCGGTCATGTGGAATTCTTTAAATACATGCGTGACTTACTGGATCAGAATGGCTGTGGACACATCAAAATATTTGGCGGCGGCGGTGGTACTATCTTACCGGAAGAGATCAGGGAACTGCATCATTATGGTATTACCCGGATTTATAGTCCGGATGATGGTCGCCAAATGGGACTGGAGGGAATGATTGAAGATGTGATTCGTCAATGTGATTTTAACCTGAATGGGAGTGGTGTTTATACCAAACCCATGACTTTGGGTGAAGTAAAAGACATTCGCACCATTGCGCGTCAGATTACCAATGCAGAAAATGGAGTAAATAGCAAACAGGTTGAGAAAAACATACAAAAGGAAGATAAACCAATACCTGTTTTAGGCATTACAGGAACAGGTGGTGCAGGAAAGAGTTCAGTAACAGATGAGATAGTACGTAGGTATCTCCAACTATTTGAAAATAGTACCATCGCTGTTATCTCGGTTGATCCTTCCAAGAAAAAAACAGGTGGTGCACTATTGGGCGACCGTATCCGCATGAATGCCATATCACATCCACGTGCTTATATGCGCAGCCTGGCAACACGCGATGATAATACCGCATTAAGTGCGCATGTACAGGATGCTATTGATATCTGCAAAAAAGCTGCATTTGATTTTATAATTCTTGAATCAGCCGGGGTAGGACAAAGTGATGCCTCTATCCTCGATTTCTGCAATGTGAGTCTTTATGTAATGACACCGGAATACGGTGCTGCATCTCAACTCGAAAAAATCAATATGCTTGATTATGCGGATGTGGTTTGTATCAATAAGTTTGATAAAGCAGGTGCGTTAGATGCGCTTCATGATGTACGTAAACAATATAAGCGCAACCATGGTTTATGGACCGCAAAAGATGAAGATCTCCCTATTGTAGGCACTATCGCAGCTCAGTTTAATGATGCAGGTGTAAATACATTGTTTGAAAAAATAATGCAGGTTGTTGAAACAAAAACCAAAGTAAAATTTGGGGATTATTCAAAGGGAGTTACATCCGGCGAAACAACCACCAAATCGCAGATTATTCCTCCCAAGCGTGTTCGCTATCTGGCAGAAATTGCAGATAATAACCGTTCTTATGATGTTTGGGTAAATGAACAAACAACACTGGCAAGCAAACTTTATCAAATCACCGGAACACTTGCTTCGGTAGAAGGTGAGCTGGCAAAGGGGTTGGAAGAAGTAAAACAATCATTCGAAAAGCAATTGCACCCAGATTGTAAATCACTTATCGATCAATGGCCCTCACTGGTTAATAAATATGAAGCCGACTTTTTTGAATATAAAGTACGCGATAAAATAATCAGACAGCCACTCACAACTACATCACTTAGTAAAACACGCATACCTAAAGTAGTATTACCGAAGTACAAGGATTGGGGCGATATTCTACGCTGGCAGTTACAGGAAAATGTACCAGGCTCATTTCCTTATACCTCAGGTGTGTTTGAATTGAAAAGACAGGGTGAAGATCCAACTCGTATGTTTGCAGGTGAAGGAGGACCAGAGCGCACCAATAAACGATTCCATTATGTGTCTTTAGGGCAACCTGCTATTCGGCTTTCTACAGCTTTCGATAGTGTAACACTTTATGGGGAAGACCCTGCGGTACGTCCGGATATTTATGGTAAAATTGGTAACAGTGGTGTAAGTATTGCCACTGTTGATGACGCCAAGAAATTATACAGCGGTTTTGATCTGTGTGATCCAAAAACTTCGGTTAGTATGACCATTAATGGTCCAGCACCTATACTGCTTGCATTCTTTATGAATGCAGCAATTGATCAGTTATGTGAAAAGTATATCGCAGAAAATGGTTTAAGAGACAAGGTTGAAGAAGTGTTTGCGCACAAATACAAACATGCACCAAAACCGGTTTACTATAATCCGGCTTCACCAGAAAGATTACCCGAGGGCAATAGTGGGCTTGGACTGGGCTTGCTTGGTTTAACGGGTGATGAAGTGTTACCTGCAGATGTATATGAAAAAATTAAAGCAGAAGCTTTATCACAAGTGCGGGGAACCGTACAGGCAGATATTCTTAAAGAAGATCAGGCACAGAATACCTGCATATTCTCTACAGAATTTGCTTTGAAACTAATGGGTGATGTACAATCTTATTTTATCGATCATAAGGTTCGTAATTTTTATAGTGTAAGTATTAGTGGTTACCATATAGCGGAAGCTGGTGCTAACCCAATTACACAATTAGCCTTTACATTGGCAAATGGCTTTACTTATGTAGAGTACTACCTAAGCAGAGGAATGCATATCGATGATTTCGCACCTAACCTTTCTTTCTTCTTCAGCAATGGAATGGATCCTGAATATAGCGTGATAGGCCGTGTAGCCAGACGTATTTGGGCGAAAGCCATGAAAAATAAATACAAGGGAAATGAGCGTTCTCAAAAATTAAAATACCATATTCAAACCAGTGGAAGAAGCCTGCATGCACAAGAGATAGATTTTAATGATATCAGAACTACGCTGCAAGCACTTTATGCCATCTATGATAACTGTAATAGCCTTCATACCAATGCTTATGATGAAGCGATCACCACACCTACGGAAGAAAGTGTGCGGAGGGCAATGGCCATTCAATTGATTATTAACAGAGAACTTGGAACAGCTAATACAGAAAACTTTATCCAGGGAAGTTTTGCAATTGAGGAACTGACTGATCTGGTGGAAGAAGCAGTATTGACGGAGTTTGAAAGAATCAGTGAAAGAGGTGGTGTGCTGGGTGCAATGGAAAGAATGTACCAGCGAAATAAGATACAGGAAGAAAGCCTTTACTACGAAACCTTAAAACATACGGGAGAATTACCACTGATTGGAGTAAATACTTTCTTGAATAAAAAGGGAAGTCCTACAGTGTTGCCTGGCGAAGTGATTCGTTCTACTACCGAAGAAAAGGAACAACAAATTCAGAACCTGCAGGCATTCTGGAAAAGAAATGAAGACAAATCTGCCTCTGCAATTGCAACACTCAAACAAACGGCCCGTCAGAATGGAAACCTGTTTGAAGCATTGATGGAGACGGTGAAATACTGTTCATTAGGACAGATAACACATGCGCTGTATGAAGTTGGCGGACAATACCGACGTAATATGTAAGGCTTCCAAAAAGTTTCAGTATTTTGAGTGCTCAATAATATTGATCTGATGCATAATCTGTTGACCCGTATTATTATCGTTTGTTTTCTTGCATGTCCATTTGTTTCAAATGCGCAACAAGCTGCCCGTAAATACGATTCTACCATGAAAATTGGTAAAGCAGGCTATAAAGTAGTTTGCAATAATCGTAATGCAGATAAAAATACCATCAGCATTTCTCCTATTGGTTTTGATAACAGTGTTCGTGATTTCAGTTTCGAAATCATGGGACGGGTTCGCAGGGCAGAAGTGGATGATGTGAACCGCGATAATTTCCCTGATCTCGTGTTGTATGTATATAATGGCGATACACTAAATAAAGGAACAGTTATTTGTATCAGCTCTGAAGGAAATAACAATGTAATGCCAATTACTTTTCCCGATATCCTCGACGACCCTAAACTGAGAGATGGCTACAAAGGGAACGATGAATACTTACTTATGGAAGGTATTCTCACGCGCAGGTTTCCATTATTCGCAGCCGATAGTTCCGGGGTTTCAGTGCCTACCGGAAAAACCAGGCAGGTGATGTACCGAGTTATACCGGGTGAAAAAGGGGGACAGAAATTTACGGTTATGCGTACTTATGATTATGTGAAGCAGTAATTTTTAGCTACAAGCTACAGGTTGCAAGCTGCATGCCTTGATTGGTGCTTGTTATGGACTTTCAGCTTTGGGTGTAATAAATTAGAAAACGTGCTAAATAGATATTATACCAAGTCCTGTAAATAAACACTTGTTTATATAGCCGAATTTAAATAAGCGATTTGCAGCCACATTCATTTATTCCAGTATTAGCACATAGTTTACGATAAGTACCAATCGAGGCCTGCAGCTTGCAGCTAGAATCTTGCGGCCTAACTATCTACTTGCAATATTCCTTTACTTCAAATTTGTAATAACAATTTTCGTGGCAACTTTTTCCTGTCCATCATCGTCCCTGATGATTACCAGATATACACCACTTGATACTTTAGTGCCGAGGTAATTTTTGCCATCCCAAATTGCTTGTCCACCCAGTGATCTGGTCTGATAAACAAGCCTGCCGTTCATTTCAGTAATTTTTACCAGTGCATTATTAACTAAACCTCGAATGGCAATAGTTCCACTAAAGCCCGGGGGAACCGGATTGGGAAATACCAATACCTGCTGGGTTGTATTTGTACCCTCGGTAGCAGTACTCCTGAAGCTACAGATGCCGTTGTATGTTGCCATAAATACTTCACCGCTTACCGGATCAATGGCTAATTTGCGCACATCATTGCTGAGGAGGGGACTATTTTCTTCTGTAAATCGATAGATAATTTTTTCTCCATTTGCACTGATTAACCATACACCATTTCTGGTACCCACCCATTTTCTGTTTGCTCCATCAACAGCAATGCATTGTACAACTTCATCACGAAATAATAGTCCGGCAAACTGACTTTGCTGTACTATGGGTTGAATGGCATCACATCCACTTCCTTCGAAAATATTTTCGGTACACTGAATAATGCATAATCCCTTATCGGTTCCAACCCATATATATCCATTCTTATCTTTTGCAAGTGAATAAACATTGTTTGAAGGAAGATTACCGCTGCCTGGTCCCTCCCGATAATATTTCCATCTGTCATCATTGAGATTATCGATATTATTTCCAGGGTTATAGCAAAAAAGCCCATTTCCTTTTGGGCTCATGATCCATACATGATCATAATCATCCACTACAATTTGTGCAACAGCGTTTTCTGCGTTGTTTAAAGGGATAGTGAATGAAGCCCAGGTACTATCCTGTTTTCGGACCTGCAGATTTTGTGGTGCACCATAATTACTGATCCATAACCGTTGCTTGCTGTCGAATGCCAGTCCGCTAACTCGTACACTGCCAGGATCGCCTATGGCAGCACGCAGACTGCTATTATATTCTTTGAATATCCGGATACCTGATTCTTTAAATTGTACAAGACCACCTCCATAGCTACCTGCCCAGATACTCTGATCGCGTGGATCTTGTGTTAGGGTGATAAAATCAAGTACTGAGTCGAGTACACTGGTGTTATAGTATCCGCGAAATGACCACTGGTCTTCTTTTAATTGAAAAATACCATCTCTGTTGTATAGATAGTTCCATGCGTCATTAACACTACCCGCGGCAGCAAATAGGGAAGATCCATTGGCTAATAATTCTCCAGTGGCAATACCTGGTGGGCCATTAGGAATAAAGCGATCTACTGAGCTACTGAAATGAGAGAGACCACCAAACTGATCAGCAACCCAAACAGTGTTATTGTCGAGCAATGCAGAACCCGGAAGAGAAATAACACCTGGTTGAGCGCGGGTTTGCTCTATGTTACCGTTTGTATTCAAACTGATTACACGGGCAATACCGGTATTGGTACGTTGACATACTAACAGACGGTTTTCGCTTGTTGAAGTATTTATAATTGGCCATGCCGCATCAAAATACAAGAGTTGCCAGCTATTGGCATTGCGTATGAGCAATGAATCGTTTCGTTGCACAACTATACTTCCATTTACTAATAGAACCTCTTGGCAGGGCCCGTTTGGTAACCCTCCTGCACCACTCAGGTTTTGCCAATTGCGATAGTCGGCCAGGTTACTGCTATTAATGGTAGCTGTTTTTAGTCCTTCAGCAGTTGCTGCATACCACTGGTTACTAAAGAAGGTTGTTCCTGATACAGCAACCTGTGTACCATTAGTGCCAATGATCCAGGTATCTTTTATTTCGTTTTTTGTAAGATCAACTACGATGATGCCTAGTCCGGTAGATAAATACGCGAAACCATTACTACAGAAAATATGTTGAATTATTTTGTTTCCTGAAATATTACTCCGCTTAATGTCGCTAATGTTTTTAACGGTATTTTCTTTAAGCAGATCGATATTACTGTTTTTATAAGCAATGACGAGTTGATTAGTTGTTTGATCCCATCCGATTGCGCTAATCCCAATATCATTTAAGCCTGTTACTTTAGAGAAACGTTGGGCTTCATTTTTTTCGTTGATAGCGAATAGCGCTTGTTCGGTTGCACAATAAATACGATCGCCCTTTATAACCTGGATCGCTTTTTGGTAGTTAAGGTGTTCGCGCCATTGCCCAATTGGGGGAATTTGTGCATATGCATTTGTAATAGAGAATAGGGAAAAACAACAAAGAAGGATTGATGTAAATATTTTTCTCCTTTTAAACATAGTTAAAGTTAGTGAATCTGTGAGTAATGATGGTGTATAGAAAGGAGATAGTACTTGATTGGAAAGTATTTACCACATCAATGGTATCGGAAAGATGCTTTTTAAAATCAGGTATTTCTACGTGATTTTTCAATGGAAAGGATTTTTATTTTGGCAGTTAAAATAAAAGCTATGAAGAGTAGAATAGCCATTGATACATTCAGGAAAATTGATGAACTGATTGTTAGGAAATGTACTGGTAAGCCTGCAGAAATGGCAGTAAGGATTGATTGTTCTTTGACCACTTTATTTACTTACTTATCAATGATGCGCGAGATGGGGGCGCCGATTAAGTACAATAAATACAAGCAAACTTATTACTATGAAGAAGAGGGAAGTTTTGTAGTTGGTTTTAAAACCAGGAAATAACAAAACCGAAGAAACCTTTATACGCTTACAATACCATGTTTAATGGCAAAGATGGCGAGTCCAACCCTTGTTTTGATATCCAGTTTTTTAAACAGGTTATCACGGTAGGTATCTACGGTACGTGGACTGATATGCATTTCTTCAGCGATTTCTTTGTAGGTTTTATCGCTGCAGATCCATTGCAGGAAGATGGTCTCATTTTCTGTGAGGCTGCTCAACGGAGAGCCGTCGCCCAGGAATGAATCTTCGTTGCTGATATAGTGCATTAGCTTGTCGCTAACCAATTCATTGATAAAATACCCTGTATCGCGAATATTTTCGAGTGCCTGTTTAAAAACCTTTGGTTTACTGTCTTTGAGGAGATAGCCTCGGGCGCCATTTTTTAACATACGGATGATGGCTATATCGTTTTCCAGCATACTCAGTACAAGTACACGTGTATCCGGAAGGTTGGCTTTAATCCATTCTGCTGTTTCAAAGCCATCCATCATGGGCATATTGATGTCTAGTAATACGATGGCTGGGGGTTTGTTGGTCTTTAAAGCCTCGATGAACTCTTTACCGTTGCCAGCTTCCATAACTACCTTAAAGCCTTCGAATGAGTTAATCATCGAGGCCAGCCCGCTGCGCAGTAATTCATGGTCGTCCACTAAGGCTACAAAAGTCATACAAATTGGAATTATTTGGATTTTGCCTGCAATATAATAGCTGTTCCGTTTCCGGGCTCACTTTTTATATCAACAGTGGCATTTATCATTTTTGCCCGGTTAAAGATATTCTGTAATCCGATACCGGGGCCTGCTGTTTTAAATTTCTCCATATCGAAACCAATACCATTATCTGCGATGCTGAGCTTAACCTCATTCTCATTCCCTTCCACATCTACCGAAATATGGTCGGCTTTGGCATGTTTCATGATATTATTAATGATTTCCTGAACCATCCTGAACATGATCAGGTCTGTGTTTTTATCGATACCGGTAAAATTTTCTTCTACTTTCAGATCTGTTTTATATCGGCCACTTTTCTGGAGGTTATTGAGTAATTGGCGGATTGATTCAACGATGCCTATATCCTGGATCCGGTTGGTTTGTAAGCTGTGGCTCAGGTCGCGAAGATCTTTGATGGCTTTCCCCAGCAGTTCATCGGTATGTTCCAGTTTTTCATGTTCAGAGATATCGGTAAAAGTGCTCAGGTTTAATCTAACCAAACTTAATACCTGGCCGATATTGTCATGAATTTCGCGGCTGATATGGCTGAAAGTCTGTTCCTGTATTTCCAGTTGCGATTTGAGGATGGTTTGCTCAAATCTGTTCTTCATTTCATCGCGCTCCTGTTGAAACTTTCGCTGTCGGCGCAGGAAAACGAATACTATAAGCAATAAAAAAAATCCTATCAGCACCAAAAATACTGAAGCGATTACGATGGTGATTAGGATGTCTTCCTGTTCTTTCGGCATAATATAAATGCAATGCTGAATGAGCCGTAAAGCACTACATTCAGGCTGTTATTGATAAAGGAGTAAATCGTAGTTCCCTGCTTTTTTAAGGCAGTGCTTGTAAGATATTCAAAAAGTGCATTAATTATTACTGATCCCAGGTAAAAAATCAATAACCCAATACAAACCCAGAAGAAGGGATGTAAAGATAACTTTGTATCCAGGGAATCAGGTAATATTGACTCGTAGAGAAAGAAACAACTGTACACGACCATTAAAAAAGCGCCAACAAGAAAGGTATAAGTATGGAATTTGTAAATCCCCTGAATGAAAGCAATATTCAATACAACCAAAATGATATAAACAGGGATCAAGAAAATAATTGTTTTTCTAAGGGCTTTGCTGGAAATATAAAAAAGAAATACCCAGGAATAAAAAATGAACTCACAGGTTGTAAAAACATTAAACATCATATATCGTACAGATCGATCTATACGGTCAATGTTTTCATTCTCTGCTGTCAGGAGAAATTTAGCTGTAAGTTCTACTAGTACAGTAATTATTAAAAATGGGATGAAATATACAAATCCTTTATTTCGCTTGAGATACCTGAAATTAAGTAAAGCAATAAGAAGGCAAAGTATTTCAAGGTAAAGGTGTGAGTAGAGTCTTAGATGTTCAATCATGAGCCAGGCTTAAGATATAAACCCCTTCCAATGTGGAAAGGGTTTATAAAAATTCTTTAATGTATTATGCTAAGAACTGATAGCATCGATTAAGGAACCAAGCCACCATGATTCAGGAAATCTTCTCCATCTGAAGGACTACCAAAATCACTGTTTCTTATGCTGCCTGAACCACTTCTCTTATCACCAGAGAAGAAAACTGTCAGACGACCATTATCATACAAACCGAAGTTTACATAGATATTTTTTGAACCAGCTTTTCTAAGCAGGTAAAGATAGTTTTGGATATCTTTTACAGAGAATGCTACAGCAGTACTTTTATTAATACGGGCAGCAGCATAGCGAGCCGCTAAGCTAGATGCTTCATTTTTGTTGATAATACCAGGTATATCAGATGCGCTTACCTGAATTGCAGTTACTGATTCTTCATCAGTAGCTTTTTTGCTTACTTCATTCGTAACACCATCCTGTTCTTTCTGGCAGGCTACCAGAAGGGTGGTAACAACTGACAGCAGTAAAACTGTGCCTAAGATTTGAAACTTTTTCATCTAAACTGTTTTTAATAGGTTTTGACCAAGGTTTTTTGAATGGGTATTACAAGGTTTTTGAAGGGAACTATTCAATATCTAATTCCCATCAAGTACAAAGTTCTGCTTTTTTTCTTATGTATCAGCAGTTTAATCACGGAATTATTATGTTTTTTTCACTGAATTTACGTACGGTGTTTTCACCGAATATTATTAATTAAGCTGCATAATTAATTGATATACATTATATTTAAAAACTATTTTTTATGTGTTTTCTTATGTTGATAAAGTTGATTACCCCAATAAATAATAAAATAAATAATGCTGTCAGGGCAGTTTGAACACTTAAATAAGGGGGAATATGGGCCTGCTGTTGCCCTAAAATACTGTGTAACCAGTATTGTAATAGCCCTACTGCTACTAATGAAACAACAACAATCAACACATTTGAAGGGAAAAATTGACGCATTAAAAATCGGGTCAATTGTTTTGGTGAAGCACCTAAAGTTAACAACAATGCAATCTCTTCTTTACAAGAACTAATGGTAAGTTGAATGAAAAGTGTAAAGATCAATATTGCAAACAGGAGCATCAGTAAACCAGTAGCTCCGGAAATATTCACCACCATATCTACAATTTGGCGATACCTGCTGAATCTTGTTTTATCACGATCTGTGCTTAAATTTTTTTCTTTTAAATATTTTTCAAGCAAAGGATTTCCGGGGTCTTTTGTTCTTATGATAATTCTTGATGGGGCATTATAACTACCTGTGCCAAATGCATTATTTGCCCAATCCATAAATGATTGCGGAACGAGTAATGACGATATCCTGTCACTAAAACCAACTACACGGCCACGCATGCTGTGTGCAACCCCATTCTCATCGTAAAGGTTCACCTGGAAAAAAATCATTTTCACCACTTCTCTTGTTAACTGAGGCAACCCCTGAGATAGGGAAAATTGAAAATTGTAAATATCCAGAAACATGCCGGGTACGATAATTGGAACGAAATTGCTGGATTCGTTCCAGGCCCATTCTTTCGTACTTACATCGAGGAAACTATCTGGTACACTTTCAAAAGCGATATCAGTGTAAAATGGGAATTGCGCACTACTGCTTTGTATGGATGCTTTAAACCGGCTACTTTGCAGGATGCCAATGGCATCTGTAAAACTTTGTGCTTTTATATCAGCAATTTCCGCAGCAGATAAAGTGGCATTTTTTAAATTCTGATCGGTAAGTGTTTTATTGATCACCATAAAATTCGCGATACTATCCCTGTTGCCACTACCATTCAGTAATTCATTATAATTACTTTGTAGCTGAACTGCAGAAAGTATCAGCAACATAGCTACGGATAAACCAATAACTGCCATGGCAAAACGAAATCGTCCTGCACCGGTTTTGATAAGCTTCTTTAAAAGTATTTGAAGACCTTTCATAAGCAATTATAAATCGAGTTTCCTGGTGTATTCAAAGTATTGGTCGTCGTGCAGATCAGTAATAATTAATCCTGCCTTTCTTTCTTTACAGGCCATAGCAATTAGTGCAGCGGCTTTCAATGTATTGGCTTCGTCTAAATGACTAAAAGGTTCGTCCATAATCAACCATTCAAAAGGTTGAACAAGTGCCCGGATGATGGCAATTCTTTGCTGCTCACCATAACTGCAAATTGAAGCGTTTTGGTGGAGAATATGGTCCACACCTAATTGCTTTGCCATTGCATCAATGCTTTCACGCGAACAATAGGGTTCCTGTAAAACCCTGTTTAATTCAATGTTTTCAAAAGCTGTGAGATTTGCAAATAGACGAAGATCCTGAAATACAACACTGATTTTTTGTTGCCTGTATGCCGCAAGTTTCTCAGCAGATATTTCTTTTAAAGGTTGATTATCCCACAGAATCGATCCGGTATAATCAGTTCTTAATTTGTAGAGAGAATGAATAAATGTTGTTTTGCCCGTACCACTGGGAGCTTTTATTTTAACCCAATCTGGTGTAGTAAATTCAACATTATTGTTCCAGATACCAGACGGTTGCCGGAGTAATTTATCTTTTAAAGGAATGGGAACTACCTGCTTCAGTTGAATATTCATACGGAACCATCAATTTTGGAAACCAAAGAAAAAGTCCTGCATTAGCAGGACCTTTCCCTATCGTGTATTCAATATTAATTTGTTCTGATCATCGCGGGAATGCCACCTGGGAAAGCTCTTTCTTCCAGTAATTTCTGTCTTTTATTGGCTACACGCATATCAACAGCGATATCTGTTATTAAACTGGTTAGTGTTACCAGGCTATTTTGTTTTTCGTTTTGCATACGAACTTCAAAAACACCTTTTATACTATTGCCATCAAAATTATCAGAAGTACCAATTACATCTTTGAAAGTTTCTTTTGCAGTTTTCATCGACTTATTATAGTCACCATTGCTACCCATAAAACCAGCCAGGGTATTGGCGATATCAAAATAAACAACCGAAGATTTTCCTTTGAATTGATTCAATACTTCTGTACTAATTACCGCCTTGTTATTATTCGACATATACTGTGTATAGGTAATTGAATCACTGGCGATGATAAAGTTTTTGTCATCAGCAACCATATAAATACCCAGCATTGCCATTAAGTCACCACTTTTATACGTGCTGCCTACTTTCTTGATATAACCTGATTCTGCAGCTTTATCCATCAGTTTGGCAAAACTTACTTTATCACCAACAGGGGCATTGAAAATCATTTTACCCATTGGCTTTTTGCCCATCATATCTTTTTCATCCTTTTTTTCCTGTGGTTCTGGTTGACTGGTACCTAGATCAGATACAACAACAGCAATATCACCTTTCAGTGATTTATATAAATCCTGCGCACTAAAACCAGTTTTTTCCATCATGCCATTCACAAGGCCTTCAACCTCCAGTTGTTTGAGGAGTCCACCGAAAATTTCAGGATTGAATGAAGCCATAACGATCCCGTTTATTTTGTCGGAAGGGTATTTTTCAATCATGGAAAGATTTACTGTAGGACCTGCATATTGTTTCAGCACATTGCTGAGTACAGGATTGGTATAGGTGGCAGATTTTGCTACAATTTTACCATCTTCAAAACTCAAGGTAGCAGTTGAATAATTGTCTTTTAAGAGTTCTTCAACTTTTGGAAGTGATAATGGCAGCATACTCAATGCATTCAGTGATGCATTTGATGAACTGAAGAAATAACCATCTGCCCTGTCTTTGAACATTTTGGTAAATGCAGCAACATCAGCCATAGAAGCTGATTTTTCCTGTGTGAAATAACCATCGACTTCTTTTTTCAGATCTGCTTCTACATTCTTTTTTTCTGGTATGTTGAATTGTTCTGTAATCGTGTCATATTTAGGCACTTCCACATGATTATAGATTGTTACCAGCACATTTTTATCTGTCCACGATAGCATGGTATTATCTTCCGCTAATACATAACTATAGTTTTTTTCTTTGGTGATGGTTTTTTTAGAAAGTTCTTTTTGCGTTTTAACCCATTGTTCAAACTTGCTTACATCAGCTATGCCCCCCATTACATTCATAACAGTGGTTGATGCTTCTTTTGGATTGCCTTTCTGAGAGAAGAAGAAGAACAACTGGCTTTTCCAGTTGATGCCGGCATTATTCCTGAACTCGTCTAATTCTTTCCTGTTTTCTGAATCACTGGAATCGCGGGTGAATACACGGCTTAATAAAGTGTCTACACTTATACCTCCTGCAGTTAATTTATCCTGCATGGAACCTGGATCCAGTACTAGAACAACACTGGCCGTTTTTGGTATAAGACCCGCTTCTTTTGGTCCTTTATTGGAGCATGAGCTGAAAAAAAATACCAATAGGGCAGATGGCAGTAGATAACGCAGAGCAGACTTCATATGCTTATATTATTTTATAGCTTACGAAGTTAACGGCTAACAGCGAGAAATACCAGAAATATGGTTCTACTTCTTTATAGCTCCATAAATGGCTTCCTGAATGTTTGGACGCACATTCATTTTGCCCAGTTTATTGTCGTTTCTGGTCGGATTTACCCTGCTTGACAGAAAAATATAAACCAGTTGCTGCTCAGGATCAACCCAAACGCAGGTTCCGGTAAACCCGGTATGCCCAAATGTTGCTGCAGAAACACTTAGTGAAGGATAAGGCTCTTTACGGGTAGCATTGTCTTTTTCAGGTTTATCGAACCCCAGCCCTCTGCGGCTGATTTCACTATTATAGGCGGTAAATAAGTCGATAGTAGCTTTTTTTAATAGTCTCACCCCATTAAGCTCTCCTCCGTTCAATAAAAGCTGGTATAGTTTGGCAAGGTCATAGGCACTACTGAACAAACCGGCATGTCCGGCAATACCACCAAACATAGCCGCACCTTCATCATGTACATCGCCATGCATTTGCTGTCTGCGAAAATGTGCTTCTACTTCAGTAGGAACCAAATCACTTAATGGCATGGTATTACGTGGTCTGAAGCCGGTTGTTGTCATGCCAAGCGGTTCATAAAAAGTTTTGCGTACATAACTATCGAGCGACATACCGCTGACTGCTTCAACAATTTTACCCAGGAAAATAAAATCGTTATCACTATAAACATATTTCCCTTGTGCAGTTAATTTACTTTTCAGGATACGGCTATACATAGTATCCTGCCAATCGTTACGCAGGTAAAGGTTCTCAGCCACTCTATAAGCATATTGTGGGGTTGGTGACTGCACAAAATATTGTGGCTTTGGAGCTCCTGTTGCAGTATCAATTACTTCGCGGTAAAAGGGGATAAAAGGATTTAAACCTGCCTGGTGCAATAAAATATCCCTTAATCTTAATCCTGCTTTATCAGTTCCTTGAACCCATGTGAGGTAATCTCCCAGGGTTTTGTCCAGCTCTACTTTTCCTTCTTCATACAATTTCATGATGGCCACTGTGGTTGCCGAAACCTTGGTAACAGAAGCAAGATCAAAGACCATTCCATTGCTCATCGGAACCTGTTTGTCGGTATTTACATAGCCAAATGATTTATGATAAACCAGCTTGCCATTTTTTGCAATCAGTACAACCATGCCAGGTGTGGCACCACTGTCGATAGCAGCCTGGGCAATGGTGGCAATTTTATTCAGAGAATCGCTGATTAATCCTACTGACTCTGGAACGGCAATGGGCAAACTGTTGTTGTAGACTATGCCATCACCAAAATGAAATCCTTCACATACGGTTACAGGTAGTTTACCCTTTGCGGTTATTTTGCCAAATAAAAGATCTGCAGCAGCTTCTTGTGTGATGGCATCATCTTCGTAGCACGCAACCAGGTTTGTGGCATTACATATGTATTGAACAGCATAAGGGTTGCCAAATGCAAAAGTGATACTGTTGTTTTGCTGGAGCTTCGATAATAATTCGATACTGTTTTTGCTCAATCCAAACTGGTTAGCTGGCCTGCGATTGTAATTATGAAAGCCTACAACTACGGCATCATAATTAGTAAGTTGTTGTAAAATATTGGCTGCTTTTTCACTGTTGTCTTTGTTTTCAAAAAAGAAAAACTCAGCATTCAGTTCCTGTTTTATGCGGTTGGCAAAATTATTGGGCTTATCAATCCCAATGCCGACAAATGCTACTTTACGTGCTTTCATCGGAAGCAGGTTATCATTTGTTTTACGCAATAAGGTTAGTGCATTTGCAGCGAGTGCTTTTTTAATTTCTTCCGTTTTTGCATTGAGGTCTGCCGCAATATTATTAGTATCAATTACCTGTTTTTTATTTAGTCCAAGATGGTATTTAGCAAGTAATACTTTTTTTACCCGGGCATTAATATCATCCCAATTCAGTCGGCCATCTTTTATGGCTTTTCTTACTGCTGCGATACTGCCGGGAATATCTCCGGGCAGACAAAGCATATCATTTCCTGCGATCAGCGACATTACGGAAGCATCACCTTTCGGAAAAAATTTAGCTACACCCTGCATTTCCAAAGCATCTGTAAAAGAAATACCCTGATAACCAAGTTCGTTGCGTAATAAGTCTGTTACGTTTTTTACTGAAAGAGAGGTTGGCAGGTTGGCGGTTGTGTCGATGGATGGAATGGCGAGGTGAGCAATCATCATGCTACCTACGCCTGCTTTAATCAGTTCGCGGAATGGATACAACTCAAGCTGATCAAGTTGTGCACGTGATTTATTGATTACCGGTAGATCGTAATGTGAGTCTACACTTACATCACCATGACCTGGAAAGTGTTTGGCGCAAGCCATTACGCCCATGTCTTGCATTCCTTTCATATATTGAACACCATAGAGTGCAACTTTGTATTTGTCTTCTCCAAAACTCCTGTCGTTGATAACAGGGTTCATCGGGTTATTATTAATATCAATATCCGGAGCATAGTTTACATGGATGCCAATTCTTTTACATTGTTCACCTACTGCAACACCAAACTGATAAATCAATCGTGCATCCGGCACCGCTCCCATCATCAGTTGTCTTGGGAAGTTGATCACACTATCGAGACGCATGCCTAATCCCCATTCACCATCGATAGCAATCATTAATGGTGTTTTGGCAATGCCCTGGTAGAAATTAGTCAGCTTAGCCTGACGAACAGGCCCACCCTGGAAAAAACAAAGTCCACCTACGTTGTATTTCTTAATAAGATTTGTTACTTCTTTTACATGATCCGGCCCCAGGTTACTATGTGCCCTTATAATCATAAGTTGGGCAATACGTTGGTCTTTCGAAAGTTTACGAAACTGTTTCCTCACCCATTTATCAGCGGCAGGGGTATGCTCATAAAACTGTTGAGCCGATAAACTGCTCAAAAGCAACATACATATAACAGCAAGAAGAGATCTTTTCATATAAAAATGTTCAGGCCACAAGTTAAGGATTCTGCTTAATCTTGCGGTTTTTTGCGGTTTTTTTAAGGCTTTGCCCCAAAATACTGCCTTATATAGGGTCAAAAAAGCCGCACTTTTGGGTGCGGCTGATATAATTAGAGGTCTTTTGAAGTTTAGGCTTCAGTTTCTTCTTCTTCGGTTTCCTCCGTTATTTTTAATTCTACTTCATTCGCTTTCAGGATACCGAACCATTTCACCATTTTCTTCATATCGCTGGCATAAACGCGCGAAAAATCCATATCAGGATATACTTTTTCAAAATAGGCTTTTACTGCTTTTGGATCTCCCTCAGCAGGCAAAGCTTCCTTGCTAGCGAGCATTGCTTGAAATACTTCTACCAGGTTCACGTTTTCACGAACGGTATATACTTCAATGCTCTCAAGATGCGAGAAATTATGTACCCGGCTGCTTACGAATTTGGTTGTTTTGTCGTCTAAAGAACGAACAATAGCACCATCTGTTTTACTGCCTACCATTTCAAATAAACCACTAAGGCCGGTAATTGATATCAGTTTACTATACTCCATATACATATTATTAGGGCTGCAAAGTAAGGGAAAAAGGGTTAGACTCGGAGCTGGTTTATGATTTATTCTATAGGTTTCTTCCTGCCCTTTTCTGATGCGGTTTCCTGCATTTCTCTATCAGACAACTTGCTTATGGACCTCTATCTACAGCCGGCTATCAAAATTGTACCGAAACGGTAGGATTCATCGATGAGAGGTTATAATTTGTGACAAGCGATGCATAATCGACAAGCTGTTCTTTGTCTTCTGAAAAATTGCCTGCTATGAAAACCGTATTGCTCACGCTATTATTATTACCACTTTTTTCTATCTCTCAAAATGCGAAACGTCCTCGTTGCGCCGATCAGCCTGTATATCAGCAATTTGATTTTTGGATCGGGGAATGGGATGTATTTGCTACTAACGGTCAACTGGCGGGTACCAGTAAAGTGGAACGTTTACTCGACAGTTGTGTGCTACTAGAAAACTGGTACAGCAAAGGTGGCTCAAGCGGAAAAAGCTTTAATACTTATAATGGTGCAAAAGGGAAATGGCAACAATATTGGGTTGATAACAGCGGTGGCGTTACTGAATACCTGAACGGATATTTTGAAAATGGATCGATGATCATGGAAACAGCCAAGATGCCGCAGCCAGATAAAACATTTAAAATTATGCGAATGGTGTTTACACCACTTTCAAAAGATAAGGTTAGGCAGCATGGACAAAGTTCAACAGATGAAGGGAAGACCTGGAAAACAGATTTTGATCTCGAATATCGTCGTAAATAATAAATGTTACGCAGAGCTATTGCGTACAATATATAATGGAACGTAAAACATTTATAAAAACATTTTCGGCTGGGGCAGCTTCATTATATGTAGCTGGTGCAGCCATTGGACAAACGAATCGGCCGCCGCAACTTGACAAACAAATGATTCAGGAATTTGTAAGTGCCGGACACAATAACCTTGCAAAAGTGAAAGAAATGTATGCGGCCCAACCGGAATTAATTTATGCAGCACATGATCTTGGAGGAGGTGATTTTGAAACTGCACTGGAAGGTGCGGGTCATGTAGGTAATAAAGAAATTGCTTTGTATTTGATAGATAAAGGAGCAAGAACAAATTTGTTTGTACTTACCATGTTAGGTAAAACAACGATTGTAAAACCCTATCTGGAATCATTTCCTTCTTATGTTTTTGCAAGAGGGCCACATGGGACTAACCCTCTTACATCACGCGCAGAGAGGTGGGGAAGAGGCAAGGGAACTACTTGAATATCTTCAGGGTAAAGGATTAAAAGAAACAAAAACAAAACTCTAAACTAAAACAAAAAATTATGCAACATGCCATTAGTTGGTTTGAAATACCCGTATCGGATATTGAAAGGGCGCAGAAATTTTATGAAGCTATCTTTCAATTCAGTATGATACCACTCGATTTCCCTAATATAAAAATGCGGATGTTTCCGGTGAGCAGTCCGGAATCAATTGCTGGTGCTCTTTGTGATAGTGGAGGTTTTCACCAACCATCTGCAACGCATGGTCCACTCGTGTACCTGAATGCTAATCCTGATGTACAAATTGTACTTGACCGGATTGAGGCAGCAGGCGGTAAAATATTGGTTCCAAAAACTGAAATTTCACCTGAATATGGTTGTATGGCTGTATTTCTGGATACTGAAGGAAACCGTGTTGCATTACATAACGTACCTCAATAAAATAATAACCAAAATAAACAAACAATGAAAAAAATGATGACTTGCTGCATGCTGTTTTTGCTTTTCGCAAAATTTTCACATGCGCAACTATCCAATGAATCGATTAAAGCAAATTTGATCAAGGATTGGGAAAGAGCTAAAGCGTATACAGATGAATACCTGGCTGCAATGCCTGCGGATAAATACACGGTGAAACCTGTTGATGGTATTCGAAGTTTTTCACAACAAATGTTACACCTTGCACAAGGAACGATTGGACTAAGTGCAAATGGAACAGGTAAAGCAAGAATTTTTCCAGGATTTAATATGGAGCAATCGGCAACCGCACAAACAAAAGATTCGGTAACCTATTATGTAAATGCGGCTTATGATTTTGCTATTGCCGGCATTAAAGAAATGGATGCTTCCAAATTTGGTGAAATGGTAAAACGCGGCAACTTTGATGAGTCGAGATTAAGTTGGATCTCAAAAGCACACGAACACCAGACACACCATCGCGGCCAATGTACTATTTATATTCGTTTTCAAGGTGTTACACCTCCTGCAGAGAAATTGTTCTAATGCTTTAATACATGATTAACAAAGTATTTTATATTTTTAAATATGGGGAAGTTAAAAATATTGGCTACACCCAGGAGAGTAATATTGTTCCTGATTCTTGCGGTGCTGGTTTGGTTTATCTTATTACCTAAAGTGGATAAACTTGAATTCATCGGAGCAGTTCTTATAACGCTGTTATCTTATGAAGGCATTTGTCTTTTATTGCCGGCCGATCTCTTTAAGCGATTCAGGGGTAAAGAACATAATCCTTTGCTTGATAAAAAATAAGTAATTCTTTTTTAGCCACAGATTCACAGATTTTGAATGATAATCTGTGAATCTGTGGCTAATCTATTTAAACTAATCTGGGAATAATGTTTTATCAATATTAGGTATAATGCGTAAAGCGTTTTTGTAGTAAACTTTCTTTAGCACATCATCACTTAAACCCATACCATACATCTTCCAAAAAGCATGGTATTTTTTATGGTAAGGAAAATATTCGTCATTCGTTTCTAAAACCCTGAAGTAAGTTGGATATTCTTCTGGCACCCAACTGTCTTTACCAAACATTATCCTGTCCTGGTATTTATCAAAAAAGGCTTTTGCCATACGGGGTTGTCTACCAAGTTCCGCAATGATTGCCCCAAATTCAACATACATATTGGGCATTGCATCTAGTAAGCTCCCCAGTTTAGCCAGATCATTCGGATACCAACCAAAATGCGCTGCAATGAAATTTGTTTTTGGGTGCCGCTTAATGATATTATGTTGTTGTTGAATCAGGTCGGCCCAGGGAGCGGGATCAGTATCACTGCGTTTTCTATCCGGACGGGTAGCCAGCTCAAGCCAACGTTCGTTTTTATCATCTAATGGTTCCCAAAATGGTTCGGGATCGGCGCTGTGGATGAGTACAGGAATTTTCAACTCACCACATTTTGCCCAGATTGGATCGAGCCTGGGATCATCGATACGTAATAGTTTACCTGTATTATCCTTAAAACTGAAACCAAGGTTCTTGTATATTTTTAAACCATTCGCACCAGCTTTCACATCTCTTTCAAGTTCTTTTACGGCATTATCGGCCCAGCCGGCTTCACCAACTCCAATAAATGAAACGTTGGTAAATTGAATAACACGATTAGGAGTCGCTTTTTTTACATTAGCTATTGCATCAACAAGGTATTGCGGGTCCTGGATACCAAACTGTCCGGCAACCGATTTAAAACCTCTTCCACTCAGGTTAACCATTACGCGCATATTGAGTTCATCCATCTGTTTCAATAAAGCCTTTACATCTTGTGTGGGCATACTGAACTGGTGATTATGCACATCAATAAAAGGAAATTTTGCTCGTAAAACTTTATGTTCAGGAACAACCAGCTTACTTATTGGCTCATATTTTTCGAAATCCATGGTAGCTTTTTGTGCAGTAGCCAGTAATGTAAACAGTGATAAGGCAATCGTAAAGATTTGTTTCATGTGTGTTAGGTTTGAAAATGGAAACTATTATTCATCAGCTAAATGCTTGCGCCACTCTTAAATCTTAACGTTTTCTTTCGTAATTTAATTACCGTTCATTAATTCGTTCAAAACTGCATCCAGCCTTGCTTTCAAGGTTTCATAGTCAGTATAGCCTCGTGCCAGCAAATGAAATTTAGATTCGCTAACCTGCAATAACAAACATGGATAACCAGTAACCTGAAGCTGCTTCACCAACGAAAACTCATAATAGGCCTGTTCTTTATATTCCTCACTTTTTAGTTTGGTATAAAAGGTTTCAGGGTTTATACTGTATTTCTCTAATAAATGTCGATAAGCTTCATCATCGGTAAGATCTCTTCCTTCAAAATGCAATGCATATTGTAAATCTGAGGCAAATGCAACCTGTTTATCGGGATAGAATTCTTTGAAAATACATAAAGCTATAGCAGGCTTTTCTGAGTTGGGAAACCAGTCGCTTAAATCAGGGTTATTAATATGCCATAAATAGTCTGGTCCAAAACTAATACCGGTATATTCCTCCACTGTTTTATAGGCTTTTTGAATATAACCAGCTGTAGCAGCTATAGATACAGGTTCTTCCGGCAAAATCATACCACCCGATAAAACTTCAACCGGTAACTGAGGGTAATTCTGATGAATCTGCTGTATAACAGGGCTAAACCCATAGCACCAACCACAATAGGCGTCGTAACAATAGAATAATGTAGGTGTCATGGTGTAAAGGTACATTTGAATTTGTTGATGTCAGATCTCAGATGGCAGATGTAAAATAAATCTGCCATCTGAGATCTGACATCAGACATTGGAATTTCCTTTCTATTTTTGCTACCTAAATCAATTTTATGCCCGGTTTTGAACTATTTGGTGATGAGGAAAGAAAAGAAGTGAATGACGTCCTGGAAACAGGGATCCTGATGCGTTATGGTTTTGATGGGCCTCGCAAAGGAATCTGGAAGGCACAGGAACTTGAAAAAGCCATTACAGAAGTATTTGGCTGCAAATATGCACAGTTAACTTCAAGTGGTACAGCAGCACTTACCACTGCCATGGCTGCTTTGCATATTGGTTATGGGGATGAAATTATTATGCCTGCATTCACTTTCGTTGCGAGTTTTGAAGCCGTATTAAGTGTTGGTGCTGTACCTGTACTTGTTGATATTGATGAAACACTCACTTTAGATCCAGCCGCTGTAAGGGCCGCAATAACACCGAGAACCAAATGTATCATGCCGGTACACATGTGTGGAAGCATGGCAGATCTGGATGCATTGAAAGAAATCTGTAAAGAACATAACCTTATTTTATTGGAAGATGCCTGCCAAAGTATTGGCGGTACTTATAAAGGCAAAGCCCTTGGTACAATCGGAGATGCAGGTACTTTCTCTTTCGACTTTGTAAAAACCATTACATGTGGGGAAGGTGGGGTTGTTATGACAAATAATGAAGCGGTTTATACCAAGTCTGATGGGTATACTGACCATGGACATGATCACTTAGGTGCTGATCGTGGTGCCGACCTGCATCCCTTCCTTGGTTATAATTTCAGGATCAGTGAATTGCATGCGGCTGTTGGACTTGCACAAATTCGTAAGTTGGATACATTCCTCGCATTACAACGAAAAAACAATAAAGCTTTACGCGCTTATCTCGAAGCAATACCTGAAGTAAGTTTCAGAAAAGTACCTGATGAAGCAGGTGATAGTTGTTCATTTCTTTCCTGGTTCTTACCTACTGAAGCACTCACAAAAGCAGTAGTAGCTGAATTAAAAGAGCAGGGAATACTTGCAGGTAATTTTTACTGGTATGCCAATAACTGGCATTATATAGCCAAATGGGATCACCTCAAAACCGCCGCCAGCCTGAATAAATTAAATGAACAACAGGAAAAAGCTCTATTGAAATTGCAGTCAACCCATTTTGCAGCAAGTGATGCCGTAATGAGCAGGTGTATTTCTACAGCCATTGGATTATTGTGGACCGATGAACAAATCAAAGAAAAGGGAGAGAAATTATCGGCAGCTATTCGCAAAGTACTTGCTGGTAGCACAATACATGCATAGTAAATAATCTGGCTCCTTATTTGGGATCAAAATAATGTACAATTATTATTTGTGAAGCAGATATTGCTGCTTCATGGAAGCAGGCAGAAAGCGCTGATGTTTACCTTCAAGTTTGTTAACCTGATCGAGACTTCCTAACCTGAAACGTAAAGGCAATTTGGTGATTTTTTCGATTTGCAATTCTTTTTTACAAAAAAAGGTAAGGTTGTTGCTATAATAGTTTTCAGGTACCAAACGAAATCCAGTGTATATAGTACTATCAGACAATGGCCGGGTAAACATAACGGGTTTGCTGGTCATCTGGGCTTTAGCCGATATGACAGTAATTACTAATAAATTCACAAACAAACAAATCCGTTTCGCCATCATCTTGCATTGATTGTATGTAAATTTACAGCGTTTTATATTTAAGCGCTGTTAAAGCCAGGTTATGGAATACCTGATGTTTATTTTTGTATTTAGATTGTAATATGTCGTTAAGCCAGTCACTACAACAGAAATTGCTGCAAAAGCTGTCACCACAACAGATTCAGTTAATGAAACTGTTGCAGGTACCTACTGCCAATCTGGAAGAAAGAATTAAGGAGGAGCTAGAAGAGAATCCAGCATTGGAAATGGATGAAGAAGGTCATGCAGATGAGTTTGGTGATGAAATGAAAGATGAATTTGAAACGCAGGACGATGATATAGAACGGGATGGTAGTGAAGAGGATTATGAAAATGTAGATATCAGTGAATACGTAATGGATGATGATGGAGAGATTGCGGATTATAAATTAAAGGATGATAATTATCCTGAAATGGATGATCAGAAAGTGATTCCTATTCGGGTTGAAACTAGTTTTCATGAATTGGTGCTAAACCAGCTTGGCATGCTCGAGCTAGATGAGCGTCGCTATAAGATAGCTGAACAAGTTGTTGGTAGTTTGGATGATGATGGATACCTGCGCCGTGAACTCAGTTCTATTTCAGATGACCTTGCTTTTCGTCAGGGACTTTCCGTAGACGAAAAAGAAATTGAAGCCATTATTCAGGAGATACAACAATTCGATCCACCAGGTGTTTGCGCCCGTGATCTGAAGGAATGTTTGTTACTGCAACTAAAAAGGAAATTGTCAGAAGGAGGTGCTGTTGAATTGGCTATTCAGGTGCTCTCGAAATATTTTGATGAGTTTACTAAAAAGCACTACGAGAAAATACAACGGGGTCTGAACCTTACAGACGATCAGATAAAAGAGGTGATCAACCAGATCATTAAACTCAATCCCAAACCCGGGGGTAATGTTGGTGAAATCAACAAAGCAGAAAGTTATATTGTTCCTGACTTTTTCATGCTCAACAACAACGGTAAACTCGAACTTACCCTAAACGCCAAAAATGCACCCGACCTCAGGATTAGTGAAGGATACAGGGATATGCTGAAAGAATATGAAAGGGGGAGCAAGAAGGATAAAAGACAGAAAGAAGCTGTTTTATTCATCAAACAGAAAATTGATTCTGCCAAATGGTTTATTGATATGATCAAACAAAGGCAGGATACATTGATTGGTACCATGAGTGCCATTATGAAACACCAGCAGGAATTTTTCCTGACAGGCGATGAAACAGCCATGCGCCCGATGATATTAAAAGATATAGCTGAATTAACTGGTCTGGATATATCTACTGTTAGTCGTGTTGCGAACAGCAAATTTGTGCAAACAGAATTCGGCACATATCGCCTTAAATTTTTCTTCAGCGAATCACTCAGTACAGATAGTGGGGAAGAAGTAAGTACGAGAGAAGTGAAGAAAATTTTGAGTGATATTATTGAAGCAGAAGATAAGCGTAAACCACTGAGTGATGAAGTGCTGACAGACATGTTGCAAGAGAAAGGATACAATATTGCTAGAAGAACTGTTGCCAAATACCGGGAGCAATTGAACATACCCGTAGCAAGATTACGCAAAGAGTTGTAGTGATATCCCTACTTTATTCTTCATTTACTTTAATCTTTTAATTTTCTGTTGTTTTACGACAACTAATCTCATTTATTTTTCTGCTTTTAGCTACCTTTATTTTAACCTGCTAAGGCAGTTAAAATTCAATATCCATCCACGTGAAAAAGCGAAAGGTTTTATTTGCTTTATTCATGGCTATAGGTATAGCCATGCCTCAACACTATCTGCTCGCCTCAATTCGGCCAGATACTTCCCGATTTATTATTCAGTCTGATACAACTATTTGTAAAGGTGTTACAGTTGAACTTCAATTGCGTGACCCATTACCAAAAGATACCATTTTGCCTGGGGTATGGAAACTGTTGATTAGTGGTACACAAATCAATCCGGCCTTTTTCAATATCAAACCATTTGGTTATGATAGGGTAAATCAATTTCTCTATTCCATTATTAATCGGACTGTTACAAGATTTGACCTTAAAAAAAACGAAGTAAAAATTATTCCTGCTGCTAATTGGCCTGGTGACTATTCGGAGTTTGTTTATGACCCGGTCAATAATCGTTTATTGTGTTCACGAAGTGGTCGTGATAATATATATGCACTTCCGGCAGATGGTGGCACTTGGTCGCTTGTGGGTAACGGTGCAACAGATAATGAATGTTATGGTGCATCAGTTTATTGGAATCCATTGTTACAACAACCAGGACTTTACGGTGGATACGGCTCAGCACAGGTTAAAAGCTGGATTTATGAACATGATGGGATAGCCTGGCAGATGAAAAAAAACAATCCGGCAATAGATATGGCTCCCCCTAAGGGTGGAAATATTGTAGCAGGTAATAAAGATGGGTCTAAACTCTATCTTTTTTCAGGACAAGGTAATTATAGCGGTAGCGAGTTAACAGGTAGCTGCACATTGGGAAGTCCATGGGCAACAGCAACAGGCATTTTTTGCTGGCTCAAAGATTTATGGGAATTAGACCTGGCTACTTATCAGTTCAAAAATATATTACCGGTAAATGATCCTTCTATTCAATATGAAGGAGCATTGGCCTATGATTATGAAAAATCACGGTTTTACTTATTTGGTGGATTTCAACCTACCGGTGATTTTATCACCAATCAGTTTCTTACGAATACACAAAAAACATTTCGCTTTACTCCTTCCAAAGACGCAGGTTTTGTTGAATTCGATCCCGAAGGAACTGTTCGACCACCGGCAATGCCAAGAACTACCTTAAATAATTATGCCTATTATGATGAAGTAGATAAAAGAATTATCTGGGCCAGGTATGATGGGATATGGGCATATTATCCCGACTCAACAAGTGCCCCAAAGCCAGATACAATATATACATGGTCTACAGGGGCCACAACAAAGAATATTTCTGTTGAACCCGATAAAACAACCCGATACACCGTTACCAGAACCATTGGTTCGGAAATAGCTAAAGACAGTATACTTATAACAGTGCATGCAATAACACGATCCTTAACTGATAGTGTAAAGGTTTGTGCTGATAGTACACTTATAGATGCAGGTGCCGGTTTTAATACTTATTCATGGAACAATGGATTTTCTTCACAAACACTCTGGGTTAAACAAACCGGAAAATATACCGTAACAGTTGATGACGGAATTTGTACTGCTAAAGACAGTACTGAAGTAGTATTGGGAGAAGAGATAAAAGATTTTATTATCCTTTCGGCAAAAGATTCTGTATGTAGTGGGGAATCAGACTCTTTGTTTATTGAAAATCCACAAGCAGGCATTACCTATCATTGGTATATGCCCGGTAATGCAACAGCAATTGCTACGGGTAATTTTATTAAACCAAGTAATATAAAAGCTGATTCCAGTTATGTGGTAAATGCCACAGGAATACTCAATATATGTCAGGCCAAAGCAGCCAATACAACCGTTTTTGTACGAAAGAAATTAGCTGCTCCTGTTGTATTGACTGATAATATTACCGGTAATTCAATTCGTTTTCGATGGAATGCAGTGGATGATGCATTGGGGTATAAACAAAGTACAGATAGTGGGTTAATTTATAATGATCCCTCTTCGGGGTTTCAGGGACTTACACACAGCATCAGCGGATTACAACCAAATCAAACCATAAAATTATGGGTGAAGGCAATTGGCAGGTTTGCTTGTGAATCAAGCGATAGTGTTAAAGTAGTGGCAACTACCCTGAATCCATTTGGAGATGGAATTTATGTGCCGAATGTATTTACACCCAATGGAGATGGCGTAAACGATATTTTTCAGGTATATGGTAATACGATAGAAACAATGCGATTGGTTATTTATAATCCATGGGGACAGGAATTATTCATTACAACAGATAAACAGAAAGGTTGGGATGGTTCTTATAAGGGAAGTCAATCGCCGACAGGCAGGTATACTTATGCGCTCGAAGTAAAAACACCAACTGGGAACAGTATTAAAAAAGCAGGTTCATTTAACCTGATCAGATAATTGATGGATAAAATTTGTGAAGCATGCGTAAACATTTACTAATAACAATTATGCTCCTTACACTTATAGCCGGTAAAAGCCTTGCACAGATGGATGCTCATTTCACGCAATACTATGCGCATCCACTTTGGCTTAATCCGGCTTTAACAGGTGTAAATGATGGCTATTACCGGGTTTCCGCGAATTATCGATATCAATGGCCCAGTATTTCCGCTCCATTTATTACCAAAGGTATTTCTGGCGATATAGCAGTTTCAGATGCTTTTTCTGTTGGTCTAACCTTATTAAACCAAACTACTGGGGATGGCGGTTATCATTATAATAACGGATACCTGTCGCTGGCATATAAAGCAAGACTAACTGAGTACAAAATTATCAGTGGTGGTTTTCAGGTAGGTATGCTGAACAGAGGAGTTGATCCGGGGAAATTTCAATATGGTAATCAGTACAATCCATTAATTGGATATGATCCTACTCTTCCTTCCAATGAACAGTTTTTAAGAACCAATGCCACCGCATTGGATGGAAGTATTGGTTTGGTTTATTATGATGCCGAACCAGATAAGCGAACAAATGTGTTTTTTGGTGTAAGTATGTATCATCCTACCAAACCAGGAAATCAGTTTCTTACAAATGGTAATGATAATAAAATACCCATGCGATTTGCCGTACATGGCGGTATGCGTATTAATATGACGGATAAGCTCGCGCTAACACCACATGCCGTATTGCTGAAGCAGGGAGATGCTCATGAAATAACCGGTGGTTTATCACTCAATATGCAAATTCAGGATGGAGCTGATTTGTTGTTGGGAACAGCTTATCGCTTGAATGATGCAGTAGCACCTAATATAGGTATTCACCTGAATGGATTAACCATCGGTTTTAGTTATGATATTAATATGTCTAAGATAAAATCAGCTTCAACCGGAAATGGTGGATATGAATTGTCGATCAGTTTTATTGGCAGAAAAAAAATCACAGATACTAAGTTTGTATGCCCAAGATTGTAGCCCCAAAATATAGCTTACATTATTTATTGTTCATACTATTTGCGCTGGTACTTCATCAGCAATCTTTGTATGCCCAACGTGCAAAGAAAATATTGAAAAAAGCAGACGCTTCCTTTGCATCCAAAAATTATTACCAGGCTGCAAAACTATATGAGGCTGTTTTGTATGATAGTCCACTGGTAAAAACAACCAATAAAATGGTTTATCCATATTTGCCTGTTAGGGGTAAGGGGAAAATTAAACCTACAGAAAGAACCAGGGCTGTCTATCAATTGGCAGAATCTTACCGGCTTCACGATAATTATCAGGCAGCTATGCTGCAATACAAAACCTATCTTGGTTTAAGAGATAACCGATACCCATTGGCAAACCTTTGGTATGGCTCTATGCTACTCGCTTCTGGTGATCCGCAAAATGCCAAAATAGCTTTCACTACTTATCTTGATAATAATAAACAGGAAGACCAATACACAGAAATAGCCAAAACAAGCTTGGCTTCTAGTTTATTTGCCATAAAAGCAGAGAATGAATCACCGGTAGCTACTGTACAAAAAATCAGTTCTACCCTCTCTGCAGATGGATCGAATTTTGCCTTTGAAAAATTTAATGATAGTAGTTTTTTGTTTACAAGCTCAAGACATGAAAAACGCGGCAAACAAAAAATCTATCCTGTTCGTCTTTATGGAGGTAATGAACTTTCACCAACGGTACAAAAGTTGGTTATTGAAGTTCCGGATAATTTTAATATTGGGGCGAGTTCTTTATCTGCGGATGGATTAACCATGTATTTTACCGGATGGAAATCTGAGGAGGGAAAACCAGACCAATACAATATTTATTTCACACAGCGACCTTCGCAACAGGCAAAATGGGGGAAACCGGTAATTTTACCTGAACCGATTAATCAAAAAGGAGCGAGATCAAAGCAACCATTTATAACTCCTGACGGAGAATTTCTTTTTTATGCGTCTGACCAGGCTGGCACAAACGGCGGTTTTGATATTTGGATTATTAAGATGAATGGCATAGAACCGAATGGTAATCCGATAAATGCCGGAATAAATATCAATACAAAAAACGATGAGGTCTCGCCCTATTATGATGTTGCAGATAGTACCTTATACTTTAGCTCTGATGGACGAATAGGCATCGGAGGAATGGATATATTTAAGACCAAAGGATTGCCAGATGTTGGAGAATGGTCCCTGGCAGTTAATCTTGGTATGCCTATAAATTCACCTAAGAATGACCTGTATTACCGAAACTACAAAGGTTCTGATACCATATCATTCAGTTCCGACCGAAATTCTTCCTGTTGTCTGGAAATCTTTAATGGATTGCTGATACCGTATCAACCTAAAGTAGATAGTGTTAAGCATATAGTAGATACACCTTTAAACACTAAACGCATTGAAATACCTTTAAAAGATACAGTTGTACCTGTTACATTGGTAGATACTATAAAGCAGGAAACAGATTCTATATCATTGGTTACCACGGCTCGTTATAATATCAATTACCATTTTGCAAGTGCTAAGATTCGTAAAGTTGATATTCCGGTACTTGATCAAATGGTTAAACAGTTGAAAGAAAATCCAACATTGAATATCCTGATTGCATCATTTACTGATTGTATTGGAAGCAGAGAAGCTAATGTAAGTATGTCGAAGAAAAGATCTGCATCGGTAAAAGCTTATCTTATTAAAAAAGGTATTACAGCAGATCGTATTAATACTGATTTCTTCGCTAAAAGATATTTCCTGATGGCGTGTAAAGAAGATGCTACTTATGATAAGGCTGCTCAAATAGCTAACAGAAGATCGGATCTGATATTAACGACCGACAAACACCCAACATGGAAGCCTTCAGGAAATGAAATAGATGTAGATGGGCAATCAGATAACAATCAGACTTTAACTGTCAAACCTACATCTCGTGAATCTTATGTAATCATAGAAAAAACGATATCTCCTGCTGCAGAAACCAAATCAGCTTCTGTTATAAAGAATAAGAATTCAACCAAGGATAAAACAAAAGCTTCCACTAATACCAAATCAGTTGATAAATCGACGGAAAAGAGTGGGTTTAACTTTAAGAAACAAGCACCGGTTAATGACGATAAATTATCGAAAGGAACAACAGCATTAAAAAATGCTAACAAAGCAAATAGAAAGCTTGAACAAAAAATTGATATTGGCGAACTATTGGAATTTGTTCCGAAAGTTAAAGAATCAAATCTGGTAGATGAAATGAAAATGCGTATTCCAAGTAAGCCATTGTTTGTGTATACAAAATCGGATTCGGTTCGAATTGATCTTTACGACAATGGAAGTTTTGATTACGACACGCTCTCAGTAATTTATAATAAAGAGATCGTTGTTTATAAACAGTTATTGTTAACGCGTAAACCGGTAACTTTCTATGTTAAACTGGATACTGATCAACGTAAAAATGAAATGATTTTCTTTGCAGAAAGCCTTGGTATCACACCACCCAACTCAGCATTAATGGTAATCACCGATGGGGATAATAAACGTACAGAAGTAAATATTTCAAGCGATTTCAACACGAATACGGTGGTGTATTTCATCAAAGTCAACAAGTAGTCGTAGATTTGCGGTGTTAAAACCTTAAGTCTTATATGAAAGATGTTGTTGGAATTCAGGAAAACAGGCAGCCACTCATTTTAGTGTTGTTAGGGAAAGTTGTTTCATATGTGTTTCACCCTTTATTTATTCCAACCTATGTTTTCTTCTTTTTAATGACACAAGTGCCATATGAGTTTGCGGGTATCACTAACTGGCAACTGAAGATGAGGTTATTTGGTTTGTTTTGGTTAACAGCTTTTTTTCCGGCATTCGCTGTATTTCTTTTGTGGCGCTTAAAATTCAGTGAAAGCATATTCCTGAAAACCCAAAAAGAACGCATCATTCCTTTTGTGATCACCATGTTTTTTTACTGGTGGATGTACTATCTAAGCAGGAATTTTACAGACCAGCCCATTGTACTTAAGTTTTTCTTTATGGGGATTTTTATTGCAACTTCTGTTGGACTGGTATTTAATAATTTCATGAAAATCAGTCTGCATGCTATGGCAGCGGGCGGTGCGGCTGCTGCTATTATTTTATTTTCCTATTATTACCAAACCCCATTCGGTGTGTTTATTAGTATTGCCCTTTTGCTTACCGGAATCATATGTACCTCCCGTTTACTGGTAAGTGATCATACGGAAAAGGAAATTTATTTTGGATTACTAGTGGGTGCCGGATGCCAATGGGTCTCCTATATTTTTGTGATGTAATCAATGCCTTTTAGAATCGTACACACCTTGTTTTATCAATAGTTGAATTCCTGATTTTGAGAAAACCTTTATAGGTAGCAGTAAGTTCTAGTCCACCACGCCAGTTGGATACGACTTTCAGTTTTGAAATATTCACATCATAGCTTACCCCAACACTGAAATGTTCAAATTCCATTTTAACGGTTGGTATCAAAGCATCTCCCCAGCGCATAAAGCTACCGATGTAGAAAAGGTCTGGTTCATTTCCATCATCATATTCTCTGATGGTCATGCCGTATAACAGACCTCCCAGTATTTGTTTATTATTATTCTGGGTGAAATAATCCACAAAGCCCATAATTCTTCCTCTTTCTCCTGAAGGGGCACTGATACCTGCATTCAGAGATAGCCTTGGCGATAAAAAGTTTTCCGTAGACCCTGTTACAGATTTAATAGTCGGATTGGTTACATGTGATAAACCAGCAGCAATGTATACCCTTGTTTTATCGTTAAATGAAGTACTGAAAGATAGACCAGTGCTCAAATCCCAGTAATTATACCCCGTATTCGTAATCGGTTGTGCTGTGGGGTTTGCTGAATTAAATTCTCCTCCCCGATACTGATCACCCAGTTTTAGTTTGGAAGCATCAAACTGACTTGATACAGGGCCACCCATAAATGCTAAAGACAAATAAGTATCATTATCATTACTCAACGATTTATGATAGTTAATAGCAGGAAGAATTTGTGTTCTTCTTAGTCTTAAATCACCTGCAACATCAACACTCATCTGAGATGCGATTGTTAGGTAATCGTTTTTTCCTCCCATTGGTAGTTTATGTTCTATGCTTAACGAGGATGTTTTATATGGTACGGTTACACTTCCCCATTGACTTCTATGCACCATAGATGCTCTTATGTCGCCGGTAAATACACCTGCCAATGCCGGATTTCGTAATAGGGGTTGTTCATAAAATTGTGAGAAGGTGAAGTCTTGTGCTTCAATTTTGCTAACCAGTAATACAGTAGTCAGCATAAGTAGTTGTCGTGTAAAATTTTTCCTCATTTGAGTATGGTTATATTGCCTTTAAATATGGTTGGTAATCCTTTTTCACAGATCACTTCAGAAACATAAACAAATACATCAGGGGTTGCTGCTTTTCCAAAAGCCTTTCCATCCCAGGCATAAGCAGGGTCGCCGGGAGAGAAATTTGATTTTTCAAAAACCAGCTGACCCCATCTGTTGTATATCCTAAAGCTTTTAATGAGTTTTATTCCTTTACCTTGTACAAGGAGTATATCATTGATACCATCACCATCTGGTGAAAATGCATTCGGCACAAACAATTCTGTAGCTGGGCAGAGTGTTTTAATACATAATGTATCGGTACTTATACATCCATAATTGTTGACTACAGTACAAGACACACAGGCATCGTTCGAAAGTTTTACCTCAGGGGTAGCACAGGTTGGGCAACTGATAGAACCAGCGGCACTGCTACCCCAGCGCCATTTTCTTATTTGGTCGTTTCCGCCGTTGATATTAGTCGTTGCCAATACACGAAGCTGCAGGCTTGTACCCGCGGTAATTGTTGTGTCACTACCTATGTTGATTGGGGTTGGACGACCAACCACTACTTTAATTTGAGCTGTATCTGCAAAACAGTTGTAATCGTCTTTACCAATTACATTATAAATGGTTGTTTCTACTGGTCTTGCTATAGGATTAGCAACGGCGCTGTTGCTTAAGCCTGTTTCTGGATACCATTTATAACTGCTTGCACCTGTGGCAACCAGTTGTTTGCTTTCGCCGATACAAAGTGTGTCACCCTGTGCTGCAAACATTTTCAGTGGCTGAATAACACGAATGCTGGTAGATTTTATTTCACTACATCCAAATTGATCATATCCGATAACGCGAATTGTGGTAGAGCCAACAGGTTTCACCGTATTTGTATTTGGCCCGGAAGCAGTGATATTGTTAAGCTGATCATACCAGATATACCTCATGGCACCTGTAGCAGTTAATTGAAGAGACTCACCTTTACAAATCGTGCTATTTGGTGTTACATTAATTACAGGTAATGGGTGAACGCTCATTGTTTTAACGGCAGAGTCGAGGCAGTGGTTTACAGTAGATGCGGTTAACCTGACTGTGTATTGTCCATCTACCAGGTACCTAACGGTGATGATAGAATCTGAACTTTTAGTGCCATTACTCAGGTTCCATAAAATCATGGCAATGCTATCTCTGGAATTCAGTATTGGAGAAAGTTGTGTTAGCTGTCCCTGACAAACATCTCTGATGGCATCAATATCAACGTGAGGGAATTGGTAAACCTTAACTGAAAACTGCGCCTGTAAATTGCTAATACATCCTGCTTCACTCTTAACAGTAAGGTTCATGGTATAGGTACCTTCAGCAGTAAAACTGTAGCTGTGTTCTTTTGTATTAACCGTGTCGCCGGGTGCAATGCTCCATTTCCAGTCTTTTATTCCAAAATTTGAAGTGCTTCTGTCGTTAAATTGGTAGACTGTATTTCCGCAGTTATTTATGCCTGTTAATGTAAAGTCTGCAGTTGTTTTATCTACTTTAATATTTACCGTATCACTGGAACTGATACAAACTCCGTTCGATATCTCCCAGATAAATTGATAACTACCTGGTAACAGACCGCTGATCACTGTTTGAGGATTTGAGGGATCTGCGATAACAGCGCTATTCGAACCAGGAACCTGTCTCCAGGAACCAGTTCCTGAGACAGGCATATTCGCCTTCATGGTAGTTGTGGTTCCAGCATTACAAATTACAATATCAGCTCCTGCATCTGCAATGGTAACAGGAGGTGTTACCATAATACTTACCGGGTTTGTATACATAATGGCACAAGTGCCATTTTTTACCAGGGTACGGTATAAAGTATTTTGCGTAAGGTTATTGTACCTTAAAGTATCTGTATTTGTTACGTTAAGTACATTCCATGTAGCGCCACTTGTTTGAGAAGCTTCCCATTGGACAATATTCCCCAGCTTTCCCGAAAGTATGATAGATCCATTATTTGTATTGTAACAAACAGTATCGATTCCATTTAATGTACCTGCAACGGTTGCAGCATCAACAGTTATATTTACTGTGTCACTAAATGCTGCCGAACAAACACCACTTTGAACCATAACCCTGAAGAGAGTAGAAGTAGAAAGGTTGTTAAAGCTGTATCTGTCTCCAGTATAATTTATCAGACTCCAGTTGTTACCATTATCAATAGAAGATTCCCAGCGGATAAGATCACCCACATAATTTGTTAATTGCAATGTGCCATTGTTAGCTGTTACACAAACTGTATCATCGGCGGCAATATGTCCACCTACTGTGAATGGATTCACTGTAATAGTTACGGTATTAGAATACAAGGATGCACAAACACCGCTTTGTACCAGTACCCTAAATCTGGTTGTACTGTTGAGATTGGAATAAGTATATGTTGACTGATTATTGTTGATAATACTCCAGCTATTACCATTATCGTTTGAGCTTTCCCATCTGATAATGTCACCTGTGTAATTAGTAATTGACAATGTTCCCTGATTCAGGTTCGTGCAAACTGTATCGTCGTTTCCAAGTATGCCTGCAGAACTTGGTGGATCAATCCGTATTTCTGTTTCATTGGATGATGCAGGACAAACTGTATTGTCAATGGTCCACCTGAAACGATAAGTTCCGGTTGTTAACCCAGACAGGTTTGTGGCAGCCTGGTTATTATATTCAAAGATGGCAGTAGTCGGGCCACTTATCTGACTCCATAAGCCATTACCCGAAGATGGGGTATTGCCATTTAATCTGGCTGTAGTATTGTTACAAATAAACTGATTCATACCGGCAACAGCAGGAGTAACAGTTGGCATAACTGTAATTAATACTGTATTTGAATAGCTTGTTGCACAAACACTATTTTTTACTAAAACCCTGAATAAGGTAGATGTGGTAAGATTTGTATAATTATAAGACGAAGAAGTATTTGATAGTACTGTCCAGCTCGATCCATTGTCGGTGGAGAATTCCCAGTGTAAAATATCCCCGGTATTTCCTGTTAGCTGAAGCGTTCCGCTATTTGAATTTGCGCAAACAGTTGCATTTGAAGATAAATTACCAGGCACTGTTAATGGCGCAATGGTAATGCTTACCGTGTCTTTTGAATCAGCGCAAAGCGTATTTGAGATTGTCCACACTAAAGTATACGTACCCGCAACAAGTCCGGATACAACTGTATTAGGGTCGGTATCATTTGCAAATACAGGTGTTGACGGACCAGAAACAGAGGTCCATTTGCCGGTACCAGAGGTAGGTGTATTAGCCTGAAGCATAGTTGCAGGAGTACTGCATAAAGTCTGATCCGCTCCTGCATTTGCAATAGTTACTGGCTGTAATACAGTTATGGTTACTTCATTTGTAAACATCGGAGCACAAACACCACTTTGTACTAAAACCCGATAGCTTGTTGTTGTATTTAAGTTACTATAAGTATAGGTGTTACTTGTATTGTTGATATTAGTCCAGGAACCACCGCCAGTTGTGGAATATTCCCAGCGAAGAATATCTCCGGTATAAGCATTATGTGAGAGTAAGTTGCCATTGCTTGTAGCACACACTGTAGCATCAGCAACTAAATTACCAGGTACAGTTTGTGGGTCTATTGTAATAGTAACCGTATCTTTTGAATCAGTACAGGTGCCATTTGCAATGGTCCACACAAACTGATATATGCCGGTTGTAAGTCCATTAACGGTAGTAGTCGGGTCTGTAGCATTCGTGAAATTGGCGACCGTTGGGTTACTTGTTAAGGCAGACCATGTTCCGGTTCCTGATAATGGTGAATTGGCGTTTAATGTGGCCGATGTGGTATTACACAAACGCTGATCAATACCTGCATTAGCAGCAGTAACAGGAGGAATTACCGTGATGGTTATTTCATTTGAATAAAGCGATGAACAAACTTCATTTTTTACCAGTGCCCTGTAAGCGGTAGTAGTATTGAGATTGTTATAGGTATATGTATTTGTAGTATTTGAAATATCGTTCCAGTTGGCGCCATTGTTTACAGAAAATTCCCATTTAAGTATATTTCCCTGCATGCCGGAAAGGGTAAGTATGTTGGTATTATTCGTTGCACAAACGGTTGCAGGTGCAACCAGGTTTCCTGCAATAGTAGGCGCGGCAATATATATGGAAACAGTATCTACAGAGTTGGCACACATACCATTTGAGATAGTCCATATAAACTGGTATGTTCCGTGGGTAAGTCCGTTTACAGTTGTATTTGGATCATTTGGATTGGTGAAACTAGCAGCAGACGGTGCGCCTGCAACCACTGTCCATGTACCAGAACCAACACCAGGTGTATTTGCATTTAGGGTTGCTGATGTTACATCACATAAAATCTGATCAGTTCCTGCATTGGCATTTGTAACAGGTGGTATAACTGTAACGGTTACCTCATTTGAATACAAGGCAGTGCAGATTTCATTTTTTACAAGAGCTCTATAAAGGGTTGTTGTATTTAAGTTGGTATAAGTGTATGTATTACTGGTATTTGAGATATTGGTCCAGCTACCACCGTTATTAATCGAAAATTCCCATTGTAAAATGCTTCCATTATTACCAGACAAGCTTAATATATCTGAATTGTTGGTAGCACAAACTGTTGCAGAGGCAACAAGATTTCCTGCTGTTGTTGGTGGGATAATACGAATTTCAACAGTATCTGTTGAACTGGCACATAACGCATTTGAGATGGTCCAAACAAAACGGTATGTACCAAATGTTAACCCATTTACTGTACTATTTGGATCTGCTGCATTGGTAAAACTAACAGCAGAAGGAGCGCCAGATAGTAATGTCCAAACACCTGTTCCAGAAACAGGTGTATTACCATTTAAAGTAGCGGCAGTTACATTGCATAATAACTGATCTGAGCCTGCATCAGCAGGTGTTACTTCTGGTAGAACAGTAACTGTAACGATATTCGTATACAATGCAGGACAAACACCATTTTGAATCTGAGATCTGAATTGGGTAGTTTGTGATAGATTATTGTAGTTTACCGTAGCGGTATTTGAAGTATTACTTATTGTAGACCAATTCAATCCATTATTAATGGAATATTCCGTTCCGACAATAGTTCCAAAATAACCGGTTAGTGTAAGTGAACCGATATTGCTGGTAATACAAACAGTGTTGTCGGTATTTAGGTTTCCGGCAATTGTCGGTTCTTGAATAGTAACAGTTACTGTGTCTTTAGAGTCAGAACAAATACCATTTGAAATAGTCCATACAAATTGATAAGTGCCAAAAGTTAATCCGCTGATTACAGTATTTGGATCTGCTGTATTTGAGAAAGATGGTATTGTTGGACTACCAGCCAATGCAGACCATGTTCCCATTCCTGAGGTAGGTGTATTGGCAGCAAGTACAGATGAAGTTGTATTACATAGTAATTGATCCGGACCTGCATTTGCAGGTGTTACCAATTCAAGCACAGTAATAGTTGCGGCAATACCTGAATAAAGTTCAGCACCTACGCCGTTTTTAACCAAAGCGCGGAATAGGGTTGTCTGTGTGAGGTTTGAATACGAATAACTATCCTGATTAGTGCCAACAGTAGAACTGATGACAGACCAGTTAACCCCATTATCAACAGATAGCTCCCATTGAAGAATGGTTCCTAAATAATCAGTGAGGTGTAAAGTGCCACTATTGTTTCCGGTACATACAACAGCATCAGGACCGATAACACCAGGATTTGTAGGAGGCTGTACTGTTATTTGCATAGTGTCGCTTGATACCGGGCAGTATCCGTTTGAGATAGTCCATACCAGTAAGTATTTACCATCTGTTGGTGGTGCACCATGTACATAATCTAAACCGGTAATAGTAGCTTTTGGATTGGTTGTGCCTGAGAAATTTAAAGGGCTGGTTGCACCAGGCACTACAGACCAAATGCCAGTACCTGATACTGGTGTATTTCCGTTAAGCGTATAACTGGATACACCATTGATAAAAGTGGTATCAGGACCTGCATTTGCCGGTGTTACTGGTTGTAATACAGTGATGGTGTTTAAATTACTGTATAAGGTTGGGCAATTTTGATTTTGTACTGCTGCCCTGAACACGGTTGTAGCACTGAGGTTGGTATAGTTTAATGTATTGGTAGTATTAGAAATGGAGGTCCAGGAACTACCGTTATCAATAGAAGATTCCCAACGTATAATATTCCCGGTATTACCCGATAATGTTAGCGTGCCATTATTTGAAATGGCACAAACTGTAGCAGCGGCAGTTATGTTTCCAGGAACTGAAGGTGGGTAAATAGTTACTTCAACTGTATCTTTTGAATCAGCACAGGTTCCGTTTGAAATAGTCCAAACAAACTGATAGGTGCCGGCAACCAATCCATTTACAGTTGTGCCGGGGTTCGATGCATTGGTAAATACAGGTGTAGAAGGTGCACCCGGTAAAACAGTCCATGTACCGGTTCCGTTAATTGGGGTGTTGCCATTTAATGTAACTCCTGCAACATTACATACAAATTGGTCAGTACCTGCATTAGCGCTTGTTACAGCGGGTAATACAGTTATGGTAATAATATTGGAATATTGTGGACTACAAACACCACTTTGAACGGAAGCTCTATACTGCGTAGTTGTACTGAGGTTAGTATAGTTGAGCGTGTTGGTAGTATTACTGATAGTGCTCCAGTTGGCGCCATTATCAACAGAAGATTCCCAATGCAAAATATTACTTGTATATCCTGTTAGTGTAAGTGTGCCATTATTAGCAGTGGCACAAACGGTATTACTTGCAGACAATGTTCCAGGAACTGTTTGCGGATCTACTGTAATGGTTACCGTGTCTTTAGAATCAGCACATGTACCGTTTGAAATGGTCCAGATAAACTGATAGGAACCAACGACCAAGCCATTTACGGTTGTATTAGGGTTATTACTATTTGTGAAACTTACTGCTGATGGGGCACCTGCAGCCACAGACCATGTGCCGGTTCCATTCACAGGTGTATTTGCAGAAAGAATGGTAGCGGTTGTAAAACATATATGGGTATCTGTACCGGCATTAGCAGGTGTCACCGCAGGTAAAACCGTAATGGTAACGGTATTGGAATATTGAGGATTACAAACACCGCTTTGAACAGAAGCTCTGTATTGTGTTGTTGTACTGAGGTTAGTATAGTTGAGCGTGTTGGTAGTATTACTGATAGTGCTCCAGTTCGTGCCATTATCAATAGAAGATTCCCAATGTAAAATATTGCTGGTAAATCCTGTTAGTGTAAGTGTGCCATTATTAGCAGTGGCACAAACAGTATTACTTGCAGATAATGTACCTGGTACAGTTTGAGGATCAACTGTAATGGTTACCGTGTCTTTAGAATCAGCACATGTACCGTTTGAAATGGTCCAGATAAACTGATAGGAACCAACCACTAAACCATTTACGGTAGTATTAGGGTTATTACTATTAGTAAAACTTACTGCTGATGGAGCGCCCGCGGCCACAGTCCATGTACCGCTTCCATTAACAGGGGTATTTGCGGATAAAATGGTAGATGTGGTAAAACAAACATGGGTATCTGTTCCTGCATTCGCAGGTGTTACAGCAGGTAAAACCGTAATGGTAATGGTATTGGAATATTGAGGATTACAAACGCCGCTTTGAACAGAAGCTCTATACTGTGTAGTTGTGCTGAGGTTATTATAATTGAGGGTGTTGGTAGTATTGCTGATAGTGCTCCAGCTAGTTCCATTATCAATAGACGATTCCCAATGTAAAATGTTTCCAGTATACCCTGTTAGTGTAAGCGTACCATTGTTTGCAGTAGCACAAACGGTATTATTAGCAGATAAAGTGCCTGGTACTGTAGCAGGATAAACGATTAGTTGAACAGTGTCTTTTAAGTCGGTACATATTCCGTTGCTGATTGTCCATTCGAATTGATAAGTTCCTGCAATTAATCCATTTACGGTAGTATGCGCATCAGCAATATTGGTGAAACTAACTGCTGAAGGTCCAGTTACCATACGCCAACTGCCACTTCCTGCAACAGGCGAAGTTGCATTAAGTGCAGTTGCGGACACATTACAAACACTCAGGTCATTTCCTGCGTTTGGCGTTTCAACAGGTGGAACAACGGTAATTGTACTGGTGTTTGAATACAGGGATGGACAAACGCCACTTTTCACCAGAACCCGGTATGCTGTTGTTGTATTCAGGTTATTATAACCCTGTGATGTGCTCGTATTTGAAATGGTTGTCCAGCTTGTACCATTGTTAATAGAAAACTCCCATTGAAGAATTGAGCCGGTATAAGTATTCAAATTTAGAGAACCGCTATTTCCTGTTGCACAAACTGTTGCGTCACTTGATAGAATACCAGGTACGGTAACAGGGTTAACGGTAATAGTAATTTCATTGGTATAGGCAGGGTTGCAATTGCCGCTTTGTACTACCGCTCTGTAGGTAGTTGTTTGTGTGAGGTTGTTGAAAGTAAAACTACTGGTGTTAACTGCATAGCTTGTTGGCCAGGTTGTGCCACCATCAGTTGATGATTCCCAACGAATAATATTTCCTGTATTGCCGGAAAGAGTCAATGTGCCAGTATTACTTCCTGAACAAACAATAGTGGTTCCGGTTAGTGTTCCAGGTACTGTTAGCGGATCAACAGTAATTAATACATTGTTGGAATACTGAATACTGCAATTTCCACTTTGAACAACCGCCCGGTATAAAGTGGAAGTGGTAAGGTTATTGAATGTCAGCGTAGTTGTTATATTATTGACAGTAGTCCAACTGTTTCCGTTATCGATTGAAAATTCCCAACGAATGATATTACCAATATTTCCGGCAAGCGTTAATTGACCAGTATTATTTCCAAAACAAACATTGGTTGCGCCACTAAGTGTGCCTGCAACAGTTTCAGGGCTAATGATAATCGTTACACTGTCTGCCGATACATTACAAGGACTGTTTGAGATAGTCCATGCAAAAGTGTAGCTACCTGGAATTAATCCGCTAACCTGACTGTTTGGAAGTGAGGCATTACTAAACGTTACTGTTGAAGGACCATTTACAATTGTCCAGGTACCTGAACCAACCAATGGTGTATTTCCGTTTAATTGAACAGCAGTAAGATTACAAAGTGCCTGATCGGTACCTGCTAAAGCAATAGTAGGCTGAGGCTTAACGGTTACATCAGTTGAATCGGTTGTACTACATCCATTAGAAGATGTAGTAGTGATTTTGTACCGTACAATCGCATTCACCAGGGTAGTATTGCTGAGGATATCAGTAACGGAGTTTGTGTTTGATGGGCTATTATTATTTGTTTGTCCCGAACTTACACCGGAAATATTTGAAGCAGACCAGGTAAACAATGACCCTGGAAGAGAGCTGCTGAATTGAATATTTGTTGCCGTTCCTGAACAGATTATATGGGCATTATTAGTAATGGTAATAGCAGGATTTGGATTAACAGTAGCTGTAAGTGTAAATGGTGTGCTGCTACATCCGCCATAAAATGGGGTAATCGTATAGGTAACTACAGCGGCATTTGTGGTAGATGTGTTTATCAGCAAGTCATTAATAGATCCAGATCCATTAGCAGTGTTACCGCTACCTGAACCACTTGTAAAAGCGGAAGTCCATAAGAAAGTGCTACCAGGTTGTGCTGAGATTGGTGAATAAGACAATAGTTGGTTAGAACAAATAGATCTGGTAGTGTCTGTACCAATATTATTTGGATAGATCCTGAGTATCATTGAATCCTTACTGGTATTAGTACCGCAATTACCAGTAGCGTTATAAGTTGATGTTCCGTTAAAGTACAGTTTTACTAAACCGGCGTTTTTATCTGCGATACTAGGTGTATAGGTAGGGTTTAATGAATTTATGTTAGAGAATGTACCTGTACCAGAGCTGCTCCATGAATAGGAGTTTGTTACGTATGAAACTGCTGCGGAAAGATTAACGCTATTAGTGTTGTAACATATTGAAGTGTCTTTTGAATTTTGAATACTGGCTAAGGCTACCGTGTTTTTAAATACAACCTGTGTATCACTACAACTTACCCCGTTGGTAGTAAACTGTACACTTACAATATATGCTGCTGAACTGTTAAACTGGAAACGTGGGTATTGTGAATTAGCATTGTTAGAGCCCTGAAAACTCCAAGATCCGGAGCTTGACACATTCCATAAATAGCTATTACCCGCATTGCTATTACTATAAACAACTTTGTAATAGGTATCTGTGGCACTATAACTGGTAATACCATTGTTACATTCTATTACGTCGGAATTTAGTTTTACTGAGGCTACCGTAAGTGCAACTGCTGATGATGCAGTAACACAAGTACTGGAACTTAAACTGGAAACATCCGGACCAACAAGTACCCGGTAAGATGCACCATCTGTATCTGTAACACTGTTGATAGTATAACTACTGGTGGTACTTGCAGTACCAATATTTGTCCAGGTAGTTCCACCATCTGTACTTTTTTGCCATTGATATGCTGGTGTGGTGAATGGATTATTGACAATGGAAGCATTGATGGTAGTACTCGTGCCAGAACAAACTGTGGTACCATTGCTGAATGAAATTGAAGCAGTAGGGGTACAGGCTGTAAAAAGAATATCATCAATAGCAAGGTCATTACCACACTGCGGTTGCCCACCATAGGCGTCTACCATTTCAAGTACTAAGGAAGTAGTACCTGAAGGCAATGAAAAACTGAAACCATATTGCTGCCAGTTTGGGGCAACAGATCTGTTGGCTGTCAGCGGAAGATTTCCAGTGCTATAAGTAGCTAAAACTGTTCCAGAAGTATTTTTAATGTTAAAAGTTACATTAGGATAAACATAGCCACTGCCGCATATAGGTAAAGTGTTACTGGTTGTATTTACGTTTGCCAACCATGCAGAAAAATTATAGGTAGAACCCGGACATAGATCATTAACCTGTTGCGTAAAGAAAACAGAACCACCAGTGCCAGCATTCACCAGAAACATATTGCCATTTGAGTTGCCGGTATGGTCGGTGCCTTGTGCCCAATCGTTACGACCAGAATTTTGAACACGAGGTGTAACCATATATTTCCCGTCATCAAGTGCACCACTGCTTTGAAAAGAATAGTTGGTATTAAAGCCAGATGGAACAGTAGTTTTTGAAGAAGAATTGGTACCCTGTCCAAATGTTTGTGAAAAAACAGGTGCTAAAGCATTGCTGGAGCAAATACCTTGTGCTTTTGTCAATATACAAGTATATAGACAAGAACACAGTAGCACAACATGGTATGTGTACTTCCGGGGGATCATGGATATTGGATATAAGGTGTTATCAGAAAAAAGCGGATAGTTTACTTTTCTCTGTATACAGCTCTCACAGGATGATGCAATGTACAATACTGCCCGCGCTAATCAATGTTATCTGTATATGACATATTCTTCTTTTCTTTGTAGTTCAATTCCTACATAGTTAGTTACAGTGATTGTATCTTTTATACATTAAGAAAAATTCTATTAATAGATCATGTGGTATAGATTGGGTCAATTTATTCTGAGAAGACGTATCATTTTATTGTTTTTGCTGTTGATGGCTACAGGTGTTATGACCTATTATGCCACTCAGGTAAAACTTAGCTATGAATTTACAAGGGCGATTCCTACCGATAATCCCAAGTACCAGGAGTATCAATCATTTCTAAAAAAATTTGGTGGTGATGGTAATATGCTGGTATTAGGTTTTGATAGTAAAGATTTTTATTCTGTAGCTTATTTTAATGAGGTAGCGATTTTGCAGCAGTCATTAAAACAGGTAGTAGGCGTTACCGGAATATTAAGTATTCCGGACGCGGTAAATCTTCGCAATGATCGTGAGCAACAACAACTTGTTCCGGAGAAAATATTTCAGTACCCATTTCAGGGGCAGGCGGAGTTAGATTCTGCCAAACAGGTTTTCAATCAATTGCCTTTTTATAAAACCTTACTGTATAGTGATTCTGGCAATGCTTATCTAATGGGCGTTTCGGTAAATGGTGATACTATTAACAGTAAAGGGAGAACAAGACTGATCAATGATATCATGAAACAGGTTAACCTGTTTGAAGAAAAAACAAAGAGTAGTTTGCATATTAGTGGACTTCCCTTTATCAGAACAACAGTGGGAAATAGGATCAAAGATGAAATGAATTGGTTTCTGATAGGATCCCTTGTTTTATCTGCAGTTACTTTATTGATTTTCTTCCGATCATTGAGTGCAATGTTGATGAGTCTTGTAGTAGTTGGTATTGGTGTGGTTTGGAGTATTGGAACAATGGTGTTGTTTGGTTACAAAATAACATTGTTGAATGCATTGATCCCACCATTGATTGTGGTGATAGGTATTCCCAATTGTATTTACTTCCTCAATAAATACCATACAGCGTATCGGGAGATAGGCGATAAGGATAAAGCCCTGATTACAATGGTAGGCAGAATGGGTATTGTAACGCTGTTTTGTAATATTGCTGCTGCTATTGGATTTGCCGTTTTTGCGCTTACCAAAAGTGCTTTATTACAAGAGTTTGGCATAGTGGCTGGCATTAATATCATGGCGTTGTTTGTGATATCACTTATTTTCATTCCTGCTGTATTAAGTTTCCTGAAACCACCGAAAAACAGACATACTAAGTATTTGGATAATGCATTTTTAGAGAAAGTGTTGGTAAAAATTGAACGGTGGACTTTTCATCATGCCAAATGGGTATATGGTATAACGATTGTTATCAGTGTATTTGCCATTGCAGGTATTTTCCGTTTAAAGAGCGAAGGTTTTATTGTAGATGATCTTCCTAAGAACGATAAAATCTATACCGATTTAAAATGGTTTGAAGCACATTTCGGCGGTGTGATGCCACTCGAAATTTTAGTTGATACAAAAAAGAAAAATGGGTTGTTGCGTAATACTGGTCCTGTTTCAAAAATCAATGAACTCTCGGCATATATTGGTGCAAGACCAGAAACGGCTAGGCCTTTATCTTTTGCAGAAGGATTAAAATTTGCCAAACAGGCTTATTATGATGGTGATACATTAAGCTATGATGTTCCTTATGAAGGCGATCTTGCGTTTATGTCGCCCTACCTTAAACAGCGTTCAGATAGTAATGCCGGAACAGGTGTTTCAAAAATCATCAGCAGCTTTATGGATAGTACCAAGCAGGTTGCGCGCATTACGGTAAACATGAAGGATGTAGGAAGTGCACAATTGCCCCTTATGATTGCGGATTATCAAAAGAAGGCAAGTGAGATTTTCGATACTGCATCTTACCACATTACATTTACCGGAAGTAGTATTACTTTTTTAGAAGGTTCAAGTTTTATCATCAGGGGTTTAAAGGAAAGTATATTCTGGGCGTTTTTACTTATTACGTTGTGTATGCTTTATTTATTCCGTTCATTCCGCATTTTGGTATGTTCATTGATTCCAAACCTCATTCCATTATTGATTACTGCAGGAACAATGGGATGGATCGGTATAACTTTAAAACCATCCACTGTGTTGGTATTTAGTGTGGCATTGGGTATTGCGATTGATGTAACTATACGATTCTTAATAAACTATAAACAGGAATTACCGCATTATAATAACCAGGTTGCTCAAACGCTGGTTCAGACTATCAGGCATACTGGCATCAGTATAATTTATACATCGCTGGTGTTGATAGCCGGTTTTATTATTTTCTGTATCAGTGATTTTGGAGGAACGAAGGCTTTGGGATGGCTTACTTCTCTAACGCTGGTAATTGGTACCCTTACAAATCTGGTACTATTGCCGGTACTCATCTTACATTTCCAACAGAAACGCGCAAATAAAAAGTAAATGACCTTATTGCAGGGTTAGTGGTGGGTGTTTTAGTTTTTTATATTAAATATATGCACCATATAATTAGTTAAACAATTCTATATTGAACATTTAATGTTATAAATCATATCATGGTTTTATATATTGATTTATAATATATTAAATGGTATAAAATTAAATAATACAAAATTCTTTCCTGATTTTTCGGCGAATCAATCTTTTTTTAGGGTAAAACAGCGTTTTGTTTAACCCTGCTGTCTATTTTTATTACTTCTATAAACCTAAAAACCAAATGCGCATGAGAAAAGTATTGGCACTTGCTGCCAGTGTTGTGCTTTTTATGGTACAACTTCAGGCACAAACTAGCCGGACCTTCACAGGAAAGGTCACAGATTCGAAGGGTTCGCCGCTATCTGGCGTAACTGTTTCAGCTGGTTCAGACAGGAGGACTGTTACAGACAATTCGGGAAACTTTACCATCCAGGTAGGTTCGAATGTTAAGTCGCTCCGCTTTAGTTATGTTGGCTACAACATCCTCGAAGCCAGCATCTCCGACAAAAATTCCATCACCGTAAGCATGACTGAAGAAGACAAGTCTTTGTCTGAAGTAGTTGTGGTAGGTTATGGTACCCAAAAGAAAAAGGAAATTACCGGTAGCATTGCCAGTGTAAAAGGCGATGCATTGGCCAACAAACCAACACAGAGCTTTGATCAGGCTTTGGGTGGTCGTGCGGCTGGTGTGCAGGTAACCATTCCGAGTGGTGTATTGAATGCACCACCTGTATTGCGTATTCGCGGTACCAATTCAATTTCCTTATCTTCTTATCCTTTGATTGTATTGGATGGAGTTCCAATGTTCACAGGCGATTTCAGTGCTACCAGTTCTGCTGGTAATATCCTGGCGAGCATTAACCCCAACGATATTGAAAGTGTAGACGTTGCAAAAGATGCAGCAGCTACAGCGATTTACGGTAGCCGCGCTGCGAACGGGGTGCTGTTTATCACAACTAAAAAGGGTAAAGCAGGTCGTTCAAAAGTTACATTAGACAGTTGGGTTGGCTTCAGCCAGGTTCAGCGTTTGCCTGAATTAATGGATGCTTTCCAATACACTGACTACAAAAACTCAGCCCTAGTAAATGCCGGTACTTTTAACGCAGCAACTAATGCTTTTGCATTAACCAATGGTCCTGATGGCAAACCCATCAACACCCGCTGGTACGATTATGTTTACCGTACGGGTGTACAGCACAGTAATACCATTAGTGTATCTGGTGCAAATGAATCTACCAGTTATTATTTCTCTGCCGGTTATACAGAGCAACAAGGTATTATTAAAAGAAACGATTATCGTCGTCTTTCTTTGATGATGAATGTTGATCATAAAGTAGGAAAAGCAGTAAATATTGGTGGTAAGATCCAGTATTCTTCAGAGAAAAACCTTGCAGCAGTTAGCTCTGGTTCATTGGGAGATGCATTTGCTACTGCAGGTCTTGGTCGTGTAGTAATGGTAACTGCACCAAATATTTCTCCGTACAATAATGATGGCACTTACAACTATAATGGTGCGTTGATTGGTGTAATGGGAAATAAACAAGGACAAGTTGGTTTTAACAACCCCGTTATACAACTTGATCTTAACAGAAACGATAACTATATCGAACATATCATCAGCAATGTATATGCTCAGATAAAACCATTTAGCTGGTTAACAGGTCGTACTACTTATGGTATCGATTATGTATTATCAGATAATGATGTTTTCTTCCACCCAATTTCAGGTGAAGGTTTTGCTTCAACTGGTTCTGTTTCTGCTACCTATAGCAAGAACAAAAGATGGGTTTGGACAACCACTTTACAGTTTGATAAAAACTTTGGTGAAAAACATAGTGTAAGTGCACTTGCAGGTATTGAGCACCAAAAGTCTGACAACAATGGTTTCGGTTTGAACCGTATTACGGTTTCTGACCCTGCTTTCACCAATATTCAGGGTGGATGGGCAACACCAAATACTTCTGGATTAAGTATTGGTGAAAACTACCTGTATTCTGAATTTGGTCGTGTACAGTATAACTACGATCGTAAATATTATATCACTGGTAACCTTAGAAGGGATGGTGCATCTCAATTGGGTGCCAATGTAAAATATGGTACTTTCTGGGGCGTGTCTGCAGGATGGGAAGTGATGAACGAAAAATTCTGGACCGCTGCAAAACTGGATCGTATTTTCAGCAGTTTCAAAGTTCGTGCTAGTTACGGTAAAGTAGGTAATATCGGGGGCTTAGGAAACTTTGCTTCATTATCTCAGTACGGTTCTGGTTTGTATGGTGGCGGTGCTACTGTACAATATAGCCAGGCTGGTAACCCTAACCTTACCTGGGAAACCAGTAAGAAAACCGATATCGGAATTAATTTTGGTATCTTAAAGGATAAGATTACTGCGGAAATTGGTTACTACAATAGTAACAACAATGGTTTGTTGTTATTTGTACCTCAACCTCCATCTGCAGGTCTACCTTCTTCTATTCCTCAGAATATCGGAACCATGTATAACAGAGGTTTCGAGTTTCAGGTAAACTGGAATGCAGTGAGTAAAAAAGATTTCAGTTGGAACACTTCACTGAACCTTGCTACCAATGCCAATAAAGTAACTTCACTGGCTCCTGGCATCAACAGCATTATCAGTTCAACAGGTGGTTTGGAAAATCCAAGTATCACTGTTCCTGGTCAACCAATCGGGATGATATTTGTGACCCGTACAAAAGGTGTAGATCCTGCAACCGGACGCAGAATTTTTGTAAACTCACAAGGTCGTGATGTTTACTTCCAACATGTGGCTCCTGCTGGTCAGTCAAGATTTATGTATGCTGATGGCACTACCGCACCAACTGTAAGTAATGCTGATGCGGTTGTTTACAAAAACACCAATCCTAAAATCTTTGGTGGTTGGGAAAATACATTCCGCTACAAAGGTTTTGAGTTAACAGCCTTATTAACCTACCAGTTTGGTAACTACATTTATTATGGTACACAAGCAGGTTTAAGAGACCAGCGTTTCTGGAACAATGAAGTAGCTGTTTTAAGAAGATGGCAGAAAGCCGGTGATGTAACTGATATACCAAAACCAATTTTTGGTGATAACGTATCAAATGGTTCATCATTCCCGCTTGATATCAACGTATTCAAAGGCGATTTTGTTAAGTTGAGAACATTAACCATTGGATACAATCTGCCTAAGTCTTTACTTGAGAAAGTGAAGATCACCAGTGCACGTTTCTATGTGAATGGAAATAACCTGTTAATCCTCACCAAATATCCTGGCCCAGATCCAGAGGTTTCCTCAAATGGTAATGGTACTACCAACTTTGGTGTAGACAGAAATACAGTTGCTAACCAGCGTACACTCACTGTTGGTCTGAATGTAGGATTTTAATTGTTAACCTATTAATGCAGTAAAATGAAAAAGAAACTATTATATGTGATCATGGCTGCAGCGGTGGTTCAATTGACCTCCTGCGCCAAAGACAAATTTCTAAGCCCGGTACCAACCAATGCAATTTCTGACCTTACCGCTTTCGATAGCAAAGAAAGGATTGAAGGTCAGGTTCGTTCTATTTATGCATCTATTAAGAATGCAGGTATGTATGGCGGACGTTATCAGATTTTCAACGATATCCGTGGAGAAGAATTCATGAATGATCGTACAAATGTGGTAACAGGGTTTGATGTATGGAACTATACACCAGCCAATAGCTCAACCAATAGTGTATTGAATCATTGGTCAAGGGCCTATTATGTAATTAACCTTGCGAATGTATTCATTGACGGTATGGCCGCAAAGGGAACCGCTGTAGTAGGTGCTACTTTGTCTAATAATTTTCTTGGTGAAGCAAGATTGCTTCGCGCATTAAGTTATTATTCTTTGTTGCAATTATATGCCCGCCCTTTTTGGGATGGTAACGGTAGTAAACCTGGTGTTCCACTTCGTTTAACCGGTAACACAGGATCTGGCGATTATGCACTTGCCCGCGCAACTGTTGCGGAAGTATATACACAGATTTTGGCTGACCTGACTTTTGCAGAACAAAACCTGCCATTAACAAATGCAAATGCAACGCTGAACACAACACGTGCACACAGGAATACTGCAATTGCACTTAAAACCCGTGTATTGCTTAGTATGCGTCGCTATGCTGATGTTATCACAGAAGCAAATAAAATTGTTAGTGCAACAGCTCCGTTCGTAGCGAGCTCTGGTGTGCCTCATGCATTACAGGCTGATTACAGAACAATGTTTACCTCTAACTATTACACAACTGAATCAATTTTGTCGATGCCATTTGCTTCCAATGAAACACCTGGTACACAAAATCAGTTGGGTTATTATTATGGTCCTTCTGCCTTCAATGGTGGTAATGGTGAATATTCTTTACTATCTACAGGTATCATATCAGATGCAGGGTGGTTACCAACTGATAGAAGGAGAAGTTTCGTGCAGGTATTCAGTGGTAAGAGCTACCTGACTAAATACAGTGTTGCATCTACTTTTATTGACCCAGCTCCGGTAATGCGCTACTCCGAAGTATTGCTTAACCTTGCAGAAGCACGTGTTCGTTCTACTAATACCGTAGACGCACAAGCTATTGCATTGTTGAATGCAGTGCGTGGTCGTTCTGATGCTACTACTGTATTTACAGCATTGAATTTTGCCAATGCTGATGCACTTGCTGATGCAATTGTAAAAGAAAGAAGAATCGAATTCCTTGGTGAAGGTTTACGCGGAACGGATCTTACCCGTTTAGGTTTACCATTGCCTGCAAAACCAGGTGTGTCTGCTATCGCTGCTACAGCACAGCAATATATCTGGCCGATTTCTTCCAGTGAATTATTATTGAATCCGTTATGCGTAGATAACTAAGATGATTACGGAATAGATAATTGTTAGGATTATTTTACAAGGGGTCGTATCAGTAATTGATACGACCTCTTTTTTTGGTATGAGTGCTCCTTTAAAATTTTCCAGATTTGAATCTATACTGTTCAGAGAAATTTGGCTGAGCGCTTCTCCACAGGTGTTATTATAACTAACCATTGCTCTCTGAACAATAATATTTTTTATTTATCTGGTTGGTCAGTGTAAACAGGCAATCTCCCATTTTTAAAGCATAGATACTGTTCTTGAGTGCCAGCTTACTTAATATTCCTTACCCATAGGTGTTTTTAGGTCTTTTCCTCAGTATATCTACAAGCTAGTAACAGTATTTAAACACTTCCAAACACGAACTATATGTTGTGCTGTGTTGTTGCTGTGTTGATGATGTGTTGATGATACAGGTAAATCATTGATAATGTGCGAATTAGAATTATGTGTTTTTTGGTGAAAATTGCTGTGAAGGACTCTTTAAAACCCAAGTACTTTAACCCAAAAAACAACTCGCTCAAATCAAAAACTCCACCGTTCTTCATCACCAGGCCTAAAACAGATACATTTATTTTTTATTAATATTAAACTCGCGTTACTTATTTATGAACATTATATGAATTACAAATAATTATATTCGTTGTTTTTTTGATCAAAAACGCAGCTTTTTCTTGTCTAAACATGTCCATTAATGTGCATTTATGTTTTCTTTAACTAAATTGCGACTCGCATTTTTTATTTAAAAACTGAAATATGAGAAAATTCGTTACAGTCTTTCTGTGCGCGATGCTAACCATTGCGCAGGTTTGGGCACAAAACCAAACCGTTACAGGTAAAGTAACAGACCAAAAAACAGGGCAACCCCTGGTTGGTGTTACAGTATCTTCAGGCAGCACGAATGCATTAACAGATGGAGCCGGTACTTACCGCATCTCTGTTCCTGCAGCTGCTAAAACAATCTCTTTTATGTTT